>Ga0209455_1000051_pt1 | contig 369818 bp, 315 predicted proteins | sample AraplaCol_mCL_r2_FD_184275 | JGI IMG/M metagenome (GOLD analysis project Ga0209455, IMG submission 184275) | Arabidopsis root microbial communities from North Carolina, USA - plate scrape CL_Col_mCL_r2 (SPAdes) (version 2) | ecosystem: Host-associated > Plants > Roots > Endosphere | place...
GCTGAAACAGATCCACGAGGACTTAAAGGAATTGGGGTTCGAGGGGTCTTACGACAGGGTCGCGGCGTTCGCGAGGACCTGGAGGGAGGGTCAATTCGACAGGGTCAATCCGGCCAGCAAACGAACAGCTGAGAGCTGTGGCGACGTACTCAGCGGCGAGGCACCAATGAACGAACGGAGCGCAACCTCGACCTTGGCTCGGCGCTTAACCGATGAAAACCAGATCTGTGCGAAGAACGCGCAATAGGCCGCCCCCATTGCTAGCACGATGGTAAATGGCTGATGCGTCATGATGGTCATCGCGAACGCCACGAAAAGGACGAGCATGAAAGCGCGATTGGCTTGCTCTGCAAGCTTAGCTTTCTTGTATTGCGTCCAGAAGTGTGTGCTCAGTTCGACCATGGTGCGGAGTCTAACTGCCGAAGTTCTGGAATGCAAGAGAAACGATATACCGACGTATATCGCTTTTTGAGAAAGACCTCTGCAAGCGCGGTCAGGCGCAGGTCAAATTTGGTCAAATTCTCAGGTACAGATCGGTATAATTGAGTATCCCTGTCTGTACTAAATGATTGGTGCCTCGGGCCGGAATCGAACCGGCACGCCTTGCGGCGGCGGATTTTGAGTCCGCTGCGTCTACCAATTTCACCACCGAGGCTATGCGTTTTGCAACGCGACCCGCATTATCACTGATTTACCCCTCAGCCGCAACCCTGATGCCGCTATTTGTTGGGGAATCGGGGAATATGTATGGCTGGCCCCGGCCTGGGGGTATCATTTCGCCTACCGCCCACTTTGCCGGTCTCAGCCGGTGGCACGCATGCGTAACAAGAAGATCCGCGAAATCATCCTGGGGAAACCGCTCGACCCGCTGAAGAGCGAAACGCGCCATTCGATGGCGCTGGTGGCCTTCCTGGCCTGGGTCGGGCTGGGCGCCGACGGCCTGTCGTCGTCCTCCTACGGCCCGGAAGAAACCTTCCGCGCGCTGGGCGGGCATGCCCACCTCGGCCTCTACATGGCGATCGCCACCGCCGCCACGGTGTTCATCATCGCGCTGGCGTACAACCAGGTGATCGAACTGTTTCCCACCGGCGGCGGCGGCTACCGCGTGGCGACCCGGCTGGTCGGCCCCTACATGGGCCTGATCTCCGGCTGCGCGCTGATACTCGACTATGTGCTGACCATCGCCATCTCCATCGCCTCCGGCGTCGATGCGCTGGCGTCCTTTTTGCCGCTGGGGTTCCAGCCCTACAAGCTGTGGGCCGAGATGTTTTTCATCGCGCTGCTGATCGTGATGAATCTGCGCGGCTTGAAGGAGGCGATCCAGATCCTGCTGCCCATCTTCCTCGGCTTCGTGGTCACGCATTTGGTATTAATCGTTTACGGCATTTTCGCCCATGTCTCGCACCTGCCGGAACTGATCCCGCACACGCTGGGCGAAACGCGGGCGCTGGCCGGCGACATCGGCTGGACCGGCGTGGTCGGCATGCTGCTGTTGGCGTATTCGCAGGGCGGCGGCACCTATACCGGCCTGGAGGCGGTGTCGAACAACGTCAACCTGCTGGCCGAACCGCGCGTCCGCACCGGCAAGGTGACCATGCTGTACATGGCGTTGTCGCTGGCCTTCACGGCCGGCGGCATCATCCTGCTGTACCTGCTGTGGGATGCCAAGTTCGTGCCGGGCGAAACCTTGAACGCGTCCACCTTCAAGAGCGTAATCGCGGCCATGGACCTGGGCGGACCGGTGGCCAACCAGGCCGTGCTGGTGGTGGTGCTGGCCTTCGAGGCCGGCCTGCTGTTCGTGGCGGCCAACACCGGTTTCCTCGGCGGCCCGGCGGTGCTGGCCAACATGGCGGGCGATTCCTGGGTGCCGCACAAGTTCCGCTACCTGTCCACGCGGCTGGTCACGCAGAACGGCATCCTGGTGCTGGGCGTCGCCGCGCTGGCCATCCTGTGGTGGACCGGCGGCAGCGTGACCCTGCTGGTGGTGCTGTATTCGATTTCCGTGTTCCTGACCTTTGCGATTTCCCTGTTCGGCCTGGTGCTGTACTGGTCGCGCAACCGCCGGAAGGGCACGCACTGGAAGCGGCGCTGGCTGTTGTCGGCGCTCGGTTTCGTGATCTGCGTCGGCATCCTGGCGATTCTGCTGGTGGAAAAATTCGCCGACGGCGGCTGGGTGACGGCGCTGATCATCGCCGCGATGGCCGCGTTCTGCGTGTACGTCCGCAATCACTACCGCGAAACCAAGCGGGCCATCCAAACGGTGGACCAGGTGTTTGCGTCGCAGCCGTTTGGCAGCAACCGCGAACCGGTGGAGCCGGACCCGGACCAGCAGACCGCCGTGTTCATCGTCGGGAATTCGCGCGGCGGCGGCTTGCACGCGCTGCTGTGGGTGCAGCGCATGTTCCCCAACCACTTCCGCAATTTCCTGTTCGTGAATGCGCGCACGGTCGATGCGCATGCCTACGGCGGCGAGGGCGCACTGGAGCAGATGCGCGCGGAGGCAGAGGAGACGCTGGAATTCTTCGTCGACTTTTGCCATAGCCATGGCATGGCGTCCTCGTCCTACCTGGGCTTCGGCACCGATGCGGTGGAAGAGGTGACGCGCCTGTGCGAAGAGATCAGCCGCGAATTCCCACATTCGATTTTCTTCACCAGCAAGCTGATCTTCGCGTCGGACAACTGGTTCACGCGCATGCTGCACAACCAGGCTTCGCTGGCCGCCCAACGCAGCCTGCACCTGGAAGGTTTGCAGATGGTGATCCTGCCGATGAAGGTTTGAGAGGCAAATCAAACTTCGTGCTAGCGCCTGCGGTGCGTCCCCTGTGCGTGATTAGAATAGGGAGTTGGCCGACCAGGTGGAGGCGCGATGGAATCCCAGAAAATAGACGAACTGAGCGTGCGCCTCGATGCGCTGACCGAAGAGGTCAATACGATTAGCGCGCTGATGAAAGAGCACTCGCTGCGGCTGGACGGCAGTGTCGAGCGCAGGCTGTCCGCGCTGGACGTGAGGCTCACTGCGGTGGAGCGGCAACTGACAGCCTTGCAGCAGCAGCTTGCCAAGCTGATTGTCAAGGTCGCTGTGCTGGAACAACGCCTGGATGGGGTGATCGCCCGCCTGGATAAGCTGGAAGACAATGTCGCCCAGTTGCGGCTTCAGTTTGAATGGCGCTTCAAACGGTTGGAACTCGCGATGTGGGTGTTGGCGGCGGCCGCGGCCATGCAGATTCTGCTGACCGCCGGCCTCTACTTGCGCCTTTAAGCGGCTTCCGCCTCCGATTGCCGTTGCTTCTCCAGCAGCGCAAAGATCGCGTCCTTCGACAGCACGTACTGCTCCATCAGCACATCCTTCAACTCGCTGATTTGTTCGCGGTAGTCGGCGATGGCGCCCAGGGTGTAGGTGTACAGCTCGTCCGCCTTCGCTTCCACCTGGCCCAGGTCCGCTTGCTTGTCCTTGAACTGGCTATGGTCTATCTTCGAGCGCGAGTACATCGACAGCTTGTTGACCATCAGGTCCAGCATGGAAGTGGCCTTCTCGATGTCGTTCTGGCTGCCGATCGAGATGCCGCGCGCGCCGTAGAACAGTTCTTCCGCCGCCACGCCGCCGTACAACTGGATCACGTCATGCTCCAGTTCTTCCAGCGTGCGCAAGGCCACGTCGTCCGAGGCCGACAGCACATAGCCCAGCGCATTCAGCTTGGACACCGACTCGGTGCTGATCTTCAGCATGGGCGAGCGCTCCTTCACTTCCGCCAGCGGCAGGCCGGCCCGCAGCCAGGGGTCGATCTGCATGAAGAAGTGGCCCAGCTCGTGCAGGGCCACGCGCTCGCGCTGGCGCGTCTTCTCGGCCGTGGTGGCGCGGTCGGTCAGGCCGATGGTGGCGCGCTCGAAAGCGCGGAACATCAGGTCGGTGTCGATCACCTTGTGCTCCTGGATGGCCAGCATGCTGGCGCGTTCCACCACCGTCTGCAGCACGGCGGGGCTGAGGTTGGCGGTGATCTCGGCCACGTAGTCGAGGTTCAGCCCGGCCCAGTCCACGCAGCCCTCGGCTTTGCGCGCCAGGAAGGCGCGCAGCAGCTCGCGGCGCTCGCCCTTGTTCGGCAGGCGGAAGTTGATCTTGACCGAGAAGCGGCGCAGCATGGCTTCATCCATGCGCGAATTGGCGTCGTCGAAGTTGGACGCCACCACCCAGATCACGCCTTCGCCTTTTTCGCTGCGCACGCCGTCCAGCAGGCCGAGCAGGGTGTTGGCGGTGTCGTCTTCCCATTTCTTTTCGCCGCGGCCGCGCGGCATGAACAAGCCCTGCGCCTCGTCCAGGAAGATGATGCAACTGCCGCGCGCGGCGGCCTTGCGGTGCAGCGCGTGCAGCGCCTTCGAGCCGCCGCCGATATAGCCCGATTCCAGCGCCGAGGCCGAGGCCGTGATCAGCGGGATGTCGAGGCGCTTGGCCAGGTAGCCGGCCAGCTTGGTCTTGCCGGTGCCCGCCGGCCCGGTCAGCATGACGTTGAAGGGCTGGTCGATGTCGTGCTCCTTGTAGAGCGCGCGGTTGCGTATCATGTCTTCCAGGTGCAGCACTTCCTGCTTGATGTCTTCCATGCCGATCAGGTCGTCCATGCTGCCGGCCAGTTGGTCGGGCGTCAGCACGGTGGCGCTCACGCCCATGCCCGGCAAACCATGCCGCAACATGAACAATGCCAAACCGACCAGCAGGATGTCGACGGCATGCCGCGCCAGGAAGGCGCCGGCGCGCGCCAGCCTGCCGTTGTCCTCGTCCTGCAACACCGCCTTGTGCGTGGCCAGGTAGTCGTCGCGCGCGATGGCGTAGGGCAGGTTGTTGCGCAACAGGACTTCGCGCTCCAGGTTCTGGTGCGTGGTGGCCGGCACCTTGACCACGTACAGCGTGGGATCATTCTTCAGCTTGTAGATGTAGCGCGGCGCTTCCGACTGCGGCGCGGCGATCAGCAGGTATTCCAGCCGTTCGCGCTGGGCCGGCAGCGCCGTGATCTGGGCGATGTCCTGCGAGCGCAGCATGGGGCTGGCGTCCTGCGGCAGTTCGCGCCGCCAGCCGATCAGCATCACCGCGGCGGCGGCGGCCAGCAGCAGGGCCGCGCGGACGTAGTTGTTTCGCAGGGCGGATTGAAGTTTGTAGAGAGTAAACATGGGTGCTATCCAACCTGGAAAGGCGGCGGAAAGAAGGGCTGGGGCGCGGGGATGGGGCGCAGCAGCCGGGGCCGCCGTTACCGGCGCGCAGGGCAGGGCGCGGCCGGAGGGTCTTGCAAATTAATCATGCCGTGCGGCAAGTCACGCACACGTCACTATAGCGGGAGTCGCGGCGTTTGTGTCGGCTTCTGCCCAAAAAAAATGCAGCGTGCAACACATCTGCGGTTTATCGCGTTTCGACTTCCGTTTATCGCCGTTATTTGCGCTTCGCGCCGATGTTTTTACAGCTCGTCGCATGTCACCGAATTGTCATGGCAGGTTTGCTAATCTGCACATGTCGACCGCTGATGCACATTGATACGCAGCGGTGGCCTTGCGCAGTTATCCCTACAATTTAACGGAGTCCACCATGAAAAGCACCTTTCTGAGCGTTGCTGTAGCCGCCGCTTTGTCCATCGCCGCCATCGCCCAGGCCGCGCCCGCCGCCGACAACGATACCGTCAACATCCAGGCGCCAGCCATCAAGCGCTACGGCATGCAGCCGATCGAGTTCGACGACTACGCCCACAGCTACAACATGAGCAACGGCGACACCATGAAGTTCACCCATGGTGGCGGCACCCGCTACTACACCGAAGTGTCCGGCAACCGCCGGGTGGAAATCATCCCGGTCTCGCCCACCGAATTCGTGACCCGCGACGGCGCCCACATCAGCTTCAGCACCGATGGCAACGAGCTGACGGTCAACAATTACGAGCGCGTGGCCACGACGCAGCACCTGCCCAGCAACACCATCATGGTGGCGCGTCGCTGATGCGCCCTACTTGGGCTGGACCCAGTGCTCGTACTTGCGTTCCAGCCGCGTCATGGTGCCGTCGCGCCGCATCTCGGCCACGGCGGCGTTGAGCCTGGCGATCAGCTCATCCGGCACGGACGGATTGCAGGCCAGGTACACCTTGACGCGGTTGAACACCAGCAGCGGCGCCAGCTTGTCGGCCCAGGCCACCTGGCTGGGACCGGGACTGCCGTTGCGCGCGCTGACCGCCCACAGGTCGATACGGTTCAATAACACCTTTTGCGGATTGACCTGGTCGTTGGCGACCGCGTCGACGTGAAAGCCGTGGCGCCGCAGGTAATCGTCGCGGGCGTCGCCCAGGTAGGTGCCGATGCGCAGCTTGCGCGCATCGTCCAGGTTGCGCAGCGGGAAAGCGTGATCGGGCTTGCCCCACAACTGCCATTCCGCCTCGTCGGTCGGTCCCACCCATTTGAACAGCGCTTCCCGCTCCGGCGTGCGCGAAGTCGAGTAGACGCACGTCTGCGGCTGGCGCTGCGCCATGGTGTAGGCGCGCTTCCACGGCAGCAGGTCGATGCGGTAGGCGGTGCCGGTGCGCGCCATGATTTCGCGCACCTTGTCGGTCTCGCGGCCGGTGACGACGCCGTCCGCGCCCAGCATGCTGGACGGCGGCGAGCGTTCGGTGGTGATGTGCAGGGGGGCGGCTGGCGCCAGCCCCGTACAACCGGCCAGCACGAGTGAGGTCAGGATGAGATGTCGCATGGCGTTCGCCTGACAGCATAGCAGCAATGCCAAGCCGGCGGCAACACGGCTGTGGTTGGCCGTGCGGCCCGGCTTACTGCACGCGGCGGTACAGGCGGAAGCGTTCCTCGCGGTCGGCGGGACGGCGCCCTTCCCACAGCAGCGCCCACTGCTTGCCGCGGTATTCCGGCAGGATTTCGCGCTCGTCGCGCACCCGCAGGCTGTCCTGCAACAGCAGCAGGTCGCAGCGGCCGCCTTCGACGCCGGCGAACGGCAGTTGCGCGTAGAAGGCGAACGAGGCGCGCTGGGCCGGGCCGACATTGGTTTCGATGCAGCGCGCGCCCGGCGGCAGCTTGTCGGCGATCTGGCGCGCCACGCCGGCGTAGCTCTTGCTGTAGTTCATATCGGGCAGGAACAGGGTCATCAGCAAGATCCAGATCAGGATCAGGCCGCCCGACGACAGCACCACCGCGCGCCACAGCACCGATGGCCGGCGCGACACGCGCCAGTGCACCAGCGTGAACCAGCCGAGGGTGGCGGCCAGCGCCACCAGGAAGGCGATCCAGCCCAGCTCCGGGTGGAAGCCCGGCACCAGCTTGAGCGCGTTCTTGGCGGCCTGGGCCGGCCAGCCGGTCAGCTTGGCGATCCAGAACACCCAGATGATGGCGGCGCAGGCGGTCAGCGCCATCACCGAGAACCAGTCGATGGCGTTGATGGCGCCGCGCTTCATGGTCAGCAGGCCGAAGGCCGCCATCACCGCCAGCGGCGGCAGCAGCATCAGCAACTGGCCCTGCTCCGGCGCCGGATTGAACAGGGTCAGCAGGGCGCCCATGCCGACGAAGGCCAGCGGCACCACGATGTGCAGCACGCCGCGCTGGCGGCGCCAGGCCCACACGGCCCAGCCGGCGAAGGGCCAGGCCGGCCAGAAGAACCACACGCCCACGCGGAAGAAGAATTTCAGCGACACCAGGCTGGGCCAGCCCAGCAGGCTCCAGTTCCACTCCAGCCAGGCGTTCAGCGGCTGCTGGTGATACGGTTGCAGCCACTGGCCGGGCAGCAGCCACAGCGCCGTGATGGCGCCACCGATGGCGATCATGCAGCCCAGGTCGCGCACGGCGCGGATGGCGGGCTGGGCCAGGAAGCGGGTGCAGGCGAACAGGGCCAGCATCAGGAACACCGGCGTGACCCAGCCGCGCGTCAGCGCCAGCAAGCCCATGGCCAGGCCGCTGAGGGCGGCGTTGCGCAGCGAGGGCGCTTCCACGTAGCGCACGGTGCGGTACAGCAGCAGGGCGGCCATGGCCACCTGCATGGCTTCCGGCGTGGTTTCGTGGCTGTGCAGCAGCAGGCCCAGGCAGCCCAGGTAGATCAGCACGGCGGCGTCGGCCAGGGTGCGGCCGAAGTCGTCCGGCTCGGGCTGGCCGCCGAAGGCCAGGCGCAGCGGCTGCGCGTCCTGGCGGCGGCCCAGGTGGAAGGTGGCGTACCACAGCGACAGCACGCCCAGCAGGAACACGCCGACCGTGCCCACGCGCGCGGCCAGCACGTCGCCCAGCAGCCAGCCGAACAGCTTGATGCCCAGCGCGCCCAGCCAGAAGGCCAGCGGCCCTTCGTCCGGCCAGGACAGGCCGGCGATATTCGGCCACAGCCAGTCCTGCCAGGTGCCGTGGGCCATGGTCCACATGATGCCGAAGCTGGCGGCGTCGTCGTTCTTCCACGGTTCGCGGCCCAGCAGGCCTGGCAGGATGTAGAGCAGGCCAAGCGCAAACAGCGCCCAGCGCGGCAAGGCCAGGGTGGCGGCGGCGGGAAGACGGACTGGCTTCATCGATCAGTGTATGGTTAAAGTGGAGACGGCAGTATGCAGGAAAACCAAACAAAAAAAGCAGCCCAAGGCTGCTTTTTTGTGCGAAGCGGCGACAATCAGCCTGCTGCGACGGCGGTTTTCGAACCGACCGAACCGAACTTCTGGCGGAACTTTTCCACGCGACCGGCGGTGTCGACGATCTTGTGCTTGCCGGTGTAGAACGGGTGCGATTCCGCCGATACCTCGATCTTCACCAGCGGGTATTCCTTGCCTTCGAAGTTGATGGTTTCGCGGGTGCCGATGGTCGAACGGGTGATGAATTTGAAGTCGCACGACAGGTCGTGGAAAACAACTTCGCGGTATTCTGGGTGACCTTCTGGTTTCATTTGTAGCCTCGGTATGGTTAGGTAGCCAAACAGCACTTCGTCGGTCTGTACCACTTCGCGACCCGATTACTGTCCACTTGCCAGCGTTGAAAAATAATGCGATCGGCGATTATACGCCCGTATACGCAAACAGGCAACCGCTGCGGGTTGCCTGTCTTGCATGGTTAACTAATTAACCACCGCGGCGCATCATGTCGAAGAACTCGGTGTTGTTCTTCGTGGCGCGCATCTTGTCGAGGATGAACTCCATCGCCTCGATCTCGTCCATCGAGTACAGCAGCTTGCGCAGGATCCAGATCTTCTGCAACTGGTCCGGCTTGATCAGCAGTTCCTCGCGGCGGGTGCCCGACTTGTTCAGGTTGATCGCCGGGTAGACGCGCTTCTCGGCCAGGCGGCGCTCCAGGTGCACCTCCATGTTGCCGGTGCCCTTGAATTCCTCGTAGATCACGTCGTCCATGCGCGAGCCGGTTTCGATCAGCGCGGTGGCGACGATGGTCAGCGAGCCGCCTTCCTCCACGTTACGGGCGGCGCCGAAGAAGCGCTTCGGACGCTGCAGGGCGTTGGCGTCCACGCCGCCGGTCAGCACCTTGCCCGAGGCCGGGATCACGGTGTTGTAGGCGCGCGCCAGGCGGGTGATCGAGTCCAGCAGGATCACCACGTCCTTCTTCATCTCGACCAGGCGCTTGGCTTTTTCCAGCACCATCTCGGCCACCTGTACGTGGCGGGTGGCCGGCTCGTCGAAGGTCGAGGCCACCACTTCGCCGCGCACCGAGCGCTGCATCTCCGTCACCTCTTCCGGACGTTCGTCGATCAGCAGCACGATCAGGGTCACGTCCGGGTGATTGGACGTGATGGCGTGCGCGATATGCTGCAGCATGACCGACTTGCCGGACTTGGGCGAGGCCACCAGCAGGCCGCGCTGGCCCTTGCCGATCGGCGCGATCAGGTCGATGATGCGGCCGGTGATGTTCTCGGTGCCGTTGATGTCGCGCTCCAGGCGCAGCGGTTCCTGCGGGTGCAGCGGCGTCAGGTTCTCAAACAGTATGCGGTGCTTCGAGGCCTCCGGCGATTCGCCGTTGACCTTGTCGACCTTGACCAGCGCGAAGTAGCGCTCGCCGTCTTTCGGGGTGCGCACCTCGCCCTCGATGGAGTCGCCGGTGTGCAGGTTGAAGCGGCGGATCTGCGACGGGGAGATGTAGATATCGTCGGTGGATGCCATGTAGCTGGCGTCGGGCGAGCGCAGGAAGCCGAAGCCGTCGGGCAGCACTTCCAGGGCGCCGTCGCCGAAAATCTGTTCGCCGGACTTGGCGCGTTTCTTCAGGATCGCGAACATCAGTTCCTGCTTGCGCAGGCGGGCCGCGTTGTCGATATCCAGCCCGATCGCCATCTCCAGCAATGCCGAGACGTGTAAGGCCTTGAGTTCAGATAGATGCATAGGTTTGAGTATCCCGTGACGGGAAAGTAAAGGTAGGGGAGGGAACTGCGTGGGTGGTCTCTTGTTATTCAACGACGCCGCGGGCGCGGCGTCGTTGGTCCAACGCGGAATATCTTATCAGATATTGCTGTCGATGAAGGAGGTCAGTTGGCCTTTTGCCATTGCGCCAACCTTTTGCGCGGCTGCGACGCCGTTCTTGAACAGGATCAGGGTCGGGATGCCGCGGATGCCGAACTTGGCCGGCACGGCCTGGTTCGAGTCCACGTCCATCTTGGCGATCTGGATCTTGCCTTCGTATTCCTTGGCGACTTCTTCCAGGATGGGGGCGATGCTCTTGCAGGGACCGCACCACTCGGCCCAGAAGTCGACCAGCACGGGACGGTCGGATTTCAGCACGTCGGCATCAAAGGAAGAATCGGTAATGTGTTTGATATTTTCGCTCATAGTTTCCTCAATCGAGGTAGTGGGATCAATAACGCCTGGGGACTCACCTCAAACGCCGCCATGAGCAGCAGGTGGTGGCCATTTGCACGAATTCAATGTCTTGGAAGGGATGGCAACAAGGTCGGCAGGCGGGAATGGCTGAAATAATAACCCATTTTTTGGAAATGTGTAGACGTTTGAAAAAACCGCCTCAGGGGCCGGGCGGCGGCAGGCAGCGGCGCTCGGCCTGTTCCAGCGCCGCCGCCAGCACCTCCAGGCTGAGCGGCTTGGCCACCGCGTCCAGGATGTGCAGGCCCTGGGCTTCGGCCAGCCGGGCCGCCGTGCGCAGCACGGCCGCGTCGACGCCCGACAACAGCAGCACGCACCCCTTGTATTGCTGGGCCGCGGCCAGGCGCAGGAAGTCGATGCCGTCCATGACCGGCATCGACAGGTCGCAGATCAGCAGCTCGGGCGGGCGCAGCCGCAGTTCAATCAGCGCGCGCCGGCCGTCGGTCTCGCTGACCACGGTGTGCGGCCCCAGGCTGGCGAGCATCTCGGCCACCAGCTCCAGCATGAAGGCATCGTCGTCCAGTATCAGTACCCGCATGCTGCTTCCTAGTTATCGTCGGCGAAGGTGGTGTTGGTCATGATTTGCTCGGTGATCCGGTCCAGCAGCGGCCACAGCTTGCCCAGCAGCGCGGCCGCGCGCGCCAGGTTGGCGGCGTCGCTGTCCTCGCGCGGCAACTGCTCCATCTGCAGCAGCAGCTCGCCCATGCCCAGCGCGCCCACGGTGCGGGCCGGCGCCTTCAGCCGGTGGCCGGTCTCGCGCAGCACGGTCAGGTCGCCGCGCGCCAGCGCCGCGTCCATCTGGCTCAGGCCGTCCTGGGTATTCTGCAGGAACTTGAAGGCGAACTTGCGCACCTTCTGCGGATGATAGCCCAATAGCTTGGCCAGGATGGTGAGGTCGATCACTTCCGGGTCGCCGCCCAGCGTGGTCTTGAAGGCCGGGCGCGGCGCGCTGAACGGCAGGGCCGCGCGCAGCTCGCTCTCGCTGCGCTCGGGCAGCCAGTTGGCGATGGTCTGGTACATCAGCGCCGGCTGGATGGGCTTGGAAATGAAGTCGTCCATGCCGGCCTCGATGCAGCGCACCCGGTCTTCGCTGGTGGCGGTGGCGGTCATGGCCAACACCCGCATGTCGGCCAGGCGCGGATCGGCGCGGATGCGGCGCGTGGCTTCCAGGCCGTCCATCAGCGGCATCTGCACGTCCATCAGCACGCAGTCGAAGGCGGTCTGGCGCAGCAGTTCCAGCGCTTCCATGCCGTTGGCCGCCAGGCACACCGAGGAGCCGGCTTCTTCCAGCATCTCCAGCGCGATCTGCTGGTTGAAGGTGTTGTCCTCGACCAGCAGGATGCGGGCGTTCTTCAGCGCCGCCATCACGGCCGCGCTGCGCGAGGAGGCCAGCAGCTCGGCCGCCGCATCCTTGACGCGGTCGATCAGCGCCGGCACGCTGGCGCTGCTCACGCCCAGTTGCGCGGTGAACCAGAAGGTGCTGCCCTGGCCGGGCCGGCTGTGCACGCCCACCTCGCCGCCCATCAGTTGCGCCAACTGCTTGCAGATCGCCAGGCCCAGGCCGGTGCCGCCGTATTCGCGCGTGGTCGAGGTGTCGGCCTGCTGGAAGGATTGGAACAGGCGCTCGATCTCCGGCTCGCTCAGGCCGATGCCGTTGTCGCTGACTTCAAAGCGCAGCACGCAGTGCTGGGCGTCGCCCACCACCTGCCGCACCCGCACCTCGATGCGGCCCTTTTCGCTGAACTTGATGGCGTTGTTGGCGTAGTTGATCAGCACCTGGCCCAGGCGCAGCGGATCGCCGCGCAGCACCTTGGGCAGGGCGGGGTCGAGGTCGTACACCAGCTCCAGCTCGCGGCTGGCGGCCTTGGGCGCCACCACCGTGTTGAGGGTCTGGATCACGTGGTCCAGCGCGAAATCGACCTGCTCGATTTCCAGCTTGCCGGCCTCGATCTTGGAGATGTCCAGGATGTCGTCGATGATGCCCAGCAGGTGCTCGCCGGCGAAGCGGATCTTTTCCAGGTAGTCGCGCTGGCGCGGGTCCAGCTCGGTCTTGAGCGCCAGGTACGCCATGCCGATCACGCCGTTCATCGGGGTGCGGATTTCATGGCTCATGTTGGCCAGGAACTGGCCCTTGGTCTGGTTGGCCTCCTCGGCCACGCGGCGCGCGTGGTCCAGTTCGGCGGTGCGGCGCGCCACCCGCTCCTCCAGGTGCTCGTTCAGTTCGCGCAGCGCGTCCTCGCCGCGCTTGCGGTCGGTGATGTCGGTCAGGCTGGCGACCAGCAACTGGGTGGCGCCGCGCTCGTCCAGGATGGGCTCGGCGTTCACCGAGACCCAGCGCAGCGCGCCGTCCGCGTGGCGCAGGCCCATCACCACGTCGCGCACCGGGATGCCGGTGACCAGCGCCAGTTGCAGCGGATGGCTGGCCAGGTCGTAGGCCGTGCCATCCTCGCGCACGCCGGCCCACAGGCCGCCGGCCGCCAGCGCCTCGGCGTGCGCCAGCATGCGCACCGCCGCCGCGTTGCGCTCGATGATGGCGCCCTGGCCGTCCACCATCACCAGGCCGTTGGTGACGGTGTTGAAGATGGAGGCCAGGCGCTGGCTGGAATCGTGCAGGGCATCCTCGGCCTGGCGGCGGGCGGTGATGTCGGTCAGCATGGCCAGGGTGCCGGCGTAGTGGCCCGACTCGGCGTGCATCACCGTGGTCGACAGCAGGCACCAGACCACGCTGCCGTCGCGCCGCAGGAAGCAGACGTCGCCCTGGCCGGTCTGGCCGGCCAGCCGGCGCTGCAGGTGCCGCTGCAGCAGGGCGCGGCCGGCCTCATCCATGAAGTCGGTCATGGGGCGGCCGACGAAGTACTCGACCTCGTAGTCCAGCATGCGCGCCAGGGTCGGGTTGACGAAGGTGGTGAGGTCCTCGGCATTGGTCATCCAGATGCCCTCGGCGGCGGTCTGCACGATCTGGCGGTAGCGCTCGGCGTTGGCCTGCAGGGCTTCCTCGGCGCGCTGGCGCTGGGTCATGTCGCGCAGGGCCACGATCACCAGTTCCTCGCCCGGCATGGGCACCGGCGACAGGTGCACCATGGCCGGGAACACGGTGCCGTCGGCGCGCAGCGCGCTCAGCACGCGGCCCGGCAGCCGGCGCCGCGCCGCCAGGTGGCCGTTGTCGCGCACGGCTTCCGGCGCCAGTTCGGCCATCAGCAGGCCGGCCATGTCATGGTCGTAGCCGAAGCTGGCCGCGCAGGCCGGGTTGGCGTGGCGCACGCGGCCGCTCTGGTCGGCCACCAGCATGGCGCCGGGCGTGGCGTCCACCACCGCCCACAGGCGCGCTTCCTCGGCGGCGGCGCGCTCGCTGATGTCGACCAGGGTGCCGGCCGCGCGCAGCGGCATGCCGTTGGCGTCGCGCTCCAGTATCATGCCGCGCGCCTGCACCCATTTCCAGTGGCCGTCGCGGGTGCGCATGCGGTGCTCGCTGCGCACGTGGCCCACCTCGTCGCTGCGGCTGACCAGGTAATCCTTGATCGCCTGGTTGACGCGCGGGCGGTCGTCCGGGTGCACATAGGTCTGCCACTCGGCCAGGCTGGGGCGGAATTCGTCGGGCTGGTAGCCCAGCATTGCGCAATAGCGCGGCGACAGCGTCAGCGTGCCGCTGGCGATCCGCCATTCCCAGGTGCCGGCGCCCGAGCCTTCCAGCGCCAGGCTGGCCAGGCGTTCGGCCTGGTCCAGTTCGGCCCGCGCCTGGCGCAGCGAACGGGCCTGCGCGCGCAGCCGCCACAGTCCGATCAGGCCGATCAGCGCCAGCAACGCGCCCAGCACGGCGGCGCCGTAGCGCAGCAGCGGCGTGCGGCTGTCGGGCTGGTAGAGGAAGCCGTCCAGCGTGAAGCGGGGCGGCAGCATGCCGGCCTCGCGGTAGGCGCCGGCGATGGCGGCCCAGCGCTCGGGATTGCTGTAGCCCAGCTCGATCAAATCCTGCTCCAGCAGGGGCGCGATGCGCTGCGCCTCGAACAGCAGGTGCTCGCGGCTGTGGCGCTCGGGATAGCGGGCGCGTATCAGGTCGGCCATCTCGGCCTGGTGGGCCAGCGCGTAGCGCCAGCCGCGCAGCGTGGCGGCGCGCACGGCGCGGGCGCGGGCCGGATGCTCGCGCAGCTCGCTCTCGCTGGTGTACAGCAGGTCGCCGTAGAAATCCAGGCCGGCATCGTGCGGCGACAGCAACTGGTACGAGACATTCATGCGGTCCAGCTCATAGGCCGCCTCGGTCAGGTAGACCGACATGGCGTCGATGCGGCCGGCCGCGAAGTCGTCGAAGTTGTAGGCGTGGGATACCTGCTGCAGGCTGTCGATGCGCACGCCCTGCTTTTTCAGGAACACCAGCAGCTCTTCGTTGTGCGGCGCGATCATGATGCGCGTGCCGGGCCAGGGGCGCGGCTTGCCTTGCGCGTCCAGCCGGCGCAGCACGGCGGCCGGCGAGTGCTGGAAGATGGAGGCCAGCACCACCACCGGCTGGCCCATGCCGCGCGCCAGCAGCACGCCGCTGTTGCCGACGCCGTACTGGGCGCCGCCCTGCATCACGTTCTGCAGCGGCTCGCTGCCGGGACGGGCTTCCAGCAGGGTGACGTCGAGGCCGGCGTCGCGGTAATAGCCCTGGTCCTGGGCGGCGTAATAGCCGGCGAACTGGAACTGGTGCGTCCACTTGAGCTGGAGGGTGACTTTTTCCGCCGCCTGGGCAGCCTGCAGGCCGCACAACACGCATGCGGCTGCCATCAGCCTGCGCGGCAGGCGTAGCCAGAAAGCCCGGCGCGGGCGCAGGCGACAGTGCAACAAGAAACGTCCCTTTCTGAGGAGAGGATGGGGCGGATGGTCAATCAACTATAGCATTGAAGCCACGCCGCGGCACTGAATTCTGCGACCAGGAAATTGCTTCACAGTAGCGCCCTTGAATACCCGGAAATTTAACAATTCCCCGCCCATTTCGTGACAAAGCGTGAGAATGCCGGGGCGGCGGCCGGGCCGCCGCTGCTTGCGTGCTGCTAGTTGTTGCTGAAGCTGCCGGCGAACTGGTAGCGGTGGCCGGGATGCCACATGGTGGCGATGGTGGCGATCAGGCCGCCGGAGCGGGTCTGGCGCTTGAGCACCAGGCAGGCCTGGCGGGTGTCGATGGCCAGCATGTCGGCGATCTCGCGCGGCGCGGCCATGGCTTCGATGCTGTAGGTCGCGCCTTGCAGCGGCGCCGCCCGCACCAGGTATTCGTTGGGCGTGATGCTGGTGAAGTCCTGCTCCATGTAGTCCGGCGCGCACAGCGGATTGACCCAGCGGTCCTCCACCTGGATCGGCACGCCGCTCTCGAAATGCACGATCACCGAGTGGAACAGCGCATGGCCGGGCGGCAGGTCGAACTGCTTGGCCATCAGCTCGCTGGCGCGGGTGCGCTCCAGCAGTTGCAGGGTGCTGCGGTGGGCATGGCCGCGCGCGCGCACCTCGTCGGCGATGGATTTAATCTCCAGCAGCGTGGCCTGGTATTTTTGCGGCGCGACATAGGTGCCCGACCCCTGGCGCCGGGTCAGCACCTGCTCGGCGGTCAGCTCGCGCACGGCGCGGTTGACCGTCATGCGGGATACGCCGAACTGCTTGACCAGCGCCTGTTCGGACGGGATCACGTCGCCTTCCTTCCAGGTGCCGGCGGCGATTTCGCCCAGCAGGTAATCCTTGATGCGCTGGAAGATAGGGGTGCTGTCTTGCGTTGCTTGCTCGTCCAAACGGCTTCTCCAGATGGCTGTCTCTCATGTGGCAGAGGGAGGATTTTAGCATTGCCTCTTGTCGGTTGAATACGATTTCATGGGTTTTTTCAGCGCGGCGTACAATTCGAAAGCAAGAGGCGGAGTGCGGGGCCGTGCGGCGCCGGCTACGATGGTCCCATTCCACCAACAGGGAGTCAGAGATGGACAACAGTGCAAACAAGGCAGTGCGGCAGGCGGCTTACGGCAGCGACGAGGCGCGCTGGACCGCCGTGCAGCAGCGCGACGCCGGCGCCGACGGCGTGTTCTGGTACTCGGTGCGCAGCACCGGCGTGTATTGCCGTCCCTCGTGCGCTGCGCGGCCGGCCCTGCGCAAGAACGTGGCGTTCCACGACAGCCCGGCGGCGGCCGAGCAGGCCGGCTTCCGCCCCTGCCTGCGCTGCAAGCCGGACCAGCCGCCGCTGGCCGAGCGCCAGGCGGCCCTGGTGGCCCAGGCCTGCCGCCTGATCGACGAGGCCGAACAGCAACCGGACCTGGACAGTCTGGCGGCGGCGGTGGGCGTCAGCCGCTTTCATTTCCACCGCCTGTTCAAGGCGGTGACCGGGATCACACCCAAGGCATATGCCAACGCGGCGCGGGCGCGGCGCGTGCAGGCCGGCCTGGCGCAGGAAGCCTCGGTGACCGACGCGATTTACGCGGCCGGCTTCAATTCCAGCGGCCGGTTTTACGCGCAGTCGCCGGCGGTGCTGGGCATGAAGCCCTCGGCCTTCCGCGACGGCGGCAAGGGCGCGCAGATCCGCTTTGCCATCGCCGAGTGCTCGCTCGGCCCCATCCTGGTGGCCAGCACGGAGCAGGGCATCTGCGCGATCCTGATCGATGACGATCCGGATTTCCTGGTGAAGGATTTGCAGGACCGCTTCCCCAAGGCCGAACTGATCGGCGCCGAGCCGGAGTACGAGCAGGTGGTGTCGCGCGTGGTCGGGCTGGTCGAGCATCCGGAACTGGGCCTGGATTTGCCGCTGGACGTGCGCGGCACGGCATTCCAGCAGCGCGTGTGGCAGGCGCTGCGCGGCATCCCGGCCGGGCGCACGGTCAGCTATGCCGAGCTGGCCGAGCTGGTCGGCTTGCCGCGCGGCGCGCGCGCCGTGGCCAGCGCCTGCGCCGCCAATGCGATCGCGGTGGCGATACCGTGCCACCGCGTGGTGCGCAACGACGGCTCGCTCTCGGGCTACCGCTGGGGCGTGGACCGCAAGGCCGCGCTGCTGGACCGGGAGGGCGGCCGGTGAGCAACGGCGAACTGGATTTCGGCGATCCGCAGGCGGAGCGCAAGCCGCGCAAGGCGCCGCCGCTGGCGCCCGCCCCGGCCGGCACGACCGGCGCTGCGGCGCGGACGGGCGCGCCGGGATGGGCCGCAGCGCCGTCGTCGCCAGCGGCCGCCGGCGCAGGCAGCGCGGCCGCGTCCCGGACCGCGAACGGCGCCGGCGCCGCGCCTGTCGCCAGCAACACGGCTGACGCCGGCGCGCAGCTCGCCGCGCGCAAGGCGGTCGGCGCGGCGGCCGGGATCGCGGTCCACGTCGCGGCACTGGACTGGCAGGCCATCGCCGATGAGCTGAACGCGCGCGGCTACGCCATCATCCCCGGCATGCTGACCGCCGACGAATGCGCCGCCATGGCCGCGCAGTACGCGCAACCGGCGCTGTTCCGCAGCCGCGTGGTGATGGCGCAGCACGGCTTCGGCAGCGGCGAGTACCAGTATTTCCGCTACCCGCTGCCATCGATGATCTCGGCCCTGCGACTATCCCTGTATGGCCCGCTGGCCCGGATCGCCAACCGCTGGCACGAACTGATGGGCGAAGACGCCCGCTTCCCGCCCGAGCACATGGACTTCCTGGCCCGCTGCCACGCCGCCGGCCAGCAGCGCCCGACGCCGCTGCTGCTGCAATACACGTCCGGCGATTACAACTGCCTGCACCAGGACCTGTACGGCGAACACGTCTTCCCGCTGCAGGTCGCCGTGCTGCTGAGCCAACCGGGCAAGGATTTCGACGGCGGCGAATTCGTGCTGACCGAACAGCGTCCGCGCCTGCAGTCGCGGGTGGAAGTGATGCCGCTCGGGCGCGGCGACATGGTGATCTTCCCGGTCAACCACCGGCCGGTGCAGGGCGGGCGCGGCATCTACCGCGTCAGCATGCGCCACGGCGTCAGCCGCCTGCGCGCCGGCCAGCGCCACACGCTGGGCATCATCTTTCACGACGCGGCGTAACTGGACCGCTTGGTCCACCGGCGCCAGCTTCACCGTGGACGGCGGCTACACCGCCTGAACGCTCTTCTGCGTCTGGTACAGCCGGGCGTAGAGGCCGTTCTGCGCCAGCAGCGCGGCGTGGCTGCCCACTTCGGCGATGCGGCCGCGGTCCAGCACCACGATGCGGTCGGCGTTCTCGATGGTGGACAGGCGGTGCGCGATGACCACCGTGGTGCGGCCCTTCATCAACACTTCCAGCGCCGCCTGCACCAGCCGTTCGGACTCGGTGTCGAGCGCGCTGGTGGCTTCGTCCAGGATCAGGATGGGCGCGTTCTTGTACAAGGCGCGCGCGATGGCCAGGCGCTGGCGCTGGCCGCCCGACAGGCGCAAGCCGTTTTCACCCACCGGCGACAGATAGCCTTCCGGCTGGCGCTCGATGAATTCGTGCGCATGGGCCGCGCGCGCGGCCGCCTCGATGCGCTGCATCGACGGCGCGGGGTCGCCATAGGCGATGTTGGCGGCAATGGTGTCGTTGAACAGCACCACGTCCTGGCTCACCAGCGCGATCTGCTGGCGCAGCGAGGCGATGGTGTAGTCGCGCAGGTCGGCGCCATCCAGCCGGATGCTGCCCGAACCGACATCGTAGAAGCGCGGCAGCAGGCTGGCCAGCGTGGTCTTGCCGCTGCCCGAGCTGCCCACCAGCGCGACGGTTTCGCCGGCCGCGATCTCCAGCGATACGTGGTCCAGCGCCGGCCGCGCATCGATGTCCAGCGGCTTGCCGTCCGCGCCCAGGTAGTGGAAGCTGACGTCGTCCACCGACAAGCGGCCGACGGCCCGCTCCACCGTTCGGGTGCCGGTGTCCTTTTCCGCCTCGGTGTCAATCAGGCCGAACACCGATTCCGCCGCCGCCAGGCCGCGCTGCATGGGCTCATTGATCTTGGTGAGGTTCTTGATCGGCGACTGCATGGCCATCAGCGCCGACATGAAAGCCACGAAGGCGCCCGGCGACAGCGCGCCGGCCTGGGCGCGCAGCAGCGCAAAGTAAATCACCGACGACAGCGTGATCCCGATCAGCATCATGATGATGCCGGAGTTGAGCGCCGAGGTGGCCGCGTGCTTGACGGCCAACTGGCGGTTCAGCTTGACCACGCGGTCGAAGCGGGTCTGCTCGTACTGCTGGCCGCCGAAAATCTTCACCACGCGCTGGCCGCTGATGCTCTCGTCCAGCACATTGGTCAGGTCGCCCATGGCCGACTGCGCGCTGGAACTGAGCTTGCGCATGCGGCGGCCGGCAAAGGTGACGATGATGGCCACCAGCGGCAACAGGCCCAGGCAGAACACGGCCAGTTGCCAGTCCACCGTGAACAGGGTGATCAGGTAGCCCACGGTGGCCACCGAGTCGCGCACCGCGACGTTGACCACGGTGAGGCCGGCCTGCGCCACCTGGGCAGCGTCGAAGGCCACGCGCGACAGCGTGGTGCCGGTGGACGACTGGTCGAAATAACCGTTCGGCAGGCGGATGATGCGGGCGAACATCACCTCGCGCAGGTCGGCCTGCACCCGGCTGTTGAGCCAGGCCGCGCCGTATTCGCCGACGAAGCTGCTGACCATGCGCAGCGCCGCCAGGCCGAGGATGACCGCCGGGATGCTCCACAGGGCGGCGCGGCCGGGATCGGCCGGCAGCACGCGGTCCAGCAAGCCCTTGACCACGACCAGCACGCCCGAGGATGGCGCGGCTGCCGCGTGCGCGGGCGCCAGCGCGTCGACCACGTTTTGCAACTGGCGTATCAGCAGCACGTCCGTGGCGGCGGCCAGGCCGACCGCCAGCACGGTGAGGACGGCGATCCAGGCGTAGGGCATGAACTGCTTGAGCAGGCGTAGATAAAGGAGGCGGCTGGACACTTGTTATGTGTTATTAAAAACGGCGAATCCCGCATTGTACCTGTCCCGCGCTGGACAGTTCGATTGACCACAGCCTAAACTCCGCTACACTCTGAATCTTGCTGCCGAATGGAGATTGCTGATGCGCCCTGCCTTTTTCAAGCCGCCCCTGCTGAGCGCCGCCCTGGCGCTGGCCATGCAGGCCGCCCAGGCCGACGTCACCATCCTCGACCACGCCAACGGTTACACGCTGACCGCGGCCGGCCAGTTGCAGCGCTTTAGCTCGCTGGCTTTCGATGACCTGGGCCGCATCGTCGCGGTCGGCAGCGAACGGGACACGGCGGCCCAGGCGCCCAAGGCCGAGCACATCGACGTGCAGGGCAAGACCGTGCTGCCCGGCCTGATCGACGCCCACGGCCATGTGTTCGAGCTGGGCGAGATCGCTTCCGGCGTCGACCTGTTCAGCCCGCCGTCGCTGGCCGGCGCCTTGAAGGCGGTGGCGGACTACGGCCGCGCGCATCCGAAAAACGCCTGGATAGTCGGCTATGGCTGGAACCAGGAAATCTGGAAGCTGGGCCGCTTCCCCACCGCCGCCGAGCTGGACGCGGTGGTCAAGGACCGCCCGGTGCTGCTGCACCGCGTGGATGGCCATGCCGTCTGGGTCAACACCAAGGCGCTGGAAATGGCCGGCATCACCCCAGACACCCCGGACCCGGCGGACGGCAAGATCGAGCGCGACGCCAGCGGCAAGCCCAGCGGTGTGCTGGTGGATGGCGCGATGGAGCTGGTGTACAAGGTGGTGCCGCTGCCGACGCCGGTCCAGGCGCGCGCCACGCTGGACGCGGCGCTGGCGCTGCTGGCCAAGTCCGGCCTGACCAGCGTGCACGACGCCGGCATCAAGGCGGTGCAGGACGATATCTACCGCGACTATGCCGACCACGGCAAGCTGAGCACCCGGGTGTATGCCATGATCGGCGACACCACGGCCGATTTCGACGAGTTGTCCAAGGGCGGCCCGCTGAAGTCCTACGCCAACGACGTGTACGCGTTGGCCGCCGTCAAGCTGTATTCGGATGGCGCGCTGGGCAGCCGCGGCGCGGCGCTGCTGGCGCCGTACAGCGACATGCCTTCCACCAGGGGCCTGCTGTTCTATCCGGATGCGGAGATGCGGGCCAAGATCGAGAAGGCCATGAAGGCCGGCTACCAGGTCAATATCCACGCCATCGGCGACGCCGGCAACCGCCAGATCCTGGATGCCTACGCGGCGCTGATACCCAAGTACCACAACGTCGAGCTGCGCCACCGCATCGAGCACGCGCAGGTGGTGGCGCCGGAAGACATCCCGCGCTTCAAGCAGATCGGCGTCATCCCCTCGATGCAACCGACCCATGCGACCTCGGACCAGAACATGGCCGAGCAGCGCGTCGGCCACGAGCGCATCAAGGGCGCCTATGCCTGGCGCACCTTCCTCGACCAGGGCTCGAAGATCGCCTGCGGTTCGGATTTCCCGGTGGAGTCGCCCAATCCCTTCGAAGGCATCCACGCCGCCGTCACGCGCCAGAACAATGCCGGGGTGCCGGCCGGCGGCTGGTACAGGAACCAGGCCATGACCTTGCCGGAAGCCTTCCGCTGCTTCACCCTGGACGCCGCCTACGCGGCGCACCAGGAAAAGGTGATCGGCTCGCTGGAGCCGGGCAAGTGGGCCGACTTCGTGGTGATTGACCGCGACATCTTCAAGATTCCCGCCGAGCAGATCGGCAAGACCCAGGTGCTGCAGACCTGGATGGGCGGCAAGCGCGTCTACCAGGCGCGCAAATAAAAAAAGGGAGCCCGGCGGACTCCCTCTTACAATTGGTTGCGCTTGCCTGTCATGCGTTCACCCTTGTTTGCGTCGTCGCGCCATGGCGCCGAGTACGGCCAGGCCGCCCAGCATCATGCCGTAGGTTTCCGGTTCAGGAACCGGCATTTTCATTTCAAAGTCACCGCCATAGCTGCCGCCCGTGCTGGTGCCTTTGATGGTCAAGGTCAGTGCGCCGTTGACCAGGACCGGCGTCAGCGTCAGGGTATGCGTGTCACCGGAGACGCTCGCCCAGTTGTCGCCACTGCTGCTGGAGAGTTTTCCGGAAGTGAAGCTGATGCTATTGCTGAAGATTTGCGTATTGACCACGCTGAAGCCAGCATAGGAACCTGGGATGGCCGTCGGCACGATGTCGAAGACATCGGTGAAGCTGCCGGTCGGCACGGCCAGGTGCGAAATGTTCCCCGTCCATAAATCCTGCGACGCGTCGTAAGTCAGGAAGACCGTAGTATCCGCCATGACCAATGGTGAAGCCGCCAACAGTGCCGCAGCAGCGAACCCTTTTAATTTCATATACATGTTTTACTCCCCGCTAATTAGATGAAAAAAAACAGCAACCAATTGCTCAGTGACGATACGGTGGGCCAGAAAAATTGTCAATAATACACTTTTAGATAAAAAATCGATAATGAATAGATAAATTCTATCGTGGGGCTAAATCCGCGCCGGTTCAGTAAAAATGCCCTTTCCGATAGGAACTCCGTTGTAAATACGCTCGGATTTCGGTTGACTATGTTGTATAGACAACTTATCCTTGGCACTTACACCCTATCCGAGCGGAGACACCATGACGACCCATTTAGACCACGACCCCCGTTACGATGCCAGCCGGGAGATCCGCGCGCCGCGCGGCGCCGAACGCGTTTGCAAGACCTGGGGCGCCGAAGCGGCGTATCGCATGATCCAGAACAACCTGGACAAGGAAGTGGCGGAGAATCCCAAGCACCTGGTGGTGTACGGCGGCATCGGCCGCGCCGCCCGCAACTGGGCCTGCTACGACCAGATCCTGGCCTCGCTGCGCGCCCTGGAAGCCGACCAGACGCTGCTGATCCAGTCCGGCAAGCCAGTGGGCGTGTTCCAGACCCACGAGGACGCGCCGCGCGTGCTGATCGCCAATTCCAACCTGGTGCCCAAGTGGGCCAACTGGGAACACTTCAATGAGCTGGACCGCAAGGGCCTGTTCATGTACGGCCAGATGACGGCCGGCTCGTGGATCTACATCGGCACCCAGGGCATCGTGCAGGGCACCTTCGAAACCTTCGCCGAGGCGGGGCGCCAGCACTTCGGCGGCGACCTGAAGGGCCGCTGGGTGCTGACCGCCGGCCTGGGCGGCATGGGCGGCGCGCAGCCGCTGGCCGCCACCATGGCCGGCGCCGTGTCGCTGACCATCGAGTGCCAGCAGAGCAGCATCGACTTTCGCCTGCGCACCCGCTACCTGGACAAGCAGGCCGGCTCCATCGACGAGGCGCTGGCGCTGGTCCAGCAGCACAAGGCCAACGGCGACGCCATCTCGATCGGCCTGCTGGGCAACGCGGCCGAGGTGCTGCCGGAACTGGTGCGCCGCGCCCAGGCTGGCGGCCTGGTGCCGGACCTGGTGACCGACCAGACCTCGGCGCACGACCTGATCAACGGCTACCTGCCGCAGGGCTGGAGCGTGGCGCAGTGGAAGGCCGCGCAGCAGGACGCCGCGCGCCATCCGGAACTGAAGGCCGCCGCCACCGCCTCCTGCGCGGTGCATGTGCAAGCCATGCTGGACTTCCAGGCCATGGGCGCCAAGGTGGTCGACTACGGCAACAACATCCGCCAGGTCGCCTTCGACCACGGCGTGACGAACGCCTTCGACTTCCCCGGCTTCGTGCCGGCCTATATCCGTCCGCAGTTCTGCGAGGGCCGCGGCCCGTTCCGCTGGGTGGCACTGTCGGGCGACCCGGAAGACATCTACAAGACCGACGCCAAGATCAAGGAACTGTTCCCGCACCACGCGCAGGTGCACCGCTGGCTGGACATGGCGCGCGAGCGCATCGCCTTCCAGGGCCTGCCGGCGCGTATCTGCTGGCTGGGCCTGGGCGAGCGCCATATCGCCGGCCTGGCCTTCAACGAGATGGTGCGCAAGGGCGAGCTGAAAGCGCCGATCGTGATCGGCCGCGATCACCTGGACACCGGCTCGGTGGCCAGCCCCAACCGCGAGACCGAAGCCATGAAGGACGGCACCGACGCCGTGTCCGACTGGCCGCTGCTGAACGCCCTGCTGAACACGGCCGGCGGCGCCACCTGGGTGTCGCTGCACCACGGCGGCGGCGTCGGCATGGGATACTCTCAACATGCGGGCGTGGTGATCGTTGCCGACGGCACCGATGCCGCCGCCAAGCGCCTGGCGCGCGTGCTGGTCAACGACAGCGGTTCCGGCGTGATGCGCCATGCCGATGCCGGCTATGATTCCGCGATCGCCTGCGCCCAGCGCAACGGCCTGATCCTCCCTATGATTAAGTAAGAGAAGCAAAATGACGAATGCACTGATCCTGAAACCCGGCGCGCTGACGCTCTCCGACCTGCGCGCCGTCTGGAACGCGGCGGGACCGCTGTCGCTGGCGCCCGAGGCCTACCCGGTCATCGAAGCCTCGGCCGCCGCCGTGCAAGCCATCGTGACCAAGGGCGACGCCGCCTACGGCATCAACACTGGCTTCGGCCTGCTGGCCAAGACCCGCATCCCGGACGACAAGCTGGAACAACTGCAGCGCAACCTGATCCTGTCGCATTCGGTGGGCACGGGCGAGCTGATGTCGGACGCCGTGTGCCGCCTGATCATGCTGATGAAAATCGGCAGCCTGGCGCGCGGCTATTCGGGCGTGCGGCCGCTGATCATCGACACCCTGGTGGCGCTGTTCAACGCCGGCATCATGCCGGCGATTCCGGCCAAGGGCTCGGTCGGCGCCTCGGGCGACCTGGCGCCGCTGTCGCACATGACGCTGGCCATGCTGGGCGTGGGCCAGGTGCGCGTCAAGGGCGAGCTGGTGGACGCCATGGAGGCGCTCAAGGCGGCCGGCATCGCGCCGGTGGTGCTGGCCGCGAAGGAGGGCCTGGCGCTCATCAACGGCACGCAAGTGTCGGCCGCGCTGGCGCTGCACGGCCTGTTCATGGCCGAGCGCCTGCTGGAGGCGGGCATGGTGTCGGGCGCGCTGTCGCTGGACGCGGCCAAGGGATCGGACTCGCCGTTCGACGCCCGCGTGCACGAGGTGCGCGGCCAGCCGGGGCAGATCGCGGCGGCGGCGATTTATCGCCAACTGGTTAGCGACAGCGCGATCCGCGCCTCGCACCTGGTCGGCGACGAGCGCGTGCAGGACCCGTACTGCCTGCGCTGCCAGCCGCAGGTCATGGGCGCCTGCTGGGACCTGATCAACAACGCCGCGCGCACCTTGCTGATCGAGGCCAACGCGGTCACCGACAATCCGCTGCTGTTCAAGGATGGCGAGCTGTCGGTGGTGGTCTCGGGCGGTAACTTCCACGCCGAGCCGGTGGCCTTTGCCGCTGACACGCTGGCGCTGGCCATCGCTGAAATCGGCTCCATTTCCGAGCGCCGCATCTCGCTGCTGATCGACGCCACCCTGTCCGGCCTGCCGCCGTTCCTGGTGCGCGATCCGGGCGTGAACTCCGGCTTCATGATCGCCCATGTGACCGCGGCCGCGCTGGCGTCGGAGAACAAGTCGATCGCCCATCCGGGCAGCGTGGACACCATCCCGACCTCGGCCAACCAGGAAGACCACGTCAGCATGGCCACCTACGCGGCGCGCCGCCTGGAAGATATGGCGCAAAATACGGCTGCCATCATCGGCATCGAACTGCTGGCCGCGGCGCAGGGCATCGACTTCCACCGCCCGCTGACCACCTCGCCGCACCTGGAGCATGTGCACGCGCAGTTGCGCAAGCGCGTGCCGTTCTTCGACGTCGACCGTTTCTTCGCGCCCGATATCGAGGCGGCCAAGGGCATGGTGCTGCGCGGCGAGCTGAGCGCGTCGTGCAAGGAGTTGTTCACGCCGCTGCATCCGTAAGGAGGAAAGCATGGACTATCAGTTCAGAGCAGGCAGCATACCCTTGCTGGTGTCCATGCCGCATGTGGGCACGGACATTCCGGACGACCTGCTGGCCGCGATGACGCCGGCCGCCGTCGGCAAGCAGGATACGGACTGGCACCTGGTGCGGCTCTACGATTTCCTCGGCGAGATGGGCGCCTCGGTGCTGTCGGCGCGCTGGTCGCGCTACGTCATCGACGTCAACCGGCCGCCGGAAAACACCAACCTCTATCCGGGCCAGGACACGACCGGCCTGATCCCGCTTGACACCTTCCACCGCGAGCCGCTGTACCGCGAGGGCCACGTGCCCGATGCGGCGGAAGTGCAGCGCCGCCTGCAGGCCTACTGGCGGCCGTACCACGACCAGTTGCGCGCCGAGCTGGATCGCCTGCTGGCGCTGCACGGCCGCGTGGTGCTGTGGGACGCGCATTCCATTGCCTCGGTGGTGCCGCGCTTCTTCGAGGGCAAGCTGCCGGACCTGAACTTCGGCACCGCCGACGGCAAGAGCTGCGATCCGGGCCTGAGCGACGCGGTGGTCGCCTGCGCGCGGCAGCAGGCGCGCTACAGCATCGCCGTCAACGGCCGCTTCAAGGGCGGGCACATCACCCGTTTCTACGGCCAGCCGGCGGCTGGCGTGCATGCGATCCAGTTGGAGATGTGCCAGTCCACCTACATGGACGAGGACGCGCCCTACGGCTACCGTTCCGACCTGGCCGAACAGGTGCGGCAGCCGCTGCGCGCGATGGTGCAGGCGGCGGCCGGCTGGGTGCGCGCATGAGCAGGCTGTACGCGCGCCACGCGCTGCTGCCGGAAGGCTGGCGCCAGGATGTGCTGATCGCGTGGAACGCGGCCGGCGACATCGATGCGCTTGACGTGGGCGCGGCCGCGCCGCAAGGCGTGGAGACGGTCGCCTACGCGCTGCCGGGCATGATCAACCTGCATTCGCACAGCTTCCAGCGCGCGCTGGGCGGCCGTACCGAGAAGGCGGGCGACAGCAAGGACAGTTTCTGGACTTGGCGCGAGCTGATGTACCGCTTCGCCCGCAGCATCACGCCCGAACAGGTCGAAGCCATCGCGGCGCAGTTGTTCAGCGAGTGCCTGCGCCACGGCTACACCTCGCTGTGCGAGTTCCATTACGTGCAGCGCACGCCGGACGGGAGCCTGTATCCGCGCCCGGCCGAGATGGCGGAACGGGTGATCGCCGCCGCACGCTTGAGTGGAATCGGCATGACCATGCTGCCAGTGTTGTATAGTTATTCCGGCTTCGGTGAAAAGGCGCTCAAACCGGAACAGCAGCGTTTCAGGACCGATGCGCGGGACGTCATGCGCATCGTCGAGGCGCTGGAACCGCTGCGCGATGCGCAGACCGAGATCGGCGTCGCGCCGCATTCGCTGCGGGCGGCGACGGTGGAGCAGATCCGGGGCGTGCTGGCGGCGCTGCCGCCGGACCGCCCGGTGCATATCCATATCGCCGAGCAGATGGCGGAAGTGCAGCAGTCGCTGGACTGGAGCGGCCGGCGCCCGGTGCAGTGGCTGCTGGAGCAGGTGGACGTGAACCGGCGCTGGTGCCTGGTCCATGCGACCCACCTGGCCGACGACGAAGTCAGCGGCATCGCCCGCAGCGGCGCGGTGGCCGGCCTGTGTCCGACCACGGAAGCGAACCTGGGGGATGGGCTGTTCCCGCTGGAGTCCTTCCTGGCGCAGGGCGGGGTGTTCGGCATCGGCAGCGACAGCCATGTGTCGCAGAGCGCGGTGGAAGAACTGCGCTGGCTGGAATATGGACAGCGCCTGCAGCAGCAGCGCCGCAACATCGCGGTGTCCGGTGCGCAGCGCAACGTCGGCGACTTTTTATGGCAGGGCGCCTTGCGCGGCGGCGCGCAGGCGGCGGGACGCAAGGTGGGCGCGCTGGCGCAGGGACGCCGCGCCGACATCGTGGTCCTGGACGAGGAGCACCCGAACATGTTTGGATTGGCGCTGGACGAGGTACTCGGCAGCTTTGTCTTCAGCGGCAATGACAATCTGGTCAAAGACGTGATGGTCGGCGGCCGGTGGGTAGTGCGCAGTCAGCAGCACGTTGCGCAGCAGGCGATCGCTGCGCGCTTCAAGCAGACCTTGGCCGAACTGAGGGAGTTCCGATGACCCAGCTAATCCAGTATGCAAGCCTGCGCTCCGCGCCGTGGAAGAACGGCGGCGGCAGCACCACGGAAATCGCCATCTCGCCGGCCGGCGCCGGCCTCGACGAGTTCGACTGGCGCGTGAGCCTGGCGACCATTTCGCAGAGCGGTCCCTTCTCCCCCTTTCCCGGCATAGACCGTTCGCTGGCGCTGGTCGACGGCGACGGCGTGCTGCTCGATTTCGGCGACGAGCGTTTCGTGCTCAGCCCCAGCGAGCCGCTGATCGAATTCGCCGGCGAAGCGACGGTGCACGCCACGGTCTCGGGCCAGCAGACCACCGATTTCAATGTGATGACGCGGCGCGGCGCTTGCCGTCACCGGCTTGCGCCGTGCACGGTCAAGGGCAAGGAATCGCTCAAGCGCCGCAGCGGCACCACGCTGCTGTTCCTGGCCGAGGGCGAAGGCCTGACCCTGAGCAGCGCGCGCGAACGCATCGCCATGGTCCGCTACGATACGGTGGTGATGGAGGCCGAGGAAGACTGGACGATGGAAGCCCAGCAGGCCACGGTACTGGTGGTCGATATCGTCAATATCTAGCATGTGGGATTTACTCATCAAGAACGTGCACCTGGCCACGATGGCGGGTGACGCTTATGGCGAACTGCGCGGCGCCGCCATCGCGGTCAAGGATGGCCGCATTGCGTGGCTGGGAGCGCAGGCGGATCTGCCGGCCGATGCGCAGGCCGCCACCGTGCACGATGGCGGCGGCGCCTGGCTGACGCCGGGCCTGATCGACTGCCACACCCACATCGTCCACGCGGGCAACCGCAGCGACGAATTCGAAGCGCGGCTGAACGGCGCGACCTATGAAGACATCGCCCGCGCCGGCGGCGGCATCATGTCCACCGTGCGCGCCACGCGGGCCGCATCGGAAGACGAGTTGCTGCGGCAAAGCTTGCCGCGCGTGCGCAGCCTGCTGGCGGAGGGCGTGACCACCATCGAAATCAAGTCCGGCTACGGGCTGACGCCGGCGTCGGAGGCGCACATGCTGCGCGCCGCGCGCCGCATCGGGCGCGAACTGCCGGTGCGCGTCGCCGCCACCTTCCTTGGCGCACATGCGCTGCCGCCGGAATTTGCCGGCCGTGCCGAGGACTACGTTACCGAAGTCTGCAACATGATCGCGCCGCTGGCCGCCGAAGGCCTGGTCGATGCGGTGGACGCCTTCTGCGAGCGCATCGGCTTTTCGCACGAGCAGACGGAGCGCGTTTTCCAGGCCGCGCGCGCGCAGGGCTTGCCGGTCAAGCTGCATGCGGAGCAGTTGTCGGACCAGCGCGGGGCGGAACTGGTGGCGCGCTACCAAGGACTGTCGGCCGACCACCTCGAACATCTGAGCGAGGCGGGCATCGCAGCGATGGCGGCCGCCGGCACCGTGGCCGTGCTGCTGCCCGGCGCCTACTACTTCCTGCGCGATTCCACGCCGCCGCCGGTAGCCGCGCTGCGTACCGCCGGCGTGCCCATGGCGGTGGCCACCGACTGCAATCCCGGCACCTCGCCGATGACTTCGTTGCTGCTGGCGCTGAACATGGTCTGCACGCTGTGGCGATTGACGCCGCTGGAAGCGCTGGCCGGCTGCACGCGCAACGCTGCGCGCGCGCTCGGCATGCAGGACGAAATCGGCACACTGGAGGTGGGCAAGCGCGCCGACTTTGCCCTGTGGCGCATCGCGCGGCCGGCCGACCTGTCCTATGCCATCGGCTTCAATCCCTGCTGCGGCGTAGTGAACGACGGCGTGTTGAGATCATCGCAAGTTTAGAGTGCACCCTCGTAAAAATCCGCTCGTTTCGTTGTGCTTTCGGTTACATTATTCCGATTGCCGTCTTAACGAAGCAGGATACACATGTTCGTCTTGAATTCCGTACGCGTCGCCGTGCTGGCGGCGTTGAGCGCGCAAGCGCTGGCCCAGGAACCTACCCCGCCCGCACCGACGCCGCATAACCCGGAAGCGCCCGTGGTGGCGACCGCGCCGTTGCAGCCTGCGCCGGTGGCCACGCCGGTGATCGCGCTGCCGACCGCGGCGCCGCGCCCCTTCGCCGAGATGGTGCGCGGCGCGACCCATGTGCCCGGATTCCTGACGCTGTATCAGAAAGAAGAGAAGGTCTGGATCGAGCTGCGCCCAGACCAGTTCGACCGGCCCATGTTCATGACGGTGAACATGCCGAACGGGATCGGTGAGCGCGGCATCTACGGCAGCCAGATGGGCGAAAGCCAGGTGGTGATATTCCACCGCATCGGCAACCTGGTGCAGATGATCGCCAAAAACGTCGCCTTCGGCGCGCAGGGCGGCACGCCGCAAGCGCTGGCCGTGCAGCAGGCGTATTCGGATAGCCTGATCGCCATCGCGCCCGTGTCCAGCGGCCCGAACCCGCTCAACCGTGCGGTGCTGGTCGACGCCAACGTGCTGCTGTTCGGCGATATCCCGTCGATGACCACGCGGCTGGAAACCGCCTTTCGCATGCCTTACGTGATGGACGCCCGCAACAGCAGCTTCCTCACCATCCGCTCGGACGAGAGCATGACCGGCTTCCAGGTCAACGCCCACTTCTTCGTGCCGCGCATCGCCGCCGCGCCGGCCGTGACGCCGCCGGTGCCGGGCGCGATTCCCAGTCCGCCGACCACGCTGCCGGACCCGCGCAGCATGTTCCTCGGCTTTTACTACAGCTTCATGCCGCTGCCGGCGGAACCCATGCACAGCCGCCGCGCCGATGACCGCATCGGCCACTTCGTCAGCACCAGCCAGGATTATTCGGACGACGTGACGCCGACCACGGCGCTGCACCTGATCGAACGCTGGCGGCTGGAGAAGAAAGACCCAGCCGCGCCGCTGTCCGAACCGAAGCAGCCCATCGTCTACTGGATCGACGCGAACGTGCCGGAGAAGTACCGCGCATCCGTCAAGGAGGGCGTGCTGGCCTGGAACGCGGCGTTTGAACGCATCGGTTTCAAGGACGCCATCGTGGTGAAGCAGCAGACCGCGAGCGACCGCTTCGACACCATGGATGCGCGGCACGCGTCGATACGCTGGTTTGTCGGGCGCGATGCCGGCTTCGCGGTTGGTCCGCGCCAGGTCGATCCGCGCAGCGGCGAAATTCTGGATGCGGACATCGCCATCTCCGATGTCTTCGCGCGCGGCGCGCGCCGCATGGTGGCGGAAGACGGCTTCAGCTTCGCCGTGCAGCAGCCGCAGGAGATGCGCTGCGATTACATGCAGGCTTCGGCCGACGAAATGGGCTTCGCGATGGATCTGCTGGAGGCGCGCGGCGAGCTTGAGATGGGCAGCAAGGAGGCCGATGCGGTGGCGCAGGCTTACGTGCGTTCGGTGGTGATGCATGAAGTGGGGCATACGCTGGGCCTGCGGCACAACTTCCGTTCGTCGACGGTCTACACGCTGAAGCAGTTACAGGATCCTGAGTTCACCAAACAGCATGGCCTGGCCGGATCGGTGATGGATTACACGCCGTTCAACCTGTCGGTGAAGGGCGAGAAGCAGGGCGAGTACGTGTCGTCCGCGCTGGGGCCATACGATTACTGGGCGATTGAATACGCCTACAAACCCATCGCGCCGGAGAACGAGAAAGCAGAGCTGGCGAAGATCGCCGCGCGTTCCAATGAGCCGGAACTGGCTTTCGGCACCGATGAAGATGTCGCCGGCTTCAGCTCCGACCCCGACGTGAATGCCTTCGACCTGGGCAGCGACCCGCTGGCCTTCTTCCAGCGCCGGCTGACAATGTCGCGCGAGCTTTGGGACCGCGTTGAAACACGCACTCTGCTGCCGGGCGAGAGCTATGAAACGCTGCGCCGCAGTTTCGACTACGGCTTCCTGCAATTCGCCCGCACCATGCCGGTGGTGGTGAAGTACGTCGGCGGCGTGACCTATCTGCGCGACCATGCCGGCACGGGGCGCGCAACCTTCACGCCGGTGCCGCTGGCTCGTCAGCGGGAAGCCTTGCAGATGCTGACCAACAGCTTGTTCAAGGCGGACAGCTTCCGATTCACGCCCTCGGTCATCAGCCGCCTCGGTCCCGACCATTTCGATCTGAAGGGCAGACCGGATGTGTCGGTCGGCGGCCGCGTGCTGACGCTGCAGGCGGCGGCGCTGGACCAACTGATGTCGGACGGCGTCGCGGTGCGCCTGCTGGATTCGCAGGAAAAGCTGGACGACCGCAAGCAGGCGCTGAGCCTGGCCGAGCTGTACGCCACGCTGCAGGATGCGGTGTGGAGCGAGCTTAGGTCCGGCAAGGATATCTCGGGCATGCGCCGCAACCTGCAGCGCGAGCATCTGAAACGGGTGGTGGCGGCGCTGCTGCGCGTGTCCGCCACCACGCCGGCCGATGTGCGCAGCCTGCAGCGGGAGAATGCGCTGCGGTTGCAGCGCGAGTTGCGCAGCGCGATGGGCAAGCCGGTGAGCCGCGAAGCCAAAGCGCACCTGTCGGAAAGCTACGAGACGCTGGACCAGGCCTTGAAGGCATCCATGCTGCGGGCGGGCGCCTGATGCGGTGGCTGGCCTGTCTCGCACTGCTGTGCGCGGGCGGCGCGTTCGCGGCTGGCGACACGCTGCACGTCGGTTCCAAGCGCTTCACCGAATCCTATATCCTGGGCGAGGTGCTGACGCAGACTGCCGCGCCTTACGCCAAGGCCGAACACCTGCAAGGACTGGGCAACACGGCCATCGTGCTGGCGGCCCTGCAGGCGGGGCGCATCGATGTGTATCCCGAATACCTGGGCACCATCGACCTGGAGATCCTCAAGCACAAGCAGGCCACCTCGCTGGAGCAGATGCGCGCGGAGCTGAAGCCCATGGGCTTGGGCGTGGCGGTGCCGCTGGGCTTCAACAACACCTATGCGCTGGCGATGCGCGGCGCCGATGGCCTGCACAAGCTGAGCGAGCTGGCGGCGCAGCCGCAGTTGCGCCTCGGGCTGTCGCATGAATTCATCGGCCGCGCCGATGGCTGGCCGGGGCTGGCGGCGCGCTATGGCCTGACGCAGCGGCCGCAGGGACTGGACCACGGCATCGCCTACGAGGCGCTGCAGGGCGGGCAGGTCGATGTGATCGACATTTATTCGACCGACGCCAAGATACACCAGTACGGCCTGCGCGTGCTGGACGACGACCGCGCCTATTTCCCGCGCTACGACGCCGTGCTGCTGTACCGTCTCGATGCGGCGCAGCGCTTCCCCGATGCGTGGAAGGCCATCGGCAGGCTGGAAGGCCGCATCAGCGCCAGCGACATGATCGCCATGAATGCCGCCGCTGAAATCGATGGCCAGAGCTTCGCCCGCGTCGCGCACGACTGGCTGGTCGCGCACCCGCTGCAACAGGCCGCTGGCGCCGGCGTCGCCGCTACCGCGACGGCTGCCGGTGACGGCACCGCCACCGCCGCCCCCCATGGCGCCGATGCTTCGGCCGCCACGCAGGCAAATGCCGGCGCCGCGCGCGATGGCCTGCTGGCGAAAATCTTCGACCGCGATCTTGGCAAGCTGACGTGGCAGCACATCACGCTGGTGCTGGCATCGGTGGCGATGGCCTGTGTGGCGGGTGTGCCGCTGGGCGTGCTGGCGGCGTATCTGCCGCGCCTGCGGCAAGTGGTGCTGGGCTTGACCGGCGTGCTGCAAACCGTGCCCTCGCTGGCGCTGCTGGCCCTGCTGATTCCCTTGCTGGGCATGATAGGCTCGGTGCCGGCGCTGGTGGCGCTGGTGGTGTACGCCCTGCTGCCCATCGTCCGCAATACCTGCACCGGGCTGCTGCAGGTGCCGTCCGGGCTGAAACTGGCAGGACAGGCGCTGGGCCTGCGGCCGGTGCAAAGGCTGGTGCATATCGATCTGCCCCTGGCGCTGCCGGTGATCCTGGCCGGCGTGAAAACGGCCGCGGTGATGAGCGTGGGTACTGCCACCATCGCCGCCTTTATCGGCGCGGGCGGCTACGGCGAGCGCATCACCATTGGCCTGGCGCTGAACGATAACGACATGCTGTTGGCCGGCGCCATCCCGGCGGCGCTGCTGGCGCTGGCCACGCAGGGGTTGTTTGAGCTGCTGGAACGGATGTTCACACACAGACAACGGCTTTATGTAAAGGCTGTGTAACGCTTTACACGCGGGGTAATGATTTGTAAGACCTCGGGCAGGACTGGGGAAGGAGGCATATAGTGCACTCGTTGACTCAATCTCCCTCCCATTCCTCATGGGTTCCTCCCATCCGCCGAGATCCGCCGGGTGGGATTTTTTTTATGCCTGCGATGACAACCGTTCCAGCGCGTCGCCGGTGACGCGGCAGATGCGCCAGTCCGGCATCACGGTCGCGCCCATGCCTTCGTAGAAGCGGATGGCGTTGGCGTTCCAGTCCAGCACCGACCACTCGAAGCGGCCGCAGTCGCGCTCCACCGCCAGTTGCGCCAGCGCCACCAGCATCTGCTTGCCGTAGCCCTTGCCGCGCTGGGACTGTTTGACGTACAGGTCTTCCAGGTACAGACCCTTCTTGCACAGGAAGGTGGAGAAATTATGGAAGAACAGCGCGAAGGTAACGACTTCGCCATTGGCCTCGCCGACCAGGGCTTCGCACACGGGCTTTTCGCAGAACAGTTCCTGGTGCAGCATGGCTTCGTTGGCGACCACCATGTGCTCCAGTTTTTCGAATACCGCCAGTTCGAAGATCATGCCGAAGATGTCGGGAATGTCGGCTGGCGTGGCGGGGCGTATGGTCAATGTAGTCATGAAGATGGCTTGGTGGTGGGTTGCAAGGCCCAGGCGACGCTGGTCAGGCACAGCGCCATGCCTAGCCATTCGATCGCGCCGGGGCGGAAGTTTTCCAGTTGGGTGGACAGCAGCACTGAGATCACGGGCGTCACGACACCGATGTACACGGCCTTGTCCGAGCCGATGCGGTGGATCAGCGTGAAGTAGGCGGCAAAGGCGATCACCGAGCCCAGCAGCGACAGGTAGAGCAGGCCACCCCAGTACGGGACGGTGGCCGGCAGCACGAAACGCTGGCCGCTCAGGAGCGCGAACAAGGCCACCAGCATAGTCCCCCACATCATGGACCAGGCCATGGTCAGCAGCACGTTGGACGATTGTTCGCGCACCTTGACCACCACCATGTTGCCGACCGAGCTGGCGATGGTGGCTGTCACGGCCAGGATCACGCCGAGGATGAAATGGTTGCTGCTGCCGGTATTGTCCAGTGAGTCACGTATGTTGCGGAAGAACAGCAGGGTCACGCCGCAGATCGCCACCGCGCCCGCGCTCCAGGTGCGCCAACCCAGTGGCATGCCGAAGGCGATGCGGTTAAGGATGGGGTTCCAGAACACCATCAGCGCGAACAGCACGGCCACCAGGCCGGACACCAGGTATTGCTCGGAGTTGTAGGTGCAGATGTAGCTGATGGCGAAGGTGGCGCACCCCTGCAGCATCATCCAGCGCTGGGTGCGCCAGGGCAGCAGCAGGCGGTCGCCGCGCGCCGCGCACCAGGCAAACAGCACGGCCGACGCCAGTGCGAAACGGTAGACCACGGAAACCGCGGGCGGAATATCGCCCAGTTGCAAGGTGATAGCAAAAAACGTGGAACCCCAGATCAGGCAGGCGATAACAAAGAGTAAAGGTGAGGACATCCGGAGAGTATAACTGTTGCGGCGCAGCGACGAAGATGTATCTGCTTGTAAAATCGGCAGGATAGACGGAAATTCCAAGTATAGTGAAAAGACCAACCGCAACGGAGGGCGTCATGAACACCGCGCTGCAACTCAAAGTCATCACGCTGCTGGGCTACGTGGCCCTGAGCACCGCTTTGGTGCTGATGCTGGCTGACGATGAAATGCAGGGCGCGGCGCAGACGCTGTTCGCGCAGGTCTGGTTCCGCTGATCAGTAGGACCAGTGCAGGCGGCGGTACAGGAAGCCCAGCACGAATAGCGGACCGATCAGCAGGAAGCGCAGGTCGTCGAAGAAGGACGGCTTTTTGCCTTCGATCTTGTGGCCAATGAACTGGCCTATCCACGCCAACACAAACACGATGACCGACAAGGGCAGGACTGCCTGCGGCGGCAGCGCGGCCAGGATCGCCAGCATGGCGGCCGACATCAGCAGCATGCCCCAGGCGAAGGGCCGCGACAGCGTGAAGTAGTACCACATGGAGGCAACCACCATCGCCAGCGCGACCAGCGGGTGCAGGCACCACAGCAGGCCCAGCAGGGTGAACACGATGATGGGCACGCAGATGAAGTGGATCACTTCGTTGGTGGGGTGGAGGTGGCTTTCGCTGTACTGGGCCAGCAGCGTGTCGATGGCGCGCGGTTCCTGCATGGGTGTCTCCCGGGATTGTCATTGTCAGACGGTCTATGCCGTCGGCAAATTCTACACCTGAAAGCCGGGGCGGCTACAATGCCGGCATGCCTACTTCTTCCCCAACCGAATCCGCCGCGCGCAAGCGCTGTTTCGCCCCCGTGGTCGACGAGCGCACCCGCGTGCTGATCCTCGGCAGCCTGCCCGGCGATGCCTCGCTGGCGGTGCAGGAATACTATGGCAACCGCCAGAACAAATTCTGGGCCCTGATGTCGGATGTGCTAGGTGTCGATCTGGTGGCGCTCGACTACCCGGCGCGTCTGCGCACCTTGCTGGCTCACCGCGTCGGACTGTGGGATGTGGTCGCTGAGGCCGAGCGGAAGGGCAGTCTTGATAGCGGTATCCGCAATCACTCCGGCAACGACTTGTCGACCTTGGCGGAAAGCCTGCCAGACCTGACCATGATTGCCTTCAATGGCGGGACCGCATCCCGGCTCGGCCGCAGGCAATTGGAAGTGCGTGCAAACCGCTATCGTCTGCTTGATCTGCCGTCCAGTAGCCCAGCCTACACTTTGCACTACGCCAAGAAGCACGCGAGTTGGACCCTGCTGCGCGACGCATTGCTCTAGGGGGGACTTCCGCAGGATATTTCAAAAAACGCGGAGAACTCGTCCATGCTCGTAGAATGAGATATCTGGACATCGATTTGTGGCGCGCCTCTCCAAGATGCAGCTTGGTTATTTGAGGGAGAACTACTCGTTCTCTCGATTTCACTAGCGAGTTGCTGAAAGCTGCGTTTACGCTGCTACGATGTGAAATTTAGTTGCCTTGGCAATAGGACGTACATGATTGTGCTCTCGCTTTAGTTCCACCAAGCCGTAGTTAGCCATCGTCTTGAGCGTGCGCGACAGATTGCTCGATTTACGTCCCGTGAGTTCAGCTAATGCCGAGATAGATTCCGGCCTCGTCTCCATGATGACATGCAGTAGGCTACGATTGTCATCGCTTAATACCTCTGCGAGCGATTTCATGGATGTGAACCAGACTTTGGGTTCCTTAGGGCCAGGCTTGTAGTCGCCGCGAGCGATGGCTAGTACACGCTCGCGGATTTTCTCTTGTGGCATGATTCCAATTGCAATTGCTTTCATCGCGTTTTCACCTCCTGAAGCACTCTGTCAACGTCCGAGAAGAAATCGGTGAGCAGTTGCTGTGCATCCTTGAATTCATATGGCACGCCTCGGTCCGACACATGCCTGTGTTATGGGTCATACGCCAGGATTCGTCCGGCGTACTTGAACTTCTTGGGTGGCTTGACGGCGTGTGCGTTGTCGTAGCCCAAGATGCGCTTGCCATATGGCTCATGTAGGGTCAACGCGTATCGGATGCCGTGGGGCACCTCATCTGAAGTTTCTACCGACCACGCCTCGATTTTGATCCAGTAGCCGTCTCCTTGGTCGAGAATTGAGCCGTGCAGGTCTAGCAAGGTGGCGATGGCGGGGTCATTTTTCATCGGTTAAGTATATCATCAGATGATAACCTATCCACCTGATGTTGAGTCGGTGTCAAATAGAAACGCTTCCTGCGTAAAAGCAATCGCATTCAACGGTGGAACGGCGGCTAAGATTGGGCGCACGCAGTTACAAGCAATGTCGGACCGCGTTGCGCTGATAGATTTACCATCGTCGAGCCCCGCTCACACAATCGCTGTTGAGAAAAAGCTGCAAACCTGGAGCCAACTCCGATTTTTAAGCTGTGCCCTGTAGATGCGGTACCGCTTTTTCGAAAGCAGCCCCAGCTCCTCCAGATGCCGGGAATACTTCAGTTTGGGCAGTAATCAGACCCAATGCACGGCATCGGTGCCTTCGGGCAGAAGGAAATCGTTGATGCGTTCCAAATCCGCTAGCGCTTGACTGGAGTAGCTGAGTCTTGCCATGACTCGCTTTCCGGTCGCGCTGCCTAAGCTGCTGCGGAATGCCTGGGCTTGACCGGTTGGCGCGCCGATTTTGTATAATTTGCAATCTCGATGCGACGAAAGGGTGTGATGTTTGGACGGTTCAGTGAAGGCATCAAAGCGGGCTTCCTGGGGCAACGTGGCAATTCCGTACCGCGTGCGACAGTGTCTCCAGGCAGGCTGCTACGTCCGGAGCGCGAACGCTCGTATTTGTTGGCCTGCCCTGGTCAAGCATCCATCAGCAAGCTCCCGCTGGTGGTGGCACTGCATGGTGCTGGCGCCTCGGCCAGACAACTATTCGGCCTGGCGTTTCCGCCTTCGCCATTTTCCGTATGGCTGGAGATCGCCGAGCGGGAAAAATTGCTCGTCGTGGCGGTCGATGCCGCTAAAGGGGGCTGGAGCGATTGCTTCGCAAGCGCAGAGCGCGTTGCGATGGAACCTGCCGCCGGCATCGAGGAGACCGCGCACTTCTGGCGCGACCTCGCCCAACTGCCGGCCGCGCCCGTGCAGGCCGAGGTCGCGCATCGCCACGCCTGGGACAAGACCCGCGTCAGCCATTATGTGTGGGGCGATGCGCCGGACCAGTTGCAAGTCGGCCTGTACCGGATCGCCAACGGGGGCCACGCCGAGCCGAGCGGCACGCAACGCTATCCCGTTTGGATTAACCGCCTGGTCGGGCCACAAAACGCTGACATTGAAGTCGCGGAGGCGGCGTGGAAATTTTTCAAGGATAAACGCAACCGTCACAGGTCGGCCACCAAAGGACGACCGGGCGAGATTCTCACAGGAGGCTGTAACTCATGTTGAAACCCATATTGTGCGTGGCGGCGCTGGCGCTTGCCCCGCTTGCGCACGCCGCAACCGCCACCTGCACGCTGCTGGCCGAGGGCGCCACCGACAAAGTCCTCCAACAGAATGGCGCTTGCGATGTGCGCAGCGCTCCCATGTCCACTTTCAAGCTGGCCATCAGCTTGATGGGCTATGACGCCGGCATTCTGAAAGACGAGCACGCGCCGGTCTGGCCCTTCAAGCCGGGTTACGTCGATTGGCGCGATGAATGGAAGCAGGACATCGACCCGGCCAAGTGGATGGCCATGTCAGTGGTCTGGTATTCGCAGCAGACCACGCTCAGGCTGGGGACGGCGCGCTTTGCCAGGTACACGCATCAATTCAAGTACGGCAACGAGGATGTGTCCGGTGGCTTGACGGAGGCGTGGCTGCACACCTCGCTGATGATCACGCCACGCGAGCAGATTGCCTTCCTCGGCCGCCTGGTGCGGCGCGAACTGGGCGTCAGCGCGCACGCCTACGACATGACGGCGAACATCGCCCTGTACCGCACGCTGCCCAACGGCTGGACTGTGCACGGCAAGATGGGCGCCGGCGGCTACGGAAAGGACGGCAAGGTCGGCTGGTACGTGGGCTGGGCTGAAAAGGGCGGGCGCATGGTCACGTTTGCGCGTCAGCGCCTGGAGGACGACGACAAGCTTGACGGCTCCGCAGGCCCGCGCGCACGCGACCCGCTGCTGGCCGAGTTGCCCGCGATGCTGGACGCGATCGAATAAGGGCGGCAGCGGCAGGGAGATAGGCTGATTACTCTTTCGTGATCACCCGCACCGTGGTTTCCAGGTAGTCCTTGAAGCCCATGTCCAGGTAGAGCTGGTGGGCGGGATTGTCGTGCATGACGTGCAGGAAGGGCGTATCGCCGCGGCGCAGGTGGCGCCGCACCAGCTTGGCGATCAGGCGCCTGGCCAGGCCGCGGCCCTGGTAATCGGGATGGGTGCAGACGCCGCTGATTTCGCATAGTCCCTCCGCCCGCAGCCGTTCGCCGGCCATGGCGATCAGCCGTTCGCCGTCGAAGTAGCCGAAGTAGTCGCCCAGCTCGATGGTGCGCACGCCGAACGGTCCGGGCTGGCACAGCGTCGCCAGCTTCAGCGCGTCCCCGGCGTGTTGCATGCCCAGCGCCACGGCGTCAGGCGCCGGATCGACGGCCGGCATCGCGCCTTCCCACACCATGCGGAACATGGTGCTCTCGGCGTCGATGCGCCAGCCGGGCGGCGCGGTCCCGGTCCAGTTTTCGCAATAGAAGTGCTCGCCCGGCGCGCACCACGGCGCCAGCGCCGCGAAGTCCGGCGCCGACGGATCGGCAAAGGCGATGATGGGCGAAAAGCCTTGGGTGTAGCGGCGCACCTGTTCGGTGCCGCTGGAGTATGGCCGGTGCGCGACCGACAGGCTGTGCCAGAAGATGTGGTCCAGCAGCCGGTTGCGCTCCATGGCTTACGGACCGACCGGAACGATGGTCAGCGTGCCGTCGTCGGTGATGGCAGCGAGGAGCCAGCCGTCGCCCGACACCGCCATCTGCCGCGCCAGCAATTGCCGGCCGGTGGCGCTCAGCTTGAATTGCTTGAGCAGGGTGGCGCCCGTGCTGTCGTAGACGTAGATGTCGCTGTTGCCCACGCTGGCCGCGCCGCCGCAATAGATGCGGCCGTCGATGCCCACTTCCACGTTGTTGGGCGAGGCCAGGCCGATCGCCAGGTAGGCCAGGATGCCGAGGTCGTCCGAGTTCATCACGGTGCATTGCTGCAGCGAGGCGGTGGCGCTGTACACGCGCGTGCCGTCGCTGCTGACGAACACGTCCTGCCCCTGGGTACCGGTGCTGACGTGGCTGGACTTGGTCAGCTTGGCCGCGTACAGGGTGCCGTTGTTGAGCGCGCTGTAATCGAGGCTGACGGTGGTGTGCTGCACGTTGCCGCTGCTTTCGCTCTGCTGCACCAAACGCTTGCCGTCGGCGCTGGCGGACAGCGTGCCGCCGGTGGTCAGCGGCAGCGCCGGCAACTGGCGGAAGGGCGAACCCTGGTAGGCCTGTCCATCGCTGAGCAACAGCAGCTCCACGCCGTTCGGGTGCGTCAGCCGGATGCGGGTGGACTTGGCGGCGGCGGTGCTCAACGCCAGTTGCGCGCTGATCGCGCGGCTGGCCAGGCTGACCTTGGTGACGCGGCTGTTGTCCAGGTCCAGCACATACAGGTAGTCGCCGTTGACGCCCACCGCCATGTCGCCCAGGTGGGCCGCGAAGCCGGTGATGCTGGCTTCGCGCGCGCCGGTATAGAGGTTGTACACGTCGATGTAAGCGCCGCCGTTGTGGGCGTACACGTAAGGGCGCAGCGGATCGGCGACCACGGTGGTGTAGGGCAGCGCTGCTACGGCGTTGGCGCCGGGGTTGTCGGCGCCCTTCCACAGCGCCACGCGTATCACTTCCGGCGCGCTGGCGTCCGGATCGGTGGGCGTGATGGTGATGGTGGCGGTGTTCAGCGAGCCGTTCAGCAGCGGCGTCGGATCGGCGGTCAGCACCAGCTTGTTGCCGCTGACGCCCGCCACCAGCCAGCTCTGGTCGCTGCTGGCGCTCATGCCGCCGAAGCTGCCGAAGTTGTCGCTGACGGTGATGGTGCGGGTCAGCCGACTCCAGCCCGGCGTGCTGACCATGGCCACCGCCACTTCGGCCGGCAGCAGCTTGTGCTGGTCCTTGTTGATGGTCAGGAGCACCGGCGCGGTGACGGTGTCGCCGTTGACGCTGGCGCTGGCGGTCATCAGCGAGGACGTCACGCCGGTCGCCGCGCTGGCCGGGCGCGGCGTCAGCACGATGGCCGCGCCGGTCTGGCTGACGGTGCCGCTGCTGACGTTGGCGGCGGCCCAGGACGGCACGCCGCCCAGCGACCATGGCCAACTGGCCGTGCCGGTATTCAGGCTCAGGTTGAGCGGCTGGGTGGTGCTGAAGTCGCGGCCGTAAGTGCCGCCCAGGGTGATGCTGGCGGACGAGGGCAGCAGCGTGGCCGGGGTCAGGTTCAGCGTCACCGGCAGGGTGCGCGTGGTGAGCCCGGCCGGCACGATGGTGATGTTGGCGCTGTAGCTGCCGCTGGCCAGCTTGCCCACCGTCGGATCCACCGTCAGCACGGTAGTCGCCGGCGTGGCGCCGGCGGTCGGCGACACGCCCAGCCAGGCGGCGCTGCTGCTGGCGGTCCAGGCGGCGGTGAGCTTGTTGTCGGTGTCCAGGCTGACCACCTGGGTGGCGATGGGCGCGCCGTTGACGGCGTTGAAGGTGATGCTGTTGCTGCCCAGGACCAGGCCGCTCGGCAGCACGGTCAGCGTGGCCGGCAGGACGGCGCTCTGGCCGGCGCCGGCGCTGACGGTCAGGTTGCCGGTGTAGGTGCCAGCCGCCAGCCCGGTGGCGTCGTAGCTGACGGTCAGGGTGGCGTTGCCGCTGCCGCTGGCCGCGCTCAGCTTGAGCCAGGCGGCGCCGCCCGTGTCGGCGGTCCAGTTGCCGCCGGCAGTGATGGCCACCGTCACGCTGGGCGGCGGCGCAGTGCCATTCTGCGCGGTGGCGGTCAGCGGCATGGCGGGCACGGCGCTGAAGGCGCTGCTGCCGGCCGGCGTCACGGTGACGTCGTAGGGCAGGGCCACCGGCGAACCGGGGAACTGGCCGGCGCAGTTGGCGTCCTTGCACAGCTTGATGCTGAAGCTGCCGGTGTAGTGGCCCGCGGCCAGGGTCGGCGAGGTTTGCAGGGCGGCGTGGTACTGGCTGTCGCTGTCGCGCACCAGTTGCATGTTCGGCACCAGCACGCCGGCGCTGTCGACAATCACGGGGAACACGGTGGCGCCGCTGAAGTCGGTCGGCCGCGCCACGGCGGCGATCACGTTCAGGGTCTGCGAAGTGCCAGCCGCATAACTGGCGCTGACGGTGGCGGGCGTAAAGCTGAGGGCGGGACCGGCGGGTGGCGTGACAGCGCCGCCGCTACCGCCGCCCCCACCGCCGCCGCCGCAGGCGACCAGCGCGGCGGCAAGCAAGAATGAAGCGGTGGCGGGCCTGAATCTCAGCATGGCGGAATCCTTAGTTAGAGCAGCTTAATTTACTTGCAATTGTTGCGTGTCCGCAACTATGTGTCAAGCAATGGCTGCGCCAGCTTACCATCCGCCGTGGCTTACTTGGCATGCGCCTCGTAGGCTTTGATGCGATCGAGCTTGGCGGCGTACAGGTCGTGGTCGCCGCGCGTGGTGCTGTTCTTCATGGCTTCGGTCATGTGCTTGTCGGCCGCGCGCAGGTCGCCCAACTGGTAATCGGCCACCGCCAGCCAGAAGTGGAACTCGTGGTAGTCCGGCGCCCGGTCCAGCTCACGCCGGAACATGTCGCGCGCCCGCACGTAGTCGCCCTGGCGCATGGCGTCCTGGCCCAGGTTGAAGAAGTAGAAGGGCGGATAAGGTTCCAGCTTGGCCAGGCGCTCGCGCAGCACGCCGGCTTCGTCCTGTTTATTCTCGGTCAGCAGGGTCTGGACCAGGTTGGACAGGTAGATGGTGTTGTTCGGCGCCTGCGACAGCGCGTAGCGCAGCGACGCCTCGGCCGCCGCCAGGTCGCCGTGGTGCTGGTAGATCACGCCCAGCGTGTTGTAGGCGTTGAGGAATTCCGGATCGGTCTCGGCCGACTTGCGCGCGGCCCAGTAGGCATCGTCGACCTGGCCATTGGCCAGCATCTCGGCGGCGCGGTTGTTCAGGTACATGGCCAGCACGGTGTAATCCTCCAGCGGCTTGGCGTTCTCGCGCACCTTGGGCGGGATCGGGATGAAGTCCACCGTCAGCGAGTCGGCCAGGTCGATGGTGTAGCCGCCGGTGAACGGGCTGCGCGACAGATTGCGCGTGCCCAGCAGCAGGTTGACGTGGTTGCTGGCGAAGTAGAGATTGCCCGAGCGGCTCCACGCTTCTTCCACCTGCACTTGCTGGAACTGTACTTTCAGGTGCAGTTCCTGGGCCAGCGCGGCGGTCATGATGGCCAGCGACAGGCAGTTGCCGGCGCGCGCCTCGAAGGTCTGCGCGGCGTTGCGGGTCATGGCGGAATCGTATTCGAGCTGCAGCTTGTCGCGGCGGTACAGCGCATCGAACAACTGGCGCCGCACATCCTTGTCGACGTTTTCGTTGACCTCGCGACGCAGGTAGGTGCGCATCTCCGGCGTCACGGCAAACACACGCTCGGTGTCGACCGGATTTTTGGCGGGCTGGAATAGCTGGTCCTGGAACAGGTGCGGTGGCGGCGGCGTGCGCGCGATTTGCTGCCCGGCGCAGCCACTCAACAGCGCGGCGGCGCTCAGGATTAGGGCCCATGGCTTCATGATATCTCCCCTTCTATGCTGCGGAGCACAAAGCCTGCGCCGCATCAGGCAGCGGCATCTGCGCACCGCTTACAGGAAAGTATCGTAGTCGGCCGGGCGCCTGTCAAACAGGAAATCGCTTTCAGGCCAGCGGGCCGTCGGCCAGGCTGAGATCGGTGATGCCGAGGCTGACCAGCGCGTCGCGCAAGTCGTCGATGGCCAGCGCCACGTCGGTGGCCGCATCGAGCGGCTTGTGGGCCGTGACCAGCAGCGGACCGTCGGCGCTGCCGGCATGCAGTTGCACGCGCAGGGCCAGGTCGTCGTCTTCGTCGGCTGGCGAAATCACGGCGGCGATCTGCTCCGGCGCGTGCTGCGCCAGCACGGCGTTCAGTTCGGACAACAGGCCCAGCATGGCGTACTCGGACTGCGCCAGCGCGCGCGCGCCGAAGAACAGGTCCTGGTACAGGAAGTTCAGGCGCAGGCGGGCGTCGGCGCCGCGCCCGCGGCCCAGGCAGCGCGCCACCAGCGGCGCGTAGTCTTCGGTCCATTGCTGGTAGCGTGCGGCGCGCTGCGCGTAGTAGTCGTCGGCCGCCTTCTCGCTGGCCGGTGCCTGGTAGAAGGCGTCGTCGGCACGCTTCATGGCGAAGCCGACCAGGAAGCGCAGTTCGACCGCGCTGTCGTCGGGGCCGAAGCTGGTGGCCGACCAGCCGGCCGCCAGGCTGCGTTCCAGCGCCGGCGCGGCGGCGATCTTCTTGCCGCCCATGGACTGCGCCGCTTCGCGCAGCATGGCCTGCAACTGGCCGTAGCTGATGCGCTCCATCTCGCCCAGGTCGTAGGCATGGCTGACCAGCACCACCCTGGCGTGTTTGCTTTCCAGCCCGGCCCTGGTGAAGCTGGCGACCAGTTCATCGTAGGCGGCGCCGTCCTGGAAATCGGCGGCCGGATCCAGCCCGCCCTGGCTGTGCACGAAGACGGGAATGGCAAAGGCGTCCACTTCCATGTCCGGGCCGTCCTCGCGATGAAGCAGCAGGTTGGCCGCGCCTTCTTCGATGGCGTTGCGCAGGTAGCGGTAGGCATCCAGCGATTCCTCGCGCGCCAGTTCGATCGCGCCGTACAGCACTTCATCCTTGTTCTGCGCCAGCAGGCGGCGCAACTGGCGCTGGAACTCCAGCGCTTTCTGCGCCAGGTCGGCATGGGTTTCGGCGGCCACGATGTCGCCGGCCTCGGCGCCGTGCGCCAGGTCCAGCGCCAGGGCGCACAGTTCGGTGCTTTGCTGTTCTTCCTTGACTTGCGGCGGTGCTGCGGACTTGGCGGCTTGGCGCGGCGCGTGATGGCCCGGTCGCTTATTTTTCGGCATGGCGTTGTTATCGTTCGGTGTGGAAGGCTTCGTGCAGCTCGTCCAGCAGGTCGGCGGTTTCGTCTTCGGTCAGGCCGAGGTGACGGCAGGCCAATTCGCCGCCTTTCTCCCATTCGTAGGACAGGCTGCGGCCGTGGTAGCGCTGGATGCCTTTTTCGGCGATGACCGAGGCCGCCACCAGCGAGCGCACGGCGTCGTCGGTGGCCGGGTCGTCCAGCACGCGGTAATCGTGGTGCAGCAGGATGGCCCAGGACACGTCCGGCGACAGGCCCCAGTTACGCGCCAGCAGGCAGCCGATGGCCGCGTGGTTGGTGCTGTAGTGATGGTCTTCGGTGGCGGTGAACAGGCCTTGCGCATCGTTGCAGGCGTCGTCGTAGACCGCGCCGTAATCGGCGAAGCGGTTCATCAGCAGCGGCACGCCGATGTCGCAGAACAGGCCGAAGGTGTGGGCGATGTCGGGCGGCGCGATGCGCAGCTTGCGCGAGGTGAAGACCAGCGCCTGGGCGCGATGCGCCGAGATTTCCCAGAATGCGTTAAGGTCGCTTTGCTTGCCCTCGATGGCCTGGCGCGCCAGCAGCCCGGTGAGCAGCGCCGCGCACTGGTTCACGCCGAGGAAGTTGATGGCCTGTTCCACCGACTTGGCCTTGCGCAGCGCGCCGAAGAACGGCGAGTTGGCCAGCTTGAGCAGGGCGCCCGACATGCCGACGTCGTTGGTGATGATGCGGGCGATCTGGCGCGGCGAGGGATCTTCCTTGGCCAGTTCGCGCTGCAAATCCACGAGCAGGCTGGGCCGGGGCGGAATGCGGATGGAGCGCAGCAGGGCGTCCTCCACCGAATTTTCGGTTGGCAAAGCGTAGGCGGCAGCGGTCGTCATGTGTTATTCAGGTGTTAAGCGGTCCTCGACGGGAGCCGGTCGATGCAATAGCAACATATTATCGCCGCAAGCGGTGCGCTTGGGCGCGAATTTGTGCCGATTTTCTCGGCGCCGCGCGATATTTTGTCGCGAAAACCCGTGGACAGATAACCATTTGGCACGTTTTCCATGGTAGCTTCGTCCACATTGTTAGCAGGAGATGCATGAATACTCAGTTGGCAGGCATAGATTTCAGCGCGCCCTCGCACATCGTGGCGCCGCAGTTGATCGGGGTGACGGTGCTGTTCAACGGCGTCGGCGGCCGCATCGTCGAGGTGGAGGCTTACGACCGCGAGGAGCCGGCCTCGCACTGCTACATCGGCCAGACGGCGCGCAATTTTTCCATGTTCGGGCCGCCGGCGCGCAGCTATGTGTACCAGTCGCACGGCATCCACTGGTGCTTGAATTTCGTCTGCCGCGAAGCGGGGCACGGCGCCGGCGTGCTGATACGCGCGCTGGAACCGGTCGAAGGGCTGGACGCGATGCGCGCGCGGCGCGGCCTCGATGACGAGCGCTTGCTGTGCGCCGGGCCGGGCCGGTTGTGCGAAGCGCTGGGCGTGACGCGCGAGCATAACAACCTGCCGCTGGCGAAGGCGCCGTTCAAGCTGATTGCGCGCGACCCGGTGCACAGGCCGGAAGTGCTGGCCGGCCCGCGCATCGGCATTTCCAAGGCGGTCGACCTGCCGTGGCGCTTCGTGCTAGCCGGCTCGCGCTATCTCAGCAAACCCATGCGGGGCGGCCACCCCGTCTGAGGGCTTGCGCGCGGTGGCGGGCGCCGCTTCGATCTTGAACACCGATACCGCCTGCGACAGTTGCACCGCCTGGTCCTGCAGGCTTTCCGCCGCCGCTGCCGCCTGTTCCACCAGCGCCGCGTTCTGCTGCGTCACGTCGTCCATCTGGCCGACGGCCTGGTTCACTTCGGCGATGCCCAGCGCCTGCTCTTCGCTGGCGCTGCTGATGCGGTCGATGATGTCGTTCACCTGCCGCACCGCGGCCACGATGTCGCCCATGCGCTCGCCCGCCAACTGCACCGACGCGCTGCCGCCGTCGATGGTGGCCACCGAGGCGGCGATCAGGGTCTTGATCTCCTTGGCCGCCGCCGCCGAACGCTGGGCCAAGGTGCGCACTTCCGAGGCCACCACCGCGAAGCCGCGTCCCTGCTCGCCGGCGCGCGCCGCTTCCACCGCCGCGTTCAGCGCCAGGATGTTGGTCTGGAAAGCGATGCCGTCGATGACGGCGATGATGTCGACGATCTGGCGCGCGCTGGCGCGGATCGCGTTCATGGTCTGCACCGCGTCCTGCATGGCGGCGCCGCCGTGCTGCGCCAGTTCGGTGGCGTCGGCGGCCAGCAGGCAGGCTTCGCGCGCGTTGGCGGCGTTGGCCTGCACGGCTTGCGTCAGCGTGTTCATGGCGCTGGCCGTTTGCTCCAGCGAGGAGGCCTGCATCTCGGTGCGGGTGGACAGGTCCATGTTGCCGCTGGCGATTTCGTGGGCGGCGGTGTCGATCGAGCGCACCGCGTTGAGGATGCTGGTCAGGGTCTGCGTCAGCGTGTGCATGGACTGGTCGAGCATGCGCGCGGTGTCGGCGATTTCATCGCGGCCCGCCGTGCTGCGGCCGGAAGACAGGCGGCCGGCCGCCAGCGCCATCACGACTTCGGCGATGGCGCGTATGTCGCGCAGCATGGCGCTGCGCACCGCCACCGTCACGCCAAGCGAGAGCGCGATCGACAGCAGCACCATGGTGGCGATGCCGGTGGTGAGCGTGTGGAAGCCGGCCCGCGCCTGGGCGTAGGCCTGCTCGCTGAGCCGCTGTTCCAGCGACGAGAGCTGGGCCAGTTGCGTGTTCAGAAGCTGGAACTGCTGCTCGGCGCGCGCCATGGCGTTGGTGGCGATGCTTTGGTCCATCTGCGCCATGTCCATGGTGTCCAGCACGGCCTTGCGGTAGGCGGCCAGCGCCTGCAGCGACTGGGCGGCGATCTTGCGTTCGCTGGCGTCCGCATCGCTGTCGCCCGCATGGGGCGCGCCATCCGCGGCCTTGCCAGGCGGCGCCGCAGTACCGTGTCCGCCGGTGCCGGCCGTCGCATCGTTGGTGCTGCCGCCTGCGCCGGCATCGTCCAGCTTGCGCAGCAGCGCTTCAACGCTGGCGTGGCGCGCCTTGATTTGCCGGCTCAGGGCGTCCAGGCGCGCTTGCGCGAAGCTGCCGTTGACCCACGCCAGCAACTGGTAGATCTGCGCATGGGCATAGCGCGCTTCGCCGCTGGCGTCGGCCGCGACGCGCAGGCGGGCGGCGCGTACCTGCACCAGGTTTTCCATCGCCGCGTTCTGCCGCACCATGCCGGTGTAGGAGGCGGCCGCGGTGGCGATCAGCAGCATCAGCACCAGTCCCGGCGCCAGCAGCAGTTTGGGGCCGATGCGCAGTTTGCTTAGCATGATGCTTGTCCTATTTTTTGTAGAGGCCCGCTTCCAGCACCACGTCGCCGACTTTCAGCACGTAAGTGGTCTTGGGTTCGATCTTGCCGGTGGTCGGGTTCTTGTACTGGTAGTCCACCCAGCCGTGGCCTTTTTTCGCGGCCAGTTCGATGATCTCGCGCCGGTACTTCTTGCCGCTGGCGTCGGGGATGTCGGTCAGGTCCTTGCCGACGATGGAGGGGTTGATCGGATGCGCCAGCACGATGCCGGTGTTGATGTCGCGGATGTCCACGTACAGCGCGCCTTGCAGGTACTCGGGGTCCCTGGCGGCGATCTTCTTGATGAATTCATCCTTGCCGTGCGCCTTGATGTAGGCCGCGCCTTTTTCCACCATGGCGATGGCGTCCTTGTCGGTCGGCTCGGCAGCGTAGGCCGGCAGCACGCGCAGGGCGGCGACGGCGGCGGCGATCAGGGTTTTCATGGCAGCTCCTGGTTGGTGGTTGGGCTGGTGAACTGTACGCCCCGCGTCGGCGGCAGGAGTTGCGATGTCGCAAGTAATGGCCGCTTGGAAAGTTGCGACAAGGAACAGGTCAAAGCCGCCTGGGCATGGGCGTGCGTTGTTGATTTTCGGCAATCCGCGCGGCCGGGCGCGTCCTAGCATGGGGTTTTGCCCCCGACAGGAGTACAACCATGACCCCGTTTGCTTCCGGCGCGCAGCCGCCCAAGTTCAAGCCGTTCATCCGGCAGACCATCTCCCATTCGCGCCAGTGGGAATGGATACCGCCCGATCTGCAGGAGGCGGTGCAGGTGGTGTCGCACGTGCTGCCGTTCCGCACCAATGAGTATGTGCTGGACCATCTGATCGACTGGAACCGGATTCCGGACGACCCGATCTATCGCCTGACCTTTCCCCACCGCGACATGCTGGCGCCGGACGATTACGCGCAACTGCGCGAGCTGGTGCTGGGCCACGCCAACCAGAAGGCGCTGGTGGAACTGGTGCGCAAAATCCGCATGCGCATGAATCCCCATCCGGCCGGGCAGATGACGCACAACGTCCCGCGCGTGAACGATGCGCCCCTGAAGGGCTTGCAGCACAAGTACAAGGAGACCGTGCTGTTCTTCCCCAGCGCCGGGCAGACCTGCCATGCCTACTGCACCTTCTGCTTCCGCTGGCCGCAGTTCGTCGGCATGGACGACATGAAGTTCGACGCCAAGGAGTCGCACGAGCTGGCGGCGTATGTGAAATCGCATCCGGAAGTGACCGATGTGCTGATCACCGGCGGCGACCCGCTGATCATGAACACGCGCTCGCTGGAAGCCTACATCGAGCCGCTGCTGGCGCCGGAGCTGGCGCATGTGCAGAACATCCGCATCGGCACCAAGTCGGTGGCGTACTGGCCGCAGCGCTTCGTGTCGGACCGCGATGCGGACGATCTGCTGCGGCTGTTCGAGCGCGTGGTCGCCAGCGGCAAGAACATGGCCATCATGGGGCATTACAACCACGCGGTGGAGCTGCGGCAGGAGATCGCGCAGCAGGCGGTCAAGCGCATCGTCGGCACCGGCGCGACCTTGCGCATGCAGGGGCCGCTGATACGGCACATCAATGAAGACCCGGCGTCGTGGGCCGAGCTGTGGCAGACCGGCGTGCGGCTGGGGGCTATCCCGTACTACATGTTCGTCGAGCGCGACACCGGGCCGCGCGATTACTTCGCCCTGCCGCTGGCGCGGGCGCACGAGATTTTCCAGTCGGCTTACCGGATGGTGTCGGGCCTGTCGCGCACGGTGCGCGGGCCGTCCATGAGCGCCTTCCCCGGCAAGGTGGTGATCGACGGGATTGCCAACGTGGGCGGGGAGAAGGTGTTTGCCCTGCAGTTTCTGCAGGCGCGCAATCCGGACTGGGTGCGCAAGCCGTTTTATGCGCAGTTCGATCCGCAGGCGACTTGGATGGATGAGCTGAAGCCGGCCTTTGGCAAGGACAAGTTTTTCTTCGAGGAGGAGGGCGGCAGCCGCAGCGAACACGGCATCGTGCCCGGCGTGCGCAAGGTGATCCCGTTGATGCCGACGCGGCCGGACAGCGGGGACGCCGCCTCCGCCTGCGGCGCCCACAGCGCCTGACGGAACCGGCCATGCGCGAGCGCGACCACACGCCGCCCGCCGCCGATGCGCTGTCTGCCGATGCCGTCGCGCCGCGGGGCCAGGGCGCTGAGCGCCTGCCATCGGCCGATGCGGTGCCGTGCGGGCTGCTTGTCGCGCCGTCGGCGCCGTCCGCCGTGGCGCCGGCGCTGTCCGGCGGCGCCTTCCTGGCGCTGGTGTTTGTGCCGTTCGCGCTGGGCCATTTTCTCTCCAGCCTGATGCGCACGGTGAACGCGACGCTGGCGCCGCAACTGGTGGCCGCGCTGGCGCTGACGCCCGGCCAACTCGGCCTGCTGACCAGTGCCTTCTTCTTTGCCTTCGCGCTGGCCCAGCTCCCGCTCGGCATGGCATTGGACCGCTGGGGACCGGCGCGCGTGCAGTTGCCGATGCTGCTGCTGGCCGGCGTCGGCGCGCTGGCCTTTGCCGGCGGCCAGACCTTTGCACAGCTCTGCGCCGCCCGCGCCCTGATGGGCCTGGGCCTGGGCGGCTGCTTCATGTCGGCCGTGAAGGCCATCTCGACCTGGATCGCGCCGGCCCGCCTGCCCTCCGTGCAGGGCTATCTGATCGCCGCCGGCGGCCTGGGCGCGGCGGCCGCCACGCTGCCGGTGCGGCTGGCGCTGCACTACATGGACTGGCGCGGCCTGTTCCTCTGCCTGGCCGGCGCGGCCGCCCTGACTGGCATCCTGATACGCGCGCTGTCGCCGCCGCAGCCGGCCGCGCCGGCGCGCATGCCGCTGCTGGACGCCATGCGCGCCGTCTACCGCCACCCGGCCTTCCGCGAAACCGCCGCGCTGGTACTGGTCCCGCACACCGTCTTCTTCGGCATCCAGGGCCTGTGGATCGCGCGCTGGCTGGGCGACGTGGCCGGCTTCGCGGAACAGGCCATCGGCTACCTGCTCTACCTCGGCATGGCCGCGGTGATCTTCGGCGCCATCGCGGTCGGCATGCTGACCGAATGGGCCGGCCGGCGCGGCATCCGCCCGGCCAGCGTGGCGGCGGCCGGCGTGGCCGCCTTCATCGCCGTGCAGCTCGGCTTCGTCTGCAACTGGCGGCCCAGCTACCAGTTGCTGTCCGTGCTGTTCACCCTGGTCGGCACCGTGACCGGCATCGAGTACACCATCGTCGCCCAGAGCCTGCCCGGCGCGCTGACCGGGCGCGCGGCCACCTGCCTCAACCTGCTGATCTTCCTGGGCGCGTTCGCGGTGCAGGCCGGCTTCGGGCTGGTGGTCGGCTGCTGGCGGCCCAGCCTGCTCGGCCATTACCCGGCCCAGGCATACCAGGCCGGCTTTGCCGCGCTGGTGTTGCTGCAGTTGCCGGGGCTGTGCTGGTTTGTGCGTCGCCGCCTGCGCAATCCGGTAGAATGGACATCCCATCCGGCCAGCCCCTGACGATGCGATGAACTCTCAAAACGTATTTGCCTCCCTGCCGCAAACCTGGCAGGACTGGATCATGGAAAACCTGGAGCGCGCCTGCAGCCCGCTGGACATGGCCAACAGCATGGCCCGTTCCGGCCAGCACAGCATGGCGGTGGCGCGCGCTGCCATCGATGAAGCCATGCGCATCCGCGCCGGCGGCGGCCAGGCCGCCAACGCGCCGGAGATGGCCAGCGCCTTTGCCGCGCCGCGCGAAATGCCCTACATCGACACCAGCCACAACATCATCACGCTGTCCGACCGCGAGGTCGAGGTGCAGTTCGTGCTGAAGCAGCCGCAGGTGATCCTGCTGGGGAATGTGGTCAGCGACGACGAGTGCGACGCCATCATCTCCCACTGCGGCGCGCGCTACACGCGCTCCACCGTCACCGCCGAGGCGGACGGCGCCAGCGTGGTGCACGAGGGCCGCACCAGCGAGATGGCCTTCATCCAGCGCGGCGAGGCCGAGGTGGCCGAACGCATCGACCGCCGCCTGGCGGAGCTGGCGCACTGGTCGCCCGAATGCAGCGAACCTTTCCAGTTGCAGAAATACGGCCCGACCCAGGAATACCGCCCGCACTACGACTGGCTGGACCCGGAGAGCGCCGGCCACCGCAGCCACCTGGCGCGCGGCGGCCAGCGGCTGGCGACCTTCATCCTCTACCTGTGCGACGTGGAACAGGGCGGCGGCACGGTGTTCCCCGGCCTGGGCCTGGAAGTGTTCCCGAAAAAGGGCAGCGCGCTGTGGTTCCTCAACACCGACAACAACCACCAGCCGGACCGCCAGACCCTGCACGGCGGCGCGCCGGTGGTCAGCGGCACCAAGATCATCGCCAATAAATGGCTGAGGCAGGAGCGCTACGGTTAAAATGTCGCAGACTTTTTAACCGAGGGTGAAGTATGAGATTGGTACGTTACGGCCGTCCCGGCAAAGAGAAGCCGGGGCTGATCGACGATGAAGGCAAGCTGCGCGACCTGTCCGGCGTGATCGGCGACATCGATGCCGCCGCGCTGGCGCCCAAGTCGCTGCGCAAGCTGGAGAAGATTCCCCACGCCTCGCTGCCGCTGGTGCGCGGCAATCCGCGTTTCGGCGTGCCGGTGGCGCGGGTGGGCAAGTTCATCGGCATCGGCCTGAATTATTCCGACCACGCCAGGGAATCGGGCATGGCCGAGCCCAAGGAGCCGGTGGTCTTCATGAAGGCCGTGTCGTCGCTGTCCGGCCCGGACGACCCGATCATGCTGCCGCCCGGCTCCAAGAAAACCGACTGGGAAGTGGAACTGGGCGTGGTGATCGGCGCGCGCGCCCAGCACGTCAGCGAACAGGATGCGCACAAGTTCATCGCCGGCTACTGCGTGGTCAACGATGTCTCCGAGCGCGAATACCAACTGGAGCGCGGCTCGCAATGGGACAAGGGCAAGGGCTGCGACAGCTTCGGCCCGGTCGGCCCGTGGCTGGTGACGCCGGAGGATTTCTACGACGTGCTGGACCTGGACCTGTACCTGGACCTGAACGGCAAGCGCATGCAGAGCGGGAATACCTCGACCATGATTTTCACGGTGGCGCAGATCGTCAGCTACCTGTCGAAGTTCATGACGCTGGAGCCGGGCGACATCATCACCACCGGCACCCCGCCCGGCGTGGGCATGGGCCGCACGCCGAAGCGCTTCCTGAAGAAGGGCGACCGCCTGCGCCTCGGCATTCCCGGCCTGGGCGAGCAGCAGCAGGAAGTCATCGCCTGGCAGGCGAAGAAGTAAGCGCCGCCTCCGGTACGGCGCTGAGCGCGGCGTCCAGCGCATCGGCGAGGCGGCTGACCATGTCGTCCAGTTCCGCCTCGCTGGCGATGAACGGCGGCGCCAGCAGCACATGGTCGCCCTGGCGGCCGTCGATGGTGCCGCCCATCGGATACACCATCAGCCCGCGCCGCATGGCTGCTTCCTTGACGGCCGCGTGCAGCGCCAGCGCCGGATCGAACGGCGCCTTGCTTTCCCTGTCCCTGACCAGTTCCAGTCCCAGCAGCAGGCCGCGGCCGCGGATGTCGCCGACGTGCGGATGCGCGCCGAACGCGGCCCGCAGGGCGCGCCGCAAATGCCAGCCGCGCGACACCACGGCGCTCAGCAACTGGTCGCGCCGTATCACCTGCTGCACCGCCAGCGCGGCAGCCGCCGCCACCGGGTGCCCCATGTAAGTGTGGCCGTGCTGGAGCACGCCGCTGCCGTCGCGCAGGCGCGCCACCACATGGCGCCGCGCCAGCACCGCGCCGATCGGCTGGTAGCCGGCCCCCAGGCCTTTGCCTAGCACCACCAGGTCCGGCAGCACATTCTCCTGTTCGAACGCGTACAGCGTGCCGGTGCGGCCCATGCCGCACATGACTTCATCGGCGATCAGCAGCAGGCCGTAGCGGTCGCATAGCTGGCGCACGCCGCGGAAGTAACCGGGCGTGGGCGGCACCGCGCCCAGCGTGGCGCCCACCACCGTTTCGGCGACGAAGCCGATCACGCGGTCCGGGCCGGTGGCGACGATGCAGGCTTCCAGCTCGTTCAGCAGGGCAGCGGTGTAGTCTTCCACGCTCTGGCCTTCGGCGCGGTCGCGGTATTCGTAGCAGGGCGAGACGCGCGGCACGTCCAGCAGCAAGGGGGCGAACGGGCGGCGGCGCCACTCGTTGCCGCCCACCGCCAGCGCGCCCAGCGTGTTGCCGTGGAAGCTCTGGCGGCGCGCGATGAACACGCTGCGCTGCGACTGGCCGCCTTCCACGCAATACTGGCGCGCCAGCTTGAGCGCCGTCTCCATCGCTTCCGAGCCGCCCGACAGCAGGCACACATGATCGAGATCGCCGGGCGCATCGGCCGCCAGTTGCGCCGCCAGTTCCTCGGCCGCCGGGCAACTGAAGAAGGCGGTGTGGGCGTAGGCGTTGCGCTCGATCTGCGCGTGCATGGCGGCCAGCACGTCGGGATGGGCGTGGCCCAGCGAGGACACGGCCGCGCCGCCGCTGGCATCGAGATAGAGGCGGCCTTCGCGGTCGCGCACGACGACGCCGGAAGCGGCAACGGCCAGCGGCGGCGGGCGGCGCAGGTGGCGGTGTATGAGGTGGCTCATGGCGGGACTCTCCCGGTGGTGGATGGATTGTCGACGATAGCGCCGCCCGGCTTGTGCGCTTTTGATTTATGCCTGAACATGGGCGAATAAAGGAGGAACCCGCATGACCGATCGCCTGGAAGCCATACCCTTCGCGCAAATGAGCGCCGCTCAGCAGGTCGCGGCGCAAGCCGTGATCGACGGCCCGCGCGGCGCCTTGTACGGCCCGTTCGTGCCGCTGATACGCAGTCCGGAACTGATGACGGCCGCCCAGCGCATGGGCGAATACCTGCGCTACCGCAGCGCGATCGGCACGCGGCTGACGGAGCTGGCCATCCTGTTGACGGCGCGGCAGTGGAGCCAGCAGGTGGAGTGGGCGATCCACGAACCGATCGCGCGCGAGTACGGCATCCAGGAGGAAGTAATCGCCGCCATTGCCGCGCGGCGGCGGCCGGTGGGCATGCTGGCGGACGAGGTGCTGGTGTATGAATTCTGCCAGCAGCTACACCAGCGGCAGCGGGTGGACGATGCGACCTACGCGGCCGCGCTGGCCGCCTTCGGCGAACACGGCGTGGTCGACCTGATGGGCATCAACGGCTACTACACCTTCCTGGCGATGGTGATGAACGCGGCGCAGACGGCGGCGCCAGCCAGCGCCGCCGTGCCGCTGCCGGATTGAGCGCTTACTCGGCCTGGTTCAGCCAGCGCTGGTAGGCGTCGAAGCTGTAGGGGCGGCCGAGGAACCTGGTGATCAGGTCCGCGGCCGGTTGCGAGGCGCCCGGTTCCAGGATGTCCTTGCGATACTTCATCGCCACCGTGGTGTTCATCAGGCCATTCTGCTGGAACTCGGTGAGGATGTCCTTGGCGATCACCAGCGACCACATGTAGGTGTAGTAGGCGGCCGAATAGCCTTCCAGGTGGGTGAAGGCGGTCTGGAAGTGGGTGTTCGGCACGTAGTGGAACGGCGTGTATTGTTCGGTGACCTGCTGGACCATGCGGTCGCTGTCCACGGTCGCCGGATCGGCGCGGTGCAGCTCCAGGCTCAGCGCCGCAAAACTCATCTGGCGGCGCACGTCCAGGCCCTTGCTGGCTTCCTCCGCGGCGCGCAGGCGTTTCACCATCTCGGCCGGGATCACTTCGCCGGTCTGATAGTGTTTGGCGAACAGTTGCAGGATGGCCGGCGTGACCGTCCATTCCTCGAACATCTGCGACGGCGCTTCGATGAAGTCCCACTGGAAGTTATAGCCCGCGTATTTCGGCTGCCCCGAGAAGATCAGGTGCATGGTGTGGCCGAATTCGTGGAAGAAGGTGGTCACGTCGCCGTGGTCCATCAGCGCCGGTCCCTTGGACGGATCGCTGAAGTTACAGGCCAGGATCATCTCCGGCAGGTAGGTGCCGGCGCGGCCCGGCGTCAGGAAGAAGTTGGCCGCGTGGTTGTACTTGTCCTTGCGCGGGAACATGTCGAGGTAGATGCGGCCCAGGGCCTTCTTGCCGTCGTAGACGTCGTACACTTCCACGCTGGGGTGCCAGACCTTGGCGTCCTTCACCTGGCGGAACTGGACGCCATACATTTTGCTGACGATGTCGAACAGGCCCTCCTTCACCTTGCGGTACTCGAAGTAAGGCCGCATGCTCTGCGAGTCGAACTGGTATTTGGTGCTGCGCAGGCGCTCGCCGTAATAGGCGCTGTCCCAGGGATGCACTTCGGTGGCGGCCGGGTTGTCGGCCTTGGCCTGCGCCAGCAGTTCCTGGTAGTCGGTCTGCATGCGCGGGCCGGCGGCGTTGCTGATCCGGGCGATGAAGTCGGCGGCGTTCTGGCCCGAGCCGATCATCTTGTTCTCGGTGGCGTAGTCGGCCCAGTTCTTGTAGCCGAGCAGGGTGGCCAGTTCGTAGCGCTTGGTCAGCAGTTGACGCAGCACGTCGATGTTTTCCGGGTAGGCGCGCTGGTTGTAAGCGAGGTAGAAACGCTCGCGCGCCGCGCTGCTCCTGGCGTACTTCATGAAGGGCAGGTAGTCGGGATAGGCGGTGGTCAGCACCACCTTGCCGTCGGCGCCGGGCGCATGGGCTTGCTTGTAATCGTCGGGCAGGCCGTCGAGTTCCTCGGGGGCGAAGCTGGCGCTGCGGCTGCCCTTGGCCACGTTCTTGTTGAATTCCTGGCCGATCTTGGTCAGCTCATCGTTGAGCGCGGCGATCTTGTCGCGGGTGGCTTGGTCGCGGTCGACGCCCGCGCGGCGGAACTCGTCCAGCGATTGCTTGAGCAGGTACTTGGTGGCCTTGTCGGCGTGGGCGACATCGAGGCCGGCCAGCGCGTCGTAGACGCCGCGATCGAGGCTGATGGCGGTGGCCACGGTCGAGGCGTCCTGGCCGCATTTTTCGGCCGCGTTGCGCATCGCCTCGTCGGGATGGACGACCTGGGCGACCTGGGCGCGGTTGCTGGCGAAGTTGATGGCCAGGTTGGCGTTGTCGTAGGCGCGCAGGGCGGCGGCGGTATTGCGCGGCGCTTTCATGGCCTTGAGGCGGGCCACCTCGGCGCGCGCCTGGTCGAGGTCTTTCTTGCAGGCGGCGCTGAATTGCTCGGCCGTGCCGGTCAGGATGACGGCGCCGGGCAAATCGGCGGCATGGCTCAGGACAGGGACGCTGGCGGCAAGCGCCAGCGCGATGAACAAGCGCTGGGGACGAAACATGGGGTTCTCCTGGTACGTGGCATGGAACGGGGAGATTACCGCACGCTTATCACTTGGTAAAGAAATGCAGCGCTGGCGACGACGGCTTACAACAGCACGCGCTTGAGCCAGGCGCTGATGTGGTCGACCTCTTCCGCGCACAGCGAGTGCGGCATCGGGTAGTCGTGCCATTCCACGCTGTAGCCCCATTGCTGCAGCAGGTCGCGCGAGGCGAGCGCGCGGGCGATGGGAATCACCGGGTCCATGCGGCCGTGCACCATGAAGATGGGCGTGGCCTTGCTTTCCGGCGTGTGCTCGACCGCCGCCTTGGCCGCGATCGGCACGTAGCCCGACAGGCACATCAGGCCGGCCAGCTTGCTCTTCTGGCGCAGGCCCGTTTGCAGGGTCATGGCGCAGCCTTGCGAGAAGCCGGCCAGGATGATGCGCTCGCTCGGGATGCCGCGCGCGTTCTCGCGCGCGATCAGCGCTTCCACCTTGGCTTGCGAGGCGCGCAGCCCGGCTTCGTCTTCCTGCCGCCCGAGGTCGGTGGCGACGATGTCGTACCAGGCGCGCATCACGTAGCCGCCGTTGACGGTCACCGGCATGGTCTCGGCGTTGGGGAAGATGAAGCGGATCGCCGGCAGGCCGGCCAGGTCCAGTTCGTGCAGCATGGGCACGAAGTCGTTGGCGTCCGCGCCCAGGCCGTGCATCCAGATGATGGACACGGTGGGATGGGGGGCGGTTTCTTTTTCGATGGTTTGCAGCAGGGTGCTCATGCGTTTCCTTGCGGTGGGCGGATGGCGGATTTGGGGCGGAAGGCCTGGCACACGGCGGGATCGGTTTCCATGTAGGGGCCGCCGATCAGGTCCACGCAATAAGGCACGGCCGCGAAGATGCCGCCGACCAGGGGCTTGCCGTCGGCGTCCTTCAGGCCGCCCAGCGTTTCAGCGATGGCTTTCGGCTGGCCCGGCAGGTTGAGGATCAGGGCCGCGTGGTCGGGCGTCTCGCGGATCACGGCGGTCTGGCGCGACAGGATGGCGGTCGGCACGAAGTGCAGGCTGATCTGGCGCATCTGTTCGCCGAAGCCCGGCATCTCCTTGGTGCCCACGGCCAGCGTGGCTTCCGGCGTGACGTCGCGGCGCGCCGGGCCGGTGCCACCGGTGGTCAGGATCAGGTGGCAGCGCGCGCGGTCGCACAACTCGGTCAGCGTGGCTTCGATCTGCGGGCGCTCGTCGGCGATCAGGCGGGTCTCGACGCGGAAGGGCGTGGTCAGGCAGGCGGCCAGCCAGTCCTGCAGCGCGGGGATGCCCTGGTCCTGGTAGACGCCGCCGCTGGCGCGGTCGGAGATCGACACCAGGCCGATGCGCAGCTCGGCATCACTCGTCATCGTCTTCGCCTTGGTCGGCGTCGTCATCGGCGGCCGGCTTGTGCTTGGCCGCTTCCAGTTGCTTCAGGATCTGGAAGATTTCGCGGTAAGCCTTGGGCGGCTTGTTCTCGGCCTGTTCCTTGCGGGCGTTGCGGATCAGGGTGCGCAACTGCTGCACGTCCAGTTCCGGATGCTCGCCCAGCAGCGTGGTCAGGGCCTGGTCGTCGGCCAGCAGTTTTTCGCGGCGGCGCTCCAGCGCGTGCATGGCGGCCGTTTCAGCCTTGGACGCGCCCTTCCAGCTATCGACCGCTTGCTGGATGACGGCGACTTCTTCCTCGTCCAGGGTGCGCATCTTCTTGCCGACGAACTGGATCTGGCGCCGGCGGCCTTCATGGTTGGTGATGGACTGGCATTCGAGGATGGCTTCCAGCACGTCTTCCGGCATCGGCACTTTCTTGACGCGGTCGCGGGGCGCGTTGACCAGGGTTTCGCCCAGGTCTTGCAGGGCGTTGGACTGGCGCTTGCGTTCGGATTTGGAAGGGCGGTCGTACTCTTGTTCGAATTCGGACGAGCTGAAGCCGACGCCGCCGCCGCTGCGGTTGGGATTTACCATAATATTAACTTTTCGGTACGGCGCCTGGCCGACCTGTATAAACTGTGAACGACTGCTATGATAACTGTTTTAGCGGTCATTCCAAAAAAACAGCCCATGAGCGACACCCATTTCACCCATACCCAGGACCAGTTGAAGCAGTTGGCGCGCGACGTGCTGGCGTACGCCAAGGCCCAGGGCGGCACCGATTGCGCCGTCGAGATCAGCGAGGGCAGCGGGCTGTCGGTCTCGGTGCGCAAGAGCCAGGTCGAGACCATCGAACAGAACCGCGACAAGGGCATGGGCGTGACCGTGTTCATCGGCCAGCGCCGCGGCAATGCCTCGACCTCGGACTTTTCACCGGCGGCGCTGAAGGCGACGGTGGAAGCGGCCTACAACATCGCCCGCTTCACCGCGGACGACGATTGCGCCGGCCTGGCCGACGAGGAGTTGCTGGAGCGCGCGCCGCGCGACCTCAAGCTGTTCTACCCGTGGCAGATCAGCGCCGACGAGGCGGTGGAGCTGGCGCGCCGCGCCGAGGCGGCCGCCTTCGCGGTCGATCCGCGCGTGACCAATTCGGAAGGCGCGGGCGTGCATGTGCAGCAGTCGCACTTCGTGTCGGCCAACTCGCGCGGCTTCATGGGCGGCTATCCGTACACGCGCCATACCTTGTCGGTGGCGCCGATCGCCGGCAAGGGCAAGCACATGCAGCGCGACGACTGGTACACCTCGGTGCGCGATGCGTCCAGGATGTCGTCGCCGGAAGCGATCGGGCGCTACGCGGCCGAGCGCGCGCTGGCCCGGTTGAACGCGCGCAGCATCGATACCCGCAACTGCCCGGTGCTGTTCGAGGCGCCGCTGGCGGCCGGCCTGCTGGGCGCCTTCGTGCAGGCGACGTCGGGCGGGGCGCTGTACCGCAAGTCGACCTTCCTGCTCGACTCGCTGGGCAAGCAGGTGCTGCCGTCGCATGTGCAGATCCACGAAGACCCGCACATCATCGGCGCGGTCGGCTCGGCGCCGTTCGACGAGGAAGGCGTGCGCACGGTCAAGCGCGACGTGGTCAAGGATGGCGTGGTGCAGGGCTACTTCCTGTCCACCTATTCGGCGCGCAAGCTGGGCATGCAGACCACCGGCAATGCGGGCGGCTCGCACAACCTGTCGCTGACCTCGACCCTGACGCGGCCGGGCGACGACTTCGTGGGCATGCTGCGCAAGATGGGCACCGGCCTGCTGGTGACGGAGCTGATGGGGCAGGGCACCAATTACGTGACCGGCGATTATTCGCGCGGCGCGGCCGGCTACTGGGTGGAGAATGGCGTCATCCAGTACCCGGTGGAAGAGATCACCATCGCCGGCAACATGAAAGACATGCTGGCCCAGATCGTCGCGGTTGGCACCGACACGCTGGTGCGCGGCACCAAGGAGACCGGCTCCATCCTGATCGAGAACATGGTGGTGGCGGGGAGCTGACGCCCCCCGGCCCCTCCCGGCCGGGAGGGGCGCTTGCTGTTACAGAGCCAGCAGCGATTGCAGCACGGGCTGCAAAATGGCCTTGCCCAGTTCGGCGCTGCGGGCGCCGTTCCAGCCGGTGTCCGGGTCCGGATCGTTGGCGTTGTCCTTGAACGGCATCTCCAGGGTCAGCGACAGGCAGCCGAAGGCGTGGGTGATGTGCGGCGAACCCATGGTCAGGGTCTCGTCGGTGTACGGCGATTCGCCGTAGCCGTATTCATCCTGGAAGTCCGGGCTGGCGATCAGGAAGTTATCGATGAAGTACTGCTGCGCTTCGGCCTGGTCGGGCGTGAAGTTCGGCAGCGACTCGCTGCCCGCCACGAACACGTACGGCAGGCCCTCGTCGCCGTGGGCGTCGATGAACAGGTCGCAGCCCACTTCATGCATCTTCTGCTTGACCAGGAAGACTTCCGGGCTGCGCTCCATGGTCGGGTTCAGCCACTCGCGGTTCAGGTTGGCGCCGGCGGCGTTGGTGCGCAGGTTGCCGCGCACCGAGCCGTCCGGGTTCATGTTCGGCACCACGTAGAACACGGCCTCTTTCAGGCACTGGCGGCCGAATGGGTTGGCCGGGTCCAGCAGCGCTTCGACCATGCCTTCGACGAACCATTCCGCCATGGTCTCGCCGGGGTGCTGGCGGGCGATGACCCAGACTTTTTTCTCCGCGTCCGGGTCGCCGATCACCAGCATGTTGAGGTCGCGGCCATCGACGGTGCTGCCCAGGTCGACCAGCTTGACCAGCGGCGACAACTGGGCATTGTCCAGCAGCGCCAGGTGGCGTTCCCATGAATACGGTTCGAAGTAAGCGTAGTAGACGCTGTCGTGTTCGGGCGTGTGCTCGATGGTCATCACCTTGCCGTCATAGCGGGTCGGCACGCGGAACCAGGAATCGCGGTCGTAGCTGGCGACGGCCTGGTAGTCCTTCCAGCCGTCCGGGTAAGCGGCCTGGCCGGCGTTCAGGAAGCGCATGGTCAGCGGCGTCGCCGCCGCGCCCTGCACGCGGAAGTAGAACCACTGGGTGATGTCGGCGTGGGAATCCTTGCGGATATTCAGGTCGATGGCGGCCGGATCCTCGGCGCGCAAGACCTCGATGGCGCCGGCGTCGAATTGCTGGCTGATTTTGATAGGCATGATCTCTGTCGTTAAGGAGCGCGCTTGTGGCGCGGAGCCGACATGATACCCGATCGCCGCCAGCCCGGCGGCGCGGCTCAGCTCAGCGCAGGCCGCCGAAGCGCTGGTAGAAGGAGGCTTCGGCTGCGGGCGCGGCGGCGTCTTCGCGGCGCAGGGTGGCCAGGATGTGCTGTTCTGCCGCCGCGTACACGCGCAGGTAGATGTCGCGCGCTAGCTGGTAGGCCTGGGCGCCCGGCCACGGCGCCGGCAGCAGCTCCACCGGCAGTTGCGGATCGTGCAGTTGCACGCGGCGGTAGGCGTGGATCAGCAGGCTGCGCACGACGAAGGCCTGCTCGGCGCGCACGGCTTGCGCATCCTCGCCCTGCAGCAGCGCCAGCAGCGGCTCGAAGCCGGCGATGAACTGGCGGTAGCCGTCGGCCACGCCGCTCAGGTCCCAGCCCTCCGCCACCAGTTCCGGCAGCGGCCGCGCGCCGACCTGCTCCAGGCTGCGCACCTGCACTACGAACAGCTTGCGCTTGACGCCCAGCCGCGCCAGCACTTCCTCCAGCACGGCCTGGTCGGGCGTGGGGTGGCCGAGGATGCCGGTGGCGATCACGCTATAGCCTTCCCACAGCAGTTCCTTGCGCACCGCCGCGCGCTCGGCCGCGGTGAGCGCGCCGTCGGCGCCCAGCACCAGGGTCCAACTGCCGTCCCAGTGCACGTTGGGCGGCGCGTAGATGCGGCGGTAGGCGTGCACGAAGCGCCCCATGGCTTCCGGCGTGATGGCATACGAGCTGCGGCGGCCGTCGCGCTGGGCGCCCAGCCAGCCTTCCTGCGCCAGGCGGAACACCGAGGTGCGCAGCAGCCGGTCGTTGACGCCGAACGGCGCCAGCAAGTCGATCAGGCTGCCCAGCCAGACCATCCCGCCGTGCGGCACGATGGCGTCGCCAAAAATAGTCACCACCAGCGATTTCGACCGCGGCGGATCGCTGGTCAGGAAACCGGCTATCCAGTCGTTGCAATTCATAACAATGTCTTTCTGCTTCAGGGAAACGCCAGTTTACTGATTATTGATTGATTATCGTAATGTGATGCGTAATTTTAATATGACTCAAAAAAAGCGTAGTCAAATCAAATTTCGTATCGTATTATGTGGTCAAGGAGGAGACAGCGATGTATGCACAAATGGTGGACACCGGCCTGAAACAGGTGCGCACAAGCGACGACATGAGCGCCGAAGAACGCGCCTTCCAGGCCCGCATCGACGACGGCATCAAGATCGAAGCCAAGGACTGGATGCCGGAGGCGTACCGCAAGACCCTGATACGCCAGATTTCGCAGCACGCGCACTCGGAGATCGTCGGCCAGCTCCCGGAGGGGAACTGGGTCACGCGCGCGCCCACGCTCAAGCGCAAGTCCATCCTGCTGGCCAAGATCCAGGACGAGGCCGGCCACGGGCTTTACCTGTACAGCGCCGCCGAAACCCTGGGCGTGTCGCGCGACGAGCTGCTGGCCGCTCTGCACAGCGGCAAGGCCAAGTATTCCAGCATCTTCAATTACCCGACCCTGTCGTGGGCCGACATGGGCGCGATCGGCTGGCTGGTGGACGGCTCGGCCATCATCAACCAGGTGCCGCTGTGCCGCTGTTCCTATGGCCCGTACTCGCGCGCCATGATCCGCGTCTGCAAGGAGGAATCCTTCCACGCCCGCCAGGGCTACGACATCATGCTGGCGCTAGCGCGCGGCACGCCCGAGCAGAAGGCCATGGCGCAGGATGCGCTGAACCGCTGGTGGTGGCCGTCGCTGATGATGTTCGGGCCGTCCGATGCGGAGTCGGTCAACAGCGCGCAGTCGGCGCAGTGGCGCATCAAGCTGTTCTCCAACGATGAGCTGCGCCAGCGCATGGTCGACCAGACCGTGCCGCAGGCCGAGTTCCTGGGCCTGACCATCCCCGACCCCGACCTGAAGTGGAACGCCGAGCGCGGCCACTATGACTTCGGCGCCATCGACTGGGCCGAATTCCACGAAGTCCTGAAGGGTAACGGGCCGTGCAACCGCGAGCGCCTGCGCACCCGCGTCAAGGCCTACGAAGACGGCGAGTGGTTCCGCGACGCGCTGGTCGCCCACGCCGATAAAAAAGCCGCGCGCGCCGCGGCATAAGGAGAGCAAAGATGAGCAAGGAATGGCCGTTGTGGGAAGTCTTCATCCGCAGCCAGCACGGGCTGGCGCACAAGCATGTCGGCAGCCTGCATGCGCCGGATGCGGAGATGGCGATCAATAATGCGCGCGATGTCTACACCCGCCGCAACGAAGGCGTCAGCATCTGGGTGGTGCGCGCGGCTGACATCGTGGCCAGCAGCCCGGCCGACAAGGGCGCGCTGTTCGAGCCGTCCAACAGCAAGGTGTATCGCCATCCCACTTTCTTCCCGATGCCGGAAGAAGTGAAGAACCTGTGAGGCCGGGCATGGACGCGAAAGTCGAATACCTGCTGCGCCTGGGCGACAACGCCCTGATCCTGAGCCAGCAGTTGTCGCAGTGGTGTGGCAAGGGGCCGGCGCTGGAAGAAGACATGGCGCTGACCAATGTCGCGCTGGACCTGCTGGGCCAGACCCGCATGTGGTACGAATATGCGGCCGCGCTGGAAGGCCGGGGCCGCGACGAAGACCAGTTGGCCTATCTGCGCGACGCCCACGAGTTCCGCAACTGCCTGCTGCTGGAGCAGCCGAACGGGAATTACGCCGACACGCTGGTGCGGCAGTTTTACTTCGATACCTGGCACTACTTCCTGATCCATGCGCTGACCCGCAGCAGCGACGCGCGCATCGCCGCCATCGCCGAGAAATCGCTGAAAGAGGTGACCTATCATTTGCGCCGCAGCGGCGACCTGATCGTGCGCCTGGGCGACGGCACGGCCGTCAGCCACGCGAAGACGCAGGCGGCGGTGGACGATTTGTGGATGTACAGCGGCGAGGTGTTCGCCTACGACGCGGTGGACGAGGCCATGGTGGCGGCCGGCGTGGCGCCCGCAGCGGCCGAACTGCGCGCGCAGTGGCTGGCCCATGTGGCCGAGATCTTTGCCGAGGCCACGCTGACCATGCCGCCGGCGGACGCCTGGATGCAAAGCGGCGGCAAGCAGGGCCGGCACAGCGAGCACCTGGGCTACATCCTGGCCGAGATGCAGTTCCTGCAGCGCGCCTACCCCGGCGCAACCTGGTAAGCGGAGCGCCGCCATGACCACCGCCTCCGCTGCTCTCCCGACCCCCACGGGCACCGCTACGAACGCCGCCATCGTCGCTCCTGCGACCCCCACGGGCGCCGCCACGAACGCCGCCGTCGCGGCCGAGGCCAGCACCGCCGTTTGCGCGAACAGCACCGTCGCATCTGCGAACAGCACCGCCGCTCCCGCGAACAGCACCGTCGCTCCCGCGAACGCGGGAGCCCATGCCCGGCAAATCTGGGCCTGGCTGGGCGAGGTAGCCGATCCCGAAATCCCGGTCATCTCCATCGTCGACCTGGGCATCGTGCGCGACGTGCGCATAGCAGCGGACGGCGCCTGCGACGTGACCATCACCCCTACCTACTCCGGCTGCCCGGCCATGCAAGTGATCGCCGACGCCATCACCGCATCCCTGCACGCACGCGGCGTCAAGAACGTTCGCCTGCACAACCAGCTATCGCCGGCCTGGACCACCGACTGGATGAGCGAAGCCGGCAAGGCCGCCCTCAAAGGCTACGGCATCGCGCCACCGGCGCAAAAAGTCATCGACATTAGCGGCCTGCGCACCGGCGCCGCCGCTGCCGTCTCGCGCCGCGCCGCGACCCCGACCGCACCAGCCATCGCCTGCCCGCATTGTGGCTCGCAGCACACCGAGGTCACCAGCCAGTTCGGCTCCACGCCCTGCAAAGCGCTTTACCGTTGCCTCGATTGCCGCGAACCCTTTGACTACTTCAAGTGCCACTGAACAGACCATGAGCAAATTCCACCCGCTGACCGTCGCCCAGGTGCGCAACGAAACGCGCGACACCATCGCCGTCACCTTCGACGTCCCGCCCGACCTGCGGGACGCGTTCAAATTCCAGCAAGGTCAGCACCTGACCCTGCGCGCGAAAATCGGCGAGGAAGACGTGCGCCGCTCCTACTCGATCTGCGCGGCCGTGCAGGACGGCACGCTGCGCGTGGCCATCAAGCGGACCCACGGCGGCCTGTTCTCCGGCTGGGCCAACGACACCCTGCGGCCCGGCCAGACGCTGGACGTGATGCCGCCCATGGGCCACTTCAACGTGCCGCTGGACGCCAACAACCACAAGCACTACCTGGCGTTCGCCTGCGGCAGCGGCATCACGCCCATCCTGTCCATCATCAAGACCACCCTGGCCGCCGAGCCGCACAGCCGCTTCACTCTGTTCTACGGCAACCGCGCCACGTCTTCGGTGATCTTCCGCGACGAGCTGTCGGACTTGAAGGACAGCTACCTCGACCGCCTGAAGATCGCCTACGTGATGAGCCGCGAGCAGCAGGACATCGAACTGTTCAACGGCCGCATCACCAAGGACAAGGCCGCGCAATTCCTGCAGCACTGGGTGCGCGTGGAAGACATCGACGTGGCCTTCATCTGCGGCCCGGAAGACATGATGCACGGCGTGTCCGAGGCCTTGCAGGAAGCCGGCATGCCGAAATCGAACATCAAGATCGAGCTGTTCGCCGCCAGCATCCCCAAGCACTCGCACCAGCCGCGCGCGGCCGCCGGCGATGCGGCCGCCGCCCACCGCCAGACCGAAGTCACCGTCATCATGGACGGCAACGCCGCCAGCTTCAGCATGGAGCAGGACAAGGAATCGCTGCTGGACGCCGGCCTGCGCGCCGGCCTGGACATGCGCTATTCCTGCAAGGGCGGCGTGTGCTCGACCTGCCGCTGCAAGGTAGTGGAGGGCAAGGTCGAGATGGACGTCAACTATGCGCTGGAAGACTATGAAATCGCGCGTGGCTATGTATTGAGCTGCCAGAGCTTCCCCACCACAGATAAAGTCGTGATCGACTTCGACCAGGCAGAATAAGGGAGACCGCATGAATTACGAAACCATCCTGTTCTTCATCCGCGACGGCGTCGCCACGCTGACGCTGAACCGCCCCGATAAACTGAACAGCTTCAACCAGGCCATGCACGACGAGGTGCGCCACGCCCTGCGCAAGGTGGCCGAGGACAAGAGCGTGCGCGTGCTGGTGCTGAGCGGCGCCGGCCGCGGCTTCTGCGCCGGCCAGGACTTGTCCGACCGCGCGGTGGAACCCGGCGCCAAGCCGGTCGACCTGGGCGAGTCGGTGGAAAAGAACTACGCGCCGCTGGTGCAGGCCTTGCGCGCCTTGCCGATGCCGGTGATCTGCGCCGTCAACGGCGTGGCGGCCGGCGCCGGCGCCAACCTCGCGCTGGCCTGCGACATCGTGATCGCCGCGCACTCGGCCTCCTTCATCGAAGCGTTCTGCAAGCTGGGACTGATACCCGACACCGGCGGCACCTACTTCCTGCCGCGCCTGATCGGCAGCGCGCGCGCCATGGGCCTGGCCATGCTGGGCGAAAAACTCAGCGCGGAAAAAGCCGAGGCCTGGGGCCTGATCTGGAAAGCCGTGCCGGACGAGGAGCTGGCTGCGGAGACCGAGCGCCTGGCCCGGCACTTCGCCACGGCGCCGACCAAGGGACTGGCCTGCACCAAGCAGGCCATCCACGCCAGCGCCCACAACACCCTGCAGCAGCAACTGGCGCTGGAAGCGGGCATGATGAGCGAACTGGGTCGCAGCGAGGATTACCGCGAAGGCGTCGCCGCCTTCATGGAAAAGCGCGCGCCGCAGTTCAAGGGGCGCTGAAATGGCGGCCCTGAGCACCAATCGCACGGTCGCCGTGATCGGCAGCGGCGCCATGGGCGCCGGCATCGCGCAGGTGGCGGCGGTGGCCGGCTATACCGTGCGCCTGTACGACAGCCGCTCGGAAGCGGTGGCCAAGGCCATCGCCGACATCGCCGCTGCGCTCAACAAGCTGGTGGCCAAGGAACGCATGAACGCGGTCGACTGCGCCGCTGCCATCGCCCGTCTGCACGCTTGCGTCACCCTGGCCGAGGCGGCCGATGCCGGCCTGGTGGTGGAAGCCATCGTCGAGAACCTGGAAGCCAAGCGCGGGCTGTTCGCGCAACTGGAAGCCATCGTCGCCGACGACTGCATCCTGGCTACCAACACCTCGTCGATTTCGGTGACCGCGATCGCGGCGGGCCTGCGCCTGCCGGCGCGCCTGGTCGGCATGCACTTCTTTAACCCGGTGCCGTTGATGGCGTTGTGTGAAATCGTCAGCGGCCTGGCCACCGATGCGGCCGTGGCGCAAACCGCGCACGATACCGCCGCCGCATGGGGCAAGAGCCCGGTGCACGCCAAATCCACGCCGGGCTTCATCGTCAATCGCCTGGCGCGGCCGTTCTACGCCGAGGGCTGGCGCCTGCTCAACGAGCAGGCCGCCGACGCCGCCACCATCGACGCCGTGCTGCGCGAAGCGGGCGGCTTCCGCATGGGGCCTTTCGAGTTGATGGACCTGATCGGCCATGACGTCAATTTCGCGGTCACGCAATCCGTGTTCAACGCCTATTTCGGCGATCCGCGCTTTACGCCGTCGGTGCTGCAGCAGGAGATGGTCAGCGCCGGCTTCCTCGGCCGCAAGACGGGGCGGGGCTGCTATCACTACGGCGATGCGGCCACCGCGCCGGCGATGCTGGCCCGCGCCGAGGCGCACCAGCCGCGGCCCGAGTACGTGGGCTACAGCACGGAAGCCGGCACGCCGGGCGGCAGCGCCCACGCGGTCGGCGGCGTGGTGATCGAATCGCTGGCCGCGCGCCTGCGCGGCGCCGGCATCACCATCGAACACCGCAAGACGCCGGAAACGCGGACCCACGCACCGGGCTATGACGACGCGCCGGCTTTCCACTGCGCCGGCGCGGCGATTTACCTGACCGACGGCCGCAGCGCCACCCAGCGCGCGCATGATAACCATCATCCGGACACCGTGCTGTTCGACCTGGCGCTGGATTTCGCTAGCGCCAGGCGCATCGCCATCGCCCGTTCCGACCAGTGTTCGGACAGCGCCTACCACGCGGTGGTGGGGATGCTGCAGGCGGCCGGCTTCACCGTCACCCGCCTGGACGACGTGCCGGGGCTGGCCGTGATGCGCACCGTGGCCATGCTGGCCAACGAGGCGGCCGACGCCGTCAACCAGGGCGTGTGCAGCGCGGCCGGCGCCGACATCGCCATGCAGAAGGGCGTCAACTATCCGCGCGGGCCGCTGGCCTGGGCCGATGCGGTGGGCATCGCGCAGATCGTGCGCGTGCTGTCCAACCTGGCGGCCAGCTATGGCGAGGACCGCTACCGCGTGTCGCCGCTGTTGCGCCGCAAGCTGGCGGCGGGAGGGCGCTTCCATGAATAAGCCGCACGCCGCGCCTGTCGTTGCAGCGATCGCAGCACCGGCCATTGCGGACGGCGTTGCGGACCGTGTTGCGGACGGCGTTGCGGCTGCCCGCGTCCGGCATGCGCCGTCCGGCGATCAGGCAGCGCAGGCCGTGACCAGTTCCGCGCCTGAGCATGCGCAGGCGCTGGCGGAAGCGGTGGGCGCGGCGATGTTTGCGCGCGACGCCGCATCGCAGGGCCTGGGCATGACGCTGGACGCCATCGCGCCCGGTTACGCCCGCATGTCGATGCCGGTGCGCGCCGACATGCTGAACGGCCACCAGACCTGCCATGGCGGCTTCATCTTTGCCCTGGCCGACAGCGCCTTCGCCTTTGCCTGCAACAGCCACAACCACGTCACCGTGGGCGCGGGCTGCACCATCGATTACCTGTCGCCCGGAAGGCCGGGCGACGTGCTGATCGCCGTCGCCGCCGAGCACGCGCTGGCCGGCAAGACCGGCATCTACGACGTCAAGGTCTGCGACCAGGGCGGCCGGATCGTCGCCCTGTTCCGCGGCAAATCGCACCGGGTCAGCGGCCTTGTCGTACCCATGTAAAGAGGAGAGCAAGATGGTTCAACGCACCCCGGCGCCATCCGACCTGGAACCGATAGAACGCGCCAGCCGCGACGAGCTGCAGGCCTTGCAGTTGCAGCGCCTGAAGTGGACGCTGAAGCACGCTTACGAGAACGTGCCGCATTACCGTGCCGCCTTCGACGCCGCCGGCGTCCATCCCGACGACCTGCGCACGCTGGCCGACCTGGCCCGGTTCCCCTTCACCGCCAAGAAGGACCTGCGCGACAACTACCCGTTCGGCCTGTTCGCCGTGCCGCGCGAGCAGGTGGTGCGGGTGCATGCGTCCAGCGGCACCACCGGCAAGCCGACCGTGGTGGGCTACACCCGCAACGACATCGACACCTGGGCCAATGTGGTCGCGCGTTCGATCCGCGCGGCCGGCGGGCGGCAGGGCGACATGGTGCACATCGCCTACGGCTACGGCCTGTTCACGGGCGGGCTGGGCGCGCACTACGGCGCCGAGCGCCTCGGCTGCACGGTGGTGCCCATGTCCGGCGGCCAGACCGAAAAGCAGGTGCAACTGATCCGCGACTTCCAGCCGTCCATCATCATGGTCACGCCGTCCTACATGTTGAACATCATCGAGGAATTCCAGCGCCAGGGCATGGACCCGGCGGCCTGTTCGCTCAAGGTCGGCATCTTCGGCGCGGAGCCGTGGACCGACGCCATGCGCGCCGAGATCGAGCGGCGCGCCGGCATCGACGCGGTGGACATCTACGGCCTGTCGGAAGTGATGGGACCGGGCGTGGCCAGCGAGTGCATCGAGAGCAAGGACGGCCCGGTGATCTGGGAGGACCATTTCTACCCCGAGATCATCGATCCCGAAACCGGCGAGGTGCTGCCGGACGGCGCAGAGGGCGAGCTGGTATTTACTTCGCTCAGCAAGGAGGCGCTGCCCATCATCCGCTACCGCACGCGCGACCTGACGCGGCTACTGCCGCCGACTTCGCGCAGCATGCGCCGCATCGGCAAGATCACCGGCCGCTCGGACGACATGCTGATCATCCGCGGCGTGAACGTGTTCCCGACCCAGATCGAAGAACTGATCTGCAAGATGCCGAGGCTGGCGCCGCAATACCAGTTGATCGTCACGCGCGAAGGACACCTCGACAAGCTGGAGGTGCTGGCCGAGCTGCGTCCCGATGCCGGCGCGGGCGAGGCCGAGGCGCTGGCGCGCGAGCTGGAGCAGCGCATCAAGACCCATGTCGGCGTCAGCACCAGGGTGCGCGTGGTGCCGCCCAATGCGATTGAACGCACGCTGACCGGCAAGGCCCGCCGCGTCGTCGACCAGCGTCCAAAAAACTGAAGGAGACCCCGTGAACGAAGCTTATATCTGCGACGCCATCCGCACCCCTTTCGGCCGCTACGGCGGCGCGCTGGCCGGCGTGCGCACCGACGACCTGGCGGCGCTGCCCATCGTCGCGCTGATGCGGCGTAACCCCGGCGTCGACTGGGCGCGCGTGGACGATGTCTATTACGGCTGCGCCAACCAGGCCGGCGAGGACAACCGCAACGTGGCGCGCATGGCGGCGCTGCTGGCGGGATTGCCGGTGGATGTCCCGGCCAGCACCATCAACCGCCTGTGCGGCTCGTCGCTGGACGCGGTGGGCATGGCCGCCCGCGCCATCAAGTCGGGCGAGGCGCAACTGGTGATCGCCGGCGGCGTGGAGAGCATGACGCGCGCGCCTTTCGTCATGGGCAAGGCCGACAGCGCGTTCTCGCGCGCGGCGAAAATCGAGGACACCACCATAGGCTGGCGCTTCGTCAATCCGCTGATGAAGGCACAGTACGGCATCGACTCCATGCCGGAGACGGCGGAGAACGTGGCGCAGGAATTCGGCATCAGCCGCGCCGACCAGGATGCGTTCGCGCTGCGCAGCCAGCAGCGCTGGGCCGCGGCGCACGCGGCCGGCGTGTTCCGCGACGAGATCGTGCCGGTGACGCTGGCGCAGAAGAAGGGCGAACCGAAGGTGGTCGACACCGACGAGCATCCGCGCCCCGATACCAGCATCGAGATGCTGGCCAGGCTGAAGGGCGTGGTGCGGCCGGACGGCACGGTCACGGCCGGCAATGCGTCCGGCGTCAACGACGGCGCTTGCGCGATGCTGCTGGCGTCGGCTGCTGCGGCGGAGCAGTACGGCCTGCGCAAGCGGGCGCGCGTGCTGGGCATGGCGACCGCCGGGCTGGCGCCGCGCATCATGGGCTTCGGGCCGTCGCCGGCGTCGAAGAAGGTGCTGGCGCAACTGGGGTTGACCATCGCCGACATGGATGTGATCGAATTGAACGAGGCGTTTGCCGCGCAAGGGCTGGCGGTGACGCGCGACCTGGGACTGGCCGACGATGCGGCGCACGTCAATCCGAACGGCGGCGCGATCGCCATCGGCCACCCGCTGGGCGCATCGGGCGCGCGGCTGGTGTTGGCGGCGCTGCACCAGTTGGAGCGTATCGGCGGACGGTACGCGCTGTGCACCATGTGCATCGGCGTGGGCCAGGGCATCGCGCTGGTGATCGAGCGTGCGTAACGTCGTTCCCGCGCAGGCGGGAACCCATACTCAGCATGGATTCCCGCCTGCGCGGGAATGACGTGCAATGGAGACCTGAATGGTGAAAGTATACGAAATCAACGGCGTCACGCCCGTGGTCCACCCGAGCGCTTACGTGCACCCGAGCGCGGTCCTGATCGGCGACGTCATCGTCGGCCCGCGCTGCTACATCGGCCCGCTGGCCGCGCTGCGCGGCGACTTCGGCCGGCTGGTGCTGGAGGAGGGCGCCAACCTGCAGGACACCTGCGTGATGCACGGCTTCCCCGGCTGCGACACGGTGGTCGAACAGGACGGCCATATCGGCCACGGCGCGGTGCTGCACGGCTGCCGCATCGGCCGCAACGCGCTGGTCGGCATGAACAGCGTCATCATGGACAACGCCGTGGTCGGCGCCGACAGCATCGTGGCCGCCATGAGCTTCGTCCGCGCCGGCATGGAGATCCCGCCGCGCAGCCTGGCCATGGGTTCGCCGGCCAAGGTGGCGCGTGAACTGCGCGACGACGAGATCCAATGGAAGTCCGGTGGCACGGCGCAATACCAGGAGCTGGCGGTGCGCTCCATGCTGACCATGCGCGAAACCGTAGCTCTGACCGAGGCCGAACCGGACCGCAAGCGCATCCATTGGGACAGCGCCCTGCCGCTGCACCTGCACAAGAACGCCACGCCCTGAGGCCAGGCGCCCCAACCTATCACGGAGAACACACCATGGCACAAGCATCGACCCTGCAAAGCTGGATCGCCGGCCGCTGGATCGGCAAGGAAGCCGCCGCGCCGCTGCACAACGCGCTGACCAACGCCGTCATCCACCACACCCACGCCGAGCAAATCGATTTCGACGAAGCGCTGAACTATGCGCGCAAGACCGGCATCCCGGCGCTGATGCACATGAACTTCCAGCAGCGCGCCGCGCGCCTGAAAGCGCTGGCGTCCTACCTGATGAGCCGCAAGGAAGAGCTGTACGCGATCTCGCACCTGACCGGCGCCACCCGCGCCGATAGCTGGATCGACATCGAAGGCGGCGCCGGCACGCTGTTCGCCTACGCCAGCATGGGCAGCCGCGAGCTGCCGTCGTCCAACGTGCTGCACGAAGGCCCGGCCATGGCGCTGGGGAAGAATGGCGGCTTCGCCGGCACCCACATCCTGGTGCCGCGCGGCGGCGTGGCGGTGCACATCAACGCCTTCAACTTCCCGGTCTGGGGCCTGCTGGAGAAGTTCGCGCCCAGCTTCCTGGCCGCCATGCCGTGCATAGCCAAGCCGGCCAGCGCGACCAGCTATCTGACCGAGGCGCTGGTGCGCATCCTGAACGAGTCGGGCCTGCTGCCGGACGGCGCGCTGCAACTGGTGATCGGCAGCACCGGCGATCTGCTGGACCGGCTGGGCGGCGCCGACGCGGTGACCTTCACCGGCTCGGCCGACACCGCCGCGCGGCTGCGCGCCAACCGCAACCTGATCGCCAACGCGGTGCCGTTCACCTCCGAGGCCGATTCGCTCAACTGCGCCATCCTGGCGCCGGACGTGACGCCGGACGATGCGGAGTTCGATTTGTTCGTCAAGGAAGTGGCGCGCGAGATGACCGCCAAGGCCGGCCAGAAGTGCACCGCGATCCGCCGCATCATCGTCCCGGAGAACATGGTGGGCGCGGTGGGCGCGCGCTTGCGCGAGCGGCTGTCCAAGGTCAGCGTGGGCGACCCGTCGGTGGAAGGGGTGCGCATGGGCGCGCTGGCCTCGCGCGACCAGCAGCGCGACGTGGCGGAGCGGGTGGCGCAACTGGCGCGTGGCAATGAGATTTTGCTCGGCGGCGGCGACGGCTTCAAGCCGCTGGGCGAAGGGGTGGCGGAAGGTGCCTTCTTCGCGCCCACGCTGCTGCTGTGCCGCGACGGCCACCGCAACGACGCGGTGCACGATGTCGAGGCCTTCGGCCCGGTCAGCACCATCATCAGCTACAACGGCATCGACGAGGCGCTGGCGCTGGCGGCGCGCGGCAAGGGTTCGCTGGTGTCGACCCTGGCGACGAAAGAGCCGGCCATCGCGGCCTACGCGGTGCCGGTGGCCGCCGCGTCGCACGGGCGCGTGCTGGTGCTGGACAAGGAAGCGTCGGTGGATTCCACCGGCCACGGCTCGCCGCTGCCGCAACTGAAGCACGGCGGTCCGGGACGCGCCGGCGGCGGCGAGGAGCTGGGCGGCATCCGCGCGGTGCGCCATTTCCTGCAGCGGGCGGCGGTGCAGGGTTCGCCGACCATGCTGGCGGCCGTGACCGGCGAGTACGTGCGCGGCGCGTCGGTGCGCGAGAGCGAGCTGCACCCGTTCCGCAAATATTTCGAGGACCTGCAGATCGGCGATTCGCTGCTGACGCATCGGCGCACGGTCAGCGAGGCGGACATCGTCAACTTCGGCGGCGTGTCGGGCGACTATTTCTACATGCACTTCGACGAGATTGCGGCCAAGGACACGCAGTTCGGCCAGCGCATCGCGCACGGCTACTTCGTGCTGTCGGCGGCGGCGGGGTTGTTCGTCTCGCCGGCGCCGGGTCCGGTGCTGGCCAACTACGGCCTGGACAACCTGCGCTTCGTGGCGCCGGTGGCGATCGGCGACACGATCCGCGCGCGCCTGACCTGCAAGCGCAAGGTCGACCGCAACCGCACCGACGACAAGGGCGTGGGCCAGGGCGTGGTGGCGTGGGACGTGCAGGTCACCAACCAGCGCGACGAACTGGTGGCCAGCTACGACATCCTGACGCTGGTGATGAAGCGCGCCTGAGCGCGGGCGGCCTGGCGCGGGCGCTCAGGGGCTGCGCCTGGCGCGGCCCGGCGATCAGCGCGGCCCGGCGCTCAGCCGCGCAGGCCGAACGGGTCGTCGATGCTGCGGGCGGGTTCGGTGAACCACCGCGGGCCTTCGGCCGTCATGTAGAAATGGTCTTCGTGGCGCACGCCGAATTCGCCGGGGATGCAGATCATCGGCTCGTTCGAGAAGCACATGCCCACGTCCAGCGGGGTGGTGTCGCCGCCCACCAGGTAGGGCCATTCGTGGATGTCCAGGCCGATGCCGTGGCCGGTGCGGTGCGGCAGGCCGGGCAGCTTGTAGCCGGGGCCGTAGCCGTCTTCTTCCAGCGACCGGCGCGCAGCCCGGTCCACTTCCTCGCACGGCACGCCCAGGCGGGCGGCGGCGAAGGCGGCGGCCTGCGCTTTCTTCTCGCTGTTCCACACCGCGCGCTGGCGCTCGCTGATCGGGCCGTAGACGTAGGTGCGGGTGATGTCGGAAATGTAGTTGTGCAGTTTGCAGCCTGTGTCGATCAGCACGGTGTCGCCCGGACGCAACGTCTGCACGTAGCTGACGCCGTGCGGATAGGCGGTCGCTTCGCCGAACAGCACGATCACGAAGTAGGAACCGGCCGGGGCGCCGACCTTGCGGTGCGCGCGATCGATGAATTGTTCCACCTCGGTGGTGGTGATGTCCTCGCGCAGAATGCTGGCGGTGGCGATGTGCACGGCCAGCGTCATGTCCTTGGCGCGCTGCATCAGGGCGATCTCCGCGGGCGATTTGCGGCTGCGGCACCAGGCGGTGACCTGGCGCGCGTTTTCGAGCGCATAGCCTGCGGCCAGCGGACGGATGCCGTCGTAGATGAAGAAGGCCGCGCTTTCGCACATGCCCACCCGCGGTGGTTGTGCTGAATTCGGCATGATGTTCATGCGTTTGAGCACAGCGATGAAGAGCGCGTATGGGCTTTCGTGTTCTTCCCAGCAGTTGACCGGGCCGGGCACCAGCATGAAGTCTTGCAGCGTGCTTTGCTCGAACGCGGGCGCGATGTATTCGACGGCGCCTTGGGCCGGCAGGATGGCGCCGACCATGCGCTCGCTGGCGTGCCATTTGGTGCCGGTGAAGTAGGTGAGGTTGGCGCCGGCGTTAAGGTAGATCGCGGCGATGCCTTGCTGCTGCATGTACGCCTGGGCGCGGGCGATGCGCTGCAGGTGTTCGTCCTTGCCGATGGGGACCGCGCCTGCGGTCATGTCGGACAGCGAGGCCAGCGCCTCGTCTATGGTTTTTCCGCCTATGGTCATGTCTGTTCCTGGTGTTGTCATGTTCGGGCCGGCGCCGTCGGATCGCGCGGCGCCAGTCCCCGATCATAACAGCGGCCAGGCAGGATCAGTGCGGATTCTGCGCCGTGCCGGGCGTGGCGGTTGTGCCGGAATCCGCAGCGCTTTCGGCCACGTCGGCGCCGACGTTGATGGCGGCGTAGGCGCGCTGCACGGCCACCGCTTCCTTCGAGGCGGCGCCGTACAGTTCCTGCGCCGCCTCCAGCACCTTGCCGCGGGCGTCGGCGTAGTTGGTGGCGGCGGTGAACTTGGTGGTCAGCGCCTTGAACCAGATGCGGTACGCCTTGTCATTGCCGATGCCACTCATGGCGGCCGGCGTCTGGGTCAGGTAGGGACTGTAGTAATCGCTGGCCGGATCCGCGCTGGATCCCTGCGACAGGAAGTAGAACATGCGGTTGTTCGGACCGCTGGCGTAGTGCACGTCGATGTCCTTCAGCGTCGGGCTCCACGCATCCGGGCTGCTGCCGTCCTTGCTCGGCTTGTACATCCAGCGCAGCGGCTGGCCGCTCTTGCTGATCTCCTTGCCGATCATCCAGTCGTTGCCGCTGGCCGGGATGACGTTGCCGCTGTCGCCGTGGCGGGCATAGGCTTCCACCATCTCGCCGCCGATGTCGGAGCTGGACTCGTTCAGCCCTCCCGACTCGCCGGTGTAGGTCAGGGCGGCGGTGGCGGCGGTGACGCCGTGCGACATCTCGTGGCCGATGACGTCTATCGCGCCCAGGCTGTAGAAGGTGTTGCCGTCGCCGATGTACATGCACTTGCAACTGTCGTCGTAGAAGGCGTTGTCGTAGGCGGTGCCGACGTGGGCGGCGATGTAGGTGGCGGTGTTGTTGCCGTCCAGGGACTGCCAGCCCAGCACGTTCTTGTTGGTGTCGTAGGTGTTCATCAATCCCCACAGGGCGTTGACGGCCGCGGTCTGGCCATTGGCGTTGGTGGTGCTACCGCCGCTGTACTGCCGGCCGTCGCCCCAGGTGTTGCTGTTGTTGCGGTAGACCTGGCCGGGGTTGGGATTGTTGGGCGAGCTGTGGTTGGCGTTGGTGATGGCCATGCCGCCGTACTTGCCGCCGCTGCCGCGGGTGGCGTCCAGCATCTCGTACTGCTTGCCGGCCAGCGTGGTGTTGATCGGGACGGTGCCGTCGTACTGGCTGTGGCCCGTGCCGATCACGGTCTGCAGCGCCGGCCACCGGGCGATCAGCGCGCCGGTCTTGGCGTTGATGACGACGTCGTCGTATTCCAGCTTGCCGTTCTGCGCCATGCGCAACTGGACCAGGTAGGCCAGCTCGTAGTGGTCCACCACTTCCTGCACGTCGAGGGCGTTCAACTGCGCGTCGGGCTTGTCGGCGGCGGCCGCGGTGCGCACGGTTTTCAGCACGGGGTAGATCAGCAGTTCGGCGCTGGGCGGCCAGCGGTGCGTGCCGCCTGGGGCGACCGCTTGCACGGCGCTCTTGATGGCGTCGTCCGCGCTCAGCGCCGGCTTCAGGTCGGTCGGCGCGGTGGCGGCGCTGGCGGCCGGGCCGGCGCCGACGGTGGCGTTGGGCGCGCTGCCGGCCGCGGCCGCGCTGCCGGGGCGGCGGTCGGTGGTGGAGACGCTGACGATGTCGCCGGCGGCGTTGGTCACCACCACCGACTCGGAGCCCAGCACGCGCAGGCCCTTGTAGGTGTGCTGGGCGCGCGTGATCTTCTGGCCGATTACGCCGGGGTGCTGGCTGCTGATGCGGAAGCTGTAGTCGGCGCTCAGGCCCTGGTGCTGGTCGAGGGCGGTCAGCTTGGCGATCAGGCCGGCGTTTTCCTGCGGCGAGGCGACCGGCACCGGGGCGGACATCAGTTGGGCGGCTGCGGCGGGCAGCGGCAGGGCGAGGCTCAGGGTGAGCAGGGACAGGGTGGTGGTGTTCATGGGATCCTCCGTTGGTAGAGGATTCACGCTAGAACGGGGGGCGGCGGGAGGTTCTGTGCTACATCAACGAGCGCCACCGTCGTTCCCGCCGCAGCGGGAACCCATGGAACGCAGGCCGGGACGCTGCGCATGGGTTCCCGCTGGCGCGGGAACGACGGCGGGGGCGGGGCTTACTTGGCCAGTTGCGCCCGCACGCGGGCGATGGCCAGTCTTACCTGGTTGGGCGCGGTGCCGCCGACGTGGTCGCGGGCGGCCACCGAGCCTTCCAGCGTCAGCACGGCAAACACGTCCTCGCCGATCAGCGGCGAGAAGCCGCGCAACTGCTCCAGCGACATCGCGGACAGGTCGATCTTCAGGTCGTCGCAGGCGCGCACGGCGTGCGCCACCGCTTCGTGGGCGTCGCGGAACGGCAGCCCTTTCTTGACCAGGTAGTCGGCCAGGTCGGTGGCGGTGGCGTAGCCCTGCAGCGCGGCCGCGCGCATGGCTTCCGGCTTGACGCGGATGCCGCCGGCCATGTCGGCGAAGATGCGCAGGGTGTCGACCAGGGTGTCCACGGTGTCGAACAGCGGTTCCTTGTCTTCCTGGTTGTCCTTGTTGTAGGCCAGCGGCTGGCCCTTCATCAGGGTCAGCAGGCCCATCAGGTGGCCGTAGACGCGGCCGGTCTTGCCGCGCGCCAGTTCCGGCACGTCCGGGTTTTTCTTTTGCGGCATGATCGACGAGCCGGTGCAGAAGCGGTCGGCGATGTCGATGAAGCCCACCCGTGGGCTCATCCAGATGATCAGCTCTTCCGACATGCGCGACACGTGGGTCATGATCAGCGCGGCGGCGGCGGTGAACTCGATCGCGAAGTCGCGGTCGGACACGGCGTCCAGCGAGTTGTGGCAAACGTCGTCGAAGCCCAGCGTCCTGGCCACGCGCACGCGGTCGACCGGGAAGGTGGTGCCGGCCAGCGCGGCCGCGCCCAGCGGCAAACGGTTGACGCGCTGGCGGGCGTCGGCCATGCGCTCGGCGTCGCGGCCGAACATTTCGACGTAGGCCAGCATGTGGTGGCCGAAGGTGATCGGCTGCGCCACCTGCATGTGGGTGAAGCCGGGCAGGATGGTGTCGGCGTTCTGCTCCGCCAGGTCGGTCAGGGCGCTGCGCAGGTCGTGCAGCAGGCCCAGCACGTCGTCGATGGCCGCGCGCACGTACAGGCGGATGTCGGTGGCCACCTGGTCGTTGCGCGAGCGGCCCGTGTGCAGGCGCTTGCCGGCGTCGCCCACCAGCTCGGTCAGGCGTTTTTCGATGTTGAGGTGAACGTCTTCCAGGTCCAGCAGCCATTCGAACTGGCCGGCCTCGATTTCGGCGGCGATCTGCGCCATGCCGCGCTCGATGTCGGCGCGGTCCTGGGCCGAGATGATGCCCTGGGCGGCCAGCATTTCCGCGTGGGCCAGCGAGCCCTGGATGTCGGCCTTGGCCAGGCGCTTGTCGAAGAACACCGAGGCGGTGTAGCGTTTGACGAGGTCGGAAACGGGTTCGTTGAAGCGGGCCGACCAGGCTTCGGCCTTTTTGGAGAGTTGTGCAGTCATAGTCAAATTTAGCAAGTGCGCGTAGGATCAACAGCGATTATAAACCGTAAAATAGGTCGATCCTGTCTATACAAGCGTGGAAAACATGAGCCTACTGCAGATCAGCACCGATCCCGAAGCCCTTGATTTACCGATGATTTATCAATTTCTGAGCGAGCAGTCGACCTGGGCGGTCGGCATTCCGCTGGCCACGGTGGAGCGCGCCATCGCCCATTCGCTGTGTTTTGGCGCCTATCTCGACGGCCGCCAGGTCGGCTTCGCGCGGGTGACCACCGACCGCGCCACCTTCGCCTACCTGGCCGACGTGTTCGTGGTGGCGGCCGAGCGCGGCAAGGGCTATGGCAAGCGGCTGATGGAGGCGGTGCTGGCCCATCCCGAGCTGCAGGGCCTGCGCCGCTTCATGCTGGCCACCAGCGACGCCCACCGCCTGTACGCCCAGTACGGCTTCACCCCGCCGGCCCGCCCGGCGACGCTGATGGAGCGCTATTTCCCGAATATTTATACCAACTAGTTCCGCGCCATTGGTCGCATCCCCAGCATTCCTCGTCATGCCCGCGCGGGCGGGAAGCCATGGAACGCGGCGAATGCACGGTATGGATTCCCGCTCTCGCGGGAATGGCGCGGGCGTGCCAGGCTACTGCCAGTTCATCAGGCAGGGCGGCACCAGCAGGGCCAGGGCCAGGGCGGCGTAGATCAGTTGCAGCGGCACCATCCAGCGCGCCCAGGTGATCCACGGGATGCGCGCCAGGGCCAGCACGCCCACCGTGATGCCGGAGGTCGGTATCATCGGCGTGGTGAATTCGCCGAACTGGAAGGCCAGGATGGCGGTCTGCCGCGTCACGCCCACCAGGTCGGCCAGCGGCGCCATGATGGGCATGGTCAGCGCCGCCTGGCCGCTGCCGGAGTGGATGAAGAAGTTGATCACGGTCTGGATGCCGAACATCTTCCACGCCGCGAACACCGGATGCACCGATTGCACCAGCGGCATCAGCGCGTGCAGCATGGTGTCGATGATGTGGGCGTCGCGCGCCAGCACCAGCGTGCCGCGCGCCAGCGCGATCACCAGCGCCGTGCCCACCAGGTCGCGCGCGCCCTGCATGAAGCCGTCGACGATCTGGGTCGAGTCCAGCCGCCCCACCAGCCCGATCACGATGCCCATGCTGAGGAACAGCGCGGCGATCTCGTTGATGTACCACGCGTAGCGCACCACGCCGAACACCATCACCGCCAGCGCGCCGGCAAAGATGCCCAGCACGGCCTTGTGGCGCGCGGCCATGCCGTGGAAATCCTGCACGCCGCCGGCCGGCAGCTCGGCGCGCTTGTGCTGGTCCAGCGCGTAGGTGGGGCTGAGCTGCGGGTGGCGCTTGACGCGCGCCGCGTACCACATCAGGAAGCCGATGGTGACGGTGGTGGCCACCGCCCACACGATCAGCCGGTAGCCCCAGCCGGAAAACACCGGCACCCCGGCGATGCCCTGGGCGATGCCGACGTTGAACGGATTCAGGAAGGCCGCCGAAAAGCCCACCTGCGAGCCGAGGAAGGGAATCGACACGCCGACCACGGTGTCATAGCCCAGCGCCAGCGACAGCGGCACGAAAATCAAGATGAACGGGATGGCTTCCTCGTTCATGCCGAAGGTCGCGCCGCCGATCGAGAACATGGTGACGAACACGGGGATCAGCGCCTTCTGGATGAACACCGAGCTGTCGTGCGCCTTGGCCAGCGACTTGATCATGGCGTCGATGGCCTCGGTCTTTTGCAGCACGGCGAAGGCGCCGCCGACGATCAGCACGAAGCCGATGATCTGCGCCGCCTCGACGAAGCCCTTGATCGGCGCCTTCATCAGCGACACCAGCCCCTGCGGCTCGCTGGCGATGTAATGGAAGCTGGCCGGATCGATCAACTGCTTGCCGTCGACCAGGTGGGTGTCGTACTTGCCGCCGGGGACCAGCCAGGTGGCCGCCGCGATCAGGGCCAGGATCAGGAACAGCAGGACGAAGGTGTGCGGCAGCTTGAATTTTTTCGCGGTCATCATGCGCTCAGCAGGTCGCCTTGACGGTAGGCGCGGGCGCCGGCCACTTTGCCGACGTTCATGCCGCGGATCACGTGGCGGTGCGCGCTGCGGGCGAAGAACACGCCGTCCACGGTGGCGCGCAGCACGGTGGTCTCGCCGCTGACCGGGTCGATCAGGTCGGCCAGCGCCTCGCCGGCCCGGACCCGCGCGCCCAGCTCGCGGGTGTAGACCAGGATGCCGGCATGCGGCGCGTACAGCGGTTCGACCCCTTCCAGCGGCGTGGCTGCGCACAGCGGCGCCGGCAGCACGGCCGCCGCCGCGGCCGCCGCGTCGTCGGCCGCGCGCAGCACGCCCTCCAGGGTCAGGAACTGCAGCAGGCCGGCCGCGTCCCGCCGCGCCAGCTCGTAGCTGACTTCCATCTCGCCGCGCAGCTCCACCGTGGTGGACAAGCAGGCCGGCGGGATCGGGTACTGGTGCTGGAAGTGGGCGTCCAGGTCCCACCACAGCCGGCTGCACGCCTCGTCGAACGGCTCGCCGCCGGCCTGGTAGGCCAGCAGCACGGCATGCGCGCCGAGGATGGCCGCCAGCGGCTGCACGCGCGCGGCCAGCGGGGTGCCGGCGTAGATGTGCAGCACCGCCTCGTTATCGCAGTGCAGGTCCAGCACGATGTCGGCGTCCACCGCCAGCGTCATCAGGGTTTTCTTCAGTTGCTCGGCGTCGGTGCCCGGCTGCCAGGCGGCGATGGCGGCGCGCGCGTGCGCGCGGATCAGGCGCACATTGGCTTGCGCGTCCTGCCCCAGCTTGCCGGCCAGCGACTGCTTCAAGTCCTCGGCCACGTGCTTGTAGGCGCGGTTGAAATTGATCCCGGTGCTCAGGTCGAAGCGGCCGAAGGCGGCGCCGTGGATGGCCTGCGCCAGGCCGATGGGATTGGCGGCCGGGACCAGGATGATCTCGCCGGCCAGGCGCCCGGCCGCCTCCAGCGCGCTCAATTCCTGGCGCAGGCACTGCGCCACCAGCATGCCCGGCACCTCGTCGGCGTGCAGCGCGCCCTGGATGTAAACCTTCTTGCCGCTGCCGGGCGCGCCGAAGTGGAAGCTGGTCAGTTCGTAGACCGCGTTGGCCGGCGGCGCGGACAGGGGATGTTTGCGTACTTGCATGGCATGGCACCGTTGACGTGAAAGATTGAGTATGTAGTACTCTTTTCACAAAGTAAATCGCGCGCCGCAGCATTGCATAAATGTAAATTCTGCCGCCAAGTAATCCCCGATTCCGCAATAGCTTGGTATCATCTGGCAGTCACGACGGCGTCCGGCGGCAGCCCGGCGCCGCTTTTCATCGGAAGGGCAACATGAAATTTATGGGTTACACGCTCCGGCGCCTGGGCATGGCAGCGCTGCTGGTGATCGGCTTGGTCGCGCAGGCGTCGGTGCAGGCTGCCGTCACCACTCCTGCCAAGCCGCAGCCGGCGCCGGCCAAGGCCAGCAAGCCGGCCAAGGCGGTGCCGCCGCCCAAGCCGGTGCTGGCGCCGCCGGCGGGCAACCTGGTCATCATCGGCGGCGGCCTGCGCGCCGAGAACGCGGAAGTGTGGCAGCGCATCGTCATGCTGGCCGGCGGCAAGGGCGCGCGCATCGGCGTGTTCGGCTCGGCCTCGATCAACCCGGAAAAGTCGGCGCAGAACACGGTCAACATGCTGAACCAGTACGGCGCCCAGGCCTTCGCCATCCCGCTGGGCGTGACCTGGCCCAACAGCGATTACCGCAAGGCGGCCGAGGACCCGGAGGTGGTGGCCATGATCCATTCGGCCACCGGCATCTATTTCGCCGGCGGTGACCAGGCCCGCATCACCAAGGCGCTGGTGCGCCCGGACGGCTCGCACACGGCCGCGCTGGACGCGGTGTGGGACGTGTACCGCGACGGCGGCGTGGTGGCCGGCTCCAGCGCCGGCGCGGCCATCATGAGCACCACCATGTTCTACGACGCCAAGCCGACCCTGGACATGCTCAAGCAGGGCGTCACCGAGGGCCACGAGATCGCGCCCGGCCTGGGCTTCATCGGCGACGACGTGTTCGTCGACCAGCATCTGCTGGTGCGCGGCCGCTTCGCCCGCATGATCCCGGTGATGCTGAAGAAGGGCTACCAGATCGGCCTGGGCATCGACGAGAACAGCGCCATGGTGGTCAGCGCCAAGCGCGAGGTGGAGATCATCGGCTACAGCGGGGCGCTGCTGCTGGACCTGTCGGCCGCCGTCACCGACCGCGGGGTCAAGGGCTTCAACATCAGCAACGCCACCATCAGCTACCTGGACCGCGGCGACAAGTTCAACCTGATCACGCGCGAGTTCACGCCGTCGCCGGACAAGGCCGACAACAAGCTGGATCCGAACGAGCCGGAGGCGCGCGAGCCGGTCTATACCAACGATATCCTGGGCAACAACGCGGTGCTGGACCTGATGGTCAACCTGATCGATAACGCCCAGCAGGAAGCCATCGGCATCGCTTTCGGCAACCCGCGCGACGCCACGCCGGACCTGGGCTTCGAGTTCCGCTTCAGTAAAACCATCGACAGCGTGGGCTACAGCTCGACCGCGGTGGAGGCGTACTCGGTGCTCAAGCTGCGCATGGACGTGCGCCCGATCCAGTTGCAGCAGCCGCTGTACCGCTACCGCTGACGGCGCGCGGCTTGGAGTATATTAACGGGACGGCGCCGCAGCCGTCCCGTTTTACATGGAGCTTCATTATGCGGATCACAACGAGCGCGCTGGCCCGCTTGACGCGGGCGGCGCTGATGCTGGCCGGCGCGCTGGGCGCGGCCCTGGGCGGCAGCACGCCAGCGGCGGCCGCCGATAAAGCGGCCCCGGCCGCCGACGGCGCCGGCCCGCGCGCGACCGGCGCGGCCGATGCGGCCGCCGCGCATGCCGCCGCCCATGGCGCCGCTGATCAGCCGGCCCAGGCTGCCGTCGCTGCCGCCCCGCGCGCGACCGGCGCTGCCGATGCGGCCGCTGCGCATGCCGCCGCCCCCCATGGTGCCGCTGATCAGCCGGCCCAGGCTGCCGTCGCTGCCGGCCCGCGCGCGACCGGCGCCAAGGCCGCCGCTGTCGCCCGCGCCGCGGCCGCCGCACCGGCGGATGCGCCGGCCCAGCCGCTGGGATCGCTGGTCATCATCGGCGGCGCGCTGCGGCCCGATAACGCCGAGGTGTGGCAGCGCATCGTGCAACTGGCCGGCGGCCAGGGCGCGCGCATCGCCGTGCTGCCCTCGGCCGCGGCCGATCCGCTCCAGGTCGGCCAGGTGATCGCCGACCGCCTGCGCGCCTACGGCGCCGACGCCTTCCTGGTGCCGCTGGCGGTCAAGCTGGCCGACCACGACTACCGCCAAGCGGCCGACGACCCGGCGCTGGCGGCCGCCGTGCGCGCGGCCGGCGGCGTGTATTTCGTCGGCGGCGACCAGGCCCGCATCACCCAGGCGCTGGTGCGCGCCGACGGCAGCCGCAGCGCCGTGCTGGACGCGGTGTGGGACGTATACCGCCAGGGCGGCGTGGTGGCCGGCACCAGCGCCGGCGCGGCCATCATGAGCAGCACCATGTTCTACGCCCCGCACAGCGTGTACGCCACCCTGCGCAGCGGTGTGCCCGGCCTGACCGACGGCCGCGAAGTGGCGCCCGGCCTGGGCTTCATCGGCGACGACGTCTTCATCGACCAGCACTTCCTGGTGCGCGGCCGCTTCGCCCGCATGATCCCGGCCATGCTGAAGAAGGGCTACAAGTACGGCCTGGGCATCGACGAGAACACCGCCATGGTGGTGGACCGCCAGCGCAGCGTGGAGATCGTCGGCCACAAGGGCGCGCTGCTGGTCGACCTGACCCATGCCAGTACTGATCCGCACAGCGCCGGCTTCAACGTCGCCAACGCGGTGATCAGCTACCTCGACCGCGGCGACCGCTACGACTTGGCCAGCCACACTTTCACGCCGTCCGCGGCCAAGGCGGCCGGCCGTCTCGCGCCGCGCCGGGACGCGGCGGACGGGCCGGTGTTCTCGCCCGATATCCTGGGCCGCAACGCGCTGGTCGAGCTGATGGAAAACCTGATCACCAACCGCCGCAGCGAGGCGATCGGCATCGCCACCGCCGGCCCCGGCGCGCAATTGCCGGAGCTGGGCTTCCAGTTCACGCTCAGCAAAACGGCCGACAGCGTGGGCTATGTGGCCGCGCCGGCGTCGGCGTCTGCGTCGGCCCAGGCCCAGGCCCAGGCTGCCGGGACGCCCGGCTATTCCATCCTCAACCTGCGGCTGGACATCCAGCCGCTGGAAGCCAGCCAGCCGCTGTCGCACCGGCAGTAGCGCGGGCCGGACCGTCATGCCCTGCGGCGGTCGGCGCGGCCGGCACGGCTGGCGCGGCCTGCGCATGTGGGCCGGAGCGTGCCGCTGCCGCTGCCGCTGCCGCAGGCGGTGCGCCGCAGGGCGGCAGGCGGCTACAATAGCGCTCACGTTTACCCTGACCGCGAGGATTCCCATGTCTCTGTTCCTGTCCGCCGCGCGCTGGCGCGGCCTGGCCGCCTTGCTGGCGCTGGCCGGCGCCGCCGCGCTGGCGTCCGCCGCGCCGCAGCCGGCCACCGTGCGCCTCGATTATCTCCACAGCGGCAATGCGCTGGACGAGCACTACGCCATGGACCGGGTGGTGATCGAGCCGCTGCCCTGGCCCGGCAACATGGCCCAGACCATCGACACCACCAACCGCGGCAACAACCTGGTGGAAGTGGTGGACCGCCAGAGCGGCAAGCTGCTGTACTCGCGCGGCTTTTCCACCGTGTTCGCCGAGTGGCGCAGCACCGAGGAGGCCAGTCACCAGACGCGCGGTTTCCAGGAATCGGTGCGCTTCCCCAAGCCGGACAGGCCGGTGCGGGTGCGCATCCTCAAGCGCGACGACCGCAACCAGTTCTCGGTGGTATGGACCGCCGATGTCGACACCGACGCCATGGACGTGGTCCGCAAGCAGCCGCCGGCGCCGGTGCAACCGATCGGTATCCGCGTCAACGGCCCCTCGCCGGACAAGGTCGACCTGCTGATCGTCGGCGACGGCTACACCCAGGCCGAGATGCCGAAGTTCGAAGCGGCCGCGCGCCGCCTGGCCGACCATTTGTTCGCCACCTCGCCGTTCAAGGAGCGCGCCCAGGATTTCAACGTCTGGGCCATCGCCTTGCCGACCCGGGAATCGGGCGTGTCGCGGCCCTCGACCGGCGTCTATCACGCCTCGCCGCTGGGCGCGCGCTACGACATCTTCGGCAGCGAACGCTATGTGCTGGCCACCGACAACCGCGCGCTGCGCGAGCTGGCGCAGTATGCGCCGTACGAGTTCATCGAAATCCTGGTCAACAACGAGACCTACGGCGGCGGCGGCATCTTCGGCCAGTTCAGCACGGCCGCGGCCGACAATGACTGGGCCAACTACCTGTTCGTGCACGAATTCGGCCACCACTTCGCCGGCCTGGCCGACGAGTACTACACCTCGCCGGTGGCCTACGCCACAGGCGGCGAGCGGCGCGAACCCTGGGAGCCCAACGCCACCGCGCTGCGCGACCCGGCGAATTTGAAGTGGAAGAAGTTCGTCCGCCCCGGCACGCCGCTGCCCACGCCCTGGCCCAAGCAGGCCTATGAAACCGCCGCGCGCGCCTACCAGCAGGAGCGCGCCGCGCTGCGCGCCGCCAACCGGCCGGAAGCGGAGATGAGCGCGCTGTTCCGCAAGGACCTGGCGCAGACCAACGCCCTGTTCTCGCGCGACCCGCACCTGCACCAGGTGGGCGCCTTCGAGGGCGCCAATTACGAGGCGACCGGCTATTACCGTCCGGAGATGCAGTGCATTATGTTCGACCGCAGCGAGCGTTTCTGCGCCGTGTGCGCCGACGCGATCAGCACCATCATCGACCTGTATGCGCGGCCGGCGGGCCAACGCTGAGTTTGGTACGCTGGCGTACGGTGTGCGGCGGTGACGGCGGCTATGCTGGTGGCACCAACTTCAACGATGGAAAGGAAGACGCCATGAATAAGCTCATCGCCGCCCTGATCGCCGGTTTGTTTGCCAGCGCCGCGTACGCGCAAAGCGCCGCCGTGACGCGCGCCCAGAACGAGGCCAACCAGGACGTGGCCAAGGCCGAACAGAAGGAAGCCAAGGCCGACGCCAAGGCCGACAAGAAGGCCAACAAGGCGATCGCCAAGGCCGACAAGGAGCACGACGTCGGCGAGGCCAAGGTCGGCGTCGCCGCGGCCAAGGCCAAGGAGAAGGTCGCCAAGGCGGATCCGGAAGACAAGGCCAAGGCCGAAGCCAAGGGCGACAAGGCGGTCGCCAAGGCCGAGGAGAAGGCCGAGAAGAATGCGGTGAAGGCGGACGCCAAGGCGATCAAGAAAACCGTGGACGCCACCGCCGACAAGGCGCTGGCCGCCAACAAGACCGCCGCCGCCAAGGCCAAGGCCGCCGCCGAGGTCAAGGAGGCCCAGGCCAAGCAGCAGTAGCGGATCGGCGGGGGCGGCGCGGCCGGCGGCGACTGTCAGCGGCCGGCGATGACCGTCAGCGGCCGTCAGTGAGCCTCGGTGGCCGTCAGCGACCCTCAGCGGCCGTCAGTGAGCCTCAGTGGCCGTCAGTGAGCCTCAGTGGCCGTCAGTGAGCCTCAGTGGCCGTCAGTGAGCCTCAGTGGCCGTCAGTGACCCTCAGCGGCCGTCAGCGACCCTCGGTGGCCGTCAGTGACCCTCAGCGGCCGTCAGTGACCCTTAGTGGCCGTCAGTGCCCCGCAGCGGCCGTCAGCGACCGTCGTTCTCGCGCGGCCGTCATTCCCGCGTAGGCGGGAATCCATGCGCCGCCGGCCGATCAGCGCCGCATGGGTCCCCGCCTGCGCGGGGACGACGGGTTAGGCGATGGGGTGCAGGCCGGTGGGCTTGATCTTGCGCGCCAGTTCCTTGCCCTTGCGCGCGCGCTTGCCGAAGTGCACCGCCAGCGCCGAGGCCGACAGCTTTTCCTCCTGCGGCTTGCCGCCGCGCCCGCTGCCGACCACGGTCACGCCTTTCTGGCTGATCGGCTTGGCCGCCAGCAGGGTTTCCTTGTCGGCCAGCTCCATCAAAATCACGCCGCGGCCGCCGTTGCTCAGCACTTTCATCTCGTCCATGCCGAACACCAGCACCCGCGCCCCCGAGGACAGCGTGGCCACCGCGCTGGCGCTGTCCGGGATCACGGTCGGCGGCAGCGGCAGGTCGCCCTCGTCCAGGGTCAGGAAGGCCTTGCCGCTCTTGTTGCGGCTGACCATGTCGCCCACCTTGGTCTCGAAACCGAAACCGGCGCTGCTGGCCAGCAGCATGCGGGTGGCGGCCGCGCCGGCATAGTAGTGCAGCAGGCGCGAGCCGGAGGCCAGGTCGATCAGGGTGGTGACCGGCACGCCGTCGCCGCGCGCGTTGGGCAGCGCCGCCACCGGCACCGAGTAGATGCGGCCATTGCTGCCGAAGGCCAGCAGATGGTCCACCGTGCGGCACTCGAAGGCGCCGTACAGGGCGTCGCCGGCCTTGAAGGTGAATTGCGCGGCGTCGTGGCCGATGCCGCTGCGCGCCCGTATCCAGCCCTTTTCGGAAATGATGACGGTGACCGGCTCGTCCACCACTTTCTGCTCGACGCTGGCCTTGGCCGCCTCCTCGATCAGGGTGCGGCGGGCGTCGCCGTAGGTCTTGGCGTCGCCCTCGATTTCCTTGATGATGGCGCGCTTCATCGAGGCCGGGTTGTCCAGCAGGTCTTGCAGCACCTGCTTTTCCTTGCGCAGCTCGGCCAGCTCCTGCTCGATCTTGATCGCTTCCAGCCGCGCCAGTTGGCGCAGGCGGATTTCCAGGATGTCCTCGGCCTGGATCTCGCTCAGCCTGAAGCGGGCGATCAGCGCGGCCTTGGGCTCGTCGGCGTTGCGGATGATGTGGATCACTTCGTCGATGTTGAGCAGGATGGTCTGCCGCCCCTCCAGGATGTGGATGCGGGCGTCCACCTTGCCCAGCTTGAACTGCGAGCGGCGGGTGACGGTGGCGAAGCGGAAGGTGATCCACTCGGCCAGGATGTCGCTCAAGCCTTTCTGGCGCGGGCGGCCGTCGCCGCCGATCATCACCAGGTTGATCGACACCGAGGTTTCCAGCGAGGTGTTGGCCAGCAGCAGCAACATGAATTCGTTCTGATCCTGGTTCTTCGACTTCGGCTCGAACACCAGGCGCACCGGGGCGTTGCGGCCCGATTCGTCGCGCACCGTGTCCAGCGCATTGAGGAGCAGCGACTTCAGCGCCAGTTGTTCCGGCGTCAGGGTCTTCTTGCCCAGCTTGATCTTGGGGTTGGTGATTTCCTCGATCTCTTCCAGCACCTTTTGCGCCGAGGTGCCCTGCGGCAGCTCGGTCACCACCGCCTGCCACTGGCCGCGCGCCAGTTCCTCGATCTTCCAGCGCGCCCGCACTTTCATCGAGCCGCGCCCGCTGGCGTACATTTCGCTGATCTGCGCGGCCGGGGTGATGATCTGGCCGCCGCCGGGGAAGTCGGGGCCGGGCAGCAGCGCCATCAGCTCGCTATGGCCGATCTTCGGGTTGCGGATCATGGCCACCGTGGCCTGCGCCACCTCGCCCAGGTTGTGCGAGGGGATTTCGGTGGCCAGGCCGACCGCGATGCCGGACGCGCCGTTCAGCAGCACCATGGGCAGGCGCGCCGGCAGCAGGGTCGGCTCCTCGGTCGAGCCGTCGTAGTTGGCCTGGAAGTCCACCGTGCCCAGGTTGATCTCGTCCAGCAGCACCTTGGCGATCGGCGTCAGGCGCGCTTCGGTGTAGCGCATGGCCGCCGCGCCGTCGCCGTCGCGCGAGCCGAAGTTGCCCTGGCCGTCGATCAGCGGGTAGCGCAGCGAGAAGTCCTGCGCCATGCGCACCATGGCGTCATACACCGACTGGTCGCCGTGCGGGTGCAGCTTGCCCAGCACGTCGCCCACCACGGTGGCCGACTTGCGCGGCTTGGCGGCCGCGTTCAAGCCCATTTCGTTCATCGCGTACAGGATGCGGCGCTGCACCGGCTTCTGGCCGTCGCACACGTCGGGCAGGGCGCGGCCTTTCACCACCGAGATGGCGTAGTCCAGGTAGGCGCGCTCGGCGAAGGTGGACAGGATCAGCGCGTCGCCGTCCTCGCCATCGCCGCCGTCGCCGCCCAGCGGGCCGGGCGGATAGCCGCCGTTGCCGTTGCCGTTGCTGTCGTTGTCGCCGGCGGGCAGCGGCTGGCCGTGGGCGTGCGCTTCGGCCTGCGCCTGGGCCGCGGCTGGCGTGGACGGGAACACCGGCGTGGCCGCCGGTTTTTGCGCCGGCTCGGCTTCCGGCAGCGGATCGTCAAACAGGTTTGCTTGCTGGTTCATGGTGTGTGCTTGTGTTGTCGTCTCGTCGTCATTCCCGCGCAGGCGGGAATCCATGGGGCGCCGGCCAGGCGGCTCAGCATGGATTCCCGCCTGCGCGGGAATGACGGGGGATCAGTTAAATGTCCGCTTCCGCTTCGTTGCCGTGTTCTTCGATCCAGGCGCGGCGCGCGGCCGCTTCGCCTTTCCCCATCAGCATGTTGAAGCGCGCGGCCGATTCGTGCTGGCCGTAGCTGCCCAGCGCCACCGGCAGCAGGCGGCGGGTGTCCGGGTTCATGGTGGTTTCCCACAACTGCTCGGCGTTCATCTCGCCCAGCCCCTTGAAGCGCGAGATGCTCCAGGCGCCTTCCTTCAGGCCGTCCTTGCGCAGCTTGTCCTCGATCGCGGTCAGCTCGCCGTCGTCCAGCGCGTACAGCTTCTGGATCGGCTTCTTGCCGCGTGCCGGCGCGTCCACCCGGTACAGCGGCGGGCGGGCGATGCAGATGTGGCCGTTGGCGATCAGTCGGGGGAAGTGGCGGAAGAACAGCGTCAGCAGCAGCACCTGGATGTGCGAACCGTCCACGTCGGCGTCGGACAGGATGCAGATCTTGCCGTAGCGCAGACCGGACAGGTCGGGCGCGTCGCCCGGGCCGTGCGGGTCGACCCCGATCGCCACCGCGATGTCGTGGATCTCGTTGTTGGCGTACAGGCGGTCCTTGTCGGTCTCCCACGAGTTGAGCACCTTGCCGCGCAGCGGCAGGATGGCCTGGAATTCCTTGTCGCGGCCCATCTTGGCCGAGCCGCCGGCCGAGTCGCCCTCGACCAGGAACAGCTCGGTGCGCGCGGCGTCGCTCGATTCGCAGTCGGTCAACTTGCCCGGCAGGACGGCCACGCCGGACGATTTTTTCTTTTCCACCTTCTGCGCCGAGCGCAGGCGCGACTGGGCCTGCTTGATCACCAGCTCGGCCAGCTTCTTGCCGTAGTCGACGTGGTGGTTGAGCCACAGCTCCAGCGCCGGCTTGGCGTAGCCGGACACCAGCCGCACGGCGTCGCGCGAATTGAGGCGCTCCTTGATCTGGCCCTGGAACTGCGGGTCCAGCACCTTGGCCGACAGCACGAAGGAAACCCGCGCGAACACGTCTTCCGGCAGCAGCTTGACGCCCTTGGGCAGCAGCGAGTGCATCTCGACGAAGTTCTTGACCGCGCCGTACAGGCCGTCGCGCAGGCCCGATTCGTGGGTGCCGCCGTTGGGGGTGGGGATCAGGTTGACGTAGGATTCGCGCACGATGGCGCCTTCCTCGGTCCAGGCCACCACCCAGGACGCGCCTTCGCCCTCGGCGAAGCCTTCGGCGTCCGGGCCGGCGAACTGCTCGCCCTCGAACAGCGGGATCAGGGTGTCGCCGTTGGTCGCTTGCGCCAGCGCTTCGTTCAGGTAGCCGCGCAGGCCGTCGTTGTACTGCCAGGTCTGCGCCTCGCCGGTCTTGGCGTTGGCCAGGGTGACCGCCACGCCGGGCAGCAGCACGGCCTTGGAGCGCAGCAGGCGTTGCAGTTCGAGCTGCGAGATGGCGGCCGAGTCGAAGTACTTGGGATCGGGCCAGACCGTCACGCGGGTGCCGGACTTCTTGCCGTCGCGCGGCGCCACCACCGAGGACAGCGGCTGCACCACGTCGCCGTTTTCAAACACCAGGTGGTGCAGGCCGGTGCCGTCCGGCTCCTTGCGCCACACCGTCACTTCCAGGCGCTTGGACAGCGCGTTGGTGACCGACACGCCGACCCCGTGCAGGCCGCCCGAGAAGGCGTAGGCGCCGCCCTTGCCCTTGTCGAACTTGCCGCCCGCGTGCAAACGGGTGTAGACGATTTCCACGGTGGGCACGCCTTCTTCCGGGTGCAGGCCGACCGGGATGCCGCGGCCGTCGTCCTCCACGGTGACGCTGCCGTCCGCGTTCTGGGTCACCACGATGGTCTTGCAGTTGCCGCCCAGCGCCTCGTCGGCGGCGTTGTCGATCACTTCCTGGATGATGTGCAGCGGGTTCTCGGTGCGGGTGTACATGCCCGGGCGTTGCTTGACGGGTTCCAGGCCCTTGAGGACGCGGATGGATGCTTCGCTGTAGTCAGAAACGGGTTTTTTAGTGGCCATACGGATCAAGCTTGTTGTTTTGATACTGGGTTTATGTACAGTTAATGCGATTTCCTGCGTATTCTATCCTCAACTGGGGGGACAGCGCGGCAAAAAAATCGGCGCGCCGTGATTTATACACGATGTTGACAGCGGCGGTCGGCCTTTTTAGGGCGCCCGCCGCTTGTGGCGTTTGCCGTGGCCGCCGCCTTTCTTGCGCGGTTTTTCCTTGTGCTGCACGGCAGGCGGCGGCGTGGCCGGACGCTGCGGCGCAGCCGGCGGCGCGGGCGGGGTGGGCGTGTCGGCCGCGCCGGGTTCGGCCGCCTGGGCGGCAAACAGGCGCGCGATCGCGGCCTGCTGCCTGGCCCGGCAGGTGTCGGCCAGCAGCCATTGCTCGCTGCCGGGGAAACGCAGCCAGACGGCTTGCCAGGCATTGCGGTTGCCGCAGCCGCGCCGATTGGCAAAGCCGGAGGGCGAAACGGCCTGCCCCGCGCATTGGATTTCCTCGCCCTGCACCAGCGCGTATTCGTGCCGGCGCTGGAAGGTCGTGCGCAGTTGCGTGCCTTCCGGCAGAAACAACTGCTTCCACTGATAGCCGTGGCGCGATGCCGCCTCGGGCTGCGGCGGCGCTGCGGCGGCGGGCGCCGGCTGCATCCAGGCGCGGATCGCCTCGTGGACGAAGGGCTCCATCCGCGGATCGGACCAGAAATGGCCGGTATGCTCGCCCAGGGCGACCAGCAGATCGGCGGGCACATAGACGGGTCTGCTAACGGTATGCATGGTGGGTATCTCCGAAAAACAGGATTTTTCTAATTTCTGCTAATCGACTCTAGAGCGCACTACAACGCTCTAATGCTTTCTAAAACTGGCCGGGTCTGTATCCGTTAGAGCCGCGCTAGAGGGGTTTAGTTCCCTATCGAGCGAATTAGAGAGAAATCGCAGGTTTTAGAAAAACGCCCGAAAAAAAATACCCCTCCCTGTACCCCCGGGCGCCATTTTTACGGTTTGTTTACACCCCGCCTCCAAGTCTTTACAAAATCTTTAGACCGCTTTGGCTAAGCTTCACAGCATCAAAACCAGACCTGCGAGGGATGTGATGGACCTAGTCTTTATCGGCGCCACGGTGCTCTTTTTCGCGCTGACCGTGGCCATGGCCGCCGGCTGTAGCCGGCTCGGAGGCCAACCATGAATCCGTTCTACGTCGTCGGCGCCATCGCGTCGGCCGGCCTGCTGGTGTACCTGGTCGTGGCCCTGCTGAAAGCGGAGGAGCTCTGACATGACCCTGCAATCGGTCACCTTGCTGAGCGTGTTCCTGGCCGCGCTGCTGGCGCTGGCCTGGCCGCTCGGCATCCTGCTGGCCCGCGTCGGCCAGCACGCGCCCGTGCCCGGCATGGGCTGGCTGGGCAAGGTCGAGCGCCTGATCTATCGCCTGGCCGGCATCCTCGGCCAGGATGGCCAGGCCGCGGGCCAGAACTGGCAGAACTATGCCATCGCGCTGCTGCTGTTTAACGCCATCGGCGCGCTATTCGTCTATGCCGTGCAGCGCCTGCAGCTCTGGTTGCCGCTGAACCCGCAGGCCATGGCCAACGTCAGCCCGGACTCGGCCTTCAATACCGCGGTCAGCTTCGTCTCCAATACCAACTGGCAGGGCTACACGGGCGAGCAGGCCATGAGCTACCTGACCCAGATGGTGGCGCTGGCGGGCCAGAACTTCTTTTCGGCCGCCACCGGCATGGCCGTGGCCTACGCGCTGATCCGCGGCTTTGCCGCGCGCTCGGCCCGGTCGATCGGCAATTTCTGGGTCGACCTCACCCGCAGCACGCTGTATGTGCTGCTGCCGCTGTCGCTGGTGCTGGCCGTGTTCCTGATGGGGCAGGGCGTGATCCAGAACTTCTCGGCCTACAAGCAGGTGGAGTTGCTGGACCCGGTCACCTACACCCAGCCTCAGACCGGCGCCGACGGCCAGCCGCTGCTGGACGCCAAGGGCCAGCCCCTCACCGCAACCCTGCGCAGCGCCACCCAGACCATCGCCATGGGACCGGTCGCGTCGCAGGAAGCGATCAAGATGCTGGGCACCAATGGCGGCGGCTTCTTCAACGCCAATTCGGCCCACCCGTATGAGAACCCCACCGCCCTGAGCAACTTCGCCCAGATGCTGGCGATCTTCCTGATCCCGGCCGGCCTGTGCTTCGCCTTCGGCCGCATGGTGGGCGACCAGCGCCAGGGCTGGGCGCTGCTGGCCGCCATGACGCTGCTGTTCGTGGCCTGCACGGTGGTGGTGATGGGCGCCGAGCAGGCCGCCCATCCCGGCCTGCGGGCGCTGCATGTCGACCAGGCCGCGAGCGCGCTGCAATCGGGCGGCAACATGGAGGGCAAGGAAACCCGCTTCGGCATCAGCGCCTCCGCATTGTTCGCCGCCGTCACCACGGCCGCTTCCTGCGGCGCCGTCAACGCCATGCACGACGCCTTCATGCCCGTGGGCGGCTTGGTCCCGCTGCTGCTGATCCAGTTCGGCGAGGTGATCTTCGGCGGCGTCGGCTCCGGCCTGTACGGCATGCTGATCTTCGCCATCCTGGCCGTGTTCATCGCCGGCCTGATGATAGGGCGCACGCCCGAATACCTGGGCAAGAAGATCCAGGCCTACGAAATGAAGATGACCGCGATCGCCATCCTGGTCACGCCCACCCTGGTCTTGGCCGGCGCCGCCATCGCCGTCCTGTGCGACGCCGGCAAGGCCGGCATCGCCAATCCCGGCGCGCACGGCTTCGCGGAAATCCTGTACGCCTTCAGTTCGGCCGCCAACAACAACGGCAGCGCCTTTGCCGGCCTGTCCGCCAACACGCCGTTCTACAACACCCTGCTGGCCATCGCCATGTGGTTCGGCCGCTACGCCGTGATCGTGCCGGTACTGGCCATCGCCGGTGCGCTGGCCGGCAAGCAGCGCCTGCCGGCCAATGCCGGCACCATGCCCACCCACGGCGGCATGTTCATCGGCTTGCTGGTCGGCGTGGTGGCGCTGGTCGGCGTGCTGAACTACGTGCCGGCGCTGGCGCTCGGTCCCGTCGTCGAGCACCTGCAGTTGTTCGCCCAATAAGGAGTCACCATGTCACAAGCACGTTCTCCCGAGATGAGCGGCTTTGCCGCGGCCGCACCGCGCACGCTGCGGATGTTCGATTCCCAACTGGTGGCGCCGGCCATCGCCGATGCCTTCCGCAAGCTGCACCCGCGCACCCAGTTGCGCAGCCCGGTGATGTTCGTCGTCTATGTCGGCAGCATCCTGAGCACCTTGCTGACCGTGCAGGCGTATGCCGGCGCGGGCGAGGCGCCGGCCGGCTTCATCCTGGCCACCGCCGTCTGGCTGTGGTTCACCGTGCTGTTCGCGAACTTCGCCGAAGCGCTGGCCGAAGGCCGCAGCAAGGCGCAGGCGGCCTCGCTGCGCGGCCTGAAGCAGAGCGTCAGCGCCAAGAAGCTGGCCGCGCCCCGGCAGGACGCCGGCTGGCAGGCGGCGCTCGCGCCGTCGCTGCGCAAGGGCGATTACATCCTGGTCGAGGCGGGCGACGTGATCGCCATCGACGGCGAGGTGGTCGACGGCGTGGCCGCGGTCGACGAAAGCGCCATCACCGGCGAATCGGCGCCCGTGATCCGCGAATCGGGCGGCGATTTTTCCTCGGTCACCGGCGGCACCCGCGTGCTGTCCGACTGGCTGGTGGTGCGCGTGAGCGCCAACCCCGGCGAGACCTTCCTCGACCGCATGATCGCCATGGTGGAAGGCGCCAGGCGCCAGAAGACGCCCAACGAAATCGCCCTGACCATCCTGCTGGTGGCGCTGACCATCGTGTTCCTGGTGGTGACCGTGACCCTGCTGCCGTTCTCGCTGTTCGCGGTGGCGGCCGCCGGCGCCGGCACGCCGGTCACCATCACCGTGCTGATCGCGCTGCTGGTATGCCTGATCCCGACCACCATCGGCGCCCTGCTGTCGGCCATCGGCGTGGCCGGCATGAGCCGCATGATGCAGGCCAACGTGATCGCCACCTCCGGCCGCGCGGTGGAGGCGGCCGGCGACGTCGACGTGCTGCTGCTCGACAAGACCGGCACCATCACCCTGGGCAACCGCCAGGCCGCCGCCTTCGTGCCGGCGCCCGGCGTCAGCGAGCAGCAACTGGCCGACGTGGCGCAACTGGCCTCGCTGGCCGACGATACGCCGGAAGGGCGCAGCATCGTGGTGCTGGCCAAGCAGAAGTTCAACCTGCGCGAGCGGGAGATGGGCGCGCTGCACGCCACCTTCGTGCCGTTCAGCGCGCAGACCCGCATGTCCGGCGTGGACATCGGCGCGCGCGCCATCCGCAAGGGCGCGGCCGAGACGGTGCGCCAGTACGTGGCGTCGCTGGGCCAGCCGTATCCGGACGCCGTCGCGCGCGGCGTGGACGAGATCGCACGCCGCGGCAGCACGCCGCTGGTGGTGGTGGACGGCGCCCGCGTGATGGGCGTGGTCGAGCTGAAGGACATCGTCAAGGGCGGCATCAAGGAGCGCTTCGCCGCGCTGCGCCGCATGGGCATCCAGACCGTGATGATCACCGGCGACAACCGGCTGACCGCGGCCGCCATCGCCGCCGAGGCGGGCGTGGACGACTTTCTGGCCGAGGCCACGCCGGAGGACAAGCTCAAGCTGATCCGCCAGTACCAGTCGGCCGGCCGGCTGGTGGCCATGACCGGCGACGGCACCAACGACGCGCCGGCGCTGGCCCAGGCCGACGTGGCGGTGGCGATGAACTCCGGCACCCAGGCCGCCAAGGAGGCCGGCAACATGGTCGACCTGGATTCCAACCCGACCAAGCTGCTGGAGATCGTCGAAATCGGCAAGCAGATGCTGATGACGCGCGGTGCGCTGACCACCTTCTCGATCGCCAACGACGTGGCCAAGTACTTCGCCATCATCCCGGCCGCCTTCGTCGGCACCTATCCGCAACTGCAGGCACTGGACGTCATGCACCTGGCCAGCCCGGCCTCGGCCATCCTGTCGGCGCTGATCTTCAACGCCCTGATCATCGTGGCGCTGATCCCGCTGGCGCTGCGAGGCGTGCCGTACCGCGCCATCGGCGCCGTGGCCCTGCTGCGCCGTAACCTGCTGCTGTACGGCGCGGGCGGGATCGTCCTGCCGTTCGTCGGCATCAAGGCCATCGACCTGGTGCTGGCGGCACTGAACCTCGTCTAACCCGTCGTTCCCGCGCAGGCGGGAACCCATACTCAGCATGGATTCCCGCCTGCGCGGGAACGACGCTGCTCCGGAGCTATCATGACATCGCAACTGCGTCCCGCCCTCACCATCTTCGCCGCGCTGACCGTGCTGTGCGGCCTGCTGTACCCGCTGGCCGTGACCGGCATCGGCCAGGCCGCCTTCGCCGAGCAGGCCAACGGCAGCATGATCACGGCGCACGGCAAAGCGGTCGGCTCCGCGCTGATCGGCCAGGCGTTCAGCGCGCCGCGGTATTTCTGGGGCCGACCGTCGGCCACCGCGCCCATGCCCGACAATGCCGCCGGCTCCGGCGGCGCCAACCTGGGGCCGGCCAACCCGGCCCTGCTGGCCGCCGTCCGCGAGCGCATCGCGGCCCTGCGCGCGGCCGCGGCGGCGGCCGGCGTGGCCAGCGACGCGGCGGTGCCGGTCGACCTGGTGACCAGCTCCGGCAGCGGCCTCGATCCCGAGATCAGCGTGGCGGCCGCGCGCTACCAGGCCGCCCGCGTCGCCGCCGTGCGCAAGCTGCCCCCCGAACAGGTCGCGGCGCTGATCGAGCGGCACCAGCGCAGACAATACCTGGGCTTCTTCGGCGAGCCGCGCGTCAACGTGCTGGCGCTGAACCTGGCGCTGGATCGTGCCCAGGCCGGCGTGAAGGGGTAAAATCCGCGCATGGCCCTGTTCCCCAACGATAGTCCGCGACCCGATCCCGATGTGCTGCTGGCGCAGGTGCAGGCACAGGAGCGCAAGGCCGCCCGCGGCAGGCTGCGCATCTATTTCGGCGCCGCGGCCGGCGTCGGCAAGACCTACGCCATGCTGGCCGCGGCGCGCAAGCTGCAGGCCGATGGCCAAGCGGTGCTGGTGGGCGTGGTGGAGACCCATGGCCGCAGCGAAACCGCCGCCCTGCTGGCCGGGCTGGACGTGCTGGCGCCGACAACGGTGGACTACCGCGGCAGGCGCCTGGCCGAATTCGACCTCGACGCCGCGCTGGCGCGCCGGCCGCCGCTGATCCTGATGGACGAACTGGCGCACGCCAACGCGCCCGGCTCGCGCCACCCCAAGCGCTGGCAGGACGTGGAAGAATTGCTGGAAGCCGGCATCGACGTGCTCACCACCGTCAACGTCCAGCACCTGGAAAGCCTGAATGACGTGGTGGGCGGCATCACCGGCATCCGCGTCGGCGAGACGGTGCCGGATACCGTGTTCGACCAGGCCGACGAAGTGGTGCTGGTCGACCTGCCGGCCGACGAGCTGCTGGCCCGCCTCAAGGCCGGCAAGGTCTACCAGGAACCGCAGGCCGAACGCGCCGCGCAGCACTTCTTCCGCAAGGGGAACCTGATCGCGCTGCGCGAGCTGGCGCTGCGCCGCACCGCCGACCGCATCGGCGACGACGTGCGCGCCTACCGCGTCGAGCAATCGATCGCCGCCATCTGGAAGACCGGCGCCGCGCTGCTGGCCTGCGTCGGCCCGCGCGCGGACGGCGAGCACACGGTGCGCAGCACGGCGCGCCTGGCCAGCCAGTTGGGCACCGGCTGGCACGCCGTGTATGTCGAAACGCCGGCGCTGCAGCGGCTGCCGGCGGCGCAGCGCGAGCGGATCCTGACGTCGCTCAAGCTGGCCGCCGACCTGGGCGCCACCACCGCCGTGCTGTCGGCGCAGGACATCGCGCGGGCCGCGGCGGACTACGCGCGCAGCCACAACCTGTCCAAGCTGGTGCTGGGCCGCGCGCACCGCCGTTGGCCGTGGCGGGCGCCGCACATCCAGCGCCTGGCCGCCTACGCGCCCGACCTCGACCTGATCGAAATCGGCGCCCGCAGCACCGCGCCGGCCGTCGCGCGCGGGCCGGCGCGGCCGGCCGCCTGGCGCAGCGGCTGGCGCGGCGACGCGGCCGACCCGGCCGCGGGCGCGGACGGCGATGGCGCGCCGGCTGGCGCCGGCGCCGGCGGCGGCGTCAGCGGGGCGGCGCGGCGCGCGCGCAGGACCGGTTACGCCGTGGCCGCCGCCGCCAGCCTGGCCACCGCCTTGGCGGCCACGCCGCTGCTCGCTTACCTGGACCTGGCCAACATCGCCATGCTGTTTCTGCTGGTGGTGGTGCTGGTGGCGGTGCGCTACGGCCGCGGGCCGTCGGTGGTGGCCACCTGCGTCAGCGTGGCCTGTTTCGACTTCTTTTTCGTGCCGCCGCGCTTCACCATGGCGGTCAGCGACCTGCAATACCTGATCACGTTTGGCGTGATGCTGGCGGTGGGCCTGATCACCGGCCACCTGACCGCCGACCTGCGCTTCCAGGCCCGGGTCGCCGCCCACCGCGAACGACGCTCGCGGGCGCTGTACGAATTCGCGCGCGAACTGTCCGGCGCGCTGCAGACCGAGCAGATCTTCGACATCACGCGCGCGGCCGTCCAGCGCGCCTTCCACGCCCGCGCCACCCTGCTGGTGCCGGACGGCGACGGCCGTTTGCAGATGCCGTCGCGCGCCGCCATCTTCGCCAGCGCCGGCGCCAGTGCCGGCGCGAGCGGCGCGAGCGGCGCCACCGGGGCCACCGGGGTCGCTGGGTCCGCCGGGTCCGCCGGGTCCGCCGGCGCCACCGGGGCCGGCATCAGCGCCGCGATCGACCACAACGCCCACCTGGCGCGGCTGGACCTCGGCATCGCCCAATGGTCGTTCGACCGCGCCGAAGCAGCCGGCCTGGGCACCGACACCCTGCCGGCCAGCCGCATCTTCTACCTGCCGCTGGTGGCGCCGATGCGCACCCGCGGCGTGCTGGCGATCGAGCCCGAACAGCGGCGCTGGATCCTGATCCCCGAGCAGCGCCGGCAACTGGACACCTTTGCCGCGCTGGCCGCGATCGCGCTCGAGCGCGTGCACTACATCGACGTGGCGCAGAACGCGCTGGTCAGCATGGAGTCCGAGCGCCTGCGCAACTCGCTGCTGGCGGCGCTGTCGCACGACTTGCGCACGCCGCTGACCTCGCTGGTCGGCCTGTCCGAATCGCTGGCCGCGTCGCGCCCGCCGCTGTCGGCGGCGCAAGTGGCGATGGCGGCCGCGCTGCACGACGAGGCGCTGCGCATGAGCACCCTGGTGGCCAACCTGCTGGACATGGCGCGCATCCAGAGCGGCGACGTGCGCTTCAACCTGCAGTGGCAGCCGCTGGAGGAAGTGGTGGGCAGCGCGCTGCGCGCGAGCGCGACGCTGCTCAAGGCGCACCAGGTCGGCACGCGCCTGCCGCCCGCGCTGCCGCTGCTGCGTTACGACGCCGTGCTGATCGAACGGGTGCTGGTCAACCTGCTGGAGAACGCCGCCAAATACACGCCGCCCGGCTCGCGCATCGACATCGCCGCCGCGCTGCACGGCGCCTGGATCGATATCATGGTCGATGACGACGGGCCGGGCCTGCCGGCCGGACGCGAGGAAGCGCTGTTCGAAAAATTCACCCGCGGCGAACGCGAACCGGCCCAGCCGGGCGTCGGGCTGGGGCTGGCCATCTGCCGCGCCATCGTCGAGGCGCATGGCGGCCGCATCGCGGCCGGCAGCGGCGCCGGCGCGGGCGGCTCGCCGCTGGGCGGCGCCTGCTTCACCTTCACGCTGCCGCTGGGCAGCCCGCCGGCGCTGCCGGCGCCGGAACTGGAAACGCAACAGGACGACCGCCATGCATGACGCCACCCCATCGCCGACCGCGCTGCTGGTCGAGGACGAACCGCAGATCCGCCGCTTCGTGCGCGCCGCGCTGGAGGGGGAGGGCTGGCAGGTGCACGAGGCGGCCAGCCTGCAGCGCGGCCTGATCGACGCCGGCACCCGCAAGCCCGACCTGATCGTGCTGGACCTGGGCCTGCCGGACGGCGACGGCATCGACTTCGTGAGCGACCTGCGCAAGTGGTCGGCGGTGCCGGTGATCGTGCTGTCGGCGCGGGTCGGCGAGGACGACAAGATCCGCGCGCTGGACGCCGGCGCCGACGATTACCTGACCAAGCCGTTTGGCGTGGGCGAGCTGCTAGCCCGCGTGCGCGCCACGCTGCGGCGCCAGCGCCAGCCGGCCGCCGGCAGCGCCGGCCTGGTGTGCTTCGGCGACGTGGCGGTGGACTTGCAGCACCGCCGCGTCACCCGCGCCGGCGCCAGCGTGCACCTGACGCCGACCGAGTACCGCCTGCTGGCGGTCCTGGTCAGCAATGCCGGCCGCGTGATGAGCAATCCGCAACTGCTGCGCGCCGTGTGGGGGCCGTCGCAGGCCGAGCACGGCCACTACCTGCGCATCTACATGGGCCATTTGCGCCACAAGCTGGAAGCCGACCCCACCCAGCCGCGCTACCTGCTGACCGAGACGGCGGTCGGCTACCGCCTGCAACTGCCCTGAACCGTCACTTGCTCAGCGTGCGCATGGCCCGTTCCAGGCCGTCCATGGTCAGCGGGTACATGCGCTGGTTCATCAACTGGCGGATGATGGCCACCGACTGCCGGTATGGCCACAGGCCTTCCGGCTCCGGGTTCAGCCACACGAACCTGGGGAAGGCGGCGGTGCAGCGCGCCAGCCAGGCGCTGCCCGCTTCCGCGTTGTGGTATTCGACCGAGCCGCCCGGCTGCAGGATTTCGTAGGGGCTCATGGTGGCGTCGCCGACGAAGATCAGGCGCGTGTCGGGCGGGTACTTGCGCAGCACGTCCCAGGTCGGGAAGCGTTCGGAATGGCGGCGCCGGTTGTTCTGCCACAGGTGGTCGTAGACGCAGTTGTGGAAGTAGAAGAACGCCATGTTCTTGAATTCGCTGCGCGCGGCCGAGAACAGTTCCTCGGTGCGCGCGATGTGCTCGTCCATGGTGCCGCCGACGTCGTACAGCATCAGCACCTTGATGTTGTTGCGCCGCTCCGGCTGCATCCGGATGTCCAGGTAGCCGGCGTTGCTGGCGGTGGCGCGGATGGTGGCGTCCAGCGCCAGTTCCTCGGCCGCGCCCTGGCGCGCGAACTTGCGCAGCCGCCGCAGCGCCACCTTGATGTTGCGCGTGCCGATCTCGCGCTCGCCGTCGTAGTCCTGGTAGCTGCGCGCTTCCCACACCTTGACCGCGCTGCGCTGGCCGCCCTTGCCGCCGATGCGCACGCCCTCCGGGTTGGCGCCGCCGTGGCCGAAGGGCGAAGTGCCGCCCGTGCCGATCCAGCGGTTGCCGCCCTCGTGGCGCTGTTTCTGCTCTTTCAGCAGTTCCTGCAGGCGCTCCATCAGCTTGTCGTAGCCGAACTTCTCCAGCGCGGCGATCTGCTGCGGCGTCAGCTCGCGCTGCATGCGCTGCACCAGCCAGTCCAGCGGCACCCCGCCCTGCGCCTCGAAGGCCGCCGCGACGCCCTGGAAATACAGGCCGAAGGCGCGGTCGAACTTGTCGTAGTGGGCTTCATCCTTCACCAGCGTCAGGCGCGACAGATAATAGAAATCGTCCAGCGACATGCCGATCACCTGGCGCTGCAGGGCGTCCAGCAAGGTCAGGAATTCCTTGATCGACACCGGGATCCTGGCGTCCTTCAGGGCAAAGAAGAAATCGATCAGCATGGTCCGCCCTTGCCGCGCCGCGCCAGCCGGTCGCGTAGGTGCGCGCGGATCTCGGGCCATTCGCCGGCGACGATGCTGTACATGACGGTGTCGCGCACGGTGCCGTCGCGGCGCGGCTGGTGGTGGCGCAGCACGCCGTCCTTCTTGGCGCCCAGCCGCTCGATGGCGGCCTGCGAGGCGTGGTTGAAATTGTCGGTGCGCAGGCCGACCACGGCCGCGCCCAGCGTTTCGAACGCGTGCTCCAGCAACAGCAGCTTGCAGGTGGTGTTGACGTGGGTGCGCTGCCAGCGCTGCGCATACCAGGTATAGCCGATCTCCAGTCGCGCGATCGGCGCCACGATGTCATGATAGCTGGTGGTGCCGATCACGGTGTCGCCGGCGAGGTCGATCACGGCAAAGGCCAGCCGCGTGGGGCGCATGTCGATGGCGCGCGCGATGTAGGCGTCCACCTCGTGCGGCGCCGGCACCGAGGTCACGCGCAGGTTCCACAGTGCGCCGTCGGCGGCCGCCGCGCGCAGGCCGTCGGCGTGCTCCGGCCCCAGCGGCGCCAGGCGCACGCCGTGCAGTTCCAGCGTGAGCGGCACGACGGGCTTCATCGGTTGCTCCGGGCCATGAACACCAGGCGCTCGAACAGGTGCACGTCCTGTTCGTTCTTCAGCAGGGCGCCGTGCAGCGGCGGCACGATGGCCTTGGCGTCCTGGCTGCGCAGGGCGGCCGGCGGGATATCCTCGGCCATCAGCAGCTTGAGCCAGTCGAGGAACTCGGAGGTGGACGGCTTCTTCTTCAGGCCCGGCAGCTCGCGCACCGCGTAGAAGGTCTGCAGCGCCTGCGCCAGCAGTTCCTGCTTGAGCTGCGGGTAGTGCACCTGGACGATCTGCTGCAGGGTGTCGCGGTCGGGGAACTGGATGTAGTGGAAGAAGCAGCGGCGCAGGAAGGCGTCCGGCAACTCCTTCTCGTTGTTGGAGGTGATGATGACCAGCGGCCGGTGCCGGGCCTGCACCAGTTCGCGGGTTTCGTAGACATAGAATTCCATGCGGTCCAGCTCGCGCAGCAGGTCGTTGGGGAATTCGAGGTCGGCCTTGTCGATCTCGTCGATCAGCAGCACCACCGGTTCGGGCGCGGTGAAGGCTTGCCACAGCACGCCCTTGACGATGTAGTTGTGGATGTCGCGCACGCGCGCGTCGCCCAACTGGGAATCGCGCAGGCGCGACACGGCGTCGTACTCGTACAGGCCCTGCTGGGCCTTGGTGGTGGACTTGACGTGCCACTGCAGCAGCGGCATGTCGAGCGCGGCGGCCACTTCCTCGGCCAGCATGGTCTTGCCGGTGCCGGGTTCGCCCTTGATCAGCAGGGGCCGCTGCAGGGTGAGGGCGGCGTTGACGGCCAGGGTCAGGTCGTGGGTGGCAACGTACTGGGCGGAGCCGGTAAAGCGTGGGGTGGGCGGCATGATTGTGTCTCGCGTGGGGGGATGCCAGCAGTATAGGGGTAAACGCCAGAGCGGCGCTGCGCTGGCGCATTTTGCAATGTGTTGTTAGGGAAATGATTCTGTGTAGCTTATAAAAAATACTTGGGTTAGAATCGGTGGCTCATAGTACAAAAGTCAAGTATTGACTCCGTGGTAGTGGTAGCCGATATCGCAGTATCCGTTTACTTACTTAGAGACACCATGAAAAAAATCACCGCACTGTTCGTGCTTGCAGGATTTGCGCAATTCGCCGCTGCCGCGGACGTGGTGGGCAATGCCCAGAACGCCAAAGGCAAGATAGAAATGTGTATCGGATGCCACGGCATCCCCGACTACAAGGCCACCTTTCCGGAAGTGTTCCGGGTGCCCATGATAGGCGGCCAGTCGGCCAAGTACATCGAGAATGCGCTGCAGGCCTACAAGAAGGGTGATCGCAAGCATCCGTCCATGCGGGGCATCGCTGCCAGCCTGTCGGACCAGGATATCGCCGATGTGGCGGCATTCTATTCCCAGCAGACCCGTACCGCCGACCCGAAATAAGGACCGAGCCATGAACAAGCTGACGTTGAAATTGACTGCGGCACTGAGCTGCGCCCTGTGGTCGTCTGCCGCGCTGGCGGGCGGCAATGTCGCGGCGGGCAAGGCGCTGACCGAGAAATACAGTTGCTTCGCCTGCCACGGCAAGGACTTCAACACCCCGATCGACCCCAGCTATCCGAAGCTGGCCGGCCAGCACCCGGATTACCTGGTGCACGCGCTGACCGCCTACAAGCGCGGCGACGCCGCCAACGGCCGCAACAACCCCATCATGGTGGGCCAGGTCAAGCCGCTGAGCGACCAGGACATCAAAGACTTGGCGGCCTACCTGGCCAGCCTGCCCGGCTCGCTGACCCAGCACCGCTGATACATTCGGGGTCAGTTCCGACATTCGGACATTTCGCTTGCGAAATGTCCGAATGTCGGAACTGACCCCGAAGTGGGTTTAGCCGAGGCGGCGGCGGATGGCGTCCAGGTAGGCGGCGCCGTCCGGCGGCGTGCCGTTGCGCTGCGCATTCCAGATCATCTCGCCCAGGCACTCCATGATTTCGTGGTGGGCCGCGTGGGCGTCGTCCAGCTTGAGCGTGAGCGCGGTGGCCAGGGCGCGGATGCCGGGCGGCTGGTCGATCGAGATTTGCTCGTCGATCGACAAGTGCATCGACAGGTGCAGGAAGGGATTGGCCTGCGCGCCCTCGACCTGGTAGTTGCGCGTCAGCGCCGTGTCGACGTCGCCGAGCACGTCGTGGTATTCGGGGTGGTGGCGCACCCAGGCGGCCGCCATGGCTTCGATCGGCGCCAGGCCTTCGTGGGCTTGCTGCTTGCGGTAGACTTCGCAGAAAAAGCGGCGAACGTCGTCGGAAGAGGGATTAAACATGGCGCCATTGTACCGCGTGCAGAGGAGGACCGCCGGCGCGGCTGTTACCATGGCGTTTTCCACCTGCCGCGCCATGCTCCCATGCTGAACCAGACCGCCCTCGATACCCTGTTCTACACCGCCCGCACCCACAACGGCTGGCTGGACCGCGAGGTCAGCGACGCCCAACTGGAACACTTGTACGACCTGATGAAATGGGCGCCCACCTCGGCCAACAGCTCGCCCGCGCGGCTGGTGTTCGTGCGCTCGCCCGAGGCCAAGGCCAGGCTGGCGCCGGCCCTGTCGGCCGGCAACCTGGCCAAGACCATGGCGGCCCCGGTCACGGTCATCATCGGCATGGACCTGGCCTTCCATGACAAGCTGCCGCAGTTGTCGCCGGCGGTGGACGCGCGCTCCTGGTTCGCCGGCAACGAGGCGGCCATCCAGGCCACCGCCTTCCGCAACGCCTCGCTGCAGGGCGGCTACCTGATCCTGGCGGCGCGCGCGCTCGGCCTCGACTGCGGCCCCATGTCCGGCTTCGACAACGCGCAAGTGGACGCGGCCTTCTTTGCCGGCACGCCGGTCAAGGCCAATTTCCTGTGCAACCTCGGCTATGGCGACCCGGCCAAGCTGCGCCCGCGCGCGCCGCGCTTGAGCTTTGCGGAAGCGTGCCGCCTCGTCTGACGTAAAAAAAGCGGCCCCGCCGGCAGCGGGTCCGCTTACGCTTACGCGCCGGCCTTGCTGGCCGCCGGCGGGTCGTTGGCCGGTTCCCCCGTCGCCGGCGCGCACGGCGGCACGATCAGCGTGGGCGCGTCGGCCGGCTTGGCCGGTTCGGCCGCCGCGCCGGCCGGCGCATTCTGGCGCGGCTGGCGCAGGTAGCGCGAGCCGTGGTGGCGGCGGTCGCCATGGGCCGGCCAAGTCAGGAAGCGCGACAATTCCTGCAGCGCGCGCTGGTAGACCTCGCGCTTGAATTCGATGACGACATCCAGCGGCACCCAGTAATCGTGCCAGCGCCAGGCGTCAAATTCCGGATGGTCGGTCAGGCGCAGGTTGACGTCGTTGTCGCGCGCGCACATGCGCAACAAGAACCAGATCTGCTTCTGGCCACGGTAGTGGCCGCGGATTTCCCGCTTGATGAAGTGGTCCGGCACCTCGTAGCGCAGCCAGTCGCGGGTGCGACCGACGATCTTGACGTGCTCGGCCCGCAGACCGATCTCCTCTTCCAGCTCCCGGTACATCGCCTGTTCCGGCGTTTCTCCGTATTTGATGCCGCCTTGCGGAAACTGCCACGAATGCTCGCGCACCCGCTTGCCCCACCACACCTCGTTATGGGCGTTGAGCAGGATGATGCCGACGTTGGGACGGAACCCTTCACGATCGAGCATATTGCACCTCAAACTTTCTGCGGCTGAGGTCCTATCTTATGTTTTTGCTCACAAATGGCCGCGGCGACGGGGTTTTCCGGGTAAGAAAACGGGCGCCGGGCCGGTTATTGAACGCATTTGTATAAAGTATGGACGCATCAGCCAGCTAATCCTTTAAAATTAGGTTGATTATAACCCTCTCTTTTTAAAAAGAATTCACCGTATGCGCGCGTCACGTTTTTTTATTTCCACGCTTAAAGAAGCTCCTTCGGATGCCGAGATCGTCAGCCATCAGTTAATGATGCGGGCCGGCATGATCAAACGCCTGGGGTCGGGCATTTACACCTACATGCCGGTGGGCTTGAAAATCATCCGCAAGGTCGAAGCCATCGTGCGCGCAGAGATGAATGCGTCCGGCGCCATCGAGCTGCTGATGCCGCTGGTCCAGCCTGCCGAGCTGTGGCAGGAAACCGGCCGCTGGGACAAGATGGGTGCCGAACTGCTGCGCATCAAGGACCGCCATGGCCGCGAGTTCGCCTTCCAGCCCACCGCCGAGGAAGTGATCACCGATGTGGCGCGCCAGGAAATCAAATCCTACCGCCAACTGCCGTTGAATTTTTACCACATCCAGACCAAGTTCCGCGACGAGCGCCGCCCGCGGTTCGGCCTGATGCGCGGCCGCGAGTTCACCATGAAGGATGCGTATTCCTTCGACCGCGACCTGGCCGGCATGCAAGCCTCGTACAAGCTCATGTACGACGCCTATGTGCGCATCTTCAACCGCTTCGGCCTGAAGTTCCGCGCGGTGGCGGCCGACAACGGCGCCATCGGCGGCACCGGCTCGCATGAATTCCACGTGATCGCCTCGACCGGCGAAGATGCGCTGGTGTATTGCCCGACCTCGGACTACGCGGCCAACATGGAAGCGGCCGAAGCGCTGCCGCTGATCGCCGCGCGCGCGCCCGCCAGCCAGCCGCTGGTCAAGGCCGCCACCCCGGACGCCACCAAGTGCGAGCAGGTGGCCGACCTGCTGAAGCTGCCGCTGGCGCAGACCGTCAAGGCCATCGCCCTGACCGTCGAGCACGAGGCCGACGGCAAACTGACTAAACAGTATTACATGTTGCTGGTGCGCGGCGACCACGAGCTGAACGAAGTCAAGGTCGGCAAGGTGCCGGGCCTGAGCGCGCACCGCTTCTCGACCGAGGCGGAAATCCTGGAAGCCTACGGCTGCGTGCCCGGCTACCTGGGACCGATCAACACCAGGCTGCCGGTCACCGTGGTGGCCGACCGCACCGTGGCCAACATGGCCGACTTCGTGTGCGGCGCCAACGAGGCCGGCTACCACTACACGGGCGCCAACTGGGGCCGCGACTGCGCCGAGCCGGCGCTGGTGGCCGACTTGCGCAACGTGGTGGAGGGCGACGCCTCGCCGGACGGCAAGGGCGTGCTGGCGATCGAGCGCGGCATCGAAGTGGGCCACGTGTTCCAACTGGGCACGGCCTACTCGGCGGCCATGAAAGCCACCTTCCTGGACGAGCACGGCAAACCGGCGCCGCTGCAGATGGGCTGCTACGGCATCGGCATCACCCGCATCCTGGGCGCGGCCATCGAGCAGAACTTCGACGACAAGGGCATCATCTGGCCGACCGCGATCGCGCCGTTTGAGCTGGTGCTGTGCCCGATGGGCATGGACCGCAGCGAGGCGGTCAAGCAGGCGGCCGAGCAGTTGTACGCGGACGCCACGGCGGCCGGCATCGACGTCATCATCGACGACCGCGGCCTGCGTCCGGGCCAGATGTTCGCCGACTGGGAATTGATCGGCGTGCCGCACCGCGTGGTGATCGGCGAGCGCGGCCTGAAGGAAGGCAACCTGGAATACCAGGGCCGCTGCGACGCCGAGGCGACCGCCGTGCCGGCGGCCGAGATCCTGGCCTTCATCAAGGGCAAAATGGCGCAGTGATGGGGCGCCAGCGTCATTGCGCAGCGGCGCACCGCCGCGCGGGCGGGCAGCGTGGCGCCGGCTGGCTTGCGCAGCATGGCCCGCGGGCGCGGGCGCGGACTGCCGCGCTGGTGCTGACGTGCGCGCTGGCATGCGCGGCGCCGCTGGCGCTGGCCGGCAACCAGAAGGAAGAAGCGCTGGCCGACGCGGTGCGGCTGGCGCTGTCCAACGCCATCAAGGATGCGACCCCGCCCAAGCCGGTGTTCCGCGATCCCTCGGCGCGCGCGCGCTACCAGAACTGGCTGGACACCATGTCCTACCGGCTCAAGCGCAAGCTGGCCGACGACCAGACCCGCAGCGAATTCCTGGCCACCGTGTGGTACGAGTCGCACCGCGCCGGGCTGGACCCGGGCCTGGTGCTGGGCCTGATCCAGGTCGAATCGGCCTACCGCAAATACGCCGTGTCGATGGCCGGCGCGCGCGGCTACATGCAGGTGATGCCATTCTGGACCGGCGTGATCGGCGACAGCAACCGCCGCGCCCTGTTCGACATGCAGACCAACCTGCGCTACGGCTGCGCCATCCTGCGCATGTACCTCGACATGGAGGGCGGCAACCTGTTCCTGGCGCTGGGCCGCTACAACGGCAGCCGCGGCCGGCCGGAATACCCGAACGCGGTGCTGGCCGCCTGGCAGAACTGGAAATAACACCGGGGTCAGTTCCGACATTCGGACACGGGCTCTGCCGTAGCAACCGCTACGGCAGAGCCCGTGTCCGAATGTCGGAACTGACCCCGGTGTGTGGCGCGGTAGGGCGCTTATTTCAGGTGGTCGGAAATGAGCTTGGTCATCTCGAACATGGAAACTTGGGCTTTGCCACCGAACACGGCCTTCAGCTTGTCGTCGGCATTGATCATGCGGCGGTTGGCTGCGTCTTGCAGGTCGTGCTTCTTGATGTAGTCCCAGACTTTCTTGGTGACTTCGGTGCGGGGCAGGGCGCCTGCGCCGACGACGGCGGCCAGGGAGGCGGAGGGCGTCATCTCTTTCATGAATGCGGCGTTAGGCTTGCGTGCTGCGGGTGCTTTTTTCGCGGCAGGCTTGGCTGCTGCTTTTGCGGGTGCTGCTTTTTTCGCGGCGGGCTTGGCTGCCGCGGCCTTCTTGGCTGGTGCTGCTGCTTTCTTGGCTGTTGCCATATTCGAGCCTCCTTAACGTACACATGGAAAATTGCGCAATAGTTCGCACCGGCTAATATTGGTAGCGATTGCCAGAGGACGCAAGTGTTTTTCGCATTTTTTCCCGGAAACACCACGTAATCGGAGGTTTTTGTCGCGCCGGCCCGCCGCCACAGGGCGCGCGGGCCGCTTTTCCCGGCTCAGCGCAGGCCCGGCATCATGCCCTTCATGGCGCGCATCATCTTCATCATGCCGCCGCCGGACAGCTTTTTCATCATGGTCTGCATCTGCTCGAACTGGTTCAGCATGCGGTTCACTTCCTGCACCTGGACCCCGGCGCCGGCCGCGATGCGGCGCTTGCGGGTGGCCTTGATCAGCTCGGGCTTGGCCCGTTCGGCCGGGGTCATGGCGTCGATGATGCCGACCATGCGCCGCACCTGCTTGTCGGCCTGGCCCATGTTGGCGTTGCCGGCCGCCTGCTGGAACTGGGCCGGCAGCTTGTCGATCAGGCTGGCCATGCCGCCCATGTTCTTCATCTGCGCCAACTGCGCCTTGAAGTCGTTCATGTCGAACTTGCCGCCCGACTTGACCTTGGCCGCCAGGTCGGCCGCGGCCTTGGCGTCCACGCCCTTGCGCGCCTCTTCCACCAGCGCCAGGATGTCGCCCATGCCCAGCACCCGGTTGGCCATGCGCTGCGGATCGAACGCTTCCAGGCCGTCCAGCTTTTCCGACACGCCGGCGAACTTGATCGGCTTGCCGGTCACATGGCGCACCGACAGCGCCGCGCCGCCGCGCGAATCGCCGTCCAGCTTGGTCAGCACGATGCCGGTCAGCGGCAGCGCGTCGTTGAAGGCCTTGGCGGTGTTGATGGCGTCCTGGCCCAGCATGGCGTCGACCACGAACAGGGTCTCGACCGGGTGCACGGCGCCGTGGATGGCGGCGATTTCCTGCATCATCGCTTCGTCGATGCCGAGGCGGCCGGCGGTGTCGATGATCAGCACGTCGTGGTAGTGCTTCTTGGCCCAGTCCAGCGCGGCCAGCGCGATGGCCACCGGCTGGTCCTGCGCGGTGGAGGGGAAGAAGTCGACCCCGACCTGGCCCGACACCGATTGCAACTGGGCGATCGCGGCCGGGCGGTAGACGTCGGCCGACACGGTCAGCACCTTCTTCTTCTTTTCTTCCTTGAGGTACTTGGCCAGCTTGCCGGTGGTGGTGGTCTTGCCGACGCCCTGCAGGCCGGCCATCAGGATGATGGCGGGCGGCTGCTGGGCGAAGCTGAGCTGGGAGGCGTCCGGGCCGAGGTCGGCGCCCATGATGGCGGCCAGCTCGCGCTGCACCACGCCCACCAGGGCCTGGCCCGGCGACAGCGCGGCGATGACTTCCTCGCCCAAGGCTTTTTCCTTGACCTTGGCGATGAATTCGCGCACGGCCGGCAGGGCGACGTCGGCCTCCAGCAGCGCCATGCGCACTTCGCGCAGCATCTCGGCGGTGTTGGCCTCGGTCAGGCGGGCCTCGCCGCGCATGGTCTTGACGACCTTGGCGAGGCGTTGAGTCAGATTATCTAGCATGGTGATCGGTCAGTGGGTGTAAGCGTCGGCCGCCATTTTACCGCATCACCCAGCGGCCGGCGCGGCTCAGTGCGCGACCACCAGCTTGACCACCGCTTCGTTGGAGCTGGCGCTGCCATTGCTGACCAGGAAGGTGTAGCTGGCCGGGCCGGTGCGGCTCAGGCTGTAGGCGCGGGGGCTGGCGGCCGCGCTGGCGCCCGGCAGGGTGTGGATGTCGGCCACCACGCTGTCGACCCCGGCCGGGGTGGTGCGGATGATCTGGGTCTGGCTGCTGTCGATGCGGTAGGTGTTGCCGTTCAGGTCGGCGATCACGGCGGCCGGCACGGCGGCCACGGTGGTGACGTTGCCGCTCGGGTCCAGCTTGCGCACCTTGCTGCCGTCCTGGTCCAGGATGTACAGGCTGTAGTCGCTGGTGTCGAAGCCGGCCACGGTCGGCGTCAGGTAGCGGGCGTTGACGGCGGTGCCGTCGGTGACGCTGGCGGTATGGCTGCCGGTGGCGCCGGTGGTCACGGTCAGCAGGCCGTACTGGGTGATGCGGAACACGGCGCGCGCGCTGGGGCTGGTGGCGCCGGCCGCGATGTCGCCGTTGTAGCTGCCGGTGTAGACGTTGCCGGCGTAGTCGGTGGCCAGGCCGTAGGGCTGGGACAGCAGCGTCAGGTTGGCGCTGGTGTCGGCCGCGCCGAACCAGGTGTTGGTCTCGCACGAGGCCAGGGTGCTGACGGTGCCGGTGTTGCTGATCTTGCGCAGGGTGAAGCCGGCGTACTGGCCGGGGCTGGTCATGCAGGTGCCGGCCACCAGCAGGTTGCCGTTGATGTCGCCGGCCACCGCGCGCGACTGGCGGAAGCGGGCCGAGGCGGCCGGGCCGTCCACCGGGGCGTCATAGGTCGGGCTGTCGAGCGCGCCGCTGACCAGGGTCATGCCGGGCGCGCCGGGGTCGGCAAACACGGTCAGGCCGATCGAGCGCACGACGCTGTTGGCGGTGGCGGTGATGGTGACCGGGGTGTTGGCGCTGACCGTGGCCGGCGGCGTGTAGGTGATGCTGGCGCCAGTGGTGGCCGACAGGGTGCCGGGCTGGTTGGCGCCCAGCGCCCAGGTCACGGCGCTGCTGTCGGACACGGTGGCGGTGATGGTCAGCGGCTGGCCGCCTGCCAGGGTCTGCGAACTGGGGGCGGCCAGCGTGACGGTGGTGCCGGTGGTGCTGGTGCCGGCGGAAACGCCTGAGTTGCCGCCACCACCGCAGGCGCTCAACATCATGGCCGCGCTCAGTGCGACTACGCCCAGGTATTGCTTGTTCATCGTCTATCCTTTCAGGGAGATGCCAGTCTGTAAATATCTAGCCGCCCAGTATACATGTGCCGGCCACGGGCAGGGGAGTAAGGTGTAAGCGCATGTATCAACTTCCTATCCTGGGCGGCAATCTTTTCCTTTTTTTTACGTTATGATCTGGCCACAACCCACCCGCAGAGGAGAGACACGGCATGAAACTGAAAACGTTGGCGCGCACCGTCGCCGCCGCAGCACTCGTGATGGCCGGCGGCGCCCAGGCGCAGGACGTGGTCCGGCTGGGCAACCTCAAGTTCGCCCATTACGGCGCGGTCTCGTACATCAAGGAGATCGCCCCCAAGTGCGGCATCAAGGTGGAAGAGCACGTTTTCCCCAAGGGCCTGGACGTGATGCAGGCCATCATCGCCGGCGAGCTGGACGTCGGCACCACCGCCTCGGAAGCGGCGATCTCGGGCCGCGCCGGCGGCGCGCCCATCTACGTGGTGGCCGGCTTCGCCAAGGGCGGCGCCCGCCTGGTCAGCCGCGCCGACCTCAAGCTCAAGACCATCAAGGACTTGAAGGGCAAGCGGGTGGGCGTGACCCGCGGCGGCATCCAGGAAGTGCTGCTGCTGGCCGAGCTGCAGCAAAACGGCATGACTGCCGCTGACCAGCCGGGCAAGGATGTGCAACTGGTGTTCCTGGCGTACGCCGACCTCAACCAGGCCCTGCTGGGCAAGCAGATCGACGCCATGATGCAGTCCGAGCCGCAATCCTCGCAAGCCATCAACAAGGGCTTCGGCGTCGAGATGCTCAAGCCCTACGACACCCCGATCGGCGAGCCGGTGCGGACCATGGTGATGACCGAGAAGTTCTACAAGGAGCGGCGCCCGCTGGCCGAGAAGTTCATGAACTGCTTCGTCCAGGCCACCAAGACCTTCATCGATAACCAGGCCGTGGCCGAGAAGTATGTGCGCGAGGTGGTGTTCAAGGGTCAGATCAGCAAGGACGACTTCAACGACGCCATCGGCAATTCGCCGTACAGCTACGACATCACGCCCGAGCACATCCAGACCACCACCGACGTGATGGTCAAGACCGGCGTCGGCCGCCTGGCCAAGCCGCCGGTGGCGCGCGACTGGGTCAAGACCGACCTGCTGGACGCGGCCAAGAAAAACCTGGGCGTCAAATAATGGCGGGCCGCTTCGCGTGGCGCCAGGCCGGCGTCGGCCTGGTCTTGCCGGTGGCCGTGATCGCGGCCTGGCAGGCGGTGGCGCAACTGGGCTGGGTCAACCCGCAGGTGCTGCCCTCGCCGCAGGCGGTGCTGGCGCGCTGGTGGGCCTATCTGCTGCCGCTGCAGCCCTACGACCCGGCGGCCGGCAGTTGGCTCCGTTGGGCCGTGTCCGGCGAACTGCTGACCGACGCGGCCGGCAGCCTGTACCGCGTGGTGCTGGGCTTCGCGGTCGGCGCCGGCCTGGCCCTGCCGCTGGGCCTGGCGATGGGGGCCAGCGCCCGCGTCTACGACTGGTGCAACGTGCTGGTGCAGATGGTGCGGCCGGTGCCGCCCATCGCCTACATTCCGCTGTCCATGCTGTGGTTCGGCCTGGGCAATCCGCCGGCCGTGTTCCTGATCGCGCTGGGCGCCTTCTTCCCGGTGCTGATGAACACCATCGCCGGCGTGCGCCAGGTGGACGGCATCTACATCCGGGCGGCGCGCAACCTGGGCGCGTCCGGCCTCACCCTGTTCCGGCGCGTGATCCTGCCGGCCGCCGTGCCGTACATCCTGTCGGGCGTGCGCATCGGCATCGGCACCGCCTTCATCGTGGTGATCGTGGCCGAGATGGTGGCGGTCAACAACGGCCTGGGCTTCCGCATCCTGGAGGCGCGTGAGTACTTCTGGTCGGACAAGATCATCGCCGGCATGATCACCATCGGCCTGATCGGCCTGGCCATCGACGTCGGCATGAACGCGCTGAACAACCACTTGCTGCGCTGGCACCGCGGCCTGGAGCACTGACATGGGCGCCCACATCGCGGTATCGCACGTCAGCAAGGTCTTCCGCAGCGCCGAGCGGGAAGTGGTGGCGCTGCAGGACATCCACCTGGACATCCCGCAGGGCCAGTTCGTCTGTCTGCTCGGCCCCTCGGGTTGCGGCAAGTCGACCCTGCTGAACGCCATCGCCGGCTTCGCGCCGCCGTCGGCGGGCAGCATCACGGCCGCCGGCCAGGTGGTGACCGCGCCCGGCCCCGAGCGCGGCATGGTGTTCCAGGAATACGCGCTGTTCCCGTGGATGACGGTGGCCGAGAACATCGCCTTCGGCCTGCAGATCAAGCGCCAGCCGCCGGCGCAGGTGGCCGCCACGGTGGACCGGCTGCTGGCCATGCTGTCGCTGGGCGACTTCCGCCAGCGCTACCCGAAAGACCTGTCGGGCGGCATGCGCCAGCGGGTGGCCATCGCCCGCGTGCTGGCGCTGGATTCGCCCATCATGCTGATGGATGAACCGTTCGGCGCGCTGGACGCGCTGACCCGCCGCAACCTGCAGGACGAGCTGCTGCGCATCTGGTCGGAGCTGAAGAAGACCATCATCTTCGTCACCCATTCGATCGAGGAAGCCATCTACCTGGCCGACCGCATCGTGGTCATGACCTACCGCCCCGGCACGGTCAAGCGCGACCTGCTGGTGGCGCTGCCGCGCCCGCGCGACCCGGCCGCCGCCGAGTTCAACGCCCTCAAGCGCGAACTGGGCCAGTTGGTGATGGAAGAGCAGCAGCGCCACCACCACGACGAGCTGCGCCTGGCAGCCGTGGATTGAGCGATGGTGTAAACTGCGGGGATGCAAACCTATTCGTTCATCGCAGCCGTCGTGCTGTACCTCGTGTGCGCCGCGCTGCCGGCCCGCCGCAGCGGCGTGATCGCGGTCATCACGCCGCTGGCCTGGCTGCTGCACGGCGTCGGCCTGTGGTCGGAAATCGCCGCCGGCGGCACCTTGCGCTTCGGCTTTGCCGCCATGCTGTCGTCGGCGCTGTGGGTGTCGGTGGCGGCCTACTGGATCGAGAACCGCAACTTCAGCCTGGACGGCCTGCGCCGCATGGTGATGCCGTTTGCCGCCGTGGCGGCCGCGCTGCAAGCCATCTTCCCCGGCCAGGTGGTGCCGCTGGAAGGCAAGTCGCCGCTGTTCGGCTGGCACATCGCCGTCGCCACCCTGGCCTACAGCACGCTGACCATCGCCGCCTTCCACGCCGTGCTGATGGCGCTGCAGGAGTCGCGCCTGCACGCCGGCACCGACCGCAAGGGTTTCTGGTCGAGCGCGCTGGACCAGTTGCCGGCCCTGCTGACCATGGAGAAGCTGTTGTTCCGCATGATAGGCTTCGGCTTCGCCCTGCTCAGCCTGACCGTGTTGTCGGGCATCGTGTTCTCGGAAGAGTTGTTCGGCCAGGCGTTGAAATGGGACCACAAATCGGTCTTCACCCTGCTGTCGTGGCTGCTGTTCGCGGCGCTGCTGGCTGGGCGCCGCCTGCGCGGCTGGCGCGGCAAGACCGCGCTGAGCTTCACCCTGGCCGGGTTTGCGACCTTGCTGCTGGCCTATGTCGGCAGTCGTTTTGTGTTTGAAGTGGTTTTGCATAAGGGTTGGGCATGAGCCGTCTTATCTTTTGGCTGGCGTTGGCGTTCCTGGTGATCTCGGCGGTGCGCAGCAAGCTGCGCGAGGCGCAGAAGCGCCACCAGCAGCAGTTCCGCCAGCCGCCGCCGCCCCAGCAGCCGCCCCAGCCGCCGGCGGCGGGCGGCTACCGCGCGCGCGCGGCCGCCGCCAACGATGCCGAAGTCATGCTGCAGTGCGCCCACTGCGGCATCTTTTATCCGGCCTCGGAAACCGTGCAGGCCAATGGCCGCGACTACTGCAGCGCGGCCCACGCGGCGCTGCCGGCCCGCTGACGGCGGCGCCCCGTGACCACGGCACTGCCGTTCGACACGCGCGCCACCTTCTGGCGCTCGCTGCAGACGCTGAACGCCACCCGGGTGGTGATCGCGCTGGTGCTGCTGGTTTACCTGAGCTTCGATAGCCACGGCCTGCGCGCGGCCGGCCAGCACCTTTACCTGCAAATCTGCCTGCTTTACCTGGGCCTGGCGATCGCCTTCGCGCTGTCGGCCGTGTACCTGCGGCGCCGCTTCGTGCTGCAACTGCTGTCGCAGATCGCCTGCGACCTGGGCGTGATCTCGCTGCTGTACCTGGCCGGCGGCGGCTTGCGCAGCGGCCTGGCCATCCTCTACCTGTTCCCGCTGGCCGGCCTGGCCATCCTGGCGCCGCTGCTGATCGCCCTGTTCAGCGCCTCGCTGGTGGCGCTGTTCCTGATCGGCGAAAGCACCTGGCAAATCCTGGTGGCCGACAGCGAGCGCGACGTGCTGCAGGCCGGCCTGTACAGCGCCGCCTTCTTTGCCGTGGTGCTGGTGGTGAACCGCATGGCGGCCAAGCTGATCGGCCAGGAAGAACTGGCGATACGGCGCGGCGTGGAGATCGGCGTGCAGCAGGCGGTCAACCGGCTGGTGATGGCCAACATCGGCGACGGCATCCTGGTGGTCGACCCGGACGGCCAGGTCCTGGCCGGCAATCCGGCCGCCCAGCAGATGCTGGGCCTGGTGGGGCCGGAACTGCGCTTCCGGCTGTCGGCCGCGGTGGCGCTGGCGCCGCTGGCCCAGGCCTACGACGAGTGGCGCGCCGACGCCACCCGCTCGACCGCCTTTGTCACCATCAAGCCCTTCACCGACGCCGTGCTGGAAGGCGTGACGGCCGCCTGGGCCGCGCGGCGCGACCTGGCCGCCCACCTGAAGGTGCGCTTCGCCGGTGCCGACACGGCCGGCCTGGGCGCCGAGCGCAGCGTGATCTTCCTGCAGGACGTGACCGGCATCGAAAACCAGGCGCAGCAGCTCAAGCTGGCCTCGATGGGGCGCTTGACCGCCAGCATCGCGCACGAGGTGCGCAACCCGCTGTCGGCCATCGGCCACGCCACCTCGCTGCTGGCCGAGGACTTGCACGAGCCGGTGCAACAGCGGCTGCTGAAGATCGTCGGCGACAACGTGGCGCGGGTCAACCGCATGGTGGAGGACATCCTGCAGCTGTCGCGCAAGGTGCAGCCGCACAGCGAGCCGCTGGCGCTGGACGTCTTCCTGCACGAGCTGCGCGCGGAATTCATCGAGACCCACAGCCTGCCGCCCGACATGCTGGCGCTGTCGGTGGCCGGCGGCACCCTGGTGCGCTTCGACGCCCTGCACCTGCGCGAGGTGGTGCTCAACCTGCTGAACAACGCGGTGCGCTACGCCAGCGGCGGCCCGGCCTCGATCACGCTGGACGTGGTGCGCGACAAGGCCCAGCGGCTGGAGCTGCACGTGCAGGACGACGGCCCCGGCATCTCGCCGGAAGTGCGGGCGCATTTGTTCGAACCGTTCTACACCACCTCCAGCAAGGGCACCGGGCTGGGGCTGTATCTGGCGCGCGAACTGTGCTTGAATAACGAGGCGCGCCTGGACTACGAATACCGTTTCGACGACCGGGACAGCGACGATGGCAGCCCGGTGTCGAGCGGGCGGTTTGTGATCAGCTTCGCCCGCACCGGGCAGAAGCAAGGAAAGGCGGCTTGATGAATGCTCGTTCCCCTCGCGTGCTGGTGGTCGATGACGAAGCCGACCTGCGCGAACTGCTGGAACTGACCCTGCTGAAAATGGGGCTGGACGTGGACAGCGCGGAGACGCTGGCGCACGCGCGCGCCCTGCTGGCCGAGACCGAATACCAGCTCGTGCTGACCGACATGCGCCTGCCCGACGGCCTGGGGCTGGAGCTGGTGCGCGAGATCAGCGCCGCGCACAAGAACACGCCGGTGGCGGTGGTGACCGCCTTCGGCAGCGCCGACAACGCGGTGGTGGCGCTCAAGGCCGGCGCCTTCGACTACATCTCCAAGCCGGTCGCGCTGGACCAGTTGCGGGTGATGGTGCAGTCGGCGCTGCGCTTGAACGCGCCGCCGGCGGCGGGGCAGGCCTCCAGCGCCGACGGCCAGCCGGCGCTGGCCAGCCGGCTGAAAGGCGAATCGGCCGCGATCCAGGCGCTGCGCGCGCAGATCGCGCGGCTGGCGCGCTCGATGGCGCCGATCGCCATCAACGGCGAGTCGGGCAGCGGCAAGGAACTGGCGGCGCGCGAGATCCACGCCCAGAGTTCGCGCGCGGGCAAACCCTTCATCGCGGTCAACTGCGGCGCGATTCCGGAAGCGCTGATGGAGGCCGAGTTCTTCGGCTACCGCAAGGGCGCCTTCACCGGCGCGGCCGACGAGCGCGACGGCTTCTTCCAGGCGGCCAACGGCGGCACGCTGATGCTGGACGAGGTGGCCGACCTGCCGCTGGCCATGCAGGTCAAGCTGCTGCGGGCGATCCAGGAGCGGCGCGTGCGCAAGATCGGCGCCACCGCCGAGGAGCCGGTCGACGTGCGGATCATCAGCGCGACCCACAAGAACCTGGCGCACCTGGTGGAGCAGGGCAGCTTCCGCCAGGACTTGTTCTACCGGCTGAACGTGATCGAACTGAGCCTGCCGCCGCTGCGCGAGCGGCTCGACGACCTGGAGCTGCTGACCGGCGCCATCCTGGAACGGCTGGGCACCTTCGAGCACAAGGTGGTGTTGGGGCCGGGCGTGCTGGACGCGCTCAAGGCCTATGCCTTCCCCGGCAATGTGCGCGAGCTGGAAAATATCCTGGAGCGGGCACTGGCCTTCGCCAACGATGGCGTGATCGAGGTCGGCGACCTGGCGCTGAAGGGCGCGCGCGTGGTGGAAGCGGTGGTGCCGCTGCCGACGCCGGCCATGCCAGCGCACGACCTGGCCGCCAGCGAAGCGGCCGCCTTCGGCCTGCCGCCGCCGGTCAGCGCGCCGCCCGCCGCCAGCGCGTCGCCCGCCGCGGCGGCCACCGTCCCCGCTGCCTCGCCCGCCGCACCCGGCGCAGGGGCCGCCGTCGCCGCGGCGGCGGCCGCCTCCGGCGCGACTGGCCACGCGGTCCCCGGCGCGTCCGCAGCGCCCGCCGCCCTCATGCCGCCGCTGCCGCCGCTGGATGTGCTGCCGTCCAACCTGCCCGAATACCTGGAAGCGGTGGAGCGCGAGATCATCCAGCGCGCGCTGGCCCAGACCCAGTTCAACCGCACCCAGGCCGCCCAACTGCTGGGCATCAGCTTCCGCCAACTGCGCTACCAGATGCAGAAGCTGAACATCCAGGAGCCCGAGGCATGAGCGCGCCGCTCACCGACGACGGCTGGTGGCCGCTGGCCCGCCGCTACGACAGCCCGCACTTCGACGCCCGTCCCGGCCCCATCCCGGACGACATCACCCTGCTGGTCATCCACAACATCTCGCTGCCGGGCGGGCAGTTCGGCGGCCCGCACGTGTCCGACCTGTTCACCGGCCGGATCGACTATAATGCTGACCCCTCGTTTGCCGACCTGCGCGGGCTGAAGGTGTCGAGCCACTTCTTCATCCGCCGCGACGGCAGCGTCATCCAGTATGTGTCGGCCGACCAGCGGGCCTGGCATGCCGGCCTGTCGTGCTTCCGCGGGCGGGACAAGTGCAATGACTTTGCCATCGGCGTGGAGCTGGAGGGCAGCGACGTCCAGCCCTACGCGGAGCCGCAGTACGCGGCGCTGGCGGCGCTCACTGTCGCGCTGCAGCAGCGCTATCCGCTGAGCGACGTGCAGGGCCACGAACACATCGCGCCGGGCCGGAAAACCGATCCGGGACCGTTGTTCGATTGGGAAAAGTACGCGCAAACATGGCGCGCGCTGCTCAATCAAAAGGCAGCGGATGAGCCCGCGTTAGTGGCCGCTATCGCGGAACTGCGCTTCGTAAAAGGCCTTTCGCAAAGTCAATAGAAAATTGTAGGAAAAGACAAAATTTTCTCCCTTGTCTTCTACTTATGTGCCCACTACAATCAGTGGATAGGATCTGCCTAATCACTAGATATAGTAGTTTTCAAGACACCGCTTATTGAGTTATTGACAAGCCTGTCTGGGTGCTTCAACTGGTCTTTTTTTATTTATACCTACGTCGCGCAGCCATGACTGCACGCTGTTATCGGGGAGCTTAAATGCAATCTACTCAAGACATCACCATCAATCCAGCGCTGGTACCACAGGCCGCTGCGAGTACCGCGACCAGCCCGACCACGGCGGCCAGCGACCTGGGTGACTACCGCATCATCCGTCGTAACGGCGCGGTGGTGGCGTTCGAACCGTCGAAAATTGCAGTCGCCATGACCAAGGCCTTCCTGGCCGTGAACGGCGGCCAGGGCGCCGCCTCGGCCCGCATCCGCGAACTGGTGGAACAACTGACCGCCAGCGTGGTCGCGGCCCTGGTGCGTCGCCAGCCATCGGGCGGCACCTTCCACATCGAAGACGTGCAAGACCAGGTGGAGCTGGCCCTGATGCGCTCGGGCGAGCACGACGTGGCCCGCGCCTACGTGCTGTACCGCGCCAAGCAAATGGAAGAGCGCCGCCTGGCCAAGGAAGCCGCCGGCGCCACCGCCATCGCCGCGCCGCAGATCCACGTGGTCGACAACGGCGAGCGCAAGCCGCTGGAAATGTCGCGCGTGACCGGCCTGATCGGCGCCGCCTGCCAGGGCCTGGAAAAGCACGTCGATGCCGACGCCATCGTCGCTGAAACCCTGAAGAACCTGTACGACGGCGTTCCGGTCGAGGAACTGCACAAGTCCGCCATCCTGGCTGCCCGCGCGCTGATGGAAAAGGACCCGGCCTACTCGCAGGTGACCGCCCGCATCCTGCTGCACACCATCCGCAAGGAAGTCTTCGGCAAGGAAGTGCCGCAAGCCGGCGCCGCCGCCGAGTACGTGACCTACTTCCCGCAATACATCGCCAAGGGCATCGCCGCCGAGCTGCTGGACGCCAAGCTGGGCGAGTTCGACCTGGCCAAGCTGGCCAAGGCCATCGTCGCCGACCGCGACCTGCAGTTCGGCTACATCGGCCTGCAGACCCTGTACGACCGCTACTTCCTGCACGTGCGCGACGTGCGCATCGAGATGCCGCAGGCCTTCTACATGCGCGTCGCCATGGGCCTGGCCCTGAACGAGAAAGACCGCGAAGCGCGCGCCATCGAGTTCTACAACCTGCTGTCGACCTTCGACTTCATGTCGTCGACCCCGACCCTGTTCAACTCGGGCACCCAGCGTTCGCAACTGTCCTCGTGCTACCTGACCACCGTGTCGGACGACCTGGAAGGCATCTACGACGCCATCAAGGAAAACGCCCTGCTGGCCAAGTTCGCCGGCGGCCTGGGCAACGACTGGACCCCGGTGCGCGCGCTGGGCGCCCACATCAAGGGCACCAACGGCAAGTCGCAGGGCGTGGTGCCGTTCCTGAAGGTGGTCAACGACACCGCCGTCGCGGTCAACCAGGGCGGCAAGCGCAAGGGCGCGGTCTGCGCCTACCTGGAAACCTGGCACATGGACATTGAAGAGTTCCTGGACCTGCGCAAGAACACCGGCGACGACCGCCGCCGCACCCACGACATGAACACCGCCAACTGGATCCCGGACCTGTTCATGAAGCGCGTGATGGAGAAGGGCGACTGGACCCTGTTCTCGCCGTCCGACTGCCCGGACCTGCACGACAAGGTCGGCAAGGCCTTCGAACAAGCCTACCTGGGCTACGAGGCCAAGGCCGCCGCCGGCGAAATCCGCGTGTTCAAGAAAGTGGCCGCGCTGGACCTGTGGCGCAAGATGCTGTCCATGCTGTTCGAAACCGGCCACCCATGGATCACCTTCAAGGACCCATGCAACATCCGTTCGCCGCAGCAGCACGTGGGCGTGGTCCATAGCTCCAACCTGTGCACCGAGATCACCCTGAACACCGGCCCGGATGAAATCGCCGTCTGCAACCTGGGTTCGGTCAACATGCCGGCCCACATGAAAGAGGGCAAGCTGGACCACGTCAAGCTGCAAAAGACCATCCGCACCGCCATGCGCATGCTGGACAACGTCATCGACATCAACTACTACGCGGTCGACAAGGCCCGCAACGCCAACATGCGCCACCGTCCGGTCGGCCTGGGCGTGATGGGCTTCCAGGACTGCCTGCACATCATGCGCGTGCCGTTCTCGTCGATGGAAGCGGTGCAGTTCGCCGACACCTCGATGGAAGCGGTGTGCTACTACGCCTACCTGGCCTCGACCGAGCTGGCCGAAGAGCGCGGCGCCTACGCCTCGTACAAGGGCTCGCTGTGGGACCGCGGCATCCTGCCGCAGGACTCGATCAAGCTGCTGGCCGAAGAGCGCGGCGGCTACCTGGAGCAGGACCTGTCCTCGGCCATGGACTGGACCCCGGTGCGCGAGCGCATCGCCAAGTTCGGCATGCGTAACTCGAACTGCGTGGCGATCGCCCCGACCGCGACCATTTCGAACATCATCGGCGTCTCGGCCTGCATCGAGCCGACCTTCCAGAACCTGTACGTGAAGTCCAACCTGTCGGGCGAGTTCACCGAGATCAATGCCTACCTGGTGCGCGACCTGAAGGCGCGCGACCTGTGGGACGAGGTGATGATCGCCGACCTGAAGTACTTCGACGGTTCGCTGGCCAAGATCGACCGCATCCCGCAAGACCTGCGTGACATTTATGCAACCGCGTTCGAAGTGTCGCCGAGCTGGCTGGTGGAAGCCGCCTCGCGCCGTCAGAAGTGGATCGACCAGGCGCAGTCGCTGAACATTTACATGGCCGGCGCCTCGGGCAAGAAGCTGGACGAGACCTACAAGCTGGCTTGGCTGCGCGGCCTGAAGACCACCTACTACCTGCGCACCATCGCCGCCACCCACATGGAAAAGTCGACCAGCAAGACCGGCGCCCTGAACGCCGTGCCGGTGGACGGCGGGCTGGCAGCGGCTGCGGCCGCGCCGGCGGCGCCATCGCCGGTCGCGGCAGCGCCGACGGTGCAGGAAGGCGCCGCCTGCTACCTGCGTCCGGGCGACCCAGGTTTCGAGGAATGCGAAGCCTGCCAGTAAAACAAGCACGTCGTCCCCGCGCAGGCGGGGACCCATGCTCGACATGGATTCCCGCCTGCGCGGGAATGACGTAACGGTACTAATATATATAGACAGAATTCAAAGGGAACCTATTATGTCGCTGTCCTGGGACGAAGACGCCGCACCAGCGGTACCTCAAGCAGTCAATCAAGCCGCGCTGGCCGCGAGCGAAGGCTCGGCCGAGCAGGTCGCGCTGCGCGTGAACGCGGACGACAAGCGCATCATCAACGGCAAGACCGACGTCAACCAACTGGTGCCGTTCAAGTACAAATGGGCCTGGGACAAATACCTGGCCGGCTGCGCCAACCACTGGATGCCGCAGGAAGTGAACATGCAGCGCGATATCGAGTTGTGGAAGAACCCCAACGGCCTGACCGAAGACGAGCGCCGCATCGTCAAGCGCAACCTGGGCTTCTTCGTGACCGCCGACTCGCTGGCCGCCAACAACATCGTGCTGGGCACCTACCGCCACATCACCGCGCCGGAATGCCGCCAGTACCTGCTGCGCCAGGCCTTCGAGGAGGCGATCCACACCCACGCCTACCAGTACATCGTCGAGTCGCTGGGCCTGGACGAGCAGGAGATCTTCAACGCCTACAACGAGATCAAGTCGATCCGCGACAAGGACCAGTTCCTGATCCCGTTCATCGAGACCCTGACCGACCCGTCGTTCACCACCGGCACCATCGAACAGGACCAGCAGCTGCTGAAGTCCCTGATCGTGTTTGCCTGCCTGATGGAAGGCCTGTTCTTCTACGTCGGCTTCACCCAGATCCTGGCGCTGGGCCGCCAGAACAAGATGATGGGCGCGGCCGAGCAGTACCAATACATCCTGCGCGACGAGTCCATGCACTGCAACTTCGGCATTGACCTGATCAACACCATCAAGATGGAAAACCCGCTGCTGTGGACCCCGGCCTTCAAGGAAGAGATCAAGCAGTTGTTCCTGAAAGCGGTGGACCTGGAGTACGCCTACGCCGAAGACACCATGCCGCGCGGCGTGCTGGGCCTGAACGCACCCATGTTCAAGGGCTACCTGCGCTTCATCGCCAACCGCCGCGCGACCCAGATCGGCCTGGAGGCGCTGTTCGACCAGGAAGAGAATCCGTTCCCATGGATGAGCGAGATGATCGACCTGAAGAAGGAGCGCAACTTCTTCGAGACCCGCGTCATCGAGTACCAGACCGGCGGTGCGCTGAGCTGGGACTGATCCCCGCGCCCTCCCCGAAAAGCCCCGCCATCGCGGGGCTTTTTCTTTTGGCGGCACGCAGAACTGCGCAGCCGCATCGCGGCCAGCCGCCAAGGTACGGCTTGCGCCGCGTGGTGCAATTTGCACAAGCTTTTCCCGATTCGGAAATCGTCGCGCCGCTGGCGCGGAAATTCGCCAGCCGCCGGTGGCGGCCACCGCGATGCAACTGAAGTCCTTATCCTGGAAGCGGGCGGCGGCTTTGCTTTTGTCGAGCGCAAGAAGCGCACGATCGTCGATGACGAAGACTTCGGATCGTAGCAAGGCGCTAGCCGCCGCTCCTTCGTGGTGCATCTGGTTGCCTCTGCCAACCCGCGTTCACCACGCATCGTCGACTGCGCTGGCACGCGCATCCCATCCTCGCCGGGATCGTCCGCTATGCTGACTTCACCGGTGACGGGACCGAAGCGCAGCAGAACCTTGGACCGCGAGCGAGGCGGCGAGTCGCCCGGCCGCACCATCGCGCGTAGCGGCGGGCGGCGAGGCGGGCGGTTGAAGTCACGCTTTGGCATCTCGGGCGCCGACTCGAAAAGACCGCTGCGGTTGCCCGCTGCGTGCTGGCGGCCGCCACTCATCCCAGCCGTTGTAGCTGGCGCTTGGCAGTTTCGCCGGGGCGAACTGTGCGGCGTCTGCTGCCGGTTGGCGTGTCCGGCTTGCTTCACCGCGGCGATGCAGGCCGTCTCGATGCGGGACGGCTCGGCCACTTGCCGGTGCCAGTCCCGGTGCGCCATCGCGTCATGCGCGCCGCGCGCAGCGCTCGATCAAATCAAACGCCGCTTGTGCCGGCATGGCTTAACACCGATTTACAGCAACCGCATCGCGCGCGATCGCACGCTTCAAACGCAGCCCGCATGCGGCGCACCGCTGTATTCCGCTTGCCATTCGTCGTACTCTGTCTCATAATCGCGACGAATTCAAAACGGTGAGCAGCGACAGCGCGCAAGCGATGCGCAAGCGCTCTCGGATTCGGAAGCGGGCGACGCGATGCACGCGCCAGAAATGGCGGCATCAAAGAAACCCAGGCGGCATAAGGCTTACTTTGAAGCGCGGATTTTTCGATGAGACCATCGGCGCACTTCTCCGGATCCGATCGAGCGCGCGACGAGCAGCGTGAAGACGCAAGCGAACCTGTAAAACCGGGGACGCGTGATGAGCTGGCGAGCGTTGAAGATAAAAAAAGCGCGCGAATATCTATCGTGCCGGTTGCGCACCGACAAGGTTTTCGTGTACTTTACGAACTTGAAAATGCGTGAATTAAAAGTGCGAGTTTATTTTTGAAGTGCGCACCGCGCAGAAGATGATCGCGATACGGGATACTGATTCACACAGATATGCACAAGACCACGCCGTTTTTGTTCGACCGTCTCGCCTGATGTGGTTCAGGCCGGGCGGTTTTTTGTTTGAAAACGAAAACCGTGATGTGGCTGCGACGAGGTCCCTGGAGCTGAGTACACGCCCGACCACCCGCAAACGTCGCAAACAAGATTTGTATCCGCACGCTGCTCCGGCCAAGGAGAGCGGGCGGGTCGATGGCTGAAGCGCTGCACTTGTGAGGAGATGCAGCAGTTCAGCTAGTGCCGAATTCATTAGCGCAAACAGCAGTGGTTTGTGCCGATGAATAATTCGCCTGGCCCAATCCCGGGTCGGACGGGTTTAAATCTTGTATGAATTTTTCCCATCCCCGATGAAGGAGAACTAAACATGGCTACCGCCGCAAAGAAACCAGCAGCTAAGAAAGCTGCTCCAGCTAAGAAACCAGCAGCCGCCAAAGCAGCCGCTCCAGCCAAGAAAGCCGCCGCTCCGAAAGCCGCCGCTAAACCAGCCGCCAAGAAAGCCGCTGCCAAGCCAGCCGCAAAACCAGCAGTGAAGAAGGCCGCAGCAAAACCAGCAGCGAAGAAAGCCACCGCCAAGCCAGCAGTGAAGAAGGCAGCAGCCAAGCCAGCAGCGAAGAAGACCGTCGCCAAGGCAGCCGCCAAGCCAGCAGCGAAGAAAGTCGCCGCTAAAAAGCCAGCAGTGAAGAAAGCAGCCGCCAAGCCAGCAGCGAAGAAGACCGTCGCCAAGGCAGCCGCCAAGCCAGCAGCGAAGAAAGTCGCCGCCAAAAAGCCAGCAGTGAAGAAAGCAGCAGCCAAGCCAGCAGCGAAGAAGACCGTCGCCAAGGCAGCCGCCAAGCCAGCAGCGAAAAAAGTCGCCGCCAAAAAGCCAGCCGCTAAAAAAGTAGCCGCGAAACCAGCAGCGAAGAAAGCCGCCGCCAAGCCAGCAGCCAAGAAAGCTGCAGCCAAGCCAGCCGCCAAGAAGGCCGTTGCCAAGAAACCAGCAGTAAAAGCGGCAGCCAAACCGGCTGCAAAGGTGGCAGCTAAGCCTGCAGCAAAAAAGCCGGTTAAGGCAGCCAAGCCGGCTGCCAAGAAAGTCGTCGCCAAGCCAGCCGCTGCACCAGCAGCCGCGGCCGCCGCGCCAGCAGCCGCCAAGCCGGCAGCAGCCAAGCCAGTGAAGAAGGCCGCGCCGAAGAAAGCCGCGCCTAAGAAGGAAGCCGCCAAGCCCGCAGCCGCTGCACCAGCCGCCGCCGCCGCGCCAGCCGCACCGGCCGCCGCGCCAGCAGCCAAGACCGTGCTGGCCCCAGCCGCCGCATGGCCTTTCCCAACCAGCACCCGCCCTTCCTAAGCTGAACGCTTAGAGAGCCTGCTGCGCAGGGCCGCTGTGTGAGACAATCACACAGCGGCTTTTTTATTTGGAGGGGATACGTGCTTAGTATTGTCATGCTGATTGTCGACGCCATTGCCACCCTGTTGGGCGGCGTCCTGCTGCTGCGTTTCTGGATGCAGGCGATCCGCGTCCGGCCGCCGTCGTCGGTGGCGCAATTCACTTTTCAATTATCGGACTGGCTGGTGCGCCCGCTGCGCCGCATCGTGCCCGGCGTGGGCGGCTATGACTGGGCCAGCCTGATCGGCGCCTTCCTGATCGTGCTGGCCGCGACCTCGGTGCTGTTCCTCGCCGGCTGGAGCGGCCCGGCCGTGCTGCTGATGGCCTTCCAGCGCTTCCTGCAATGGATACTGTACGGCTTCATGGCGCTGCTGGCGATCGAGGCGATCTTTAGCTGGGTCAATCCGCATGCGCCGCTGGCGCCGTTCGTGCGTGCGCTGAACGAGCCGCTGCTGCGCCCCATCCGCCGCGTGGTGCCGCTGGTCGGCAACCTCGACCTGTCGGTGCTGGTGGCGTTTATCCTGCTGCAGATCGCGCTGATATTATTGGGAATGGCCTTCGCCGCCCACTGAGAATCACCCCGTCATTCCCGCGCACGCGGGAATCCATAGCGCCTGGGCCTTCCAGCTCAGCATGGATTCCCGCCTGCGCGGGAATGACGTTTTCAGGCTGGCTTAAAAGCGGTAGCCGAAGGCGGCTTCGAACCGGTCGGCGATCTCCGCCGCGGTGAACGTGTGGTTCTGCCCGCCCTTGTGGGCGATCTTGATCGCGCCCAGCAGGCTGGCCAGGCGGCCGGTGGTCTCCCAGCGCCAGTCCTGGGTGATGCCGTACAGGAGGCCGGCGCGGTAGGCGTCGCCGCAGCCGGTCGGGTCCAGCACCGCGGCCGCCTTCACGGCCGGGATCTCGAGGCGCTGGCCCTTGGTGTAAATCTCCGAACCCTGCTCGCCGCGCGTGACGATCAGCGCCTCCACCCGGCCGGCGATCTCGGCCAGCGACAGGCCGGTGCGCTCGGTCAGCAGCTCGATCTCGTAATCGTTGGTGGTGACGTAGGTGGCCTTGTCGATGAAGGCGAGCAGCTCCTCGCCGTTAAACATCGGCAGTTGCTGGCCCGGATCGAAGATGAACGGGATGTTCAGGCCGGCCAGGTCTTCGGCGTGCTTCTTCATGCCCAGGTGGCCGTCCGGCGAGATAATGGCGATGCGCGCCGGGGCGGCCTTGGCCACCTCGTTCTCGTGCGCGTACGACATGGCGCCGGGGTGGAAGGCGTTGATCTGGTTGTTGTCCTGGTCGGCGGTGACGAAGCACTGGGCGTTGTAGGCATCCTGCTTGATCAGGATATTCTCGGTGCTCAGGCCCAGCTTGCGGAAGCGCTCCATGTAGGCGGCGTTGTCCTGGCCCATCACGCCGACGATGCGCGGATCGCCGCCCAGCAGTTTCAGGTTGTAGGCGATGTTGGGCGCGCAGCCGCCGAACTCGGTGCGCATGGTCGGCGCCAGAAAGGACACGTTCACCTTGTGCAGTTGGTCCGGCAGCAGGATGCTGTCGAAGCGGTTGGGGAACTGCAGGATGGTGTCGATGGCGATCGAACCGCAAATCAGGGAAGTCTGGGTCATGATAGGTCTTTAAGGATAGAACACTGCGATGTGATAGCCGGAGGCCTTCACATCGTGCAGCTCGAAATACAGTTTGACGGTTTGCTCGGTGTGCGGCGCGAAGCCTTTGTCGATGGCCACGTCGGGGCCGAGGTAGTCGCGCGGCGCGAACACGCGGCGCAGCACATGCTTGTCCTTGTCGTCGTCCAGCACCAGCTCGATCGAGGGCCAGGCTTGCGCGGTGGCGCTCTGGTTGCGCAGCAGGGTGACGAAGGAGAAGGTGGTGTCGCTCAGGGTTTGCAGTTCGCCCTGTTCGATGGTCAGGTCGTCGATCTGGGTCGGCAGTTCGATCTTGCAGCCGAGCGCGAGGCAGGCGCTGGTCAGGGCCGGCTTCAGCGCCGGCATGGCGGCGGCCAGCGGATTGCGGAAGGTGGTGACGGCCTGCGCGCACAACGCGCCCAGCAGCAGGACCGAGCCCAGGCTCATGGCGACGGTCGCGGCCTTGCCGTACTTTTGCTTGCGGCGGGCGCGCTTGACGAAGCCGGGTTCGTCGCTGTCTTCGTCCGCGCTGGCGTCGTCGGCCGGCGCTTCGTCCGCCGAGGCGGCGTGCAGATAGGCGTGGGCGCGCGCGGCCTGCGCTTCCGCCATGCCGGCGGAGGACAGTTGGACCAGGGCTTCCTCGTCGGCTTCGTCCAGTTCGTCGTCGTGCGCGGTGCGCACCGGTGGGCCGGACGGCGCAAGCGGCGCCGGGGCTTCGAACGGCACGAAGTCGAACCCGCCCGGGGCGGCGGCGCTTGCTGCCGCTGCGGCGTCGAAGTCTTTGTCCGCCGGCTCAGGCGTGGCGGCTGCCTGGGCGGCCGGCGCTGTGCCCACGCGCGGTTCAGCGTCGGCGCCCGGCGCGATGCGCGGCGCGTCGCTCCGCCCAGTGTCCGGCGCTGCCAGGTCGACCGCGTCCTGCCCGGCGTCCGGCTCCGCGCGGTCGAACGCCGCGTGGTCAGCGCCGAGGTGCGGCTCGGTTGCCGGCTCGGGTTCGCCCAGGGTGGGTTCGCGGCGGCCGTTGTCGATGTATTCGGGGACTGGCTCGACTTCGGCCAGGGTCTTTTCCATCGCGGCCAGCTCCGCTTGCAGCGCGGCTTCCAGTTCATCGTCCGACATGGATTCGACGTTGAGGTCGAGTTCCAGCGGGGCGTCTGCGGCGGGCAGCACGGCCGGTTCGGCCGGCAGCGCGAACGGCGCCGGCGATGGCGGCGCGGCGATAGGCCCGTCGCCCATGCTGGCGACCTCGCCGGACGCCGCGTCGGCTTCCGGCTCGAGGTCGAGCGCGAACTCGGCGTCCGCATGCGGTCCGGATGCCGGCGCGTGCGTGAGGTCAGCCGTGTGGCTGGCGGCGCCTGCGGCCGCATCGCCGAGGTCCAGCGCCAGGTCGTGGGCGTCTTCGTGCGTCGGCGCCGCGTCCGCATCGAGCGCGGTATCCAGCTCCAGCATGACCGGCGGTTCGCTGCTCAGCACTTCGGCGGCGCGCGTGTCGAGCGCGGCCATCTTCTGGTCGAGCGGCATCAATGCCGGCAGCGGCGTGGGGATGGGAGAGGCGGGGGACGGCGGCTCCAGCAGGGCGGCGTTGCCGTCAAAGACTTCGTTACATGCGCCGCAGCGCACTATGCCCCCACGCAGTTTCAACTGGTCGTGGGCGACCCGAAATACCGTGTTGCAGTGGGGGCATTTGGTGGCGAGCGCCATCTGTGTGCGATGATTACGAGCGCGCAGCCGGAACCGTGTCGCTGCCGAGGCGGCCATGCAGCGCCACCCAGCCTTCGTGCTCGGCCCAGACGCCCAGCTTGATGAACGGCGCGTACGCCGCGGCCACTTCCTCCGCCTGGCGCGCCAGCACGCCCGACAGGATCAGCGAGCCGCCGTCCGCCACGCGGCCGGACAGCATGGGTGCCATCAGCTTCAGTGGGCTGGACAGGATGTTGGCCACCACGATGTCGAACTTCTGCGCGCCATGCTTGGACTCGGCGAAGCTGTCGGGCAGGAAGTACGCGATCTCGCAGTGGTTGCGGGTGGCGTTGTCGGCCGCCGACTCGATCGCCTGCGGATCGATGTCCACGCCCACCACTTCGCCGGCGCCCAGCTTCTTGGCCACCATGGCCAGGATGCCGGAACCGCAGCCGTAGTCCAGCACGGTCTTGCCCGGCGCCGGATGCGCCTCCAGCCACTCCATGCACAACCGGGTGGTCGGATGGCTGCCGGTGCCGAAGGCCAGGCCGGGGTCCAGTTCCAGGATCAGGGCGTCGGGATTCGGCGCCTCGTGCCACGAGGGCACCACCCAGATGTTCTTGCCGATGTGGATGGGCGCGAACTGCGATTGGGTCAGGCGCACCCAGTCCTGTTCCTCCACCTTGCGGGTGGTGAACTTGGGCAGGTGTGCGAGGCCGATCTGCGCCGCGGCGGCGCCCACGATCAGGGCCTGGTCGTCATCCTCGTCGGTCAGGGCGACCACGCGGCTGTGATCCCATGCCGCTTCGGCCGGCTCCATGCCGGGCTCGCCGAACAGCGGCTTTTCCGCGTCGGTGCCTTCGTCCGCATCTTCCACGGAAACCGACAATGCGCCCACGTCCATCAGCGCCTCGGACAAAGCCTCGGCGTGGTCGCGCGCGATTTCGATGACGATTTCAGTCCAGCTCATGTTCAGCCTTTGTTACCCAAGCTCAGTTTGTGCAGGTCCGGCATGTCGGCCAGCTTCTGCTCCAGGTAGTGAATGTTGGTGCCGCCCTCGATGAAGCGGGCGTCGACCATCAGTTCGCGGTGCAGCGGGATGTTGGTCTGGATGCCTTCGACCACCATTTCCGACAGCGCGATCTGCATGCGGCGGATGGCCTGCTCGCGGGTGGCGCCGTAGGCGATCAGCTTACCGATCATGGAATCGTAGTGCGGTGGCACATAATAACCCGCATACGAATGCGAGTCGACGCGCACGCCAGGACCGCCCGGCACGTGCCAGGACACGATGCGGCCTGGCGACGGGGTGAACTTGAACGGGTCTTCCGCATTGATGCGGCACTCGATGGCGTGACCCGACAGCATGACGTCGCGCTGGCGGAAGCGCAGGCGCTCGCCGGCGGCGATGCGGATCTGCTCCTGCACGATGTCGATCCCGGTGATCATTTCGGTCACAGGGTGCTCGACCTGCACGCGGGTGTTCATCTCGATGAAGTAGAACTCGCCGTTCTCGTACAGGAATTCAAAGGTGCCGGCGCCGCGGTAGCCGATCTTGCGGCAGGCTTCGGCGCAGCGCTCGCCGACCTTTTCGATCAGCTTGCGCGGAATGCCCGGCGCAGGCGCTTCCTCGATCACCTTCTGGTGGCGGCGCTGCATCGAGCAGTCGCGTTCGCCCAGCCAGACGGCGTTCTTGTGTTCGTCGGCCAGCACCTGGATTTCCACGTGACGCGGATTTTCCAGGAACTTCTCCATGTAGACTTCCGGATTGCCGAAGGCCGCACCGGCTTCCGACTTGGTCATCTGCACGGCGTTGATCAGCGCGGCTTCGGTGTGCACCACGCGCATGCCGCGGCCGCCGCCGCCGCCGGCGGCCTTGATGATGACCGGGTAGCCGACCTTGCGGGCGATCTGCACGATGGCTTTCGGATCGTCCGGCAGGGCGCCGTCCGAGCCCGGCACGCAAGGCACGCCGGCCTTGATCATGGCCTGCTTGGCGGTGACCTTGTCGCCCATCAGGCGGATCGAGTCGGAACGCGGGCCGATGAAGACGAAGCCGGATTTCTCCACGCGCTCGGCGAAGTCGGCGTTCTCCGACAGGAAGCCGTAGCCGGGGTGGATCGCTTCCGCGTCGGTCACTTCGGCCGCGCTGATGATGGCCGGCATATTCAGGTAGCTCTGGGCCGAGGCGGCCGGGCCGATGCAGACCGATTCGTCGGCCAGCTTGACGTACTTGGCGTCCTTGTCGGCTTCCGAGTGGACGACCACCGTCTTGATGCCCAGTTCGCGGCAGGCGCGCTGGATACGGAGAGCGATTTCGCCGCGGTTGGCAATGAGGATTTTTTCAAACATGATAGGTTCGCTATGTCTGTGAGCGCCGGTGAGGGGCTGCGTCAGGTGAGGAGGGAGATGGCGCGCCCGTCACCGCAGGGGGAGGGCGCAGGCCAGTCTTTAGCCGATCACAAACAGCGGTTGGCCGAATTCGACCGGCTGGCCGTTCTCGACCAGGATCTGGGTGATGGTGCCGGCTTTGTCGGCGTCGATTTCGTTCAGCAGCTTCATCGCTTCGATGATGCACAGGGTGTCGCCTTCCTTGACCGACTGGCCGACTTCGACAAACGCCGGGGCGCCTGGAGCGGACGAGCGGTAGAAGGTGCCGACCATCGGCGACTTGACCACGTGGCCGGTCGGTTCGGCAGCGGCGGCCGGCGCGGCGGCTGCCGTCGGTGCGGCCACCGGCGCGGCGGCTGGCGCGGTGTACTGCGGGATGGCTTGCGGCTGCATCATGACCATCTGATTTTGCGGCAGGGCCGACGATTTGACGATGCGGACTTTGCTCTCGCCTTCGGTCACTTCGAGCTCGGCGATGTCCGATTCTGCGACCAAATCAATCAAGGTCTTCAGCTTGCGTAGATCCATGTAACCCCCAGGAATGTCTTGTTGTGTATCAGTGTTGAGCGGTGGCGTCGGTAGACGCAGCCGGGCTAAATTAAGCGCAGATCGCGTAGGTTATCGCTTTTTGATAACAAAGTCGATGGCAAACCGATATCCTTCGATACCCAGTCCGCAGATAGTTCCCATCGCTATCGCGCTCAGAAAAGAATGGTGGCGAAACGATTCGCGCTGGTAAATGTTCGAAATGTGCACTTCCACAAACGGGATGGCCACCCCGGCCAGGGCGTCGCGCAGCGCCACGCTGGTATGGGTCAGTCCACCCGGATTGATGACGATGGCGTCCACGCCTTCCGTTCTGGCGGCGTGGATGCGATCGATCAGCGCACCTTCGTGGTTGCTTTGAAAGCAGGACAAGCTCGCGCCCGCTGCCTGGGCCTGTGCCTGGGCAGCCGATTCGATGTCGGCCAACGTACTAGCGCCGTAGACCTCGGGCTCGCGGGTGCCCAGCAAATTCAGGTTGGGACCGTTGAGCAGTAGGAGGTTTTTTGCCATGGTTTCTGAGCCTTCTCCGCGAAAGTTCCGCATTTTGCCGCTAACTGCTGAGATTTGGCAAGCGAAAAAAACTTGCGGGACTGCTTACAGGGTTGCCAGATCTTTACGTAACTGGTCGAACTTCAGCTTGCCCAGGTAGGTCTTCTTGACCTGGCCGTCGGCGCCGATCAGCACCGTGTAGGGCAGGCCGCCCTGGGCGTTGCCGAACTGGCGCGACAGGTCGGTGCCGCTCATGCCGGCCACCAGCACCGGGTACGTGATCTTATATTTGTCGCTAAATTCGGCGATATTGGTCGGCGAATCAATCCCGATTCCGATAACTTGCAGCTTCTTACCCTCTTCTCCGGCGGCCAGCGCGGACAGCTCCGGCATCTCCTGCACGCAGGGACCGCACCACGGCGCCCAGAAATTGACCAGCAGCGGCTTGCCCTTGTACTGGGCCAGCGGGGTGGCGGCGCCCTTGGCGTCCGGCAGCGTCTGTTTATACAGTTCGGCCACCGGGCCGGTCACGCCGGCCGGCGGCGTGGTGGTGATGGGCGCGGCCTGTTGTTTTTGCATGCCGACGTAGGCGCCCGAGGCGGCAAATAGCAAAGCGATAACGGTGTAGGCGGCGAGGTGGTTCTTGTTCATGGCGTGGGTGGGGTGGTTTCGTGGGTACTGTTAACTAGCAGGGCGCGCACGGCGGTGAGGTCGGCGCGCAGCGGTTTGCCGTCGCGGCTCTTGACCGCGCCGCGCAGGTCGTCCAGCTCGTACAGGGCGGCGTGCACGCCTTCCTTGTGCCACATGAAGCTGACCGTTTCCACGGTGCCGTGGCGCGGTCCCTTGAAGTGGGGCGTTTCCGAAATCTCGATTTGCAGGTTGCGGTTCAGCAGGAAGATTTCCACTTCCTTGGCGCTGTCGGCAAAGAGCTGCAAATGGATGTCGTCGTGCGGGCCGGCCGTGCCGTTCAGGACGGCGCCGGTCAGGTAGGGGTGAAAATTCTTCAGGCCTTCCATGATGTCGACTGCCAGCGTGCGCAGGCGGAACAGGCGCGCGGGCTGGGAATCGGCATGGAACAGCGACTGGTAAATCCGGACTTCCGCCTCGATCTGCGCATTGTCGGGCAACAGGTTGAGCGGCGGCTGGGTGTCGCCGAGGATCTGCTTGGCGGCCTTGCGCTTGGCCGTGTTGTAATCGGCCCCGTCCTCGGCGATCAGGCGCGCGGCGGCCGCGGCGATTTCCGCGCGCAGGAGTTGGAGTTCTTCATTCACATTCGGCGTCATGGACCAGATAATACCCTGAACCGGGAAAAGCGCGCCGGGTCGGGTAAAATCGCGTATTCAGCAGCCCGTCATTCCCGCGTACGCGGGTATCCATGCAGCGCCTCCCGGCTGGGGTCCCATGGATTCCCGCCTGCGCGGGAATGACGGCAAGTTCACACGTCGTCTTATTTACTATGCATATTCACATCCTCGGCATTTGCGGCACTTTCATGGGCGGGCTGGCGGTGCTGGCCAAAGAAGCCGGCCACCGCGTCACCGGCTGCGACGCCAACGTTTATCCACCGATGAGCACCCAGTTGGAAGCCCAGGGCATCGAACTGATACAGGGCTACGGCCCGGAGCAGGTGGCGCTGAATCCCGACCTGTACGTGATCGGCAACGTGGTCTCGCGCGGCAATCCGCTGATCGAGGAAATCATGAACCGCGGCCTGCCCTACGTGTCCGGCCCGCAGTGGATAGGCGAACATATATTAAGAGACAAGTGGGTGCTGGCCGTGGCCGGCACGCACGGCAAGACCACCACTTCGGCCATGCTGACCTGGATACTGGAAGACGCCGGCTACGCGCCCGGCTTCCTGATCGGCGGCGTGCCCATGAACTTCGGCGTGTCGGCGCGCATGCAGGGCGACAAGGATTCGATCTTCTTCGTGATCGAGGCGGACGAATACGACACCGCCTTCTTCGACAAGCGCAGCAAGTTCGTGCATTACCACGCCAAGACCGCCATCCTGAACAACCTGGAATACGATCACGCCGACATCTTCCCCGACCTGGCCGCGATCGAAACCCAGTTCCACCACCTGGTGCGCACCGTGCCCGGCATCGGCCGCGTGGCCTACAACGGCGACGAGGCGTCGCTGCAGCGCGTGCTGCAGCGCGGCTGCTGGAGCGAGCAGGAAAGCTTCGGCCGCAGCGCCGGTAGCGACTGGACGCTGAAGGAATACGATGACGGCAGCTTCGACGTGATTTTCAAAGGCGAGAACGCCGGCCGCGTCGACTGGAAGCTGACCGGCAAGCACAATCGCGCCAATGCGCTGGCCGCCATCGCCGCCGCCCGCCATGTGGGCGTGCCGGTGGCGCAGGCGGCCCAGTCCCTGTCCGGCTTCGAGAGCGTCAAGCGCCGCATGGAAGTGCGCGGCGTGGTCAACAATATGACGGTGTATGACGATTTCGCCCACCACCCGACCGCCATCGCCACCACCGTCGGCGGCCTGCGCCAGAAGATCGGCAAACAGGCCCGCATCCTGGCCGTGCTGGAGCCGCGCTCCAACACCATGAAGCTGGGTGCGATGAAGGATGCGCTGCCGGGCAGCCTGGCCGACGCCGACCTGGTGTTCGGCTACGGCAGCGAACAGGCGCTGGGCTGGAGCCTGGGCCAGGCCCTGTCGCCCCTGGGGCAGATCGCCAGCGCCTACGAAGACCTGGACCTGCTGGTGGCCGCCGTGGCCAAGGCCGCGCGGCCGGGCGACCATATCATCGTGATGAGCAACGGCGGCTTCGGCGGCGTGCACGACAAAATCTTGAAAGCGCTGGCCTGATGATCCTGTACCTGCACGGCTTCCGCTCCTCGCCGCAGTCCATGAAGGCGCGCCTGGTCGGCGAGCGCATGGCGGCGCTGGGCCTGGCCGACCAACTGATCTGCCCGCAGTTGCCGGCGTCGCCCAGGCAGGCGATGGAGTTGGCGCTGTCCTTGGTCGCGGGCGTGCCGGCCGCTGAGCTGAGCATCATCGGTTCCTCGCTGGGCGGCTACTACGCCACCTGGCTGGCCGAGCGTCTCGGCTGCCGCGCCGTCCTGCTGAACCCGGCCGTGGTGCCCAGCCTGGACCTGGACCGGCACGTCGGCGTCACCACGCAATACCATTCCGACGAGCCGTTTGAATTCAAGCGCGAATACATCGACGAGCTGCGCGCGCTGGCGGTGGCGCAGATCACCCGTCCCGGGCGCTACTTCCTGATCGCCGCCACCGGCGACGAAGTGCTGGACTACCGCGACATGGTGGCTCACTACCGGGGCGCGCGCCAGCTCGTGATCGAAGGCAGCGACCATGCGATTTCAGGATTCCCCGATTACCTGGACCGGGTGCTGGCCTTTTGCGGCGTCGGGGCGCCGTCTTGAGCGCGCCGCCACGCGGCCCGTCGCTGCGCCAGGCGCAGTGGCAGCCGCACGTGCTGGCGCTGAACGCGCCGCCGGCCTACGTGCCGTGGCTGACCGCGGGCGGCTCGCTGACCGCCAGGCTGAAGGCGCACAGCGACGCCTTCCGCGTGCAGTGCCTGCACCAGCGCACGGCGCGCTGCCTGAGCGACGAAGCGGCGGCCATCGGCATGCACCACGCCGGCCGGGTGTGGGAGCGGGAGGTGCTGCTGCGGTGTGATAATACGCCCGTGGTGTTCGGGCACACGGTGGTGCCGATGAGCGCGACCGCCGCCGACTGGCCGCTGTTCAGCAGCCTGGGCGAACGCTCGCTGGGCAGCACGCTGTTCTACGATCCGCTGGTGCGGCGCGGCGCGCTGGAATTTGCGCGGCTGCGGCCGGGACATCCGCTGGCGCAGCGCGCGCGCGCGGCCCTGGGCGCTGCGGACAGCGCCATATTGTATGCGCGGCGCTGCCTGTACCGGCGGCGCCAGGGAACCCTGCTGGTGACGGAAGTCTTCCTGCCTTCCGTGCTGGCACTGATTAAAACGAACATAAAATAAACGATGAATGTATTTTTTGAAGAGTCCGGCGATTTCAAGGTCGGCACCGTGATGTCGCAAGCCGGCGAGGCCTACCAGGTTGAAATGGCCAGCGGCAAGCGCAACAAGGTCAAGGCCAAGGACGTGCTGCTGCAGTTCGAGAAGCCGTCGCCGGGCGAGCTGCTGGAGCAGGCCAAGGCCATCGCCGCCGACGTCGACCTGGAGTTCCTGTGGGAAGTCGCGGGCGAAGAGGAATTCGGATTTGCCGAACTGGGCGCCGAATACTTCGGCCATGCGCCGCAGCCGGCGGAAGCGGCCGGCCTGATCCTGAGCCTGCATTCGTCGCCGATCTACTTCTACAAAAAGGGCCGTGGCCGTTACAAGGCCGCCCCCGAGCAATCGTTGCGCGCGGCGCTGGCCGGCATCGAAAAGAAAAAACAGCAGGCCCTGATCCAGGCCGGCTACGTGGACGAGCTGAAGGCCAACAAGCTGCCCGATGCGATGAAGGGCATCGTGCTGCAGTTGCTGTTCAAGCCGGACAAGAACTCCATCGAGTACAAGGCGCTGGACGCGGCCTGCGGCGAACTGCACACCAACCCGCAGCGCCTGATGCTGGCGGTGGGCGGCGTGGCGTCGGCCAAGGCCCTGCACATGGCCAAATTCCTGTTCGAGAACTTCCCGAAAGGCGCCGGCTTCCCGGACGTGCCGGTGCCCGTGCCGCCGACCGACCTGCCGCTGGCGGACGTGCAAGCGTTCTCCATCGACGACGTGACCACCACCGAGATCGACGACGCTTTCTCGGTCACCCGCCTGGCCGACGGCAAGGTCAAGATCGGCATCCACATCGCCGCGCCCGGCCTGGGCATCAAGCCGGACGACGCGGTGGACAAGATGGCGCGCACGCGCATGTCCACCGTGTATATGCCGGGCGATAAGATCACCATGCTGCCGGACGCCATCGTGGACGCCTTCACCCTGGCCGAGGGCAAGACCTGCCCGGCGCTGTCGCTGTACGCCACGCTGGACACCGCCGACTGGTCGGTGCTGGGCACCGAAACCCGCGCCGAGTTGGTGCCGATCGCGCACAACCTGCGCCACAACGACCTCGATGACCTGGTCAACGAAGAGACCCTGGCCAGCGGCGCCGGCGACTATCCGCACAAGGACGACCTGGGCCTGATCTGGAAGTGGGCGCTGGTGCTGGAAGCGGCGCGCATGGCCAAGCGCGAAGCCTTCGGCCTGAAGCCGGAACAGAACAACCGCGTCGACTTCAACTTCTACGTGGAAGACGACGTGGTCACCATCAGCCGCCGCAAGCGTGGCGCGCCGCTGGACAAGATCGTGGCCGAGCTGATGATCTTCGCGAACAGCACCTGGGGCAAGCTGATGCACGACCACGGCGTGCCGGGCATCTACCGCAGCCAGGGGCGCGGCGTCGGCGGCTGGAACGCCAAGATGCAGGTGCGCATGCTGACCCACGCCGCGCCGCACGAAGGCCTGGGTGTCGACCAGTATGCCTGGAGCACCTCGCCGCTGCGCCGCTACACCGATCTGGTCAACCAGTGGCAGATCCTGGCTTGCGCCCAGGCCGGCGTGACCGCGCCGCTGGTGGCTCACTTCAAGCACAAGGATGCGGAGTTGTTCGCCATCGTGTCGCAGTTCGACGCGGCGTATTCGGCTTATGCCGATCACCAGTCCAACATGGAGCGCTACTGGTGCCTGCGCTGGCTGGCCCAGGAAAACGCCCGCCAGGTCGAGGCCGTGGTGCTGAAGGACGAGGTGCTGCGCCTGGTCGAGATCCCGCTGATTATCCGCTTGCCGGGCATGCCGTCGGTGGCGCGCGGCGCGCAGGTCAAGCTGGACGTTTTGCGCTGGGATGAGGTGGACCTGACGGTCGAAGCCCGCGTCCTGGAAATCCCGACCGACGTGGTGGCCAGCGACATCGATTTCGACGACGAGATCGAGGATGCGCCGGAAGAAGCGGTCGATGCGCCCGAGGCGGCGGTGGAAGCGGCCGCCGACGCCGAGGCCGCGCCGCCCGCAGCCGACTGACCGTCATTCCCGCGCAGGCGGGAATCTATACAACGCATGCTCAGCATGGATTCCCGCCTGCGCGGGAATGACGTGTAGAATTTGCTGCATATTTCTTTCATCTCGTTCCGCGTGAAGTCGTTCAAAGAAAACCGCCTCCTGTATCTGGCCCTCGGCGTGTCGCTGCTGGCGCACGGCGCCCTGCTGGCGGTGCGCTTCGTGTCGCCGCCGCCGGCCCCGGTGCAGCCCACCGATCCGGGGCTGGAAGTCATCCTGGTCAACGCCAAGCACAACCGCGTCCCGCTGAAGGCCGACGCGGTGGCCCAGGCCAACCTGGACGGCGGCGGCTCGGTCGACCAGGGCCGCGCCAAGTCGCCCATGCCGGACATGCACAAGACCGAGATGGGCGACAGCGTCAAGGCCGCCAAGCGCCGCATCGCGGAGCTGGAAGAGCGCCAGAAAAAGCTGCTGACCCAGATGAACGCCGCGCCGCTGAGCGCGCCGCCGATCACCGAAAAGATGAAGCCGGACCCCACGCCCAACGGCGCCGACCTGCTGGAATCGAGCAAGGCCATCGCCCGCCGCGTGGCCGAGATCAGCGAAACCATCGAGGACCAGAACAAGCGTCCGCGCAAGACCATGATCACGCCGAGCACGCGCGAAGTGGGCTATGCGACCTATTACAAGACCATGCAGAAGCGGATCGAGGACATCGGCACGCTGAACTTCCCCAATGTGAACGGGCGCAAGCTGTATGGCCAGTTGATGCTGTCGATCCCGGTGTTCCAGGACGGCAGCATCTACGAGAAGGACGGCGGCATCAAGGTCGAGCGCAGCTCCGGCAACCCGGCGCTGGACGAGGCGGCGATCCGCATCGTCAAGCGCTCGGCGCCCTTCGGCAAATTCCCGCCGAATATGCTGTCGAACGATAAAGATGACCTGTGGGTGATCATCACCACCTTCAAATTCACCCGCGACGACAGACTGCAAGCCGACTTAAGCGGCGGAGGACACTGATGGACCGCTACTGCGTGTTCGGCAACCCGATTGCCCATTCCAAATCGCCCGACATCCACGCCGCCTTTGCGGCGCAGACCGGGCAACACCTGGCCTACGAACGCCGGCTGGCGCCGCTGGACGGCTTCGCCGACGCGGTGCGGGCCTTCATCGCCGAAGGCGGCAAGGGCGCCAACGTGACCGTGCCCTTCAAGCTGGAAGCGGTGAAGCTGGCGCAGGCGCTGACCGTGCGTGCGCGCGCGGCCGGCGCGGTCAACACCCTGGTGTTCAGCGAGGACGGCATCATCGGCGACAACACCGACGGCGCCGGCCTGGTGGCCGACATCGTGCAGAACGCCGGCGTGGCCATCACCGGCAAGCGCGTGCTGCTGCTGGGTGCGGGCGGCGCGGCGCGCGGCGTGGTGCTGCCGATCCTGGAGCATCGCCCGGCACAACTGGTGATCGCCAACCGCACCGTGGCCACGGCCGAGGCGCTGGTCGAGCAGTTTGCCGCACTGGGCGGCGCGGGCGTGGTAGCGGCCTGCGGTTTCGCGGACATCGAAGGCGCCTACGACATCGTCGTCAACGCCACCGCGGCCAGCCTGAGCGCGGAGCTGCCGCCGATCGGGCCGTCCGTGTTCGCGCCGGGCGCGCTGGCGCTGGACATGATGTACGGCGCCTCCCCCACGGTATTCTTGCAATTCGCCGGGCAGCACGGCGCGCGGTTGCGCGACGGCCTGGGCATGCTGGTCGAGCAGGCCGCCGAAGCCTTCGCGCTGTGGCGCGGCGTGCATCCCCAAACGGCCGATGTGCTGAACACCCTGCGCGCCAAACTATGAAAAAATCCGCTGGCAAATGGCGCTGGGTGAAGTGGGTCTTCATCGTTCCCGTCCTGATGTTTTTGGCGGTGCAGCTCTACTTCTTCCTGCAGATCTGGTGGTGGGTGGACCACAACCCCGGCATGACCGCCTTCATGCGCGAGCAGCAGGCGGCGCTGCGCGAGAAGAACCCCAACGCCAACATCACCCAGATGTGGGTGCCGTACGAGCGCATCTCCAACAACCTCAAGCGCGCCATCATCGCGTCCGAAGACGCCAACTTCACCGACCACGACGGCGTGGACTGGGAAGCGCTGCAGAAGGCCTACGAGAAGAACACCAGGAAGCACAAGGTGGTATCGGGCGGATCGACCATCACCCAGCAACTGGCCAAGAACCTGTTCCTGTCCGGCTCGCGCAACTACCTGCGCAAGGGGCAGGAACTGATCATCACCTTCATGCTGGAATCGCTGATGGACAAGGAGCGCATCTTCGAGATCTACCTGAACGTGGTGGAATTCGGCACCGGCACCTTCGGCGCCGAGGCGGCGGCGCGGCACTACTACGGCACCAGCGCGGCCAGCCTGAGCGCCGCGCAGGCGGCGCGGCTGGCGGTGATGCTGCCCAATCCGCGCTATTTCGACAAGCACCGCGATTCCAATTACCTGGCCAGGCGCACCGGCGTCATCCTGCGCCGCATGGGCGCGGCGGACCTGCCCTGACAAGCTGGCCTCGGCAGGGCTTTGCGGGTACACTTGCGCTGTTTCCAGAAGGCGTGAGTATCCATGATTAATGTATTCGTTCTCCAGAATGGCCGGCTCAACCAGGTGCCCATCAACGGGCGCGCAGACCTGGAACAAGTGGCGCCGGTCTGGGTCGACCTGACCGACCCGACGGATGACGAACGCGCCTGGGTCCGCACCATCTACGGCGTGACCCTGCCGGGCGAGGACGAAGTCAAGGACATCGAAGCCTCGGCCCGCTACTACGAAGCGGAAAACGGCGACCTGCACCTGCGCACCGACTTCCTGCTGGAAGAAGAGGACGGCCCCTCGCGCATCGTGACGGTGGCCTTCATCCTGGCCCGCAAGATGCTGTTCTCGGTGCACACCGACGACCTGCCGGTGTTCCGCCTGGTGCGCATGCGCGCGCGCTCGCGCCCCGGCTCGATCGCCGACTACATGGACGTGCTGCTGGACCTGTACGCCACCGACGCCGAGTATTCGGCCGACGCGCTGGAAGGCATTTACCAGAACCTGGAAGAGGTGAGCGGCCGCGTGCTGCAGGAGGAATTCACCGACCAGGACGCGGCGGCCGCGCTGAACGCCATCGCCCACGAAGAAGACTTGAACGGCCGCATACGCCGCAACATGATGGACACGCGGCGCGCGGTCAGCTTCCTGATGCGCGGCCGGCTGCTGAACGCCGACCAGTTCGAGGAAGCGCGCCAGATCCTGCGCGACATCGAATCGCTGGACGGCCACACCTCCTTCCTGTTCGATAAGATCAACTTCCTGATGGACGCCACGGTCGGCTTCATCAACATCAACCAGAACAAGATCATCAAGATCTTCTCGGTGGCCAGCGTGGCCTTCCTGCCGCCCACCCTGATCGCCTCCATCTACGGCATGAACTTCAAGTGGCTGCCGGAGCTGGAATGGGACCTGGGCTACCCGCTGGCCCTGGTCATGATGGTCGCCAGCGCCATCGCGCCCTTCCTGTATTTCCGCCATCGCGGCTGGCTGAAGTAGGGCCGGACTGTCACGGTGCCGTCACAGGCATCAGTTAAACTAGTTGGATTTTCCCGAAGTTGTCACGCCCATGATAAAAAAACGGCAATTTTTCCCCCGCCAGGTGGTGGAAGCCGGCGGTAACCGCTGGGATTGGGCCCTGCTGCCCATTATTCTCGCCATTTTCGTGCTGATGGCCTACGGTAGCCAGCAGATGGTGCGTCCCTACCAAGTGGGCCAGCCGCTGCAGTTGTCGCTGGAGCCGGTGTATTTGCCGTATTACCTGCTGCGCACCACGCTGCGCATGTTCATCGCGCTGGGCGCGTCGATGATCTTTAGCTGCGTGTTCGCGGCCCTGACCACCAAGTACCGCATTGCCGAAAAAGTGCTGGTGCCGCTGCTGGACATCCTGCAGTCGATCCCGATCCTGGGCTTTTTGTCGATCACCGTGACCGCCTTCATCGCGCTCTTCCCCGGCAACCTGCTGGGCGTGGAGTGCGCGGCCATCTTCGCCATCTTCACGTCGCAGGCCTGGAACATGGCCTTCTCCGCCTACCAGGGCTTCCGTACCGTGCCGGCCGAACTGTCGGAAGCGGCGCGCGTGTTCCAGTTGTCGGGCTGGCAGCGCTTCTGGCGGCTGGAACTGCCGTTCGCCATCCCCGGCCTGCTGTGGAACATGATGATGTCCATGTCCGGCGGCTGGTTCTTCGTGGTGGCGTCGGAAGCGATCTCGGTGTCCAACCAGAACATCAAGCTGCCCGGCATCGGCTCCTACATCGCGCTGGCCATCGAGCACAGCGACCTGGGCGCCATCGGCTGGGCCATCTTCGGCATGCTGATCGCCGTGCTGCTGTACGACCAGTTGTTCTTCCGCCCGCTGCTGGCCTGGGCCGACAAGTTCCGCTTCGAGGAAACCGGCGGCGACACCGCCCAGTCGTCCTGGCTGCTGACCTGGCTGCGCCGCACCGAGCGCACGCAGCAGTTCGTCGAATGGTGCGGCAACCAGTTGTCGCGCTCGATCGCCGTGTTCCGCCTCGGCCACGACGGCACCTCGATCCGCGCCCGCCGCGACCAGCCCTCGCTGGTGCCGCAGCGCGTGTGGGATGCCGTGATTGCCGCGGTGGTGTTCTACGCCGTGTGGAGCCTGGTCCACTTCATCAGCAGCGAAGTGGGCTGGGGCGAGGTGGGCCACGTGGTGCTGCTGGGGACTTACACCATGATACGGGTGGTGGGCCTGCTGGCGCTGGCGGCCCTGATCTGGGTGCCGATCGGCGTCTGGATCGGCATGAACCCGCGCTGGGCGTCGCGCACGCAGGCGGTGGCGCAGTTCCTGGCGGCCTTCCCGGCCAACCTGGTGTTCCCCGTGGCCGTGCTGCTGATCGTGCGCTTCCACCTCAACCCGGACATCTGGCTGTCGCCGCTGATGATTTTGGGGACGCAGTGGTATCTGCTGTTTAACGTAATCGCCGGCGCCTCCACCATTCCGACCGAGCTGCGCCACGCGGCCAAGAACTTCGGCCTGACCGGCTGGCTCAAATGGCGGCGCTACCTGCTGCCGGCCATCTTCCCCAGCTTCGTCACCGGCGCCATCACCGCCTCGGGCGGTTCGTGGAACGCCAGCATCGTGGCCGAATACGTGAGCTGGGGCGACACCACGCTGCAGGCGCACGGCCTGGGCAGCTATATCGCCGAGATGACCGCGCAGGGCGACTTCCCGCGCATCGCGCTGGGTATCGGCGTGATGTGCATCTTCGTGATGGGCTTCAACCACTTCGTCTGGCGCCGTTTGTACACCATGGCCGAAAGCCGGCTGCATTTCTAGGAACAGAACCATGAGCACTCCTATCGTTGAACTGAAGGATGTCGGCAAACACTTCCGCGGCGCGGACGGCTCCGCGCGCGCAGTGCTGGAAGGCGTGGACTTCACCCTGCGCGAAGGCGAGATCGTGGCGCTGCTGGGCCAGTCGGGTTCCGGCAAGTCGACCATGCTGCGCATCATGGCGGGCCTGATCCAGGCCGACGAGGGCCAGGTGCTGTATCGCGGCATGCCGCTGTATGGCACGGCGCGCGGGATCCGCATGGTGTTCCAGTCGTTCGCCCTGTTCCCGTGGCTGACGGTGCAGAAGAACGTCGAGCTGGGCCTGGAAGCGCAGGGCATGGCGCCGGAAGAGCGCGCGCGCCGGGCGGAAAAGGTGATCGACCTGATCGGCCTGTCCGGCTTCGAGGGCGCGCTGCCGCGCGAGCTGTCGGGCGGGATGCGTCAGCGGGTCGGCATCGCCCGCGCGCTGGTGATGGAGCCGGAAGTGCTGCTGATGGACGAAGCCTTCTCGGCGCTGGACGTGCTGACCGGCGAGCGCCTGCGCGAGGAAATCCTGGAACTGTGGCAGTCGGGCCAGATTCCGACCAAGGCCATCCTGGTGGTGTCGCACAACATCGAGGAAGCGGTGATGATGGCCGACCGCGTGCTGATCTTCGCCAGCGACCCGGGCCGGGTGCGCGCCGAGCTGCCGATTTCGCTGGCCCAGCCACGCAAGGGCGACAGCGCGGAAGTGCGCCAGTTGATCGACAAGGTGTACGAGTTGATGACGGCCGGCGCCGGCAAGCGCGGTGGCCTGATCAGCGAGAAGGAAGTCAAGCTGACCCTGGGCGACCGTTTGCCGCAGGCCGACATCGCGCACATGGAAGGCATCCTGGAACTGCTGGTGGAAGAACCGTTCCACGGCCGCGCCGACCTGCCCAAGCTGGCGGAAGAAACCGAGCTGACCGACGCCGAATTGCTGGAAGTGCTGAACGCGCTGATCCTGCTGGGCTTTGCCTACCTGACCAACGGCGACATCCTGCTGACCGAATTCGGCGGCCGCTACGTGAAGGCGTCCAACACCGAGCGCCAGGAAATGTTCGGCAAGCAGTTGCTGGAGCACGTGCCGCTGATCGCCTACATCTGCCACGGCCTGCAGCAGGACAAGTCGGGCGACCTGCCGGAAGACCTGTTCCTGAAACTGCTGCGCTTCACGCTCAGCGAGGAAGAGGCTGAGCGCGCGCTGCGCGTGGCCATCGAGTGGGGCCGTTACGGCGACCTGTTCGAGTACAACTTCAACACCGGCGTGATCCAGTTGTCCGAAGAGGACGAGGAAGACCACGACTAATTCGGGGTCAGTTCCGACATTCGGACACGGGCTCTACCGTAGTAGCTGCTACGGTAGAGCCCGTGTCCGAATGTCGGAACTGACCCCGAAGTGTTAGAGCTTGGCGAAGGCGCGGCGGGCGGCGGCGATGGTATCGTCGATCACCGCGTCGGTGTGCTGCGCCGAGACGAAGCCGGCCTCGAACGCGGCCGGCGCGAAGTACACGCCTTCGTCCAGCATGTGGTGAAAGAAGACGTTGAAGCGCTCGCGGTCACCCGCCATCATTTCGGCGTAGTTGTGCGGCGGCGTGGCGCTGAAGTACAGGCCGAACATGCCGCCCACCGCATCGGCGCAGAAGGCGATGCCGGCTTCCCGCGCCGCCGCCGTCAGGCCGGCCGCCAGCCGCGCCGCCGTCGCGCTCAGCTTGTCGTAGAAGCCCGGTTCCTGGATCAGCTTCAAGGTACTCATGCCGGCCGCCACCGCCACCGGGTTGCCCGACAGCGTGCCGGCCTGGTACACCGCGCCCGCCGGCGACATTTTGCTCATCAGCGCGGCGCTGCCGCCGAAGGCCGCCACCGGCAGCCCGCCGCCGATCACCTTGCCCAGCGCCGTCAGATCCGGCTGGATGCCGTACAGCGCCTGCGCACCGCCCAGCGCCACGCGGAAGCCGCACATCACTTCGTCGAAGATCAGCACCGCGCCATGCTCGGTGCACAGCGCGCGCATGCGCTGCAGGAAGGCCTCGCTGGCCTTGATCAGGTTCATATTGCCGGCCACCGGCTCGACGATCACGCAGGCGATCTCCTGGCCGAACTGGGCGAAGGCCTGCTCCAGTTGGGCCACGTCGTTATAGTCCAGCACAATGGTGTGCTTGACGAAGTCTTCCGGCACGCCGGCCGAGGTCGGATTGCCGAAGGTGAGCAGGCCGCTGCCCGCCTTCACCAGCAGCGAGTCGGCGTGGCCGTGGTAGCAGCCTTCGAACTTGACGATCTTGTCGCGGCCGGTGGCGCCGCGCGCCAGGCGCAGCGCGCTCATGGTCGCCTCGGTGCCCGACGACACCAGGCGCACCTGTTCCAGCGACGGCACCAGGCGGCAGATTTCTTCCGCCATCTCGATCTCGGCCTCGGTCGGCGCGCCGAACGACAGACCGCGCGCAGCCGCTTCCTGCACCGCCTTCACCACCACCGGGTGGGCGTGGCCGACGATGGCCGGTCCCCAGGAACCGATGTAGTCGGTATAGCGCTTGCCGTCCGCGTCCCAGAAGTACGGGCCTTCGGCGCGGGTGATGAAGCGCGGCGTGCCGCCCACCGAGCGGAAGGCGCGCACCGGCGAGTTGACGCCGCCGGGCGTGGTTTTCTGTGCGCGTTCAAACAACTGGTCGTTCTTCGAGATCGTGGTCATGATGGCATCTTCGGTATCAGGGAATTAAGCCTGCGGCGTCGTGGCGCGCAGCCGGAAAAAGCGGTCGGGGATGAATTTCCCCATGCCGACGCGCTGCGCATGCGCCAGCGCGCCGACGGTGTATTCCTGGGCAGCGGCCACGGCGTCTTCCACGTCCAGGCCCTGCGCCATGTAGGCGGCGATGGCGGCCGACAGCACGCCGCCGGCGCCGATGAAGGGGCCGGGCAGGTGCTGCCAGGCCTCGTGGCTGACCACGCCGTCGCTGCCGTACAGCGTGTTGGCCAGGGCGCTGTCGCCCAGCGCGCTGCCGGCCGGCGTGCCGGTCACCAGCACGAATTCGCAGCCCAGGGCCAGCAGGTGCTCGACATCCGATGCGATGTCTTCCGCGCCTTCGCGCCAGGTCTCGGCCAGGTGGTTCAGCTCCACCCGCGACAGCATCAGCACGGTGGCCTGCGGCACCAGCAACTGGCGGATCGCGGTCAGCAGCTCTTCGGCGTCGTCGTCGGACGGATGCGGCAGGCGCGAACTGAAGGGATCCAGTATCAGCGGCGCGTCCGGGTAATCGGACAGGATTTCGGCGATCGCGGCCACCTGCTCGATGTTGGTGATGGCGCCGACCTTGAAGGCGGCCATGGTCATATCTTCCAGCAGCACGCGGGCCTGGTCGGAGACCCAGTCGGGATCGACGTCCTGCGTATCCTCGACGTGGGCACTGTCGCCGATCAGCAACGCAGTGGTGGCGGCCAGCCCGGTACAGGACAGGGCCGCAAAAGCCGCCAGGTCGGCCTGGACACCGATGGCGCCAGCCGGATCGGCGGCGCCAAAGCTTAATATGAGTGGAGAAGTTTGGTTTTGCACGGCGGGTAGATTAAGATACCTAATTCAGCATTTTACTTGATTAAGGGTGGCGCAACGTGAGTAGCAATGAAACAACGCAGGAGTTCAAGACCTGGATGTGCCTGATCTGCGGCTGGATCTACGACGAGGCGGCTGGCCTGCCGGACGAAGGCATCGCGCCGGGCACCCGCTGGGCCGACGTGCCGATGAACTGGAGCTGCCCGGAATGCGGCGCCCGCAAGGACGACTTCGAAATGGTAGCCATCTGATACGATACGAGTTCCATCAACCGGCGTACTGACTATGACGACCACTGCCCTGAAAATCATGGTGATCGATGACAGCAGCACCATTCGCCGGTCGGCCGAGATCTTCCTGAGCCAGGCCGGCTACCAGGTCGTGCTGGCCGAGGATGGTTTCGACGCCCTGGCCAAGATCAACGACCACCATCCGGCGCTGGTGTTTTGCGACATCCTGATGCCGCGCCTGGACGGCTACCAGACCTGCGCGCTGATCAAGAAAAGCCAGAAATTCCATGCCACGCCGGTGCTCATGCTGTCGTCCAAGGATGGCCTGTTCGACCGCGCGCGCGGGGCCATGGTCGGCGCCGTCGCCTACCTGACCAAACCATTCACCAAGGACAGCCTGCTGGCCGCTGTGCGCGAGCATACCGGCGGCGCTGTCGTATCGCCCGACTAAGCGCAGGGGGAAGCCATGCCCATACAAAGAGTTCTGATCGTCGACGATTCGCCCACCGAGCGCTACTACCTGACCGACATCCTGGTCAAGAACGGCTACTCGGTCTCCACCGCCGAAAACGGCGAGGAAGCGCTGGCCAGGATCAAGGCCGACAAGCCGCAACTGATCCTGATGGACGTGGTCATGCCCGGCGCGAACGGCTTCCAGGTCACGCGCTCGATCGCCCGTGACCCCGAGCTGAAGGATGTGCCCATCATTATCTGCTCCAGCAAGAACCAGGAGACCGATCGCATCTGGGGCATGCGCCAGGGCGCGCGCGCCTACCTGATCAAGCCGGTCGACGCGGCCGAACTGCTGGCCCAGATCGCGGCGCTCGGCTGACGATGAGCAGCCAGGCCAACGACCCCACCAGCACGCCGGCCGGCCCGGAACGCCGCAGCCGCCTGCGCCAGTACCAGATGCAGCTCATGGAGCGCATGCAGGCCGCCAAGACCGGCGCCGCCGAAAGCGGGCGCGAACTGGGCGTGCTGTCCGGCGGCCGCCTGTACCTGCTGGATCTGGCGCAGATCAGCGAGATCGTGCCGCTGCAGGCGCCGGCGCCCGTGCCGCTGGCCCAGCCCTGGTACCTGGGGCTGGTGAACATCCGCGGCAACCTGACCGGCGTGATCGACCTGGCCCGCTACCAGGGGCTGCCGGCCGGCGACGGCGTTCCGGCCGAGCGGCGCCTGATCACCTTCGCCCCCGGCCTCGGCTTCAACTGCGCGCTGCAGGTCGAGCGCGTACTGGGCCTGCGCCGCCTGGCCGGCATGGCGGCCGCCGAAGGCGATGCCGCGGCGCCCGCGTGGTGCCGCCAGCATTTCCGCGACGGCGATGGACAACCATGGACCCGCATCGACCTGGCGCAACTGGTGCGCGAGTCCCGTTTTATCCAGGTAGGTCTCGTTTAAGGCAGCATCAACTCAGCATCACACCAAGCAAATCAGATCCGGGAGAGGTTGTATGGCTTTCAAGATGGGTGTTTTCTCGCGCGGCAACCGGAATGCCGGCCAGGACGTGGCAGCGAATTCGGAATTCGGCGATTCGCAGTTTCTCAATACGACCGCCAGTGCAACGCCCGCGCCGGGCGACGCCGCCGCTGAAAGCGAAGCGCCGCTGCGCCTGCGCGACGCGCTGGGCCGCCGCAAGACCTCGGCTCCCGCCGCCGACACCGGCAACACCTTCAAGCTGCCGCTGATCGGCCACCTGCCGGCGCAGCGCCAACTGAGCGTGCTGTCGTCCGCGCTGGCTGTCTGCCTGGCCCTGAGCGCCGTGTTCGTCGCCCTCAACACCATCCACAGCGCCAACCGCTCCACCCAGACCCAGATCGCCAGCGACGCGCTGGTGCAGTCGCAGCGCATCGGCAAGGCCGCGCCCAACGCGGTGCAAGGCAGCGCCGAAGGCTTCCGCCAACTGGAGGAAAGCCGCAGGGAACTGACCAACGACATCAGCCTGATGACGCGCGGCGGCACCTACCAGGGCCGCAGCATCGGCGAGCCGTCGTATGCCATCGCGCCGGTGCTGGCCGCCGCGCGCAAGCAGTGGACCGCGACCGATTCGGCCGCCGGCACCATCATCACGCTCAAGGCCGACCTGAGCGGCGTCGACAAGACGCTGGAAAAACTCAACGCCATGTCGCCCGACCTGCTGGCGCGTACCGAAGAGATCAGCAACCTGAAAGTGCAGCGCGGCGGCAGCGCGCGCGAGATCGCGGCGCTGGGCCGCCTGACCATGCTGACCCAGCGCATGGGCCGCAACGCCAGCGAATTCCTCAGCTCCGGCTCCATCAGCTCGGAGAGCGCCTTCCAGTTGGGCCGCGACACCACCGTGTTCCGCAACACGGTCGACGGTTTCCTCAACGGTAGCGTGCCGCTGGGCCTGGCCGCCGTGCGCGACCCGGACCTGCGCGAAAAACTCACCGCCCTGCAGGGCCAGTTCGAGGAATACCAGAAGCTGGTGACGTCCATCCTCAACAAGCTGGACAAGTTCAGCGCCGCCAAGGAAGCGGCGCAACTGATCTTCAACGATAACGAAGCGCTGCGCCAGCGCCTGGCCGCCGTGCAGCAGGCTTACCGCGAGAACCAGGATTCGCTGGACTTCACCTTCTGGCTGATGGTGGCGGGCGGCTTGCTGACGCTGGTGATGGCGGCTGCCATCGGCCGCGTGCTGCTGATGGATTCGCACAACCGCACGCGCGGCGCGGAACGGCGCCGCCAGGAAGCGGAAGCCATGCGCCAGCAGTCGCAGCGCAAGGAGGAAGAAGCCAAGGCCATGAACGACCAGAACCAGGCGGCGATCCTGCGCCTGATGAACGAGCTGCAGGAAGTGGCGGACGGCGACTTGACGGTGCAGGCCACGGTGTCCGAGGACATCACCGGCGCCATCGCCGACTCGGTGAACTACACGGTGGAAGAGCTGCGCGGCCTGGTGGGCCGCGTGACGGTGACCGCCGAGCAGGTGACCAAGGCGTCCACCCACGCGCACAGCATTTCCAGCGACCTGCTGCAGGCATCGCAGCAGCAGTCGCGCGAGATCATCGACGCCTCGTCCACCGTGGTGAAGATGGCCAACGAGATTACCGACGTGTCGCGCTCCGCCCGCGAATCGGCCGACGTGGCGCGCCAGTCGGTGGCGGCGGCGCAGCAGGGTTCGACCGCGGTGGAAAACGCCATCAAGGGCATGAACGAGATCCGCGAGCAGATCCAGGACACGTCCAAGCGCATCAAGCGCCTGGGCGAATCGTCGCAGGAGATCGGCGAGATCACCGAACTGATTTCCGACATTACCGAGCAGACCAACGTGCTGGCGCTGAACGCGGCAATCCAGGCCGCGTCGGCCGGCGAGGCGGGACGCGGCTTCTCGGTGGTGGCGGAAGAGGTGCAGCGGCTGGCGGAACGCTCGGCCGAAGCGGCCAAGCAGATCGGCGCGCTGGTGCGCACGATCCAGACCGACACCCATGACGCCGTGGCGGCCATGGAGAAATCGACCCAGGGCGTGGTGGAAGGCGCGCGCCTGTCCGACGCGGCCGGCGCGGCGCTGCACGACATCTCGCAAGTGTCCAACCACCTGGCGGAACTGATCTCCGGCATTGCCCAGGCCACCGGCCAGCAAGCCACGTCCGCCACCAGCGTGGCGCAGAACATCCAGCACATCCTGGCCGTGACCGAACAGGCGCAGGCCGGCACCCAGCAGACCGCGCAGTCGATTCAAAAGCTGTCGGTGCTGGCGCAGGAACTGAAAAACTCGGTGGCGCGCTTCCGCATCGCCTGATCGCACACCATTGAAAGGCCGAGACAAGCATGACCACAACCGATTTTTCGACCACGCCGCAGCCGCAATTGGACACCGGGCCCCTGTCGTGGGTGATGGTGGAAATCCGCGAGTCGCTGGCGCGTTCGCGCACCGCGCTGTTCGAGGCTGGCGGGCGCGAGCCGGAAGATCAGGCCACCCAGTTGCAGCATGCGAAATCGCACCTGCACCAGGCGCATGGCGCGCTGCAGATCGTCGACATTGACGGCGTCGGCAAGCTGACCGAGGTGGCCGAGGCGGCGCTGGACGCCTTCAAGGCCGGCACGGTCAAGTGCACGAGCGACCATGCGCAGGCGGTGGCGCAGCTTTACCAGGCGCTGGTCGAATACCTGGAAGAGCTGCTGGAAGGCGCGCCCTCGCAGCCGGCCAGGCTGTTCCCTTACTATCGCGCGGTGCAGGAGATGCTGGGCGTGGAGCGCATCCATCCGGCCGATCTGTTCTATCCCGACCTGTCGCTGATGCCGGCCCTGCCGCCGGTGGCCGCGGCAGCGGCGCCCGATTACGCGGCCTGCCGCCAGCGCTTCGAGCGCGCGCTGCTGCCGTACATGAAGAGCACGGACGCGGCCCAGCAGCAGGAGCATGCGGCCGCGCTGCTGGCCGCGGTGGAGCAGGTCGCCGAGGCGCAGCAGGACGGCCAGGCGCGGGCATTCTGGCTGGCGATGCAGGCTTTCGCGGAGCTGGTCGCGGGCGGTCAACTGGCCGGCGGCCTGTATGTCAAGCAGTTGTTCGGCATGATCAATCTGCAGCTTCGCCGCTTGAGTCAGGGCACGGTCGAACGGCCGGAAGGCATGCTGCGCGACGCGCTGTTCTTCGTGGCGACGGCGGGGCAGGGCTCGGCGTCGGCGGTGGTGCAGCAGGTCCGCCGCGCGTTCGCGCTGGACGGGCTGGCGCCGGCCGACTACGACAAGCGCCGCTATGGTCAGGTCGACATGCTGGCGCTGGAACGCGCCAAGGCCGGCATGGCGCAGGCCAAGGCGGCCTGGGACCGGCTGGCTCACGCGGAAATCGATGCCGAGTTGGATGCCGCGTTTGTCGCTGCGCTGGGCGATGTCGCCGCCGAATGCGACAAGCTGAATCTGCCGCCGCTGGCCGCGCTGCTGCGCCAGTTGGCGGACGTGGCGCGGCGCGCCGTCAGCGCCGGCCGCAGCGAGGAACTGGCGCTGGAGATGGCGACGGCCCTGCTGTTTGCCGAGCATGGCCTGCAGCATATCCGTCATCTGCCGGACGACTTCGCGGCCCATGCGGACACCATCGGCGCGCGTTTGCAGGCGCTGGTGGCTGGCGTCACGCCGCCTGAGCCGGCGCAATGGAAGAACGGCTTGGCCAGGCAGATGCAGCAGGACGACACGGTCGTTGCGCTGGCCGGGGAAATGAAGATCGGCCTGCGCCAGGTGGAGAAGGTGCTGGACGACTATTACGCCGACAAATCGAAGCGCGCGACCTTGGCGGATCTGGAGCCGGTGCTGCACCAGTTGCAGGGCGCCTTGTCGATGCTGGACCAGGACGATGCGACTCAAGCGGTAAGTCATGTACAGGCGTCGGTGCAGGCGCTGGCGCGCGGCGAGGTCGATCCTTCGCACGAGCCGAAGGCGCTCGACGACATCGCGCAAAACGTGGGCGCGCTGGGCTTCTTTGTCGACATGCTGGGACAGAACGCGACCGGTGCGCGGGAGCGCTTTGCGTTCGATGCGGAGCATGGCAGTTTCCGTTCGGTGCCGTTCAAGAAAATCTCGTCGTCGGAATCGATACCGGTGCTGGAAGAGCAGGTGCCAGCGCCGGTGCCGGTATCCATGCCGGTGCAGGCGCCGCCGCCTGCGGCCAGCGACGCGGCGGTGGAGCAGGAGCTGCTGGATATCTTCATCGGCGAGGCGCAGGAAGTGCTCAGCTTCGTCGACGCGACGCTGGCCAGGCCGCGCGCGGAGGCGGGCAATGAAGAGCATCTGACAATGCTGCGGCGGTCCTTCCATACGCTGAAGGGCAGCGGGCGCATGGTGGGCCTGAACCAGTTTGCCGATGCGGCGTATGCCATCGAGCGGGTGATGAACCTGTGGCTGGCGGAAGCGCGTCCGGCGACGGATGCCTTGTTCGGTTTGCTCAACAAGGCGGCGCGGGAACTGGGAGCGTGGGTGGCGGAGCTGGTGGCGAGTGGCGTCTCGCCGCGCAACGCCGAAGCCATCGTCGCTGCCGCCGCGCGGGTGCAGGAGGGCGGCGATTTCAGTTGGGACGCAGCCGAGCCGCCGCTGCCAGTGGTCGAGACGATCGAACTGCAGCCCCTCGCCGAACAAACCGAGCCAGCACCGTTCACGCCCGACACGCACGAGTACGAAGCGAGCGCCGAGCACGCCCCGGCGTCGACGCAGCCGTCGGCCGCGCACGAGCACGAGGCTGAACATGCCGCCGCAGCAGCGCCGGCGCCCGCCGCATACGAGCACGAGGCCGGGTATGTCGCGGCATCGGCACCGGTGGCCAACGCGCATGAGCATGAGGCCGAGCATTCCGCCGCACCAGCGCCGCAGCCCGACGCGCAAGAGCACGAACATGGCTCCGAGCACGACTCGGCGTCGGCGCAGCCGTTGTCCGCGCACGAGCATGAGGCCGGGCATTCCACCGCACCAGCGCCGGCGTCCATTGCGGCTGAGCCGCTGCTTGACGCTTTCGAGTTGGCTGCTGGTGCTGGACTCGTCGCCACTGAGCTGTCTGCGGGCGATGCGGATGCCGTTGTCGCCAATGCCAATGCTGACCATGCTGATGTCGCAGCACATCTCGCAGATGAAGCTGCGGCTGCGAGCGCCGCAGAGTCTTCCGCCGCCGAGGTCCGCGCCACTGAAATTGACGCGCACCCGGATGCAGCCTCCTCCCAGGCTGCGGACGCAGCCGCTGAAGCGGCCTCGCCTTCCGTGGAGGCACACGATACGCCAGCCGTTCAAGCGCCAGCCGAGCCGCCCCTCGTTGCAGACGCCGTTCCAGCTCCAGCCCGCACCGGCAACGTCATCGAATTCCCCACCATCGCCCCGCCGACCGCGCCCGCCGACGACAACGTCAAGCACATCGGTGACCTGCAAATTCCTCTGCCGCTGTACAACATCTACCTGCAGGAATCAGACAGCCTGCTGCGCCACCTGGTGCAGGATTTCGGCGAATGGCGTCACGAACCGCGCCGCCCGGTCAATCCGGAAGCCTTGCAAGCCGCGCATACTCTGGCTGGTACCTCCGGCACGGTCGGCTTCAAGAACCTGCGCGAACTGGCCCTCGCGCTGGAATCCACGCTGCAGGCCCTGTTGCCGCCCGCGCCGCATCTGGATCAGGTCCAGCACGACCTGCTGGACTTCACCATGCAGCGCATTCGCCAGATGCTGCAAAGCTTCGCCGCCGGCGAGATGCCGTCCACGCAGCCGGAACTGATCTCGGCACTGCAGAATCTGCGCGCCGAACTCGCCGCCACGCCGCCTGCCGCCAGCAACGCCATCGAAGCACGTCTTGACGACCTGGTCGCCGAGACCATGGACAGCATTAATGCGCCGCCGCCCGCTGCGGCGGAATCCGAAATGGATCAGTTGTTCCGCGCGACCTTCGAAGCGATCAGCGGCAGCGTGCCCGAATCCGACGCGCCGAAGCGTGCACCGTCGCGCAAGTGGCCGGAAGCGGCGCATGTGGACGATGGCATCGACGACCTGTTCAACACCGCGTTCGACGATACCTTCGCCGAACCTCCGCTGAAAATCGCCGAACCAGCAGGGGAAGAGCCGTTAGAACAGGAGCAGGAAGCCGCCCGCAGCGAGGAGCCAGCGCCGGCGGCAGCAACCGCAGAAGCAGCGTCCCCGGCGCCCGAAGAAATCTCCGCGACGTTCCCGCAATCCGAATCGACCGAACTGGCCGAACCAGCCGAACCTGTGGCGCCGGAGGCTTCGACGGCCCTCGCTGAGGCACGTTCGCCGGCCGAACAGTCGTCCGCGCTGTCGGCCGCTGCACCGCAAGCCGACGAGCCGCAAGCCGACGAGCCGCAGCCTGCCGCGCACGCGGAGCATCCAGGCATCGCCGTGCCGGATGCCGAGGTGCTGCCGCTGCCGCCTGTTGAGTCCCACATCCTGGCGGCCGCGCCGACCGTCTTCAACGATGAACTGGATGCCGACCTGCTGCCGGTCTTCCTCGAAGAAGGCGCAGACCTGCTGCCGCAAGTCGGCGAAGCGCTGCGCGCCTGGCAGCACCATCCCGCCGACACTGCCCCGGCCCAGAGCCTGCTGCGCCTCCTGCACACCGTGAAGGGCAGCGCGCGCATGGCCGGCGCAATGCGTCTCGGCCAGCACGTCCACGAAATCGAAACGCACGTCGAGAACGTGGTGCACGCCGGCTCGGCCTCGCCGCAGGCATTCGATGAACTGCTGGCGCACTACGACCATGCACTGCTGTTGTTCGAACAGCTCCAGCATCCGCAAGCCGTGCAAGCGAACGGGCTGACGGCAGCAGAGCAGGGCGCCGCGGCAGATGCATCCGGCGCCCATGACACGGCCGCAATGTCCGGAGCCGCCAATTCCAGCGACACCGCCACCGGCAGGGCCGACACTGTGGACACGACTGGCGCAAACGGTACAACTGGCGCAGCGGTCCGCGCACCGGCTGCCGAGCCGCATGCCGCCGCCGACGAGCTGCAAGCCGGCAGCAAATCGCCGCTGGTGCGCGTGCGCGCCGACATCCTCGACCGCCTGGTCAACCAGGCTGGCGAAGTCTCGATCTCCCGCTCCAGGCTGGAAAACGAAGTCACCACCCTGCGCGCCTCGCTGGCCGACTTCTCCGACAACCTGGCCCGCCTGCGCCGCCAGTTGCGTGAAGTCGAAATGCAGGCCGAATCGCAGATCGCCTCGCGCATGTCCATCTCCAGCGACCGTGAATTCGACCCGCTGGAATTCGACCGCTTCACCCGCCTGCAGGAACTGACCCGCATGATGGCGGAAAGCGTGAACGACGTCGCCGCCTTCCACGAGGGCCTGAGCCGCAGCGTGGACAACGCCGGCGCCGACCTCGCTCACCAGGCCGGCCTGACCCGCGACCTGCAGCGCGACCTGATGCGCGTGCGTATGGTGCCCTTCGCCAGCATCTCCGAGCGCTTGTTCCGCGTCGCCCGCCAGAGCGCCAAGGAAGTCGACAAGCGGGTCAACCTCGATATCCGCGGCGGTAACGTGGAAATCGACCGCAGCGTACTGGAACGCATGGCCGCGCCGTTCGAACACCTGCTGCGCAACGCCATCGCCCACGGCGTGGAATCGCGCGACAAGCGCGCCGCTGCCGGCAAGGCCGAAACCGGCGAACTGCTGGTGCAGGTCGCGCAACAGGGCAACGAAGTCGTGATCGAATTCAGCGACGACGGCGGCGGACTCGATCTGGAACGCATCAAGGCCAAGGCCATCAGCGTCGGCCTGCTCGGTGCGGACGAAGCAGCCACCGACGTGCAGATCGCCGACCTGATTTTCCAGCCCGGCTTTTCCACCGCCGACACGCTGACCGAACTGTCGGGCCGCGGCGTCGGCATGGACGTGGTGCAGTCCGAAGCGCAAGCGCTGGGCGGCCGCGTCGACATGTATTCCGAGAGTGGCCAAGGCACGCGCTTCACGATCCGCCTGCCGCTGACGCTGGCCGTGACGCAGGTGGTGCTGCTGGCTGCGGGCGGCAAGACCTATGCATTGCCGGCCATCCTGGTCGAACAGGTGCTGCAGATGCGGGATGCCGCGCTGGCCGACGCCCGTCAGCATGGCCACGTCGCCATCCAGGGCCAGCAGGCCGAGTTGCATTACTTGCCGACCCTGCTGGGCGATCCGGCGCAGCCGCCGCAGCAGCGCTCGGTGCCGGTGATGATGCTCAAGAACGGCAACGAGCGCCTGGCGCTGCAGGTCGATGAAGTGCTGGGCAACCGCGAGGTGGTCATCAAGAACATCGGCCCGCAGTTGTCGCGCATGGCCGGCATCGCCGGCGCCACGGTGCTGGGCACCGGCGACATCGTGCTGATCCTGAATCCGGTGGCGCTGGCGCAGCATTTGGCCCACCATCCCGAGCTGAAGCCGCACTACGCGCAGGCAGCGGCGGACAGCCCGGCGGCGCAAGCCGCATACAAGGGCAAGACGCTGATGGTGGTGGATGATTCGGTGACGGTGCGCCGCGTGACCCAGCGCCTGCTGGAGCGCGAAGGCTATCGCGTGCTGCTGGCGAAGGATGGCGTGGATGCGCTGGAACAGTTGCAGGGCACGCCGCCCGACCTGATGCTGGTCGATATCGAGATGCCGCGCATGGACGGCTTCGACCTCACGCGCAATGTGCGCGGCGACGAGCGCACCAGGCATATCCCCATCATCATGATCACTTCGCGCAGCGCGGACAAGCACCGCAACGTGGCGCTGGAGCTGGGCGTGAACGCCTACTTCGGCAAGCCCTACCAGGAGCCGGTGCTGCTGAACGCGATCGAAGGCTTGCTCAAGCAGGCTTCCTGACCACTTCGAAGCGCGCCAGCGTACGCTGGCGCGCTTCGTCGTGCATCACGATGGGCGGCGGATAATCCGGCGCCAGCATGCGCGGCGCCAGCCAGGGCGCATGGATTTCCTTGTCGCTCAGTTCCTTCAGTTGCGGCAGGTAGCGGCGGATGAATTTTCCTTCGCCATCGAATTTCTCCGATTGCGACACCGGATTGAAGATGCGGAAGTAGGGCTGCGCATCGCAGCCCGACGACGACGCCCACTGCCAGCCGCCGTTGTTGGAAGCGAGGTCGAAATCGTTGAGCTTCAGCGCGAAGTACGCTTCGCCGCGGCGCCAGTCTATGCCCAGGTCCTTGGTGAGAAAACTTGCCGTCACCATGCGCAGGCGATTGTGCATGTAGCCGGTCTGGTTCAGTTGCAGCATGGCGGCATCGACCAGCGGGTAGCCGGTGCGGCCCTCGCACCAGGCGGCGAACAGGGCGTCGGCCTCGGGGCCGGTTTCCCAGGCGATGGCGTCATAGGCCGGTTTGAAGGCGCGCTCCACCACGTGAGGATGGTGGTACAGGATCATGGCGTAGAACTCGCGCCAGATCAGTTCCGACAGCCACACGGCCGCGCCCTCGCCGCCGGCGCCGCGCGCTTGCAACTCCAGCACCGTGCGCACCATGTGGCGCACCGACAGCGTGCCGAAACGGAAATGCACCGACAGATAGGACGGCCCTTTGACGGCCGGGTAATCGCGCGCCACGTCGTAGCTGGCGATGCGCTGCAGGAAATCGTCGAACAGCCGCGCCGCGCCCGACATGCCGGTCGGGATGTTCAGCGCGTGCAGGTTGCTGGGTTCGAAACCGAGATCGGCCAGCGTAGGCAGCGCAGGGGTGGACGCCGGCGGCGGCGCCAGGCGCGCGGCATGCGGCGCGATGTGGTACGGCGTCAGCACGGAGGGATCCGCCGCCAGCCGTTTCAGCCACGCGTTCTTGTACGGCGTGAAGACCGAGAACACGCCGCCCGTTTGCGACAGCACCTCGCTCTTCTCGAAAATCACCTGGTCCTTGTAGCTGTAAAACCGGCGGCCGGCAGCGCACAGCGCCGATTCCACCGTGGCGTCACGCTGCATGGCTTGAGGTTCATAATCGTGGTTGCAGAACACCGCCTGCGCGCCCAACTCGTCGGCCAGCCGGGGAATTTCCACGGCCGGATCGCCATGGCGCACGATCAGGTGGCCGCCCAGTTGCCGCAACTCGGCCACCACTTCGGCGACACAGGCGTGGATGAAATCGACGCGCCGGTCGCGCCGCGGCAGCCGGTCCAGGATGGTGGTGTCGTAGATAAAAACACAATGGACCTTGTCGCTGGCCAGCAGGGCCTGATGCAGCGCGGCGTGGTCGAAAACGCGCAAGTCGCGGCGCAACCACACCAGGGAAGAAGACAGTTTCATTCGGCGTGCGTCAATCTTGTGGGGGACTCAATCATGGCTGATGACCCAATTCAGTGTAAACTAGCGACTAAACAGAGTTGCTAGCCGCGCGATATTACAGTCATTGTCAGCAGCACAGAAAGAACCAGCATCCAGCAGAGAGAGCAACTTGTATGAAGAAGACCAAAATCGGCGAAACTCTACCTGCCCCAGGCGTCCTGCAGGACCCGTTGGCACCCAAGGGCGTCCAGGCGCCGCAGGGCCTCAATCTGGCCAATCATTTCCTTATTGCAATGCCATCCATGCAAGACCCGATCTTCGGCGGCACGGTGGTGTATGTTTGCGAACACAATGAAAACGGCGTGCTCGGGGTGGTGATCAACAAGCCGACCGACATGACCATGCAGACGCTGTTCGAGCGCATCGACCTCAAGACCGACGCCGGCCTGGAAGGCCACGACGATGAACCCATCATGTTCGGCGGCCCGGTCCAGGACGACCGCGGCTTCGTGCTGCACACGCCGGGCAACCGCTACTCCTCGTCGCTGACCGTGACCAAGGATATCGCTTTTACAACGTCGATCGACGTGCTGGAAGCGGTGGCGGCCGGCGACGGCCCGCCGCGCATGCTGGTCTCGATCGGCTACGCGGGCTGGAGTCCGGGCCAACTGGAAGAGGAAATCAGCCGCAACGGCTGGCTGACGGTGGGCGCCGATCCGGACATCCTGTTCAACCTGCCGATCGAGGAACGCTACACGGCCGCCATGCGCCTGCTGGGCATCGATCCGCTGATGCTGACCTCCGAGGCGGGCCATGCCTAAATGAGCAGCATCGAAACCATCTTTGCTTTCGATTTCGGCGTCAAACGAATCGGCGTGGCCATGGGGAACACCATGCTGCGCCAGGCGGAACCACTCAAGGTCATCAGCGCGGTCGATAATGCGACCCGCTTTGCCGCCATCCAGTCGCTGCTGGATGAGTGGAAACCCGCGCGGCTGGTGGTCGGGCTGCCCATGCACCCCGACGGCGCGGAACACGAAATGACGGCGCGGTCGCGCCGTTTTGCCAACCAGTTGCATGGCCGCTTCAGCCTGCCGGTGGAGCTGGTCGACGAACGCTATTCCTCGGCCGTGATTGCGGCCAAGCGCGGCGAGGTCATCGACGACCGCGCCGCCGCCATCATTCTGCAACAATACTTCGACTCCCTATGACACTGAACCCCCACCAACTCGACGCCGAAGCGCTGTACGCGACGCTGCTGGCCGATGTGAAAGCCGGCCTGGCCGGCGTGCCGGATGTCGCCATCGTCGGCATCCATTCCGGCGGCGCCTGGATCGCCGAGCGCCTGGCCGCCGACCTGGGCCTGTCCGAGCGCTGCGGCGTGCTGGACGTGTCCTTCTACCGCGACGACTACGCCAAGAAGGGCTTGCCGGCCGAGGTCAAGCCGACCAGCATCAACTTCGATGTCGCCGCCGCCAACATCCTGCTGGTGGACGACGTGCTGTACACCGGCCGCACCACGCGCGCGGCCATCAACGAATTGTTCGACTACGGCCGCCCGGCGCGCATCATGCTGGCCGCGCTGGTGGACCGCGGCGAGCGCCAGTTGCCGGTGGCCGCCGATTTCGTCGCCGCCAAGGTCGCCGTGCCTGCGGGCCAGGCGCTGGTGCTGAAGCGCGGCGCCGATGACAAATTCACGCTAACCATAGAATAAGACCATGCTTAATCCGCAACTGAACAAACACGGCGAGCTGCAGCACTTGCTGTCGATCGAGGGGCTGCCGAAGGCGATCCTCAATCACATCCTGGACACCGCCTCGTCCTTCGTCGGCATCTCCGACCGCGACGTGAAGAAGGTGCCGCTGATGCGCGGCAAATCGGTGTTCAACCTGTTCTTCGAGAACTCGACCCGCACCCGCACCACCTTCGAGATCGCGGCCAAGCGTTTGTCGGCCGACGTGATCAACCTGAACATCCAGGCTTCCTCGACCAGCAAGGGCGAATCGCTGCTGGACACCATCGACAACCTGGCGGCCATGCACGCCGACATGTTCGTGGTGCGCCATGCGCAATCGGGCGCGCCCTACCTGATCGCCAAGCACCTGATGGAGACCAGGCAGAACCACGTGCACGTGGTGAACGCGGGCGACGGCCGCCACGCCCACCCGACCCAGGGCCTGCTGGACATGTACACCATCCGCCACTACAAGAAGGACTTCACCAACCTGCGCGTGGCCATCGTGGGCGACATCCTGCACAGCCGCGTGGCCCGTTCCGACATCCACGCGCTGACCACGCTGGGCGTACCGGAAGTGCGCGCCATCGGCCCGCACACCCTGCTGCCGGGCGGCCTGGAACAGATGGGCGTGCGCACCTACACCAACATGGATGAGGGCCTGAAGGACGTCGACGTCATCATCATGCTGCGCCTGCAGAACGAGCGCATGAGCGGCGCGCTGCTGCCCTCGGCCGGCGAATACTTCAAGAGCTACGGCTTGACGCCGGAGCGCCTGGCGCTGGCCAAGCCGGACGCCATCGTCATGCACCCCGGCCCGATGAACCGCGGCGTGGAAATCGATTCGGCCGTGGCCGACGGCGCGCAGGCAGTGATACTGCCGCAGGTGACCTTCGGTATCGCAGTTCGTATGGCAGTGATGAGCATTGTGGCAGGAACCCAAGCATGAAATTACATATCAAGAATGGCCACGTAATCGATCCGGCCAACGGCATCGACGGCAAGAACGACCTTTACATCGCCGACGGCAAAGTGCTGGCGGTAGGCGCGGCGCCTGCGGGCTTCGTGGCGGACAAGACCATCGCGGCGGACGGCCTGATTGTGGCGCCCGGCCTGGTCGACCTGTCGGCCCGCCTGCGCGAGCCAGGCTATGAATACAAGGCCACGCTGGAATCGGAAATGCAGGCCGCCGTGCAAGGCGGCGTGACCAGCCTGGTCTGCCCGCCGGACACCGACCCGGTGCTGGACGAACCCGGCCTGGTGGAGATGCTCAAGCACCGCGCGCGCCTGCTGAACCAGGCCCACGTGCACCCGCTGGGCGCGCTGACCGTCGGCCTGAAAGGCGCAGCGCTGACCGAGATGGCCGAACTGACCGAATCGGGCTGCATCGGCTTCGCGCAGGCGGAAGAGCCGATCGCCGATACCAACGTGCTGCTGCGCGCCATGCAATACGCGAAGACCTTCGGCTACACCGTGTGGCTGCGCCCGCAGGATGCGCACATCGGCCGCGGCGGCGTGGCGGCCAGCGGCCCGCTGGCGTCGCGCCTGGGCCTGTCCGGCGTGCCGGTGATGGCCGAGACCATCGCCCTGCACACCATCTTTGAACTGATGCGCTCGACCGGCGCGCGCGTGCACCTGTGCCGCATCTCGTCGGCGGCCGGCCTGGACCTGATCCGCAAGGCCAAGGCGGAAGGCTTGCCGGTCACCTGCGACGTCGGCGTGCACCATGTGCACCTGACCGATGCCGACATCGGCTTCTTCGATTCCAACGCGCGCGTCACGCCGCCGTTCCGCAGCCAGCGCGACCGCGACGCGATCCGCGCCGCCCTGCTGGACGGCACCATCGACGCGCTGTGCTCGGACCACACCCCGGTTGACGACGACGAGAAGCTGCTGCCGTTCGGCGAAGCCTCGCCCGGCGCCACCGGCCTGGAATTGCTGCTGTCGCTGGCCCTGAAGTGGGCCGACGACTACGCGGCCAGCCGGGACACCGGCAAGCAGCGTCCGCTGTCGCGCGCGCTGTCGCGCATCACCGCGGACGCGGCGCGCGTGGCCGGCCTGGACGCGGGCACGCTGTCGGTGGGCGCGGTGGCGGACCTGGTGCTGTTCGACCCGGCCGCCCACTGGACGGTCGAGCGCTCGGCGCTGGCCAGCCAGGGCAAGCACACGCCCTTCCTCGGCTATAACCTGGCAGGGCAGGTCAAGGCCACCATCGTGGCCGGCCACGTCGCCTACCAACGCTGATCGGGCCGCATGAAACCGTTGACGATATTCCGCCTGGTGCGGATGCTGCTGCACGTGTTGAAGGGCATGGCGGTGTGCGCCACCATCTTCCCGTTCCTGGGCGAGGACAAGCGCAACTGGCACATCCGCCGCTGGTCGAAGAAGTTGCTGGCGATCTGCAATGTGACGGTGGAGCTGGCGCCCGGCAGCGCGCCGGCGCTGGAGCACTCGATGGTGGTGGCCAACCACGTGTCGTGGCTGGACATCTTCGTCGTGCACAGCCTGTATCCCAGCCATTTCGTGGCCAAGGCCGAGATCCGTTCCTGGCCGCTGGCGGGATGGCTGGCGGAGAAGGCTGGCACGGTGTTCATCGCGCGCGGCAACCGCCGCGATTTGCGGCATATCTTCAAGGGCTTGGTGCACAGCCTGGAGCAGGGGCGGCGCGTGGCTTTCTTCCCGGAGGGGACCACGGCGGCGCAGGGCGCGCTGCTGCCGTTTCACGCCAACCTGTTTGAGGCGGCCGTCGACGCCAGCGCCATGGTGCAGCCGTTCGCCTTGTCTTACCGCGATGCCGGCGGAGCCAGTCATCCGTCGGTGGATTTCATCGGCGAGACCAGTTTTGTGCAAAGTATCATGTGGATATTGAACGGTCCGCGCGTGCATGCACGGCTGACCGTCTTGCCGCCGGTGGATGGCGCCGGCGCGCACCGGCGCGAACTGGCCGAGGTAACGCATCAAGCCATTGCCAGCGCCTTGGGCGTCGTTCCCGCGCCAGCGGGAACCCATACTCAGCATGGATTCCCGCTGGCGCGGGAATGACGGTCAGCTTTTCTTGCCCGGCTCCTTGAACTGCGGGCACTGCACCTGCAGCACGCTGCGGTCTTCCAGGCAGACCGCAGTCAACTGACCACCCCACACGCAGCCGCTGTCCAATCCGATCAGATTGGGCGTCAAGGTCAGCCCCAGCGCCGACCAATGGCCGAACACCACCGTGCTGTCCGCGCTGCGCCGGCCCGGCACATCGAACCACGGCATCAAGCCGGTCGCGGGATCGGCCGTGCCGCTTTCCTTCATCTTGAAATCCATCACCCCGTCGGCGCTGCAAAAGCGCAGCCGCGTCATGGCGTTGATGATGCAGCGCAGGCGTTCCGAACCGCGCAAATCATCCGACCACTGCGCCGGCGCGTTGCCATACATCTCGGCCAGGAACTCGGCGATCTGCTCGCTGCGCAGCATCTGCTCGACTTCGCCGGCCAGCAGCATGGCCTGTTGCAGCGACCACTGCGGCAGCAGGCCCGCATGCACCAGCACATGCTGCTGGATGCGGATCGCCAGCGGCCGGCGCCGCACCCAGTCGATCAACTCCTCGCGGTCGGGCGCGTGCAGGATCTCGGCCAAGGTGTCCGACTTGTGCTCGGGCCGGATGCCGTAGGCCACCGCCAGCAGGTGCAGGTCATGGTTGCCCAGCACGCTGTCGATCAGGCCGCCGCTGGCCAGGGCCAGTTGACGCACATGGCGCAGGGTGGCCAGCGAGTCCGGGCCGCGGTTGATCAGGTCGCCGGCGAACAGGATGGACGGCTCGGCCACGCCATGCCGCGCCGCGTGGTCGCGTATGCGGGCAAGCAGGGCCAGCGCCTGGTCGTGGCATCCTTGCAAATCCCCGACAACATAGGTTTTCATATTTTTTGCCCTGATCGTAGTCTCTTCACATAAAATCATCGTGTTAGGCTAATTTTGACTCTTGCTGCGGGATACTAAATGATTTTTGTGACAGGCGGTGCTGGTTTTATTGGTTCCAACTTTGTGCTGGACTGGCTGGCGCAGTCGGATGAGGCCGTTGTCAATTATGACAAGCTGACTTATGCCGGCAATCTGAACAACCTGGCGACGCTGAAGAACGATGCGCGCCACACCTTCGTGCGCGGCGACATTTGCGACCAGGCCCAGGTGCTGGCGCTGTTCCAGCAACACCGGCCGCGCGCGGTGGTGCACTTTGCGGCGGAAAGCCACGTCGACCGCTCCATCCTCGGCCCAGGCGAGTTCATCCAGACCAACATCAACGGCACCTTCAGCCTGCTGGAAGCGGCCCGCGCCTACTGGTCGGGCCTGCCGGAGGCGGAGAAAGCCGCCTTCCGCTTCCTGCACGTCTCCACCGACGAAGTGTACGGCACGCTGGGGCCCAACGATCCGCCGTTCAGCGAAACCACGGCCTTTGCGCCCAACAGCCCGTATTCGGCATCGAAGGCCGCCTCCGACCACCTGGTGCGCTCCTACTTCCACACCTACGGCCTGCCGGTGCTGACCACCAACTGCTCCAACAACTACGGCCCCTACCACTTCCCGGAAAAGCTGATCCCGCTGATCATCGCCAATGCCCAGGCCGGCAAGCCGCTGCCGATCTACGGCGACGGCCAGCAGATCCGCGACTGGCTGTACGTCAGCGACCATTGCGCCGCCATCCGCCGCGTGCTGGCAGCGGGCAAGCTGGGCGAGACCTACAACGTCGGCGGCTGGAACGAGATGGCCAACCTGGACGTGGTGCACACCCTGTGCGACATGCTGGACAAGCTCAAGCCGAAAGCGGCCGGCAGCTACCGCGACCAGATCACTTTCGTCAAGGACCGCCCCGGCCACGACCGCCGCTACGCGATCGACGCGCGCAAGCTGGAACGCGAGCTGGGCTGGAAACCGGCCGAGACTTTCCAGAGCGGCATCGCCAAGACCGTGCAGTGGTACCTGGACAACCAGGCCTGGGTGCAGGACGTGCAGTCGGGCGGCTACACCAAGTGGATAGAGACCAATTACTTCAACCGCGAAGGCCAGCAATGAGCACTCCAGTCAAACGCAAAGGCATCATCCTGGCCGGCGGCTCCGGCACCCGCCTGTACCCGGTCACGATGAGCGTGTCCAAGCAACTGCTGCCGATCTACGACAAGCCGATGATCTACCATCCGCTGACCGTGCTGATGCTGGCCGGGATGACCGACATCCTGCTGATCTCCACCCCCCAGGACACGCCGCGCTTCCAGGATCTGCTGGGCGACGGCAGCCAGTGGGGCATCAACATCAGCTACGCGGTGCAGCCTTCGCCGGACGGCCTGGCGCAAGCCTTCATCATCGGCAGGGAGTTCGTGGGTGACGCGCCGTCGGCGCTGATCCTGGGCGATAACATCTACTACGGCAACGACCTCGACGCGCTGCTGCGCCACGCCACCGAGCAGACCGACGGCGCCACCGTGTTTGCCTACCACGTGCAAGACCCCGAGCGCTACGGCGTGGTGGAGTTCGACGGCAACCGCACCGCCGTCACCATCGAGGAAAAACCCAGGCAGCCGAAATCCAACTACGCGGTGACCGGCCTGTACTTCTACGACAACCAGGTGTGCGACATCGCCGCCAGCATCAAGCCGTCCGCGCGCGGCGAACTGGAAATCACCGACGTCAACAAAGTCTACCTGGAGCAGGGCCAGTTGAACGTGGAAGTGATGGGCCGCGGCATGGCCTGGCTGGACACCGGCACCCACGAATCGCTGCTGGAGGCGGGCCAGTTCATCGCCACCATCGAAAAACGCCAGGGCTTGAAAGTGGCGTGCCCGGAAGAGATCGCTTACCGCAAGGGCTACATCAACGCCGAGCAGTTGCGCAAGCTGGCCGAGCCGCTGAAGAAAAACCAGTATGGCCAGTACCTGCTGCAAATTTTGGAAGACAAGGTCGTGCAACGATGAATGTGATTCACACTCCGCTGGAAGGCTTGCTGGTGCTGGAGCCGCGCGTGTTCGGCGACGACCGCGGTTTCTTCTTCGAGAGCTTCAACGCCCGCCGCTTTGCCGAGCTGACCGGCGTGACTTCCGAATTCGTGCAGGATAACCATTCGCGCTCCGCCAAGGGCGTGCTGCGCGGCCTGCACTACCAGATCCAGCAGGCGCAGGGCAAGCTGGTGCGCGCCACCGCCGGCGCGGTGTTCGACGTGGCGGTGGACATCCGCAAAAGCTCGCCGACCTTCGGCCAGTGGTACGGCATCGAGCTGTCGGCCGAGAACAAGCGCCAGATGTGGATACCGCCCGGCTTCGCGCACGGCTTCGTGGTGACCAGCGACGCCGCCGAGTTCCTGTACAAGACCACCGACTACTGGGCGCCCGAGCACGAGCGCGCCATCCTGTGGAACGATCCGGCGCTGGGCATCCAGTGGCCGGCGCTGGACACGGCGCCGCTGTTGTCGGGCAAGGACCAGGCCGCCAAGCTGCTGGCCGACGCCGAGGTCTTCGCATGAAGGTGCTGCTGACAGGCAGTACCGGCCAGGTCGGCTACGAGCTGGCGCGCAGCCTGCAGGGCGTGGGCGAGGTGGTGGCGGTGGACCGCGGCGCGATGGACCTGTCCGACCTGGACCAGGTGCGCGACGTGATCCGCCGCGTGCGGCCGCAGTTGATCGTCAACCCGGCCGCCTACACGGCGGTGGACAAGGCGGAAAGCGAACCGGACCTGGCGCACCGCATCAACGCCGAGGCCCCGCGCGTGATGGCGGAAGAGGCCAAGGCGCTGGGCGCGGCCCTGGTGCATTATTCGACCGACTATGTCTTCGACGGCACGCAGCCGGCGGCGCGCGTGGAGGACGATCCGGTCGGCCCGCTGAACGTCTACGGCGCCAGCAAGCTGGCCGGCGAGCAGGCCATCGCGGCGGCCGGCATCCCGCACCTGATCTTGCGCACCAGTTGGGTGTACGGCATGCGCGGCAAGAACTTCCTGCTGACCATGCTGCGCCTGGCGAAAGAACGCGACGCGTTGCGGGTGGTGGCCGACCAGCACGGCGCGCCGACCTGGAGCCGCACCATCGCCGACGTCACGGCCCAGGTGCTGTCGCAGGCCCACGCGGGCGGGCGCGAGTGGTGGGTGCAGAACAGCGGCATTTATCACCTGAGCGCGCAGGGCCAGACCACCTGGTTTGAATTCACCCAGGCCATCGTCGCGGCGGCGGGCCTGGAGTGCAAGGTGACGCCCATCGCCACCGCCGACTACCCGACCCCGGCCCGGCGCCCGCAGTATTCCGTGCTGTCGTCCGAACGCCTGATGGCGCGTTTCTGCCATCTGCCGCACTGGAAAGAAGCGTTGCACCTCTGCATGACTTAAGCGCCCGGTTTGTATCGATTGGTAAGCTTTTTTGGCCCTGCTGGCCAATCCGGTACAATCCTAGCCTGGCGTGTTGACAATGATGCATGTGGCGGCGTAACGCACACTCTAAAAATAATATGTTTTCTTTCCTACTGAGCTTTATCGCGTCTGCGCTGCTCACCCTGCTGGTGATTAAGGAAGCGAGATTGCACGGTCCCGCGCTGGACTCCGATTTCAATGGCGTGCAAAAAGTGCACGTCCACGACGTCGCCCGCATCGGCGGCCTCCCCATCTTCCTGTCGGTCGCGCTCAGTTTTGCCATCTCGATCTGGCGGGTGCCGGCCATGGCGCAATGGCTGGTATCGCTGCTGGTGTGTTCGGCCGTGGCGTTCGGCGGCGGCATCATGGAAGATTACACCGGCAAGGTCAGCCCGGCGCGGCGGCTGCTGCTGACCATGGCCGCCGCCGCGCTCGGCTATTTCCTGCTCGACGCCCGCATCGACCGCATCGACTGGGCATTCTCCGCCTGGTCGCTGCCCTATGTCTGGATCGCGCTGCCGCTGACGGTGCTGGCGGTGGCCGGCATCGCCAACGCGGTCAACATCATCGACGGCTTCAACGGCCTGGCCAGCGTGGTGTGCATCTGCATGCTGCTGTCGCTGGGCTACGTGGCGCTGCAGGTCAACGACATGTTCGTGCTGATTGCGGCCCTGATGGTGGCCGGCGCCACGGCCGGCTTCCTGATCTGGAATTACCCGGTGGGCTTGATCTTCCTGGGCGACGGCGGCGCTTATTTCATCGGCTTCATGCTGGGCGAGCTGGCACTGCTGCTGGTGATGCGCAATCCGCAGGTGTCGACCTGGTACGCGGCGCTGCTGCTGATTTATCCGACCTTTGAAACCCTGTTTTCCGTCTACCGCCGCATGTTCGTGCGCGGGAAGTCGCCCGCCATGCCGGACGGCATCCACCTGCACAGCCTGATCTTCCGCCGCATCGTGCAGTGGGCGGTGGGACGTAAGGAAGCGCGTGCGCTGGTGCGCCGCAATTCGCTGACCTCGCCCTACCTGTGGCTGTTTTCCCTGATGGCCGTGATCCCGGCCACGGTGTTCTGGCGCTACACCTGGGTGCTGATGCTGTCCTGTATCCTGTTCATCGGCAGCTACATCTGGATTTACGTGCGCATCGTGCGCTTCAAGGCGCCGCGCTGGATGATACGGCACAAGAAAAACTGAGCCTGCCGGCTTGATGTAAACTTTTCAATTTAACCTCTACCTGCAACCATGGTCCCAATTTCCAAAACCATCTTCAAAGCCTACGACATCCGCGGCATCATCGATCAAACCCTGGACGCCGGCGTCGCCCACCAGATCGGCGCGGCATTCGGCCGCGCGGCCCTGGCCAAGGGTGAGAAGACGGTGGTGATCGGCCGCGACGGCCGCCTGTCCGGCCCGGCGCTGGCCAAGGCGCTGGCCGAAGGCCTGCAGTCGGCCGGCGTGGACGTGATCGACCTGGGCGTGGTGGCCACGCCCATGGTCTATTTCGGCACCAATGTGCTGAACGCGCGTTCGGGCATCATGGTCACCGGCAGCCACAATCCGCCGGACTACAACGGCTTCAAGATGGTGCTGGCCGGCGAGGCGATCCACGGCGACGCCATCACCGGCCTGTACGACAGCATCCTGGCGCATGACGGCAAGCCGTCGGCAACGCCGGGCGCGTACAGCACCCACGACATCCGCGCGCAGTACCTGCAGCGCATCATCGGCGACGTGAAGATCGCCCGCCCGATCAAGATCGCGGTCGATTGCGGCAACGGCGTGGCCGGGGCCTTCGCCGGCGACCTGTATCGCGGCATGGGCTGCGAAGTGATCGAGCTGTTCTGCGAAGTGGACGGCAATTTCCCCAACCACCACCCGGACCCGGCGCACCCTGAAAACCTGCAGGACCTGATCCGCTGCCTGCAGGAGACCGACGCCGAGATCGGCCTGGCCTTCGACGGCGACGGCGACCGCCTGGGCCTGGTCACCAAGGATGGCCAGATCATCTATCCCGACCGCCAGATGATGCTGTTCGCGGCCGAGGTCCTGTCGCGCAATCCGGGCGCGCAGATTCTGTACGACGTGAAGTGCACGCGCCACCTGGCGCCCTACATCGAGAAGTCGGGCGGCGTGCCGCTGATGTACAAGACCGGCCACTCGCTGGTCAAGGCCAAGCTGAAGGAAACCGGCGCTCCGCTGGGCGGCGAAATGAGCGGTCACATCTTCTTCAAGGACCGCTGGTACGGCTTCGACGACGGCCTGTACGCCGGCGCGCGCATGCTGGAAATCCTGACCAGGGAAAAGGACCCGTCGGCGCTGCTGAACGCGCTGCCGCAGTCGGACAGCACGCCCGAGCTGCACCTGCACCTGAAAGAGGGCGAGAACTTCTCGCTGATGGACAAGCTGCGCGCCGATGCCGAATTCCCCGGCAACGAGCGCATCCTCACCATCGACGGCCTGCGCGTGGAATACGCGGACGGCTTCGGTCTAGCGCGTTCCTCGAACACCACGCCGGTGATCGTGATGCGTTTCGAGGCCGAGACCCCGGCGGCGCTGGCACGCATCCAGGGCCAGTTCCGCGACGTGATCCTGGCCGCCAAGCCGGATGCAGAGCTACCGTTCTAAGCCATGAACATCCTGCTGGTGCGCGTTTCGTCGATGGGCGACGTGCTGCATAACATGCCGATGGTGGCCGACATCGCCCGCCATTTCCCGGACGCGCAGATCGACTGGGTGGTCGAGGAGGGCTTCGTCAGCCTGGTGCGCATGAATGCGCGCGTGCGCAAGGTGATTCCGTTCGGCCTGCGGCGCTGGCGCAAGAGCCTGGGCAAGGCGGAGACGCGGGCCGAGATCAAGGCCTTCTTCCGCGACCTGCGCGCCGAGGAATACGACTTCGTGTTCGACACGCAGGGCTTGATCAAGACCGGCATCATCATGGCTGCCGCGCGCGTGGCCAAGGGCGGCAAGAAGGTCGGCCTGGCCAACGCCACCGAGGATTCGGGCTACGAAGGCATCTCGCGCATCTTCCACGACCTGAGCGTGCCGACCGACAGGCGCGAGCACGCGGTCACGCGCGGCCGCCTGGTCGCCGCCAAGGCCATGGGCTATGCGCTCGACACGCCGGCCGACTTCGGCTTGCCTGCCGTTGCCGCCGATGAGCCGCGCCCGGCGTGGATGCCGGCCTCGTATGCGGTCTTCTTCCACGGCACGGCGCGCGACGCCAAGAAATGGGCCAACGAAAACTGGATCGCGCTGGGCCGCGAGCTGGCGCCCATGCCCATCCTGCTGCCCTGGGGATCGGCCAAGGAGAAAGCGGAAGCCGAAGCGCTGGCGGCCAGCCTGCCGAACGCGCAGGTGCTGCCCAAGCTGTCGATGGCCGAGGCCATCACGGTGGCGCGGCGGGCCGCGCTGGTGGTGGGCGTCGATACGGGACTGACCCATATCGCGGCGGCCTTTGTGCGGCCGACGGTGGAGATCTACGCCGATTCGCCGCGCTGGAAAACCGAGGGCAACTGGTCCCCCCTGATTATCAACCTGGGCGATACCGGCGCGCCGCCTTCGGTGGCGGAAGTGCTGGCGGCGGCCCGGCGCCTGCTGGTGTAAATCATGCGTCTGTTTTATTCCCTGATGTGGTGGCTGGCCTTGCCGCTGGTGCTGGCGCGCCTGTGGCTGCGCGGCCGCAAGGAGCCGGGATATCGCCAGCACTGGGGCGAGCGGCTGGGCTTCTATGACCGCGCCACCGCGAGCGGCGCGGATGGCGCTGTTGCGGGCGCCGCCGTGACGGCTGCTGCCACGGCCGGGTCCAACGCGGTCAATGGCGCAGCATCGGCAGCGGCCGCTGTCGGCGCGGCTGGCGCGCCGGTGCTGTGGGTGCACGCCGTTTCCGTCGGCGAGACGCGCGCGGCGGAGCCGCTGGTGGATGCGCTGCTGGCGCAATACCCGGCCAGCCGCATCATCCTCACCCACATGACGCCGACCGGCCGCGCGACCGGCAAGGCGCTGTTCGCCAAGCATGGCGGGCGCCTGGTGCAATCCTACCTGCCGTACGACCTGGGCAGCATGGTGTCGCGCTTCATCCGCCACTTCCGCCCGCAGGTCTGCATCCTGATGGAGACCGAAGTCTGGCCCAACCTGATCGCCGTGTGCGGCCAGCAGGGCGTGCCGGTGGTGCTGGCCAACGCCCGCCTGTCCGAACGCTCGCTGCGCAAGGCCGCGCGCCTCGGTTCGCTGATGCTGGACGCGGCGCGCGGCATCTCGCTGGTGGCCGCGCAGACCGAAGCCGACGCGCAGCGCGTGCGCTCGCTGGGCGTACAGAAAGTGGAAGTCACCGGCAGCATCAAATTCGACGTCGTGGTGACCGATGCCGCGCTGGCGGTCGGCGCCGCCCTGCGCGCGGCGATCGGGGAACGCCCCGTCCTGTTATGCGCCTCGACGCGAGAAGGCGAAGAAGAACTGATCCTGTCAGCCTTCCAGCAAGACCGCGCGGCGCTGCCTGCGGACGTGCTGTTGCTGATCGTCCCGCGTCATCCACAGCGTTTCGATGAAGTGGAAAAGATGATCGCCGCGCGCGGCATGACGGTCGAACGCCGCAGCAGGCTGGCGCTGGACGGCGGCGCCATGCCGGCCGCCGTGGAAGTCCTGCTGGGCGACTCGATGGGCGAAATGTTTGCCTACTACTCGGCCTGCGACGTGGCCTTCGTCGGCGGCAGCCTGCTGCCGCTGGGCGGTCAGAACCTGATCGAACCGGCCGCGCTGGGCAAGCCTGTCCTGATCGGCCCGCATACCTTCAACTTTGCCCTGGTGACGGAAGACGCCCTGGCCGCAGGCGGCGCGCAACGCGTCGCCGACGCAGCCGGGCTGATGTCCTCAGCGGCCCGCCTGCTGAGCGATACGGAAGCCCGCGCCGCCATGGGACGCAACGCGCAAGCCTTCGCCAACCAGCACCGCGGCGCCACCCGCCGCACGCTGGCCCTGTTGCCGGCGCTGATTCAGAAGGTATAACGCAGACCCAGTTCAGCCGCGAAGGCGCTGGAGTCAGTCAGCGGCAGCCGGTTGCCGCGGATTTGCGCGCGCAAGATGCCGCGTTCATAGCCGAAGCCCAGCATATTGAAACGCGTATCGTAGCTGGTGCTGAAAGTACCATAGCGGCTGCGATAGCTGGCGGCGACCTGCGGGATATCGGTGCCGTAAATGTGCTCGACACCTGCGCGCAACGACCACGCGTCCAGCGAGTAAGTCAGATTGACCGCCGTGCTGGCGCCTATGGTGCCGCGCCTTTCGATCAAGCTGCTCTGGCCATAAATCTGCGGCTGATAGTTGATGTAACCGTCGGCATCGACCGTGCGCACATCGGAGTGAATCAGCTTGTCGATGGCCGGCAGATTGGACCAGCGCAGCCGGCTCCACAAGTCGTTCACTGCCAGATTGGCAGTCAATTGGCTGCTCAACGGCCATTGCAAGGCTGCCGACAAAGTCGCACCGGACGACTGCTGATGCGCATCTGGCATGAAGGGATAGCGGTAGCGACTGTTTGAACCGAAGTAGTTACCGTCGAAGCGGTAGCCGTTGCCAGGCGTGTAGTCCACTGTTCCTGACGCCGCGCCATCGCGATTGCGCGCGTTGCCGTACATCGCGCCGGACACCATCAACAGCGGGGATACGTCGCCGAAGCCGTTCAGTGCAAACGTGCGGCCGACACGCACGCCGCCTGCCGCCCATGCCTTGAGGCGAGCGTCGGCCACGAAATGGCGGGCGGCCGCCGGATCCTGCCGTTGCAAGTACAGATGATAGGCTTCCACCGTGTCCTCATTGGCATCGAGCGACAGCTCCACGCGGTACTCCAGCCCCACGCGCCAGCCATCCTTTTCCGCACCGAGCTCGAAGCGGCCGCGCTGCAGCAGCACATTGCGGCCGTCGCGCGGCGTGTAATGCCGGCCCCAGTCGCCGGAGAAATCCTTGACCGGAATCGGATCGTAGGCAGCCCAGGCCTGGGCCTTGCCGTAGGCCTGCCAGTCCGGGCTTGGAACATGTAGCGCGATGTCGCTATCGGCGACCGCCATCTGTGCCATTGCGGCTGGCGAGAGTATCAATCCCGCCAGCAGAGAACGATAGTACATTGCCGCCTTATTTGAATGTTTCGAAACTGCCGTCGGCGTAGTTGATGACCTTCGTTTGCACGTTGATCAGCGCGACCTTGCTGTTGTTCTGGAAGACGTCCAGATAAGATGCGCCATCCACCCACTTCAGGCTGACGCCGCTGGAAGCGGAGAGATTGATCGTGCGTGGCAGGCTGTTGTCGCCGCTGAAGGAAATCAGATTGTCCTGGTCTGAATAGGTGCCGTTGTACTCGACTTTCTGGTATCCCGTATTCCGCGCCGCAAAGGTCACAGCCAACGGCTTCAGGCCACTGACCTTCAGATTGCCCGTAAATGAAACGTTACCGGTCGGGTAGTTCGATGCCGATTGCGGAGCGGCGCTGTCGTAGTTCTTGTAGTTCAGGACCAGCATCGTGATTGCGCCGTTGAAGCTTGCGCCGTTCTGATTGGTAAAGCTGCCGCTGAATTTCACGTAGGTAGGCAGATAGTGATTGCCTTTCAGGTCGGTCGACAGGCTGTTCAGCGACAGGCTGCCCTTGACCGTGCTGCTGCCCGCGCTGACGCCAACGGACAGAAAACCTTCAGTCACGTGATGCTTGCCGTTGTTGTTCCTGGCGCGCACATAGGACGTGTTATCGATGCTGACCGCGCCCAGGCTGGCGCCGTTCTTTCGTGCGTCTATGCTGCCCGAGAAGGCATAGGTGCTGACGCCACCGCTTTCCGTAGTGACGGTGTAGTTGATCGCCCACGCTTCGTAGTCGGTCAGCGCCATGCCGTTGCCGTCCACTCGGGCAGGCATATAACCGTTGATGGCGGCGGCGGTGACTTCACCGGCGCTCAGCGCGTAGCTGACGGCGCCGGTGGCATTGCTGCCGATTTGCGCCGTGCCGATCGAAATGATGTTGGTGGCGGCGCCGCTCGCGTCCTTGCTGTACTCCTGCGTTTCGCGCAGGGTCATTGCGGTATAGCTGAAGCTGGTGCCGCTGGTTGGGATCAGCACGATGGTGCGCGTGATCTGGTCGCGGTCATACAAGCCGGGCGTTGCAGATGCGCGCTCGGAACCGGCGACCGTTTTTTTATTCAGGACGCAAACCACGCTGCCCGGAGTAACGCCAGTATCGGCAGCGGTCAGCCGGGTCTGCGCATTGCTGTCCTTGTACAAGGTGCAGGTGCCGATGGAAGACGCATCGTTGATGTCGCCGAAGCTGGTATCGGTGCCGCGCCGTTGAGCGAAGGCGTTGAACAACCGGATGCCTCGGCCGGAGACTACCACCCAGTCGGCCAGACTCTGGTCCAGCGGCGCGGTGGCGTTGTTAAAGTCGGACTTGATGGTGTCCAGCGTGGTGCGCAGGCCACCACTTTCGCCGGAGGTCGACCAGGCCTGGAGATTGGTGCGCAGGCTGCCGAAGAACGTCTTGGCGGCGGAGACCGGCGACGGCGCCGATACCGGCGTAGGCACTGGCGGCGGCGCAGGCGTTGGTGTCGGCGTCGGAACCGTGGTGGGTGTCGGCGCCGGTGTTGGTGTCGGTGCTGGGTTCGGCGTTGGTGTGGGCGTCGGTGTCGGTGTCGGCGTCGGCGTCGGGGTTGGCGTGGGTGTCGGCGTAGGGGATGGATTCGGCGTTGGCGCGGGCGTCGGCGCAGGAGTCGGCGTCGGCGTCGGCGTGGCCGTGACGTCCGCCAGCATCTTTTGTCCGTCCATGGTTTTGATGGTCGTCCTGTTGACCGTTGCATCCTTTGCCGTGTCGGAGAGGGCGGACAGCAACGCGTCCTTGGCGGTGCCTGGCATGGCGATGGCCCCGCTCTTCATCGTGACGGAACCGGTGGTTGCGGTGACCGCGCATTTGATTTTGTCGCTATCGCTGCCGCTGCAACCGAGGCCGCTGTGATGCGCGATCTCCGAAATCGCTGCCAGCGCAATCGCCTGCAGCTTTTCCGCTGCATCCGAGGTATTGGCCGCAGCATCGCTGTTGACGTTGAGTGGCTTGGTGATCAGCGGATTGAAACCCAGCAGCTTGATCACTTCAGACTGTGCGGCCTGCACATTGGCCGCGGTCAGGCCGCCGTTTGGGCTGGCGCTCAATGCGGCAGTGACCAGCATGTCGGTGAACGGCGTGACGTGGCCGGTGACGGTGGTGTTGCTGTTGGCGTCCAACTGCACAAGGCTGCGCAACACCATCCCGGTTGGCATCGGGATGGTGCCGGTGTACTCGTCGTCCATCGTGGTGCTGGCGTCGGCGGTGAGTTCGATCATGAACAGGCCGGTGCGCGAACCGAGATTGAGGCTGTAGCTGCCGTCGATCTTGGACGTGCGGGTTGCCAGTACCGGGGCGCTGGAACGGTTGCCTGAGTCGTCATATCCATAAACGTTGACGATGGCGTCCTTGATCAATCCTTTGGATGCAACGCCGGCGAGGGTGATGCCGGCCGGCGTGACGGGCGTGGTGACGGTGCTGCCGTTGGTATTGTTGTTCGTCGAATTGCCACCGCCACCACCACCGCACGCGGCCAAAGTCGTCAGCGCGCACGCGAGGCTAATATGGGTTAACTTCATGTCAATTGCCAACTATGTGTAATTAATTGGCAATTATAACATAAGCAATTTCCAGGCAGAAAAAGAACTAAGCCCAGATCAATTTATCCGCCGCCTATCCCTTCCACGATGCGCCCCGTGCCGCCGCAGTTGGGGCAGGGCTCGCTGTCGCCCTCGTCGCCGTCCACCAGCCGTCCCGTGCCGTGGCAGACGGGGCACACATCCTCGCCCGTTCCGGGCGTACCTGCCGGCGCAGCGTCGCCGGGATTCAAATCAGGATCAGTCATGACAGCCTCGCTCGCACACACAGGCAACCATTCTGTCACGCTCCCGTGCGGCACCGCCACGCATTACGGCGAAGCATGTTTCAAGGGAATAGCACCTGCAGTTCCTGCGAGCGCTTGCGCAGCAGATTCTTGGCTTCTTCGTATTCGGGATAGATCAGGCCGACGTTGGCCCAGAATTGCGGGCTGTGGTTCATTTCCAGGATGTGCGCCAGTTCGTGCGCCACCACGTAGTCGATCAGCGGCAGCGAGAAGTGGATCAACTTCCAGTTCAGGCGGATCTTGCGGTCCACGGTGCAGGAACCCCAGCGCGTTCCCGCCGAGGTCAGGCTGAACGCGCTGTAGCGCACGCCCAGCCGCGCCGCGTACAGGTCCAGCCGCTGCTCGAACAGGGTCTTGGCTTCCTGCTGGTACCAGGCCTTCACCCTTTCCTTCAAGGAGGTCTCGCTGGCGCCCGGCAGTAGCGTCGCCCACAGTTCGCGCGTGCTCGGATTGTAGATGGTGCGGTGGCGGCCGCCGATCAGCAGGCGCAGCGTGATCTCGCCGCCCAGGTAGGGCAGGCGCGCGCCGTCTTCCCACTCGATCGGCGGCTTCTCCAGGCGCGCGGCGCGGCGCTCGCGGCGTTCCTTCAGTTTGCTCAGTATCCAGTGCTGCTTGGTCAGGATGGCATTGTCGATCTCGGCGATAGTGACGCGCTTGGGCGCCGTCACCCGCAAGCCGTCGTCGTCGATCATGAAGCCGATCGACCGGCGCGTGGAGCGCCGCAATTCGTATTCGACGATGAATTCGCCCAGCATCAACTGGCGCTTGGGCGGCTGGTCCGGCGGCGGCGCGACCAGCGGCCGCGGCTTGACCGGAACCGGCGTCGCCGGCGGTGCTACGTAGGGAGAAACGGGAGGCGGCTGCTGCGATGAAGTGGGTGTGGCCGGAACCGACCACACGGGCGTGGTGTACACATTCTTGGGTGGCGACTGGCCCTCCCTGCCAAACAGGTCGAGCTGGGTGCTGTCCGCCGTCGCTGGCTTGACCGCGGTCGCGAGGTCGTCTAGCCAGCGTTGTAGGCGTGGGGCGAAATGACGCGCATTTCTGATTCGATCCAAGTTTCCACCTGTTGCATCATGCCGTCCGGCGTCTGGCCTTCCGGCGAAATTGGCTTCCCTATCGATACTGTAACAAGACCGGGGCGCTTGATGAAAGAGTTTTTTGGCCAGCACTCGCCGGAGTTGTGCGCGATCGGCACAACCAGCGCGCCGGTGTCGATCGCCAGCCGCGTGCCGCCGCTCTTGTACTTGCCGGCCTGGCCGACCGGGATGCGCGTCCCTTCCGGGAACATGATAATCCACAGTCCCTGCTCCAGGCGGCGCTTGCCGTGGCGGACCACTTCCTTGAAGGCGTTCTTGCCCTTGCTGCGGTCGATGGGAATCATGCGCAGCAGCGCCATCGCCCAGCCGAAGAAGGGGATGAACAGGATCTCGCGCTTGAAGACGAACACCAGCGGACGCGGCATCATCGGCAGCAGGAAGATGGTCTCCCATGCCGACTGGTGCTTGGACAGCAGCACGGCCGGCGCGTCCGGCAGGTTTTCCATGCCGCGGACTTCGTAGCGTATCCCGCAGATCACTTTGAGGCACCAGATCATGAACACGTTCCAGCGCGAGGTGACGAAAAAGCGCTGCCGGTACGGCAGCGGCGCGGCCAGGAAGCACACGCAGGACCAGACGATGGTCGACACCACCATGACGATGGTGAAAATCAGTGAACGCAGAAACAGAACGGGATGACCCAATGCAGACTCCAAAAAACGGTTAGCTGACGATGTGCAGCGCAGGCGGCGTGCTGGTGCGCAGCAGGTGCTGGACCATCGCGGCCAGGTCGGGGAAGACCATGGTGCCGGGCGGGAGGCCGCCGGTGGCCTGGGTCTTTTCGCCCTTGCCGGTCAGGACCAGGTAGGGCACGCAGCCGCTGACATAGCCGGCCTGCAGGTCGCGCAGCGAGTCGCCCACGACCGGCACGCCTTTCAGGCTGATCTTATAGCGCTGCGAGATTTCCGTGAACATGCCGGGCTTGGGTTTGCGGCAGTCGCAGTGGTCGGCCGCCGCGTGCGGGCAGAAGAACACCGCGTCGATGGTGGCGCCGACCTGCTGCGCCATGTCGTGCATCTTCTTGTGGATCGCGTTCAGCACGGTCATGTCGAAGAACTGGCGGGCGATGCCCGACTGGTTCGACGCCACGACCACGCGGTAGCCGGCCTGGTTCAGACGGGCGATGGCTTCCAGCGATCCGGGAATCGGGATCCACTCCGCCGGCGATTTGATGAAGTCCGGCGAATCCTCGTTGATGACGCCGTCGCGATCGAGAATGATCAGTTTCATGGACGGCGCACCCATTTACGCCGCCAGTTTCGAGATGTCGGCCACGCGGTTCATCATCCCGTGCAGGGACGACAGCAGCGCCAGGCGGTTGTTGCGCAGGGCGACGTCGTCGGCCATGACCATCACGTCGTTGAAGAAGGCGTCCACCTCCTCCTTGAGCTGGGCCAGGGTCTTGAGCGTGCCGGCGAAGTCGCCGCGGTTGAAGGCGGCGTCGATGTCCGGCAGCACGCGCACCACGGCGGCGTTCAGGTTCTTCTCGGCGGTATCCTGCAGCAGCGCGACGTTGACGCCATGTTCGCCGACGGCGGCCAGGGCTTCCTCGTTCTTCTTCAGGATGTTGGTGATGCGCTTGTTGGCGGCGGCCAGCGAGGCCGATTCCGGCAGGGCGGCGAAGGCTTGCACGGCTTCCAGGCGCTGCACGATGTCGTCCAGGCGGTCCGGGTTCTGCGCCACCACGGCTTCGATCTCGTTGACCGAGAAGCCGCGCTCGCGCAGGATGCCGCGCAGGCGGTCCAGCATGAAGGCGGTGACTTCCGCGGTCGGGTCCTTGAAGCCGGCCACCTGGGTGAACTGCCCGGCGGCGTCGGCCAGCAGGCCGGAGATCGACAGCGACAGCCGCTTTTCGATCAGCATGCGCAGCACGCCCAGCGCGTGGCGGCGCAGCGCGAACGGGTCCTTGTCGCCGGTCGGCTGCAGGCCGATGGCCCAGATGCCGACCAGGGTTTCCAGCTTGTCGGCCAGCGCCACGGCGGTGCCGGTGACGGTGGACGGCAGGGCGTCGCCGGCAAAGCGCGGCTGGTAATGCTCGGACGCGGCCAGCGCCACGTCTTCCGGCTCGCCGTCGTTGCGGGCGTAGTAGGTGCCCATGATGCCTTGCAGCTCGGGGAACTCGCCCACCATGTCGGTCAGCAGGTCGGCCTTGGACAGGCGGGCGGCGCGCTCGGTCAGCGCCACGTCGGCGCCCAGGCGGGTGGCGATGGCGCCGGCCAGCGCGGTCACGCGCTCGCTGCGTTCGGCCTGGGTGCCCAGCTTGTTGTGGTAGACGACGTTCTTCAGCAGCGGCAGGCGCGATTCCAGGGTTTTCTTCTTGTCCTGCTCGAAGAAGAACTTGGCGTCCGACAGGCGCGGGCGCACCACGCGCTCGTTGCCGTCGATGATGGCGGCCGGGGTGTCGGTGGCGATGTTGGAGACGATCAGGAAGCGCGAGCGCAGCTTGCCGTTGGCGTCGGTCAGCGCGAAATACTTCTGGTTGGTCTGCATGGTCAGGATCAGGCATTCCTGCGGCACGGCCAGGAACTCGTCTTCGAACTTGCACTCGTAGACCACCGGCCACTCGACCAGCGCGGCCACTTCGTCCAGCAGCGCTTCCGGCATCAGCACCTGGTCGGCGCCGGCCTTGGCCAGCAGGGCGGCGCGGATCTGTTCCTTGCGCTCTTCCACCGAGGCCAGCACCTTGCCCTGTTCTTTCAGCGTAGCGGCGTAAGCGTCGGCGTTGGCGATGGTGACGGCGCGCTTGCCCGGCGCGGTCAGGAAGCGGTGGCCTTCGGTGACGTTGGCGCCGGTCAGGCCCAGCAGCGTCAGCGGCAGCACGGTGTCGCCGTGCAGGGCCACCAGCGCGTGCGCGGGACGCACGAACTGCACGGTGGCGCCGTCGGGACGCTGGTAGCTCATCACTTTCGGGATCGGCAGCTTGGCGACCGACTCTTCCAGCGCCGTTTGCAGACCGCCCTGCAGGGCGCTGCCGGCAGCGGTGTAGGTGTAGAAGAAGCTTTCAGCCTTGCCGTCCTGGGCGCGCTCCAGGTCGGCCACGGTCAGGTCGGGGAAGCCCAGCGCGGCCAGCTTCTTGGCCAGCGGCGGCGTGCCGTTGCCGGCGGCGTCCAGCGCCACCGAGACCGGCAGCACTTTTTCGCGGATCGATTTGTCCGGCGACACGGCGCGCACCTTGGTGATGGACACGGCCAGGCGGCGCGGCGTGGCGTAGGCGGTGGCGACGCTGTCGGCTTCCAGGAAGTCGCGCGATTTCAGGCCGTTGACGATGCCGTCCGCGAAAGCCTTGCCCAGTTTGGCGAGCGCCTTCGGCGGCAGTTCTTCGGTCAGCAGTTCGATGAGCAGAGTTTGAGTCATATCGTTTATATCGTTTTATTCAGCGGCGAGGGCGACGGTGGGCAGCATGGGGAAGCCCAGGCGTTCGCGCGAATCGTAGTAAGCCTGCGCGACCAGGCGCGACAGGGCGCGCACGCGGCCGATGTAGGCGGCGCGCTCGGTCACGGAGATGGCGCCGCGCGCGTCCAGCAGGTTGAAGCTGTGCGAGGCTTTCATGATCTGCTCATAGGCCGGCAGCGTCAGTTGCGCCTCGATCAGGCGCTTGGCTTCCGATTCGTGGTTGTTAAACTGCTGGAACAGCAGCTCGGTGTTGGAATGCTCGAAGTTGTAGGCCGACTGCTCGACCTCGTTCTGGTGGAAGACGTCGCCGTACTTCAGCACTTTCTTTTCGCCGTTTTCTTCCCACTCGGTCCACACCAGGTCGTACATGTTTTCCACGCCCTGCAAATACATGGCCAGGCGCTCGACGCCGTAGGTGATCTCGCCCAGCACCGGCTTGCAATCGAGGCCGCCCACTTGCTGGAAGTAGGTGAACTGCGTCACCTCCATGCCATTCAGCCAGACTTCCCAACCCAGGCCCCAGGCGCCCAGGGTCGGCGACTCCCAGTCGTCTTCCACGAAGCGGACGTCGTTCTGCTTCAGGTCCAGGCCCAGCGCTTCCAGCGAACCCAGGTACAGGTCCAGGATGTTTTCCGGCGCCGGCTTCATCACCACCTGGTACTGGTAGTAGTGCTGGCCGCGGTTCGGGTTCTCGCCGTAGCGGCCATCCTTGGGGCGGCGCGAAGGCTGCACGTAGGCCGCGCGCCAGGGCTCGGGGCCGATCGCGCGCAGGAAGGTGCCAGTGTGGAAGGTGCCGGCGCCCACTTCCATGTCGTAGGGCTGGAGCAGGGCGCAGCCTTGCTTGTCCCAGTAGGTTTGCAAGGTCAGGATAATTTGTTGAAATGTCAGCATCTTGTGTCGTCGGTGGCGCGCCCCGGCCGGAAGGCGGGCGCGCGGTTGCAGTTTCGCTAAAACGTCAATTTTAGCGGGTTTTGTTGGGAGCCTGAAGGATTACGCGGCCTGGGACTGCTTTTTTGCGCGCCGCGACCCCATCCACGCCGCGCCCAGCGCCAGCGCCAGCAGTGCCAGGAACAGCTTGTTCCCCCACAGGATATAGGGCGTGCTGCCGGCCGTGCCCTGCACGGTGGCCGCCAGCGTGCCCGGGGTGTTGACCGGTAGTTGCTGCACCACCTTGCCTTCGCCGCTGATGACGGCGGTGGCGCCGGTATTGGTCGCCCTTAGCATCGGGCGCCCCGTCTCCAGCGAGCGCATCTGCGAAATCTGCAGGTGCTGCGGAATGGCGATGGTGTCGCCGAACCAGGCCAGGTTGGACGCGTTAAGCAGCATGGTGGCGGGCTTCTGGCCCTGCGCCGGATGGTTCAGCGCGGCCGCGATCTCTTCGCCGAACAAGTCTTCGTAGCAGATATTCGGCAGCACGCGCTGGTCCTTGATGGCGAAGGCCGGCTGGATGTCCGCGCCGCTGGTCATGTCGCCCAGCGGGATGGACATCAGGTTCACGAACCAGCGGAAGCCGTAGGGGATGAATTCGCCGTAGGGCACCAAGTGGTGCTTGTTGTAGCGGTAGTAGCCGCTGCCCAGGTGCGAGGGGATGCCGATCACGCTGTTGAAGTAGGCGGTCTGGCTGTCGGCGGTGAAGATGCCCAGCACCAGGTTGCTGTTGGTCCGGTTGAGGAACTGGGCCAGCCCCGACAAATAATCCGGCGGTAGCTGCTGCGGCAGCATGACGATGGCCGTTTCCGGCGTGGCGATCAGGTCGGCCGGGGCCGCCGTGATGGCTTGCTGGTACAGCTTCATGGTCGACAGCACGCGGCCGTTGTTGAACTTTTCATCCTGCGGGATATTCCCCTGCACCAGGCGCACCGAGATCGGCTTGCCCTCAGGGTAAGTCCACTGCAGGAAGCCCAGGCCGATGCCGGCGGCGCAGATGGCGGCGATCAGGGTGGCCGCGCGCCAGCGGGTACGGTGCAGCAGCAACAGCAGGGCGCCGGCAATCACGGCCGCCAGCCAGCCCAGGCCATACATGCCGATGATGGGCGCGTAGCCGGCCAGCGGGCTGTGGTTGTGCGCGTAGCCGGCCGACAGCCAGGGGAAGCCGGTGAACAGCCAGCCGCGCACCCACTCGAACAGCGACCACATGGCCGGCAGCACCAGCAGGTTGGACGCCGGCAGCGACAGCGACCAGCGCTTGCGCAGCCAGAACGCGCCGCCCATGGCCAGCGCGACATAGAGCGCCATGGCCGCGCCCAGCAGCAGCACGGCCAGCGCGGCCAGCGGCGCCGGCATGGCGCCGTAGGTGTGCATGGATACGTACAGCCAGTGCACGCCCGCCACGGTCCAGCCGCAGCCGAAGGCCCAGCCGATCAGCGCGGCCGACTTGACGCCGTTGCTGCGCAAGACCTGGTAGAACAGCGTGGCTAGGCCGAGGATCTCCAGCGGCCACCAGCCGAACGGCGCGAAGGCGAACACGCACAGCGCGCCGGCCAGGCCGGTGATCAGCATCCGGCCTGAAGTCGGGCGTTGCGGCTTGGGGGGAGCGTTGGGATTGGTGCGGCGAAAGCGCATTATGCGTCGTCGGTGGCGACGGCCGGCGGCAGCTTCTCGACCGTCAGCACGTGGATCTGGCGCGCGTCCGCGCGCAGCACTTCGAAGCGCAGGCCATCGAATTCGAAAGTGTCGCCCTTGTGCGGCATGCGGCCCAGGTGCTTGGCCACCAGGCCGCCGATGGTATCGACGTCGTCGTCCGGCAGGGCGGTGTCCAGCTCGTCGTTGAACTGTTCGATCTCGGTCAGGGCCTTGACGCGCCAGCGCGGCCCTTGCTGGCCTTCGCGGATCGACAGGATGTTGTCTTCCTCTTCATCGAAATCGTACTCGTCCTCGATGTCGCCGACGATCTGTTCCAGCACGTCTTCGATGGTGATCAGGCCGGCCACGCCGCTGTACTCGTCGACCACGATGGCCATGTGGTTGTGGTTGGCGCGGAAGTCGCGCAGCAGCACATTCAGGCGCTTCGACTCGGGGATGAAGATGGCCGGGCGCAGCATGTCGCGCACGTCGAACGATTCTTCGGCGTAGTAGCGCAGCAGGTCCTTGGCCAGCAGGATGCCGATCACCTTGTCGCGCTCGCCCTCGATGGCGGGAAAGCGCGAGTGCGAGGTTTGCAGCACCAGCGGCAGCCATTCGTCGATGGGCTTGGAAATGTCGATCACATCCATCTGCGAGCGCGGGATCATGATGTCGCGCGCGGACAGGTCGGATACCTGGAACACGCCTTCGATCATGGACAGGGCGTCGGCGTCGATCAGATTGCGTTCGTGGGCGTCATGCAGGACTTCGAGCAGTTCCGCACGGTTCTCGGGCTCAGGGGAAATCAGGGCGGTCAGCCGTTCGAACAGTGACCTGTGGGGTTTAGCGTCAGTCTTGACGCTACTAGAGTGCTCTTGCATAGTTGGCGTGAGCCGTTGTTTCGAAGGGATATAGGATACACCAAGTGGGGGACCGGGGCCGTTTTTGTCAAAAAGACAGCCCCATTGTAAATCATCCGGCGTAGGGATCGGCGTACCCGAGTCCTGCCAGGATCTCGGTCTCCAGGCCTTCCATTTCGGCGGCCTCGTCGTCGTCCAGGTGGTCGTAGCCCTGGGCGTGCAGCACGCCGTGCACGATCAGGTGGGCGGTGTGCTCCTCCACCGTTTTCTTTTGCTCGGCCGCTTCCTTCTCCAGCACGTCGGTGCAGAGGATGATGTCGGCCTGGGTGGGCGCATCGTCCGGCAATTCCTCGTCGCCCTCGTTGTAGGCGAAGGTCAGCACGTTGGTGGCGTAGTCCTTGTCGCGGTAGGCGCGGTTCAGCTCGCGGCCTTCCTCGGCGTCGACAAAGCGGATGGTCAGCTCGGCCGGCGCGAACAGGGCGGCTTGCACCCAGCGGCGGATTTTGGGACGGGTCATCGATGCTTGCAGGCGGGAATCGGCGTACTGCACCGACAGCGTCAGTTTATTTTTTGCGGACATTTTTCAGGGCCGTGGCTTTGAGGAGGGGAGCGATTTCCGCTTCGTGGTTATGGGCCGTTTCGTAGGCGTCGACGATGCGCGCCACCAGCGGGTGGCGCACCACGTCTTCGCTGTTGAAGTGGCTGAAGGCCACGCCGCGCACCTCTTTCAGCACCTGGATGGCATCGACCAGGCCGCTCTTCTGGCTCTTGTGCAGGTCGACCTGGGTGACGTCGCCCGTGACCACGGCCTTGCTGCCGAAGCCGATGCGGGTCAGGAACATCTTCATCTGCTCGACCGTGGTGTTCTGCGCCTCGTCCAGGATGACGAAGGCGTGGTTCAGGGTGCGGCCGCGCATGTAGGCCAGCGGCGCGATCTCGATCACCTGCTTCTCGAACATCTTCTGCGTGCGGTCGAAGCCCAGCAGGTCGTACAGGGCGTCGTACAGCGGGCGCAAATACGGATCGACTTTCTGCGACAGGTCGCCCGGCAGGAAGCCCAGGCGCTCGCCCGCTTCCACCGCCGGGCGGGTCAGAATGATGCGCTTGATGGCGTCGCGCTCCAGCGCATCGACCGCGCAGGCCACCGCCAGGTACGTCTTGCCGGTGCCGGCCGGGCCGACGCCGAAGCTGATGTCGTGTTCGAGGATGTTGCGCAGGTAGCGGATCTGGTGCGGCGTGCGGCCGCGCAGGTCGCTGCGGCGCGTCTTCAGCACCGGGCTGTCGATCTCGATCACCGGCGCGGCGTCGACCACCTTGCGCGGCTTGGCGCCGCGCGCCACGGCCGGCGCGTCCTCCGCTGCGGGCTGGGCCACTTCAGCGTGGATGCCGGCGCGCTGTTCGACCAGCGCCAGTTGCACTTCTTCCAGCGGCACGATCTTGTTGGCCAGGGCGTAGAAGTGGTCCAGGATTTGCACCGCCCGTTCGGCGTTGTGGCCGCTGACGATGAAGCGCTCGCCGCGGCGGAATATGGTGACGTCCAGCGCCGCGGAAATCTGGCGCAGGTTTTCATCGAGGGGACCGCACAGATGAGCCAGGCGCGCGTTATCGAGCGGCTCCGGGACAAAGTAGTGCGGCTGTACTGGCGTTTTGGTTTTCAATGGAATGCTTGGTCAGAGAGGAGGCCGGCGCTGCCGGCACAGGCGTTAGTTTACCGTAATTTGGCGTTGGCCGAACCGTCGCCCGCCAGGCTGCCTTTGTGTAACAGTTTCCTACAAGTTCTTGCGTGCGACACGCTCCAGCCCCATGTGTTGAAATGGCATTGTTGTTAAGGATTCTAGCTGGCGCTTGATGTCGAACAATCTTCGCTCTGCGCGCGTTGGCCGGAACCGTCCTTTCTGAGCATAGAATCGTCTTGCTCGAAAGGCAATTGATGCCGCTCGCGACCTAAGTTTTGTTTAAGGTCTGAGCAGCACTATTTGTTCACCCCAACCAACGAGGAACATCATGGCACATCATGCTTTAGCTTCGCAGGAAAGCTATAACCCCAATCACCTGCTCGACACCTTGCTCGGCAAGATGCAACTGAAAAACGACGCAGCGCTGTCGCGCATGCTGGAAGTCGCGCCGCCGGTCATCAGCAAGATCCGCCACCACCGCTTGCCGGTCGGCGCCTCGCTGCTGATCCGCATGCACGAAGTCACCGGCATGAGCATCCGCGACCTGCGCGACCTGATGGGCGACCGCCGCACCAAGTACCGCCTGTCCGACGCCCAGGGCCGTCCGAAACCAGAAGACCGTCCTGCCGAACCCAAGACTGAAAGCAGCAGCAATTACGCGCGTCACTGATGCGCCCGCCGCGCAAGGCTTGCCGGCCGGGATAGCGCCCGGTCCGGCAGGCCACCACTTCAGGTCAGCAGCACCATAGAAATCTCTTCATACTGCAGTTCCGTTTCGCGGAACAACTGCAAATAAATTTCCTCATCGAGGCCCAGCGCCGTCCAGGCCACGGTGGACACCGGCGGCACCAGATCGTCCTCCACCTGCGCCAGGTCCAGCGCGTGCACTATCGCATCGGCCACATGAATGATGGCGGCCAAAAAACCGGCGCCCGGGGCTTCCGGGTCGTGGTGGCCGCCGATGGCCAGCCGCATGGTGTCGGAAAAATTCCAGTGTTCGGCCAGCGCCAGGCCGGCGTCGATGTGATCCACGCCCAGCACCTGGCGCTCCGCTTCCAGCAGACAGCAATCGTGGCGCGCGCGGTGGGCGATGGTGGCCGCGTACTGGTTGGGGAAGCAGGACACCAGCACCAGCCGGCCGATATCGTGCAGCAGCCCCGCCGTGAAAGCGTAGTCCTGGTTGAAGCGCATCTGCCGCGCCAGCACCTTGGCGCAGGCGGCGGTGGCGATCGAGTGGCGCCAGAAGGCCTTGTGGTCGAAGCCGGGGCAATGGCCTTCGGCGAAGCAGCCGGTGATGGCGGCGGCCGTGATCAGGTTGCGCGTGGTCTGGAAGCCGAGAAAGGTGATGGCCTGCTGGATCGTGGTCACTTTGACCTGCAGGCCGTACAGCGACGAGTTGGCCAGGCGCAGGGTCTTGGCGGTCAGCGCCTGGTCGTAGGACACCTTCTTGGCCAGCACCGAGATGTCGACATCTTCCTGGTCTATGCTGTTGAGCAGTTCCATCACCACGGCCGGCAGCGAGGGCAGGTCGTCCAGCGTGCGCACCACGTCTTCGTAGCTCAGCGTGTTACTCATGCGGCGGATTCTCCTCTGCGCCCAGGCGGTAGTCGGCGACGAAGCGGCGCAGGGTGGCCGTGGCCCAGTCGGTGCCGCTGTCGGGATCGTTCTTGCGGAACAGCCGGGCGATGCGCGCCTCGTGGTGGGCCAGCGTGGCCTGGACCATTTCCGGCGTCACCTCGTCCTTGACGATGGGCAGCATGGCGATGCCGTGGCGCGGCATCAGCGCCAGCATGGCGTCGGTCAGCACCGTGCCTTGCGGCAGCAGCACATTGCCCTGCACGTCGAGCAGCACGTCGGACAGCACCATGCCCGCATGCACCTCCGCCAGCGCCAGTTGATGATAATTCCCCGCCATGCCGCCTCCCTGCCGACCGCTAAACTGTATGGCCCGATATTACCATTGTCTTGCCAAGACGCACTCCTTCCCGTACATTGGGAAGCTCCACTTGCCGGGAGGTTTGATGTTTGGTATTCAAGGCCGTTTAACGCTGCTGTTCGTGGTGATTGTGACCCTGGTGCTCGGCATCTCGGGCACCTACGCCCAATACAGCCTCGGCCATGAACTGGAGGTCAGCAGCGCCCGCCTGCGCGAAGGCGTGCTGACCCGCTTGCAGACCAGCCTGCCTTCCGCCCTGTGGGACCTGGACAAGGCCAAGGTCGACAACATTGTCGCCGCCGAGATGCTGCCGCCGGAGCTGGTCTCGATCCGCGTCTACGACACCTCGGTCGGCCTGTTCTCCGGCAAGATCCGCAATGAAAACGGCACCGTCACCCAGATCGACAACGACGCCGCCGTGCCCGGCACGCCGGTGGTGGCCGACCTGGCCTACCGCGACTCCGGCGCGGCCGGCGCCTCGCTCAAGCCGGTGATCGTGGGCCGCGTGGTGGTCAATTTCAGCCGCGCCCAGATCGACGCCACGCTGGCGGCCGAAGTGCGGCGCAAGGTGATCGAGGTGCTGCTGCTGGACTCCATCCTGGTGGCGGCGCTGGCGCTGTCGCTGCGCATCGTGTTCGATCCGCTCAAGCAGTTGCGCGACGGCTTGTTCGACCTGGCCACGCGCGGCAGCGACGAGGTGGAAGAGCTGCCCGACAACCGCCACGACGAACTGGGCGAAGTGATCCGCGGCTTTAACGCCATCCAGCGCAAGGTGAAGTCCAACATCCAGCGCATCCGCGAGGCCGAGGACGAGGCGCGCAAATCGGCCCAGGCCACGGCCAAGGCGCTGGACGACCTGCGCCGCACCCAGGAATCGCTGCTGCAGGCCGAACGGCTGGCTTCGCTGGGCGGCCTGGTGGCCGGCGTCGCGCACGAGATCAACACCCCGGTCGGCATCGCCCTGACCAGCGCCTCGGTGCTGATGGAAGCCACCGAGAAGGTGCAGGCCTCGGTGCAGGACGGCGCCATCAAGAAGTCCGACATCATGCGCTACCTGGAGACCGCGTCCGAGAGCACGCGCCTGATCATGAACAACGCCTACCGGGCCGCGCACCTGATCCACAGCTTCAAGCAGATCGCGGTCGACCAGGTGAGCGAGGCGCGCCGCCGCTTCGAGCTGCGCGACTACATCAACGAAGTGGTGTCCAGCCTGCAGCCCAAGCTGAAGAAGACGCGCATCACGGTCAGCATCGCCTGCCCGCCCGACATCATGCTGGACAGTTACCCCGGCGCGCTGGCCCAGGTCATCACCAACCTGACATTGAACTGCGTCGAGCACGCCTTCGGGCCGGACGACGAGGGCCGCATCGTCATCGGCGTGGCCCAGCAGGGCGACTGGATCGAAATGCAGGTGACCGACAATGGCAAGGGCATCCCGCCGGACATGCTGGACAAGGTGTTCGATCCCTTCGTCACCACGCGGCGCGGCCAGGGCGGCACCGGCCTGGGCCTGAACATCGTGTTCAACCTGATCGTCAAGCAGTTCTGCGGCAGCATCACGGTGTCCAGCGTGCTGGGGCAGGGCGCCAGCTTCGTGCTGCGCATCCCCTGCGTGACGCCGACCGACGACAACACGCTGCACGCGGACGCCCGCCTGCACGCTTAAGCGAGGACAGCCCATGCCGACCGTGAGCGGAGAATTTGAGGTCAAGATGCAGCCCGAATCCATGTCGGCGGTGGCGGCCGGGAGCGGCATCGGCCGCATGTCGCTGGACAAGCGCTACCACGGCGCGCTGGACGCCACCGGCACCGGCGAGATGCTGGCCTATATGGACCGCGCCATCATGTCCGGCGCTTACGTGGCGATGGAACTGGTGCAAGGCCGGCTGGATGGCCGCAGCGGCAGCTTCCTGCTGCACCATCGCGGCACCATGACGCGCGGTGCGCCCGGCTTGACGGTGGCGGTGGTGCCCGATTCCGGCACCGGCGAACTGGCCGGCCTGGACGGCACGCTGGTGATACGCATCGAGAACGGCCAGCATTACTATGACTTCGACTATGCGTTCAGCGAGGCGCCACGTTAAAATGGTGTCATGGACAAGGACACCATCAAGGGGCTGCTGATACTGATCGTCGTGGGCGTGGTCATCGCGCTGTTGGCGATCGCCGGCAGCGACGACGGGTGGCACAAGGCGGGCTGCGCGGTGCGCGCGATCCTGCACGGCGTCTCCCCCAGCAATATCCGCGGCGTTTGCTTCTGAGCAAAAAAAATCCCGCGACAGCGGGATTGGTTTCGCAACCGGGTGTGTCGCTTATTCTACGAAGATTTCCGTGGTTTGCTGGCGGCGCGAGGCGAAGCCCAGCACGACCAATCCCAGCATTAACATCACAAAGGTCGACGGTTCCGGCACGGGCGTGGCCGGGTCCTGGGCCTGTTGGTGCTGCTGTTTCGGATCTGCCGGCGGCAAGCTATTGAGGTCGACCTCATTGGTCTTGGCGGCAGGCGTGTTGCTGTTGATACCGCAGTTCGCGGTGTTGTTGGCGTCGCAGTGCGCCAGCACGATGGTGGTGGGCGCACTATTGCTGGTTACAGGGCCGTGATCTTTGGCCTGGACGGCACCAGCCAAGCTGAAGGCAAGTAAGGCAGTCGAGATCAAGGTTATTGCTTTCACGGTGAGACTCCTGGTGCTGCTGAAGCAGGGTGTTAAGTTGTATTTAAAGAAATAAAGATTAAAATCCGGCGACTAGTGAGTTGAGATGCTCTGCCGTTTGGGTATTAAATCACAATCGGTGGCATTTTGCCATCTTAATTTCTTTGGTGACAAGCAATTTTTGCGCCGCAACAACACTCTGCAGTGACTTCACTGTGGCGGATAGAATTTCTCCATCTTCAACCAATAAATTTGCCGTAAAACGGTGTGCAACAGATGATTTCTACATATAAAGCCGGAATTCGGTTGACTTTCGCTGCCGTCGCGGCGGTATGGCTGACAGGCTGCGCCAGCGGCGCCAAGCCGCCGGCGCCAGTTGCCGTGGCGGCCGTCGACGCCACGGCGGCGGTGTGGCTGCTGGGCGAGGTGCACGACAATCCCCAGGGCCACAAGCTGCGCTACGAGCTGCTGCGCCGGCGGGTCGAGGCGGGCTGGCGCCCGGCCATCGTCATGGAACAGTTCGACCGCGAAAACCAGGGCAAGCTGGACCAGGCCATGAAGGGTTGCGCGGATGCCCAGTGCGTGATCCAGGTGGCCGGCGGTGCGCGCTGGGATTGGCAGTTGTATTATCCTGTGATCCAACTGGCGCTGACCTGGCAGTTGCCGCTGGTGGCCGGCAACCTGTCGCGCGACGATGCCTCGCGCGTGGTGCGCGATGGCGTGGCGTCCAGCTTCGACCCGCAAAGCGTCAAGGCCTGGCGCCTGGACCAGCCGCTGCCGGCCGCGATCCGCAGCGCCCAGCAGGAGGAAATCGTCGCCGGCCACTGCCACATGCTGCCCGAGATGATGGTGGGCGGCCTGGTCGATGCGCAGGTGGCGCGCGATATCTGGATGGCCAAGATCGTGCTGGACCAGCGGCCGCGCGACGTCGTGCTCATCGCCGGCAACGGCCACGTGCGCAAGGACATCGGCGTCGGCTACTGGATACGCCAGGTGCAGCCGGCGCTGGCCGTGCGCAGCGTGGGCTACCTCGAGGAGCGCGCAGCGGACGGCCGCTACGACAGCGTGCAGATTTTGGCGCCGCAACAACGCAGCGATCCCTGCCAACAGGTGAAAAAATGAAGACCCGATACCTCCCCGAAGCGCCGCAGCGCGCCGAAGTCGACGCCATGCCGGGCGCCACCCTGCTGGAGTTCGGCGCCAACTGGTGCGGCCACTGCATGGCCGCGCAGGCGCCGCTGGCCGAAGCCTTCGCCGGCCACGAGCGCGTGGCCCACTACAAGGTCGAGGACGGCCCCGGCCGCGCGCTGGGGCGCTCCTACCGCGTCAAGCTGTGGCCTACCCTGATCTTCCTGCGCGACGGCCAGGAAGTGGCGCGCCTGGTGCGGCCGTTGAAAGCGAACGACATTTCTGCCGCGTTTGCGCAAATCGACCCTGAGCGAGCCATATAACTGCTTGGCAACCTGGCAAGGCGCTGTGTATGATGGCCCGCACCATCCACAGCAGGAGCGTCAAGCATGACTCAGACCAGGACCAATTCCGCGGCCACGGTGCTGTTTGCCAGCCTGATCGGCACCACCATCGAGTTCTTCGATTTCTACATTTACGCCACGGCCGCCGTGCTGGTGTTCCCCAAACTGTTCTTCCCGGCCAGCGACGCTGCGGCCGCGACCCTGCAATCGCTGGCCACCTTTGCCATCGCCTTCTTCGCCCGCCCGGTGGGCTCGGCCGTGTTCGGCCACTTCGGCGACCGCATCGGCCGCAAGGCCACGCTGGTGGCGGCCCTGCTGACCATGGGTATCTCCACCGTGGTGATCGGCCTGCTGCCGACCTACGCCACGCTGGGCACGCTGGCGCCGGCCCTGCTGGCGCTGTGCCGCTTCGGCCAGGGCCTGGGCCTGGGCGGCGAGTGGGGCGGGGCGGTGCTGCTGGCCACCGAAAACGCGCCGCCGGGCAAGCGCGCCTGGTACGGCATGTTCCCGCAACTGGGCGCGCCGATCGGCTTCTTCCTGTCGGGCGGCATCTTCCTGCTGTTGAGCCAGGTACTCAGCGACACCGAGTTCTTCAACTACGGCTGGCGCATCCCCTTCCTGGCCAGCTCGCTGCTGGTCATCATCGGCCTGTACATCCGCTTGAAAATCCATGAGACGCCCGACTTCCAGAAGGTGCTGGACAAGAACGAGCGCGTCAAGGTGCCGTTCATGACCGTGTGGCGCGAGCACCGCCGCGTGCTGGTGCTGGGCACCCTGATCGCCCTGGCCACCTTCGTGCTGTTCTACCTGATGACGGTGTTCGCGCTGAGCTGGGGCACCAGCGCGCTGAAATTCTCGCGCCAGAACTTCCTGATCCTGCAACTGCTGGCCGTGGTGTTCTTCGCCCTGACCATCCCGTTCTCGGCCGTGTGGGCCGACCGCAAGGGCCGCCGCAGCACCCTGATCTGGGTCTCGGCCGCGATCGCCGTGTTCGGCCTGGCGATGGCGCCCATGTTCGGCTCGGGCGACGCGGTACAGGTGACCATCTTCCTGTCGCTGGGCCTGGGCCTGATGGGCCTGACCTACGGCCCGCTGGGCACCATGCTGGCCGAGCTGTTCCCGGCCGAGGTGCGTTACACCGGTTCCTCGCTGACCTTCAATTTCGCCGGCATCCTGGGCGCCTCGCTGGCGCCGTACGCGGCCACCTGGCTGGCCACCCACTACGGCTTGCAGTATGTCGGCTACTACCTGTCGGGCGCGGCGCTGATCAGCCTGGTCGCGCTGTTGCTGACCCGTCCAGGCACGCACATGAGCTGAGTTGTCGAGAAGTCATCACCTGACACCAGGCGGCTGGCCCCATGTTTTGCTTGCCTGGTCTTCCTTATAGTTGTACGATGACATACGACTACGCATGATCTCGTGGAGACCGAGAGATCATCACGACAACCATAAAGAAGTGATGCCATGAACCTGAGCGAACCCGTGAACGCGGTGCAGTCCGTCGGTAAATACCGTTGGACCATCTGTGCCCTGTTGTTTTTTGCCACCACCGTCAACTATCTCGACCGCCAGGTGCTGAGCCTGCTGGCGCCGGCCCTGTCCACCGAATTCGGCTGGAGCAATACCGACTACGCCAACATCGCGGCCGCCTTCCAGTTCGTGTACGCGATTTCCATGCTGTTTGCCGGCCGCGTGGTCGACAAGATCGGCACCAAGTCGGCCTTCGTGCTGGCCATCATGGTCTGGTCGCTGGGCGCGCTGCTGCACGCGGCCTCGGTGCCCATGGGGACGGCGGTGGCGGCGCTGCTGGGCGTGTTCGGCGTCACGGCCGGCCCGTCCATCCTCGGCTTCATGATCTCGCGCGCGGTGCTGGCGATCGGCGAGGCCGGCAACTTCCCGGCCGCGATCAAGGCCACCGCCGAATACTTCCCGAAGAAAGAGCGCTCCCTGGCCACCGGCATCTTCAATTCCGGCGCCAACATCGGCGCGGTGCTGGCGCCCATCGTCGTGCCCATCCTGGCGGCGATCTGGGGCTGGCAGGCGGCCTTCATCATGATCGGCATGCTGGGCTTCATCTGGATGAGCGTGTGGCTGTGGCTGTACGAAAAGCCGGAACAGCAAACCCGGTTGTCGGCCGCCGAACTGGCCTATATCCGCAGCGACTCCGTGGTGGCGGCCGAGCCGACCGAGGCAGCCGAGATCGCGGCCGCCAAGAAAGTCTCCTGGCTCAAGCTGCTGCGCTACCGCCAGACCTGGGCCTTCGTGTTCGGCAAATTCATGACCGATGGCGTGTGGTGGTTCTTCCTGTTCTGGCTGCCCACCTACCTGGCCGCGCAGTACAACATGAAGGGCGAAGCGATCGTGGTGCCGCTGGCGGTCCTGTACAGCATGACCATGATCGGCTCGATCGGCGGCGGCTGGTTCCCCAGCTACTTCATGGCGCGCGGCGCCGCGCCCTACGACGGCCGCATGAAAGCCATGCTGGCCATCGCCTTCTTCCCGCTGGTGGTGCTGCTGGCCCAGCCGCTGGGCTCGATCAGCTACTGGGTGCCGGTGCTGCTGATCGGCGTGGGCGCCTCGGCGCACCAGGCCTGGTCGGCCAACATCTTCACCACTGTGTCCGACATGTTCCCGCAAAAGTCGGTGGCCTCGGTGATCGGCATCGGCGGCATGGCGGGCGGCATCGGCGGCGTGCTGATGACCAAGCTGGGCGGCTGGGTCTTCGACTACTACAAATCCATCCACAACATCGGCACCGGCTACATGATCATGTTCACCATCTGCGCGCTGGCCTACCTGACCGCGTGGATCGTGATGAAAGCCCTGGTCCCGCGCCATAAGGAGATCACCGATCTGTAAGCGCGCCTTATGGCTGCTGGCGCTGTGCGTCGCGGCTGAGGCGGCGGCAGCGCCCGGCATCCGCGTCCAGCCCTACGGCGTGACCGCGACCGGCACGCCGGTGGAGCAGGTCGTGCTGGAAAACGCCGACGGCATGCGGCTGGCCTATATCGATTACGGCGCCACCTTGATCCGGGCCGAGGTGGCGGACCGCCACGGCCGGCGCCGCAACGTCATCCTCAGCCTGCCCGACCTGGCCGCCTTCGAGAAAACGCGCGGCCGCTACGGCGCCATCCTGGGCCGCTACGCCGGCCGCATCGGCCAGGGCGGCTACACGCTGGACGGCAAGGCGGTGCGCCTGCCGGCCAACGCGCGCGGGGTCTACATCCACGGCGATCCCCAGCCCTGGGACAAGCGCGTGTGGCAGCGCCAGGATTTCGCCGACAAGGACGCCATCGGCTCCATCTACCGCCTGCACAGCCCGGACGGCGACCAGGGCTTTCCCGGCGCGGTGGACATCAGCGTCACCTACCGCCTGCTGCGCCGGCGCGACGAATTCCAGATCGAATACCGCGCCACCACCAGCGCGCCCACGGTGCTGAACCCGACCAACCACGTCTACCTCAACCTGGCCGGCGCGGCCGCCGGCGTGGCCGGCATGGCCACGCACCGCTTCCAGATCAACGCCGACCGCTACGCCGCCACCGACGAGCTGCGCATCCCGACCGGCGAATTGCGCAGCGTGGCCGGCACGCCGCTGGACTTCCGCCAGCCCGCCAACCTCAGCGACCGCTTGCGCGCGATGGACGGCACCGTGCTGCAGGCGCCGGCCGGCGGCCTGTCCGGCTACGACCACAGCCTGCTGTTCGCGCCCGGCGGCGGCCGCGCCGTCGTCGAGGACGCGGCCAGCGGCACGCGCCTGGAGATCAGCACCACCGAGCCGTCGGCCCAACTGTACAGCGTCAACGGCTTCGACGGCAGCGAAGTCGGCGCCGAAGGCGTGGGCTATGTGCGCTACGGCGCCTTCGCCTTCGAAACCCAGCACCTGACGGACAGCCCCAACCACGCAGCCTTCCCCAGCACCGCGCTGTATCCGGGCCAGGTCTTCCATTCGCTGACGCGCTACCGTTTCTCGCACCGCTGAGGGGTGTGGACGGCATGATAAGATGCCTCATGTGGCGCAGCGGGCGCCAGGCACTACACCGTCCAAAACATGAAAAAGAATGTAGCAACCATCCGCGATGTGGCGGCAGCCGCCGGCGTGTCGACCGCCACCGTATCCAAGTTCGTCAACGGCGCGCAGCGTTTCTCGCCGGCCGTCGAGGCCACCATCACCGAAGTGATTGAAAGGCTGGGCTACCGTTCCAATCCGCTGGCGGCCTCCATGATCACTGGCCGCACCAAGAGCATCGGCCTGTCGGTGCTGGACGTGGGCAACCCGCACTTCACCAGCATCGTCAAGGGGGCCAACCGCGTGGCGCTGGCGCACGGCTACACGCTGCTGCTGGTCGACACGGAAGAAAACCCGGAACGCGAACGGCCGCTGCTGGAAGCGCTGAGCCGCCGCGTGGACGGCATGATCGTCTTCTCGCGCATGCGGGAAGCGGAAATGGACTGGATGACGCAACTGGGCAAGCCGCTGGTGTTCTTCGGCCGCCTGACGCGGCTGGAAATCCCGTGGGTGATCAGCGACGACCACCGCGGCGCCTACATGCTGACGCGCCACCTGGTGTCGCTGGGCCACAGGAAGATCGCCTACCTGAGCTTCCCGCGCTCGCGCCGCGACGAGGAACGCCTGGGCGGCATCCGCGAATGCCTGGCGCAGCACCAGCTGGAACTGACCATCCACGAAGGCAGCGCGCCGACCGCGGCGGAGGGCGAGCGCGTGTGCTCGTCCATCATGCTGGGCGTCGAGCACCCGGACGCGCTGATCTGCTACAACGACCTGATGGCGCTGGGCTTCATGAAATCGGCGCAGGGCCTGGGCTTCAAGCTGCCGGAAGATATCTCGGTGGCCGGCTTCGATAATATTCAATACGGTTTATACACTTCTCCGCCTTTGACCACGGTCGACCTGCAGAGCGAGCGCATGGGCGTGGCGGCGATGGAAAAGCTGATCGCCACCATTGACGGCAAGGCGCAGCCCGCCGCCACCACCATCGAGCCGCAACTGATCCTGCGCGGCTCTACCCTCAAGCGCAACTGAGGCTTTATTTGGCGGTGGCCGGGGACGTGCCGAGCTTGGCGAGTTGCGCTTCCTCGTCGGCGAGCTTGGCCATCTGGGCGCGCAGCGTGTTGAACACGCCGAGGTCGGCGTCATCGTCGAATGCCAGTTGCCCGTTCTGCATGTGGATCTTGCCCAACCTCGATTCGGCGAAGTCCAGTGTGCGGCTATAGGCGTCCAGCAGCCCGCGCTGGTTCTCGCCGAAGCGCACCATGACGTCGTATTCGGACGCGATGCCCTTTTCCAGCGCCCCCAGCGATTGCTGGTCCGGTATGACGGACTGCAGCTTTTGGCGGAACATACCCTCCTGGGCATCGATAGCGCGCAGGTAGCGCTCCATGCGCTCCTCGGCCAGCTTCAGGGCTTTCCGGCCATCGGCAATGCCCTGCGCCGTTACCATCTTTTCCTGCGCCAGGTTTTGCCGCAGGTTGTAACTGTCCAGGTCCGCACGCATGGCAACGCGCGCGTTGGCGACCATGATGCGGTGGTTGGCGATGGCGATCGTCATGTCGTCCAGCGTCTTGAGTCCGGCCGGCTGGTAATGCAGGCGCGGTTCCGGATCGCCGGGCTTGAGCGTGGTGGTCTGCTTGGCCAGGTCAGCCAGCGCCGCCATGGCCTGGCGCTGGTAGGCCTGGTAATACTGGGTGCGCCAGGCCTGGGCATTGCGCTTGGCGTCTTCCGCGATTTGCTTGCCGGCGGCGGTGAAGGCCTTGTTGGCGGGCTGCGCGCCGATGGCGCGTATCTCCGCCTGTTCGGCGGGACTGTACAGCGGCGCCTTGGGCCCGTCGATGACGTTTTGCTGCGCCAGGTTGGCCAGCACCATGCGGCGGCCGCCGCCCGATTTCAACAGCGTGGCCAGGCGGTCCATGTCGGCCGCGGAGGCGTGCGACGCGTAGGCCGGAGCCAGCACCGCGGCCAGGTCCGCATCGCTGACGTGCTGGCTGATGTGCAGCATGACTTCGGTGCTTTCGCGGTCCGGGCCCGCGGTATGGCTCAGGCTATAGCGGGCGTAGCGGGGCAGTTCCATGGCCACGACCAGGCGGCGGGCGGCGGCCAGTTGTTCCGGGCTGGCCTGCGGCGCGGGCGACTGCGCCATGGCGGACCCCGACATGGCACAGAGCAGAAGGAAAATCAGGCGTTTCATAAGACTCCGTCGTTGGTTATGGCAGGCGCGCCAGTTCAAGGCGCGCCAGGTGGTGGTAAGGGCTGCTGATGGCGCCCTTGTCGATCGCGCGCTGGAAATACACGCGGGCCTTGATCTTGTCCTGCGTCGCCAGGAAGAATTTTCCGGCATAAAAATAAGCTTCCACCAGGCGCGTTTCCTGGCCGTTGGCGCCATCGTGCGCGATCAGCCGCAGCATCTGTTCCGGCGATTTCTGCGACTGGAACATATCCAGCGCGGCGGCCAGCCAATCCTCCGGCAGCGGTCCGTTTTTGACGGTGGCCGGCTCGGTCGGTGCGCCATTCATGGCTTGCCAGACGCGCACGCGGGCCTGTAGCAGCGGATCGTCGCTGGCTTTGGCCGCATGCGCGAGGGCGGCCAGGCCGTCGCGTTTGCTGCCTTGATACAGGTCGCTCCAGGCCTTGCGCATCCAGATGTCGGCGCCATCGGCGCCCAGCGCGACGGCGCGCGCATAGTCGGCGGCGCTGTCCTTGACATTGCCGATGGCGAAACGGACATCGCCGGCGCAGGCCAGGTTTTCCTTCACGCGGTCCTGCTGCTGCGCCGCCCTGGCCGCGTCCTTCAGCGCTTCCGCGCTCTTGCCCAGCCAGGCGTAAGCGCGTGCGCGCTCGCACCAGGCGCCGCCCGCATCCTGTCCGGTCAGCGCGGCATCGTTGATGACGCGGCTGGTGGCCTTGATGATGGCTTCCGCCTGGTTCAGCATATTCTGCTTGTAGTCCACCGGCGCCGCGGCGGCGGTCTTGATCACGCCGTTACGCACATGGACCATGCCTTGCAGGCTTTCGTTCAGCTTGCGGGTGGCGCCGACGAACTCCGGCACTGCGGCCGCTTCCACGCGGTCGGCCGTGATCTGCAGCCGCAGCTTGGCCTGCAGTTCGCGGCCGGTGAAGGACAGGGCTTCGCTCATCGCGAAAGCGCCGTTCCTGACACTGTTCTGCGAGGGTTGGTAGTGGGCGTCGACTTCCGGCGGCAAGCTCACATCCAGGCTGTAATCGTGAATGGCCGGGTAATACGGCACCAGCAGCGGAAAATCGCGACGGGCCACGTCCGGCACATAGAATTGCTCGACCATGTTGATGGGCCGGTAGCTGACTTTCCAGCCGCCGTCCTCTTTCTCCATGAATTTATCGATGCGGTAGCGCACATCGATACTGAGGCGGTTGTTGACGCGGTCGTCGTCTATCTTCGGATCGTCCAGCAGGCTGAGTTCCGGGTAGCGGCGGCCCATCGACGCCTCGTAAGCCTTGCTCAATTGCTGGGTGCTGAGGTTGGCCAGGCCGGCGCGCGCGCTTTCGGCGGCGACGCCGGCGTATTCGATGTGCGCCAGCAGCTCGGCCGGCTTGTCGAACGCGGGAACAGTCACGCGTTCACTGCGCACATCGGTGTACAGCGCGGGATCGGCGGCGTAGGGGATGGTCTCCAGGGCGTCGTTGCCGCTGGCGATCGTCAGCACTTGCGCGCCGCCGTGCACCTGGCCCATGCGATCGAGCTTGCCGTACTGGCCCAGCCGGGTCGGATCGAAGTAGTAGGTCTTGCTCTGCACGCGCGCGCGCACGATAGCGTGGTCGAACACGACGGGGCTGGGCAGCATCGCATCCAGCCCCTTCCTGAGCGAGGTGGACACCAGCACCGGCTGCGCCTCGATGCCGAGGGCGCGCAACATGGTCACCATCAGCAGCGCCTTGTCCTTGCAGTCGCCGTAGCGCCGTTGCAGCACTTGCGCCGGCGGGTAAGGGCGGTGCGAGTTCTCGCCCATGGACAGCGACAGGTAGCGGATGTCGTTCTGCACGAACTCCAGGACCTTGGCGACCTTGTCCTCCACCGTTGCGGCCTGGCGCGCGCCGCGCAGGGCTTCGTCCAGCGCCGCGCCGGGGGGCGGCGTATCGAACAGGCCCAGCGCCCACTGGTTCACCTCCCGCCACTGGTTCATTTCAGAGAACTGCAGGTAACGGTAGGTCTGGACGTCGCTCGGCACATAAGGCTCGCCCAGCAGAGCAGGCAGGTTGCGCGCCTCGAAGCGCAGGATGCGGCGGTCGTTGCGCACGATCTCGACCGGCTTCACGTCCGCGCCCTTGCCTATCATGCGGTAGTGGATGCTGCGTTGCTGCGGCATGTCGATGGAGACGCGGCGCAGACTCAATGGCGAGGGCGTATCCCAGGATGCGGCCTCGAAGAATTTGCCGCCGAAGACGGGATTCTGGCCGATGATGGAGTAGGCCATCTCCAGCGTGTCGCCCACGCGCACGTCGTCGGTGACGATGGCGGCGGTGATGGCGCCCGAGTACAGGCCCTGATCCAGGTTGGTTTCGCGCTGCAGGAAGCGGATGTCGGCCGCTTTCAGCTTGTCGATCACCTGGCCGTCGCGCAGGATGCGCAGGCTGTGCAGTTGCACGCGCTGGTATTCGGGCTGGAAGCTGATTTCATATTGGCCGATCGCGGTCAGGCTGCCCGCTTCATTGGCCGTCATCGCGCGGTGGATGTACACCGTCGGTTCGTCGGCGACACGGAACTGCACGTCGGCCAGGCGTATCGACAAGGGGCTGCCTTTCATGGGCGCCGGCAGGTTCTGAATATCGTCCACCCAGGCCGGCAGCGGATCGCCGCGGGTGAAGGCCCGCTCCGCCACCTGCACGGTGCGGGTACCGGCGGGCGCTTGCTGGGCCATGGCTGGCAAGGCGCATAGAAGGAAAGAGAGCGCGCAGGCGCAGAGCTGGCGGAGATAGCGGGGCATGGCGTGGTGTTAAGGTGATAGCAAAAATTTCAATTAAGAAATTTTACCTTATAAATTCGCCAACCCCGCGGCGCCGGCGCCGCCGACCCCAAAAAAAGCGCCGGCGCGTGACTGCCGCCGGCGCCGCAAGGGATCAAAACAAACGGCTGACGTCCGGGCGGGTGGCCAGCGCCTGTTCGACGATGGCGGTCACGCGGGTGCGGTCGGCGCCTTGCAGCGGCTGGCGCGGGCGGCGCACGTTCTCGTTGCCGACGCCGCACAGCGCCTCCACCAGCTTCAGGTTCTGCACCAGCTTGGTCGACACGTCCAGGTGCAGCAGCGGCATGAACCACTGGTACAGCTTGAGCGCTTCGTCGTAGCGCTTGGCCTTCATCAGCTTGTACAGGGCCACGGTTTCCTTCGGCAGCGCGACCACCAGGCCGGCCAGCAGGCCGTCGGCGCCGGCCGCCAGGCCTTCGAACGACAGGTCGTCCACGCCCATGAAGAGTTGGTAGCGCGAGCCGACGGCGTTGCGCAGGTCGGTGATGCGGCGCACGTTGTCGGTCGATTCCTTGATGGCCACGATCCATTCGCAATCGGCCAGTTCCTTGAAGTCTTCCGGCGTCAGGTCGACCTTGTACGACACGGGATTGTTGTACACCATGATCGGCAGTTGCGCGGCCTTGGCGATGGTGCGCAGGTTGTCCATCGCTTCGCGCGCATCGGCTGCATACAGCACGGACGGCATTACCATCAGGCCCTGCACGCCCAGCTCGTGCGCCTTCTCGGCGAAGCGGCAGGCGGTGGCGGTGCGGGTTTCGCTGACGTTGACCAGCACCGGCACGCGGCCCTTGGCGACGTTCAGCGCGGTCCGGGTCACGTCCAGTTTTTCATCGAAGGACAGGGTGCTGGCTTCGCCCAGCGAGCCGCAGGTCAGCAGCGCATCGACGCCGCTCTCGATCTGGAAGTTGAAGTGCTGCTCCATCGCGGCGTGGTCGAGGTCTTCGTTCGCCTTGAATTTGGTGGTTACTGCGGGGAAGACGCCTTCCCATTTTGCTGCGGCCATGCTGTTCTCCTTGTAGTTTCCTGATGGGTTAATCGATGATGCTGGCGATGCGCGCCGGCGCGACGGGTAGCCGCGCGGCGTCGGGACGCCAGCCGTACAGCAGCTCGGTGGCGCCGCCGCAGATGCGGCCCTGGCAGGGACCCATGCCGCAGCGCGTCTGCAGCTTGGCGCTGCGCCAGGTGGTGTACGCGCGCAGCTCGCCGTGACATACGTCTTCGCAGCGGCAGACGATGGTGTCGTCCTTTGCCAGCGCGCGCAGCTCGGGACGTAGCGCGAACGTCTTTTCCAGCCACTGCGCGAAGGTTTGCCAGTGCGCGCGCTGCCTGAACAATCGTCGCGCCTCGGCCTGCCGGCCGCTGGCCGCCAGGCCGGCGATGCGGCCCTCGACCAGCGCCAGGTCGACGCCGCCCACGCCCGTGCCTTCGCCGGCGCAGTAGATGCGGTCCATGGACGTGCGCTGCCATTCATCCACCGCGACCACGTTCTGCGCGCCGCGCGCGGCGATCTCGCAGCCCAGCGCCTGCGCCAGTTCGACGTTGGGCAGCAGGCCGTAGCCGCAGGCCAGGTAATCGCATTCCAGGGTTTGCGCCGCGGACGTGCCGCCGCGCTGGATTTGCACCGCGCGCAGCGCGTGCTCGCCGTGGGCCGCGCGCACGTAGCTGTTGCGCAGATACGGCACGCCGCTGAGCTGCGCCGCCAGTTGCAGCGATTGCCTCAGCCTGGACGGCGTGGCCAGCAGGCTCGCGGCAAAACGGGCCAGCGCCGGCGTGCCTGCCTGTTCGACGATGGCGGCGACCTGCGCGCCCTTGGCCCGGAGGGTGGTGGCAACCGCCAGCAGCAGCGGCCCGCTGCCGGCGACCACCACGCGCTTGCCCTGCAGCGGATAGCCGCCTTTCGCCAGCGCCTGCAGGCCGCCGGCGCCGGTGACGCCGGGCAGAGTCCAGCCGGGAAAGGGCAGCAGGCGCTCGCGCGCGCCGGTCGCCAGTATCAGATGATCGTAGTGCAGCGTGTTTGCGGAAACTTCTGCGTCATTCCCGCGAAAGCGGGAATCCATAGAGTGCGCGCCATTAAGCTCAGCATGGATTCCCGCCTGCGCGGGAATGACGGGGGCGGTGGCAGGCGTCTGCACGGTGACGCAGCCGGGGGCCGGCGCGTACAGCACGCGCGTCTGCGGCAGGTATTCCGCCTTGCCCTGCAGCGCTTCCCACAACTGGCGCGCGCGCAGGTCGCTTTGCTGCTCCGGTCCGCCGCGCCAGATCTGGCCGCCGGCCAGCGGATTGTCGTCGACGATGCCGACCTGCTTACCCTGTGCTATAGCCGCCTGCGCGGCAGCCAGGCCGGCCGGGCCGGCGCCGATGACCAGGATGTCGTAGCGTTTCATGCGCCGGCCCCGCTGTCGCCGGTGACGACCTGCATGCCGTCCCTGCACAGAGTCTGGCATGCCAACTGGTGCATGCGGCCGTTGATGGTGACGCGGCATTCCTGGCAGACGCCCATGCCGCACAAGGGCGCGCGCAATTCGCCGCCGACCGAGCGCCGCGTGACGCCGCTGCCGGCGATGGCAATCGCGGCGGCCACCGTGACGCCGGGCGCGACGCTGACGAGACGCGCGTTGATGGTGAGCGTGGTCATGAGAAGCGCTCCGGCAGATACGGCGCTGGCGGTATCGGCGCGGCGTCGTTGCATATCTGGGCGGCCAGCAATTGCGCCGTCGCCAGCGAGGTGGTGATGCCCAGGCCTTCGTGCCCGGTGGCCAGCCACAGGCCGCGCCGCGCGGCGCTGGGGCCGATCAGCGGCAGGCCGTCCGGCGTGGCGGCGCGGAAGCCGGTCCAGCTCCGCAGCACGTTCAGTTCGCGCAATTGCGGCGTGAAAGACACCGCATGCCGCAGCATGGATTGCAGCATGATCGGCTCCACCGCCGGGTCGATTGTGTCGAACTGGCGGGAGGAGCCGATCAGTATTTGCCCGGTGGGGCGGGGCTGCAAATTGAAGGCGACCGAATCGCCGCTGGCTGCATGCGCGCTCTTGATGTAGCCCAGCTCGACGAGCTGGTGGCGGATGAAGCCCGGATAGCGGTCGGTGATCGCCAGGTGTCCTTTCTTGGGTTGCAGCGGCAGCGCCGGCAGCAGCGCGGTGGAGCGCGCACCTGCCGCCAGCACGATGTGCCGCGCTTCGAGCCGCGCGCCGTCGTCCAGCGTCACGGCGTGGTCTTCGATGGCTTGCACGGCCGCTTGGCGGAGCACGCCGCCCCGGCGCAGCGCGCGGCCCAGCAGGACGCGCGTGCTCTTGGGCGGATACACCAGCCCATCGCCATGCACCAGCAGGCCGCCCGCAAGCCCGGCGCGCAACTGCGGTTCGCGGCCGTACAGCGCGGCCGGCGCCAGCATCTCGCACTGCACGCCGTGCTGAGACAGCGTATGCGCCTTGGCGCGCGCCGCCGCCATTTCCTCTTCGTCGGCGGCGACCCAGATGGTGCCGCAGCCGCTGTATTCATGTCGCCGCGGCGACTCGCCGGCCAGCTTCTTCCACAGCGCCAGCGACCACGCCGTCAGCGCCAGTTCGGCCGGATTGTCGTCCATGACCACCAGGTGGCCCATGCCGGCCGCGGTGGCGCCGCCGCCGGGGATATCCTGCTCGATCAGCACCACGCGCAGTCCGCGCTCGCTGAGCGCGTCCGCACAGGCGGCGCCGACGATGCCGGCGCCGATGACGATCGCGTCGGCGTCGATCAACGTATGCCCCAGACGAAGGGATCGCTGGGATCGAGTATCAACTGCGATTGCGCATTGACCCACGCCCGCCCGCGTATGCTGGGAATGAGCTGGCCGTCGCGCACGCGGTACGATGCCTCGAACACGCTGCCGATCACGCTTTCCTGCTTCCACAACTGGCCTTCCGCCAGCTTGGCGTCCGCCACCAGGCAGGCCAGCTTGGCGCTGGTGCCGGTGCCGCAGGGGGAACGATCGTACGCCTTGCCGGGACAGAGCACGAAGCTCTGGCTGTCGGCGCCGGTGCGCGAGTCGGCGAACAGTTCGATATGGTCGATCAGCGCGCCGTTGTCGCCGGTGACGCCGGCCTTGGCCAGCGCCTCGCCGACCGCCACGCTGTAGGCGGTCAGCGCCTCGACGTTGCGCACGTTCAGTTCCAGGCCGTGGCCGGACACCAGGAAGAACCAGTTGCCGCCGTAGGCCACGTCGCCAGTCACCGGGCCGTAGCCCGGCACCTGCACCGTCACGCCGGCGCGGCAGCGGTAAGAGGCGACGTTGTCGACCGTGACGCTGCCGTCTTCGTGCAGCTCGGCCTCCACCACGCCCACCGGCGTATCGATGCGGTGGCGGCCGGCCCGGATGCGGCCCATGTGGGCCAGCGACACCACCAGGCCGATGGTGCCGTGCCCGCACATGCCGAGGTAGCCGACGTTGTTAAAGAAGATCACGCCCGCCACGCAATCCGGCGCGTGCGGCTCGCACAGCAGGGCGCCGACCAGCACGTCCGATCCGCGCGGCTCGCACACCACTGCGGAGCGGAAGTGATCGTGTTCGGCGCGCAGGCGGGCCAGCCGTTCGCTCAACGGTCCGCCGCCCAGGTCCGGGCCGCCGGCGGTCACCAGCCGGGTCGGCTCGCCGCCGGTGTGGGAATCGATGATGGAGATGGTTTTCATGCCCCCATCTTAGGCTTCCCGTTTGCCGCTGTCTTGCACCGCCTGCGCATGATGGATGACGAAATCGGCATAGTCGTCAAAAAACGGCAGACAGGGAAGCGGGGCGCTGGCACAATCCGCCGTATGCAGATCTCACATTTACACGAGGACCCGGCGCGCCGCGCCATGGCCCAGGATATCGCGGATCCCTTCTTTGCGGAGGGGCTGTTCGATGCGCTGCCGGACGTGGTTTTCTTCGTCAAGGACCGGGAGGGACGCTACGTGGTGGTCAACCAGACGCTGGTGCAGCGTTGCGGCCAGCGGCACAAGTCGGCGCTGATCGGACGCACGCCGGCCGAGGTCTTCGCCCATCCCTACGGCCAGACTTACCTGGCCCAGGATATGGCGGTGCTGGGCGGCGACAGCGACATCGAGGACCAGTTGGAACTGCACCTGTATCCCAACCGCGATCCCGGCTGGTGCCTGACGCGCAAGACCGCGCTGCGCGATGCGCGCGGCCGCATCGTCGGCCTGACCGGCATCTCGCGCGACCTGGCCATGGCCGACAAAAAGAATCCGGCCTACGGCAAGGTGGCGGCGGCGGTGCAGGTGATCCATGAACAGTACGGCCAGCCGCTGCAACTGCCGGAACTGGCGCGCGTGGCCCACATGTCGGTGGCGCAGATCGAGCGCTACTTCCTGCGCATCTTCCACCTGACGCCGCGCCAGATGATTATCCAGACCCGCGTGGACGCCGCCTCGCGCATGCTGAACGGCGCCGCCAGCGTGGCGGAGATCGCCCAGGCCTGCGGCTACGGCGACCACTCCGCGTTCACCCGCCAGTTCAAGGCCACCACTGGGCTGACGCCCAGCCAGTACCGCCAACTGGCCGCATCGCGGGCCTGAAAACCCGGTTTCCCAGCAGACATCCCGTATTTTGCCTACAATTGATGAAATTATCTCAAGTAGGAGCTATGGCATGCCCAGCATAGTTGAATTATCTGTATCAAACTGGTCCGGCACGGTATCGCCGGAAGTGCAGCGCGCGGCGCTGGAGGCGCTGGAGAGCGGCGCCGCGGTGCGCCTGCCCAACCTGCCGTTCCTGCTGAGCGAGGAAGAGCAGTTGCAACTGAACCCGATCGAGGGCAGCTCCAAGAACATTAGCTGGGATCCCAAGCGCGGCGTGCGCGGCGTTGGCGCAGGCCGCGATCCGGCCACGCTGAATTCCATGCTGAGCCGTTATGCCGACCACTCGCGCCAGTTGCTGAACATGCTGGTGCCGTCATATGCGGCCGCGCTACAGCAGGGGAATACCAGCTTCCGCCCGGTGGAAATCGCCGGCCGCCAGACTTCCTGGCGCAAGGATGACACCCGCCTGCACGTCGACAGCTTCCCCTCGTCGCCGCTGCAGGGCCGCCGCATTCTGCGCGTGTTCAACAACGTCAATCCCAACCAGGTGCCGCGCGTGTGGAAGCTGGGCGAGCCGTTTGAAAACGTGGCGCAGCGTTTTGTGTCGTCGGTGTCCAGGCCGCTGCCGGGATCGGCCGCGCTGCTGAAGATGCTGGGCGTGACCAAGTCCTACCGCACGGCCTACGACCACTACATGCTGGGCCTGCACGACAGCATGAAGGCGGACATGGATTACCAGCGCAACGTCGAGCAGACCCTGACCGAGTTCGCCCCCGGCGATACCTGGCTGGTCTACACCGACCAGGCTTCGCACGCGGCGTTGAGCGGTCAGTACGCGCTGGAGCAGACCTACATGCTGCCGGTGGAGGCGATGGCCGAGCCGGCGCGTTCGCCGCTGAAGGTGCTGGAGCGTTTGCTGCATCAGCAACTGGTATGAAAAAGGCGCCGCAAGGCGCTTTTTTTGAACGGACAAAACGAAAAAGCCGTAAATCGTATAAACGATTACGGCTTTTAAAATTTTGGTGGTGATAGCTGAAATCGCACCGATCATCATCATGAACACGTAACTAATTGATTCATAAGCCGTTACTCTAGCGCTTGGTGTCGAGATTCAATCAATGTGCATCACCCTAGTAATGCACGTTTGGACAGCTAAATGCAAGTGTATGAAAAAAATCGGATATCTGCTAGCGATGCCTTCATGTTGTATTCTTCACTACGTTGGCCGCTGGCGCTGGCGCTGGCGGTGGTGGGTGGCTCCCCTTTGCAATGGATGTGACTACCGAGCTGGAACTGACTACCCTTAAAACGGGAAATCGTCATCTTCTGATTTAGTCAGATCGCTGACGTCGCCAATCGAATATAGTTGAACGTCTTTGCCACCTATGTTCTCGACTTGTGCAAGGGTAAGGTATTTCATAGTGCCTGCGTCAATAGATGACTTGAGCTGAGTTTCGAAGGTGTCCAAGTTATTGCCGACTAAGCGTCGTTTTGTGCCCAAGATAGCTCCCAGACTCGCCGCCTGTGCTGTATCACTTGACTTAATGCAACTTTCTATCAACTTCGAAAATTCTTCATAGTTCTCAATGACAGTTTCGAGAGACTTTGACTTTTTTTCAAGAATAAACACGGAATTGAGCAAATGTTCAACAATCTCTAGGGCTACGCGCAGATCAGACTCTTTAGGTTCCTTCACTTCATGGGCTGCATCGTTACCTAAAAAGCGAATAGCATGCAGTCTCTTTTTGTCAGAATTTGATACGTTGCCAGTTTTATACAACTGATCGATGCGCTTTTCCAAGTTGCTGCCGGAAATCTCAAGATGATTGCATACGGCCTCAATTGTGGCTCGAAGGCCTATACTCGCCAAAACGTAAGCTGTATCGCTGTATGCAGATAACGTTTGGCGATAAACTTTTCTAATTAGTGCTGGAATCCAAGCAGTTCCTTTTAGACCGCTGTGGTTACGCACCACGCGTGGATATACTATTGTCGTAACTGTGTGGCGAACTTCGCCATCAGAGTCTTCCCAAACCTGTTCGTAGTCATCGTTCCGATGACGGAATCCCGTTGTGTGACAGCCGAGACACCGGACAATCTGCCAAGAGTCCTTTTCATGATAAGTTTCTGGATCAGTCTCGGCGACGTGTTCGCATAGAATTTCATTTCTAGTAACTCTTTTGCAGGTTCTGCAATCTGTTCTTACTACTTTCGGCTCGGCTGTCATTTGGCAATAAGTGTAGCGATTGGGAACTACATATTATCCCAATAATTTCGTTTTGATAACTTATTGGTGTTGTTTTTGCCTACACAAGCGTGGTCAATTTCGATAGCGCAAAACGATGATTTATGATTGATACCCGTTGCAAGATCTGGGTATCAGAAGATGCACGGTTTTACAGAAGAGGCGCTGTGGATTTTTTAGCCCACTCCATAACACGAGTTACTGCTTTTGCTGTCCACTTTCCACCTCTGATGGTAGGCACGCCCATCTGGTTCAGATGGGCGGCAATGGCGCTCAAAGTCATGTCCGCGCGTAAATTGCTTAAGTGGCCCATCATTTTCTTGGAAAAATCAATGGAGGCTAGTTCTCGGGCTGCGCGGCCCTTGGCCTGGGCATCAGATAGATTCGTCGAATTGCCCAAGATGACGCCGGAAGCCTTTTTTACTGCAAGCGCTGCCTTAGTGCGCTCAGAAATAAGTCGGCGCTCCTTCTCGGCCAGCGACGCATACAGGTGCAGCACGAATGGATCAACATCGGCACCAAGCTCTGCCACAATAAACGGCACGCGGCGGGCCATAAGGCCGGAAATGAACGCTACTTCACGGCTCAAACGGTCCAGTTTCGCCACAATGACAGGGCAGCCAAGGCGGCGAGCCGCATCAAGCGCGCCAGCAAGGGCCTTTGCGATCTTCCACAGCCAGCTTACCGCTTGCTACATCGACGAATCCGTCCATGATCTCAAACCCCTCGGCGGCACAAAAGCGCTCAAGCGTAGCCAATTGACCATCCAGACCCAACCCGCTCTTGCTTTGCTCTGAGGTGCTGACACGACGGTAGATGATTGCCCTTTTCATATTTTCCCTTGTTTGTGTCATTAGTATATGAGGTAATGCGCGCGGCGGCGGCATACTCGACCACTATCAAGAATACCTCGGATATCATCCGCCACAGTCTCCGCCTGAAAGACTTGGCTGATGATTTAGATCATCTGCCGGAGCTGGTAGTCACTGAACTGAGCCAAGAAGAAATTGCTGAACTTCGCCGCCAGTCTGGTCCCGATGAGCTACCAGTGTCGGACGATGCTGAACTCGACGATGATCACAACGACATTATCGAGGAGCTACCGGCATGACGTGATGTTGGCGCATTCCTGGCATGACGAAGTCCTAGAAAAAATGATGCCCCGCGAAGGTGGTGGCGTTGTCCACTGGAACGTGATTTTGAAAATCATGCTCACATACGCATCCAAGACTCTGACAGCGCGCTGACAGGGAGGTAGTTGAGCGACGAAATCGCCAGTGACGTCGTTGGCCGTAACTTCCATTATGATATTTTCGTTGTCTAAAATTCGATTGCTATTTGGCAATTGAGGCGCTATTGTAGAGTGGTGTTGCTTTCGATGTTGTTTAAAATTTAATTAAATAAAAAAACATGGCTATCGATATATTAAATGACGAATTTTCTATTGTGCCGCTGGAGAGCCAAGCGCTCTTTGATGTGGCATTTGACTATAAAGGAACTTTGGATAAACGAACGAAAGCAATACAGACATGGAAAACGTCTAATGAGCAGATGCGTTCGGGTTTCTCTAATAATCTTGAGCAATATGTTTCGTCGCTCGGAATTCCTGATCTAAAAGACCCGTCGTTGATACCATCAAAAAATTGGTTTGTATTGCAGAACGAGATAGAAGCAAGGGTTCGAGACCAAAATATATTGGAAATTCTACCTATTAGTGAATTGCATTTTGAGCAATCATTAATGGAGATTGTAGAAAACCTTGAGAATGTTGATCACATTAAAGATTTATACAAGCTTCGTAAGCGAACTACCGGAAATTCTAAAAATGCTGGGATCACTGGAGAAGAGGCGTTAAGAATAAAAAACTGTTTCAGACAAGGTCGTGAGTTATATCTATCTGGAAAGAATGGATCTTTGATGGTGAAGCCATTAAATTTCTTTTATTCTCTGACTGCCTATGCATATGGAATAATCATATTAAATAATCCTATTCGCTACTCTTTAGATAATTTGCATGGCTCACACGGATTGAATTATTTGCCAGATGGAGCAAAGGCACAGTTTGGTGGCGGGCAAGCTCGTGGAACTTTTACTGACCTGTTTACCTCATTTCCGACCTTTACTATTAAGAGTAAAAATCAAGAGATCATTCAGGATAATTCTGAGTCGATTTATGAGTTTTACAGAAAGCGAATTACAACTAGCGTCGGAACGTTGCTGAGTATGATTCCGGAAATACGCGAATATTATAAGTTGGTAACTAAGAAAAATGGTAGGACGCATCCTTTGGAAATTTCATTGGGTCGAGACCCGCGTAATATTATTTGGGAATTTCAAATTGGTGATGGTGAAGCTCGGCCAAATTTGAGCGAGGTTGAAATTGCATTTGAAGGATTTAAGACTACAGAGAAATTTGGCAAAGTAGTGATCGAAGTCCCAGCCTCATCCGCGCATAAAATAAAAGCTACAATTTATACTGATGCAAAAGGTGCTTTCTGGTATGTCGAGAATCCGTTTCATCCAGTAATTCTACCAGAGGAATGCGTGCATTTTTTGCTGAGTAATGCGTTTAGTAATATTATGCGATATTCTCCTGATAACTGGGGATCGATACTTTTCAATGAAGGTAATTCTGATATTTCTTTAATTGCTAGAAAATATTTATCAGCGTTAGAAAATAAATTTCCAGTGCTTGCTCTTCGTGCAATATCGAGATTTTTCCCATTTGTTTCAAATAATTCTTGATTCGCAACGTGTTCCAGCTGCCTTGTGAATTCTGAGGCAACAGCGGATTTTTCAGTCAGGCTGGCTCATATAGTTCCATCGGAATGTCTTCGATTGCAGCGTAACCATGCAAAGTGAAACCGGCTACAATGACAACGAATTCGCCCCCCAAGCCGGGTGCATCGGTGAGCCAAATCGCCGAAGGAAACCTTAAGGAATCAACAACTTATGTGTGCCGATGGTGGAGATTGCAGATTCCCGCCGTCTCCACCATGAATTTAGCTAGGTCGTTGGACTCGCGCTCTGCTAAGCATCTAATGTTTTGTCGAGTAACGCTGCGAGGGCATCCAAGCCGGGGGCGATACCGTCTGCGGCTAGGCGGCGGTGGTTCTGTTTCAACTTCTCATATCGCTCGGCATCAGCGCCAGCATATCGGCGACCAGATAGGGCTTCTGATATTTCGCTCGACACGCCAGCGTCGCCCAAGACCCTCTTGAACGTATGCTGCATGGAGTGAAAGTAAGCAAGGCGCTGGGCATCGAATCCTGCATGTTTTGCGATCACTTCTAATTCTCGGCCTCCCCAACGGCTGATGTAATGGCTCCATTTGGTGATCTGGCCCAGCTCGGACTTTACTTCGCGAGGCTTCCACTCCTTTTCAAAAGGACGTTGAAATCCAGCCTGTTGCTGGCTTCGCAGAAAGTCAATGAAGCCATGGCGAATCAATGCGGCATGGATCGGCACATGCCGCCAACTCGACACCTTTTTCATCGACTTTCGAACGACACCATCGGGATCGGCGCGGCCATCGAATATCAAATACCAGATGCCGGTTTCTTCGTCGTTGACTAAGTCGGACTTCAAGTGGATTTGGCAAAGCTCCTCAATGCGGCATCCGAGGAAGGCGGGCGCAATCGAAACCCAAAACTTGTGCTGATTATTTCGCCGCTACTGCGTAGCGTTTTTGAACACGAAGCCAATCTGTTCTAGGCTGAAAGCATCTCTATCGTCTGATTCAGGCGAGTCCCTTTTCGGCATTAGCGTTTTTGTCGTGAGCGCGGGCAGCCCCGCCGACCTGACGCGATACCAGTTAAGGAAGGTTGCGACGGTGGTCATGTAGTGACCCTGCGACGTAGTGTTCGGCACGGTCGCCATAACGTGATCGCAGTAGCCCACGAAATCCGCTTGGTCAATTCTCAGCACGTCTTTGGTATCGCCGAAAAACTTTTGAGCATGGTCGAGTTTGCTACGATAGGTTGCCTTTGTCTGGGCCTTGGTCTGCGACTTACTGAAATATTCAAGTATGGCCTCGCTGAAGGGCTTTTGCGCGCCTGGGCGACTGTCCTTGCTGCTTGGCTGGCGAACGCTGTCCAGTGCGGCTCTAATTGCAGAATTGACTGCTTCTTGTTCTTCTGGCTCGGCCTTGACGTAGAGCGATGATGGCAAGCCCAGCTCGTTGAAGTCGAGCTTCATTTCGTAATTAAAGATGATGCCGTCGGAACCGTTTGATTTTGTTGCCATTGCTATGCGTTGAAAAACTGAGTCGGTTTGAGCTGCAAGCGCCCGACCTCGAATGACTGCAAGGCGGCGGTCACTTGTCTCCAGTGACTGCACATAGACCCGCCGTCCGATGATGTGTTGAGCTGCGTCGGGAACCCGTCGTCGAAAATAATAGATGGTTCCGTGGCGCGATTTTATTAGGAATTTACCTGTCATGTGTGGCACCCTTGTGCAACACCATGCGAGTAGAGCGGAAATGAAAAAGCCGCTGAACCTTTCGGATCAACGGCTTATCGAATTCTTGGTGGTGATAGCTGGACTTGAACCAGCGACCCCAGCATTATGAATGCTATGCTCTAACCAACTGAGCTATATCACCTGCAACGCACAGCATTCTAGGGGCTGGGACCCGGACTGTCAAGGAACCCCCGCCACTTTTTTTAAAAAAGTGGCGGCTATCGTGCGCCGGTCGTCAAAACATTGGCATATTGGTATGCTGGAAGATCACTCTCAAGGAGGTGATATGGCGACCAATATCTTCCTGAACCTGCCGGTACGCGACCTGCAGAAGTCGGTCAAGTTCTTCACGCACCTGGGCTACAGTTTCAACCGGCACTACACCGACGAGTCGGCCACCTGCATGATCGTGGCCGAGAATATTTACGTGATGCTGCTGACCGAGGAGCGCTTCAAGCAGTTTACGCCGAAAGCCATCGCCGACGCGCACAAGATGACCGAGGTGCTGGTGTGCCTGCAACTGGAATCGCGCCAGGCGGTGATGGACATGGTGAACAAGGCGGTCGAAGCCGGCGGCAGCATCTACAAGGAAGCGCAGGACCACGGCTTCATGTACGGCCACGGCTACCAGGATCTGGACGGCCACCTGTGGGAGCTGGTGCACATGACCGGCGCGCCGCCCAAGCACTAGCCCAGCTTTGCCGCGATCTGCGCCAGCATGATGGGCGCGGGATCGGGGCCGAGGCAATCGATGGCCACGCGCTCCGGCATCGCGCGCAGCCAGGTCAGTTGGCGCTTGGCCAACTGGCGCGTGGCGACGATGCCGGTTGCGCGCATGGTCGGGTAATCGATGCTGCCGTCCAGGTATTCCCAGGCCTGGCGGTAGCCGACGCAGCGTATCGACGGCAGGCCCAGGTGCAGGTCGCCGCGCTGGCGCAGGGCTTGCACTTCAGTGATCAGGTTGCCGTTGGGGCCATCGGCCAGCATCAGGTCGAAGCGGCGCGCGATGCGCTCGTGCAGCACCGCGCGGTCCGACGGTTCCAGCGCGAAGGACAGCAGCTCGAACGGCAGTTCGGTCTTCTCGCGCTGGGCCAGCAGTTCCGACATCGGCTTGCCGCTCAGCGCGTGGATTTCCAGCGCGCGCTGGATGCGCTGGGCGTCGTTGGGCGCCAGGCGGGCGGCGGTGTCGGGATCGATGGCCGCCAGGCGCGCATGCATGGCAGGCCAGCCAAGGCGGGCCGCTTCTTCGTCCAGCGCGGCGCGCACGGCGGGATCGGCGCCGGGCAGGTCGTCCAATCCATCGGCCAGGCCTTTGTAGTACAGCATGGTGCCGCCGACCAGCAGCGGCAGCTTGCCGCGCGCGCGGATCTCGTCCACCAGCCGCAGCGTATCGTTGCGGAACTGCGCCACCGAATAGGCGTCCAGCGGGTCGATGATGTCGATCAGGTGATGCGGCACGGCGGCCAGTTCCTCGCGCGTGGGCTTGGCGGTGCCGATGTCCATGCCCCGGTACACCAGCGCGGAATCGACCGAGATGATTTCGGCCGGGATGCGTTCGGCGATGGCCAGCGCGGCGGCGGTCTTGCCCGATGCGGTCGGCCCCATGATGGCGACCGCCAGTGGTTTGGCTGTCATGCTACTGGCCGCGCAGGAAGAGTTTGTCCAGCGCGCCGATTTCGACCTGCACCCAGGTCGGGCGGCCGTGGTTGCACTGGTCGGCGCGTTCGGTGATTTCCATCTGGCGCAGCAGGGCGTTCATTTCCTGCAGCGACAGGATGCGGTTGGCGCGCACGGCGGTGTGGCAGGCCAGGGTGCCCAGCAATTCGTTCTGGCGTTCGATCAGCACGCGCGAGCCGCCGAATTCGCGGACGTCGCGCAGCACGTCGCGCGCCAGGGTCTGGGCGTCGGCGTTTTTCAGCAGCACCGGGACAGAGCGCACGGCCAGCGTGGTCGGCGACAGCACGGCGATGTCGAAACCCAGCGCCTGCAGGGTGTCCTGGTGTTCTTCGGCGGTGCCGACTTCCACCGCGTCCGCGTAGAAGGTGATGGGGATCAGCAGCGGCTGCACCTGCATCGCTTCGCCGGCGACGCGGCTGTTGAGCGCTGTCTTCAGTTGTTCGTAGAGGATGCGCTCATGGGCGGCGTGCATGTCGACCAGCACCAGGCCCTTGGCGTTCTGCGCCAGGATGTAGATGCCGTGCAGTTGGGCCAGCGCGAAGCCGAGCGGGAATTCTTCCTGCGCCATCGCGGCGGCCGACACGGTGAAGGCGCTGGCTTGGGGCAGCGCCAGGTCCGGTTCGTTGCGTGGGCTGTCGGCCGGGCTGGTGTCGCGGAACAGCGCGCCGTATTTTTCCGTGTTCTGCGCGACGCCGCCTTCTGTCGTGAAGCGCGGGCCGCCATAGCTGGGGTAATTGCCCGCGCTGCCGCCGGAGTGACCGCCGGCGCCTGCTCCGCCGAAACCGGCCACGCCCGTGCGCCCATCAGCGCCGCGGCCGAAGCCGGCGGCGCCGCCGTTGGCGCCATCGGCGTCCGCGCTGCGCGGGCCGAATGGCGATGGCGAGAAGGTCGGGGCGTAGTCCGGCGCCAGCAGCGGGCCGAAGGAGGTCTGCTCGCCGCGCCAGACCGGCGTGCTGGCGGCCAGGCTGTCCGCCGCCGGCAGCGGCGACGGCACGCTGCCGTGCGCCGTGGCCGAGGTCTGCGCCAGCGCGCGCTGCACCGCGTGGAACACGCACTGATGCACCGCGCGGCCATCGCGGAAGCGCACTTCGATCTTGGACGGATGCACGTTCACATCCACCAGCGCCGGGTCCATGTCCAGCGACAGCACGTAGGAGGGGAAACGGTCGCCGTGCAGCACGTCCTGGTAAGCCGCCTTCACGGCGTGCACCAGCACCTTGTCGCGCACGAAGCGTCCGTTCACGTAGAAGAACTGCCCGTCGGCGCGCGCCTTGGAGGCGGTCGGCAGACCGATGTAGCCGTGCAGGCGCAGCGGGCCTATGGTTTCATCCACCGGCAGTCGCGCCTCGGCAAAGCCATCGCCCAGGATCTGCGCGCTGCGCTTGGCGATCTCGCTGACGTTCCAGTGGTCGACCGTGCGGCCGTTGTGGCTGAGCGAGAACGACACGTCCGGCCGCGCCAGCGCAATACGCCGCACGACTTCCGCGCAGTGGCCGAACTCGGTCTGCTCGGACTTGAGGAACTTGCGCCGCGCCGGCGTGTTGAAATACAGATCCTGCACATCCACCGTGGTGCCCAGCGCGCCCGACGACGGCGTGGGCGCGGCACTATGCGAACCCTGGATTTCCCAGGCATGCGCCGCATCGGCCGTGCGCGACGTGATGGTCACCATCGCCACCGAGGCGATCGAGGCCAGCGCCTCGCCGCGGAAGCCCAGCGTGCCGACGTTTTCCAGGTCCTGCAGGGACGCGATTTTCGACGTGGCGTGACGCGCCAGCGCCAACGGCATCTGCTCGTGCGGAATGCCGCGGCCATTGTCGGTGATGCAGATGCGTTTGACGCCGCCTTCCTCCAGGCGCACGGCGATCTGCGTGCCGCCCGCATCCAGCGCATTTTCCAGCAACTCCTTGACCACGGCGGACGGTCGTTCGACCACCTCGCCGGCGGCGATCTGGGAAATCAGTTGGTCAGGCAGGGCCTGGATGGGACGGGGAGGGCGGAGGTCGGGCGCGTTCATCACGAGATTATAACTGCTTGCCGCGCCGCTTCCGCCTCCGGTTTTCAGTTCTTCGGATGCTCGCGCACGGGGATCGCCGCGTTGCACAGTTCCAGGTAATTGGCGTTGTACTGCCAGCCCGGACTGCGGCGGTCGCGCTGGGCGTCCAACACCGCCCGGTAGGCGGCCGAGTCGCTGCGCATCACTTCCAGGTGGCTGCGCTCGGCCTCGGGCACGTCGGCTTCCAGGCGCAGCGCGGTAATCGGCTGCTTGCCGTCCTTGGCGCCATAGAAGCCCATGGCCTCGCTGCCGCGCGGCAGGGTGGACAGCAGCGGCATGCCGGAGATGACGCGGCCGACCGCCGTGTAGTTGCGGTCCAGGTGGCGCGGCGCGTGGCCGGTGATGGCATAGAGCTGCGAGCCGCTGCCGCTGTCGGTGGCGCTGTCGCGCGCCACGCCGACCGTGCCGTAGCACTGCGCGATCCAGGTGGTGCCGGCCTTGGGATCGCGGCCCACCGGGAAGCCGTTGGAGTGGCCGATCTGCGGCGCATAGCCGTCGAAATCCTTCTGCCGCACGAAGTGCTTGTCGTTCGCCATGGGCACGGTGAACTCGCCCGGCACCCGGGGCTTGGCGCTGCCCAGCGATTTCGGGTTGGGACCGTCCGCGTCCGGATCGCCCCACTGCGCCACGTAGTTGTCCTGCGAACGGATGACGGCCAGGCCGTCGAAATAATGTTCCTTCACCAGGGTCTTGATGTTGGCGATGCCCTGCGGCGCGAAATCGGGCGCCAGTTCGATCACCACGCGGCCGGTCGGCAGCTCCATGTAGAGCGTGTTTTGCGGATCGGTGGGGCGCCAGTCGGACGGCGTTGAATGCTTGATGATGTCGGCGGCGCTGGGACGGGGTGGCAGGTCGGCGGCGGTGGCCGCGGCTGCGGCGCCCAGGCTGATGGCCAGGGCGGAAAGGGCTCGGAACTGGGGTGACAGGGACATCCGGTATCTCCTTGGGTGATCGAACCCGCTTGCTGCGGGGACTCGGGGGATTGTAAACTGGTTATCATCAGACTGGAATCCTCCGCCCCGCCGCTGAGGTGGTGTATGATTCCGGCTCACTTCATGGGAAGAATATGGATTTAATGCAATTTTTTGACATGATTCTTCATGTCGATAAGTCACTGGGCCAGCTATTCCAGCAATACGGAACCTTGATTTATGCAGTGCTGTTTGCTGTCATCTTTTGTGAGACCGGCCTGGTGGTGCTGTTCTTCTTCCCTGGCGATACCCTGTTGTTCATTGCCGGCGCCATGTGCGCACTGGGCGAAATGAATCTGCCTTTGCTGCTGGTGCTGCTGATCGTGGCCGCGGTGGCCGGCAACACCTGCAATTACTGGATAGGCGAGGCGATAGGACAGCGGGTGTTCACGCACGACTACCGATGGATCAACAAGGCGGCGCTGCGCCGCACCCACGACTTCTTTGAAAAACACGGCGGCAAGACCATCGTGCTGGCGCGCTTCGTGCCGGTGGTGCGCACCTTCGCGCCTTTCGTGGCGGGCGTGTCGGACATGACCCACGGCCGCTTCCAGTTGTATAACATCACCGGCGCCACGCTGTGGGTGGTCTTGCTGACCACGGCCGGCTACTTCTTCGGCAATATCACCATCGTGCGCGAGCACCTGACCGAGATCGTGCTGTTCGGTGTCGGCGTGGCAGTGGTGCCGATGGCGCTGGGCGGCATGTGGAAGCTGTCGCGCCGGGTGCTGGGCCGCTGAGCCCAGCGTGACGTTTTTATAAATAATTCGTCTCGCGCGGCTCGCGCCGCTCAAGTTTTGCCGTAATGCATCCGTATACCAGTACGTTGAGATTGACGTCCTGAATACCATGCGCACCTTCCTCCTGCCACTGCTAGCCAGTTGCTGCGTGATCGCAGCAGCGAGCGGCGCCAACGACCCGCTGATTTCGCCCTCGACGAAAACGGCGCTGCCGGGCGTGGCGGGGGCGGCGTCCGGCGCATCCGCATCCAGCGCGCCGGCGCGCAAGCTGACCGAGCGCGAACGCGAACAGCAGGCCGAAGCCGATTTGTCGGCCAAGATCGCCGAACGCCTGGCCATCATGCGCGCCAACCAGCAGGCCCGCGCCGAAGCGGCGGCCAAGGCCAAAAAGCATGCGGAGGCCGTGGCCGCTGCGGCGGCGGCCGAAGCGGCCAAGCCCCGGATCAGCAATGTCTGGGCCTACGAGGGCGAGAACGGCCCGGCCTACTGGGGCAGCATCAATCCCGCCTGGGCCAAGTGCGGCAGCGGCAACCGCCAGTCGCCCATCGATATCCGCGACGGCATGAAGGTGGACCTGGAACAGATCACCTTCGACTACCATCCTTCCTCGTTCAATGTAACCGACAATGGCCACACGGTGCAGGTGATGGTCGGCGGCGGCAATTACATCACGGTCGGCAACCGCATGTATGAGCTGATCCAGTTCCACTTCCACCGTCCATCGGAAGAGCGCATCAACGGCAGGGGCTATGAGATGGTGGTGCACCTGGTGCACAAGGACCCGGAAGGCCATCTGGCCGTGCTGGCGCTGTTGCTGGAGCGCGGCAAGCCGCAGCCGGTGATACAGACGGTATGGAACAATCTGCCGCTGGAGAAGTATGAAACGGCCGCGCCGGCGACCGTGCTCGATCCGCTGGAGCTGATTCCGCAGCACCGCGAGTACTACACTTTCATGGGGTCGCTGACCACGCCGCCCTGCACGGAAGGCGTGCTGTGGATCGTGATGAAGGAGCCGGTGCAGGCGTCGCCAGCGCAGATGGCGATCTTCAGCCGCCTTTATCCGTTGAATGCGCGGCCGGTGCAGCCGGGTTCCGGCCGCATCATCAAGGAATCGAACTAGCGTCGCTCCCGCGCAGGCGGGAGTCCATGGAACGCTGCCCGGAGTCTCAGCATGGATTCCCGCTTGCGCGGGAATGACGGGTCAGGTGCTGATGCGGTGATGGCCGGTCCAGGCGGCGCCGGCCGCCAGCGGCTGCTGGTCGATGCGCGCCGGCTCGATGCAGACGAAGCGCAGGTATTCGTCATCCCCCAGGTCCGCCAATGCCTTCGCATCCTCCCGGCCCGGATTCCACACCACCCATTCGCTGTAACCCTGCTGCTCCAGGCGCAGCGTGGCGTCGGCCGTGTTCAGCGTCAGCGACGGCGTGGACTGGTACAGGCGGTCGTGCTTCTCGGTGAAGTGCAGCGCCGGATATTCCTGCACCCGCGTGTTCAGGTGGTGGTCGGTGTACTGCTGGCCTTGCAGGCCGCTGATGCTGGTCGCGTCGAGATGGCCGACATCGTAGTAGGTATGCAGCGCCACGCCGAACGGGAACGGCGCCGATCCTGGATTGCGCACCGTGTAGGCCACGTCCAGCGCATCGCCGTGCAGCGTGTAGCGCAGCGTCAGTTCAAACGCATGCGGCCAGGCCTGCTGGTGCTCGGCCGCCAGGTCGTCGCGGTTCAGGCTGAACTCCAGCCAGGAGCTGCCGCCATCGCCGCCGCTGCCGCCCAGGCGCCAGTGGCTGACGCGGGCGAAGCCGTGGCGCAGGCCGGCGCCGCGCGTATTAAATTGCGGGAAGATGACCGGCACGCCGCCGCGTATCGCCTTGCTGCCATCGAGCGGCGTTTGCGAACTGACGAATAAACGCTCCTTGCCGTCGGCGGTTTTCCACGACAGCAGGTGCGCGCCGAACAGCGACACAGTCGCCTGCGCGCCATCGGCAGCGGTGATGTGAACGGCCGGCAGCTTGCCGTACTCGGTCTGGGTAACTACAGCCATGTGTCTCTCTTAGGTAAGCCGGTTCTTTGCCAGCGGTGGATTCTTTGCGAAATAGCGGCGGATGCCGTTGACGATGGCGTCGGCCAGCTTGTCCTGATAGGCGTCGTCCAGCAGCTTGGCTTCCTCCTCCGGATTGGAGATGAAGGCCGTTTCGATCAGGATGGAAGGAATGTCGGGCGCCTTCAGCACGGCAAAGCCGGCCTGCTCGACCGCGCCCTTGTGCAGGCGGTTGACGCCGCCGATCTCGCCCAGCACCGACTTGCCCAGCTTGAGGCTGTCGTTGATCTGCGCCGTGGTGGACAAGTCGAACAGCACGCTGGCCAGTTGCCGGTCGTGGCTCTTGACGTTGACCCCGCCGATCGAGTCGGCCAGGTTTTCCTTGTCGGCCAGCCAGCGCGCGGCCGATGAGCTGGCGCCTTTTTCCGACAGCACGAACACCGACGAGCCGCGCGCGCTGGCCTGTACGAACGCGTCGGCGTGGATGGACACGAACAGGTCGGCCTGCACCTTGCGCGCCTTGTCCACGCGCGTGCCCAGCGGGACGAAGTAATCGCCGTCGCGGGTCAGCATCACGCGCATGTTGGGGTGTTCTTCGATCTTGGCCTTGAGGCGCTTGGCGATGGCCAGCACGATGTCCTTCTCGTGGCTGCCGTTCTTGCCCGAGGCGCCGGGGTCTTCGCCGCCGTGGCCGGGATCGAGCGCGATGGTCAGCATGCGCACCATCTTGCCGGGCTTGTCGGCCTTGAGCTGGGCGTCGGCGGTTTTCAGCTCGCTCTTCAGTTCCGCGCGCGGCTCGGCCGCGGTATCGGGCTTCAACTGCTCCAGTTGTTCTTTCGGCGCGGCGGCGCTGTCGCCGTCGGGCTTGGCCTCGCCGGACCACTCGCCCTTTTCGATCATGGCGGCGATGGGATCGACCGGCTTGACCGGGTACAGGTCGAAGATCAGGCGGTGCTTGTAATTGCCGGCCGGCGGCAGCGTGAACACCTGCGGCGTGATTTCTTCCTTCAGGTCGAACACCAGGCGCACCACGTTGGGACGGTTCTGGCCCACGCGCACCTGCTTGATGTAAGGGTCGTTGGACTGGATCTTGGCGACCAGGCCTTTCAGCGTCGGGCTCAGTTCCAGGCCTTCGATGTCGACCACCAGTCGCTCGGGATCCTTGACGATGAAGTGCGTGGCCTTGAGGTCGCTGTCGTTTTCCAGCGTGACGCGGGTGTAGTCTTCGGCGGGCCAGACGCGCACCGCCAGGATTTGCGCGGCGCGGGCCGGCAGCGGCGCGATGACCGACAGTAGCAGCGTGGCGCCGGCCTTCAGGACGGTGCGGCGGCTCACATGTTGGGAGCGAATTTGAGACGTTGAAGGCATGAGGTACCCAAGGCGCTAGACGCCTGCAATTCTACATCACGACCGTGGCCGGCCACAGTCAAAAACACGTTCAGGTCGGGCGCGGGCAGCACGCCGTCGGCCTTTTCCGGCCACTCGACGATGCAGATGTTGTCGCCGTTGAAGTCTTCGCGGAAGCCGGCGTCGAGGAATTCCTCGGCGCTGCTCATCCGGTAGAGGTCGAAGTGGATCACGTTGACGTGACGCCCATCGAGCAGGATTTGATACGGTTCCGACAAGGTGTAGGTCGGGCTCTTGACGGTGCCGGTGTGGCCCGCCGCGTGCAGCAGGGCGCGGGTGAGGGCGGTTTTGCCGGCGCCGAGATCGCCGTGCAGGTGGATCGCCAGGCCCGGCATCAGCGCGCGCGCCAGCGAGGCGCCCAGGGCCGCAGTGCCTTCTTCGTCGTGGAGATGGGCTGTAAAGTGCTGCATCGAATAGAATGTCATGTGGTTGGATCGCCAGCCATTGTAACCTTTAGCTCCTGTCGCGATGTCCCTGTCTGAAACCAATTTAGCCGAACTTGCCCTCAGCATCAAGCGCTGGGGCGTGGAACTGGGCTTTGCCGAAGTCCGCATCACCGACGTCGATCTGAGCCACGCGGAAGCCGGCCTGCAGGCCTGGCTGGACGCCGGCATGCACGGCGAGATGGACTACATGGCCAGCCACGGCATGAAGCGCGCCCGCCCGGCCGAGCTGGTGCCGGGCGCGGTGCGCGTGGTCAGCGCCCGCATGAACTACCTGCCGGGGGCGACGGAAAGCGACTGGCGCGAGCGCGAGCGGGCGCGCCTGGACGATCCCGGCGCGGCGGTGATTTCGATTTACGCGCGCGGCCGCGATTACCACAAGGTGCTGCGCGCGCGCCTGCAGCAACTGGCGGACAGGGTGAAGGCGGAGATCGGCGACTTCGGCTACCGCGTGTTCACCGATTCGGCGCCGCTGATGGAACTGCCGCTGGCCGAAAAGGCCGGCCTGGGCTGGCGCGGCAAGCACACCCTGCTGCTGTCGCGCGAGGCGGGATCGATGTTCTTCATGGGCGAGTTCCTGGTCGACCTGCCGCTGCCGGTGGACGAACCGACCGGCGCCCACTGCGGCCAGTGCGAGGCCTGCATCACGGTCTGTCCCACCCAGGCCATCCTGGCGCCGGGACGGCTGGATGCGCGGCGCTGCATCGCCTACCTGACCATCGAGTTGAAAAGCGCGATCCCGGAGGAACTGCGGCCGCTGATCGGCAACCGCATCTACGGCTGCGACGATTGTCAGACCGTCTGCCCCTGGAACAAGTTCGCGCAGCGCGCGGCGCTGCCGGATTTCGACGCCCGCAATGGCCTGGACCAGGCCACCATGCTGGAACTGTTCGCGTGGAGCGAGGACGAGTTCAACCGCAGGATGGAAGGCAGCCCGATACGCCGCATCGGCCACGAGCGCTGGCTGCGCAACATCGCGGTCGGCCTGGGCAACGCGGCGGCGGCCGGCGCGAAAGGCGACGCGGCCATCGTCGCGGCGCTGCAGGCGCGCCGCGACCATCCTTCAGCGCTGGTGCGCGAGCACGTCGAGTGGGCCTTGCTTCGGCACGCGGCGTAGCAGCACGATGGCGGCGGCGGTCCACGCCACCAGCGTGACCGCCGACGCTTCCACGCCGTAGCTGCCGCCGGTCAGCCATTCCGGGCCTTGCATGCTGACGGCCAGCCAGCCGCGCGCCGCGTGGCCGGACACCGGCACGGCGAACAGGCCGTCATACAGGTAATTCCAGCCGAAGTGCATGCCGATCGACAGCCACAGGCGGCGCGTCAGCAGGTAGCAGGCGCTCAGCGTCACGCCGGCCACGCCGGTGACCAGGATGCCCAGCACGGTCACATGGTCGTTGGGCAGGTGGGCCAGGGCGAACATCACGAACGACACGATCAGCGCGTTGCGGCTGCCCCAGCGTTCCAGCACCAGGCGGAACAGCAGGGCGCGGAAGATCAGCTCTTCGGAGCAGGCCACCATGGTCTGTTCGGGGATGGAGGTGAACATGGTGGTCCAGCCATTGCTGCCGCTGACCGCGAACACGCCCATTACGGCCAGCACGCCCGCGATCAGCAAGCCCAGGCCGGCGCCCAGCGCCACGCCGGCCGCCGCCTCGCGCGGCGCGCCGGGCAGCGACAGCTCGGTCAGCGGCCGCTTCTCGGTGCGGCGGATGAGGAAGCGGTAGGCCAGCACGCTCATCGTGGCTGCTACCAGCCAGGGCCAGACCGGGCGCAAGGACTTGGGCACGGTGGCGCCGATCAACCCCAACGGCCCGAAAGTGGCCAGCATGACGAACAACATGCCGGTCACGATGCGCGTCACCGGATGGGCGAAAAAGCGGCGGCGCCAGCTTGGGGCTGCTGGAACGATTTGCGGTTGTTGCTGTTGTGCGATGCTCATGTCGTCTCCTTGTTGTGATCGATGGCGGCACGCGCCTGGCGTATGCGCTCGCCGAAAGGCCTGGTCTGCAAAGCGGCGATGGCGGCGGCCAGCGCCTCGGACAGGGGATAGGGCAGGTCGCGGTCCAGGCTGTCCGCCGCGGCCCGCGTGGCTTGCCAGCACAAGCGCAGTTGTGGCAGCAGGGCCTGGCCGCGATCGCTCAGGCGCAGCAGCTTTTGCCGGGCGTCGTGGGCACCGGGCGCGGCGTCCAGCAAGCCTTCCTTCAGCATCAGCTTGACCGTCTGCGTGGCGGCCGGCTGGGTGATGCCGGCCGCTTCCGCGATCTGGCTGACGGTGCGCGGCGCGCCGCTCTCCAGCGCCCGCATCACGGGCGTGTAGCGCGGCCGGTAGGCCAGGCCGGCGTCCTCGTAGGCGGCGCTGACGGCGCCGTCCAGCAGATCGATCAGGTGGCGCAACTGGGTTCCTAGTCCTTGTCTCATGGGTTGAATTTAACACAATACATAAGTGCTTATGCAAATTATTTAGTTTCATTTGTATAATGGCCACAAGTCAAGAGGGGGTCGATTTGTCCAATACAGAAATGGAACCGTCGCAGGCCTACCGCGAGCTGTCTTTCTGGCGCTTGTGGCGCAACGGCAGCGGCAGTCAGCGAGCCTGCCTGTTCGGCGGCTGGCTGGCGCTGCTGGGCCTGTGCGCGGCGCTGGGCGTGGGCATGGTGATCTGGCGCTGGTCCGGCATCCCCCTCCAGTTCGGCGGCGTGACCGTCTACCTGACCGTGTACCCGCCGCTGCTGATCTGTTTGTTGCTGACGCTGACCCTGGGCTGGTGGTGGGGCGCGATTCCCGCCTATTGCGCCACCTTGTCGCTGGCCCTGTACGCCGGCATGCCGGTGCAGTGGGCGCTGCTGTTCGCGCTGTCCAATCCGCTGGGCTTTGCCATCATGGTGATCGGCTACCAGGCCATCGCCATGCGGCGCGACTTGCGCAGCCTGAGTTCACTCATGTTCTACGTGCAGCTCGCGTTCGTGGCCAGCGTGTTCGGCTCCAGCGGGGCGCTGATCTGGAGCTACACCAACCACTACGAGCAGGCGGCCCTGCTGCCGATTTGGCAGGGCTGGTGGCTGGGCGCGTTTTTGCAAAGCGTGTTCATCGCCGGCCCGCTGATGGCGCTGTTGTGGCCGCGCGCGGCGCGCTGGCTGGCGGCCCATCCCCAGTTGATGCGCGACCTCTACGCCAGTTCGCGCCAGTCCATCCTGGGCTTGCTGGTGTCGGTGACGCTGGGCGTGCTGATCTACGGTTTCGTCACCATCGTGCTGGCCGAGCGGCAGGTGGACCTGGCCTCGCTGGCGCGGGCGTTGGGCGTGCTGCGGCAGACCATGTGGATTTTCTACTGGGTGTTTGCGGCCATCGTGCTGTTCATGGCCTTCTTCGGCTACCAGTTGTTCGTGCACTGGCAGCGCTCGCAGGATGGCTTGCTGGCCGAGCTGCACCGCGCCAACGCGGACTTGCAGAAGCTGGCCACCACCGACGCGCTGACCGGCCTGCTGAACCGGCGCGCGGCCGACCGCCGCCTGTCCGCGGAATGGCAGCGCGCGCAGCGCTTTCCGCAAAGCGCGGCGATGGTGATGCTGGACATCGACCACTTCAAGGACATCAACGACCGCCATGGCCATCCGGCCGGCGATGCCGCGCTGCGCGCGCTGGCGCGGGTGATACGGTCGGTGATGCGGGAAATGGATTTCGCCGCGCGCTACGGCGGCGAGGAATTCATGATCGTGTTGCCGGAGACGGGGGCGCAGGGCGCGTTCGCGTTTGCCGAGCGCCTGCGCGAACAGGTGGCGGCATCGGCGGTGCTGCATGAAGGCGCGCGCTTTCACATGCAGGTCAGCCTGGGCGTGGCCATCGCCAGCAAGGAGGAAGCCAGCTACGAACGCTGGCTGATCCGCGCCGACCGCGCCCTCTACCGCGCCAAGCAGTCCGGCCGCAACCGCACCGTGCTGGACGGCGAGGCAGCGCAGAGCTTAGCGTGACGGCAGGTCTTTTTTGTGTTGAAAGCGATGGCTGCCGGGCAGGACGCGTTCGGCTTTTGACCAGAACGCCCTGACTTCTGCTGCGTTGTTCGGATCGTAAGGACTTTCGGGATCATCAACGTAATCTGGTGCAGCCGCGATTGCCGCTTCAATTTGTTCTTTGGTAAAAAAAGGCGTTTTCAAAATACGTTCGCGCTTCATGTTTAGTGGCCCTTCTGCATGAAATTAATCTAGCTGTTTCTTGCTGCTCAACCCAGACCAAGTGCAACACGACACCGTTAAGCCAGCACAAGCTTTTGATGCGGACTTCGCCTAAGCAGCTAGTGTCCTTTTCGCTATGCATGTAGTTGCCGAACACGCTTTCCAGATCGGCAAAGTCTATACCATGCTTTCGCAAGTTAGTTGTGCGCTTGTTTTCGTCCCATGTCAGCATGGGACGATGGTGTCATTTCATGGTAGGCGGGCGATTGAGGGGAATCAAGCGGGCGGGAGCGGTGTTTATTTCAGCAGACCAGCCAGTTCGACGGCGGTTTTGACCTGCATCTTGTCGAAGATGTGGGCGCGGTGGACTTCCACCGTGCGCATGCTGATGCCCAGCTCGTCGGCCACCACCTTGTTCATTTTGCCGGCCAGGATCAGGTCCAGCACCTCACGCTCGCGCGTCGACAGCGTGGCCAGGCGCGCGTGCACCGCCGCCATCTCGCCGGCCTTGCGCGAATTGGCCAGGCCTTCCTGCACGCGGTCCATCAACTGGTTGTCGTTGAACGGCTTCTCGAAGAAATCGAAGGCGCCGCGCTTGAGGGTGTCCACCGCCATCGGCACGTCGCCGTGGCCGGTCAGGAAGATCACCGGCATGCGCTGCGTCAGCCCGCGCACCGACAACTGGTCGAACACCGCCACGCCGTTCATGTCCGGCATGCGCACATCCAGCAGCACGCAATCGCCGTCGGCGTCGAACTGGCCGGCGCCCAGTTGCTGCAGGAACTGCGTGCCCGTATCGTAGGAACGCGCGGCGATGCCGCGCGACGTGGCCAGCCAGATCAGCGCGTCGCGTACAACCGCTTCATCATCGACGATATGCAGCATGGGTTCAGGTCTCCTGTTCTGCGATCGCTGCCGCCGCAGCCGTCACGGCCGGCAGCACGAACGTAAAGATGGTTCCGCCTTGCGGATTGGCGCGGTGGGTCAGCGAACCGCCGTGGAATTCTATCGCAGTCCGGCAGATGTTGAGGCCCATGCCCATGCCTTCCGCCTTGGTCGAGAAGAAGGGCGAGAACAGGCGCTCCGCCACTTCCTGCGGAATGCCGTGCCCGCGGTCGATCACCGCCACGCTGACCTGGGCCGTGGCCGCATCGTGGCAGGCCACCACGCGCAGCACGCGCTGGTCCGGCGGTACTTCCTGCATGGCTTCGATGCCGTTGCGCGTCAGATTGAGCAGCACCTGCTCGATCATCACCCGGTCCGCCAGCACTGCCGGCAAGTCGGGCGGGATCTCGGTCACGAAGGAGACATAGCTTTGCCGCGCCTGCAGTTCGATCAGCGCGCGGATGTCGTCCAGCAGCGAGGCCACCGCGACCTGCTGCCGCTGCGGCTCGCGCTGCTTGACGAATTCGTGCACGCTGCGGATGATCTGGCCGGCGCGCTGGGCCTGGGTGCTGGCCTGCTCCAGCGCCGGCTTGAGCAAGCCGCCGTCGACCTGCGCGCTGCGCGCCAGCAGGTTCAGCGCGCCGGTGGTGTAGCTGGAGATGGCGGCCAGCGGCTGGTTCAATTCATGCGCCAGCATCGAGGCTATTTCGCCCATGGTGGCCAGGCGCGCCGAGGTTTGCAGCTTTTCCTGCTGCTGGCGGCTCAATTCCTCGATGCGCTTGCGGTCGGAGATGTCGAGGATGGAGCCCATCCAGCCGGTCTGCTTGCCGTCGTTGTCCACCAGCGGCGCCTCGAACACCAGCACCGGCACGCGCTCGCCGTTGGGACGCTGGAACACGGTCTCGAATTGCGGCGTCACCTTGCCCGCCAGGACGGAGGCAAAGCGGGCCTGGTATTCGCTCATCGCTTCCGGCGCCCAGTAAGGCATGGGCGGCAGCTTGCCGACGATCTCTTCGGCCGGGTAGCCGACGATCTGGCAGAAGGCCGGATTCACGTAGGTGATGCGGCCTTCCAGGTCGCGCGCGCGCAGGCCGGTCACCAGCGAGTTCTCCATCGCGGTGCGGAAGGACATCTGCTGGCGCAGCGCGCCTTCGGCCGCCAGGCGCTTGGAGATGTGGCCCCACAGGGCCAGCAAGCTCCATAGCAGGGCCAGCGACAGCGCGACCACCGAGCCGACCAGCAGGTTGGGCAGCAGTTGCGGCTCGCTCTTGACGCTGTCGGTCACCAGCGTGACCGAGGCGCCCGGCAAGTCCAGCGCGCGCTTGTGGGTGTAGACGCCGTGACCCGGACCGGCCGCCGCGCGGCGCGCCAGCACCTTGTCGTCGCGGTCGACCAGCGACACCTGGTTATCCTGCGCGAACCACCATGGCACCATTTCATCGAGCAGCGCGCTGGCCTGGTAGGTGGCGACCAGGTCGCCGAGATAGTCGTCGCCGCGGAACAGCGGCACGTGGTAATCCATCAGCACCGCCGACGGCGCCGCCGCCTGGTTGGGCGTCTGCGCTTCGGGCTGGGTGTACATGGGCTGGCGCGTCTTGCGCGTGATGTCGGCGGTGGCGCGCGAGGCGGCGGTCAGTTCCACCGGCGTGGCCAGCGGATCGCTGCTGCCGGCCACGGCGCCATCGGGCTTGAGCCACACCACGCGCAGCAGCTCGTGACCGTTTTTGAGCAGACGCTCCATGCGCTCGTGGAGCTGCGCCGCCGTCAGGTGGCCGGCGGCGATTTCCACGCCCAGGCTGCGCAGGCTTTCTTCGTCACGCCCCATCTGGAAGCGGATGGTCTGCTCCACCCACAGGGTGTCGGCGATCAGTTGTTCCTGGCGCTCGTTGCTTTCCATCTGGCGCGCCTGCCAGGGCAGCCAGATCAGGATCGCCAGAAAAAACAACACCAGCACGATCGGCAGCAGCCAGCGCAGCGAGGTGGTGCTGTGCGGACGTCGGCGCGGCGCGGCTTCTGGTGGCATGGTGGTCATGGCGGTGAGGGTAGCGTGTCAGGACGGGGCGGCCATTGTGGTTATCCACAGTTGCCAGCCTTGCGGCGAGTCGTAAGAATCCATCAAAATAGAACAATAGTGTACCTTTAAACCCTGCAGGAGACTCCATGAAACTGAAATCCGTTCTGCTCGTCCTCAGCGCCGCCCTGAGCTTCAACGCCTACGCCCAGGCGCCTATCGTCATTAAATTCAGCCATGTGGTGGCGGCCGACACGCCGAAGGGCCAGGCGGCGGAACGTTTCAAACAGTTGGCGGAAAAGCTGACCAACGGCCGCGTGAAGGTCGAGGTTTATCCAAACAGCCAGCTATACAAGGACAAGGAAGAACTGGAAGCGCTGCAACTGGGCGCGGTGCAGATGCTGGCGCCGTCGCTGGCCAAGTTTGGCCCGCTGGGCGTGAAGGAATTCGAAGCCTTCGACCTGCCCTACATCTTCCCGTCCAAGACCGCGCTGAACAACGTGACCGAAGGCCCGATCGGCCAGGGCTTGCTGAAGAAGCTGGAACCGAAAGGCATCACCGGCCTGGCCTACTGGGACAACGGCTTCAAGGTGATGTCGGCCAACCGCCCGCTGCACATGCCGGCCGACTTCAAGGGCCTGAAGATGCGCATCCAGTCGTCCAAGGTGCTGGACGCGCAGATGCGCGCGCTGGGCGCCAATCCCCAGGTGCTGGCCTTCTCCGAGGTGTACCAGGCGCTGCAGACCGGCGTGGTGGACGGCACCGAGAACCCGCCGTCCAACATGTACACCCAGAAGATGCATGAAGTGCAGAAGTACGTGACCGTGTCCAACCACGGCTACCTGGGTTACGCGGTGATCGTCAACAAGAAGTTCTGGGACGGCCTCCCGGCCGACATCCGCACGCAGTTGGAAAAGGCGATGAAGGACGCCACCACCTTCGAGAAAGCCATCGCTCAGCGCGACAACGACATGGCGCTGGATGCGATCAAGAAGACCGGCAAGACCGAGGTCTACACCCTGAGCGTGCAGGAACAGGCCGCGTGGCGCAAGGCCCTGCTGCCGGTGCAGCAGCAGATGGAAGGCCGCATCGGCAAGGACCTGATCCAGGCGATCAACAAGGAAGCCGCCAAGTAAGCCTGCGTTCCTGACGCAGCAAGGCTCATCGCCGGCATGCCGGGATGAGCCTTTTTTTACGCCTAGTCGGTGACTTCGAAGGCGGCCGGATCGAGTTCGTTCAGGGTGACGATGGCGCTGTCGTGCGCCGGCTGCCTGGCCTGCAGCAGGGCGAGGTAGTCGGCGCGGCAGCGGCGCAGCACGTAGTCGCGGAAGTTGCTCTGTTCAAGCTCGCGCCAGGCCCGCATGCGGCCGGCGTCCGAGCGCGCCTTCGCCTCGGCGCGCTGCGCGGGCGAGATGACGGCCTTGCCCGCGCCCAGGCGGCTGTAGCCGTAGCGGTCCATGTAGCCGCCGGCCAGGGTTTCGATCACGTCGATCTCTTCCGCGCTCAACTGCTGGCGGAACTTGTCGATGTTGGCGACGATGGGCGGGAAGCAGTTGGATGACCACAGCGCCGACAATTGCGAAATCTGTCTGGCCTCCTGCGAGGTGCCGATGTCCAGCATCTGCGGCAGGAAGTCGACGCCGAGGAAGCGGCACAGGGCTTCCAGCGTGGCCTGCTGCTGCGACAGGAAGTCTTCATAACGGATGGTCAGCACGCGCTCGGGGTAGCGCTGCATGACGCGGTCGGCGGCGCGGTGCGCGGCCAGCCAGGTTTCCGTATTCAGCAGGGTGTCGAAGTCGTGGATGATGGCGCGGTTCATGGACGCCACCTGGGCGCGCGGATCGCGCACCACGTTCACGAACAGCATGTCGGGCAGCAGTTCCATCAGATGGTCGGCGTAGTGGACGTTGTCCAGCGACTTGTCCATCACCACCTGCGCGCCGTGCTGTTCGCCGGCGCGCAGCAGCAGTTCCCAGTGGATGCGGTGGATGCTGCGCGGCGCGTGGCGGATGGCTTCGAAGATCTCCACCGGGTCAAAGCTCATCTGCGGCCACTTGACCATGCTGACGGCTTGCAGGCCGCACAGGTCGGTCACCAGGCGGAAGTACTGGCGGTCGTCGCGCAGGTCGCCGTACTGCGGCAGCAGCGGCATGAAGTCGACGATGTGCAAGGGATAGGGCGAGTAGAACTGCGGCGCCAGGTTCAGGCGCAGGCGCAGCGCGTGGCTGCCGCAGCGGCGCAGCGGAATCATCATTACGGGACGCGGACGGGCGCGGGTCGGATCAGGCATGCTGCTCTCCAGTGGTCAGGGATGGTTGCGGCGCGAACCAGGCGCCGAAGCGTTCGATGAAAGCCGCCAGCGCGGTGGCTGGCAGGCGGTTGATGCCGGCGGCGGCCTTGCGCCCGCCGCCGGTGGGAAACTGTTGGCACAGCGCGCAGGCACTGCGCTGCGCCGGCTGGCCGGAACGCACGCTGACCTGGTAGTCGCCATCGCGGCGCTCCAGGATCACGGCGAAGGAACCGCCGTCCGCGTGCGCCGCCAGGCGGTTGGCCAGCACGCCGTTGACGCGGCAGGCCCACGGCTCGGCCGGCAGCAGGTAGACCGCGTTGCCGTCCTGCTGCCAGTGCGGCTGCAAGCCCTGCAACCGCGCGCAGTCGGCGCGGTAGCCTTCGTGCAGCGCGCGATACAGCCCGGTGCGCAGGAAATCGAAGGGATCGGCATAGGCGCTGACGGCGCGGTACAGGTCGGCCGGGGCGATGTGCAGGTCGCTTTCGCATTCGCCGTAGGCGTTGTAGTTGAGGGTATGCCCCAACTGGGCCAGGGCGTCGGTGTCGGCCCGGCTCAAGGCCAGGCTGCGCGCCAGCGCCTGTCCCGCCGCGGCCAGGTTGTCGCCGAAGGCGGCCGCCACCGCCCAGCGCCGGTGGCGGCCACCCAGGTGGCGGTCGACCAGGATGCTGGTGCAGACATCGGGCGCCGTGTCGCAATGCAGGCGCAGCGCCGGATGGCTGGGGGCCTGGTCGGCCGAGTGGTGGTCGAACCAGGTGACGTGGGCGCCGCCCGCCAGCAGGCGGTCTAGCTGGCCGCGGTTGGCGTCCAGCGAAATGTCCAGCACCAGCACCTCGCAGCCCGCTTGTTCCGGCACCCGGCGCAGCAGCTCGATGTCGCGCTTGACGCCGGTGACCAGGGTGCGCTGCGCCGGCGCGTGCAGGCGCAGCATGTGCAGCGCGCAGATGCCGTCGGCATCGCCGTTGAAAACGTCGTAAGCCATGGGACGGTTACAGGAAGCGCGGCGCCAGGTGCTGCAACAGGCGTTCGCAGGACTGCTCCAGCGATAGCCGTTCGGTGTCCAGCGTCAGCGCCGGTTCCAGCGGCACTTCGTAGGGCGCCGAGATGCCGGTGAATTCCGGTATCAGGCCGGCGCGCGCCTTGCGGTACAAGCCCTTGGGATCGCGCTCCTCGCAAATGTCGCGCGGCGTGCTGACGTAGGTCTCGATGAAGTTGGCCGGGCCGATGACCTGGCGCGCCAGTTCGCGGTCGCTGCGCAGCGGCGAGATGAAGGCGCACACCACGATCAGGCCGGCGTCGTTCATCAGCTTGGCCACTTCGGCGGCGCGGCGGATGTTCTCGCGGCGGTCGCTGGCGGTGAAACCCAGGTCGCTGTTCAAATGGTGGCGCAAGTTGTCGCCGTCCAGCACGAAGGCCGTGCGGCCCACGCTGAACAGGCGCTGTTCCAGCGCGCACGCCAGCGTGGACTTGCCGGCGCCGCTCAAGCCGGTCAGCCAGATGGTGGCCGCGTGCTGGCCCAGCAACTGGCGCCGCTGTTCGGCCGCCACCGTGCCCGCATGCCAAAACACTTCGGTTGGTGGTACATCCAATCGTTCTACACTGCCCATGCCGCCTCCTTGCGTGTGTTCAGAATTGTTCCCAATCGGCCGCGGCCACTGCCGGGGCGCGCGCCGCGGCGGCGCGCCGCTTGGCGGCCGGCGCATGCGTCAGGCGCGGCGCGGCCGGCTTGCTGCTGCGGGTCAGCCGGGTCACGCTGGCGGCATGCTGCGCGCTGCCGGCCAGGCGGAAGGTGCTGACCGCCTCGGTCAGGCTGTCGACCTGTTCCTGCATCGCTTGCGCGGCCGCGGCGGCTTCTTCCACCAGGGCGGCGTTCTGCTGGGTGACGTCGTCCATCTGGGTGACCGCCTGGTTGATCTGCTCGATGCCGGCCGTTTGCTCCTGGCTGGCCAGCATGATCTCGGACATGATGTCGGTGACGTGCTTGACGCTGGCCACCACCTCGTCCATGGTGGCGCCGGCCTGTTCGACCAGGCGGTTGCCGGCCTGGACCTTGTCCACCGAGTCGCCGATCAATTCCTTGATTTCCTTGGCGGCGGCGGCGCTGCGCTGGGCCAGGGTGCGCACTTCGCTGGCCACCACCGCGAAGCCGCGGCCCTGCTCGCCGGCGCGGGCCGCTTCCACCGCCGCGTTCAGGGCCAGGATGTTGGTCTGGAAGGCGATGCCGTCGATCACGGCGATGATGTCCACGATCTTGTGCGCCGAGGTGTCGATGGCGGCCATGGTGTCGACCACCTGGGCCACCACCGCGCCGCCGCGCGCGGCCACGGTGGACGCCGACTCGGCCAGGCCGTTGGCCTGGCGCGCGCGGTCGGTGTTGAGGCGCACCGTGCTGGTCAGTTCCTCCATCGAGGACGCGGTTTCCTCCAGCGAGCTGGCCTGCTGCTCGGTGCGCGAGGACAGGTCCATATTGCCGCTGGCGATTTGCACGGCGGCGCTGGCGATGGTTTCGCTGCTGCTGTGGACCTGGCCGACGATGCGGGTCAGGCCGTCGCGCATCGACTGCATGGCGTACAGCAGGCTGCTGTTGTCGCCGCTGCGCGCATGGATGGACACGGCCAGGTTGCCGGCGGCGATCTCGCCTGCGATCTCGGCCGCCTGCGATGGTTCGCAACCGAGCTGGCGCACCACGCTGCGGGTGATCAGCCAGGCCGCCGCCACGCTGCACAGCACGGCCAGCGCGCCGGCGGTCAGCATCAGCTTGCGCGCGCTGTCATACGAGGCTTCCGCGCTGGCCACGGCGTCGACGTTTTGCTTTTCCTCCACCGCGATGAGCTGGCGTATCAATTCCCACCAGTGTTTCTGCACCGGGCGGAAGTCATAGCGCAGAAGTTGGTAAGCCTGGTCCTGCTGCTGGCCCAGCGCCAGTTCCTGGGCGCGCTGGATGAAGGGCGCCGCCTGCTCGCCCTGCTTGCGGATATCGCTCAGCAGGCCGGTTTCTTCCGGCGTGGTGCCATCCTGGCTGAACATCTGCGACAGCTTTTGCATGGCGTCGTTGTATTTCTTGGCCTGGTCGCCGATGCGCTTGATCTCGATCTGGATTTCCTTGTCTTCCTTCAGCAGGATCAGGTTGCGCAGCGCCAGCGCCCGCTCGGTGACGGTCAAGTCCATGGTCTGCGCCATCCGGGTCTCGACATCGTTGACCTTGGTGATTTCATTCATGCGCTCTTCGATCTGGCGCATGCTGGCCAGGCCCAGGGCGATGATGACCAATAACAGGACCGAGACCAGGCCGAAGCCCATGCCTAGCCGTTGGGCCACGGTCAGATTTCGTAATGACATGTTTCCTCCGCATATGGATATGATGTTTACGATCTTAGAGATCGAACACGGCGGAAAAATCACACATCGTCACTTTCGGCATTGCCGCAACACAAAAAAAATCCCGCAAGCCGTGGAAGCTTGCGGGATCGTCATCAAAACGAAGTTTGTCTACGACATTACATCAGTCCCATGGCCCTCGGTAGCCAAAGCGACAAGCCTGGCCAATAGGTCACAATGATCAGGAACACCAGCATGGTCAACAGCCACGGCATCACGGCCACGGTCAGTTCGGAAATGCTCATCTTCGAAATGCCGCTGGCCACGTACAGGTTGAGGCCGACCGGCGGATGGCACAGGCCCACTTCCATGTTGGCGTCGATCATGATGCCGAAGTGGACCGCATCGATGCCCAGGCGCAGCGCGGCCGGGTGCAGGATGGGCGCCATCACCAGGATGATGGAAGAGGGCTCCATCACGTTACCGGCCAACAGCAGCAGGATGTTGGTGAAGAACAGGAAGCCCACCTGGCCCAGGTCCTTGGCCAGGATCCAGTCCGCCATCGCCTGCGGGATGTTCTCGTGCGCCATCAGGAAGGAGAACAGCACGGCGTTGGTGATGATGTACAGGAGCATGGCCGACAGCGCGGCCGATTTCTTCAGCACTTCCGGCGTCTTCTTCAGCGGCATGTCCTTGTAGACGAACACCGAGATGACGAAGGCGTAGACGGCGCTCATCGCGGCCGCCTCGGTCGGCGTGAAGATGCCCTTGGTGATGCCGCCGATGATGATCACCACCAGCAGCAGGCCCCATACGCTCTTGCGGAAGGCGCTCCAGCGCTGGGCCCAACTGGCCTTCTTCATGCGCGGGTAGTTGTTCTTCTTGGCCAGCACCCAGGTGGTGGTGCACAGCATCACGGTCAGCAGCATGCCGGGGAACAGGCCGGCCAGGAACAGCGCGCCGATCGAGGTGTTGGTCGAGATCGCGTAGATCACTTTCGGAATCGAGGGCAGCATCAAGATGCCCAGCGAACCGGCGGTGATGATCACGCCCGCGCCGAACTGTTTCGGGTAGCCCTGCTTGACCATGGCCGGCAGGATGATGGAGCCGATCGCCACCACCGTCGCCACCGACGAGCCGCACACCAGCGCGAACATGGCGCAGGCGATGATGCCGGCCAGCGCCAGGCCGCCGTGCCAGTGGCCGATCAGGCTGGTGGCAAAGGCGATCATGCGCTTGGCCACGCCGCCGTGGGTCAGGAAGTTACCGGCCAGGATGAACAGCGGAATGGCCATGATCTCGAACTTCTCGATGCCGGTGAACAGCTTCAGCGCCACCGCCTCGATCGGCACCTGGGTCAGCAGGTACATGAACATCAGCACCGTCAGGCCCAGCGCGATGGAAACCGGGATCCCGGTCAGCATCAGCAGGATCAGCAGCGCGAACACGATGCCGACCTTGCCGCCCAACAGGCAGACCGCCAGCAGCACGCCGGCCAGCACCGACAGCACGGTGCCGGCTTTTTTCTTGCTCCAGGGCTGGACGCCCTGCAATGCCGCGCCGCTCATCGCGCACCTCCATGGGCGTGGTCGGCCGCGAACAGCGCGTCGTGGTCGTCGTCGTCCAGGCCCTCGACGTGGGACTCGTCATGCTTGGGCAGTTCGCCGGTGCGCAGGAAGGCCCAGCCGACCTGCAGGAAGCGGAAGCACATCAGGTAGGAGGCCCAGGGCACGGCCGAATACACCAGCCAGGTCGGCCATTCCAGGTCGGGCGTGGTGGGGCCTTCGGGGATGTCGCTGACATCCTTGCCCAGCAGGCTGAACGCCGCGTGGTGCATGCCGTTTTCCCACACGAAGGTCAGGCCCAGGGTGCCGACGATGCCGGTGAACAGGGCGCCGCAGACCAGGGCCAGCATCACGGTGAAGCGGCGCCATTCCGGCGGCATGCGGTTGACCAGCACGTCCACGCCCACGTGCACGCCCTTGCGCACGCCGTAGGCCGCGCCGAACTTGGCCATCCACACGAACATGATGATGGCCAGTTCCTGCGCCCATTCGAAATGCAGGGTCAGCAGATAGTCCTGCACGTAGGGAATGGGCATGCCGGTGCCGTAGCGGTGGACCACGGACAGGAAGATGATGAGCGTGGCGCCGCCCATCAGGAAGGTGATGATCCATTCCTCCAGATGATCGAGTATTTTCAATAGCATGGTTGTCTCAAGATAATTATATTTGCGCTGGCAAACCCAGCTTGAGGCAACGTTATCGGTCTGTGGTCGGGGTGGCAATGAGGGGTATTACTAGGGTGGCCACAATATCAACCTTTCTGGTGCATACCATAACTTTTGCCGCTTGCGAAGTGCTATTTCTCTGCGATGCCAAACGTTCAAAAAATCGAGAAAAACCTTAACGAATAAGTTATGATGGCGTCGCTCTCGGGGATACATGAATAACGATATGCACCCCGGTTACAAGAGCACGGAATAGTAAGTGGGGAGTGTGTAAAGAAACGGTAATCAGAATACCGGCGAGATCGAGGAGACACACGTTTTACAGAATGTCGTGGTCATGTCGCAGACAGGCTTAAACGACCGGAAACGTGCAGCAGGATTTGGAAACGCACCAGACGGTGCGTTTTTTTTCGCCCGCGGATTTACAATGCCAGCCTCTGTGGTTTTTTTGCTGTAGCACGTTTGCAACAATCTGGTGCATAGTGGCAATAGCATTCCTTTTTTGGTGCAAGAGACTGTGATGAGAATACAACAGGGCAGCGCATTGTTTGCCGCCGTGATCGCGCTACCATTCGGCAAGCTGGGGATCCGCACGGCAAACGGGCAGATCACCGAGCTGTGCTACCTGCCGCCCCATTTTGAGGCAAAGGCGCCGCAGGACGCCGTTGCCGAACTGGCGGCCCACCAGTTGGCCCGCTACTGCGCGGACCCGGACTACGTGTTCACGCTGCCGCTGCAGCGCGCCGGCACCGCCTTCCAGCACAAGGTGTGGGAGGCGATCTGCTCCATCCCGCGCGGCAGCATGCGCACCTACGGCGAACTGGCCAGGCACCTCGGCTCGGCGCCGCGGGCGGTGGGCCAGGCGTGCGGCGCCAACTGGTTCCCGGTGGTGATCCCCTGCCATCGCGTGACGGCCGCCAGCGGCCTGGGCGGCTTCTCCAACAGCCACGATCCCAACGGCTACCTGCTGGGCATCAAGCGCTGGCTGCTGGCGCACGAGGGCTCGAGCGAATACGCATGGCAGCAGACAACCTTGCTCTGATCGACGAGTTCTGCGACAGCCTGTGGCTGGAAGACGGGCTGTCCAGGAACACGCTGGAAGCCTACCGGCGCGACATGCGCCTGTTCGCCGCCTGGCTGGAGCAGATGCGGCCGGGCGTGGACGGGCTGCTGGCGGTGCAGGGCCACGACATTGCCGGCTATATCGCCGCCCGCCACCAGGACAGCGGCAAGGCCACCTCGTCCAACCGCCGCCTGTCGGTCATCAAGCGCTTTTACCAGATGCTGGTGCGCCAGCGCCGCCTGGCCGAGGATCCCAGCCTGAAGCTGGTCTCGGCCAGGCAGCCGCAGCGCTTCGTGCATACCCTGAGCGAGGCCCAGGTTGAAGCCCTGCTGGCCGCGCCCGACGTCAGCACGCCGCTGGGCCTGCGCGACCGCACCATGCTGGAGCTGATGTACGCCAGCGGCTTGCGGGTGTCCGAGCTGGTCACGCTGAAGCTGCTGGAGCTGAGCATGAATGACGGCGTGCTGCGCATCACCGGCAAGGGTGCGAAGACGCGGCTGGTGCCCTTCGGCCAGCAGGCGCGGCTGTGGATAGAGCGCTACGCGCGCGACGCGCGCGGCGTCATCCTCAACGGCCAGCAGGACGACGCCCTGTTCGTCACCGGGCGCGGCGGCCCCATGACGCGGCAGATGTTCTGGGTGCTGATCAAGAAGCACGCCCTGAAGGCGGGCGTGACGGCGCCACTGTCGCCGCACACCCTGCGCCACGCTTTCGCCACCCATTTGCTGAACCACGGCGCCGACCTGCGCGTGGTGCAGTTGCTTTTGGGCCATTCCGATATTTCCACCACGCAGATCTACACCCACGTCGCCCGCGAGCGCCTGAAGCACTTACATGCGCAACATCATCCTCGCGGCTGAAAAACTTGGTTCATAATGGGGCCTTACGCAGTGCAACCCTTCTTAAAGAGGTAGCAAATGGCCAAGACAAATTTCGCGTACGAGAAACGGCAGCGAGAGTTGGAGAAAAAGCGTAAGCAGGAAGAAAAGGCCCGGCGCAAGGCCGAGCTGAAGAACAACCCCGGCCTGGCCCAGGAGAGCGAGGCCGACATTGCCGAAGGCGAGCCGAGCGGCCTGATCCCCGACGACGAGTAATCCCGTCCGTCATGCCCGCTAGGCGGGCATCCATGTATCGCGAGCTCAGCATGGGCTCCCGCTTGCGCGGGAGTGACGGTTGGCTTCGGTGACGGTCAGCTTCGGTGACGGTCAGGCGACTTCGGCCTCGGTCGTGACTTCGCGCAGCTGCTCTTCCTCCGGCTGCCGGCCCTTGAACCAGCGGGCGCAGCGCTTGCCCAGGGTGTCCAGGTAGGTGTAGGCCACCGGCACCACCACCAGCGTCAGCAGGGTCGAAGTGAGCACGCCGCCGATCACCGCCCGGCCCATGGGCGCCTGCGTTTCGCCGCCGTCGCCCATGCCGATTGCCATCGGCAGCATGCCGAACACCATGGCCAGCGTGGTCATCAGGATGGGCCGCAGCCGCACCTGGCCGGCGCGCATCAGCGCCGCGTGCTGGCCCAGGCCTTCGCGCTGCGCGTGGTTGGTGAAGTCCACCAGCAGGATCGCGTTCTTGGTCACCAAGCCCATCAGCATGATGAAACCGATCACCGAGAAAATGTTCAGCGTGCTGCCGGTCGCCAGCAGCGCCACCAGCACGCCGATCAGCGACAGCGGCAGCGACATCATGATGGCCACCGGCTGCAGGAAGCTGCCGAACTGCGAAGCCAGCACCAGGTAGATGAAGATCACCGCAATGCCCAGCGCCAGCATGGCCGAGCCCATGCTCTCCTGCATGTCCTGCGCATTGCCGCCGACGTCGAAGCGCACGCCGGCCGGCAGCTCGATCTGCTGCATGGCCTTCCTGACGTCGCTGTCCACGTCGCCGGCCGGACGGCCTTCGACGCCCGCGTACACCGCCACGCGGCGCTGCAGGGCCTGGCGCTTGAGCACCTGCGGGCTGAAGGCGGGCACGAAGTCCACCACCTGGCGCAGCGGCACCATCACCGGGCGGCCATCCGGTCCCTGCTTACTGGAGGCCAGCGACAGGTCGGCCAGGTCGGCCACTTTCTGCCGGCCCGATTTCGGCAACTGCACGTTGACGTCGTAGTTCTGGCCATCGGCCGCCAGGAAGTGCGAGGTGGTGTCGCCCGCCACGAACGGCCGCAGGGCCGCGCCGATCTGCTGCGTGGTCAGGCCCAGGTCGCTGGCCAGCTCGTTGTTGATCTTGATGTTGGTGGACGGGTTGGCGCCCTGCTGGCTGTACTCCAGGTCGGTCAAGCCTTTAATCTTGCGCATCTTGTCCATCAGCGCGTGCGCCACCTGGTCCAGCTTGGCCTCATCGGTGCCGAGGATGGCGATGAAGATGGGCTTCTGGCCCACGGTCAGCGTGATGCCGGCGATCTTGCTCAGGCGCGCGCGGATCGCCGCTTCCATCTCGCGCTGCGTGCGGCGGTGGTGCAGCTTGCGGTCCAAGAGCTTCATGTCCAGTTGCGCGGTGTTGCGGCCTTCCTGCGTGCCGACCACCACGATGACCTTGGCGATTTCCGGGAAGGCCGTGAGCGCATCCTCGACCTGGTGCACCTTGTTGTCGGTGTACTCCAGGCTGGAGCCGACCGGGGTCTTGATCAGCAGGTTGACCCAGCCGTTGTCCTGCTCCGGCATCATCTCGCCGCCGATCATCGGCACCAGCAGCAGCGAGCCGGCGAACAGCGCGAAGGCCGCGGCCAGGGTCAGCTTCTTCCAGCGCAGCGCCAAGCCCAGCACCTTGCCGTACACCCGGTGCAGCCACTCGACGCCGCCTTCCAGCCAGTGCATGAAGCGGCCCAGCCAGGGCAGATATTTGAAGCGGTCCTTGACCGGATCGGGCCACACCGAGGACAGCATGGGGTCCAGCGTGAAGCTGACGAACAGCGACACCAGCACCGCCACCGCCACCGTGATCCCGAACTGCAGGAAGAAGCGGCCGATGATGCCCTGCATGAAGGCCACCGGGATGAACACGGCCACGATGGCGAAGGTGGTGGCCATCACCGCCAGGCCGATTTCGTTGGTGCCGTCTGCGGCCGCGCGGTGGTGGTTCTTGCCCATGCCGAGGTGGCGCACGATGTTCTCGCGCACCACGATGGCGTCGTCGATCAGCAGGCCGATGCACAGCGACAGCGCCATCAGCGTCAGGAAGTTGAGCGTGAAGCCGAAGGCTTTCATGGCGATGAAGCTGGCCATCACCGAGATCGGCAGCGTCAGACCGGTGATGATGGTCGAGCGCCACGAGTGCAGGAAGAAGAACACGATGATCATGGTCAGCACCGCGCCTTCGATGATGGTCTCCTTGACGTTATCGAGCTGGCTTTGCACCTTCAGCGATTCGTCGTTCAGCACCTCGACCTTGATATCGGGCGGCAGCGTCTTCTGCAGGTCCGCCGCCGCCTTCTGGATGCGCCGTCCCACTTCCACCACGTTGGCGTCCTGTACCTTGATGATGTCCAGCGTGACCGCGCGTTGCCCGTTGATGCGCGAGATCGACAGTTCTTCCTGCGCGCCATCCACCACCGTGGCCACCTGGTCGAGGTAGACCGGGCCGTTGGCGCGGCGCGCGACGATGATCTTGTTGAAGTCGCGCGGGTCCTTCATCTTGCCCTCGACGCGCACCAGGCGCTCGGTGGCGCCGTAGCTGATGGAGCCGGCCGGCAGGTTGGTGTTGGTGTTCTGGATCGCGTTCAGCACCTCGTCCACGCCAACCGCCTGCGCATTCAGGTCGGCGGGGCGCAGGTTGATCAGGATCTGGCGCGCGGTCATGCCGTTCACCCGCACCTGGCCGACGCCGGCCACGCCCTGGAAGCGCTTGGCGATAATCTGGTCGGCCAGGGTGGACATGTCGCGCACCGAGGTGTTGGTGGCGGTGATGGCGATGGTCGCCATGGGCTGCGCGTTCTCGCCCTCGAAGCGGACGATGAACGGGTCCTTGGCCTCGCGCGGGAAGCGCGGCCGCACCTGCGCCACCTTGTCGCGGATGTCCTGCATGGCGCGGTCCATATTGGTGCTCAGCTCGAACTGGACGTAGATGCCGGCGCGGCCTTCCCATGAATTGGCGCGCAAATACTTGATGCCGCTGACGGTGTTGACCGCTTCCTCGATCGGGCGGGTGATGTCGTTCTCCACCGCTTCCGGCGAGGCGCCAGGATAGTTGACCTCGATGGCGGCGCCGGGGATGTCGACGTTGGGCATGGCTTCCAGGCCCAGGCCCTGGTACGAGAACAGGCCCAGCACCATCAGGCCCACCATCACCATGGTGGCGAATACCGGATTGCGGATGCTGACTTTGGTGATCCACATGGTCAGCCTTTCGCCGGCTCGGCCGATTTGGCCTGCGCGGCGGCGGGCGCGTCCTGCGTTCCGGCCGGCAGCTTGACGGCGGCGCCGGGCTTGAGCGTATCGAGGCGCGAGACGATGACGTTGGCGCCGGCGCTCAGGCCGTCCACCACTTCGGCATAGCCTTCATCCTCGTTGCGCAGGCCGAGCCTGACCGGCTGCGCCACCAGCTTGCCCTGTTCCACCTTGTAGACGTAGGGCTGGTCCTTGTTGGCGCGCACCGCGGCCAGCGGCACGATGGGCGCGACGCCGGAGCGTTCGGTGACGATGCTGCCCTTGGCGAACATGCCGGCGCGCAGGGCGTTGTCGGCATTGTCCACCGCGACGTAGACCAGCATGGAGCGCGAGCCGGCCTCGGTGGCCGGATTGATGCGCGCCACCTTGCCGTGGAAGTCGCGCTGGGCATAGCCCTCGACGCGGAAGCTGACCTCCTGCCCCACCTTCACGCGCGGGATTTCGGAGGCGGGCACCTGCGCTTCCAGGATCATTTCGGCCAGGTTGACGATGCTGTACACGGCCATGTCGGGCGCCAGCTTTTCGCCGGCCTGCACATGGCGCTTGCTGACCACCCCGCTGATCGGCGCGCGGATCACGCCGTCGTTGAGGGCGATGCGCGCCAGCTCCACCATCGCGGTGGCCGACTTGACGGCCGCGCGCGCCAGGTCGACCGAGTTCTGGGTCGAATCGTAGGCGTTCTGCGAGATGTACTTCTGCTTGAGCAGGGCCTGGCTGTTGGCTTCGTTCTTGGTCGCCAGCGCCAGCCGGGCCTGGGCTTCGTCCAGCGCGGCCTGCTGCTGTTGCAGGCGGGCGCGCAGGTCGGCCTGGTCGATGCGGGCCAGCACCTGGCCGGCGCTGACCGCCATGCCTTCCTGTACCGTGGTTTCTTCGACCACGCCGGAGACCTTGGACTTGATGGTGGCGGAACTCAGGGGCGTCAGCGAGCCGGATAAGGGCAAGCTGAGCGCCAATGAACGGGCGTCGACGGCGGCGATGTCGCCGGTCGATAATTCGTAGACTTCTTTTTTCTCGGCCTTGGCGGCGGCCGGCGCGGCTGCCGCGGCATCCTGCTTGCCGTGCATGACGGTCCAGCCGCCGCCGGCCGCGGCGATCACGATCAGGGCGATGGCCGGCGCGCGCCAGCGCAGGCGGCGCACGGTGGGCTGTGAAATCGGGGGCAAGGTTTCTAGTTTCATATCATTCTTGTGAGAGTAAGTTGCCACGCATGCGGATCGCGCATGGTGGCACTTTAGGCAATTGCCAGGACGGCTGCCACGGGCGTGCGACAAGCGGTGCAAAAGCACGCCTGAAATGCAGAAAAACGGGATGAGGCGCACCCGTCGTCCCCGCGCAGGCGGGGACCCATGGGGCGCTTGCTTGGCATGGATCCCCGCTCTCGCGGGGATGACGGGCGCCCGCTGGCGGTCACGCGCCGGTCATTCCCGCGGGCCGTACAGGCGCAGGCGCACCAGCACCTGGCCGTGGTCGGACGCTTCCGGCCTGTCCTGGAGCAGGTGGTCGTTGAGGTAGGTGACGTCCACCACCTCGCCCACGGCGTAGCGCGAGGCGGGATTGAATTCCTCCGACACCAGCACATGGTCGATGGTCATGTGATGGCCTTCATGGACGATGGTGTAGCCGACGTGGCGCAGGTTGTCGCGCCCGAGCTGGATGTCATTGCAGTCGAATAGCCGGCCGCTCAGCTCCGCGCCCGGCTGCGCGCCGGCGCCCTCGCCGGTGACGATGGTGGTGGTGACCGCGTCGACCGTGTCGTTGAAATCGCCCAGCACCACGCGCGGGCGGTGATGCTCGCGCTCCAGGGCGCTGACCAGGGCGCGCAGCGCCACCGCCTCGGTGCCGCGCCGTATCAGCGAGCGCAGGTTGGCCTGGGCGTGCAGCATGGGATCGTCGCCGACGTCGCCGTTGCGGTAGTCGGGCCGCTTGGACTTCAGGTGCACCACGATCACATCGGCGATGCGCCCGTCCGGCAGCACCACCTGCGCATGCAGCGGCGCGCGGGCGAAGCGGTCGGCATCGCGGCTGCCTTCGGGCAGGCACACGCCTTCCGGGAACATGATGTAGGCGGCGGCCGGGACCGCCAGCGGCAGGCGCGTGATCAGCGCCACTTCCGGCGTCAGGCGCGGCGCGCCGGTGACGGGATCGGGCGGCGGCGCGAAACCGGCCAGGGTGGCGTCGCGGTAGCGGCGGCTACGGGCCATGACGTCGCGCAGCGCGTCGAGCGAGAAAATCTCCTGCAGGCCGATGACGTCGGCATTGAGCTGGTCCAGTTGCTGCGCGGTCCATTCGACCTTCGCTTCGTATGCCGCCTCGGTAAGGGGGTCCAGATTGTCGTACAATTTCGCCCCAGGCTGGGAAAGATTGCAAACGTTGAAAGTGGCGAAGCGAATTTCCTGCTGCATAATGAGCAACCCCCGATAGAACGACTACACAAGCAGCGTATCACGCATGGCAAAAAAAGAGCACATCTCCGAAACCCCGGCCACCCAGATGCTGCGCAAGCACCAGGTGGCGTTCACCGAGCACCCCTACGAGTACGAGGAGCACGGCGGCACCGGCGTGTCCTCGCGCGAGCTGGGCGTCGACGAGCACCACGTGGTCAAGACCCTGGTGATGCAGGACGAGGCCGCCAAGCCGCTGATCGTGCTGATGCACGGCGACCGCAAGGTCTCGACCAAGAACCTGGCGCGCAACATCGGCTGCAAATCGGTCGAACCCTGCAAGCCGGAGGTGGCCTCGCGCCACAGCGGCTACCTGATAGGCGGCACCTCGCCGTTCGGCACCAAAAAAACCATGCCGGTGTACGTGGAGGATAGCATCCTCGAACTGGAAACGATTTATATCAATGGCGGCCGGCGCGGCTACCTGGTGGGCATCAAGCCGCAGGTGCTGACCGCGCTGCTGAACGCCAAGCCGGTGCACTGCGCGCTGGCCGACTAGGCTTGGCCGCGCGCGGCGCCGCAGTGTATATTCACTGGCCCCGCGGGGCATGACATTAATTTGAGGACAAGATGAATACAGTTTGGATGACCGTGGCCGCCTACCTGATCGGCTCGATTTCGTTTGCCGTTGTCAGCAGCAGGCTGTTCGGCCTGGCCGATCCGCGCACCTATGGCTCGAAGAATCCCGGCGCCACCAATGTGTTGCGTAGTGGAAACAAGGCAGCGGCCATCGCCACCCTGGTCGGCGACGCTTTCAAGGGCTGGCTGGCGGTGTGGCTGGCCGTGCATTTCCAGGAACAGTTGAATATCGGCGATATGACCATAGCTTTGGTGGCGATCGCGGTGTTCCTCGGCCATTTGTGGCCGGTGTTCTTCCGCTTCGTGGGCGGCAAGGGCGTGGCCACCGCGCTGGGCGTGCTGCTGGGCCTGAATCCGTGGCTGGGATTGGCCACGCTGGTGACTTGGCTGGCGGTGGCGTTCGCCTTCCGCTACTCGTCGCTGGCGGCGCTGGTGGCAGCGTTGTTCGCGCCGTTCTATTATGGTTTGTTGTTTGGCGTGGAGCCGCAGTTGGTGGCCGTGTTCATCATGAGCGCGCTGTTGGCTTTCCGTCACAGTAAAAATATCTCCAACCTGATCGCCGGGAAGGAAAGCCGCATCGGCAGCAAGAGCAAGGATGCGGCCAAAGTGAACGGTAAATGATGGCTACGCCGCTGAAAATCGATTTTGTCTCCGATGTGTCCTGCCCCTGGTGCGCCATCGGCCTGAGTTCGCTGAACAAGGCGCTGGCCGCCATCGGCGACGAGGCCGAGGTGGAGCTGCACTTCCAGCCCTTCGAGCTGAATCCCAACATGCCGCCGGAAGGCCAGGACATCACCGAGCACCTGACCGAGAAGTACGGCTCGACCGAAGCCCAGCAGGCGCAGGCGCGCGAGATGATACGCGCGCGCGGCGCCGAAGTCGGCTTCGAGTTCGCGATGGACAAGCGCGGCCGCATCTACAACACCTACGACGCCCACCGCCTGCTGCACTGGGCCGGCCTGCAGGGCAAGCAGCAGGCGCTGAAGGCGGCGCTGTTCAAGGCGTACTTCACCCAGGGCCTGGACCCCAGCGCGCACGAGGTGCTGGTCTACCTGGCCGGCGAGGTCGGGCTGGACAAGGAAGCCGCGCGCAAGGTGCTGTACAGCGGCGAATACGGCCCGGAAGTGCGCGAGGCCGAGCAGTTCTTCCAGCGCCACGGCATCAACTCGGTGCCGGCCGTGATCATCAACCAGCGCCACCTGATCAGCGGCGGCCAGCCCGCCGCCGTGTTCGAGCGCGCCCTGCGCGAGATTATCGCCCAGGGATAAAAAATCGCCCGGCCGGCAGGCGCGCGTGCTCCTGCCGGTGTTGTTTTGCGATACACTCCCCGTAACAAGAAGACCATAAATCGCCAAACGAGGGAGGACTATGCTGGCCGCGAAAAAAATACACACGCTCACGTCCATCCTGCCGCAGGCGGATCAATTCCGCCTGGCGGCGCTGCAGCGTTACCACATCCTCGACACGCCCGCCTGCGAGGATTTCAGTTTCCTGACCGAGCTGGCGGCCAAGATCTGCGAGGTGCCTTACGCCTTCATCTCGCTGGTGGACGCCAACCGCGTCTGGATGAAATCCTGCACCGGCATGCAGATCGGCGAACTGCCGCGCGGCGAGAGCTATTGCTCGCTGGCCGTGCTGGGCAGCGACGCCACCGAAATCCCCGACCTCACCGAAGACCCGCGCACCGCGCACATGTCGCTGACCATCAACGAGCCGCGCATGCGCATGTACAGCAGCGTGGCGCTGAAGTCGTCCGACGGCCACGCCATCGGCACCCTGTGCGTGATGGACACCAAGCCCGGCTCGCTGAGCACCGCGCAGCGCGGCACGCTGGCCAAGCTGGCGCGCCAGGTGATGGCGCTGATCGAGCTGCGCGCCAACGAGCGCGCGCTGGAAGAGACGGTGCGCGAGCTGGAGCTGCTGGCCACCACCGACGAGCTGACCGGCCTGCACAACCGCCGCTCGCTGCTGCACCGGCTGAAATTCGAAGTGGCGCGCGCGCGCCGTTTCCGTTCGCCGCTGTCGGCGGTGATGATCGACCTCGATCACTTCAAGCGCATCAACGACGAATACGGCCACGCGGTGGGCGACCAGGTGCTGGCCAACGTCGGCCGCCTGGTGCGCGAGAACGTGCGCGTGATCGACGTCCCCGGCCGCTACGGCGGCGAGGAACTGTGTGTCATCCTGCCGAATACGCCGGTGGAAGGCGCCTGCAAGTTCGCCGAGAACCTGCGCCAGAAAATCGAGGCGCAACTGCATTACGCGGGCGTGCGCCAGTTGCCGGTGACGGCCAGCTTCGGCGTGGGCGCCTTCAACCACATGGAGATCGACGACGCCGAAGCGCTGCTGAAGCAGGCCGACGCGGCGCTGTACCGCGCCAAGCACGCCGGCCGCAATCGCGTGGAGTGCGGCGCCGACTGAAAGGAGAGCCGATATGCCTACCGCCACCTGGAACGGCGTCGTCATCGCGCAGGCCGGCGATGACGAAGTCGAGATCGTCGAGAACAATGTCTACTTCCCGCCGTCCAGCGTGAAGCGGGAATACCTGCAGCCGAGCAGCCACACGTCGCGCTGCCCGTGGAAGGGCCTGGCCAGCTATTACACGCTGAACGTCAACGGCAAGACCAACGAGAACGCGGCCTGGTACTATCCCGAACCTTACGAGAAGGCCAGGCAGATCAAGGACCACGTGGCCTTCTGGCGCGGCGTGGAAGTGCAGCGCTAGTTGGATAACCTCACCCACAGCATCGTCGGCTTCGGCGTCGGCGAGGTCGTCCACCGCAGCCTGCCGCGCGAGGCCGACGACGCCGCGCAGCGCGTGCGGCACCGGCTGTTGCTGCTGTCCTGCGCGCTGGCCTCGAATTTTCCCGACCTCGACCTGCTCCTGACCGGGCGCCTGCCCGCTCCGCTGGGCTATTTGCTCCACCATCGCGGCCACACGCATACGGCGCTGTGGCTGCTGCCGCAAGCCTTGCTGCTGGTCGCCCTGTTGTGGCTGTGCTGGCCGGCCGCGCGCCGGCTGCTGGCCGACAGCACGCGCGCCCGCCTCGGGCTGGGGCTCAGCGTCGGCGTCGGCCTGGCGCTGCACCTGGCCATGGACTACACCAATTCCTACGGCCTCCATCCCTGGTATCCGCTCGACGGCCGCTGGTTCTACGGCGACATGGTGTTCATCGTCGAGCCCTTGTTCTGGGTGGCGATCGGCGTGCCCATGTCGCTCATCATGCGCTGGCGGCTGGCGCGCCTGTTCGGGCTGATCGGATTGTTTGCGGCGCTGGTGTTCTTTGCCGCCCACAGCTACCTGCGCTGGACCTCGTTCGCGGCGCTGCTGCTGATCGCGCTGATGTGCGGCGCGGCGCAGTGGCGTTCCGGCGAGCGCGGCATGACCGGCCTGCTGCTGGCGCTGGGCGTCTGCGCGGCCTTCGTCGGCCTGCAGGCGGCCGCCTCGCACATCGGCCGGACGCAGCTCACGGCCGTCCTGCAGCGCATCGATCCCGCCTCGCGCGTGCTGGATGTGGCCATGACGGCGTTTCCCTCGCAACCCCTGTGCTGGTCGTATGTCAGCGTGGAGAGCAACGAAGCCGATGGCGTCTACCGCTTGCGGCGCGGCGTGCTGAGCGTCGCGCCCGGGCGCCTGGCGGCGGCGGATTGCCCGGCCGGCTTTCTGGAGCGCCTGCCCGGGAAGCCGTTGGCGCCGGGCGTGCTGCAGGCCGTCAAGCTGGACGCCAGCCTGCGGGAACTGCGCGCCTTGAAGGCCGACGATTGCTACGCCGAGGCTTGGCTGCGCTTCGGCCGCGCGCCGGCGCTGGAGGCCGGCACGCTGTCCGATTACCGCTTCTCGGCCACGCCGGGAAGCAACTTCACCACGCTGCGCCTGGGACATGGCCATCCATGCCCGGCCAGCGTGCCGGCCTGGGGCTATCCGCGCGCCGACCTGCTGACGCCGGGACTGCCTTAGGCCGCTTTCTTCTGCGCGTCCGCGTGGTCGGTGGACAGGGCCACGTCCAGCCATTCGCCCATTTCCTTTTCCACGAAAGCGTTCTTGCTGCGCACGCGCGCCACGGTGTCCGAACCCAGTTGCAGCCGCACTGGCGGTTGCGCGCTGTCGGCCAGTACCAGCAGGGCGTCCGCCAGCTTGGAGGGATCGCCGGGCTGGGCGTGGTTGGCGCCGGCCGCGAAGTCGCGCATCGCGCCCACGGTGGCGGCATAGTCCTCGATGCGGGTGCGGGTGGCAACCAGCGACGAGGCGTCGAGGAAGTCGGTGCGGAAGAAGCCCGGCTCCACCACGGTGGTGTGGATGCCCAGCGGCGCCAGTTCCATCGCCATCGCTTCGCTCAGGCCTTCGACCGCGAACTTGGTCGAGCCGTACACGCCCCAGCCGGCGTACGAGGAATAGCCGCCCACCGACGAGATATTGATGACGTGGCCGTGGCCCTGCTTGCGCATCGCCGGCAGCACGGCGCGGGCGACGTTGAGCAGGCCGAAGACGTTGGTGTCGTACAGCGCGCGGATCTCTTCGGCGTCGGCTTCCTCCACCGCGCCCAGCAGGCCGTAGCCGGCGTTGTTGACCAGGATGTCGATGCGGCCGAAGCGGGCGACGGCCTGCTGGGCGGCGACGATGGCCTGGGCTTCCAGCTTCACGTCCAGGCGCAGGGCCAGCAGGTTGGGGTGCTCGCCCAGGGCCTTGATGACCGTCTGCGGGTCGCGGGCGGTGGCAACCACGAAGTCGCCGCGTGCCAATGCCTTTTGTGCCGTCAGGGCGCCGAAGCCGCGCGATGCGCCGGTGATGAACCATACTTTATTCATGATCGTTTCCTTTCAGTGGTGAGTGTCGATGGAGTCCAGTGTAGGCCTCCCGCACCTGCTACACTAGCCATAGGAAAGCTGTTTCATTTTCATCTTTTGGTTGTAAATAAATGGATAGAGCCAGGGTCATCACTTTGTTCACGGGCGTGGTGCGCGCGGGGAGTTTCAGCCAGGCGGCGGTGGAGGCCGGCCTGACGCCGCAGGCGGTCAGCAAGGCCGTACGGCAGTTGGAACAGCACCTGGGCGTGCGCCTGTTCCACCGCACCACGCGCAGCCTGAGCCTGACGGAGGAGGGCGCGCGCCTGTTCGAACTGGCCAGCCCCGGCTTGCGCCTGCTGGACGAGGCGCTCGACCAGATCCAGAACAGCAGGCAGGAAGTGGACGGCGTGATCCGCGTGGTGGCGCCCACCTCGATCGGCAACGCCGTGGTGGTGCCGCTGCTGGCCGCGTTCCAGCAGCGCTATCCCGGCGCGCACATCGACATGCAACTGGACGACCATTTCACCGACCTGGTGGAGAACAGGATCGATGTCGGCTTCCGCGCCGGCACGCCGCCTGAACGCAACCTGGTCGCGCGCAAGCTGGGGGAGATCATGCTGGTGCCCTGCGCCGCGCCGTCCTACCTGGAACGGCACGGCGCGCCCAGGAAGGCGGCCGACCTGGCCCGGCACCGCTGCACCGGCTTCCGCCAGCCCAACACGGGGCGCCTGGTGCCCTGGGAATTGCACCTCGATGGCGCCACGGTGTTCAAGGAGGTGCAGGCGGTGGCCAGCTTCAACACGGTGGAAGGCGAGCTGGCGGCCGTGATCGGCGGCCTGGGCATCGGCCAACTGCCGGTGTTCATGGTCGAGAAGGAATTGGCCAGCGGGGCGCTGGTGCCGCTGCTGACGCAGACCGCCAGCTTCAACCACGGCGTGTTCATGTACTACCAGCAGCGCACGCAGATGCCCTTGCGGGTGCGGCATTTCATTGATTTCATCGCCGAGCAGGCGCCGCCGCGGCTGCAGGGCCAGCGGCGCGCGGTGCAAGCCGCCAAAGGCCGATAATGTGTGTCTGTGCACGGAAAACGGACTGGCGCGTTGTATTCTGTATCAACTTCCCCACACTTGCTCGGCATAACAATTGCATTGCTCTCGAGAAAGGAAGATGATCGATATCTGGAGGATGTTATGAATACCGCAATTGATAAAGAAAACAACAAAACCGTCCACGAATCTGCCGCAGATGAGCACCGCCTGCGCAGCGAGCGCATCTCGGCGCAGGGCGTGACCTTGCGCAGCAAGGCGAAGTACCTGATTCCCCTGGCCGGGTTGGCGGTGCTGGCCGCGATGGCCTTCGCCACCCAGGGTTAAACGACCTTCAGTTCGTCCAGCGGCCAGCGCGGCCGCACGTTGAAGCCGTAATCCTTTTTCGCCGCCCCCGGGTTGATCATCAGGCGCCGGGCGCCGGCGAAGGCGATCATGGCGCCGTTGTCGGTGCAGAATTCCAGTTCCGGGTAGTAGACCTTGAATTTCTTTTTCGCTGCCGCCGCGTTCAGCGAGGCGCGCAGTTGCGCGTTCGCGCCCACGCCGCCGGCGATCACCAGCCGTTTCAGCCCGGTGTGCTTCAGGGCCAGCACGCACTTGGTGGTCAGCACGTCGACGATGGCGTCGACGAAGCCGCGCGCGATGTTGGCCTTGTCCTGCTCGCAGATGTTGGCGATGACTTTCTCTTCGTGGTTCTTCACCACGGTCAGCACGGCCGTCTTCAGGCCGGAGAAGCTGAAGTTGAAATCCTTGGTGTGCTTCATCGGGCGCGGCAACTGGTAGGCGTCCGGATCGCCGAATTCGGCCAGGCGCGAAATGGCCGGCCCGCCCGGGTAGCCCAGGCCCAGCAGCTTGGCCGATTTGTCGAAGGCTTCGCCGGCCGCGTCGTCCAGCGTTTCGCCCAGCAGGGTGTATTGGCCGACGCCGTCCACCCGCATCAACTGGGTGTGGCCGCCCGAGACCAGCAGGGCGATGAAGGGGAACTCCGGCGGCTCGGACGCCAGCAGCGGCGACAGCAAATGGCCTTCCAGGTGGTGCACGCCCAGCACCGGCTTGTCCAGCGCCAGGCCCAGGCTGCACGCCACCGACGAGCCGACCAGCAGCGCGCCGGCCAGGCCGGGACCCTGGGTGTAGGCGATGGCGTCGATATCCTCGGCCTGCTTGCCAGCCTTGGCCAGCACTTCCTCCAGCAGCGGGATGGCGCGGCGGATATGGTCGCGCGAGGCCAGCTCGGGCACGACGCCGCCGTACTCCTGGTGCATCGCGATCTGCGAATGCAGGGCGTGGGACAGCAGGCCATGCTGCGTGTCGTACAGCGCAAGGCCGGTTTCGTCGCAGGAGGATTCAACACCAAGAACGATCATGGAAGTGCACAAAATCTAAAGGGGAATCCGCCATTGTAATGGAAACGGAACGCCGCCACCCGTCATTCCCGCGAAAGCGGGAATCCATGGGGCGCTCAGCATGGGCTCCCGCCTGCGCGGGAGCGACGCTCAGGGACGCTTGAGCAACTGCTGGTGGGCTTCGCGCAGCATGTGGGCGGTGGTATCCCAGTCGATGCAGCCGTCGGTCACCGAGCAGCCGTACACCAGTTGGCTCAGGTCGGCCGGGATCTTCTGGTTGCCGCCGACGATGTTCGACTCGATCATCACGCCGACCAGCGACTTGTTGCCCTGGACGACCTGGTGGATCACGTCCGCCATCACCAGCGGTTGCAGCTCCGGCTTCTTGTAGCTGTTGGCGTGCGAGCAGTCCACCACCAGGTTGGCCGGCAGCTTGGCCTTGGCCAGCGCCTGCTCGGCGATCGCCACCGACACCGAATCGTAGTTCGGTCGGCCGTCGCCGCCGCGCAGCACCACGTGGCCGTAGCCGTTGCCGCGCGTGCGCACGATGGACACGTTGCCCTGCGCGTTAATGCCCAGGAAGGAGTGCGGGTGGGCCGAGGACAGGATGGCGTTGATGGCGATGCCGATGTCGCCGTCGGTGCCGTTCTTGAAGCCGACCGGGGTCGACAGGCCGGACGACATTTCGCGGTGGGTCTGCGACTCGGTGGTGCGGGCGCCGATGGCGGTCCAGGCGATCAGGTCGCCCAGGTATTGCGGCGAGATCGGGTCCAGCGCCTCGGTGGCGGTGGGCAGCCCCAGTTCGCACACGTCCAGCAGGAACTGGCGCGCCTTCTCCATGCCGACGTCGACGCGGAAGGAATCGTCCATGTCCGGGTCGTTGATATAGCCCTTCCAGCCGGTGGTGGTGCGCGGCTTTTCGAAGTACACGCGCATCACCAGCAGCATGGTGTCGGCCACTTCGGCCTGCAGCGCCTTCAGGCGGCGGGCGTAATCGAGGCCGGCCACCGGGTCGTGGATGGAGCAGGGGCCGACCACCACGAACAGGCGCTTGTCCTTGCGGTCGATGATGTTGCGCAGGGCTTCGCGGCCCTTCATCACCGTCTCGGAAGCCAGGTCGGTCAGCGGCAGCTTGCTGTGCAAGGTCTCCGGCGACGGCATGGGGGCGAACGAGGTGACGTTGACGTTTTCAATGTCTGGGGAAATCATGATCTCTACGGTCTTTTCATTTCGGAACCAGATAGTGTAGCCTAAATGCCGGCAGGTGGTTTAAGCTGCTGCCATGACCACTCCCAATACTGAACCATTCCCGGCCGCCCGCTTCATCAAGGAGATCGGCCGCGGCAAAGACGGCGCCCGCAGCATGACGCGCGACGACGCCCGCGATTTGTACCAGGCCATGCTCGATGGCCGGGTCTCCGACCTCGAACTGGGCGGCATCCTGCTGGCCATGCGCATCAAGGGCGAATCGGTGGAGGAAATCGCCGGCTTCCTCGACGCGGCCGAGGCGTCCTTCGAGGCGCTGAACGCGCCGCCGGGGCATTTTGCGCCGGTGCTGATCCCGACCTACAACGGCGCCCGCAAGATGGCCAACCTGACCGCGCTGCTGGCCATGCTGCTGGCGCGCGAAGGCGTGCCGGTGCTGGTGCACGGCGTGTCCGACGATCCGGGGCGCATCACCACGGCCGAGGTGCTGGCCGAGCTGGGCGTCAGCGCGGCGCGCCACCGCTCCGAGGCGGAGGAGCAGATGTCGCAGGGGCGCGTGGCCTTCATCACCATCGAGGCGCTGGCGCCCAAGCTGGCGCAGTTGCTGTCGTTGCGACGCATCCTGGGCGTGCGCAACTCGACCCATACGCTGGTCAAGATCATGCAGCCGTTCGCCGGCCCGGCGCTGCGGCTGGTGTCGTACACCCATCCGGAATACCTGGAGATGCTGGGCCAGTACTTCACCACCGCGGCCCTGCCCGAGCGCGGCGACGCTTTCCTGATGCGCGGCACGGAGGGCGAGACGGTCGCCAACGCCAACAAGGCGCAGCAGATCGACTGGTTCCACGGCGGCCTGCGCACCATGCTGGTCCCCAAGCAGACCCTGGTCGCCGAACTGCCGCTGCTGCCCGAGGATAAAAGCGCGGCTGCCACGGCGGCGTGGATACAGTCGGTGCTGAAGGGCGAGGTGGCGGTGCCGCCGTCGATCGCGGAACAGGTGGCGCAATGCCTGCTGGTGTCGCGCACCATCCAGTCGCGCCAGCACGCCAGCGAGCCGATAGCGTAAAATCCCGCCCCTTGCGCGTCATCCCCGCGAAAGCGGGGATCCATGCTGAATATCCTGGTCGGTGTTCCATGGATTCCCGCCTGCGCGGGAATGACGGGAGCTAATCTGACAGGAACAATATGGCAAAGTTTGATGTGGCAGTAATCGGCGCGGGCGCGGCCGGGATGATGTGCGCGGCCACCGCGTCGCAGCAGGGCAAGCGCGTGGTGCTGATCGACCACGCGGCCAGGCTGGCCGAGAAAATCCGCATCTCCGGCGGCGGCCGCTGCAACTTCACCAACCTCCACGCCGGCCCGGCCAATTTCCTGTCCGAGAACCCGCACTTCTGCAAGAGCGCGCTGTCGCGCTACACGGTGGCCGATTTCCTGGCGCTGGTGAAGAAGCACCGCATCGGCTACCACGAGAAGCACAAGGGCCAGTTGTTCTGCGACGACTCGGCCGAGCAGATCATCGCCATGCTCAAGGACGAGTGCGCGGCCGGCGGCGTGCACTGGCGCATGCCGTGCAAGGTCGCCAGCGTGGTGCAGGGCGCGGCCGGCTTCGTACTGGACACCGACAGCGGCGTGATCGAGGCCACCAGCCTGGTGATCGCCACCGGCGGCCTGTCGATCCCGAAAATCGGCGCCACCGATTTCGGCTACCGCATCGCCAGCCAGTTCGGCCTGCGCGTCGTCGAGCCGCGCCCGGCGCTGGTGCCGCTGACCTTCGACCCGCAGCAGTGGACGCCGTTTGCCGCGCTGTCCGGCATCGCGCTGGAAGTGGACGTGGAAACCGGCTCGCTCAAGGGCCGCAACCCCAGCGGCGCGCGCTTCCGCGAAGACTTGCTGTTCACCCACCGCGGCCTGTCCGGCCCGGCCATCCTGCAGATTTCCTCCTACTGGCAGCCGGGCACGCCCATCGTCATCAACCTGCTGCCCGAGCTGGACCTGGCTGCCGTCCTGATCGAAGGCAAGGGCACGCTCAAGAAACAACTGGGCAATGTGCTGGCCCAGTGGCTGCCCGCCCGCCTGGCGGAAGGCTTGCTGCTGGCCCACGGCTACGCGCTGGACGCCCGCCTGGCCGACATGCCGGACGCCGCCCTGCGCAAGCTGGGCGCGGCCATCAACCAGTGGAGCCTGGTGCCGGATGGCTCGGAAGGCTACCGCAAGGCTGAAGTCACGCGCGGCGGCGTCGACACCCGCGAGCTGTCGCAGCAATCGATGATGGCCACCAAGGTGCCCGGCCTGTACTTCATCGGCGAGACGGTGGACGTGACGGGGTGGCTGGGCGGCTACAACTTCCAGTGGGCCTGGGCCTCGGGTGTGGCGGCCGGCCTGGCGGTTTGATATACTGTCGGTCCCTTGGAAGTCTGCAGTACCCTGTTGTTTTTGCCATGAAAGCCGCAGCGCTGGCCGTTTTTCGGCCGGACGTCTTCCATTTTGCGGCAAAAGATGCTATAGTCTACGTCTTCCTATAACCTCTAACGGTTTGAATTTTTACATGACCACCATTCGCCTTAAAGAAAACGAGCCGTTCGAAGTCGCAATGCGTCGCTTCAAACGCACCATCGAAAAAACCGGTCTGCTGACCGAACTGCGCGCACGCGAGTTCTACGAAAAGCCAACCGCTGAGCGCAAGCGCAAGCTGGCTGCTGCCGTGAAGCGCCACTACAAGCGCATCCGCAGCCAACAACTGCCGAAAAAACTCTTCTAAGATCGCTTACGCAGGACAACCTGGCGCATGCCGGTTGTGTTCAGCGGCATCTGAGAGAACACCCGCTCCGGCCTTTCGCCGCGGCGGGTTTTCGCTTTTTCACCTCCACTTTTTCTGAGAGAAACCTCATGAGCTTGAAAGCCCAAATTACCGAAGACATGAAAACCGCCATGCGCGCCAAGGAAGCCGGCCGCCTGGCGACGATTCGCCTGATCCTGGCGGAAATCAAGCGCAAGGAAGTGGATGAGCAGATCGAACTCAACGACGAGCAGACCGTGGCCATCGTGGAGAAAATGATCAAGCAGCGCAAGGATTCGATCACCCAATTCGAGGCTGGCGGCCGCGCCGACCTGGCCGACATCGAAAAAGCCGAACTGGCCGTGCTGGCCGCCTACATGCCGGCCGGCCTGTCGGACGCGGAAATCGCCGCGGAAGTGGCTGCGGCCGTGGCCGCCACCGGCGCGGCCGGTCCGCAGGACATGGGCAAGGTCATGGGCGTGCTGAAACCCAAGCTGGCCGGCCGCGCCGACATGACGGTGGTGTCGGGTCTGGTCAAGAAAGCGCTGGCCCCGGCATAATGTGCCGTTCGCTGCCGTGTCTTGATCCGCGTCAAGGCGGATCAAGCATGGCGGTATAGTCTGATCCATAACAAAGACCGCTCAGCTACCTGTGATTCCACAAACTTTTATCGCCGACTTGCTGAACCGCGTCGATATCGTCGACGTCGTCGGGCGCTATGTCCAGTTGAAAAAAGGCGGCGCGAATTACATGGGCTTGTGCCCGTTCCACAGCGAAAAGTCGCCCAGCTTCACGGTCAGCCCGACCAAGCAGTTTTACCACTGCTTCGGCTGCGGCGCGCACGGCACCTCGATCGGCTTCCTGATCGAATATTCCGGCATGGGCTTTGTCGATGCCGTCAAGGAACTGGCGCAGGGCGTCGGCATGGTGGTGCCCGAGCAGGACGACAAGATTCCGCCGGCCCAGCGCGCGCAAATGCAGCAGCAGACCATGGCGTTGACCGACGCCATGACGCGCGCCAGCGATTTCTTCCGCGCCCAGTTGCGCAGCGCGCCCAATGCCATCGCCTACCTGAAGGGCCGCGGCCTGACCGGCGAAATCGCCGCCCGCTTCGGCCTCGGCTATGCGCCTTCCGGCTGGGACAATCTGCGCGCCGTGTTCCCCGACTACGAGGCGGTGGCGCTGGTCGAAGCCGGCCTGGTGATCGACAAGGTGGACGAGGATGGCGGCAACAAGAAGCGTTACGACCGCTTCCGCGAGCGGGTGATGTTTCCGATTAAAAATACCAAAGGCCAGGTCATCGCCTTTGGCGGCCGCGTGATGGATCACGGTGAGCCGAAGTACTTGAATTCTCCCGAAACGCCTTTATTTTCAAAGGGCTTCGAGCTGTATGGCTTGTTCGAGGCGCGCCAGGCGATCCGCGATGCGGGTTACGTGCTGGTGACGGAAGGGTATATGGACGTGGTGGCGCTGGCCCAGATGGGTTTCCCGCAAGCAGTGGCAACCCTGGGCACGGCCTGTACCACCAACCACGTGCAGAAGCTGCTGCGTCAGACCGACACGGTGATCTTCAGCTTCGACGGCGACAAGGCTGGCCGCCGCGCCGCGCGGCGCGCGCTGGAAGCCTGCCTGCCCCATGTGACGGACAACAAGACCATCAAGTTCCTGTTCCTTCCCACCGAGCACGATCCGGACAGCTATGTCCGCGCCTACGGCAAGGAAGCGTTTGAACGGGAAATCCAGGAAGCGATGCCGCTGTCGCAGTTCCTGATCAAGGAAGCGATGGGCGAGCACGACATGAACAGCCCGGAAGGCCGGGCCCGCGCCCAGTTCGACGCCAAGCCCATGCTGCAGGCCATGACGCCGACCGCGCTGCGCCTGCAGATCGTGCACAGCCTGGCGCAGATGACGCAGACCATGCCGTACGAGCTGGAAGTGCTGTTCGAGCTGGCCAAGCCGGTGGCGCAGGCCAAGATGGCGCCGCCGCGCAGCGGCCGGCCGCAGCCGAAGGGGCTGGAATTGCAGATCGTGCGCGTGCTGGTGGCCCATCCGTCGCTGGCGCTGGAAATCGACCTGCCGGAGCTGGAAGCGTTCCAGCACTTTGGCGCCGAGGCGGCCGAGCGGCTGATCCAACTGGTCGGCGGCGCCCAGGCGTTTGGTGAGAATGGCAATTTTGCCGCGTTCGCCCAGTACCTGAAATCGCTGGGCGATGAGTATGATGCGATCATCAGCGAGATCGTCAAGGAACCGGAGACCGAGCGCGCCACCGAGCGCCTGGTGCTGCGGGCGGCGATCCGCCAGGTCAAGCAGGACGCGCTGAAGCAGGCGCTGAGCCAGTTGTTCGCTTCCGGCCTGTCGTCCGAGGAGCTGGCGCTGCGCTACCGGGAGTTGACCGCACAGCAAGAACAATTGCTGCGCGAAGCCCAGGCGGAGTTGGTTGTTCGTTAAGGTTTTAGGGATGTGTCGTAGGGGTTCTGTCCTCTGGAAATTGAAAAGTGACGTGCTATAATAAAACGCTAAGTGTTATATGTTTTGGCATCGTTTTTCTGTTCAGAGTATTTGATTTTCAAAGAGTTAGGCTCTTGATCGACGGGGAAGGACGGGTGTCGGCGGCAGGGCCAGCTTGGGTTTAGTCAGCGCCACGCGATGGTCGCTTTAGCAAACGGTCCGTTTGCGGTCTAAGCCAGTCATGGTTCTTGCCCCCACGCACGAGTCTCATGCAGTAGAATTCGCCGCAAGTAGGCGAGATTCTGTTGAGGTCGATCGGCCCGACCGGGTGTAAGTGTTAGTCGTAGTATTGTCGGACTTGAGCAGTCGGCAAGTTCGAAGACGTAGGGATCCCGCGAGGGATCGCATTTCTCCTAATTGCAAGTCGTTGAGTAATCGAAAGCGCCTGTGCCAATCAAGAAACCTGAATCCAAAGCGGCTGCAAAGCCAGCCAAAGTGAGCGCAAAGTCCGCGAAAACTGCGGACAAGCCGGAGACGCGTGTCGCCAGCAAACCGCCAGCGGTGAGCCAGACGACCGATGCGGCCACCTTGGCCGCGATCGATACCTCGGGCTACGTGCTGCCGACGGTCAAAGTGCCGGGACGGCGCGGGCGCAAGCCGAAAGAATTCCAGCCTGAGAACGACGAAGTCGCCGCGCTGAACGCGGTCGAGCGCGCCGAACTGAAGGCGGTCGACAAGGCCAAGGCCAAGGACCGCAAGGCCAAGGAAAAGGCGTTGCTCAAGGATGCGTTCTCCTCGGACACCGAGGCGACGGAGGAGGAACTCGAGCGCCGCCGCCAGAAACTCAAGACCCTGATCAAGTTCGGCAAGGAACGCGGCTTCCTGACGTATGCCGAGATCAATGACCACCTGCCCGATAACATCGTCGATCCGGAAGCGATCGAAGGCATCATCGGCACCTTCAACGACATGGGCATCGCCGTCTACGAGCACGCGCCGGACGCCGAGACCCTGCTGCTGTCGGACAACGTGGCCACCGTCACCAGCGATGACGAGGCCGAGGCTGCCGCCGAAGCGGCCCTGTCCACCGTCGATTCCGATTTCGGCCGCACCACCGACCCGGTCCGCATGTACATGCGCGAAATGGGCTCGGTCGAACTGCTGACCCGCGAGGGCGAGATCGAAATCGCCAAGCGCATCGAAGATGGCCTGAAAGACATGATCCAGGCGATTTCCGCCTGCCCGGTGACGATCGCCGAGATCATCGCCGCCTCTGACCGCATCCGCGCCGACGAAATCAAGATCGACGAGATCGTCGACGGCCTGGTCGATGAAAACGAGGACGCCGCGCCTGCCGCCCCGGCCGCTTCGGACGAAGAGGAAGACGACGAGGAAGCGGAAGAAGAGGAAGAGGAAGAAGAGGAAGAAGCCAGCCCGTCGGGCGCGGCCGCCGGCTATTCGGCCGAGCAACTGGAAGCGATGAAAAACGCTTCGCTGGAAAAATTCGACGTCATCTCCCTGCAATTCGACAAGATGCGCCGCGCCTTCGAGAAGGAAGGCTACAACTCCAAGGCCTACGTGAAGGCGCAGGAAGCCATTTCGCAGGAGCTGCTGGGCATCCGCTTCACCGCCAAGGTGGTCGAGAAGCTGTGCGACACCCTGCGCGGCCAGGTGGATGAAGTGCGCCACATCGAGAAGCAGATCCTGGACGTGGCGGTGAACAAGTGCGGCATGCCGCGCGCCCACTTCATCAAGGTCTTCCCCGGCAATGAAACCAACCTGGAATGGGTGGACGGCGAAGTGGCCGCGGGCCATGCCTACAGCGCCATCCTGGGCCGTAACATCCCGACCATCAAGGAATTGCAGCAGCGCCTGATCGACCTGCAGGCGCGCGTGGTGCTGCCGCTGCCGGACCTGCGCAACATCAACCGCCAGATGGCGGCCGGCGAAATGAAGGCGCGCAAGGCCAAGCGCGAAATGACCGAGGCCAACCTGCGCCTGGTGATTTCGATCGCCAAGAAATACACCAACCGCGGCTTGCAGTTCCTGGACCTGATCCAGGAGGGCAATATCGGCCTGATGAAGGCGGTGGACAAGTTTGAATACCGCCGCGGCTACAAGTTCTCGACCTATGCGACGTGGTGGATACGCCAGGCCATCACCCGCTCGATCGCCGACCAGGCGCGCACCATCCGTATCCCGGTGCACATGATCGAGACCATCAACAAGATGAACCGTATCTCGCGCCAGATCCTGCAAGAGACGGGCGCCGAGCCGGATCCGGCGACGCTGGCCATCAAGATGGAAATGCCCGAGGACAAGATCCGCAAGATCATGAAAATCGCCAAGGAACCGATTTCGATGGAGACGCCGATCGGCGACGACGACGATTCGCACCTGGGCGACTTCATCGAGGACAACAACACGCTGGCGCCGTCGGATGCCGCGCTGCACGCCTCCATGCGCGGCGTAGTCAAGGACGTGCTCGATTCGCTGACGCCGCGCGAAGCCAAGGTGCTGCGCATGCGCTTCGGCATCGAAATGTCGACCGACCACACGCTGGAAGAGGTGGGCAAGCAGTTCGACGTCACCCGCGAGCGCATCCGCCAGATCGAAGCCAAGGCCCTGCGCAAGCTGCGTCATCCTAGTCGTTCGGACAAGCTGAAGAGTTTCCTGGAAGGTAACTAAGACTTGACGATGGCATGCGCTAGCCCTTATGCTCGCGTGCTCGGCTTCGCGCCGGGTGCGCGTCAGCGAGGCTAGTCCGGCTCCTGCGCAGCAGTATCCCTTAGGGCCCTTAGCTCATGCTTGGTTAGAGCAGCGGACTCATAATCCGTTGGTGCCCAGTTCGACTCTGGGAGGGCCTACCAATTCGCTGTGGAATCAGGCACTTGGATAGTGATATCTAGGTGCCTTTTTCTTTTGCTGGATGGCGCTTGAACGGCAATATCGAAATGGTTATTGACTTGGCGCCGGAAGTCATCGCCAGACCGCGGCGGCTGGGATAGCATGGGCAGTCATGAAAATCCGCTTCCTTCGCGTGGCCCTGGCGGCCCTTGCTGTTTTGGTGAGCAGCCCGGCTGGCGCTGCCAGCCCGGCCACCTGGATCTGGTATCCCGGTGATTTCGAAATCTGGCTAAGCAACCAGATGCAGGTCAAGCGTGTCGAACGCGATGCGCCGTTCATGCCCTTCTGGCGCTTCTACAGCCACCAGCCGCAAGTGAATTTCACCCGGCAGGTCGAGCTGGCGGCGCCGGAGCAATTGACCGTGACTGCCGAAGGCAGGTATAGCGTGCTCCTGGATGGCAAATTCGTGCAGGGCGACCAGCAGCACATCGCGCTCCCCGCGGGCAAACACACCATCAATATCCAGGTCTACAACGCCGCCTCGCCGCCGGCCATCCTGGTGCAGGGAACAACCATAGGCTCGGACACTGCCTGGACCGTGGGACCGACGCCGCATTACCGGCCGCTGAACGGCGCCCCTGTCCAGGCCGCGAGCTGGAATTTCAATGCGCCCGATACGCCGCCGTCGCACTATCAATTGCCTACCCGGGAAGTGGCGGCCGTGTCTATCCAGCGCAAGCCAAATGGCTTGCTGGTGGACTTCGGCCAGGAGACCACCGGCTTCGTCAAGCTGAAAAACCTCCAGGGCAGCGGCAAGGTCACGCTGTACTACGGCGAGTCGCTGGAAGAAGCATTGGCCACCGACGCCTGCGAAACGCTGGACCGCTACACGGCGCATCATGCCGGCGACTTCATCGCCACCAACTCGCGCGCCATGCGCTACGTGTACATCCAGCTCGACGAAGGCATGCGTGTCGATGACGTCTCGCTGATGTATGAATACCTGCCGCTCACGCAGCGCGGCAGCTTCCGCAGTTCGGACGAGGAACTGAACCGGATCTGGGATGTATCGGCGCGCTCGCTGCAACTGAATACCCGCGAGTTCTTCATCGATGGCGTCAAGCGCGACCACTGGCTGTGGTCCGGCGACGCGCTGCAGGCCTACCTGATGAACTACTACTCGTTCTTCGATGGCGACGCCGTCAAGCGTACCGCCTGGGCCTTGCGCGGCGCTGATCCGGTGGACATGCACATCAACACCATCCTCGATTATTCGCTGTACTGGTTCATCGGCATCCAGGATTATTACCGCTACACGGGCGACGAGGCCTTCGTGCGCAGCATTTATCCGCGCATGGTGTCGCTGATGGACTTCGTGCTGGCACGGCGCAACGCCGACGGCATGCTGGAAGGGCAGCCGGGCGACTGGGTGTTCGTCGACTGGGCCAAGATGCCGACCGATGGCGAGCTGGCCGTGATCCAGTTGCTGTTCGCGCGCAGCCTGGAAGCGATGGCCGACAGCGCAACGCTGGTGCACGACGACCCGCGCGCGGCCCGCTATCGCCAACTGGCGACTGAACTCAAGGCCAGGACCATGCAGACTTTCTGGGACCCGCAACGCCAAGTCTTGGTCCACCGCCGCAAGGCCGGCAAGCTGGACACCCTGGTGACGCGCCATCCGAATATGTTTGCGCTGCTGTTTGGTTATCTCGATCCGACGCAGCAGGCGGCAGTCAAGCGCAACGTGCTGCTGAACGAGCAGGTGCCGGAGATCACCACGCCCTACATGCGCTTTTATGAATTGGCGGCGCTGGCGGAAAGCGGACAGCAGGCCTATGTCACCAGCCAGATCAAGGATTATTGGGGTGGCATGCTGCGCGCCGGCGCCACCTGTTTCTGGGAGCAGTACGATCCCCGACAGAAGGGCGTAGAGCGCTATGCCATGTACGGCAAGGCTTTCGGCATGAGCTTGTGCCATGCCTGGGGCGCCAGTCCCTTGTATCTGCTGGGTCGCTATTACCTGGGCGTGCAGCCCACCCAGCCCGGCTACGCCAGCTATGTGGTCGAGCCCAATCTCGGCGGACTGCAATGGATAGAGGGGAAAGTGCCGACGCCGCATGGCGACATTGCGGTTTCCATGAACACGCAACACATCACGGTGAGCTTGCCCGGCGAGTTGGCCGGCCAGGGTGTGCTGCGCTTTGCCAGCGCTTCGGCGCCGCGCAGCAGCGGCGGAGCCTTGCGCCAGACCAGCGCCGGCCATTATGAATTGCCGCTGGCGGCCGGCCAGACCTACGTGGTGGACTATACCCCGCCATGACGCAACCTGCGGGCGACTAAGGCCAGGCGGCGGGCGTGTTGTCGTTGCCGCTACAGGTCAAGCTGGTCGAGCACACGCGGCAGCAAAAGCGTGAAGCTGGCGCCCTGTGCCGGCACGCTGCTGACCTCTATACTTCCCTGCAGCGGACCTGTTACCAGGTTATAGGCGATATGCAAACCCAGGCCGCCGCCGCCCTGGCCTAGTCGCGTTGTGAAGAATGGATCGAAGATGCGCGCCAGGTTGGCTTCCGGGATACCGATGCCATCGTCGCTGACCAGGATTCTTACCATGCCGTTTGCCGCTACCTCGGCGTTCAGGGTCACAGTACCGGGATCGCGTCCTTCGAAAGCGTGCAGCAGGGCGTTGTTGACCAGCTTGGTCAGCACCTGTCCCAGCGCGTCAGGATAACTATCCATTTCGATCTCATCAGGGATCGAGTACCGCAACTGGCAACCGCGCTGTCGGACGCTTGCCTCCAATATCTGCATGTGTTCAGTGACAGTATCCTTGAGCAGGAAACGGCTGCGCTCGACGCGGGATTGATCGGTCGCGATTTGCTTGAAATTGTCGACCAGTTCCGTCGCTCGTCCCAGGCTGCGCATCAACATGTCCGCACCCTGCGCGACAGTGTCGGCGAACGTGTGCACACGCCGCGATGACAGGCGGTCATTCATCGCGCCAGTGAACTCCTGGGCGCGATCCTGCAGGGTGCTGGCCGTCAGCAATGCGTTGCCGACAGGCGTATTCAACTCATGGGCAATACCCACGACCAGAGAACCGAGCGCCGCCATCTTCTCGGCCCGCAGCAAGTCCCTCTGGGTCCGCGTCAAGCGGTCCAGCGCATCGCGCAACTCGACGTTGCTTGCGATGAGGCGCTCCTGCTGCATAATCACCTGAAAGTCCGCCTCGATACTCTTTTTAATTTCCCACAGCAGCCTGGTGTACTTCTGTTCAAATTCCCGGTGTTTGCTGTCGAGTACACAGATCGTCCCAAAGACCGTATCGTCTGGCCAGAATAAAGGCACGCCCAGGTAGGAGATCATGTTGAGCGCGACATCCGGATTGTTCGCCCAGTGCGGATCGGCAAGTGCATCAGGCACATGCAGCATGCCGCGGGTCGCCATCACGGTTTCACAGTACAAGCCGGTGTTGAGATTGGCCTTCTCGTCGGCTTCGTAGGGATTGCCGGCCGTGTGGCTCGATACCAATACTTCTATTTGCTCGGGCAAAACGCGCATGATCAGCCCGGCCGGCACATCGAAAATATCGGCCATCACATCCGTGGTGTTTTGCCACTTGACCAAGAAGTCATTGGGCACTTCGTGCATGGCTGGTTTCACGCCTCGTCTCCTTTACCGCCAAGTGGTCGGCAGTCCTACAAGACTAAACGAGTTAAGCACTTCGCGGAACAATAATTTCCCAAGTGCGAATATTGCAACAATATTCTGCGTGAGATCCGTTATCGGAGAAGGAAAAAAGCCCTCACGATTTCTCGTCAGGGCTTTTTTTATTGAAGTCACAGAGCTTATTTCGACTGCTGGGTGCTGCTACCCGGGTTGGCGCCCGAGTTGTTGGCCGAGCCTTGAGCCGAGCCGTTGCCGGATGCTGAACCGCTGGCGTTGGCCGAGGGCTGTGCAGCGGTTGCGGCGGCTGCGGTGTTACGACCTGCGCTGCCGGCGGCTTGCCGGGTGGCTTTGGAAGTGGTCGATGCGTTGGCTACGCTCGAACGGACATAGCTGCGGCTATTGTCGGCCTGGGTCTTGCCGCCTTCGCGTACCGGAGCGGCGGTGCTGCGCGCACTTTGTGCGGCGCTGCCGAAGAGTTGTCCGCTGTTGCCGCTGTCGGCGCTGGCCGAAGCTTGGGCACCACCATTGCCATTGCTGCTGGCGTTGCCGGTCACGCCGTTCAGCAGGCCGCCGTGCGTCGATGCGGTCGAAGGTGCAGCGGATTGCGAGGTGCCGCCGCTGGCCGAAGCTTGGGCACCACCATTACCATTGCTGCTGGCGTTGCCGGTCACGCCGTTCAGCAGGCCGCCGTGCGTCGATGCGGTCGAAGGCGCAGCGGATTGCGAGGTGCTGCCGCTGGCGGCGCCGTTGCCACTGCCGTTGCCGCTTGCGTTGCCGGTCACGCCGTTCAGCAGGCCGCCGTGCGTCGATGCGGTGGAAGGCGCAGCGGATTGCGAGGTGCTGCCGCTGGCGGCGCCGCTGCCATTGCCGGTGCCACTCGCGCTGCCGGTCACGTTGTTCAGCAGGCCGCCGTGCGTCGATGCGGTGGAAGGCGTAGCGGATTGCGAGGTGCTGCCGCCGGCGGCGCCACTGCCGTTGCCGCTTGCGCTGCCGGTCACGTTGTTCAGCAGTCCGCCTTGCGAGGACGCCGTTGCAGGTGCGATGGATTGTGCGCCGCCGCCGCTTGCGTTGCCACTGCCATTACCGCTCGCGCTGCCGGTCACGTTGCTCAGCAAGCCGCCGTGCGTTGACGGTGCGACGGATTGCGCAGCGCTGCCGCTTGCCGCGCCATTGCCGCTGCCGCTGGCGTTTGCATCGGTGGCGGTCTTGGCGGCGTTGCGCGCATGGTGCAGGTCGTCGGCGTCGATGGTGTTGGCGCGGGTGCGGTCCACCAGTGCGCCCGGGCCGAAGCCGTTCATGCCGTTCAACTGGCCGCCGAGGTTGCCGGCGCCGCCTATCATGCCGCCGACCGCGCCGCCGCGTCCGAACAGTTGCGCGTGCGCCGAGCAGGCGACACCGATGGACAAAGCGAGGACCAGTTGTTTAGCGAGGGTGATGTTTTTCATGATGTTCTCCTTTATCTGCCGCAGACCATCTGCAGCGCTTGTAAGGAAAACGCCTGGGCTCGACGATTCCATCCATCGGCCTGAAAATTTTTTTTTGAGGTCAGCGGAAAGCAGAAGGATCAAGCCGAAACGCGGCGCCCAACACGCCGTAGCCGATCTCCTTGTTCTGCACCCCTGGCGCGCTGCCGGTGGCTGCTTTCGCCACGTCGGCAATCGCCTGCCGGGCCGCGTCGGGCGAGGGCTGCCGCAATTCCGGCGCCAGCAGCGCCGCCACGATGGGCGATGCGAACGAGGTGCCGCGCACCGTGCGATAAGGCGGATTGCCCACCGCCGCGCTGACCATCTGGTTGCCCGGCGCCGCAAACATCACCTGCGGACCGCGCGCCGCTTCCGGCAACGGCTGCCCGCGCTTGTCGACGCCGCTGACGCCGACCACGCCCGGATAGCTGGCCGGGTAGAGCGGCGGCGCAGCCGGGCCGTCATTGCCCACCGCGGCCACCAGCAGATAACCGCGCTTGACCATGCCCGCCACCACGCGCTCCAGTATCAGGTTGGACGGCCCGACCAGGCTCAGATTAATCACCGCCACCTGCTCGCGCGCCAGCCAGTCCAGCGCCGCCGCGATGCGCGCGGCCGAACCGCCGGTCGCGCTGTCGCAATAGATATCCGCTGCGTACAAGGTCGCTTGCGGCGCCACGCCGTGAAAACGCTCCGAGCGTCCGACCATCAGCGCCGCCACCGCCGTGCCGTGCGCGCTGGGATGCGCAGCGCCGTCGCAGCCCCATGGCACGATGGCGGCGTCGCTGAAGACTTCATGCTCGCGCGCGATGCCGCTGTCGATTAGTCCGACCTTGACCTTGCCGGCGGAGCGCGGCGCGGCCGCTGGCGACGCCTCGCGGCCGCCGGTCGGCGCTTGATCCATGGACCCGGCCGCGCTACCCGTGTAGACGTGGTTGAAGTCGTACACGCCGTCGGGATCGAGCGCGCGCAGGCGTTCCAGCATGACCGCTGTCTCCACCTGGTCCGGCACGCGCAGCACGACGGTGGACGCGCCGGGTTCCATATCTGTCACCGTCAGCCCGGCGGCGCGGGCGGCAGCCAGGCCGGCCTCGCTGGGCGACCACGCCAGTATCTCGTGGCGCACCACCGGTTCCCCGTGCGGATCGGGTTCCAGCACGTCGCGGTGCTGGCGCAGCAGCTTGTCGACCAGCTTGAGGCGCGAGGTGGCCAGGTCGCCGATGTCGGTGCGGTCCAGCAGACGGCGGTTGGCATCGCGCAGCAGGGAATTGTTGAGCGGGTCCGATAACTGCGGCAGTTGCGGTAATTGCAATTGCGGCAGGTGCAACTGGGCGCTGGCGTTGGCGGCGGCCAGCAGGCAGACGGCGGCGGCAAGTAGCGATCGGATAGGCATGATGGGCAAATGATAGTATAAGGATGAGACCATATGACGAATAAACGTCTGGGACAGGGATTAAAATCCCTGCCTCCATCGTTTACCTGATATCGATGAGCGCAACCGACACTTCGATCCGACAAGAGATTGCCGCCTTGCTGCCGCGCCTGCGCAGGTTTGCCCGCACCATCACCTATAACCGGGAGGATGCGGATGACCTGGTGCAGGTCGCGCTGGAGCGGGCTTTGGGCCGCAGCGAACAATGGGAACCCGGCACGCGGCTGGATAGCTGGATGTTCCGCATCGTGAAGAATGCGTGGATAGACGAAGTGCGCTCGCGCATGCGGCGCGACGCCGTGTTCGCGCCGGAGGAAGAGGGTGAACACGTCGGCGACGATTACGCCGAGGCGCACCAGCAGCGCATGGCGATCCAGCAGGCGGTCAGCCGGCTGTCGGACGAGCACCGCATGGTGGTGGCGCTGGTGCTGGTCGACGGCCTGCCGTACAAGGACGCGGCCGAAGTGCTGGAGATCCCGGTGGGTACGCTGACCAGCCGTCTGGTGCGGGCCAGGACGGCGTTGCAGGAACTGTTATCCGATCAAACAAGGAAAGTGTGATGAATTTTTCCGATGAAACCCTGATGGCGTATGCGGACGGCGAGCTGGATGACGCCGCGCGCGCCGACATCGAACGCGCGCTGCGCGCCGATCCGGCGCTGGCCGAGCGCGTGGCGCAGCATCAGGCGCTGCGGTCGGACGTGTTCGCGGCCTTCGCGCCCATCCTCGAAGAGCCGGTACCGCCGGCGCTGACGGCGACCGCGTTGCCGGACAAGGTGGCGGACCTGAACGCGGCCCGCGCCGCCCGCGCGGCATCGGCATCGGCGGCATCAACAGCGCGCCGCTGGTCGTGGCCGGAGTGGGGCGCGATCGCCGCCACGCTGGCGGTCGGGGTGCTGGCCGGCCACACCATGCTGGGCGGCGGCGACGCCACGCTGGCAGTGGCGGCGCGCGGCGCGGACGGCAAGCTGGTCGCGCAAGGCCAACTGGCGTCGGCGTTATCGCAGCAACTGGCCGCCGACCAGGGCGCGGTGCACATCGGCGTCAGCTTTGCCGCCAAGGATGGCAGCCTGTGCCGCAGCTTCACGATGGACGGCACGGCCGGACTGGCCTGCCGCAGCAACGGCCAATGGCAATTGCCGGTGATGGCGGAATCGGCCGCTGGCGCGGCAGGCGATTACCGCCAGGCCGGCAGCGCCATGCCGTCCGCCGTGCTGGACGCCATCGACGCCCGCATCGCCGGCCAGACGCTGGACGCGCAGGCCGAGCAGACCGCCCGCCAGCACAACTGGCAAGCCCAGCCCGCCCACTGAGGCGGCGGCGCCGGCAGCACGGCAAAGCGTCGTTTTACCTCGGGTTGCGGCTATACTAGGCACATTAGTAAAACCAATCAACTAAAGGAGACTGGGATGGTAGACATGAATCGACGGGGTCTTATGCTCGCTGCTGGTAGCGCTATCACGGCGGCGGCTGCCGGCTTGCCGGCCTTTGCTGCCACGCCTGAGCGCAAGCTGGGCTACGCCATCGTGGGGCTGGGCGTGTATGGACTGGGCGTGATCATCCCGCAGTTCAAGAACTGCCAGCACAGCAAGCTGGTGGCGCTGGTCAGCGGCGATCCGGTCAAGGCCAGGCGGGTGGCGGCCGAGTACGGCGTGCCGGACCACGGCATCTACGACTACAACAATTTCGACCGCATCAAGGACAATCCCGACGTCGACATCGTGTACGTCTGCCTGCCGGTCAGCATGCATGCCGAGTACACCATCCGCGCGGCTGCCGCCGGCAAGCATGTGCTGTGCGAAAAGCCGATGGCGGTGTCCTCGGCCGAGTGTGAAGCCATGATTGCCGCCTGCAAGAAGGCCAACAAGAAGCTGATGATCGGCTACCGCTGCCACTTCGAGGCCTACAACCTGGAAGCCGTGCGCCGCGCCCGCTCGGGCGAAATCGGCAAGCTGCGCTATTTCCGCTCCGAGCATGGCTTCACCATGGGCAATCCCAATGCCTGGCGGCTGAAGAAGGCCCTGGCCGGCGGCGGTTCCATGATGGACATCGGCATCTACGCCCTGCAGGCCGCGCGCTACATGACGGGCGAAGAACCGATCGCCGTCTATGCCAAGGAAACCACCGACCGCAACGATCCGCGCTTCCGCGAAGTCGAGGACATGGTCGAGTTCCAGCTTGAGTTCCCGTCCGGCGTGATCGGCTCGTGCATGTCCATGTACAGTGCCAACCAGAACCACATCCTGCTGATGGGCGAGAAGGGCCGCATCGAACTGGAGCCGGGCACGCGCTACGACGGCAACCGCCTGTGGGTGGGCAAGGAGTGGGCCAAGGAAGTCACGCCGCCGCCGGGGCCGGGCGCCACCCAGTGGGCCGGCCAGTTGGACCACCTGTCGCAATGCGTGCTGCAAGACCGCGAGCCCATCGTACCGGGCGAAGAAGGCTTGCGCGACATCCGCATCATCGAGGCGGTCTACCGTTCGGCCCGCGAGCAGAAGCGGATCGCGCTGGTGTGATCAGGCGGCCTCGGCGGCGCGCACGTCCTGCATGGCCACCACCAGGTCGGCCGTGGTCAGCGTCGCCCTGAGCGGGAAGCCGTCTTCCAGCGCGACGATGGCGCCGGCCGCGATGCGTTCCTGCTCCGGCTGGGGCGAGTGCGGCATGTAGGCGAAGGGCGGGAAGCGCGTCTTGCCGTGGGTGGCGATGTCGCGCACGGTGCGCGGGGCGGCGCGCAGCAGGCCGTTGCGCACATGGCGCTGGCGTTGCTCGCTGCGCGCCTTCAGTTGCGCGGCGAGGTCGGCGATGTCCTGCGTCAGCCGGTCCAGCTCGGCCTGCTGGCTGGCCAGTTCCTCGTCGCTGCTGACTTCTTCCCATTGCGTCAGCTTGAGCAGGCCGCGCTTGTGCAGCGTCTGCCGTTGCAGGTCGATTTCCAGGTTGGACTGGCGCGCGCGCGCCACTTCCAGGTCGTGCACGACGCTGGCGTCGCCGTGGGCGCGGTGCCATTTGTCGCTGAAGTCGAACACCAGGCCGTCGAAATAAAAATACATGGGCAGCGCGTGCGGGCTGTCCAGCACCTGTTGCGGCGTCATGTTCCAGCGGGCGGCCAGTTCGGCCAGGGTGAGGGTGAGCGGTTCTATGGTCGGCATGGCGCCATTTTCTCACGCTCCGGCGCGGGACGCACTGCTATACTTTTTGGAAATGCCAGGGAACGGGAAAGAAATGCAAGACAAAGCCATACGCAAGATCGTGATCGTCGGCGGCGGCACGGCAGGCTGGATGAGCGCGGCGCCGCTGGTGCAGCGGCTGGGCAAGCGCTGCGAAGTGGTGCTGATCGAATCGCCCGAGATCGGCACGGTGGGCGTCGGCGAAGCCACCCTGCCGACCATACGCTACTACAACGCCGCGCTGGGCCTGGACGAGATCGACTTTATCCGCAAGACCCGGGCCTCGTTCAAGCTGGGCATCGAGTTCAAGGACTGGGGCCACATCGGCAACCGTTTCTTCCACGGCTTCGGCGATTTCGGCCCGAAGATCGACAACCGCTCGCCCCATATGCACTGGCTGCACCTGGCGCGCGCCGACCGCAACATCCCGTCCTACGAGAACTGGTCGATGTCGACCGTCATGGCGCGCAACCACCGCTTCGCCATGCCGTCGCCCAGCTCGCCGTATTCCTACGCCTTCCATTTCGACGCCGGCTTGTATGCGGCTTACCTGCGCGACTACGCGGTGCAGCGCGGCGCCCAGCGCATCGAGGCCACCATCAGCGAGGTCGAGCTGCGCGCCGAGGATGGTTACATCGCCGCCGTCAAGCTGAAGGATGGCCGCCGCATCGCGGGCGACCTGTTCGTCGACTGCTCCGGTTTCCGCGGCCTGCTGATCGAAGGCGCGCTGCACGCCGGCTATGACGATTGGAGCGACCAACTGCCCTGCAACAGCGCGCTGGCCGTCCCCTGCGAAAAGGTGGAGAAGCTCACGCCCTACACCATGTCCTCGGCCAAGGAGGCGGGCTGGGTGTGGCGCATCCCGCTGCAGCATCGCACCGGCAACGGCCACGTCTACAGCAACGCCTTCACCACCGATGCGGAAGCGCAGCGGGTGCTGCTGGCGGGACTGGACGGCAAGGCGCTGGACGAGCCGCGCCAACTGCGCTTCGTCACCGGCCGCCGGCGCAAGTCGTGGATCAAGAATTGCGTGGCGATCGGCCTGTCGGCGGGCTTCGTCGAGCCGCTGGAATCGACCAGCATCAGCCTGATCGAAAACGGCGTGGGCATGCTGGTGCAGTACTTCCCCGACCGCGACTTCAAGCCCGAGCTGGCCTACGAGTACAACCGCTACATGGCCCAGCGCTACGAATCGGTGCGCGACTTCATCATCCTGCATTACAAGCTGACCAAGCGCAGCGACAGCGAATTCTGGCGCTACTGCGCCAACATGGCGATCCCGGACAGCCTGCAGCACCAGATCGAACTGTTCCGCGAAAGCGGGCGCGTGGTGGTCTACGACCGCGACGGGTTCAGCGAGCCATCGTGGGTGTCCATGCTGCTGGGACTGGGCGTGGTGCCGCAAAGCGACGATCCCTTCGTCAGCGCCATGGACCGCGGCCCCTTGCAGGCCCACCTGGCGGCCGTGCGCGCCTCGGTGATACAGGCGGTCAGCGCCATGCCGGACCACACGGAATGGCTGCACGCAAATGCCCGCGCCTGAGTAAAATGGCGACTTTGTGACGCGGAGTTGAGTGATGATGTTCCTGAAAGTTCCCTTCGCGGAAAAAGACGAGGCCAAGAAGCTGGGCGCGCGCTGGAATGCCGAGCGCAAGTCCTGGTATGTCCCCGACGGCAAGGCGGTCGAACCGTTCGCGCGCTGGCTGACGCCGGGCGGCGCGGATTTCGTGCCGGCGGTGGCGGCGCCGTCGCCGAAATCCTTCCGCGCGCAGTCGGGCGCGGTGGATTCCTACGTGGGCAAGTCGGTGGTGGGCAAATTCTTCGTCGAGCTGCCGCACGACTGCAATCCCTTCGCCGCCTGCCCCGTGTGCGCGCCCACGCTGGCCAGCTCCGGCTGGCAGGCCGAGCATGACGCCGTCGCGCAGATGCTGAAGGCGCTGCACGGCTAACGCCATGCCGGGTGGCGGCCGGCGCTACAGCAGCCAGCGGCGCGCGGTGGCGATCAACTGCTCCGACAGCGCCTGGGTGTAGGGCGTCTTGATGTCCCACATGTGCCAGATCAGCGGCACGTCCAGCCAGTGGCCGGGCGCGAGGTCGACCAGCGTGCCGGCATCCAGCAGCGGCTGGCACTGCAGCACCGGCAGCATGCCGTAGCCGAATCCCGCCTCGACAAAGCGCACGAAGCCGTCCGAGCTGGACAGCGCATGGTGCGGATAGCGTCCCGTGTAGCCGGTCTGCTGGGCGATGAAGCGGGTTTGCAGCATGTCCTTGCGGTCGAAGTTCATCACCGGCGCCTGCTGGACCGTGTCGGCCGTGAGGCCGTCCGGGAACCAGCGCCTGGCAAAGGCGGGCGCGGCCACGCACAGGTAGCGCATCACCCCCAGCGGCGTGGCGGTGGTGCCGGCCACCTGGGCGGTTTCGCTGGTGACGCAGCCGAACACCCGGCCTTCGCGCAGCATGCTCAGCGTGTGGTCCTGGTCGTCCAGGCGGATTTGCAGCATGCACTCGCCCGTGCTCATCAGCGGCGTCACGGCTTCCTGCAGCCAGGTCGCGGCGCTGTCGGCGTTGACCGCAATGGCGATTTCCGGCCGCCCCTCGGCCGCGCCGGGATGGCGCTCCAGCGCCGCTTCCAGCAACTTCACCTGGCGGAAATGGGCGATCAGGCGCTGGCCGGCCTCGGTCGGCGCCGGCGGCTGGCTGCGCACGATCAGCAGCTCGCCGGCCTGGTTCTCCAGCATGCGGATGCGCTGGGACACCGCCGACTGGGTGATGGACAGCGCGGCGGCAGCCTTGTCGAAACTGCCGTAATCGATCACGGCGTCGAGCGCGGCCAGCCCCCGGTAATCGATGCGGCTCATTAGCAGCTCTAATATTTGGTCAATAAGATTAATTATACTTATCTTCCTCCGGGCCGTAAGCTGGCGCTTTTCATATCGGAGCAGACATGGAAGCCACCGCTTTCCTCAAGGGCATCGGCCTGGGCGGCAGCCTGATCGTGGCCATCGGTTCGCAGAACGCCTACCTGCTGCGGCAGGCGCTCAAGCGCGAGTTCGTGCTGACCTGCATCGCCATCTGCATCGCCTGCGACGTGGTGCTGATCGGCGCCGGCGTGGCCGGCATGGGCCAGTTGATCGTCGAGGCGCCGCAGTTGCTGTTCTGGATAAAAATCGCCGGCGCCGGCTTCCTGGGCTGGTATGGCTGGCGCGCCGCGCGTTCGGCCTGGCAGCCGTCGGCGCTGGCTGCGGGCGACAGCCCGGCCGCCGCCGACCGCCGCACGGTCATCGCGGCCATGCTGGCCTTCAGCCTGCTCAATCCCCATGTGTACCTGGACACGGTGGTGCTGCTGGGTTCGATCGGCGGCCAGCAGCCTGGCCATGGGCGCCTGTATTTCGCCCTCGGCGCCATGGCCGCGTCGACGATCTGGTTCAGCAGCCTGGGACTGGGCGCGCGCTACCTGACGCTCGTGTTTGCCCGCCCGCGCGCGTGGCAAATCCTCGATGCGCTGATCGCCGTGGTGATGTGGTCGCTGGCGCTGTCGCTGTTCCTGTAGCAGCCGGGCTGAGCACTGGCGCTGGCCGCGGCGTTGGGCATACAATGCAGAGTCACTATCAAGCAGCGCGCGCGGCGCGGTACTCCCATGGGCTTGGACACCGGCAATCCCGTCACTCTCCCGGCGATGACGGCTGCCTTCACGGCAGATGTCATCCTCAGCGCCTTGCTCATCTTCCTCTGGCTGGTGCAGCGCAAGGAAAAGCACGCCTTGTTCTGGGGGCTGGGCCAGTTCGCGGTGATGGCTGGCACCGTGCTGTGGATCAGCGGCAGGCAGTTCATGCCGGAGCTGGTGTGGCTGTCTCTCTGCGGCCTGTTGCTGGCCGTCGCCCTGATGGGCTACTGGGGCGGCACCCAATTCTTTCTCGGCAAGCTGGAGCGCCGCCACACGCGCTGGGCGCTGCCTGCCGCGCTGCTGTTCGCCGCGGCCTTCTGCGCCGTTGCCCAATGGCGCAAGGCGTGGATCATGCCGGCCAGTATCGTCCTGCTGGGCCTGGTGATGTGCTGGTCGGGCGCGCAACTGATGCGCTTGCAAAACCGCTACCGCCTGCTGGGCCTGACCCTGGTGGTGCGCGGCGGCATGAATCTGCTGCTGTCCGCCAGCGATTATCCGAACATGAGTTTTTCCTGGTTCATCACGGCCACCCTGCTGAAATCCATGTCCATGCTGGGATTGATCTACGCGGTCCAGGACGAGATCCAGCAACGCTACATCAACACCATCGATACCCTCAGCCGCGGCTTTTTGATACGCGACCGGCGCGGCTACATCCATGTGGCCAACGAGCGCTGCGCCAGGCTGCTGGGCTTCGGCAAGGCGTCCGACCTGATCGGCATGCACGTCTGCGACCTGCTGCCCAACCTGAAGCGCGAGGCGGCCGACGAGTATTTCCGCCGCTTCGAAGCCGAGGGCGTGCAATATCCCCTCAGCGACACGGTGGTGCTCCACCTGCATAACGGCTCGCGCCTGCCGGTCGAGATGCTGGGCTCGCCCTACGTCGAGCGCGGCCAGCTCTACTGCCTGGTGCAACTGCTGGACATCAGCGAGCGCGTCAAGAAGGATGAGCTGCTGCACCGCGCCGCCCACGTCGATCCGGTGACCGGCTACCTGAACCGGCTGTCGCTGGCGCAGCGGCTGGCGCAGGAGGTGCTGAAGGCGGCCGAGGCGGGGCGCGAATGCGCCGTGCTGTTCATCGACCTCGACCGCTTCAAGCGCGTCAACGATTCCTTCGGCCACGTGGTCGGCGACGAACTGCTGCGCGCGGCCGCCAACCGCCTGCACCGCATGCTGCGCCCGGCCGATGCGCTGGCCCGCTTCGGCGGCGATGAATTCATCGTCGTGGTCGGCGACCTGCCGGCCGGCACGGCCGAGCACACGGCCGCCACTTGCGCGGCCCAGGTGGTGGCGGTGATGGCCCAGAACTTCGAACTGTCGCACCACGCGGTGGGCATTTCGGCCAGCGTGGGCGTCGCCTGCTATCCGCAGCACGGCCGCGACGGCGACACCCTGGTGCGCAACGCCGACATCGCCATGTACGAGGCCAAGAAAGCCGGGCGCGGCGAAATGCGCTTCTTTAACGAGGCCATGAACGCCGCCGCCCGGGATGCGCTGGTGATCGACGGCGCCATGCGCGGCGCCATCGAGGCCGGCGAATTCCACCTGCTCTACCAGCCCATCGTCGACGCCCGCAGCGGCCGGCTGACCAAGATGGAAGCGCTGCTGCGCTGGCACAGCCCGCAACTGGGCGCGGTCAGCCCGGACCGCTTCATCCCGGTGGCCGAGGACAGCGGCGCCATCGTCGCGCTGGGCCGCTGGGTGCTGGACGAAGCCTGCCACCAGATGGGCGCATGGCGCGGCGGGGCGCTGGACCAGGTCACGGTCAGCATCAATGTCTCGGCCTGGCAACTGGCGCACCCGGACTTTTTGCAACTGGTGGCGCAGGCGCTGGCCGCCAACGGCCTGCAGGCGCGCCAACTGGAACTGGAACTGACCGAGCGCGTGCTGATCGACGACGACGCCAACGTGCGCAGCGTGCTGGCGCAGTTGCGCGCGCAGGGCGTCGGCATTTCGCTGGACGATTTCGGCACCGGCTATTCCTCGCTGAGCTACCTGACCCGCTTCCAGCTCAACACGCTGAAGATAGACCGCGCCTTCGTGCGCGACATCGAGCACAGCCCGCGCAGCCACAGCCTGGTGCACGCCATCATCGCCATGGGCCACAGCCTGGGGCTGCAACTGGTGGCGGAAGGGGTGGAGACGGCGGGGCAGGCGGCGCTCCTGGAAAAGATGGGCTGCCACCACCTGCAGGGCTACCACATCTCACGCCCGGTGGCGCCGGACGCGCTGCTGCACTTCGCGGCCCAGGCGCAGGCCAGGCCGCAGGCGGACAACTTCGTTATTTAGCGGCCGCCGCCGCGGCCTCGGCGGCGGTCGGCACCTTCTGCGCCGCTTCCTCGGCGCTCAGGATCCAGATGCGGTCGATATCACCGTTCATGTCCACCGTGTAGTTGACCACGATGTCGGCGCCGCGCACGGCGGCCGGCATTTCGATCAGGTTGTCGCGGTTGAAGATGCGCGCGGCCGGCGCCAGGTGGCGCGCCACGCCGTCGATCTTCACGTCGGGGAAATAGCCGGGCGTCATTTTGCCGCGCAGGATGTTGGCGGGGAAGGGACGGTCGATGGCCAGCGCGGGCAGGGCCAGCAGGGCGGCAAGCAGGAGCGCAATCAAACGCGGCATGGGGCATCCTCGCGGTGTCGAAAGGCCCAGCTTAACCGATTATTTCCCCATCGTGGCAAACATCGCGGCCACCGCCAGTGCCATCGCGCCCGTGCACAGCCAGCCCAGCGCGCGCAGGCGGCGCGAGATCACCAGCGCGCCCATCACCGACTTGCGCGCGGCCAGCAGCATCACCACCACCATCACCGGCACCGCGATCACGCCGTTTAGCACCGCGCTCCAGTACAGCGCGCGGATGGGATCGACCGAGGTGAAGCACAGCGCCGTGCCGATCAGGGTGGCGCCGATGATGATGGCGTAGAACTTGCCGGCGCCGGACAGGTCCAGCTCCAGGCTGTTCTTCCAGCGCAGCGTGCCGGCGATGGCGTAGGCCGCCGAGCCGGCCAGCACCGGCACCGCCAGCAGGCCGGTGCCGATGATGCCCATGCTGAACAGCGCGAACGCGAACTGGCCGGCGATGGGCCGCAGCGCCTCGGCCGCCTGCGCCGCCGTGTCGATGTGGCGCACGCCATGCGCGCCCAGCGTGGCGGCGGTGGTCAGGATGATGAACAGCGCCACCAGATTGGAAAAGCCCATGCCGATCACGGTGTCGATCTTGATGCGCTCAAGCTGCCCTGGCGCCTGGGCGCCGGCCCGCTTCAGCGGCCGGGCGGCGGGATCGGCGCGCAGTTCTTCCACTTCCTGCGAGGCCTGCCAGAAAAACAGGTAGGGGCTGATGGTGGTGCCGAAGATGGCCACCACGGTGGTGATGTAAGCCGGCTGCCACGACAGCGTGGGCAGCACGGCCTGGCGCAGCACGGTCAGCCACGGCAGCTTGAGCGTGAGCGCGGTGGCCACGTAGGCCAGCAGGGCCAGCGTCAGCCACTTCAGGACCCGCACGTAGCGGTGATAGGGCAGCGTCACCTGCAGCACCATGCACAGCACGCCGGCCGCGGCCGCGTACCAGTGCGCGCCGCCGCTGCCCACCACCAGCCGCGCGGCCTCGCCCATGGCGGCGATGTCGGCCGCGATGTTGATGGTGTTGGCCACCAGCAGCAGGCCGACCAGCGTGTACAGCAGCCAGCGCGGATAGTGGTTGCGGATATTGGTGGCCAGGCCGTGCCCGCTGACGCGGCCGATGCGCGCGCTGATGATCTGGATGCCGACCATCAGCGGGTAGGTCAGGATCACCGTCCACAGCATGTTGAAGCCGAACTGGGCGCCGGCCTGGGCATAGGTGGCGATGCCGCTGGGGTCGTCGTCGGCGGCGCCGGTGATCAGGCCGGGGCCGAGCTTGCTGAGCCAACCGCCTTTGCCGCCGCCGCCCGAGGTCGGCGGGCCGCCGGCGGCGGCGGTGCGCGGCGATTCGGCCTGGCGCTGCGGGGTACGGTTCTGGCTCATGTAGTCTCCTGTAGAGCCTTCATACTAAAACCGCCGATTGCCCCGTTTCCGTGCGCGCGCGTACCAAACCCGGCGGCGATGTCATGGTCTTGTCATCTTGCCGTCATGGCAAGGTCATATCCGCTTCCTACAATCTCGCGAGTTATTTTTACATCAACCTCGCAAGAAAGAACAAGCACCATGCCACAGCGCTTCCCCCTCAAACCTTTGTGCCTGGTCGTCCTGCAAGCGCTGGCTTGCCAGGCCTATGCCGGCGACACCGCCACCGACGCCGCTGCCGATGACAGCGCCGTCGCCGCCCTGGCCGGCCCGATCCAGTCCGTCGAAATCACCGGCCGCGGCCAGTCGCGCCAGGTGCAGAACATCAACAAGACCGATCTGGCCGAAGCGCTGCCCGGCACCAGCCCGCTCAAGGTGCTGGAAAAACTGCCCGGCGTGAATTTCCAGTCGGCCGACCCGTTCGGCGCCTACGAATGGTCGACCCGCTTCAGCATCCGCGGCTTCAACCAGAACCAGCTCGGCTTCACGCTGGACGGCATCCCGCTGGGCGATATGTCCTACGGTAACAGCAACGGCTTGCACATCAGCCGCGCGATCTCGTCCGAGAACATCGGCAGCGTGGCCGTGTCGCAGGGCGCCGGCGCGCTGGGCACGGCGTCGACCAGCAACCTGGGCGGCACCGTGCAATTCTTCACCCTGGCGCCGACCGACGAGCGCGGCCTGACCTTCGGCCAGACCTTCGGCAACGAGGCCACCTCGCGCACCTTCCTGCGCGCGGACACCGGCCTGATCAACGGCGTGTTCAAGGCTTACCTGAGCGGCACCGCCCAGCGCACCGACAAGACCAAGGGCGCGGGCTCGCAGGACCAGGACCAGATCAACACCCGCTTCGTGCTGAACTTCGGCGACAACAGCCTGACCGGCTTCGTCAATTACTCGAACCGCCGCGAAGTCGATTACCAGGATATGTCGCTGGAAATGATCGGCCGCCTGGGCTATGACTGGGACAACTACCAGCCCGACTGGCAGCGCGCGGTCAACGCCGCCAAGGGCGTGTTCAGCGGCGCCGTCAACAGCCTGGACGACGCCTACTACTCGGCCGGCGGCCTGCGCAAGGACACCCTGAGCGGCGTGACGCTGGAGCTGAACTTCAGCCCGTCGCTGGGCCTGAAGACCACCGTCTACCACCACGACAACGCCGGCCAGGGCCACTGGTACACGCCCTACGTGCCGACCGACGCCAACAACCCGATCTCGCTGCGCACCACCGAGTACCTGATACGCCGCGACGGCGTGATCAGCGACCTGAGCTGGGAAATCGGCGACCACACCCTGGCTGCCGGCGTCTGGGGCGAGCGCAACAACCACACGGCCAGCCGCAACTACTACGCCGTGACCGGCCCGGCCGACACCATGTACTTCCTGTCCAATCCCTTCCGCACCGACTGGAAGCAGAACTTCATCACCACCACCTCGCAGTACTACCTGCAGGACACCTGGGCGCTGCTGGACAAGAAGCTCAAGCTGAATGCCGGCTTCAAGTCGGTGGATGCGGACATCAAGGCCACCGACATCGTCGGCACCCGCGCGGCCGGCGAGCTGGATGCGCAGAAGAAGTTCCTGCCGCAGGCCGGCTTCAACTACGCGGTCAGCCCGGACGACGAAGTGTTCGCCTCGGCCTCGCGCAATATGCGCGCCCACCAGCCCGGCGTGACCGGCCCGTTCTCGCAGACCCAGGCCGCCTACAACGCCGGCGTGTCCAGCCTGAAGCCGGAAACCTCCACCAACGTCGACCTCGGCTACCGCTTCAAGCGCGACAACCTGCAAGGCTCGCTGGCCCTGTACAGCGCCCGCTTCGACGATCGCCAGTTGAGCGTGGCCACCTGCGCCGGCATCGTCGGCTGCCCGTCGACCTTCGTCAACGTCGGCAAGGTCGACACCAAGGGCCTGGAAGCGATCGCCGTGTGGAAGATCAGCCGCGCGTTTAGCTGGTTCAATTCCTACACCTACAACGATTCCAGGTACAAGTCGAACTACATGGACGGCAGCACCCTGGTGCAGGTGGACGGCAAGCGCGTGGTCGATGCGCCGCGCCAGTTGTTCAACACCGAGCTGTCGTATGAGCAGGGCGAGTGGTTCGGCCGCGTCGGCGCCAAGTACACCGACAAGCGCTACTACACCTACCTGAACGACGCCAGCGTGCCCTCGTACTGGCTGGCCGACCTGTCGGCCGGCTACAAGCTGAAATCGTTCGGCGTCCTGAAGGACCTGACCATCCAGTTGAACGTGACCAACCTGTTCGACAAGCAGTACATCGCCACCGTCGGCTCGAACGGCTTTGCCACCAGCGATCCGCAAGGCACGCTGCAAACCCTGCTGACCGGCGCCCCGCGCCAGGCTTTCCTGAGCCTGAACGGCAAGTTGTAATTCAGTGCTGTAGTATCGCCACGTCCCTGCTGTTGCGTGTATCGTACATGCGCAGCATGGGGCTGGCACGGTGCCCCGCATAGCTGCATACTGACTACTCAGCAGCAAGCTATGAGGAGAAAGCCATGCAATGGTTTTACGACTTAAAGATAGCCACCAAACTGATGGTCTCGTTTGGTGCCGTGTTGTTGTTAACGCTATTGATGGGCATAGGCGGCGTGATCTCGATGGGCCAGGTGAACCAGGCCTCCACCGACCTGGCCGGGAACTGGATGCCCAGCGTGCGCGCAGTCATGGAACTGCGCATCGATGTCGGCGAGCTGCGCCGTTACGAGTTGGCCCACCTGGTCAACGACGATCCGGCCGTGATGGCCATGTTCGAAAAGCGCATGGACGATGTGCTGGCCAGGCTCAAGGGCCATCGCGACGACGTGGAAAAGCTGGCCTTCCGCCCCGATCAAAAATCCCTCACCGCGCAATTTGACGCCAGCATGGCCGCCTTCATGGGCGACCACCGCAAGATCGTCGCGCTGTCGCGCAGCGGCGCCAAGGCCGATGCGCGCGCGCTGGCCTTCGGCTCGTCGATCAAGGCGGTGGACGAGGCGCTGGGCGCCGTCGACAAGCTGGTCAAGATGAACATCAGCGGCGGCCAGGCCGCCAGCGACGCCGCTACCGTCACCTACGGCAAGGCGCGCCTGGTGTCGTTTGTGCTGCTGGGGCTGAGCATCGCCATCGGCATCGGGCTGGCGCTGTGGGTGGCGCGCATCGTCGCGGCGCCGCTGCAGGAAGCGGTCGCGCTGGCGCGCCAGGTGGCGGCCGGCGACCTGACCCGCAGCATCGCGGTCAGGAGCGCCTGCGAGACCGGCCAATTGATGCAGGCGCTGAAGGACATGACCGGCAACCTGCAGCACCTGGTGACGCAGGTGCGCAGCGGCACCGACACCATCGCCACCGCCTCGTCGGAAATCGCCAGCGGCAACCAGGACCTGTCCTCGCGCACCGAGCAGCAAGCCAGCTCGCTGGAGGAAACCGCATCGTCGATGGAGCAACTGACCAGCACCGTCAGGCAGAACGCCGACAACGCGCGCCAGGCCAACCAGTTGGCGCAATCGGCGTCCGGCATCGCGCAGAAGGGCGGCGACGTGGTGGAACAGGTGGTGGACACGATGGCGTCGATCAACGAGTCCTCGCGCAAGATCGTGGACATCATTGCGGTCATCGACGGCATCGCCTTCCAGACCAACATCCTGGCGCTCAACGCGGCGGTGGAGGCGGCGCGGGCGGGCGAGCAGGGCCGCGGCTTCGCGGTGGTGGCCAGCGAGGTGCGCAACCTGGCGCAGCGCTCGGCGGCGGCGGCCAAGGACATCAAGGCGCTGATCAACGATTCGGTGGAGAAGGTGGCCACCGGCTCGACGCTGGTCAACCAGGCCGGCGAGACCATGAGCGAGATCGTCAGCAGCATCACGCGCGTGACCGACATCATGAACGAGATCACTTCGGCCAGCGTGGAGCAGAGTTCCGGCATCGAACAGGTCAACACCGCCATCGTGCAGATGGACCAGGTGACGCAGCAGAACGCCGCGCTGGTGGAAGAAGCCGCCGCGGCGGCGGAAGCCATGCAGGAACAGGCCGCGCGGCTGAGCGAGGTGGTCAGCGTCTTCAAGCTGCTGGCCAGCGCGCAGGCGGCGCCGCAGTCCAAGCCGGCGCCGCGCAAGCCGGCCGTGCCGCCGCGGCTGGTGGCGTCCGCCAAGCCGGGCGCCGCCATCAAGCCGGCCAAGCAGCCGGCCAGGCAGACCGCCGGCGAGGATTGGGAAGAGTTCTGACCGCCCCGTCATTCCCGCGGACGCGGGAATCCATGCTGAGCCTCCAGCCGCCAGCGTTCTATGGATTCCCGCGTGCGCGGGAAGGACGGTGACGGGCTTCCCAGGCTTTCAGGGCCGCCTGGTAGCGCTCCAGCGCTTCCTGGTACAGGTCTTCCACGCACCAGGCGCAGCCGCTGTGGCAGCAGTCGCCGGGCGCGGGCGGGGTCGGCGGTTCGGGTTTCGGATCGTTGTCGGTCTGATCGTTCATCGCATGCTCACATCGGCGGCATGGCCAGCAGCGCCATGTTGCGGCCTTTTTCCTTGGCGCGGTACAAGGTGCGGTCGGCCAGTTCCAGCAAGTCCTGCGGCGCGCTGTCCTCGGTCGGCACCATCACCGCCACGCCTATGCTGACCGTCAGGACGCCAAACGGCGACTGCTCGTGCGGGATCGCGCGCCGCGCCAGCTCGGCGCAGATGGCTTCCGCCACGCCGAAGGCGTCGGCCGCGTCGGTGGCGGCCGCCAGCAGGGCGAATTCCTCGCCGCCGTAGCGCGCCACCAGGTCGCTGGTGCGGCGGCCGTGCGCCGTGATCAGCCCGGCCACGGTGCGCAGCGCGGCGTCGCCGGCCTGGTGGCCATAATGATCGTTATAGCGCTTGAAGTAGTCCACGTCCAGCATGGCCAGCGCCAGCGTCTGCCCGGTGCGCGCGGCGCGCCGCCATTCGGTTTCCAGCGCCAGGTCGAAGCCGCGGCGGTTGCTGACGCCGGTCAGGCCGTCGGTGGTGCTGAGCGCGGCCAGCTTGCGGTTGGATTCTTCCAGCTCGGCGGTGCGCGCGGCCACGATGCGCTCCAGCTCGGCCTGGTGGCGCGTCAGGCGGTTGATGCGGGTGCGGTAGGCCAGCATCAGCGCGCCCGCCAGCAGCGCCGCCACGCCCGAGCGGAACCACCAGCGCTGCCAGAACGGCGGCTCGATGGTGATGTGCAGCGTGGCCGGCGCCTCGTTCCACACGCCCAGGTGGTTGGCGGCCTTGACGCGGAACACGTAGTGGCCGGGATTGAGGTTGGTGTAGCTGGCGCTGCGGTGGGCGGCGTCGGTCTGCACCCAGGTGCGGTCGAAGCCCTGCAACTGGTAGGCGTAGCGGTTCTCGCCCGGCTCGGTGTAGTGCAGGGCCGCGAACTCCAGCGAGAACACCGACGCCTGCGACGACAGGGTCAGCGCGGTGGGCGCGGTGACCGGGCCTTCGGCCCGCACGTTCTCGCCCGGCTGGCCATCCTGCAGCGCGTGGTTGAACACGGTGATGTCGGTGATCGCCACCTGCGGCGGCACCGAGCTGGTCTTGACCTTGGACGGGACCACGGCCGTCATGCCGTGCACGCCGCCGAAGTACAGGGTGCCGTCGGCGCCGGCCGCGGCCGAGTTGACGGTGAAGCCTTCGGTCAGGCCGTCCGACGGCGTGTAGTGGGTGATCTTGCCGCTGGCCGGATCGAGCCGGTACAGGCCGGCGATGGTACTGCACCAGACCATGCCGGCGTTGTCGTGCAGGATGGACAGGATCTTGGCCGCGCGCATGCCGGCCGCGTAGGACTGGAAGCGGATGGTGCCGTCCGGCTTGGCCACCACCAGGTCCAGGCCCTTGCTGGTGCCGACCCACACGCGGCCCTGGGCGTCTTCGTGCAGGCTGGCGATGTTGTCGTCGCTGAGGCTGGCGGTATCCTCGGGCACATGGCGGAAGTGGCGGAACTTGCCGCTGGCCGGGTCGAGCAGGTCGAGGCCGCCGCCATTCCATTCCGAGCCGGCCCACACGCGGCCCTGGCGGTCTTCCAGCACGGCCGAGGTGCCGTTGACGCTGCGCGAGTCCGGGTTCTGCGGATCGTTGTAGTAAATCTTGCGGGCGTCGGTCTTGGTCTCGTAGCGGATCAGGCTGTTGCCGGTGGCCAGCCACAGCACGCCGCCGGCGCCGGGCGCGATGGCGTTGATGTAATCGCTGGCGGTGTTGCCGAAGTGGATGGCCTGGAACGGGCTGTCCGGCGTGTCCAGCCGGTTCAGGCCGTTGGACGTGCCCAGCCACAGCGGCCCCTTGCCCTCGTCGTCCTGGTACATGCTGTAGACGATGGCGTGCGACAGCTTGCCGGGCGTCTTGTCGTCCGCGTGGTAGCTGCGCAGCACGGTGCTGCTGGCCGGATCGTACAAGCTCATGCCGACGTTACCGCCCAGCCAGACCTTGCCGCCCGGCGCGCGCGCCAGGCTCAGCAGCGCGTTGCTGGCCGGGGCCGAGCGGCTGTCGATGCGGAAGGGGACGTGGCGGATGAAGCCTTCGCTGCTCAGGTTGACCAGGGCGATGCCGTCGGTGAAGGACGCGATCCACAGCATGCCGCCGCGGTCCTGCATCACCGCGCGCAGGTTGTCGCCGGGCAGGCTGTATGGGTCGTCGGCCGCGTGCACGAACTGGTCGAAGCTGCCGTTGGCCTCGTTCCAGCGCAGCAGGCCGGCCGACAAGGTGGTGCACCACAGGACGCCCTTGTTGTCAAGGCCGAAGTTAGTGATGCGGCTGTAGGGCGAGGCCACCTTGACCCGCGTGTCCCAGTCATGCTTGCCGTCCCAGCGGATGACGCCGGACTCGGTGCCTATCCACAGCGCGCCGCCGCGGTCGAACTGCAGGGCGCGCACGATGTTCAGGCGCGGGTCCGGCTTGGCGGCCGGGTCGACCTGGTGGTGCTCGAAGCTGGTGGCGCCGGGCGCCAGGTAGTCCAGGCCGCCGGGCCAGGTGGCGATCCACAGGCCGCCGCGGGCGTCCAGCGCCAGGGCGTTGAGGTCGTTGGCGGCCAGGCTGCCGGGATTGCGCTCGTCGTGGGCGTAGATGGCGGTGAACTTGCCGCTGTCCGGGTCGAAATGCTGCAGGCCGCCCCAGGTGCCTATCCACAGGCCGTTCTTGCCGTCGGAGACGATGCTCTTGACGATGCGGTGGGTGCGCGGCGCCGGCTCGCCGGCGCTGAAGGTGGTGAAGTCGTTGGTCTCCGGGTTGAAGCGCGCCAGGCCGTTCTGGGTGGCGGCCCAGATGCGGCCGCGCTGGTCTTCGTACAGGGCCGAGACGCGGTCGTGCGGCAGGCTGTGCGGGTCGGCTGGATTGTTGGTGTACTTGACCGCCTGGTAGCCGTCGTAGCGGTACAGGCCGTCCGTGTGGGTGCCGATCCAGATATAGCCCTTGCGGTCTTGCAGCAGCGACAGCATGGATGGCTCGTCGCCGGCCAGCGGGCCGAGTTTCTTGAAACGCAGCGAGGGCGCGGGCGCGGCCAGCGCCGGCAGCAGGCCGCTCAGCAGCAGGCACAGCAGAAGGCACAGCAGAAGGCAGGGCAGCAGGAAACGGCGCAGGACCGGGGAGGACGCGGGCATGGAGAGCGAATTCAAGGAATTTCTGGCGAAAACGGCTATTATACATAGCAATGATGCAAGGAAATCGCGGGCGGGCTGCCGTTTTTTAGCGCAGTTGCCGGAAATTAGGGTATAGTTTACGGCGCTTCAACGTCCGAGCTTCATTATCGTGACGGCACGCGTCCCGTCACCACCCGCACACATTATGTCCGACACCGAGATCATCACCCCTTCCGTTCCCGAGCAGCCCGCCGCCGCGGCCGCGCCAGCCTCCGTCCGTTTCGCCGATTTCGGCCTGTCGCCCGACATCCAGCGCGCCTTGGACGAGCAGGGGTATGAGCATCCGACGCCGATCCAGGCGCAGGCCATCCCCGTGCTGCTGCAGGGGCGCGACGTCATGGGCGCAGCCCAGACCGGCACCGGCAAGACCGCCGGCTTCTCGCTGCCCATCATCCAGATGCTGCTGGCGCACGCCAACACCAGCACCTCGCCGGCGCGCCACCCGGTGCGCGCGCTGATCCTGGCGCCGACCCGCGAACTGGCGGTGCAGGTGGCCGACAACGTCAAGGCGTACGCCCGCCACACGCCGCTGCGCTCGACCGTGGTGTTCGGCGGCATGGACATGAAGCCGCAGACCACCATCCTCAAGGCCGGCGTGGAAATCGTCATCGCCACCCCGGGCCGCTTGCTGGACCATATCGAGCAAAAGAACATCTCGCTGAGCCAGGTGCAGATGCTGGTGATGGACGAGGCCGACCGCATGCTGGACATGGGCTTCCTGCCCGACCTGCAGCGCATCATCAACCTGCTGCCGAAGACGCGCCAGAACCTGATGTTCTCGGCCACCTTCTCGCCCGAGATCAAGAAGCTGGCCAACACCTTCCTCAACAACCCGGTCAGCATCGAGGTCGCGCGCAGCAACCAGACCGCCGACAAGGTTACCCAGGTGGTGTACAAGGTGGCGGAAAACCAGAAGCACGCGCTGACCGCCCACCTGCTGCGCCAGATGGGCCTGAAGCAGGTGATCATCTTCTCCAACACCAAGATCGGCGCCTCGCGCCTGGCGCGCGAGCTGGAGCGCGAGGGCATGAAGGCGTCCGCCATCCACGGCGACAAGACCCAGCAGGAACGCATGGCCGCGCTGGACGCGTTCAAGAAGGGCGAGATCGAAATCCTGGTGGCCACCGACGTGGCCGCGCGCGGCCTCGACATCTCCGACCTGCCGTGCGTGATCAATTACGACCTGCCGTACAATGCGGAAGACTATGTGCACCGCATCGGCCGCACCGGCCGCGCCGGCGCCTCGGGCGACGCCATCTCGATCTATTCCGACAAGGACGAGCGCCTGCTGGCCGACATCGAAAAGCTGATCAAGCAGACCATCCGCCGTGGCGAGCCGGCCGGCTTCACGCCGGGCGAGTTTGCCGACGAGCGCGGCGAGCGCCGTCCGCGCCGCAGCGAAGACATCGGCCGCGGCCCGCGCGGCGCCGAGCGCGCGCCGCGCACCGCCAGCGTGGCGCCGCGTCGCGACAAGGTCGATCCCTGGTTCCTCAAGCCCTACGAGCCGGCCAAGAGCAGCGCGCCGGCGGTATCGGCCAGCGTGGCGCCGGCGGCCGGCGGCGGCTCCATCACCAAGGCCAAGCCCAAGCTGGCCTTCCTGCTGGGCGGGGCGCCCAAGCCGTAAGGCGAAACCAAGCCGTAAGGCGAAAAAAAGCAGCCGGCGGCTGCTTTTTTTACGCTTCGCGCGCCGGGCGCTCCGGCTGCACCACGTGCAGGGCCGGCCTGCCGCCGGGCACCAGCCGCATCAGGCCGCGCCGCACCGCTTCCGACAAGCCCTGTTCCAGGTAGCGGTGCGACAGCGCCGCCACCGGCAGCGCACACGCGGTCGAGATGAACATATAGCCCCAGCTATGCGCCTGCTGCACCACGCCGGCCTGGCCCATCAACTGCGTCACCAGGCCCTGCGTCACCGGATGGGTCAGGTACAGCGAATACGATATCGTCCCCAGCCACAGCAGGAAGCGCGGCGCCGGCAGGCGTACCGTCTTGCTGGCCAAGGCCAGGCACAGCAGCATCAGCGCCAGCGGCCAGCCGTACTTCATCGGACCGTGGGTATCGACCACAAAAGTGTAGATCATCCACAGCGCGAACGCCGTGCTCAGGCCGGCCAGATGCCAGCACAATTGTGCGCTGCGCAGGCGGAACCAGGGCTGCAGGTACAGCCAGCCGACCAGCGCCCCGGCCACGAATTCCAGCACAAAGCCATTGGTCACCACGCTCATGTAGCCGTTGTAGCCGAGGTCGCGGGTGACGTCGAAGTCGAAGCCGCGCTGACCCAGCGGCAGCAGCACCACGGTCAGCAGCACCCAGCTCGCCAGCGCGAACCAGCGCAGGCGGCGGAACAGCATGGCGACCGCGAACACCAGGTAGAAATACATCTCGAACACCAGCGTCCAGCCCACCGACAGCGTCAGCGAGAAGTAGGGCAGGTAGTGCGGATTGAAGGGCAGCATGCCGATCGAGTGCCAGAAGCGCTTGCGGTTCTCGTCCACGTGGAAGTAATCGATGCCGCCGCTCAGCACGAACACCGACAGCAGGGTCACCGCCACGTACACCGGCCACACGCGGGCAAAGCGCTTGATGGCAAAGCGCATCACGCTGCTGACGCTGCCATCGGCGTTGGCGGTGGAATAGCACATGATGAAGCCGCTGATCAGGAAGAACAGGTCGACGCCCATGGCCCCGGGCACGAACCATTGCTGGGCCAGCGGAAAACTGTCGGTGTTCAACAACGCATAGCGGGCGTGCACCAGCACCACCAGCAGCGCAGCGACGCCTCGCAATAGCTGTATCCAGTCGAGGTTTTTTTCGTGATTGTTCATGCGGCGTAGAGAGAAAGACGAGGGCGGATTATACCTGCATTAATAAAAATGCTTATTTAAACGATATTCATCCGTGCGAAAAAAAACCGCCTGGCCCAGGTGTTTTTTATTACACTTGCAGTTTCGCTCGTTTTTTTCTTGTCATGCAACAACTGTCGCCCGCTGCGGCTCCGCCATCCCCCACCCCCGACCTGCATCCGGCCTACCGCCGCGACATCGACGGCCTGCGCGCCGTGGCCGTGCTGTCGGTGGTGCTATTCCATGCGTTTCCGGCCATGCTGCCGGGCGGCTTCATCGGGGTCGACATCTTTTTCATCATCTCCGGCTACCTGATCAGCACGATCCTGCTCAACGGCCTGCGTGCCGGCCGCTTCAGCTTCAGCGATTTCTACGCGCGCCGCGTGCGCCGCATCTTCCCCGCGCTGGCGCTGGTGATGGCCGGCTGCGCCGCGCTGGGCTGGTTCGCCCTGTTCCCGGACGAATACCGCATGCTGGGCAAGCACATCTTCGGCGGCGCCAGCTTCACCTCCAACTTCCTGCTGTGGAACGAGGTCGGCTACTTCGACACGGCGGCCGACACCAAGCCGCTGCTGCACCTGTGGTCGCTGGCGGTGGAGGAGCAGTTCTACATCGTCTGGCCGCTGGTGCTGTGGCAGTCGTTCAAGCGCGGCTGGGCGCCGTGGAAGCCGGCATTGCTGCTGGCCCTGCTGTCGTTTGCGGTCAACGTCGGCGGCGTGAGCCACCATGCCAGCGCCACCTTTTATTCGCCGGCCAGCCGCATGTGGGAACTGCTGCTGGGCGCCATGCTGGCCTACCTGGGCGTGTACCGCCGCAGCTTCCTGCTGGGCGTGCGGCGCGCCGGCACGGTGGGCTGGTACGACCTGGCCGGCCCGCGCGCGCGCCACTGGGCGGCCGGCGCCGGCCTGCTGCTGATCGTGCTGGGCCTGGCGCTGGCCCGGCCGGCCGGGCATTTCCCCGGCTGGTGGGCGCTGCTGCCCACCGTCGGCGCGCTGCTGCTGATTGCGGCCGGCCCCGACGCCTGGGTCAACCGCAAGCTGCTGGGGTCGCGCCTGCTGGTGTGGTTCGGCCTGATCAGCTATCCGCTGTACTTGTGGCACTGGCCGCTGCTGTCCTTCCAGGACATCATCGAGGGCGCCGTGCCCGGCAAGAATGCGCGCACCGCCGCGCTGCTGCTGGCGGTGGCGCTGGCCTGGCTGACCTACCGCCTGCTGGAGCGTCCGCTGCGCGCGCCGCAGCACGGCGCGCGCAAGGTGGCGCTGCTGGCCGGCCTGGTGCTGGCGCTGGGCGCCGGCGGCGCCGGGATTTATCTGCGGGACGGCTTGCCGCGGCGCGCCGCCGTGATGGAAAGCGCGGCCCAGATGCAGGCGCTGAAATTGGTCGAGGACACGGCCAATGCCCTGGCCTGCAAGCGCCGCTTCGGATTCAACACCGATTTCGAGTACTGCCTGCTGGACCGCCCGGACCAGGCGCCGACCGTGGCCCTGATCGGCGACAGCCATGCCTACCACCTGGTGTTCGGCTTGACGCGCCATTACCGCGCTTTGGGCGAAAACCTGTGGCAGTTGGGCACGCGCCGTCCGTACTGGGATGTGCCGGCCGGCGACGATCCCTACCAGAAGGCCACGCCGCGCATGCTGGATGCGGCGTTAAACACCGCCAGCGTCAAAACCGTGGTGTTCTCGACGTATGCGCGGCTGTGGCGCGGCTCGCCTGACGGCGAACGGATGGTCGAGCACTTCCGCAACACGATCAAGCGTTTTGTCGAGAGCGGCCGCGAAGTCATCTGGATCAACGACATTCCGGAAATGGATTTCGACCCGCGCACCTGCATCAAGCGGGCCGGCGTGGCCAATTCCCAGACCCGGCGCGATTGCAGCATCCCGCGCGCCCAGTACGACGCGGCCATGGCCGACCACAAGGCCGCCGTGGCGGCCGTGCTCAAGGAGTTCCCGCAGGTGAAGGTGCTGGATGCATCAGCGCCGCTGTGCGACCAGCAGCGCTGCCGGGCGATCATCGACGGCAAGCTGATGTACCGCGACCGCGGCCACCTCAGCTATGAAGGCGACCTGTATGTGGGCGAATCGCTCAGCCGCCAGTTGCAACAACTGGGGCCGAAGCCGGCAGCGCCTGGCATTTGACCGGGCCGTTGATGTAGCGCCAGCCGTGGTCGATATCGTGCATATCGTTGTCGGCGGACGGCGTCCTGCCTTCGCCGCACAGCGCGCGCACGCCTTCCGGCGTCTCCGGATGGTACAGCGTCTTGATCGGCCGGCCCTTGTAGTAAAAGGTTTGCGGCTCCCGCGGGTCGACGTAGCTGTCGCTATGCTTGACGCGCTCGGCGAATAGTTCCGGGTCCGGGTTGTACCAGTGCGGCGCATGCACCATCACGCGCACCGCCAGCGGACTGAATTCGACGTAGCGGAACAGTTGCAGCTTGTGGGTCACATAGAACTGCACCGCCAGCACCGGCGCCAGCGCCAGCATCCAGCGGCGGCGCTGGCCCAGCATCCACACCATGATCGCCAGCAGCGGCATCGCGCCCCACACGGCGTAGCGCATCACCCCCTGGGCGCCGGAATTCCAGTTGATCACCGTCAGCGCCGGCAGGGCCATGGCCAGGGTCAGCGCGGCGCCGGCCAGCAGGATGCGCCAGCCATTGTCCGAGCGCCGGACCCAGCACAGCAGCAGCACCAGCAAGGCCGGCACGCCCAGGATCATGCCCTGGCTCAGGTCGAAGAACAGCGAATGCAGGCGCGCCAGCGTGAACAGGTCGGCCCGGGTGAACTGCTGGGCGATGATGCTGAACGTGCCGAACTGGATCCAGTTCCATAGTGGCGCCGTCAGCGCCAGCAAGCCGCCCAGCAGCAGGGCGGCAAAGTGGCGCCAGTCGGGAATGGCCGCGCCCAGGTGTGCGCGCCAGCCGCGGCCTGGCTGCCAGTGCAGCGCCAGCCGCAGCAGCGGCAGGAAGCCGAAGGCCAGGATGATGGAAGGATTCTGCATCGCGCCGACCGCGGCCAGCACGCCGGCCCGCAGCGGCGCGCCGCTGCAGTACAGCAGCAGGGCCGTCAGCAGCGCGGCGGCGCTCATCACTTCCGGGCTGCTCCAGCACAGGTAGGACCACAAGCCGCAGGTCAGGAACAGCGCCAGCGCGGCGCCGGCTTTCAGGTTATCGTCCAGTACCCGGCGCAGGGTCAAGCCCAGCATCAGCACGAAGAACAGGTTGAGCGCCAGGTAGCACTTGAACGCATCCAGCCTCACCAGCGGCAGCAGCTTGAACGGCACGGCCGCCAGCGCGGAAAAGGCGAAATAATGGATGCTGTACACGGCATCGCCGCGTCCCTTGGCGAAGGGCAGGTGCACCATGCCGGGCTGGTGCCGCAGGTCGCTGTCGATTTCGGCAAAGCCGTCCTTCATCCATGGCAGGCGGCGCTCGGCCTCCTCCAGGTCGGCCAGGCGCACGTCCGGCGTGCCGTGGTTGGCGATCGCCACCGTGGTGACCGTGTATTCCGAGACGTCGCCGTTGTGGATGGCAGGCCAGGCCCGCAAGACGTAGCCGCAGGCCGCCAGCAGCGCCAGCACGTACAGCCAGCGGGCCCGGCAAAGGTAGTGATAGGTGCGCTGTATCATTTTGCCTCGTCGTCAGTGATGGTCAGGTATTCGAAGCCGATGCCGAAAGGACGGGTATCGTTTTCCAGGCCCAGCATGGCCGGCGAGGTCGGTTGCGGGATCTTGAAGCTGATGACGTGGACGTTGCCATCGGTCGCGAAATGCAGGGTGGCCTTGCCGTTCAGCGCGGGGATGCGCATGACCTGCTGGCTGGCGCCGGCGCTGACGATCACATCCTTGTCGATATTGGGGCCGAAGGCGCGGCCCTCGAACAGCAGGGTGAAATGCTTGGGCAGGGCGCGGCCATATTCCACCGTCACCCATTGTTCCTGCGACCACGCGCCCCAGGTGTCCGGCCAGGCCAGGCCGTCGACGCGGCCGTAGTCGCTGAAGGGGCGCGTGAAGCCGATGCGCTGGCCGAGCGCGCTCAGCGCCGGTTTCTGGAACAGCAGCAGATCATCCTTGCGGGCCACCACGCGCGCATCCTTGGGCGGCTGGAACTGGCCCACTGCCATCACCCACTGGCGTTCTGCCGGGATGCGGTCCCAGTTCATCGGCTGGTCGCCGGGCACCATCATGATCTCGGCCCTGGGATTCTCCAGGAAGAAGCGGGCGCGGTGCAGCACGGCGATGTCGCTGGCGACGATCACCAGCTTGTCGCTCTGCTCGCGGCTCAGGTATTGGCGCGCGAACAGGCCGGCCTTGGAGGCCGGGTCGGCCCAGCGCGAGGCGCGCACTTCCTGTGCCGTGCCCCAGGCGCAGATGGCGGTGCTGACCGGCAGCGCCAGGAACAGGAACAGGCGCAAGCCCAGGCGCTGGCTGACCATCCAGCCCAGCACCGACAGCAGGCTCAGCCCCAGCATGATGTTGAACAGGTTGTTGCGCAGGGACAGGGAGCGCAGTTCCGGCGTGTCAATCACGCCCGGCGCGAACCAGTGCAGCAGGTGGGCGCGGCAGTGCCAGATCAGCAGCACCACCGCCAGGCCGATCGCCAGCCGGCCCACGCGCCGCAGCGGACGGGCGGGCGCATAGGCGGCCGCCAGCGCGCACAGCAGCAGCAAGGGCAGCGCGAAATCGTAGTAGCGGGTGTGGATGCGGGCGGTGCTGTCGCCGCTGGCCAAGCCGGTGATGGACGCGGTGAACATGATGGTCACCGCCAGCAGCGAACCCAGCGCCAGTACGCTGTACACGCTCAGCGCCTGCAGCCGCTGTTCCTGCGCGCCGGCCGGGCGCAGCAGGTTGAAGGAGCCGGCCAGCGCCGCCAGCGGCACCGCAAACAGCGCGCCCAGCAGCATCAGGTGGCCCTGCAGGTTATGCCAGGCGAATACCAGCAACTGGCCCAGCGGGTAGTGGCTCTTGGCGGTATAGGCGGCTTGGCCGGAATACAGGCTGCCGAACAGGTCCAGGCCGTTGCGGCCGGCCAGGTAGTAGCCCAGGCCGAAGCGCAGCGCCAGCGCCGCGCCCAGCATCAGGGCCGCCCACAGCAGGCCGCGCCGCAGCCAGCCGGGACGCTGCGCGGCATGGGCCGCATAGACCACGAACAGGGCCAGCGCCGGCGCCAGGAACAGCGCGTGCAGCTTGACCAGGATCGCCAGGCCCAGCAGCGCGCCCAGCAGCAACGCGCGCCGCGCCGATGGCTGGTCGTGCAGGTAGAAGGCGGCCCAGGTCAGCGCCCAGAAGGCGCAGTAGTACATCGCTTCCGGCATGAAGAACGGGGTGTAGGCATTGTTGGGCGCCAGCGCCGCGGCCAGCGCCACCAGGGCCGACGGCCAGGCCGGCGCCACGCGCCGCGCCAGCAGGTAGATGAACGGCGAACCCAGCACGTAGAACACGGTGTTCAGCATGCGGTTGCAGTCCAGGTAGCTGTCGCTGCAGTAGTTGGTCAGGCCATAGACCTGGTAATACAGGAAGGACGGCACCTGGGCTTCGGACAGGGGCAGCATGCGGGTGGCGCTGGCGTACACCCATTCGTCGATGAACACCACCGGGTAGATGCCGGCGTTACGCAGGAATAAAAAGATGAACACCAGCGCCAGCGCGGCGGTCAGGACCGCCGGCGCACGGCGCGAGTCGGCTGAGAGAACGGGAAATTTCATGGGTCTGCTGTGCGGTTAATGGGGGGACGCGGCCGCCTCGCCGATTTCCAGGCTGATCAGGCCGATGCCGAGGCGGCGCTGGTCGTTGCCGGCGCCGATTTCCTGCGGCGTGGTGGGACGGGGCACGCGGATGCGCAATTCGCGCTGCTGGCCGTCGGTCTCCAGTTTCAGGAACACTTCCTGGGGATTGGACGGCAGGCGGAAACTGGTGCTGGCGCTGCCGGCCGACAGCGTGAACGGCAGGCCGACGTTGGGGCCGAAGGCGCGGCCGTTGAGCAGCACCGTCAGGTGCGGCGGCAGCGGCCGGGCGAAATGCAGCGCCACCGTGTCGGCGTTCGACCAGCTCCCCCAGGGCTCGCCTTCCGCCAGGCCGCTGACGCCGTCCAGCGCGCCGCTGGCCAGCGGTTGCGCCATGGCGACCTCGAACAGGCTGCGGCTGCCCTGGCTCAGGCGCACCAGCGCATAGTCATTGGTGGCCACCAGCGGCGGCAGTTCCGGCGGCAGGCGGTGCGGCCCCACCACCAGCAGCCAGCGCTGGCGCGCCGGAGTCTGGGTCAGGTCGAACGGGGCATCCGGCTGCAGTTCGATGGTGCTGGCCAGCGCGCTGTCGACATGGAACTGGGCACGCGCCAGGCCGCCCAGGTCGGAACCGGCGATGCTCAGGCGGTCGCGCTCGCCGGACTCCAGGAAGGTGCGGACGAAGCGGCCGGCCTTGTCGTAGTCGCTGGGCTGCTGCATGCGGTGCAGCAGGCTGCAGTTGACGGCCTCGCCGGCCAGCGCGGTCAATGGCAGCAGCACCAGCAGGTACAGCCGCGCGGCGCGCCGTGGCCGGGCTGTCCACAGCACGATCAGCGCCAGCGTCAGCGCCACCATGCCATACAGCGGCAGCGGGCCCTTGACGGTCAGGCTGAACAGTTCCGGGCTGTCGATGGACGAGGTGAGGAAGTTCCGCAGCAGGCCCCAGGCCGCCACCGCCATCAGCATCGTCAGCGGCGCCGCCAGCAGCGCGCGCAGGCGCGGGGGGGCCTGCGTCCCGTGGCCGGCCACGGCCACGCCGGCGATCATCAGCAGCGGGAAAGTGAAATCGTAGTAGCGCAGGTGCAGGCGCAGCACTTCATTCGGGCCGGCGTCGGCGATCGAGGCGGTGTACGCCACCGTCATGCCCAGCGCGCAGCCCAGCACCAGCACGGTGTACAGCAGCAGCGCGCAACCGCGCTGGCCCAGCGCCTGGCGCACCGCGCCGCTGGCGGCGGCGCTGACCAGCATCAGGATGGGGAAGGCGAACAGCAGCAGCAGCGCCATCGCGTGGCCGGCCAGGTTGTGCATGAAGGGCGCCAGCAGGCGGCCCAGGCCGTGGCCGCTGTTGTTGACGTGGCCGCCGTAGAAGCTGCCGAACAGGCTCAGGCCCACCGGGCCGGCCAACAGGTAGGCCAGCACGGTCTTGACCGCCAGCGTGGCCAGCACGGCCAGCAGGGCGGCGGCCACGCCGGCCGCCAGCCAGTCCTGGCGGCCGGCGCTGCGGCGGGCGTAGACGATGAACAGGCACAGCGCCGGCAGCAGGAACAGCGCGTGCACCTTCACCAGCGACAGCAGGCCCAGCAGCAGGCCGCCCAGCAGGCCGTAGCCCAGGGTGGAGCGCCACTGCGGGCGCAGCGCGTCGGCGCGCAGCAGCGCATAGCTCAGCACCCAGAAACCGAAGTAGTAGCTGGCTTCCGGCATGAAGTAGGCGGTGTAGCTGCTGACCGGCGACAGCACGGCCAGCACGGCAATGCCGCCGGCCGCGGCCCGTCCGGTCAGCGGCCTGGCCACCAGGTAGATGAAGGGCGCGGCCGCCACGAACAGCACGGCGTTGAGGACGCGCGCGCACTGCAGGTAGCCTTCGCCGCAGGAACTGCTCAGGCCAAACAGCTTGAGATACAGGTAGGACGGCAACTGCGAAGCGCTGAGCGGTTGCAACCGGGCGAATTTGCTGTACAGCCATTCATCGGCAAAGACCACGGGATAGGCACCGGTGTTGCGCAGGATGAGATACAGCAGTACGGCCGCCAGCGCCAGCGGCAGGCCATAGGTAGCCGCCTGCTGCCGCTGCGACGGAGTCAAGCGGAGGAAATTCATCTTAAAAACTTTCTAACTAACAAGAGCTGATAATAGCGCCACTTTAGCAAATCAGCAACTTCGGGAAAGCATCAGGCTTGGCGGTGCTGGCGGAAAATCCAGTAGCGGCCCAGCAGGTAGCCGTTGACCGCCACCGCCGGCAGCGACAGGATCTTGCCGGCCAGGGCGGCATTGCACAACTGTTCGGCCGCGGCCACCATGGCGATGGTCAGCAGGTAGTTGGCGGCCACCACGCACAGGTAGCGGGCAAAGCTGCGCCCGCCCGTGATGGTGCTGAATGTGACTTTGGCGTGGAAGGCGTAATTGACCAGCAGGCCGGCGCCGAAGCCGGCCGAACTGGCCACCACGGTGGCCACGCCGCGCGCGCGCAGCCATTGCATCAGGCCGATGTCGATCAGCGCGCACAGCACGCCGCCGGCGACATAGACCAGGAACTGGCGCTGCAGCAGGACAGCGCACAGGCGGTGGAGCCAGGCCTTCATGCCTGCACGCGCACCGGCGCGCGGGCGCGGGCGCGCGCCATGCGGTGAATCGGGCGGCGCGGCACCGAGGCGATGTCGTGCGCCAGGAAGGCCAGCACCAGTTGCATGCCCATCAGCACCGGCAGCGCCGACAGCATCACGGTGCCGGGCGCGGTGGCCAGGCCCAGGCGCGCCGATTCCACCCAGTGGGCGATGCCGTAGCCGCCGCCGCCCAGCAGCATCGCCAGGCCCAGCGGCAGTTCGATCGAGGCCAGCGACATGTTGCGCAGGTAGTAGTTGTAGAAGATGCGCTTGCTGAAATTGCGCAGGTGCTTGGCCGCGAACTCGGTGATGATCTTGGAAATCTTCAGGTTGCTGACCTCGTCGCCATAGCTGGCGTCCATCGGCACGTCCACCACCACCGCGTTGATGGTGTTGAGGCGGAACAGCATGTCGGTTTCGAAGAAATAGCGCTTGCTGATGCGGTGCATCGGCAGGTGGCGCGCGGCGTTGACGTGGATGGCGGTGTAGCCGTTGGTCGGATCGAACAAGTCCCAGTAGCCGGACGACAGCTTGGTCAGCAGCGACAGCATGGCGTTGCCGAACAAGCGCATTTTCGGCATCTGGTGGATCTGCTCCAGATCGAAGAAGCGGTTGCCCTTGGTGTAGTCGGCCTCGCCGTTGATGATGGGGGCGACGAAGTCGGGGATCAGGGTGGCGTCCATCTGGCCATCGCCGTCCACCTTGACGATGATGTCCACGCCGTCCTGGATGGCGGCCTGGTAGCCGCTCATCACGGCGCCGCCGACGCCCTGGTTTTCCGCGTGCTCCAGCACCACCACGCGCGGGTCGCTGCAGTGGGCGCGCACGTAGGCGCCGGACTGGTCCGGGCACTTGTCGTCGACCACGTAGATACGGCCGACTTCCGGTCCGATGCCGGCGATCACGCCGAGGATGTGGCGCGTCACTTTGTAGCTGGGGATCACAACCGCAATGCGGGGAGCAGAATTCGTCATGTTAGCGTTAGGGTAGCAAAGGGTTAAACGGTCGCCGCCAGCGCCAGCAGCAGGCACAGGGCCACCACTGCCAGACTGACCTTGTCGCGGCTGACGTACAGCACGGGATCTTCATTCACCTGGCCGCGGAAGGCCAGCGTCCACAGCCGGCCCAGCCAGAATACCAGCAGGGGGACGATGCCCAGCAGCCAGTGCGGGCGACGGTACATCACCAGCACCGAGGCGGAATTAAAGTACAGCATAAAGATCAGCACCGACAGGAAGGCGCTGTTGATGCCCATGATGCTGATCGGCGCCTTGTCGGCGGTGGTGTAGCCGCGGCCGCTGGTCTTGTCCTTGCCCTGGCGGTGCAGATTGAACAGTTCGCTGTAGCGCTTCAGCAGCGCCAGGCTGAGGAAGATGAAGAAGGAAAAGGCCAGCAGCCAGAACGACGGCTCGATGCGGGTGGCGGCGCAACCGCCGAGGATGCGCAGGGTGTACAGGATGGCCAGCGCCACGATGTCTATCATCAGCAGGCGCTTGAGCAGCAGCGAGTAGCTCAGGGTGCAGACGAAGTAGACCGCCACCATCAGCGCCAGCAGCCAGTCCTGGCTGGCGCACCAGGCCAGCGCGGCCAGCGCCAGCAGCGGGCTGCTGCCCAGGGCCAGCGGCAGCGGCAACTGGCCGGCCGCGATCGGGCGCTTGCGCTTGACCGGGTGCAGCCGGTCGTCGTGGGCGTCCAGCGCATCGTTCAGCAGGTAGGCGCTGGACGCGCACAGCGAGAAGGCGATGAAGGCGCTCAGCGAGGGCAGCAGGGCAGCGGTGTTGATGGCGTGCGCCGACAGCATGGGCACGAACACCAGCAGGTTTTTCAGCCACTGGCGCGGCCGCATGGCTTGCAGCAGCGCGCCCAGGGCGCCGGCGCGGCGGCTGCCCATGTGACGGGTCTGGCGGCCGTCGGCCAGGCGGAACGGCGTCGACGTCACCGAATAGGCATGGCGGCTGGCCAGCCAGACCGGCAGGTCGGCGCGGGCGTTGCCGATGTAGTCGTAGCCGCCCGGGCCGTACAGCGCGGTCAGCGTGGCAGCCTTGTTGGACGAGGTCAGGTTGATGTCCTCGGTGCTGGCCAGCACCTGGTCGAAGATGCCGGTGTGGGCGGCGATGGCCTCGGCGTAGCTGGCCTGGGCGCCGGTGGCCAGCACCAAGGGACGGCCGGCCGCGCGCTCCACGCCCAGTTGGTGCAGCAGGCCGTGGTCGTAGGGCAGGGTGGCCGGATTCAGCGCCACCTGGCGGGCGATGGCGGCCTTGAAGCCGGCCTTGCCGCGCAACAGCCACAGCGGCAGGCGCCATAGCTGCCAGCAGTGCAGCTTGAGCATCAGCAGCAGCGCTTCCCACAGGGTGTCGGAATAGAGCAGCGTGCCGTCCAGGTCGACCACCAGCGGCGTGCTGTCCGGCAGGGGTTGGGCCGGGGCGTGGTGGCTCATTGCGGCTCCGGCTGGAACAGCAGGGCCGCCAGCTCGGCGGCGTTATCGGCCCAGGTGCGCAGGGCGATGCCGGACGAGGCCGGCGCCTGGCCGGCCGCGTGCAGCGCCAGCCAGGCTTGCACGGCCGCCGCCAGTTCGGCCGCGCCGCCCTGGTAGTAGTGGGCGTGCTGCTGCGCCACTTCGCGGAATACCGGGATGTCGCGCACCAGCAGCGGGCGCCCGTGGCGCGCCGCTTCGATCAGCGGCAGGCCGAAGCCTTCGCCCTCGCTGGGCACCAGCAGGCAGGCGCTGTGCTGGTACAACTGTTCCAGGTAAGCGTCGCTGACGCCGTGCAGCCAGTGCAGGCGACGGCCCAGTTCGGGATGGCCGCGCAGGCGCGCCATGATGGCCGGGATGGTGCGGCGCTGGGCTTCCGGCAGTCCGCGCCAGCCCTCGCCGCCGACGATCACCAGGCGCACGTCGGCGCCGTCGGCCCACAGGCGTTCAAAGGCGTCCAGCGCCTCCAGGTGGCCCTTGCGCGGCTCGATGGTGCCGACCATCAGGAAGCTCGGATGGGCGGCCAGGTCGGCCAGCACCGCCTGGGCGTCGTCCGGCAGGCCGCTGGAGGCGCCCGACGCGGCGATGTCGGCGCCGTGGTGCAGCACCGCGAACTGCGGCAGCGGCTGCTGCGGCGCGTGCCGGCGCAGCCAGGCTTGGGTTTCGTCGGCCACGGCGGCGCTGATGCAGACCAGGCGGTCGGCATCGGCCGCGATGGCGCGCAGCCACTCGCCGAATTCGCGGTCGGTGTGGGGCGGGAAGAATTCCGGGCGCAGCACCGGCAGGATGTCGTGGATCAGGAAGTTGATGCGCACCCCGGCCGCGCGCCAGCGCTGGTACAGGCCGGCACGGCTGGCCTCGATGACGGCGCGCGGGAAAAAGTCCGGGCTGTAGAACACGTCGCCGGGGCCGACCACCACGGCGTCGTCGTGCACGCCGCCGCTGTCGGTGCCGGCCAGTTCGTGCTGGTAGCGGCGCGCATGGCGGTAGTGCCAGCCGCCCTCGTCGCTGATGTACACCGGCAGCACCTGGTAGCGCGGGTTCGGGCTGCGCAGCAGTTCCAGCAACTGGGCGCGCACCACGCGCTGAATGCCGGTCTTCAGGTCTTCGCGCACGATGGCCGAGACATCCACCAGCAGTTGCGGCGCCACGCCGTCGGCGGCGAAGCTGCCGTGGCTGCGGCCGTGGATCACGGCGTCCACCAGTTGTTGCGCGGCCTGCTGCCAGGTCAGCCAGGGCATGCCGGACGACGGCGGCGCCTTGCCTTGCGCGTGCAGCGCCAGCCAGCCTTCGATGGCGGCGGCCAGGTCTTGCGGCGTGGCGCCGTCGAAGTAGTAAGCGTGTTCGCCGGCCACCTCGCGGAACACCGGGATGCCGCGCGCGATGATGGGCAGGCCGTGCTGGGCCGCTTCGATCAGCGGCAGGCCGAAGCCTTCGCCCTCCGAGGCGGCCAGCAGGGCGGCGCTGTGCTCATACAGCTTGAGCAGCATTTCGTCGGACAGGCCGGACAGCCAGAACAGCCGCTGTTCGCGCTGCGGATGCTGTTCCAGCTTCTGCGCCAGCGTGTCCATCAGCCAGCCGTTCTTGCCGACGATGACGAGGTTGACCGCGACGCCCTTGGCCCACAGCAGTTCGCACGCGGCCAGCGCCTGCGCCTGGCCCTTGCGCGGCTCCAGCGTGCCGACCATCAGCAGGGTGGGCGCGTGGTGCAGGGCCTGCATCACGCGCTCGGCATTGGCCGGCAGGCCGCTGGTCGGCGCGCTGGCGTCGATGTCGGCGCCCAGGTGGAAGTGGCTGAGCTTGAGCGGCGCCACGCGGCGGTTGGGCCGCTGCGCCAGCCACGCGGCCAGCTCGTCGGAGACGGCGCGCGAAATGGTGACGATGCCGTCCGAGGCCAGGGCGATGGTGTCGATGAAGTCGCCGTAGTATTTTTCGGCGCCGAACGGGAAACAGTCCGGGCGCAGCAGCGGCAGCAGGTCGTACACCACGAACCACACGGCCACGCCGCGGCGGCGCAGCGCCAGCAGTTGCGGCTGGTTCTGCGAGGTCATGTTGGTGGCCAGGTCGAGGCCGAGGAACAGGTCGCCGGCGCGCACTTCGATGGGCGCGTCTTCGGTGCTGGGCGCCGGCACGCCCAGCATGTTGTAGGTGAAGCGGCGCGCGTAGCGGTAGCTGCGGTTGCCGCCGTCGCTGTACACCGGTTCCACGCGGTAGCCGGCCGGCGGCGTATTGATCAGCACCAGCAGGATGCTGCGCACCACGCGCTGGATGCCGGTCTTGGGGTCGTGCTGCACCAGCGCCGAGATGTCCACCAGCAGTTGGCGCGGCATGCTGCCCGGCTGGTTGGCGGCCAGCGCGCTGGCTGTGGCGGCCAGTTGCATCTGGTCCGGGTGACCGGGCAGGGCGCCCAGCGCCGCCACGGTGCGGCGGTAGTGGGCTTGCGGGCTGCGGCGGGCGAAGGCTTCGATCGCTTCCCGGTACTGGCGGCCGACGGCAGCCGGCGCGTGGTGCAGCCGCACGTGCTCGCGGCCGGCCGCGCCCAGCGCCGCGCGCCGCGCAGGATCGGCGTACAGCAGGGCCAGCGCTTCGCTCAACTGCGCGTCGTCGAACAGGTCGGGCAGCTTGAGCAACACCTGTTCCGGCAGCGAGGCGGCGGCGCCGTGGGCGTTGATGATGGTGGGGACGCCATGCAGCAGGCAATCCAGCACCGAGGCCGACGTTTCGCCGCGCGTCTGCGTGCGCAACTGGACCGCGGCGTCGCTGGCGGCCAGGTAGTGGCGGTAGTCGGCGGCGCTGGCAAAGCCGGTGATGCGGATGCGGCCGGCCGCCGGGCTGGCGGCGATGCGCGCCAGCAGGTCGGCGCCATATTGGCCGCCTTCGTTTTCGCCGACAAACACCAGGCGGCAGTTGGCTTGCTGCGCCAGCGGCGAGGCCAGGTAGGCCTCCAGCAGGCGGTGGTTCAGCTTGGTCGGGCCCAGCATGCCGAAGCTGCACACCAGGAAATCGTCTTCCGCCAGGCCCAGCGCCTGGCGGGCGGCGGCCCGTTCCTGCGCGGGCGCGGCAAAGTCGGCCTGGCCGCGCAGCAGCGGCAGCACGCGCCACTGGTCGGCGCTGCCGGCGCCATACCATTGTTCGGCCAGCGTGCGCGAGAATTCCGCGTGCACGATCACGCCGTCGGCCTGGTCCAGCACGTTCTTGTTGCAGGGGTAGGCCCAGATCGCCGGATTGCGGCCGCGCTGCTTGTGCGACAGCAGGCCGGTATGGCCGTGCGCATCGTACAGCGCCTGCAGGAAGGCTTCGGCCTGCACGCCGTCGCGTTCCATGTTGTCCAGCACGCCGCTGAGGTAGAAGTCGTGCAGCACCACCACGCCCGGGTGGCGCTGCAGCAGCGGGAACATGTACTGGTGGGCGTTGGAATTGCCGAAGTGGTAGAGCAGGCGCTGGTAGCGCCCGGCCTGCTGCACGAATTGCGCCGGCGTCAGCAGCGGCAGGCGCTGGCCCAGCGGCGTGGCGGCGATCTCGGCCAGGGCGTCGTCGGCCACCACCAGGTCGATCTCGTAATACGCCTCCAGCTCGGCGAGCAGTTCGGCGCTGTAGTCGGCAATGCCGGACTTCTGCGGCGGCAGCGGCGAGATGTAGGCCAGGCGCGGCCGGCCGGCGTCGGCGTCGGCCGGCCGCGCCTGCGCCGCCTGGTGCGCGCTTTCAAACTGGCGCCACAGGTGGGCCGCCTGCTGGTCGAAATCGGCATCGTCGGCCGGCATGGCCACCACCAGCGCGGCATTGCGCAGGCAGGCTTGCTGGCCGGCGTCGGCCGGTTCCGCGCTGGTGTACAGCATCAGCGCGCCTTCCGGGCCGGGGCCGTACACGGTGTCGCTGACGGCCAGGTCGAACAGGCCGGGCGCGAACACGGCGTCCGGATTGAGGCTGGCGAAGAAGCCGTCGCGCAGCAGCGACGCGGCCTGGTGCGGCCAGCCGCCCAGCGCCGGCGTGGCATAGCAGAGCAGTTGCGGCGGCGGCGGCAGGCCGTCGAAGGCCAGGCGCAGGGCGTCGATGTGCTGCTGGTGCACGCTGGCATAGGCGATCAGCACGGTGTGCGGTTCGGGACGCAGGGCGGCGCCGCGCACCAGCGCTTGCGCCAGCGCCAGCACGGCGTCGGGCGACTGGGCCGCGCCGTTTTGGCAGGATTGGAGATCGATGACGAGACGCATGTTCAATTCTGGTGGGTTTGGCGTGCGCGCTGCAGGTCAGCCAGCGCCTTGCGGGCCGACTGCGGCAGTTCGCGCAACTGGTGCGGCACTTCGGCGGCGCCGGCGGCGGGCGCCGCGCCCAGGTGCAGGCGGTGCAGGATACGGTGGACCAGGCCGCGCAGGAAGGACGAGCGGGCCACGATGGGCAGCAGCAGGCGGCGCAGCCATTGGCGCGAGGTCAGCCAGCGCGCGCCGCGGCGCACGGCGGCGCGCAGCGCGCGCTTGCCGAGGTTGGGCAGGCTGTCCTCGCCGCGGCGCGCGAGCGCGCGCAGCGGCGCCGTGATGCGCCACGAGCGGCTGGCGTACACCGCCAGCAAGCGCTGTTCCAGGTCATTGCCCCAGGCGGCGGTCTGGTGCAGGGTGGTTTCCAGTTGCTGCGCCTGGGCCGCGCGCTGGCGCAGATCGGCCTGCAATTGCAGCACCTGGCCATGGCGCTGGCGCAGTTCCTGTGCGTGCTCATTCAGCAGGCGATCCAGCTCGATCACCTGGCTGTTGCGCTGCGCGAGTTGCTGGTCGCGCTGCGCCAACTGGCGATCGCGCTGCCCCAGCTCCTGCTCCAGTTCCTGGCCGCGGGCGACCGCGACTTCCACCTTGGCGGCGTGCGCCTGCGCCTGCTGCCAGGCTTGGTCCACCTGCTGTTCCAGCGCCTGGCCGCGCTGCCAGGCCTTGTCCAACTGGTGCGGGAGGAAATCGTCGAAGACATTGGGCGGCAGGCGCAGGCCGTCCGCCAGTTCGGCGTGCTCGTCGGCCACGTAATAGCGGTTCAGGCCGTCGAACCAGGCGTACTGGTAGCCGTGCGCGGTCACCAGCGTTTCCCAGCTATCGTGGTTGCTGTCGCGGCTGTTCGGCATGATGGCTTCCACCACCACGATCCACGGCCGGCACAGGCGGAAGTCCATGCCGCGCAGGACGTCGCCTTCAAAGCCTTCGACGTCGATCTTGAGGAAGTGCACCGGGCCGCGCACGTGCTGGCGGCAGATCTCGGCCAGCGTCAGCAGCGGCACGGTGTGCTCGACCACCGCGTGGCCGTGGGCCCGGTGGGCTTGCGCCACCGTGCTGTCGGTCGAGGCCCAGCCGTTCACGTCGGGCACGTCGAACAGGGTGATGCTGCCGCTGGCGGCGCCGGCCGCCACGCTGAGGTTGATGTCGCGCGGGCGCTGCGCGGCAAAGGCGGCGCGGTAGGACGGCATGGGTTCGACGTTGATGCCGGACCAGCCGTGGTCGTAAAAGGCCTTGGTGACCGAGTGCAGCTCGGGGTCGTTGGCGCCGACGTCGATGTAGAAGCCGGACGGCACGTGGCGCAGTACGCGCCACAGCAGCACGTCCTCGAAATTCTGGGCGTAGGAAATGAAGCTCATGAGCGGTTGATTTCTATGTGCGGGTCCAGCCAGGCCGAGCCCTCGAAATGGGGCCGGCGCATGTTCACCACGGTGAACACCAGCGCCAGGTCGCGCCATTCATAGTTGTTGACCAGGTGGGTGGCGGTGCTGACGATGGCGGTGGCGATCGAATAGCTGCCGGCGCCCAGGTTCATGGCGAAGCCGAAGCGGTAAGTCACCTGCTGGCCGGCCTGCAGGTCTGCCAGCGGCAGTTCCTTCAGGTGGGTATTGGTGCCGTACATGGGCTGGCCCAGGCGGTCCTTGATCATGTAGCCGAGCACCATGCGCGGGATGGGCGCGTGCACCGCCACCGTCACTTCCAGCGTCACCGCTTCGCCCACGTCCACCACTTCCACCGCGTCGCCGGCCGCGTTGCGCAGCGCGATGTGCGCCACCGTCGCCTCGCCGGTGCCGGAGGTGACTTGCAACTTGCCGTCGTCGCGCTGGCTGAGGCGCAGCGTGCTGTTCTCGCGCTCGGCGATCATGGCGTTGTAATAGTCCATGATTTCTTCCGGCTTGCCCTGGCGCGCCAGGCGGCCGCCGTCCAGCAGGATGGCGCGGTCGCACACCGACTGGATGGCCTGCTTGTCGTGCGAGACCAGCAGCAGGGTGGTGCCGAGGCGGCGGTACTGGCGGATGCGCTCGAAGCTCTTGTGCTGGAAATAGGTGTCGCCGACCGACAGCGCCTCGTCCACGATCAGGATGTCGGGCCGGCGCGCGGTGGCCACCGCGAACGCCACCCGCATCTGCATGCCGCTGGAATAGACGCGCACCGGCTGGTCCAGGTAGTCGCCGATTTCGGCGAAGGCCTCGATGTCCGGCATCAGCGCGGTGATCTCGTCGACGCTCAGGCCGATCAACTGGCCGGCCATGTAGACGTTCTGGCGGCCGGTGAAATCGGGATGGAAGCCCATGCCCAGCTCCAGCAGGGCCGCCACCTTGCCTTCCATGTAGACGCTGCCGGTGCTCGGCTGGCTGGTGCCGCTGATCAGCTTGAGCAGGGTGCTCTTGCCGGCGCCGTTAATGCCGATCAGGCCGACCGCCTCGCCGGGCGCGACCTCGAAGCTGATGTCCTGCAAAATCCATTTCAGCCGGTGCTGCGGGCCGCGGAAGGGCAGCAGCCATTCGCGCAGGCGCGCGCCGCGGGTGGGGTACAGTTTATAGGCCTTGCCCAGTTGCCTGACTGAGATCTTGCCCATCAGAGTTCGTCCACCATTTCACCGGCGCGGCGGCGGAACAAGTGCATGCCCAGCGCGCACAGCAGCAGCGCCAGCAGGGCGGCCGGCAGCAGGTGCTGCCAGTGCGGCGCCTGGCCGCTGACCAGGATGGCCTGGTAGGACTGGATCACGGCCGCCATCGGGTTCCAGTCCAGCATGCCGCGCACGGGCGCCGGCAGGATGCTGGCTGGATAGACGATGGGCGTCAGCCAGAACCAGAACTGGATGAAGATCTGGTAAAACTGGCCGACGTCGCGGAAGAAGACGTTGAGCACGCCCAGCACCATGCCGAGGCCGATCGCCAGCAGCACCTGCAGCAGCAGCACCGGCAGCAGCAGCACGAACACGGCGCCGGGGAACTGGCCGCTGACCAGCAGGAAGACGGTGAACAGGCCGAAGATGATGCCGAAGTTGAGCAGGGCGTTGAGCACCACGATCACCGGCAGGCAGATGCGCGGGAAGCTGATTTTCTTCAGCAGGTTGGACTGCTCCAGGAACATGTTCTGGGCGCGCGAAGTGATTTCGGCAAACAGGCCCCAGGTCAGGATGCCGGCGCACAGGTAAATGCTGTAGCCGTACTCGCTGGTGTCGCCGGGCAGGCGGCTCTTCATCACCTGCGAGAAGATCAGGGTGTACACCAGGATCATGGCGAGCGGACTCAGTACGGTCCAGGCGGCGCCCAGCATGGTGTTGCGGTATTTGGACTGGAATTCCCGCTGCACGCTGCCCAGCACGAAGCCGCGGTAGCGCCATAGTCCGCGTAACATGGCGACAGACATCATGCAGTGGGCGCGTACCGCACCGGGAAGAGGGAAAAGAGGCGTTCGGTCATTATCGTGAGTGGCTGAACGGCGGCGCCGTACGGGTGAATCGACCGCGGATTATACCGCAGGTCTTGTTGTACTGGTAACATCGTTACAGCTTGTCACACCGTGGCCGCGGCCGCCCGCCTATTCGCCCTGGGCCAGCTTTTGCAGGGCTTCCGGGTTCTTGATCAGCAGCCGGTGCGGCTCTTTTTGCACGATGCCCTGCTGGGCCAGGGTCAGCAGCGCGCGGGTCACGGTTTCGCGGCTGGTGTTGATCATGTTGGCAATGTCCTGGTGGGTGGGCAGGTTTTCCACCACCGTGCCGTCCGGGTTACGCCGCTGCATCAGGACGATGAAATTGTAGATGCGCTTGGTGGTGTTGTTAATGCTGAGCAGGGCGCGGAATTCGGAATCGCGCTGGATTTTCTGCGCCAGGTGGCGCAGCATCTGGCGCGCCACCGACGGCGAGTGCGAAAACAGCTTCATCGCCACCGGCGCCGGCAGGAAGGCCACCAGCACGTCGGTCATGGCCACCACCGAGGCCGAGCGGGTGGTGTTGTTGATCAGCGCGATTTCACCGAAAAAGTCGCCGGGCGCCAGCATGCGCAGGCCGATGGCGCGGCCGTCCTCGGTGATGTCGATCACCTGCAACTGGCCGGCCAGCAGGAACAGCAGGCCGTCGCCATGGCCGCCCTTGTGCAGCACCACTTCGCGCTTGGCGTACTGGCGCAGCCGCAGCTCGGCCTTGACCGCGATGATTTCCTCGTCGGACAGTTCGGCCAACAAGGGAATTTTGCGCAGATGGACCTGGATTACCTGCTCGGGCGCCGGAGTGTCGGCCTCAGGCGCGGTTTTGGGGGCGGAAGTGGACGTCATGATGAGATTGTAGCGTGTTCTGGCCGGGTGCAGGTCGGGCGCCGCGCCAGGATTTTCTTTTTGGAAAGATCGGCGAATTGCCGGGCTACCCCCGCCAAACTACAGGCCTTGCCATTGCCAGCTCAGTTGCAACTGGCGGTCATTGTACTGAAAGATGGCAATGTTTTCCTTGTTGCGCACCTGGCGCGCTTCCAGTTGCAGCGACTGGGTCGTGTTGAGCGGATAGGTGAAGGTGGCGCGCACGATGTGGGTCACCTGCTCGCGGGTCTGGTCGATGATGCCGGGCGAATAGGCGCCGGCGCCGTACCAGCTTTGGCGGCTGTAGGCCAGTTCGCCGCTGGCGTCGCCGAACAGGCGGCTGCGCCACTGGGCCGTGGCCAACAGGCCGTGGCGGTTGCCGCCGGGGCGGGCGGTGGCGGCGCGGTCGTCCAGCAGCGACACGCTGGCGCTGGCGCTGGTGTCGTCCAGGCGGTAGCTGAACAGGCCGCGCACCTCGGCCGTGTTGGCGTTGAAGTTGCTGAGCGTGAGGTATTCCACCCGGCTCAACCCCGTGCTCAGGCTGAATTGCATGCTGCCGGGCAGGGGCAGCGGCGGCCCCAGGCGCGCCTGCACCTGGGCCTGGCGCTGGTACAACTGGCCGCCCAGGGTGATCAATCCCAGCGAGGCGCTGCCATGCAGCGTCCAACTGCCGTAGCGCCATGGCGTGTCGACGCCGCCAAACAGCGAGGCGGAATCGTAAGCGTTCAGGCGGTCGTAGCGCCGGCCCTGGAATTGCATGAAGCCGGTGGTGCCGTTGGGCGTGAGGTCGCGCAGGTAGTCGGCGGTGAGCACGCTGTACTGGTCGTGCTTGGGCTTGAAGTCGTCGGTCAGCGGCAGTTCCACTTCACCGCTCAGGGTGCTGGCGCTGTAGCTGTTGCTGCGCGTGCCCTGGTTGACGTTCTGGTCCTGGCCGCGGCCGAAGCTGACCGAGGCCTGGCCTTGCGGGTGCCAACTGGCGCAGCCGCCGGCGCGCGCTTCGTTGATCAGGTCGAGGATGCCGGGCGGCGGATTGAAGCGCTCGCGGATATTGTTGAACAGGCGTTCGGCCTCTGCCTGGTGGCCCAGGGCGCACTGGATCAGCGCCAGGTCCAGCCAGGCGCCGGCGTGCAGCGGCTCGCGCTCGATCACACGCATCAGGGTTTCGCTGGCGTCGCTCTTGCGGCCTTCGGCGATCGATTGCAGCGCCTGGCGGTACAGTAGCTGGGTGTCCTCCGCACCGTCCTGGGCGCGCGCGCTGAACGCCAGCGCGCACAGCAGCAGCGCGACCGGCAAGCGGAAACTGCGCAATTTCAAGAGTGCGCCTCCGTGCTGCCCGCTGCTGCCTGATTGTGTGCCGTGGCCTTCATTGCTGTTTCAAAAGTATAGAGTACCGTGGGCTTTTCCTTGCCCCTTAATAAACGTTCGCCCAGACGCTGGAAACTATGGCGCTGGGCCCGTTCCACCGTGCCGGCGCCGATAATCACATCGTGCGGATAATCGCGCGCCGCCTGCTCCAGCCGGGACGCGGTGTTGACGCTGTCCCCCACCGCAGTATAGATACTGCGGAAGGCGGTGCCGAAATCCCCTGCCATGGCAAGGCCGCTGTCGATACCGATGCGCACGCGCAGCGGCGGATAACCACGCGCTTGTTGCTTTTGGCTAAGAATTTGCACGCGCCGCACGATATCACGGGCGGCGTCCAAAGCCAAATCAGCGTGTTGTAAATTTGGTAATGGCGCACCGAAAAAGGCCACCAGGCCATCGCCGGTGTACTTGTCCAGCGTGCCGTGGTGGGCAATGACCGGGCCGGTCAGGCATTCGAGAAAGTCGCGGGTTAGCTGGGCGGCGGCATCCACGCCCATGGATTCGACCTGGGTGGTGTAGCCCTCCATGTCGGCGATCAGGGTGGTGATGTCGGACTGGCGCGGCGCCAGCGGGTCTTGCAGGTCGCTGCGCAGCAGTTCGGCCACGACGGCCGGCGCCACGTACTGGCGCAGGGTATCGAGCAGGTGGCGTGAGCGGTGCTGGGTTTGCTGCCACTGGTAGGGAACGGCCACCGTCAGCAGGAAGAGCAGGGAGGCCAGCGGCGCAGTCGGCGAGAATTCGGCGTCATGCGGGCTGATGGCCAGGCCCAGTGGCAGCCACAACAGGGCGAATATGGCCAGCAGCGTCACATTGCGGGCCGCCGACAGGCGCGGCAGTGCGTAGCCGGCCACCAGCGCGACCAGCAGGGTGTACAGGCAGGCGATGACGCGGCCGGGCCAGGCCGCCGGCGCCAGGCCGTCGCGCCGGTCCAGCAGGGTGGACAGCATGGCCGCCTGCACGCCGAGGCCGGGGCGGCTGGCGGCCAGCGGCGTCGCCACGCGGTCAGCCAGCGTCATCGAGGACGAGCCGACCAGCACCAGGCGGCCGCTGGCGCCGTCCGGGGCGATGTGGTGCTGCAGGATGTCGGCGGCGCTGACCACGGTGTAGGCAGTCCAGTCGCGGCGGTAAGACACCCGGGCGGCCGCGCTGTCGCCCGCGTCCGGCAAGCGCCGGCCGCCGGCGCAGCAATTCACCAGCGCCAGGCTGAGCGCGGGATAGGTCCGGCCCTGGTAGCGGGTCAGCAAGGGCAGGCGGCGCAGCGCGCCGTCGGCATCCGGAATAAAGCCGATGTTGCCGATGTGGCGGGCGCTGGCGGCCAGCGCCGCGTGGTTGGCGATGTAGCCGGTGGCGGTCGCGGCCGGCGCCGCGCTGCTGATTGCACCGCCCAGCACGCCCGTGCGCAACGGTTCGGGCCGGGTCTGGCTGTAATCGAGCGCCTGCGCCAGCACCAGCGGGCCATTGCTGGCCAGCGCGGCCAGGCGGGCGTCGCCGGCGGGATTGCCGGCCTTGGGCAACAGAATGTCCAGGGCCACGCCTTGTGACTGATAGTCGGCCAGCAGAATTTCCACCAGGTCGGCGATGCGGTCGCTGGGCCAGGGCCAGGGACCGATGGTGGTCAGGCTGGTTTCATCGATGTCCACCACCAGGATGCGGGGTTCCTCGGCGTTGGTGGTCTGCAGGCGGATGTAGCGGTCGCGCAACCATTCCTCGGCCAGGTAACCGGAGGCGCCGGGCGGCAGCCATTCAAAGACGACGGTCAGCAGCAACGCGACCGCTGGCAACAGCCAGCGCAGCAGGCGGAGGGAGGGAAGCAAGCGTTTGGCCGGAAAAATAGTCATTCAACGTCTTGCAATGGCCAGGCGCGTCCAGCAGGTGTCAGAAGTGTCCCCAGATTACAACGCTTTCTCCCTTGGGGCAAATGCTTTTGCTACAAAGTGTAACCGTTGAGGCGCCAGGGAAGGCGTCCAGTAGAATGTGACCATCGTCACGGAAATTTCCATCAGACAAAGGATAATCCAGAGTGTACTGGAGAAAATATGATGCGTAAATTCCTGTTCATGGCTGGCTTATTGCTGGCCCAAGCCGTTTATGCCGCCGAGGCAGGGAAGGTCATATTTGTCGCCGGCGCCGCCAGGATTGCCGACCACGCCGCCGAGTTGAACGGACCCGTGGGCGAGGGCGAGCTGATGACCACCGGGGCGGACGGCTATATCTATATCAAAACCATCGACGACGGCTTGTTCATCCTGCGGCCCAACTCCCAGGCACGCATCGCCAGCTACCACATCGATAGCGCCAACCCTGCCAACACGCGCATCAAGCTGGAGCTGCTGAGCGGCGTGGCGCGTAGCCAGTCCGGCAAAGCGGTCAAGCAGGCGCGCCAGAATTTCCGCTTTAACACCCCGGTCGCCGCCATCGGCGTGCGCGGCACGGATTTCACTGTCTTTACCGACCAAAATACCTCGCGGGTGACGGTGTTGTCCGGCGGCATCACCATGAGCGGTTTCGTGGGCGGTTGCAGTCCCGACGGCATAGGTCCATGCGAAGGCAGTGCGGCGCGCGACCTGTACGCAGCCCAAAAAGGTCAGTTGCTGCAGATGCAACGGGGCCAGAGTGTCCCACAGTTGCTGCAAGGAAATAGCTCGCTGGCGCCGGACGTGGTGGCGCCTCCGCGTACGGACGAGCCGGGCAAGACTGCCGCCAATGCGCCCATCGGGCCTAGTCTCGATGCGAAGAAAGATATAGCGCTGAGAAACCAAGTGCAGGCACTGACTCAGCAAACGGCGACCCCGGAAAACCCGACGACCCCGACCATGCCGCCGCCGGAGGAAGTCGTCACCACGCCACCGGTCGCGCCGCCTACCCAGGTAACGCCGCCAGTGGAGCCGCCAAAGGACGTTGCGACCACGCCGACTACCCCGACGCCGCCCGTACCCTTGAAGGAGGTTACCTGGGGACGTTGGGCGGATGTGGTTAATAAATCACCAACAAGCGGTGTCTCCCTGAGTGGAGCGGATCGCATCGCGCTGAATGACTATTTCGTACTGTTCCGCTCGAAGCAGGGTAGTAATTACGTGGTGCCAGAGAAGGGGAGCGTCAGTTTCGCGATGAACAGCGGCGAAGCCTATGTAAAAGATATATCTTCGCAGATTAAAACTGCCGCCACGCTGGAGAATGGCCAGTTGTCTTTTAATTTTGATAAGGCGACATTCAGCACGAAATTGGACGTCTTGAATATGGGCGACCGCTTCAGCTTGGCCAATACCGGCAAGATAAATCCGGATGCCATATTCACCGCCAGCACCAATTATCTGCCAGGCTCCAACATGAACGTCACCGGCCTGCTGGCAAGCGATAAAAGTGCGACCTATTTATTCGATGCTTTACTCGATGCGCACAGAGCGGTGTCGGGCGTTACAGTTTGGGGTAAAAAATAATATTGGATAGAATTTGAGAGAATTGAAGAAAAGCGCCGGCATTGCCGGCGTTTTTTTTATGAGTGCATTCAGCATTAATAACGCTTTTGCGTAATTGGAATACGCATGAACAACGCCGAGTTCCGCGTGAACCTTGGCAAATTCCAGAAAAATAACTCAGCAGCACTGCGGATCACGACTCGGCATTGATTTATGGTTGACCTTCTCCCATAATGGCCGCTTGGTCGATTTTAGTGTAGTTAAAACGCCAAAAAAAGAAGGAAATCGGCGCACTTTGTGATGGCTGTCACATTGTGCGCAGGGGAACTTCTGCCATGATTCGGTACGCCGGCTTGTAATCGCAAGCTGTGGTGGACCGATCAGTTCATCTTATAAACCCTAGGAGTTTTACATGGCTACAAATACCGATTTGGTACAACAACTGTACGTTGCTTACTTCAACCGCCCAGCCGACGTGGATGGCCTGGCTTACTACAAAAACATCCTGGATAACACCGCTGCCGCCAACATCGCAGCGACTGTCGCTACCATCAGCGCTGATTTCGCAAACGCGACTGAGTACAAGGCGATCTACGCCAACATGAGCGCCAAGGACACGATCAACACGATCTACCACAACCTGTTCGGTCACCAAGCTGACATCCCAGGCCTGAACTACTGGGCAAACCTGTACACTGCCGGCACCGTTACCCTGGCTAACATCGTGACCGCTGTTGCCGGTGGCGCACAAGGCACCGACCTGACCGCCTTCAACAACAAAGTGACCGCTTCTGAATCGTTCACCTCGACCATCTCCCTGAGCGCTGACGAAATGCTGGCCTACGCCAAAGGCGGCACCGCTATCGATACCGCGCGCAGCTTCCTGAGCAGCGTCACCGACGACGCCAGCCTGACCACCGCTCTGAGCAGCGTTGCTAACGTCGCTTCCGGCCTGCTGGGCAGCGTGACCAGCGCCCTGACCACCGGCGTCGACACCATTGTTGGCACGAGCGGCAACGACGTGATCAACGGTTCGGACACCACCTTCACCGCCCTGGACAGCATCGATGGCGCCGGCGGCACCAACACGCTGGCTCTGTCGGACGTGACCGGTGATGCTATCGACCTGTCGATCGCTTCCGTGAAGAACATTCAGAACCTGTCGCTGACCTCGACCAAAGGTCTGGGCGCTGCAGGCGTTGCTGACGTTTCGGGCTGGGCTGGTCTGACTAGCGCTACCTTCAACCTGAACAACATCGGCACCCACGATCAGTCCATCACCGCTGCTGGCACCACCGCCACCATCGTGAACGCTAAAGGCGCGATCGCTACCACCGCTCTGACCGTGAACGGCGGCCTGACCGATACCGTGATGTTGGCCAACGGCACCAACGACAACTCGGCCAAGTCGATCAACGTGAACGGCGTGAACGGCACCACCACCGTGACCGTATCGCAATCGGTCACCACCGGCAAGACTGCTGCCGTTGCTGTGGCTGACGATGGTAGCAAGACGATCACCAACGTATCGCTGAGCGGCCTGAAAGATGCAGCTGCTACCGTTGCTTCGGACGCACTGACCACCCTGACCGTTGCTAGCAGCGCACAAGACGTTACCGTGACCGCTGCTGCCGGCACCCGTACCCTGAACCTGAACCTGAACAAGGACACCGCTGGTACGATCACCGACGCAACTGCTACCACCCTGAACGTAAATGCTGTCACCGCCAAATCGAGCGGCCTGACCGTATCGGCAGCTGCTGCCACTTCGGTTGCTGTTCACGCTGACGTCGATCTGGGTATCGCCACCCTGACCGCTGCCGCTGCTACCGGCCTGACCATCGCTGGCGCTGGCGACGTCACCATCGGCGCTGCTACCCTGACCGCACTGAAAACCGTGGACGCTACCGCTGCTACCGGCGATGTGACCATCACTCCAGCGCTGGGCACCGGCGTGGCCTACTCCGGCGGTTCGGGCGTTGACACCATCACCGTTGGTGCTACCACCAAAGCCATCGCTCTGGGCGCAGGCAACGACGTGGTAGTGGTTACTGGCGCTCTGGGTACCGGCGGTTCCATCGACGGCGGCGACGGCGTTGATATCCTGGCTGGCACCGGCGCGAACATCGCTAGTCTGCTGGGCGACGCCTCGGTCGCTAAAGTGACCAACTTCGAAACCCTGAAGATTACCGACGCACTGGCTAACGCCTCGTCGTACGACGTATCGGCTGTTGCTGGCGTAACCAACTTCGTCGCTGGTGACGGCGTTGCTACCGGCGGTACCGCTTCGGTGACCAACCTGGGTGCTGGCGCCACCGTGACCCTGACCGGTGACCTGGTGACCAACAACGGTACCCTGAACATCGGCACCAAGGTTGATGGCTCGGCTGACGTGATCAATCTGACCATCGCTCACACCCTGACCGACAACAACGACACCACTGCTGACAACACCGCTGTCACCGCAACCGTCGTTGCTACCACCCATCTGGAAAACCTGAACGTCGACAGCACCATTGACCTGGTTGCTCCTGGCACCCCAGTAAGCGGTTACAAGGCTGACACCGTGACCAACACCCTGGCCCTGACCGACAACTACCTGGTGAAACTGACCGTTTCGGGTGACCAGGCGTTCTCGTTCGCTGCTGCTAGCACCATGACCAAGCTGGTTACCATCGACGCTTCGGCTAACACCGCTGGTGTGACCATCGACGCGAGCGCTCTGACCCAAGCTGTTGCCATCAAGGGTACCGCAGCTGCTGACACCATCACCAGCGGCGCTTCGGGCGACAGCCTGACCGGCGGCGGCGGCAACGACACCTTCGTGTTCGGTGCAGGCAGCTCGTCGATCGGTACCGGCACCTTCGACACCATCACCGACTTCAAGGCCAATACCTACGGTAACGGCACCAGCGGTGCAGTGGATTCGACCGGTGCAAACCTGGCTAAGCTGAACGGCAGCATCCTGTCGTTCGCTCACGCTGGTACCGGTGCTGGCGGTGTCGTGGTTGACGTTCTGACCTCGGCTGCTGACGCAACCACCTTCCTGAGCAACCACCATTCTGCCAACACCGTTGTGGCTGCTCTGGATTCGGCCAACAACAACCTGTACGTCGACAACACCGGCGACGGCGTTGCTGACTTCTACATCCACCTGACCGGCGTGACCACCATCAACGCCGCTGCATTCACCCTGTCGTAATCGATTGGTGAAGCAAGCTACCGGGCCTCTGGCTCGGTAGCTTGGTAGATCTAGTGTCAAAGCCGGGCATCTGCCCGGCTTTCTATTTCCCGCTTCTTTCCCGCCGCTTAATCTCGTTGCTTTCAGGCGTACTCATCGCCAGCGCGACGCGGTTACAAAAATAAATGTGATCTACGTCACATTTTTCGCAAAATTTCAGCGATAATGCTGTACCCGTCCAGCCGGGCGGTATGCCATTGTCAGCAGAACATGAAAACCAAACTTACCAATCCCAAAGGTGAAATTGCGCAAGTGCTGAGCACTTTTAAGCGCACCTTTATTACTGTCGGTACTTTCAGTGCGATCAGCAATTTATTGGCGCTGGTGCCATCGCTGTACATGTTGCAGGTCTATGACCGCGTGCTGGGTAGCCGTAATGAGACCACGCTGCTGATGCTGACCTTGATGATGCTGGCGGCCTATCTGTTTCTGTCCGGCCTGGACTTGACCCGTAGCTTTGTCTTGGTTCGCGTAGGCGCGCATTTTGATATGCAGTTGAATAAGCGTGTTTACACCGCCGCCTTTGAGCAGAATCTGAAGCGTGTCGGTGCCAATGCCGGCCAGGCACTGTCCGATTTGACCAGTGTGCGCCAGTTTTTAACCGGCAACGCGCTTTTTGCGTTTTTCGATGCGCCATGGTTCCCCTTTTATCTGATCGTGATTTTCATCTTTGAGCCGTCGCTTGGCGTATTCGCCCTGTGTGGTACGGCTGTGTTGATCGTTCTGGCTTATGTCAATGAAAAGGTGTCGCACAAGCCGCTGGCTGAAGCGAACACGATGGCGATCGCTTCTAATACTTTAGCCACCAATAATCTGCGCAATGCGGAAGTGATTGAGTCGATGGGGATGCTCCCCAATTTGCAGGCGCGCTGGTTTAAGGTGCATAGTAAGTTTCTGCACCTGCAGGCTGAAGCCAGTGAGAAGGCCGGTTTGGTCGGGGCGGTGACCAAGTTCGTGCAGAGCTCGCTGCAATCGCTGGTGCTGGGTTTGGGCGCCTTGTTGGTTCTGGAAGGTAAAATTTCTCCGGGCATGATGATCGCTTCCTCTATTCTGGTTGGGCGCGCTCTGGCGCCAGTCCAACAACTGATCGGAGTGTGGAAATCGGTGGCTTCTACCCGTAGCGCATACGAGCGGCTTACCCTGCTGTTGGAGAAGAATCCTGCGCGCGAAGTCGGGATGGCTTTGCCTAAGCCCGAAGGTAATCTGGCGGTGGAGGGAATAACCGCTGCGCCACCGGGCGCTCAAGCCCCTGTACTGAAGGGAGTGAACTTTGCATTGAGTTCTGGTGATGTGTTGGGCGTGGTTGGCCCGAGCGGCTCGGGTAAGTCGACGCTCGCCCGTTTGCTGGTCGGTGTCTGGCCGAGCATGATGGGGCGTGTGCGTCTGGATGGGGCCGACATCTATCAGTGGAACAAGGCCGAGCTGGGACCGCACCTTGGCTATCTGCCGCAGGATATCGAACTGTTCGGAGGCACTGTCAGCGAGAACATTGCGCGGTTCGGTGACGTCGACCCGGAAAAGGTGGTCCTGGCCGCCAAACGCGCCGGTGTGCATGACCTGATCCTGCACTTCCCGCAGGGTTATGACACCATGCTGGGCGACGGTGGCGCGGGACTGTCTGGCGGACAGCGTCAGCGCATCGGCCTGGCTCGGGCCATGTATGGCGATCCATCCGTGATCGTACTGGATGAGCCCAACTCCAACCTGGACGAGGTCGGCGAAGCGGCACTGCTTAAGGCAATCAACGATTTGCGTGAACGCGGCAAGACCATTGTGCTGATCACCCATCGTACTAACGTTATCGGCGCCACCAATAAATTGCTGATGCTTCGCGATGGACAGGTTGCGATGTTCGGCCCCACCAATCAGGTACTGGCTGCGCTGCAAGAGGCAAATCAGAAGCAACTGGAGCAACAACGTGCCGCTCAGCAGGCGGCACAGCAGCAGGCTGCTGCTCAGGCCGCGGCGCAGGCAGCAGCAACCGCCAGCAACGCAGCCTCGACGGAAGGGGAGTAACTCATGGACATCATTAAAAAGCAGGAGCCCGCAGTCGAGGTTATCTCGCACGACGTGACACCGCTGACGGTCAATACCGATGCCCGCAGCTATGCCCGCGTTGGCTGGTTTATTGTGCTCGCCGGAGTGGTCGGTTTTCTGGTCTGGGCGTCGTTTGCGCCGCTGGACAAAGGCGTGCCTATGCCGGGTACGGTTACCAAGGAGGGCAACCGAAAAACCGTTCAGTATCTGCAAAGTGGCATCGTGCAGGACATTCTGGTTAAAGATGGCGACCATGTAAAAGCCGGTCAGGTGTTGGTACGTATGAACGATGTGCAGGCCAAGTCGGCGCTGGAGACTTCGCTTGCCCAATACATTACTGCCCGCGCTTCCGAAGCACGTCTGGAGGCAGAGCTGAGTGGTCAGAAAAATATCGCTTTCCCGGTCGCGCTGAAGCCGTACAAGGACGATGATCGAACCAAGGAAGCAATGACGCTGCAGAACGAACTGATGGCGGCGCGTCGCTCGTCGATACAGAGCGAGCTGGCGAGTTACGACGAAAACATTTCGGGTTTGCAGAATCAAGTCAAAGGCTATGAAGAGGGCATCGCCAGCAAAAAGGAGCAGCAAGGCTTCTTGAAGGAACAACTGGACAATACTCGTGACTTGGCCAAAGAAGGTTATATCGCTCGGAATCGCTTGTTGGATCTGGAACGCACCTATTCGCAAGTCAATGGCTCGATTTCGGAGGACTATGCCAATTTGGGCCGTGTCCAGCGTCAGATCATGGAAACCCGTTTGCGCAAGCAGCAACGGGCCGAGGACTACCAGAAGGAAGTGCGTAGCCAACTGTCCGACGTCCGTCGGGAGGCCGACTCCCTGGAAAGCCGCCTGAATGGCCAAACTTTCGACGTCGCCATGACGGAAGTGCGCGCGCCTGCGGATGGCGTGGTTGTAGGTTCTAGTGTGTTCACGAAAGGCGGTGTGGTGAACCCTGGCGCAAAGATGATGGAAATTGTGCCTAGCGACGATGCCTTGGTGGTTGAGGGGCAATTGCCGATCAATCTGATCGACAAGGTACACAACGGCTTGCCGGTAGAGTTGGTGTTCTCCGCCTTTAACTCCAATCGCACCCCGCATATTCCTGGTCAGGTGATCCAGGTGGCAGCGGATCGCTCGCAAGACGAACGAACCGGGACCTTCTATTACAAGGTGCGCGCCCGTGTGACACCGGAAGGCAGCCAGATGATCGCTGCCAAGAAGTTGGACATCGTGCCGGGTATGCCGGTGGAGATGTTCGTAAAGACCGGGGAGCGCACGATGATGAGCTACCTGCTGAAGCCGGTGTTTGACCGTTCGAAGTCGGCAATGTCGGAGGACTGATGAAGGCTCGGAAAAATGTTTTGTTGACGATTATGGCTACAGCGGTAGGGAGCGCCATGCTGCTGCATGCTCCGGCCGCCAATGCGCTGGGGTTATTGGAAGCTTATCAGGCGGCATTGCAAAATGATCCGCAGTACCGCTCGGCTTTTTACGCAAATGAAAGTGGTAAGGAAAACCGTATCCTTGGCCGCTCCAACCTGTTGCCTAACGTTTCCGCAAGCTATAACTTCAGCCAAAACCGTACGACACTTTCGGCCGGTAGCCGGTCTGCGCCTGAGGACTATAACAGTCGCGATGCCAATCTTCAGGTGCGCCAGACCCTGATCAATATGGATGGTCTTGCGCGTTATCGCCAAGGCGTCGCCCAGAGCAAATACGCAGAGGCGCAGTTCGCCAGCCAGCAGCAAGAAGTGATTGTGCGTGTGGTCAGCGCTTATCTGGATGTGCTGTATAAACAGGACTTGTTGGCACTGTCACAGGTCCAGCGGGATATGTTTGTCGAGCAGCGCAAGGTCAATGACCACATGTTCGAAAAAGGTGAAGGCACCCGTACCGATATGCTGGAAACCCAGGCACGGCTGGATCAGGCAGAGGCGCAGGTGCTGACCAGCCAGGATGAGTTGGTTACCTCAATGGATACCTTGTCCGGTATCGTCGGCCGAGAGGTGGACCATATCGACCCTTTGGTCGAGGATTTTAAAATTCGCCCTAGCGATGGCGCTACCTTCGAAGAATGGAAGAAGATCGCACTGGATCGCAATCCCGATATCGAAGCCTTGCGCCATAGCGTAGAAGTCGCCCATCAGGAAGTGAATAAGCAGCGGGCTGGGCATGCACCTCGTCTGGATCTGATCGGGGTATATGGTAAAAACAGTTCGCAGACCATCAACGTGGTCGGTGAAGATCAGAAAGTGCGCAGCATAGGCGTGCAACTGAATGTCCCAATCTATTCAGGTGGCGCAGTTAACGCTGCCAGCCGCCAAGCGGTAGCCGGTGAGGAAAAGGCTAAGGCCGATTTAGATACCCAGATTGACAAGACGCTGGTTGATTTACGCAAGGAGTACAAGTCACTGCAAAGCGGTGTCGCGCGTATCGACGCGCTGGTCAAATCTGTGAAATCGGCTGAGTTACTGATCAAGGCGACCGAGCAAAGCATCAAGGGAGGTGTGCGCATCAATCTCGACGCACTGAATGCCAAGGAGCAGATGTACACCAGTAAGCGTGATCTTGCCCAGGCTCGGTACAATTATTTGTTGTCGTCGCTGCGTCTGCGCGCTGCGGCCGGTACGCTGTCTTCGGACGATGTACGGGAAATGGCGCCGTACTTTACTAAATAGAGACAGGGATCCCGGCAAAAGTTGCGCTGTGGCTTGCATCACCGCATACTGCTGGGATGAAATCGCTTAACCTCCCTTACAGCCCGCGCATTGACCAGTTGCGCTGGCTGGCAGCCACCCTGGTCTTCCTGTTTCACTCTTACCTGGAATACCGCGGCCACGGCGGCGTCCCCGTGGACCATGACTGGCTGGGCCTGTTCACTGAAGGGCATACCGGGGTTGGCTTGTTCTTTACGCTGTCCGGCTTCCTGTTCATGCGCATTGCGCTGCACCAGGGGCAGTTGGCGTATGGCGAATTCCTGCGCAACCGCGTGCTGCGCATCTTCCCGCTGTACTTCACCATATTCCTGCTGGCGACCTCGATAGGCCGCGACAAGTTCGTGCCGCAGGACATACTGTATCTGTTGGCGAGCAACCTGGGCATGGCGCCTACGTCCAGCAATCCCATCACCGGCGCGGCCTGGTGCATTTCGCTGGAATTCCTGTTCTACATGGTGTTCCCATTCCTGGCGCAGTTTGCCATGGAGCGCGGCCCGCGCTATTTGCTAAGCTTGCTGGGCCTGATGGCGTTCTTCAAGCTGGCGGCGTTTGCCGTCAATCCCAATAGCACGCTGATGTACTTCAGCACCTTCGTTGGCCGCTTCGACCAGTTCCTGATCGGCATGCTGGCAGGCTTGCTGTTCCAGCGCCACGGCGCTCTGCTGCGCCGCCAGGCGGACTGGCTGCTGCCGCTGGCAGTGCTGCTGGTGACATGCAACAGCGCGCTGCAATCGCACGTGGCCAAGTTCAACGAGGTGCCGCATTCGCTGTTCTGGATTTACTGGTCGATGCTGGAGAGCGGCGGCTGGGCAGTGCTGATCGTCGCCTGGGTGTCCTGGGAGCGCAAGCTGCCGGGATGGCTGGAACGCGCGCTGTGCCACGGCGGCAAGATCAGCTTCTCGTTCTATCTGCTGCACATGGCGATGATCAATATGGCAGGCCAGCTCCAGCCGACCCTGCCGGTACTGACTGGCCACGTGCGTATCGACGCCGGGCTGGCGACGCTGATCGTTTATGCTCTGACCTGGGGGCTGGCGACGCTGAGTTACGCCACCATCGAGGAACCCTTCCTGCGCATGCGCCGCAACTACGGCGCCGACAGAAAGGGTGATACTGTTTAGTCCTTTTTGCTGTGGCAGTGCGGGCAGGACTCGCCCAGCACGTATTCCGGCGACAGTTGCTGGCGCGGCGTGACCACGGCGCGGCAGGCGAAGCATTGCACGGTTTCGGTCGGCTCCAACTTCGGGTTCAGCGCGGTACGGTAGTCGAACACGAAGCAGTCGCCCGTGTAGTGGTCGCCGCCGACTTCCTCGAAGTACTTGAGGATGCCGCCTTCCAGTTGGTAGACGTGGTCGTAGCCGATATTCTGCATGTGGATCGCGGCCTTCTCGCAGCGGATGCCGCCGGTGCAGAAGGTGACCACGGTCTTGCCTTCGAAATCGGCCTTGTGGTCGGCGATCACTTGCGGGAACTCGGTGAACTTCTTGATGCGGTAGTCGACCGTGTTGTTGAAGGTGCCCACGTCCACTTCGAAATCGTTGCGGGTATCGACCATCACCACCGGGCGGCCCTCGTCGTCGACGCCGTTGTCCAGCCAGCGCTTGAGCGTGTGCGCTGCGACGTTGGGCGCGCGGCCTTCTTCCGGTTTAATCAGCGGCATGCGCATGGTGATGATTTCCTTCTTGATCTTCACCAGCATGCGCTTGTGCGACTGCTCGTTGGACAGGCTCTCCTTGACTTCCAGGTCGGCGAAGCGGGCGTCGCTGCGCACCCAGGCCAGGAACTCGTCGATATGGGCGCGCGGGCCGGACAGGAACATATTGATGCCTTCCGGGGTCAACAGCACCGTGCCTTTCAGGCCCAGGCGATTGCAGATGTCCTGGTACTGGGGGCGCATCTCTTCCGTGTTGTCGAAAGTGATAAATTTATAGGCAGCGATGTTGACGTGCGGAGCGGCAGCGCCAGCATGCGCTTCAGCTTGCAAAGCAGTATTAGCGTGCATGATGGTGTGATCGAAAAAGGGAAAGCCGACATTATACGCAACTCCAGACCGGGCCGGTGCGCGGTAAAATAGGCGGTTATCGAACCAGCATTGAGCAGCCTATGAACATGGTAGCAAACGAACAAGAAGTGGCAAGTGTCGCGGCGGTGCCGGCCGGGCCGTCTTTTGTCCATCTGCGGGTGCACTCCGAATATTCCATCGTCGACGGCCTGGTGCGCATCGATGACCTGGTGAAGGCCGCCGTCAAGGACAAACAGGCCGCGCTGGCGGTCACCGACCTGGCCAATATGTTCGGCATGGTGAAGTTCTACAAGGCGGCGCGCGGCAAGGGCATCAAGCCGGTGGTCGGCGTCGACTGCTGGATCACCAACGACGAGAACCGCGACAAGCCTTCGCGCCTGATGCTGTTCGCGAAAAACCGCATGGGCTATCTGCAGCTATGCGAACTGCTGTCGCAGGCCTGGCTCACCAACCAGTACAAGGGCCGCGCTGAAATCCGCACCGAGTGGCTGACCGAGCTGACCCAGAAAGACTATCCGCTGCTGCCCGGCGTCGATCCGGCCAACGGCTTGATCGCCCTGTCCGGCGCCCATTTCGGCGACATCGGCATGGCCATCGAAAACGGCAACCCGGCGCTGGCCGAAGCCCATGCGCAGAAGTGGGCCAGCATCTTCCCCGGCCACTTCTACATCGAGATCCAGCGCGCCGGCCAGCCCAACCAGGAAATGCAGGTGCGCCACTCGGTGGCGCTGGCGTCCAGGCTGGGCCTGCCGGTGGTGGCCACCCATCCGGTGCAGTTCCTGTCGAAAGATGAATTCATCGCGCACGAAGCCCGCATCTGCATCGCCGAAGGCGAGATGCTGGCCAACGCCAAGCGCGTGCGCAAGTTCAATGAGCAGATGCGCTTCCTGTCGCAGGCCGAGATGCAGCAGTTGTTCCATGACCTGCCGGCCGCGCTGCAAAACTCGGTGGAGATCGCCAAGCGCTGCAACCTGACGCTCACGCTGGGCAAGCCGCAACTGCCCAATTTCCCGACCCCGGGCATGACCATCGATGAATACCTGGTGGCGGAAACCAGGAAGGGCCTGGAAGAACGCCTGATCCACCTGTATCCCGATCCCGAGCGGCGCGAGAAGGAACGCCCGCGCTACGAGGCGCGCCTGGAGTTCGAGAACAACACCATCATCAAGATGAAGTTCCCCGGCTACTTCCTGATCGTGGCGGAGTTTATCCAGTGGGGCAAGAACAATGGCGTGCCGATCGGCCCGGGCCGCGGCTCGGGTGCGGGCTCGCTGGTGGCGTATGCCTTGAAAATCACCGACCTCGATCCGCTGAAGTACAACCTGCTGTTCGAACGTTTCCTGAACCCTGAGCGGGTCTCGATGCCCGACTTCGACATCGACTTCTGCCAGGAGAAGCGCGAACTGGTGATCCAGCACGTAAAGGACCTGTACGGCCGCGACGCGGTGTCGCAGATCGCCACCTTCGGCACCATGGCGGCCAAGGGTGCGATCCGCGACGTCGGCCGCGTGATGGACTTCGGCTATAACTTCTGCGACGGCGTGTCCAAGCTGATCCCGTTCAAGCCGGGCAAGCCGGTCTCCATCGCCGAGGCGATCGAGGAAGAACCGATGCTGAAGGAGCGCCAGCAGAACGAGGAAGAAGTGGCGCAACTGCTGGACCTGGCGCAGCAGGTGGAAGGCATCACCCGCAACATCGGCATGCACGCCGGCGGCGTGCTGATCGCCCCCGGCAAGCTGACCGACTTCTGCCCGCTGTACACGCAGTCCGGCGATTCGGGCGTGGTGTCGCAGTACGACAAGGACGACGTGGAAGCCGTCGGCCTGGTGAAGTTCGACTTCCTGGGCCTGACCACCTTGACCATCCTGGACCGCGCGGTCCGCTACATCAAGGCGCTCGATCCGGCAGATGCCGATTTCGACCTGGCCAGGCTGCCGCTGACCGATCGTCCTTCCTACGATCTGCTGACCAAGGCGAAAACCGTCGCCGTATTCCAGCTTGAATCGCGCGGCATGCAGGGCATGCTGAAGGATGCGCGTCCCGACCGCTTCGAGGACATCATCGCGCTGGTGGCGTTGTACCGTCCAGGCCCGATGGACCTGATCCCCGACTTCTGCAAGCGCAAGCACGGCGAGAAGTTCGACTATCCCGATCCGCGCACGGAATCGATTCTGTCCGAAACCTACGGCATCATGGTGTACCAGGAGCAGGTGATGCAGATGGCGCAGATCGTCGGCGGCTACTCGCTGGGCGGCGCGGACATGCTGCGCCGGGCGATGGGTAAGAAGAAGGCCGAGGAGATGGCCGAGCACCGCGAAATCTTCCGCGCCGGCGCGGCCAAGGATGGCCTGTCGACCGAGAAGGCCGACGAGATTTTCGACTTGATGGAAAAGTTCGCGGGCTATGGCTTCAACAAGTCGCACGCCGCCGCCTACGCGCTGCTGTCGTATCACACGGCCTACCTGAAGGCCCACCATCCTGCCGCCTTCATGGCAGCCAACATGTCGCTGGCGATGGAAGACACGGAGAAGGTCAAGATCCTGGTCGAGGATGCGATCGATGTCTGCGGCCTGACCATTCTGCCGCCGGACATCAACAAGTCCGACTTCCGCTTCGTGCCGGACGGCCCGCCGCCTTCGGTCACCGGCAAGAAGGTCACGCAGATCCGCTACGGCCTGGGCGCGGTGAAAGGCGCCGGCCAGAACGCGATCGAGGCGGTGATCGCCGCGCGCACGGCGGGCGGCCCGTTCACCAGCCTGTTCGATTTCTGCAAGCGCGTGGACAAGAAGCTGATCAACCGCCGCACCATCGAATCGCTGATACGCTCGGGCGCGTTCGACTGCCTGGGCGTGGACCGCGCGGTGCTGCTGGCCTCCGTGGGCTTCGCGATGGAGTACGCCGACCAGCAGGCCAAGTCGGCCAACCAGGTCAGCCTGTTCGGCGGCGACGACAGCGACCTCGAACCGCCGCCGGACTACGTCAAGTGCGAACCGTTCACCGACCGCCAGAAGCTGGCGGAAGAGAAGATCGCGCTGGGCTTCTACCTGTCCGGCCACATGTTCGATTCCTTCGCCGGCGAGGCGCGCCGCTTCGCCCGCACCAAGCTGTCGGAGCTGGAGCCGTCACGCGAGCCGCGCATCCTGTGCGGCGTAATCACGGGCATCCGTCCGCAAATGACCCAGCGCGGCAAGATCCTGATCGTCACGCTGGACGACAAGAGCGCGGTGGTGGAAGTCACGGTCTACGCCGAGGTGTTCGAAGAGCACAAGCACATGTTCAAGGAAGACGAGTTCCTGGCCGTGATCGGCAAAGTGTCGGAAGACCGCTTCTCGGGCGGCTTGCGCATCTCGGCCGAGAAGGTGTTCGACATCATCTCGTCGCGCGTCAAGCACGGCAAGCAGGTCGGCATGGCGCTGCCGACCACGGTCGACGCGCGCAAGATGGCCGAGGTGCTGGCGCCGTTCCGCCAGGCCGATGGGTTGCCGGTGTCGGCGCGCATCCAGCCGCAGGGCGTCAGTTGCGTGCTGCAGTTGGGCGAGGCCTGGCGCGTCGCGCCGTCCGACGAACTGAAGCTGGCGCTGCAGCAGCAACTGGGCGCCAGGGAAGTCGCGATCGAGTACTAGCACGTCGCGATCGAGTACACGTCGCGATCGAGTACTAGCACGTCGCGATCGAGTACACGTCGCGATCGAGTACTAGCACGTCGTGCCCGCGCAGGCGGGCACCCAGGCTGAGCCGGCGTGCCATGGGCTCCCGCCTGCGCGGGAGCGACGGATACGCGCGAGCGCGGGCTTAGAACTGTTGACTGAGGCCGGTGATGGCGTAACCCTTGGCGCCGATCTGCGCCAGCGGTTGGTCGATGTGGTATCGCATCAGCTCGTCGTGGTTGTCGTCGACTTCCACATGACGGGCTTCCGGATGCCAATCCGTGTTGGTGGCTTCTTCAGGGATGGGCTTGCCTTCCGGTACAGCCAGGTAGCTGTGCTTGCCCATTGCTTCATCTCGGCAATAAATATCCACACGCATGGTATTTCTCCTTTGACGAAAAGCCCATGGTAACGGATTTCTTTACGCTAGTGCGTACTCATCTCCATCATCCGCACCCGGCGCCACTGTAGTGTACTGTTGCGCCAACGCCACCGGCACCGCTTCGATGCGCGGCGCGCGCAGGCTGGCCGCCATGGCATCGGCCAGCGCCTGCAGGGTTTCGTGGCGCTTGCGCGCCTCGGAGCGTTTCTTGGACGGGATGGCGGCCAGGTCGGGCGGGCAAACCGGCTCGCTGGCCAGTTGGTAATCGCCGTCGGCGCGCAGCACCGCGCCCAGTTCCTGCCACAGCGCATCGTAGTCGGCGTGCACCTTGCCCTGGCGGGTGGCGCTGCGCACGGCGCGGTTGGCGTTGCCCACCAGCCGCAACTGGCCGCAGCCGTGGTCGTGGGCCACCTGGCTCAGCAATTTGACCATCATGTTCTTGGGCCGCATGCCGTGCAGTTCGCGGGTGGCGTCCTTGATCAGTTCCAGGCCGCGCTCGCCGCGCGGGCCTTGCATGCAGCCTACGCCCAGCATCATGCCCTGTACGCCCGGCACGAAGGAAAAGGCGCAGCTATAGACCAGGTCGCCGTCCTGCATCAATTGCAGCACCAATTCGCCTTCGCGCTCCATCGGCTCGATGGCGCGCAGTTGGAGCTGGTAGGGCCGGCCGCTCTTGCCTGCCACTTGCGCCAGCAGCACGGCGCCGCGCGCGGCCTGCACGCTCAGCGGCCCCAGGCCTTGGCGGAAGATGTGACGGTAGTGTCCCTGGAGCAATTGCATGCGCTGGGCGCAATCCATGGTGTTGCTCAGGTAGGGACGGTAAATCTTGTAGATCAGGCGCGGACGGGCTTTCACCAGGTCCGCGAACAGGGGGTGGGAGTTCAGCAGTTCCAGCCACTGGTAGGTGGCGTGACGATGCAGGACGGCGCGCAGCGACAGCTTGAGCGTTTCGCGCAGGTGTTTCAGGCCGGCGAAGCCTGCCGCGCCAGCGCGGATGGTGATGAACTGCGACATCGTCAACTCTCTGTGGATAGCCTGACAGGCGAGCTCCGATGGTAAAGTTCATGTAACGTAATGTAAATTGGGGTAAAGAACTACGCTTTTCCCCTAATAATGCTTGTTTACCAAAATGGGATGTTGTGTAGCAAAGAGGCTGTATACGTAGGGGTTACCCTTAGTTGTAAAAAGCAATGCGCAATGCTTGGGAGCCATGCATAATGCTACATAAAGATACAAACTTTGCCATATGACTGACTCCCCGCCGCGCTACCTGGTGTTCCCCGCTTTTATAGCGCTGTACCTGCTGTTCGACTGGGCGACCTATATCGATCCCCTGTACGGCTTGAACATCACGCCCTGGAATCCGGACCCGGCGCTGGGTCTGGTGTTCTGGCTGCACTACGGCATGGCGGCGGCGCTGCCGTGGTTCGTGGCGCTGACGGCGGGCGAGGTCCTGGTGCGCAATGCGCCGGCCGGGCTGGGCCTGACCTTGCTGCTGTCGCTGTGGCTGACCATAGGCTACGGCTTGCTGGGCGAAACGCTGCGGCGCAACTTCGGCAGCGGCGGCGTGTTCGACAACCGCCAGCGCTTGTTCCGCTGGGTGGCCATCGTGGTGGCCGGCACCCTGTGCAATGACCTGGTCTACATCTCGCTGCTGTCGCTGGCCGGGCTGATCCCGGCCGGGCAGTGGGGCACGGCGGTGCTGCGCTTCGGTATCGGCGACATGGTGGGGGTGGTGGTGTCGATGCCGCTGATCTGGATGCTGTCCAGCGGGGCCGGGCGGCAGCGCCTGCGCGATACGGTGTACAAGGCAGAAACCCTGGGCTACCTGGGGCTGGCCATCTGCGTGCTGTACCTGGTGTTCGGCACCATCGCCACGTCGGAGTTCAAGCACTTCTATTTCCTGTTCCTGCCGGTGATCTGGGCCGCCTCGCGCCAGGGCTTGTACGGCACGGCGCTGATGGTATTCGTGCTGCAGGCTTGCATCGGTTTCCTGGTCAAGTGGCACCACGCGGTCGCCATCGAAATGCCGGAGCTGCAGATGCTGGACGTGATGCTGGCGCTGGTGGGCTTTTCGATCGGCATCGTGGTGGATGAGTTGCGCCAGGTGTCGAGCGACCTCAAGCAGTCGCTGCGGCTGGCGGCGGCGGGCGAGATGGCGGCCGCGCTGGCGCACGAGTTGAATCAGCCGCTGACCGCGCTCAGCGCCTACGGCAAGGCTTGCGAATTCCTGGTCGAGCGCGGCGAGCAGGGCGAGATGCTGAAAAGCGCGGTGCAGCGCATGATGGCCGAGTCCAGCCGGGCGGCCGACGTGGTGCGGCGGCTGCGCGACTTCTTCCGCACCGGCGCCATGAAGCTGGAGCCGCTCGACGCCGGCCAGGTGGTGTCGGCCGTCAGCCAGCAGTTCTTCACCCAGTTGCGCCAGCACGGCGTGGAGCTGAAGGTGCAGGACTTGCCGCCGCTGGCCATGCTGGCCGACCGCCTGCAGATCGAGCTGGTGCTGCGCAACCTGCTGGCCAATGCGCTGGATGCGGTGCAGGAACTGCCGCCCGGCGCGCCGCGCAGCATCACGCTGTCGGCGCAGCAGTTGGACAGCCGGCGCCTGGGCCGCGGCAGTTGCCTGCAACTGACGGTGGAAGACAGCGGCAAGGGCGTGTCGGAAGCGATGGCGGCGCGCCTGTTCGAACCGTTCAGCTCGACCAAGGCCAGCGGCCTCGGTCTGGGCCTGGTGCTGAGCCGGGCTATCATGGAAGCGCACGGCGGCTCCTTGTGGGCCGAGGTGGGCGATCACGGCATATTCAGGATGGCGCTGCCACTGGCGCGCACGGAGACGCAGGAGAACTATGTTGCAGCATGATTTGACCGTATTCATCGTCGACGACGATCCCGCCGTGCGCGACGCGCTGGGCCTGCTGCTGGGCGTGCGCGGCTACCGCACCGCGGTGTTCGGCAGCGCCGAAGCCTTTCTGCAAGCCTGGCAGCCGCACTGGCGCGGCTGCCTGCTGATCGACATCCGCATGTCCGGCATGGACGGCCTGAGCCTGCAGCGCGAACTGTTGCAGCGCGGTTGCCGCATCCCGGTGATCATCATGAGCGGGCATGGCGATGTCGGCACCGCGCGCACGGCGTTCAAGGCCGATGCGGTGGACTTCCTGGAGAAGCCGCTGGACGACGAGCGGCTGATCGCCGCCATCGATGAGGCGCTGCTGCGCGCGCGCGCCGAGCACTCCGAGCAGGTCAAGCGCAGCCAGAGCGCCAATCTGCTGAGCGAGCTGACGCCACGCGAGCGGGAAGTGATGGCGCTGGTGGTGATGGGCCGCCACAACCGCGAGATCGGCCCGGCGCTGGGCATCAGCGTGCGCACGGTGGAGGTGCACAAGGCGCGCTTGATGAGCAAGCTGGGCGTCGACAACGTGGCTGACCTGGTGCGCATCAGCATGCTGAACAAATAAGCCGTCATTCCCGCGCAGGCGGGAATCCATGCCCGGCGTGCCGTCCAGCGCCCTATGGATTCCCGCCTGCGCGGGAATGACGGGGTCAGCGCGCCAGCGCCCGGGTGCGCGCCATGCGCTGCCACAGCTTGAGCTTGCGCACCGCGCTTTGCTGAAAGTGGAACCAGCGGCTGCCATCGAGCACGCGCTGCACCTGGCGCGCCGTGTGCGCCTCGCCGCGCCCCTGGCTGGCCATGCCGGCCAGTACCTGCTGCGGCGGGTGGAACAGGCTGGACAGGAAGATCCCGTGCACCTTGCCGCGCACCGCCTTGCCAGCCTTGGCCGGCAACTGGTAGGAATTCTTCACCATGCCGATGTAGAAGTGGCACACCGCCTGGTCGAAGCGCGCCCGCACCGCCGCGCTCACGCCGGCCTCTTCGAAGTGCGGCTTGACTCCCGCCAGCGCCGACACGAAATCCACGCACCACTGCTCGCTGATCACGCGCGTGATGCTGACCGGGTGCTGACGGTAGGCCAGCAGCACGTGCGGCAGGTAGACCAGGCTGCGGCAGCGCTGCAGCAGGCGCGGCACCACCGCCACATCCTCGAACAGCCGGCGCGACGGGAACACCGGCATCGCCAGTTGGGCGTAGATCTCGCGCCGGAACACCTTGCACCACACGTACATGTGGCGGTCGTCGAAGAACGAAGTCAGGATGGTGTCCTGGCAGGTGATGGTCTGTTCCGGTTCATAGCTCATGTAGACGTCGCGGTCCTTGTCCGGCGCGTCCGGATGCCACATGCGCAGCGCGGTGGCGATGACGTCGGGCCGCTGGCGCTCGATCACGCGCTCCAGCGCTTCCAGTGAACGCGGCAGCAAACGGTCGTCGCTGTCGACGAACAGGATGTATTCGCCGTGCGCCTCCAGCAGCGCGCGGTTGCGGGCGTCGGCGATGCCCTGGTTGGCCTGCTCCACCAGCGCGATGCGCAAGCGCGGGTGGGCCGCCTGCACGTCCTTGACACGGGCCACGGTGGCGTCGCTGGAACCGTCGTCCACCACGATCAGCTCGTGGCGCTGGTGCATCTGGCCGACGATGTGTTCGAGGCAGTCGCCGATGAAGCGCTCGACGTTATAGGCCGGCACCAGGATGCTCAGCAGCGGGGCGTCGTCGGTCATCGGCTTCATGCGCGCAGGCCTTTCACGGCGAGGATGGTGCGGTCGGCCGCGCGCTGCATTACCAGCGCGCGGTTGCTGGTTTCCTGGTCGCGCGCGTTTTCGCGGTGCCACAGGTGGAACACTTCGGTGGCGTAGGCGCCGTCCTTGCGCATCACGCCAGCGTTATACAGGCGCACCACCAGGTCGGCGTCCTCGTGGCCCCAGCCCTGGAAGCTTTCGTCGAAGCCGTTCACCAGGTCGAGGTCGGAGCGCCACACGGCCAGGTTGCAGCTCTTGATGCGGCGCCAGGTGAAGCGCTTGCTGGTGCGGCCCAGGTCGGGCAGGGGCAGCAGCAGCGGCAACACCTTGTTCAGGGCGCCGCCGGCGCGCCAGCCCAGCAGCTCGGCCGCGCCCAGGCGCTGCAAGTCCAGGTGCTGGGCGAGCACGCGCGCGGTGGCCTGTTCGCTCAGCAGGATGCGGCTGCCCTGCACCAGATGGCCACGCTGCGCCAGCTTGCGGTGGCGGCTGATAAAATTCCGCTGCGGTACGCAGTCGCCGTCCAGGAAGATGATGTAATCGCCCCTGGCGTCCAGCGTGCCGAGGTTGCGCGCGCGGGCGGCGCGGAAGCCCAGGTCTTCCTGCCACACATGGCGCAGCGGCACCGGCGCGCGCGCCTGCAGCGCGGCCACGGCCTGTTGCGTGTTGTGGCCCGAGCCGTCATCAGCGATAATGATTTCGAAATCGCGGTCGTCCTGCGCGTAGCAGGCTTCGACGACCACAGTCAGCGCATCCGGCCGGTTGTAGGTGGTGATAATGACGGAAATGGTTGCGGGTGACATGGAAAGCGAGCTGTTGCTGATTTGCGGATTTGCTGTTTTGCAATAAACGATAATATGAATGAATAATACCTCACCCCAGTCCAGCGCCAGCACTGTCTTTATTCACAGCCTGATCTTCCTGTTTCCCTTCCTGGTGCTGATCACCAGCTTTGGTGTCGGCCTGTGCAGCTTCGCCTTCCTGGCCACGGCAATTTATTTCCGCAAGGAAGGCTGGCCGGCATTGATGCGCCATCTTACTGAGATTCGCGGGGTATTGATAGCGTTCGGCGCGGTGCTGGCGCTGGCGCTGCTGTGTTTCCTGATCAGCCCGGACGCCCGCTTGCGCGACCTGGAAAAACCCAGCCGCATGCTGGCCGCCTTCACCGTCATGCTGACCGTGCTGGCCTGCCGGCCCCAACGCAAGGCGCTATGGTGGGGACTGATCGCCGGCGCGCTGGCCGGCGCCGCGTTCATCGTCTACCAGCGCTGGGGCATGGGCGTGAACCGTCCCGGCGGCCTGATCAACTCCATCACCTTTGGCGACATCATGCTGTGCATGAGCATGCTGTGCCTGGCCGCCACCCTGGACTTCAGCGGCCGCGCCGTGCTGTGGCCGGCGCTGGGCGCGCTGGCCGGGCTGACCGGCTCGATCGCCACCGGCACGCGCGGCGGTTGGGTCGCCATCCTGTTCGCCATCGTGCTGCTGGTGCGTTACGGCCATGTGCTGCACGGACGCTTCCGCAAGGGCCTGGCGCTGCTGGCGCTGGCGCTGCTGGTCAGTACCTACTTCATTCCACAGACCGGCGTGCGCGAGCGCGTGCACCAGGGCGTCAGCGATGTTCAGCAATATTTCGGCGGCGGCGAAACCTATACCAACGTCGGCATCCGGCTGGAGTTGTGGCGCGGCGCGCTGCACCTGATCGGCCACCATCCCGTGCTGGGCGCCAGCGCGCCCGTCGTGCGCGCCGAACTGGAAGACATGGTGGCGCGCCACCAGATCCATCCCTACGTGCTGAATTTCGAGCATTTTCATAACGACATGCTGCAAGTGCTGGTGTACGGCGGCGTGATCGGCCTGCTGGCCTGGAGCGCCACGCTGGTGATGCCCTTCCTGTTCTTCCTGCGCCAGATGAAGGGCGGCGCGCTGAACGCGCCGGCGCTGGCGGGCGCGCTGCTGGTGCTGGGCTATTTCAGCTTTGGCCTGACGGAAGTGATCTTCTGGTCGGTGCGCAGCAATATGTTTTACGCGATGATGCTGTTCCTGCTGGCGGGACTGTGCCTGAACGCGAAAGAGGAGCAAGCATGAGCGCGCCGCGCACCCTGATCATTTCCCCCAACTGGATAGGCGACGCCGTGATGGCGCAGCCGCTGCTGCAGTTGTTGAAGGCGGCCCATCCCGAGCGGCCCATCGACGTGCTGGCGCCGCCGGCCGTGGCGCCCGTGTGGCGGCAGGTGGCCGAGGTGGACCAGGTGCTGGAGACGCCGTTTCGCCACGGCGCCTTGCAGCTCAAGGAGCGCTGGAAGTATGCGCGCCTGCTGCGCCAGCGCGGCTACGTCGATGCCTACATCCTGCCCAACACCATCAAGTACGCGCTGATCCCCTGGCTGGCCGGCATTCCGCGCCGGGTCGGCTACAAGGGCGAGAGCCGCTATGGCCTGATCAACGTGATGCACCATGACGAGGTGCCGGCACGGCCCATGATTCCGTTCTATGCGGCGCTGGCGTCGCCGCCCGTCACCACCCAGGGCAAGCCCGTGCTGCCCAAGCCGAGGATGGTGGCCAGCGAGGCGCAGATCGCGGCCGTCTTCGAGCGTCACGGCATCGATCCCGCGCGGCCGCTGGTGGCGGTGGCGCCGGGGGCGGAATTCGGCGGCGCCAAGCGCTGGCCGGGCCGCCATTTCGCCGGCCTGATGCGCGAGGTGCTGCAGCGCGATCCATCCACCCAGATCGCCTTGCTGGGTTCTCCCAAGGACAAGGAAGCCTGCGCCGCCGTGGCGGAAGGCTTGCCGGCGGACGCCACGGTGTTCAACCTGGCCGGCGCCACCACGCTGGCCGAGGCGGTGGCGCTGCTGGCGCGGGTGACGGTGCTGGTCACCAACGACTCCGGCCTGATGCACGTGGCGTCGGCGCAGAACCGGCCGGTGCTGGCGTTGTATGGTCCGACCGATTACCGTCACACGCCGCCGTTCTCCGAGCGGTCGGTGACGGTGTCGCTGGACCTGGAGTGCGCGCCGTGCCAGCAGCGCGAGTGCCCGCTGGGCCACCACGACTGCATGGTCAAGCTGACGCCCGATATCGCCTGGCGCAGCCTGCAGCCGTTGCTGCCGCTGCGCTGAGCGAGCGCGCGGCGTTGTCGTCGGCCTTGCGAAAGCAGGAGGCCATGGTGTTGCTGCCGCTGCGCTGAAGAACGCGAGCGCGTTGCCGTCGCCCCCGCGAAAGCGGGGGGCCATGCAGCGCTTAACGGCACCTCTGCATGGATTCCCGCTTGCGCGGGAATGACGGGCGCCGGCTAGGTGCCTGGCGCCAGCCGGCGCAGCGCCTGTTGCGCGACCTGTTCCGGCACCAGGTGTTCCCCTTCAAATTCGTCGTATTCGACCGCGTAGCCGGCCTGCGCCAGGCGCTGGGCGATGCCACGCCCCAGGGTCACCGACAGCACGCGGTCGCCGCGGCCGTGCGAGATGAAGATCCGCGGCAGCCCGGTGCGCCGCAAAGGCTTGATGAAGCCGGGCGAGAAAGCCAGGATGTCGCTGAACAGGTCGCCGTTCATCAGCCCCACCGACAGCGCGTACGAGGCGCCGTCGGAAAAGCCGCCGATCGCCACCGCTTGCGGATCCACCTGGTAGCGCAGCATGGTCCACAGCAGGGCGCGGTCGATGAACGCCAGGTCGGCGCCGTACGCGCCGCGCAGCACATCCCAACTGATGCCGACCGCGTCCGGCATCAGCAGCAGTTCACCGTGGCGCATGGCGTGCTCCAGCGCGAGCTGGTCGGCGCCGCCATGCAGCCCGCCGGCGCCGTGCAGCAGCACCAGCAGCGGCAGCAGCGCCTCGCTGTGCTTAGGCACATGCAGGCGCGCGCTGCGGCCGTCGCTGAAGCTGATCTGGTGCAGGCCGGCCGCCAGCGGCGGATGCCGTGCATGCGCCAGTTGCCGCAGCACCGCCGGCCGCGCATGCAGGCGGCCGTCCTGGTAGGTGTCGGCGGGGTTCAGGATGACTCCCTGGCCGATAGTCGGCAGACGCCCGAATTGGAGTAGCGCATGGGATAGCCTCCGGCCGCAGGGGTGAGGCGTTCACTGTAGCACGTAATCGGGCGCAGGCGGGCACGCCTGGCCGCACGCTCAGGCGATGGTGTCGACCACGCCGCCGTCCACGCGCAGCGCCGCGCCGGTGGTGGCCGAGGCCTGCGGCGAGCAGACGTAGACCACCATGTTGGCCACTTCCTCCGGCTTGGCCACGCGCTGGATGATGGAGCTGCTGCGGTGCTGCTTGACGAAGGCATTGGCTTCGCGCTCGGCGGCCGCGTAATCGCTGTCGGGCGCCACCAAGTTCTGCACGCCCTCGGACAGGGTCGGTCCCGGCAGCACGGCGTTGACGGTGATGCCGGTGCCGGCCAGGCTCTTGGCCAAGCCGCGCGACACGGCCAGGTTGCCGGTCTTGCTGAAGCCGTAGTGAATCATGTCGGCCGGGATGTTCAGCCCCGATTCCGACGAGATGAAAACGATGCGGCCCCAGTTCTGCTGCTGCATGCCGGGCAGGTAGATGCGGCTGGCGCGCACGCCGGACATGACGTTGACCTCAAACATGCGCGTCCATTCCTCGTCGGGAATCTCGGCGAAAGGCTGCAGCTTGAACACGCCGACATTGTTGACCAGGATGTCGGCGCGCGGCTCGGCCTGTTGCAGCACGGCGAAGCCGGCCGCGCTGCCCAGGTCGGCCGCCACGCCGCGCACCTGTGCGCCGGGCACCTTGTCGCGCAGCCTGGCCAGGGCCTGGTCGACGTCGGCCCGCTTGCGGCCGGTGATGACGACCGTGGCGCCGGCGCCGGCCAGCCCGGCGGCGATGGCGTAACCTATGCCGCGGGTGGAGCCGGTGACGACCGCGGTTTTACCTTTCAGATCGATATGCATGGCCTGTCCTTTCGTTGAATGGGGAATGATCTTCCATGCTAGCCCATTCATGGCGCACGATACTCTGCCGAAGGGCAGAGCGCGGCTACCAGCGCATCTGCTGGATGAAACCGACGAAGGCGCGCAGCGGCGCCGGCAGGTAGCGGCGGCCGGGATAGTACAGCAGCGGACCGGCGAACGACGGCCACCAGTTGGCCATCACCGGCTCCAGTTCGCCGCGGTCGAAATACGGCTGTAGCCAGTCTTCGAACAGGAACACCAGGCCGACGCCGGCCACGGCCGCATCGACCGCCAGGTCGGTGGCCGAGCCGATGTTGACGATCAGCGGGCCATTGGGTGTGATCTGCACGGTCTTGCCCCGGTATTGGAATTCCCAGGGCAGCAGGGCGCCGCTGGAAAAGCGGCCGCGCAGGCAGATGTGCGCCAGCAGTTCGCGCGGGTGACGCGGCCGGCCATGCTGCTGCAGGTAGGACGGCGCGGCGCCCAATGCCATGCGCTGGCGTTTCGGGCCGATGGGGATGGCCACCATGTCCTGCTCCATGCGCTCCTCGTAGCGTATGCCGGCATCGCAGCCGGATTGCAAGAGGTCGACCAGGCGGTCTTCCACGACCACTTCCAGGCAGATGTCGGGATAGGCCGTCAGGAAGGGCGGCACGATGCGCGGCAGGATCACCTTGGAGGCGATCTGCGGCACGTTGAGCCGCAGGCGTCCCGCCGGCCGGTCGCGGAAGCCGTTCACCACGTCCAGCGCGGACTCCACCGCATCCAGCGCCGGCGTCAATTGCTCCAGCAGGCGCTGGCCGGCGTCGGTGGTCGCCACGCTGCGCGTGGTGCGGTTCAGCAGGCGCACGCCCAGGCTGGCTTCCAGCCGCCGCAATGCCTCGCTCAGTTGCGAGGCGCTGGCGCCCGTCATGCGCGCCGCCTCGCGAAAGCCGCCGTGCCGCGCCACCGCCACGAAGGCGCCGATGTCCTGCAGATCCGCCATGATGATTGTCCTGATTTCCGCACGGCTTGTGCTATTGCGATGTATTGTCGCACAGAGGGCGCGGCCCTAGACTGGGCGCTTCAACTCACGCAAGGAGCAGGAAATGAATCACAGCTATCGACTCGGCGACCTGACGGTGCAACGCATGGGCTACGGCGCCATGCAACTGGCCGGCCCGCATGTGTACGGCCCGCCCAGGGACCGCGCGGAAGCCATCGCCGTGCTGCGCGAGGCGGTGGCCAGCGGCGTCAACCACATCGACACCAGCGACTTCTACGGCCCGCACATCACCAACCAGTTGATACGCGAGGCGCTGCAGCCATACCCGCAGGACCTGGTCATCGTCACCAAGGTCGGCGCGCGCCGCGGCGCCGATGCCGCCTGGCTGCCGGCGCAGTCGCCGCAGGAACTGGAGGACGCCGTGCACGACAACCTGCGCAACCTCGGGCGCGAGGTGCTGGACGTGGTCAACATGCGCCTGATGTTCGACGCCATGGGACCGGCCGAAGGCGACATCGAAGCCCACATCAGCAAGCTGGCCGAACTGCGCCAGCGCGGCCTGATACGCCACATCGGCCTGAGCAACGCCACCGCGCGCCAGGTGCGGCAGGCGCGCGCCATCGCGCCCATCGTCTGCGTGCAGAACCAGTACAACCTGGTGCACCGCCAGGACGACGCGCTGATCGATGAACTGGCGCGCGAGCAGATCGCCTACGTGCCGTTCTTCCCGCTGGGCGGCTTTTCGCCGCTGCAATCGGACATCCTGGCGCAGGTGGCGGCGCAACTGGCGGCCACGCCCATGCAGGTGGCGTTGGCCTGGCTGCTGCAGCGCGCGCCCAACATCCTGCTGATACCCGGCACCGCATCGCGCGCGCACCTGCGCGAGAACCTGGCGGCGGCCCGGCTGGCGCTGCCGGCGGAGGCGGTGCAGCAACTAAACCGCATCGCTACCTCAGCATGAGAAAAGTGCTTTCATGATGTGAGATGCGGCATGGTGGGCTGCCGCATCGTTTTTCTCATTTTCTGAAAAGGCGTTTTGTATCGTAAAAATTTATATCTATCTATTTGAAAATTAAGGAATAAATTTTACTTATATGTCTTATATAAGAGTTGTTGCGACGCGTCAGAATGGCCTACTATTTAGTCATGCAGTGCGGCACTCGACGATACATTTATTCCGCTTTTTTTCTTTAGGAGATAGACATGTCCCAATACCAAGACGACATCAAGGCAGTCGGCGCTTTGAAAGAGCAACACGGCGCAGCCTGGAACGCCATCAATCCCGAGTCCGCCGCCCGCATGCGCGCCCAGAACAAGTTCAAGACCGGCCTGGACATCGCCAGGTACACCGCCAAGATCATGCGCGCCGACATGGCCGCGTATGACCGCGATCCATCCAAGTACACCCAGTCGCTGGGCTGCTGGCACGGTTTCATCGGCCAGCAGAAAATGATCTCGATTAAGAAGCACTTCAACAGCACCGAGCGCCGCTACCTCTACCTGTCGGGCTGGATGGTGGCTGCGCTGCGCTCGGAATTCGGCCCGCTGCCGGACCAGTCCATGCATGAAAAGACCGCCGTGTCGGCGCTGATCAAGGAGCTGTACACCTTCCTGCGCCAGGCCGACGCGCGCGAGCTGGGCGGCCTGTTCCGCCAACTGGACGCGGCGTCGAGCGCCGCCGAGAAAGCCGCGATCCAGGACAAGATCGACAACCACGTCACCCACGTTGTGCCCATCATCGCCGACATCGACGCCGGCTTCGGCAACGCGGAAGCGACCTATTTGCTGGCCAAGCAGTTCATCGAGGCGGGCGCCTGCTGCATCCAGATCGAGAACCAGGTGTCGGACGAGAAGCAGTGCGGCCATCAGGACGGCAAGGTCACCGTGCCGCATGAAGACTTCCTGGCCAAGATCCGCGCCGTGCGCTACGCCTTCCTGGAACTGGGCGTGGACGACGGCATCATCGTCGCCCGCACCGACTCGCTGGGCGCCGGCCTGACCAAGCAGATCGCCGTCACCCACCAGCCGGGCGACCTGGGCGACCAGTACAATGCCTTCCTCGATTGCGAGGAAGTGTCGTCCGACGCGCTGGGCAACGGCGACGTCATCATCAAGCGCGACGGCAAGCTGCTGCGTCCGAAGCGTTTGCCGAGCAACCTGTTCCAGTTCCGTTCGGGCACCGGCGAAGCGCGCTGCGTACTGGACTGCATCACCTCGCTGCAGAACGGCGCCGACCTGCTGTGGATCGAAACCGAGAAACCGCACATCGGCCAGATCGGCGGCATGGTCAGCGAGATCCGCAAAGTGATCCCGAACGCCAAGCTGGTGTACAACAACAGCCCGTCGTTCAACTGGACCCTGAACTTCCGCCAGCAGGCTTACGATGCGATGAAGGCCGAGGGCAAGGACGTGTCGGCCTACGAGCGCGGCCAACTGATGAGCGCCGAGTACGACGATTCCGCACTGGCAAAAGAAGCGGACGAGAAGATCCGCACCTTCCAGGCCGACGCCTCGCGTGAAGCGGGCATCTTCCACCACCTGATCACGCTGCCGACTTATCACACGGCCGCGCTGTCGACCGACAACCTGGCCAAGGAATACTTCGGCAACCAGGGCATGCTGGGCTACGTGGCCGGCGTGCAGCGCAAGGAAATCCGCCAGGGCATCGCCTGCGTCAAGCACCAGAACATGTCGGGCTCGGACATCGGCGACGACCACAAGGAATACTTCAGCGGTGAAGCGGCGCTGAAGGCCGCCGGCAAGGACAACACCATGAACCAGTTCTGACCGGCGCAGCACATGCAGGAAGCCCGCTACGGCGGGCTTTTTTTATGTTGGCAAGCCGGACAAGGCCTGCCGCACATCGGACAGCAGATCGTCCGCGTCTTCCAGCCCGACGTGCAGGCGGATCAGCCAACCCTGGCGCGGGGCCTGCAGCGGCGCCACGGCGACCAGGCTGTGGACTGCGCCCCAGCTATTACCCAGCCTGAAATACCGGAGCGCCGCCACGAACGCTTCGATAGTCGCCAGGCGCTGGTCGCGCAGGGTGAAGGACAGCAGGCCGCTGCCCGATTTGAAATCCCGCTGCCACAAGGCGTGGCCGGGGTCGGAGGGCAACGGCGGGTAGTGGAGGCTGGCCAGCGCCGGATGTCCCTCCAGCGCGCGGGCGATCCTGAGCGCCGAGGCGAAATGGCGCTCCAGCCGCAGCGCCAGTGTCGGCAGGCCGCGCAAGGCCAGGAAGCATTCGTCGCTGGAGACGTAGTAGCCCAGCAGCTCGGCGATTTCCCGCAGTTGCCGATAGCGCTGGGGATCGCGCGTGGCGACTGCGCCCATCAGGAGGTCCGAGTGGCCGCCCACGTACTTGGTCAGCGCCTGAATCGAGAAGTCCACGCCATGATCCAGCGGCCGGAAACCGATGGGCGTCGCCCAGGTGTTATCCATCGCCACCAGCGCGCCATGCGCATGCGCCGCCTGCACGATCGCGGGAACGTCCTGCATTTCCAGCGTGTTGGATGCCGGACTCTCCACCCACACCAGCCGGGTGCGCGCTTCGCACCACTGCGCGACGTCGGCGCCGATATCGTTCGGGTAGGCCGAGCAGTGCACGCCCCATTTGCCGAACAGTTCGCGCGTGACATGCCGTGTCGGGCCATAGACCGATTCCGGCAGCAGCACGTGGTCGCCTGCCGTGAGCACGCAACTGCTGACCAGCATGATCGCCGCCAGTCCGCTGGGCACTAGAACGGTGTGGCCGCCGCCCTCGAGTTGGGACAGCTTCTCCGCTAACGCATAATGCGTGGGCGTGCCGTTTTGCCCGTAGCTGTAGCCGACGCCCGCCTGCGCTTGGCGATCCAGAAAGGAGGCGACATCAGGAAACAGGATAGTCGATGCGTGAAAAACGCCCTGCGACAGCGAGGCAAAACCGGGCGGGATATGTTCGGCCGGCTGCAGCAGTTCGGTGGCGATGTTGGCCATGGTGCTACTCCGCGCCAAAGCGCACGTCGTCGGCGTCGAGCAGGCGGATGCCGCCGAACTGGCGCCAGGTCGCATTGTGGTGCTCGATGATGCGCGCCGCCTCCATGTGGGCGCGGTCGCGCGTCGTATGCGCGTCGGCCACGACCGTCACCGCCAGGCCGCTGCTGGCGGCATGGCGCACGTTGGTGTCGATGCAGAATTCGGTGGCATAGCCGCAGATGATGACATGCTCGATGCCTTGCCTGACCAGGTGCGCCCGCAAGCCGGTGCCGAAGAAGGCATCGCATTGCGACTTGGCGCTGACGAAATCGCCAGGCGCCGGCGCGATCTGCGGCGGGAAGCGCCACGAGTCGCTGCCTGCCTCCCATTCGCAGCCCGCTTCTTCGTGCTGGACGTAGACGACCGGCGTATTGGCGGCGCGCGCGCCGGCGATCAGCCTGGCAATGCGCTCCAACACCAGGCCGGCTTGACGGGCGGGCGGATCCAGCAAAACTGCGTTCTGAAAATCGATCACGATCAGGGCGGTGTGCATGGCTTATTCCTTGGATGAGGGAGCAGGGGAAGTCGTGTGCGGCCATTCCCAGTTGCGCTGCATCGCCGCGCAAGCCGCATCGGCGTCGCCGCGCCGCAGTGCGGCCAGGATGTCGTCGTGGTCGGCGACCGATTGCAGCGCCACGGGCTGATTGCCAAAATAGGCCAGTTCAATGCGCTGGATGCGCGGCCGCAGCGTTCCCAGCAGCTTGGCGATTTCGGCGTTGCCGCTGCGCTCAACCAGCAGCGTGTGAAAGTCGGTGTCCAGGCCAGCCGCCGCCGCACTGTCCTTGCGCTTGATCGCTTTCGCCAGCGCCTGATTGGTGCGGGCGAGGCGGGCCAGGTCATCGGCCGATAAAGATGGCATGGCCAGGCGCACGGCGGCCGCCTCCAGCGCCGCCACGACCGGATACAGGTGGCGCACTTCGTCCAGGTCGGCCGGCGCCACCTTGGTCCATTTGTGGAAGCTGGTGACGACCAGGCCTTCATCTTCCAGTTGGCGCAAGGCTTCGCGCACCGGCGTGCGTGACACGCCCAGGCGTTCCGCCAGGTCGAGGTCACGGATGATTTCGTCCGGCGCCAGCGTCAGGTTGACGATCCAGTCTTTCAGCGTGCGGTAAATCTCTTCCCGTGCGAGCGGGCGCGCAATGGCGGTGACAGTGGCAGGAATAGGCACGGCAGGTGTTCCATATGTAATGTGTAATATATTACTGACGAAAGCCCGCGCTGGCAACACTGTCGATCGCCGCACAGGCAGGGCTACATCAAAATCACGTCGTACTGTTCCTGGTGGTAGGTGTTCTCGACCTGCAGCGAGATTTTCTTGCCGATGAAATCGCCCAGCATGGCCAGGTGCTGGGATTCCTCTTCAAGGAACAGGTCCACCACTTCCTGCGAGGCGAGGATGCGGAATTCGCGCGGGTTGAATTGCTTGGCTTCGCGCAGCAGTTCGCGCAGGATTTCGTAGCAGATGGTGCGCGAGGTCTTGACCTGGCCGCGGCCGTGGCAGGCCGGGCAGGGCTCGCACAGGATGTGCGCCAGCGATTCGCGCGTGCGCTTGCGGGTCATCTCCACCAGCCCCAGCGCCGAGAAGCCGCTGACCGAAATCTTGGTGCGGTCGCGCGACAGGGCTTTCTTCAGTTCCGCCAGCACGGCATTGCGGTGCTCGGTGTTCTCCATGTCGATGAAGTCGAGGATGATGATGCCGCCCAGGTTGCGCAGCCTGAGCTGGCGCGCGATCGCGTGCGCCGCTTCCAGGTTGGTCTTGAAGATGGTGTCGGCGAAGTTGCGCCCGCCGACGAAGCCGCCGGTGTTGACGTCGATGGTGGTCATGGCCTCGGTCTGGTCGACGATCAGGTAGCCGCCCGACTTCAGGTCCACGCGCCGGCCCAGCGCGCGCAGGATTTCCTCTTCCACGCCGTACAGGTCGAACAGCGGGCGTTCGCCGGTGTAGTGGTGCAGGCGCGGCAGCACGCCCGGCGTGTAAGCCTTGCCGAATTCCTGCAGGTTCAGGTAGTTCTCGCGCGAGTCGACCTGGATGGTGGCTGTCTCGTCGTGCACGAAGTCGCGCAGCACGCGCTGGGCCAGGCTCAAGTCCTGGTGCAGCAGGGTGGTGGCCGGCTTGGTGCGCGCACCGTGGGTGATCGCGGCCCAGGTCTTGCGCAGGTATTCGATGTCGGCCGCGATGTCGGTGTCGGACGCTTCCTCGGCCTGGGTGCGCACGATGTAGCCGCCTTTCTCGTCCGCCGGCAGCAGGCTTTGCAGGCGCGCGCGCAGCGCTTCGCGGTCGACTTCCTTTTCGATCTTCTGCGAGATGCCGATGTGCGCATCCTGCGGCAGGTAGACCAGCATGCGGCCGGCAATCGAAATCTGCGTCGACAGGCGTGCGCCCTTGGTGCCGATGGGGTCCTTGATGACCTGTACCGTCAGCACCTGGCCGTCGAACAGGATTTTCTCGATCGGCGTGGGCGCGGCGCCGGGCGTGCCGTCGTGCGGGCGCGCTTCCCAGATATCCGCCACGTGCAGGAAGGCCGCGCGTTCCAGGCCGATGTCGATGAAGGCCGACTGCATGCCCGGCAGGACGCGCACCACCTTGCCGGAATAGACATTGCCGGTCAGGCCGCGCGTCAGCGTGCGTTCGATATGGAGTTCCTGCACGGCGCCCTGCATGATGAGGGCAACCCGGGTCTCCTGCGGAGTGATGTTGATCAGGATATCTTCGTTCATATCCCGATCATACACGGGGCTCAGGGCAGCGGCAAACCCGCCTGGCGCAGCAGTTGCACCGTTTCGTAGATGGGCAGGCCCATGATGCCGGAATGGCTGCCGGAGATGTGCTCGATGAACTGGGCGGCAGGCCCCTGGATGCCGTAGCCGCCGGCCTTGTCGTAAGGCTCGGCCGTGGCGCAGTAGGCGGCGATGGCGGCCGGCGACAGCACGCCGAAGCGCACGTCCGACACCTGCGTGATCTGGCCGGAGAAGTCCGGCGAGGCCACGGCGATCGCGGTCAGCACCTGGTGCGTGCGGCCCGACAGTTGCTGCAGCATGGCGGTGGCTTCCGCCGGATTGGCCGGCTTGCCGAGGATGGCGCCGTCGATGGTGACGGTGGTGTCGGCCGACAGCACGGGGCGCGGCGCCATGCGGCGCTTGCTGACGATGTCGGCCGCGAAGGCGGCCTTTTCCAGCGCCACGCGCGCCACGTAGTCCATCGGCGCCTCGCCGGGATGGACGTCCTCGGTCACGTCCGGGCCGCGCGGGCCGTCGCTGCGCAGCAGCAGCAGTTCGAAGTCGATGCCGACCTGGCGCAGCAGCTCGCGGCGGCGCGGGCTTTTCGAGGCAAGGTAGATTTTCTTTTCGATCGGCTTCATGGTTTACACGCGGTGATAAGGGTGATTCTGCGTGATGCTCCACGCACGATACAACTGTTCGGCCAACATCACGCGCACCATTCCATGCGGCAGGGTCATGCTGGAGATGCGTATCAAGCCGTCGGCGCGCGCCTTCAGTTCCGGATCGAGGCCGTCGGCGCCGCCGATCAGGAAAGCCGTGTCGCGGCCATCCTGCTGCCAGGCCTCCAGTTGCTGCGACAGGCCGACCGAAGTCAGGTCCTTGCCGCGTTCATCGAGGGCGATGATGCGCACCGACTTGGGCAGCACCGCCTCGATGCGCTCGCGCTCCAGCGCCATCGCGGTGGCGGCCGTCTTGCTGCCGGAGCGTTCGACCGGCTTGATTTCCTTCAGCACGATCTTCAGTTCCGGCGGCATGCGCTTCGCGTATTCGGCGAAGCCGGTTTCTATCCAGGCCGGCATTTTGTGGCCGACCGCAGCGATGATGAGCTGCATCCGCGATTACTCGGCAGCCGGCTTCTTGATGCGCTTGATGACGGTCTTGGCCGGCGCTTCCTCGGCCTTGGCCTTGGCGGCTTTCGGCGCGGCGGCCTTGGCGGCCTTGACCGCCTTCACGGCGGCCACGGTGGCCTTCGGCGCGGCGACCTTGACCTTCTTGCCGGTCGGGACGGCGGCTGCCGGCTTGTCGGCGGCGGCTTTCTTCGCGGGTGCTTTCTTGGCGGCGGCCGGCTTGCGGGCGGCGGCCTTCTTTTCGACCACGGCTTCCGCCTCGGCGGCCTTCTTGCCGGCGGCCAGGTGGGTGCTGATCTTCTTCGGCGCGGCCTCGGCGGCTTCCTTGGTCGACTTGCGCTTGGCGGCGCCCAGCTTGACCGGCTTGTCGCCCCAGATCTCTTCCAGGCGGTAGTAGGCGCGGATCGGCGCCTGCATGATGTGGACGATCATGTCGCCGAGGTCGACCAGCACCCATTCGCCGGTGTCCTCGCCTTCCATGCCGTAGACGTCGCCGCCGGCTTCCTTGACCTTGTCGCGCACCGAGGCGGCCAGCGCCTTGGTCTGGCGATTGGAAGTACCGGAGGCGATGGCGATGCGGTCGAACAGGCTGGTGAGGTGGGTCGTGTCGAACAGGACGATGTCTTGTGCCTTGACGTCTTCAAGCGCGTCAACGACGAGGGTTTGTAGTTTTTTGATGTCCATTAGCTTTTGTATAAATGGTGTTGTTCAATATAGTCTAGCACTAGCGGCGGGATAAGCGAGTTTGCCTGCTCCCCCCGTTGTAAGGCCGCACGAATCTGGGTCGCGGAGATGTCCACCGCGAGGTCCTGCGCCAGGTAAGTGCGGCCGCAAGGCGTGCCACGGAGTTGTTCCGGCGTTCCCAACCGGCTGGTGAACGCCTGCTCGACGGCGGCTGGTAGCCCTGCGCCGTCGATGGTAAAGCCGGGACGCGCCGCCACGCAGATGTGCGCGTAGCCGAACAGCGCTTCCCATTCATGCCAGGTGTCGAGCCGCAGCAACTGGTCGGCGCCCATCAGGAAGGCGATGGATGCCTGCGGCCCCAGCTCGGCGCGCACATTGCGCAGGGTGTCGATGGTGTAGGTCGGCAGTCCCTGCGCGGCGCGCTCGATTTCCTGGAAGTCCACCGCCACGCTGAAGTGGCGGCCGGCGAAGGCCAGCGCCACCATGTCGGCCCGTTGCGAGGACGAGGCTTTCAGGGTGGACTTTTGCCACGGCAGGCCGGTGGGGATCACGCGCAACTGGTCGACTTGCAGCAGGGTGGCGAAATATTCGCCGAGTGCGATGTGACCGTTATGCACCGGATCGTAACTGCCTCCCAGCAGTGCGACGCGGTAGACCATGTTATGCCGTCAGCCAGTCGCGGTGCGGCAGGAAGTCGGTGTACAGCGCCGCTTCCGCCGATCCCGGCTCGGGTTCCCAGCGGTAGCGCCACTTCACGACGGGCGGCATCGACATCAGGATGGCCTCGGTGCGCCCGCCCGACTGCAGGCCGAACAGGGTGCCGCGGTCGAACACCAGGTTGAATTCGACATAGCGGCCGCGCCGATAAGCCTGGAAGTCGCGTTCGCGCTCGCCGTACGGCGTGTCCTTGCGCGCCTTCAGGATGGGCAGGTAAGCCTGGAGGAAGGCCTCGCCCACGCTTTGCGTCATGGCATAGCTCTGCTCGAAGCCGGCCGCGTTGTAGTCGTCGAAGAAGATGCCGCCGACGCCGCGCGCTTCCTGGCGGTGCTTCAGGTAGAAGTACTCGTCGCACCACTGCTTGAACTTGCCGTGCAGGTCCGCGCCGAACGGGGCGAGGGCGTCATGGCAGGTCTGGTGGAAGTGCTTCACGTCTTCCTTGTTGCCGTAGTAGGGCGTCAGGTCCATGCCGCCGCCGAACCACCACGCCGGTTCGCCGTCGGCGTTGGTGGTGCTGAAGAAGCGCACGTTCATGTGCACCGTCGGCGCATACGGATTGCGCGGATGGATCACCAGCGACACGCCCATCGCTTCCCACGGCTTGCCGCCCAGGTCGGGGCGATGCGCCGCGGCAGACGGCGGCAGCTTGGCGCCCTGCACGTGCGAGAAATTGACGCCGCCCCGTTCGATCACATTGCCTTCCTCGACCAGGCGCGAGATTCCGCCGCCGCCTTCGGCGCGCTGCCATTCGTCGCGCAGGAATGGCTTGCCGTCGACGGCTTCCAGCGCCTGCACGATGCGGCTTTGCAGATCGAGCAGCCAGGCCTTGACTGCCGAAGGGGTGGGGGCGCTCGACATCTCAGTGCTTCAGCCCGCGCCAGCCGATATCGCGGCGGAACTGCATGCCCTGGAAGCGGATCTGGTCGACCACCTCGTAAGCCTGCTTCTGCGCCAGCTTGACGCTGTCGCCCAGGCCGACCACGCACAGCACGCGGCCGCCGTTGACTGTCAACTGGCCGTCCACGAGGTTGGTGCCGGCGTGGAAAGTGACGGCTTCATTGGTCTCGGCCGGAATGCCTTCGATGACCGCGCCTTTTTCCGGCGCGTCCGGATAGCCGGCGGCGGCCATCACCACGCCCACGGCGGTGCGGCGGTCCCACTGCAGTGCGATCTGGTCCAGCGTGCCGCTGACGGCGTGTTCCATCACCTGCACCAGGTCGGTCTTCAGGCGCGCCATGATGGGCTGGGTTTCCGGGTCGCCCATGCGGCAGTTGAACTCCAGCGTGCGCGGATTGCCCTGGGCGTCGATCATCAGGCCGGCGTACAGGAAACCGGTGAAGGTGATGCCGTCCTTCGCCATGCCGGCGATGGTGGGGTTGATAATCTCGCGCATCACGCGGGCGTGCATGGCCGGGGTGACGATGGGGGCGGGCGAATAGGCGCCCATGCCGCCGGTGTTCGGGCCTTCGTCGTTGTCCTTGAGGCGCTTGTGGTCCTGGCTGGTGGCCAGCGGCAGCACGTTCTTACCGTCGCACATGACGATGAAGCTGGCTTCTTCGCCGGCCAGGAATTCTTCGATCACGATGCGCGCGCCGGCGTCGCCGAAGCGGTTATCGGCCAGCATGTCGTCCACTGCGCGGTGCGCTTCTTCCAGCGACATGGCCACCACCACGCCCTTGCCGGCGGCCAAGCCGTCGGCCTTGATGACGATGGGCGCGCCGTTGGCGTCGACATAGGCGTGGGCCTGCGCCACGTCCGAGAAGGTCTGGTACTTGGCAGTCGGGATGCCGTGGCGCTGCATGAAGGCCTTGGCGAAATCCTTGGACGATTCCAGTTGCGCGGCTTCCTTGGTCGGGCCGAACACTTTCAGGCCGCGCGCGCGGAACAGGTTGACGATGCCGGCGGCCAGCGGGGTCTCCGGGCCGACCACGGTCAGCGCGATGTTTTCCTCTTCGACGAAGGCCGCCAGTTTGTTCAGGTCGACGATGTCGACGTTGACCAGGCGCGGATCGCGCGCCGTGCCGCCATTGCCCGGCGCGACGTACACCATCTGTATGCGTTCGGATTGCGCCAGTTTCCAGGCCAGCGCATGCTCACGGCCGCCGGAGCCGACTACCAAAATTTTCATAGTTCCTCGTTAGTCTAGAATCACCGCGTTGGAATACACTTCCTGCACGTCGTCCAGGTTTTCCAGCGCGTCCAGCAGTTTCTGCATCTTGATCGCGTCTTCGCCGGTGAATTCGGTTTCGGTGGCCGGCTTCATGATGATCTCGGCCACTTCGGCCTTGAAGCCCTTGGCTTCCAGCGCGTCCTTGACGCCGGCGAAATCGTGCGGATCGCAGATGACTTCGATGCCGCCTTCGTCGTCGGTGACGACGTCTTCGGCGCCGGCTTCCAGCGCCGCTTCCATCAGCGCGTCCTCATTGGTGCCCGGCGCGAACAGGAACTGGCCGCAGTGCTTGAACAGGAAGGACACCGAGTTTTCCGTGCCCATGTTGCCGCCGTGTTTGCTGAAGGCGTGGCGCACCTCGGCCACGGTGCGCACGCGGTTGTCGGTCATGCAGTCGACGATGATGGCGGCGCCGCCGATGCCATAGCCTTCGTAGCGCACTTCCTCGTAGTTGGCGCCGTCCTCGCCGCCGGTGCCGCGGGTGATCGCGCGCTGCACGTTATCCTTGGGCATATTGGCGTCGGCCGCCTTGTCCATCGCCAGGCGCAAACGCGGGTTGGCGTCAGGGTCGCCGCCGCCCATGCGCGCAGCCACGGTGATTTCCTTGATCAGGCGAGTCCAGATTTTGCCGCGCTTGGCGTCAGTGGCAGCTTTTTTATGCTTGATGTTGGCCCATTTGCTATGTCCAGCCATGTTCGGTCTTCCTTCGGCGGTGAGTCATTGGTGTGCGGTGAGGGCGGTATTCTAGCATAAGAGGTGGGCCGGAAACCGCCGCCTCCCCTAGCATATCCCCCGTTTTCCGCGCTAGAGGGACACCTCCACTTTTTGTAGGGAAGCTGTCACGCGGCGATGTTAGCATTTCTTTTTTGACATCACCGTGGCGTGGAGCGGAACATGGATAGACGGCAGTTTTTGAAGTTGGGCGGATTCATCACGGTGTCGGTCGCCAGCGGCGCCGGTCTGAGCGCCTGCGGCGGCAGCAATAACGGTCCGGCCGGCAGCAACCTGCCGCCGGCCAGCGGCGCCTGGCAGTTCCCGCAGAGCGTGGCCTCGGGCGATCCGCGTGCCGACAGCATCATGCTGTGGACCCGCGCCGTGCCTGCCGCCGCCGACCCGGTAGCCGCCGCCAGCGGCAGCGGCGCGGCAATCCGGCTGGTGGTCACGGCGGCCGACAACAGCGCCGCGCTGGGCAGCAGCGCCGCCCTGAGCGGCGCCACGGTGGCCGACGTGACCCTGCCGTTGCAGGTCCAGTACGACAACACCGTGCGCCACAAGCTGACCGGGCTGTCGGCCAGCACCGTCTACTATTACCAGTTCATCGCCGGCGACAACCGCTCCAATGTGGGCCGCTTCAAGACCGCGCCGGCCGCCGATGCGGACGTGTCGCAGCTCCAGTTCGTCTACATGACCTGCCAGGACTGGAGCGTCAACCACTGGGGCGCGATGTCGTCCATCGCCGCCGAGAACCTGGACTTCGTCGTTCACCTGGGCGATTACATCTACGAGACGGTGGGCGCCTCTTTCCAGGCCGGCGCGGTGGAAAGCCGCCACGACGCGCTGGTGCTGCCGGACGGCGCGTTCGTCAACGGCGCCTCGGGCGCCAGGTACGCCAACTCGCTGGCCGATTACCGCTACCTGTACAAGAAGTACCGCACCGATGCCCGCTTGCAGGCGCTGCACGAGCGCTTCGCCTTCATCGCCATCTGGGACGACCATGAATTCTCGGACGACGCCTGGCAGGATGCGGAGACCTACGACGGCTCGTTCAACGCCGACGGCTCCGACCTGCACCAGCCTGCGCGCCGCCGCAACGCCAACCAGGCCTGGTTCGAATACATGCCGGCCGACGTCAGCTTCGACGCCAACAACGCCACCTTCCAGAACATCCAGATCTACCGCGATTTCCAGTTCGGGAAGCTGATGCAACTGGTGATGACCGACGAACGCCTGTACCGCGCCGACCACATCATCCCGGAATCGTCGATCAACCCGGCCACCGGCAAGCCGCTGGGCCGCATCGGCTCGCGCTACCTGGTGCCGGAAGACCTGTACAACACGGTGGAAGCGCAGAAGATGGCCGGCGCCAAGAGCATCGGCCTGGACCCGCTGACCACCGCCACCATGCTGGGCAACACCCAGCGCCAGTGGTGGATGGACAAGATGAAGGCCGCCACCGCGACCTGGAAACTGTGGGGCAATGAAGTGTCGCTGCTGCGCATGGGCCTGAACGGCACCGACGCGATTGCGACCCTGCTGGCGCTGAACGCGGTGGCCACGCTGGCGACGGCGATCGGCAGCACCGCCGCGTCCACCAATGGCAATCTGCCGCTGGCGGCGGCCATCGTGGCCGCATCGACGGCCGGCGCGGCGGCCAGCGTGGCGCAGTCTGGGGCGGTGGCTGCGTTCACCAGCTATGCCAGCGGCGGCAACACTGCGGCGCAGGCAGCGGCGGCGGTCGCGGCGGGCGCAAGTGCGGCGCAGGCGGCCATCCTGGTGGCAGCCATGAACGCGGTCATCGACAGCAACCGCGGCGTGGTGGCGGCCACGCCGGCGCAGCAGGCGGCGGCCGGCGCGCAGGCCATCGCCTTCGGCTACATCAAGCCGGACGTGCAGGCCAACGGCGTCAATTCGGCCTTCGTGGCGGCGTCGGGGCAGAAGGATGCGCTGTCGGCCTTCTTCACGCGCTTCCTGCTGGACTGCGACCAGTGGGACGGCTACAACACCGAGCGCAAGACCCTGATGGCGCACCTGAAGGCCAACAACATCGGCAACGTGGTGGCGATCACGGGCGACATCCACGCCTTCTTCGCCGGCACCGTCAACGACGATTTCGACGCCACCGGCGGCGGCACGCCGGTGATGGTGGACCTGGTTTCGGCCGGCATCAGTTCGGATTCCTTCTTCAGCTACCTGCGCGACGCGGCATCGGCGCTGGGCGACATCGGCACGCTGGTGTCCTACCCGCTGGCGGTGCCGGTGCCTGGCCTGGGCACGCTCAACCTGAGCTTCAACCTGCTGGACTACACCATGGGCAAGGCGGCACCGACGGTGCCGGCGCTGGCCGAGCAGGTCCGCGTGCAACTGCGCGGCGCGCTGGCGGCGCAAGGCTTGCCCGAAGCTCAACTGGATGCCACGGTGGCGGCCGTGCTGACGGGGCTGCAGGCCAACAGCGCTTTCAACACCAGCCTGCTGACGCTGGCGCAGCAACTGGCGGCGCTGGGAAATAACCCTTGGCTCAAGCACCTGAACGCCGACGCGCAGGGCTATACCTTGGTGACGCTGACTCCGGCCAGCATGGTGGCCCAGTTCCGCCAGGTGAACAAGCTGGTGGGCAGCAACGCGCCTGCCGCCATCGTGGCGCGCACCGTTACCGCCACCGTTGCCGCCGGCACGCCGGCAGTCACCATCAGCTAACCGTCGTTCCCGCGCAGGCGGGAACCCATAGGGCGCCGGCTTGCAGGCGCAGCATGGATTCCCGCCTGCGCGGGAATGACGGCCCGCCTGCGCGGGAATGACGGCGGCGGGACGTCGGCTTTCGCAGGAATATCGGCGGCCTCAACAGTGGTTGGCTTTTACCCGTACAATTCAGCTATGGATAAAAGCATCACACACGGCACGCCCTCGCGGGCGGCTTATTTGGGCGGCTTGGGCATCGCTATCGGCGGGGCGGTGCTGTTTTCTACCAAGGCCATCGTGGCCAAGCTGATGTACCGCTATCACATCGACGCCGTCACCCTGATCGCCTTCCGCATGCTGTTCTCGCTGCCGGTGTTTGCCGCCGTCGCCATCTGGAAGATGCGCACCGAACCGCCGCTGTCCTGGAGCGACCGCTGGCGCATCACCGGCATGGGGCTGGTCGGTTATTACCTGTCCAGCTTCCTCGATTTCCTCGGCCTGCAATACATCTCCGTCGGCCTGGAACGGTTAATCCTGTTTCTCACGCCGACCTTCGTCCTGCTGATCAGCTCCACCGTGCTCAAGCAGCACATCAGCCGCAAGCAGTGGCTGGCGCTGCTGGTGTCGTATTGCGGCATCGTGTTCGTCTTCCTGCACGACCTGAACAGCGGCGCCCGCAATATCGCGCTGGGCGCCGGCCTGGTGACGGGCTCGGCGGCGGCCTACGGCATCTATTTGCTGCTGTCGGGCGAAATGGTCAAGCGGCTCGGTTCGCTGCGGCTGGTGGCCTACGCCATGTGCGTCTCCAGCGCCGCCTGCATCGGCCAGTTCTTTCTGCTGCGCCCCGCCTCCGGCCTGGTGCAGCCCCTGCCGGTGTACGGCCTGTCCCTGGTCAACGGCATCTTCTGCACCGTGATGCCGGTGTTTATGACCATGTTCGCGGTCGAGCGCGTCGGCGCCGGGACCGCCTCGCAGGCTGGTATGATCGGTCCCGTTTCAACGCTGTTTCTGGGCGCGCTGCTGTTGGGCGAGCCCATCACCGCCTGGCAGCTAGGCGGCACTGTGCTGGTGCTGTCAGGGATATATCTGCTGTCTAAAAACAAATAGAAATAGGATCAAGACATGAAACCTCGCATCGCCCTGATTGCCCACGACAAGAAAAAAGACGACATGATCGCCCTGGCCGGCGAATACAAGGACTTCCTCGCCAGCTGCTCGCTGGTCGCCACCGGCACCACCGGCGGCCGCCTGGCCAACGAGCTGGGCCTGACCGTGGACCGCAAGCACTCCGGCCCCTTCGGCGGCGACCTGCAGATCGGCTCGCTGCTGGTGGAAGGCATGATCGACTGCGTGATCTTCCTGCGCGATCCGATGACCCCGCAGCCGCACGAACCGGACATCAACGCCCTGGTCCGCGCCTGCGACGTGCACAATACGGCCTGCGCCACCAACGTCGCTTCCGCACATCTGGTACTGTCTCAGCTCCGGCAACAGGCAGCTCAATAACGGAGGGAGATCATGGTCAAGGCGATTCGCATCAACCGCGTGGGCGGTCCGGAAGTGATGGAACTGGTGGACGTGGACTTGCCGCCGCCCGGTCCGGGCGAGGTGCGGATGCGCCATGAAGCCATCGGCCTCAACTACATCGACGTCTACCACCGCACCGGCCTCTACCCGCAACCCATGCCCGGCGCGCTGGGCGTGGAGGGCGCGGGCGTGGTGGAAGCGGTGGGCGAGGGCGTCACCGAGTTCAAGCCGGGCGACCGGGTGGCCTATGGCGGCCGTCCGCTGGGCGCGTATGCCGAGGCGCGCAACATCCCGGCGTCGCAACTGCTGCACTTGCCGAAGAATATCGATTTCGACACGGCCGCCGCCATGATGCTGCAGGGCCTGACGGTGCAGTACCTGTTCCACCGCACCGTGCCGCTGAAGGCCGGCGATACCATCCTGTTCCATGCGGCCGCCGGCGGCGTCGGCCTGATTGCCTGCCAGTGGGCCAGGGTGATGGGCGTGAACCTGATCGGCACGGTCGGCTCGGCAGAGAAGGCCGCGCTGGCGACGGCGGCCGGCGCCGCCCACGTCATCAACTACAACCAGGAAAACTTCACCGAGCGCGTGAAGGAGCTGACCGGCGGCAAAGGCGTCAGCGTGGTGTACGACTCGATCGGCAAGGATACCTTCACCGGCTCGCTGGACTGTTTGCAGCCGCTGGGCATGATGGTCAGTTTCGGCAATGCTTCCGGCCCGGTGCCGCCGTTCAGCCTCAGCGAGCTGGCCAGCCGTGGCTCGCTGTTCATCACCCGGCCTTCGCTGATGGCGTACATGGCCAAGCGCGAGGATTTGGCAGCGTCGGCCAAGTCGCTGTTCGGCGTGGTCGGCAGCGGCGAGGTCAAGATCGACATCCGCCAGCGCTACGCCCTGGCCGACGTCCAGCAGGCGCACCGCGACCTGGAGGCGCGCAAGACCACGGGCTCGACGATCCTGCTGCCCTGAAAAAGTCATTCCCGCGGAAGCGGGAACCCATGCTGAGCGTGCCATGGATTCCCGCCTGCGCGGGAATGACGGGGGAGTGCCGGTCAGTCAGTGGGCTTGGCTGGCGGCCGGTGCGGCGGCCTGTACCGTTTCAGTCTTCGGATCGATGGTGATGTCGATGTTGCGCGGCACACCGTTCTGGCCGGGGAAACCGGTGAAGGCGCTCTGCACCAGGGCCGGCATCACGTGCGGCGTGGCTTGCACACTGCTGGTGTTCTGCACCGTTACGTCATACAGCTTGCGGCCGGTGTTGCTGTTGATGGTGATGCGCAACTGGCGCTGGTATTGATGCTTGATGCGCTCGGTCGCGTAAGTCGGCCCCCAATGGTATGGATCGTTCCAGAACGGGCTGTAATAGCCGAAGCGCGGATAACCCCAACGGTAGTAGCGCGGCCCCCAGTACGGACCCCACATGTACGGATCGTCCGCTTCCAGCACGCGCACCGGATGGTCGATGGTGAAATACTTCATGCCGACGAGCAGTTTCGGCTGCTCGCTGCCGGTGGCCTGGTGGAAGCCCAGCTTGTTCAGCTCATTGGCGACCAGGACCTGGTAGTTGCGGTGTTCCAGCGTGTCATCGGCGCCCTGCGGAGCCTCGAAGGCATAGGACTTGTCCTGCAGGTTGGCGGGCCAATCGTTGAACGCGGTGACATTGCTGTGGATGGTAGTGGCGCAGCCGCTCAGCAGCATGACTGCTGCGGTCGCCAGTATAGCCAGATATTTCATGATAGTGCCCCTCTGAGAAAGACGGTATTTTTCAGCTCTAAGTGTAAGACGCAGGGCTGATACTTGCGTAATTATTACAGATTGTTACCGCGATGTGGAAAGCAGCAACTTTAGCCGCTCGCCAGGGGAATTCTCGCGTCGCACCCAGGTGATGTTGGTAAAATAAGCCTTTGCTTACGCGACCACGAGCACTCCCATGCGCACAGACAGCAGCCCCCAAACGATATTCCGCAAAGACTATACCCCGCCGTCCTACCTGGTTGACACCGTCGAGCTGGGCTTCGACCTGTCCCCGGAACGCACCATCGTTGCCAACCGTGTGACCCTGCGCCAGAATCCCCAGTCGCGCAGCCACGACATCGTGCTGCAGGGCGAGGAGATCCAACTGGTCCAGTTGCGCATGAACGGCAAGCTGCTCAGCGCGGAAGAATACGAGTTAAATGCGTCCGTTCTCACCATCCGCAAGGCCCCGGCCAGCGTGGTGCTGGAGATCGAGACCCTGTGCGCGCCGGTCGAGAACACGACGCTGTCGGGCCTGTACGTCTCGAACGGTAACTTCTTCACCCAGTGCGAGGCCGAAGGCTTCCGCCGCATCACCTACTTCCCCGACCGCCCGGACGTGATGGCCAAGTACACCGTGATGCTGCGTGCCGACAAGGCCCAGTACCCGGTGCTGCTGTCCAACGGTAACCTGGTCGAGCAGAGCGACCTCGGCGACGGCCGCCACTACGCCAAGTGGGAAGACCCGTTCAAGAAGCCGTCCTACCTGTTCGCCCTGGTGGCGGCCAGGCTGGTGTGCCAGGAAGAGACTTACACCCTGCAGTCGGGCCGCGAAGTGCTGTTGCAAGTGTGGGTGGAAGAGGGCAACCTCGACAAGACCGACTACGCCATGCAGTCGCTCAAGCATTCGATACGCTGGGATGAGGAACGCTTCGGCCTGGAGCTGGACCTGGACCGTTTCATGATCGTCGCGGTCAGCGACTTCAACATGGGCGCGATGGAAAACAAGGGCCTGAACATCTTCAACACCAAGTTCGTGCTGGCCAATCCGCGCACCGCGACCGACATCGATTACGCGGGCATCGAAGCGGTGGTCGGCCACGAATACTTCCACAACTGGACCGGCAACCGCGTCACCTGCCGCGACTGGTTCCAGTTGTCGCTGAAGGAAGGCTTGACCGTGTTCCGCGACCAGGAGTTCAGCGCCGACATGATCGGCACGGCCAGCGGCCGCGCCGTCACCCGCATCGACCAGGTGCGCACGCTGCGCCAGGCCCAGTTCCCGGAAGACGCCGGCCCGATGTCGCACCCGGTGCGGCCCGACTCCTTCGTCGAGATCAACAACTTCTACACGGTGACGGTGTACGAGAAGGGCGCCGAAGTGGTGCGCATGTACCAGACCCTGGTCGGCCGCGACGGCTTCCGCAAGGGCATGGACCTGTACTTCCAGCGCCACGACGGCCAGGCGGTCGAGTGCGACGACTTCCGCCGCGCCATGGCCGACGCCAACGGCCGCGACTTCACCCAGTTCGAGCGCTGGTACAGCCAGTCCGGCACGCCCATCGTCACCGCGCGCACGCGCTACGATGCGGTCAAGCGCAACTTCGACATCATCCTCAGCCAGCGCTGCCCGGCCTCGGCCGGCCAGCCGGACAAGCTGCCCTTCCATATTCCGGTGGCGGTCGGCCTGCTGGGCGCGAACGGCAAGGACCTCCCGCTGACGCTGGAGCGCGCGGACGGCAAGCTGGCCAAGGGCGCCACCACCGTGGTGCTGGAACTGACCGAGCAGGAGCAGATCTTCCGCTTCCGCCATGTGGACGAGCGCCCCACGCCTTCCATCCTGCGCAACTTCTCGGCGCCGGTGATACTGGAATACGATTACACCGACGATGAGCTGCTGCACCTGTTCAGCCACGACAGCGACGCGGTCAACCGCTGGGAAGCGGGCCAGCGCCTGGCCATGGAGCGCCTGCTGAAGTTCACCCACCAGGTGGCTGCGGCCGGCGGCAGCGACGCCGGCCTGAAGCTGGACGCCACCTTCATCAACGCCATGCGCGCCGTGCTCAGCGACGAGTCGCTGGACCCGGCCTTCCGCGAACTGGCGCTGATCCTGCCGTCGGAAACCATCATCGCCGAGCAGGTGGAGCAGGTCGATCCGCACGCCATCCACACCGCCCGCCAGTTCATGCGCCGTACCATCGGCGCGGCGCTGAAGGACGATCTGCTGGCGCAGTACCACGCCAACCAGACGCCCGGCGACTACAGCCCGGATGCGCTCTCGGCCGGCAAGCGCGCGCTGAAGAACCTGTGCCTGTCCTACCTGATGGTGGCGCCGGGCGCGGCCGAGCTGAAGCTGGCGCAGCAGCAGTTCGACCAGGCGTCCAACATGACCGACCGCGCGGCCGCGCTGACCGCCCTGATCCACAGCGGCGCCGATACCGCGGCCAGCCTGACCTCCTTCTACGACGATTTCGAACACGAGGCGCTGGTGATCGACAAGTGGTTCGCCATGCAGGCGGCCGCACCGACCACCAACGTGGCGGCCGTGCGCAAGCTGATGACGCACCCGGCCTTCAACCTCAAGAACCCGAACCGCGCGCGCAGCCTGATCTTCAATTTCACGATCGGCAATCCGTCGCAGTTCCACGCGCGCGACGGCAGCGCCTACGATTTCTGGGCCGAATACGTGATCAAGCTGGACGCCATCAACCCGCAGGTGGCGGCGCGGCTGGCGCGCGGCATGGACCGCTGGCGCCGCTACGTGCCGTCGCTGCAGGAGAAGATGAAGCAGGCGCTGGAAAAGGTCGCGGCCCGCAAGCTGTCCAACGATGTGCTGGAAGTGGTCAGCAAGGCGCTCGCCAACTGACCGTCGTCCCCGCGAACGCGGGGACCCATGCTGAACAAAATTATATAAACGATTTATATCTACCCAAGGAAAACAATGAAACGAGTCAGTCTCACGCAATATCTGGTGGAAGAACAACGCCAGCACAACAACATCCCGGCGGAGCTGCGCCTGCTGATTGAAGTTGTCGCCCGCGCCTGCAAGACCATCAGCCACTCGGTCGGCAAGGGCGCGCTGGGCGAAGTGCTCGGCAGCGCCGACACGGAAAACATCCAGGGCGAAGTGCAGAAGAAGCTGGACATCATCTCCAACGAAATCCTGCTGGAAGCGAACGAGTGGGGCGGCCACCTGGCAGCCATGGCGTCGGAAGAGATGGAATCCATCCACCCGATCCCGAACCGCTATCCCAAGGGCGAATACATGCTGCTGTTCGATCCGCTGGACGGCTCGTCCAACATCGACGTCAACGTTTCGATCGGCACCATCTTCTCCGTGCTGAAGGCGCCGGAAGGCATGACCCAGCCGACCGAGGCGGACTTCATGCAGGCTGGTTCCAGGCAGGTGGCCGCCGGCTACGCCGTGTACGGCCCGCAGACCATGCTGGTGCTCACCACCGGCAATGGCGTCAACTGCTTCACGCTGGACCGCGAGATGGGCTCGTGGGTGCTGACCCAGCGCGACATGCGGATCCCGGTCAAGACCAAGGAATTCGCGATCAATATGTCGAACCAGCGCCACTGGCATCCGCCGGTGCAGCGCTACATCAGCGAACTGCTGGCCGGCGACACCGGCCCGCGCGGCACCAACTTCAACATGCGCTGGATCGCCTCGATGGTGGCGGACGTGCACCGCATCCTGAACCGCGGCGGCGTCTTCATGTATCCGGCCGACCTGCGCGACACCTCGATGCCGGGCAAGCTGCGCCTGATGTATGAAGCGAACCCGATGGCCTTCATCGTCGAGCAGGCGGGCGGCGCGGCCACCGACGGCAAGCAGCGCATCCTGGACATTCAGCCGACCAAGCTGCACCAGCGCGTGCCGGTGTTCCTGGGCGCGAAAGAGGAGGTGGAGCGGGTCACCAGCTACCACCAGGCCTGATCTTTCTGGCACCATGGCAGAAATTTATTGTTTTTGGGCTAGCGTGTAGCAAGACTTCTTTGCTAGAATGCGGGTCGTCGCCGCTGTAGCTCAGTCGGTAGAGCAGCGCATTCGTAATGCGAAGGTCACCAGTTCGATTCCGGTCAGCGGCACCAGAACTCAACATTAAGCTGTACCAAGAAGTATCAAAACCCGCTCCTGTCATAGGGAAGCGGGTTTTTTGTTGTCTTCTAAAATCCGTCGGCGTACCATGAAATCTCCGACAAATGAGGGACAAAATTGGCGTCAGGTCCCTCAAATGTCCCTCAATCGGCGCCAGGTCCCTTTCGGGAGGCAGCCATGCCACTCACCGATCTCTTCATACGGAAACTCAAGCATTCCGGGAAGCCCAGCGGCGACAAATACAACGATGGCCGCTCCCTCTACCTGCTTGTCAAAGAGGCAAATAAGTACTGGCGGATGAATTACCGCTACGAGGGCAAGCATAGGACGCTGGCCCTCGGCATCTATCCCGAAGTCTCCCTGGCGGAGGCGCGCGAGTTGTGTGCCGATGCGCGCAAGCAGCTGCGTGCTGGCGTTGACCCTAGGCCGAAGAAGCCGGATCCGCGCGAGCTGCAGGAAGATCCTGATCAGAACACCTTTGAGGCCCTGGCGCTGCAGTGGCTGGCCAAGATGGCGCTTAGTCGGCGCGCCGCGACACAGGAAAAGGTGCAGGCCTGGTTAGAGCACGATCTCTTTCCTTTCATTGGTTCGATGCCGGCTGCCGCCATCAAGCCGCGCGACATCCTTGGCGTGATTCAGCGCGTGGAAGCGCGCGGCGCCATCGACTCTGCTCACCGTATGAAGCAGATGTGCGGCCAGATCCTGCGCTATGGCGTGGCGATCGGTTGGGTAGAGCGCGATGTGACGCCGGACCTGAAAGGCGCATTAGTTGCTATACCGCGCAAGAACTTCGCCGCCATCACCGAACCAAAAGAACTCGCGGTTCTGTTGCGAGCCATATACGCCTACAACGGCCATATCGTCGCGGTGTCGGCCTTAAAGCTCACTCCCATGCTGTTTGTACGTCCCGGCGAGTTGCGCGCCGCAGAGTGGTCGGAATTCGATCTGGATGCCGCTGAATGGCGCATCCCTGCCGCGAAGATGAAAATGAAGCTGGAGCACATGGTGCCGTTGCCGACGCAGGCAATCGAGATTTTGCGGGAGCTGTATCGCGTGACGGGGCATGGGAAGTTTGTCTTTCCCAGTCTGCGTACGGAGCAAGCATGTATGAGCGAGAACACCATCAACGCGGCCTTGCGTGGCTTGGGCTTCTCGAAAGAGATGATGACCGCGCATGGCTTTCGTGCGACCGCGCGCACCATCCTTGATGAAGTCCTGAATGAGCGCGTAGACCTCATAGAACACCAGTTGGCGCATCGCGTTATTGATCCGAACGGGCGAGCCTATAATCGCACCGCACACCTCCCAGCACGCAGGGTGATGATGCAGCGGTGGGCGGACTATCTCGATAAGCTGCGCTTGGGGACAGACGTTATTCCGATTCATCCTTTGGTAGGCCCCGAGTAACACTAAGCTGGCGCGATCGTTGTCTCGCCTTGCCGGCTTCTGCGCGCTGATCTGCTGCGCGTAATTGGATGCGGGATTCGACCCATTGCATTACTTCGTCCTGTAGCCACGCGACGGAGCGGGCCGAGATCCTGATTGGTGAGGGAAAGTCGTGCAACGCGATCTCCCGGTACAGGGTTGCGCGGGATAGGCCGCTGATGTTGAGTACTTCTGTAATCCGCAGCAGCCGGCAGGTTCCAGAAATTGCTTTGTTGTCGCCCATGATGACCTCGCTTGATTTACTTCCGAAAACTCTTGTGATAAAAATAGCAAGTTTCAGCAGCGGCTGACTTGATGCGTACCGGGTCGGAAAACTTGAACTGCCTTAATCGCGATCTCTTTTGAGCTTGCTCAATGCTTGTGACTGGTAGCGGCACAGTTTTAAGACTTGCTTCGTGCAGGGGCGGAGCTGAACCTTGTTTCTTCGCGTCAATATCCAGCTTGTAATAACATGGCCAAGATATGTACCATGGCCATGATTGACATCTTGGCCGTGGTAGCTATAATGGCCGTGGTAGAACTCAAGGGTGTCAAACATGCTTTCATCTTTCTCATCCAGGAACCGAGGCAAGAATGCGGAAGGTCAGGTGGCTGATCTATTCGAGGCCAACGGTTGGAGCGTCGCCCGTCCTGTTCGTTTGCTGGCCGGATTGACCCTGTCGAATTGACCCTCCCTCCAGGTCCTCGCGAACGCCGCGACCCTGTCGTAAGACCCCTCGAACCCCAATTCCTTTAAGTCCTCGTGGATCTGTTTCAGC